>Ga0118677_10000044_pt1 | contig 224855 bp, 144 predicted proteins | sample AliMusrvi5mmetaG_FD_86154 | JGI IMG/M metagenome (GOLD analysis project Ga0118677, IMG submission 86154) | reverse complement strand
CACCCCAGAAGGTCTCTTTGGTGGGCAACAATTCGTTGTGGTCCTGGGCATACATCAATGCCGAGGTGGAAATTTGCCGCTGGTTGTTCAAGCAGGAGGTTTGCCGGGCTTTCTCGCGTGCCTTGGCAAACACCGGGAAAAGGATCGCCGCCAGGATAGCTATGATGGCGATGACGACCAGAAGCTCAATGAGTGTGAAACCGAATCGACGCATGAACGTCTCCTTTCAAAAGAATGGCGATATCTTACTGCATTTGGTGCCCCAGAGTCAAGAGCAATGAAACTATTTTTACCTGACGATTAGCCCGGATAAATCATGAACGAATGGACTGCCGGGATAACCCGCATTATTATTGAACACATGAAGAATGCGGTTAGACATCTGCAAATCGCGGAGAATACACATCGGGAGAGCGGCACGCGTTATCGGGATGCCTGAAAATCGAGAAGACTGGCGAGTGAACGGCGATCGCACTTTTGTCCATCATACATTTCGCAGGAGCCTATGGCACGCTAACCCGCCATACGCAAACTGGACATCATCCCGTGAACGACCTATAATACACGTGTCCCGATCGCCTTCGGGACATTTTGCTGTACGGACTACTATGATTGAACAAGCCCACATTCGGAACTTTTGCATCATCGCCCATATCGACCACGGAAAATCCACGCTGGCGGATCGCCTGCTGGAATACACCGGGGTGATGACCGCGCGTTTGAAGACGGAACAGGTGCTCGATTCCATGGAATTGGAGCGCGAGCGCGGGATCACCATCAAGGCCAGCGCCGTGGCGCTTACCTATACGGCCAACGATGGAAAAAACTATGAACTGAATCTTATCGACACGCCCGGACATGTCGATTTTCATTATGAAGTCTCGCGTAGCCTGGCGGCGTGTGAAGGCGCGTTGCTGGTGGTCGATGCCGTACAAGGCGTCGAAGCACAGACCGTGGCCAATTGCATCCTCGCCAATGAAACCGGACTGACCCTGATCCCCATCATTAATAAAATCGATCTGGCCAGCGCCGACCCGGCCCGCGTTCGTGAGGAATTGGAAGAGGCGTTGGCCATCCCCGGTGACGACGCGATCCTCGCCTCCGCGAAAGAGGGACTGGGCACGCAGGAAATATTGGAAGCGATCATCGCCCACATCCCCCCACCGATCGGCGACAACGCCGCGCCCTTGCAAGCGATGATCTTCGATTCCCATTTCGACCCCTATCGCGGCATCATCGCCTATGTGCGCGTGCGTAACGGCGTGCTGCGTGCGGGGATGCGCATTCTGATGATGGCCAACGGTAAAACGTTCGAAATCCAGGAAGTCGGGCGTTTCACCCTGGGCATGAATCCGACAGGTGAATTGATTGCCGGTGAGGTGGGATACATGGCCGCCGGCATCAAATCGCTGGGAGATGCCGGTGTTGGCGATACGATCACCGAGGCGGCCCGTCCGGCGTTGGCCCCCCTGCCCGGTTTTCGCGAAGCAAAACCGATGGTCTTCTGCGGCCTCTACCCCACCGACAGCAACGACTTCCCCCTCTTGCGTGAGGCGTTGGAAAAACTCCAACTCAACGACGCGGCGCTGACCTATGAGCCGGAAACCTCTTCCGCGCTGGGATTCGGCTTTCGCGCCGGGTTTTTGGGGTTGCTGCACATGGAGATCGTGCAGGAACGACTGGAACGCGAATACAACCTGGACTTGTGCGCGACTTCGCCTAGCGTGGTCTACCGCGTCACCACCACCGCCGGTGAAGTCACACTCGTTGATAATCCGGCGCAAATGCCCCCACCGCATCACATTCAGGGTGTCGAGGAGCCGTTTGTGGGCGCCACCATTATCGCCCCCAGCGAGTATATTGGTACATGTATGGAACTGGCGCAGGAACGTCGCGGTGTGTTTCAGACCATGGAATATGCCGGTCAGAAGCGCGTGATCATTAAATATGAAATGCCGTTGAGTGAAATACTGCTCGATTTCTTCGACCAGCTCAAATCACGCACGCGGGGGTATGCCTCCTTCGATTATGAGTTCGTCGGGTACCGTTCGAGTGATCTGGTGAAGGTGGTAATGCTGGTCAATGGCGAAACGGTGGATGCCCTGTCGTTTATTAGTCCACGCGAACGGGCCTACCATCGCGGTTCGGCCATGGCAAAACGATTGAAAGAAGTCATCCACCGCCAGCAAATGGAAATTCGCATCCAAGCCGCCATCGGCGGAAAGATCATCGCCGCGGAATCGGTGCGTCCCTTCCGGAAAGATGTCATTGCTAAATGCTATGGCGGTGACATCACGCGCAAACGCAAGCTGCTCGAAAAACAGAAAGCGGGCAAACGCCGCATGAAATCGATCGGCTCGGTCGAAGTGCCCCAGGAAGCCTTTATGAGTGTTCTGCGCCTGGAAGACTGAATCCAGTACGGTAACGGAAAAAGAGAGCGTCAACGAGCCTAATCATCTACTGAGCCTGCTGAATGAACCCTGCGCGAATACTGATCTGGCGCTTGTAAGGCTGCACTGTCCAGCGCTAACGTCACGTGCATGTTGCATTTTTCAAGAGGTCACGGCATGACTCCACTACGCGTCGGCATACTCGGTACGGGCTACATGGGACGGTTGCACGCCCGTAATTTGCGCACCTTTCCCGATGTTGCGCTCACCGCCTGTTGCGCGCGCACGCAGGAACAGGCGGCGGATTTCAGTCGAGAAGAAACCGCCGGGCAGGCGGTGGCGTACGCGGATTTTTCCCACATGTTGCACGAGTCACCCCTTGATGCCCTCTATATCTGTCTTCCGCCTTTCGCGCATACCGGCCAGACTGAACAGGCGGCAGCGGCAGGACTCCATCTGTTTCTGGAAAAACCACTTGCCCTGACCGAAGCGCACGCCGCGACCATGGTCGCGGCGATCGAACGCGCGGGAGTCGTGAGTCAGGTCGGCTACCACCAGCGCTTCGGCGCCGCGGTGGAACGGGCACGGGCGATGATTGTGGACGGCATGGCCGGTCGCCCCACCCTCTTTCAGGCGAGTTACGAGTGCAACGCACTGCATAGCGCCTGGTGGCGCGACCAGACGCGCAGCGGAGGTCAAGTCTTCGAACAGGTTATTCATCAATATGATCTGGCGCACTTTTTTCTTGGTCCAGCACAACTGGTCACGGGGTTTGTCGATAACCTGTGTCACCGTCAATACGCGGACTATACCGTGGATGATACCAGCGTGGCGGCAATCCGTTTTACCTCAGGCGCGATGGCCAGTATTATCGGGTCCAATTGCGCGGTGCCCATGGAATGGCGTTCCGCATTCCACCTGATCTGTGAGCGCTTGACGGTGCACTTCACTTCACCCAACGATGCCTAATTCATCTTCACCGAAGGTGGAGCCGCGGTGCGCGAGAATTTCACCGCGGAGCGTGATCTCTACCTGGCGGAGACGGCCAACTTCCTGGCCGCCATCCGCGGTGAAGAGCCAGCGCTGGCCCCAGCGCGTGACGGGCTACAAGGGGTTCGTCTGGTCTCCGCCGTGCTTACTTCGGCGCGCAATTTTGGGCAACCGGTCAGTGTGTTACCCGGATGACAGAACCACCAACGAATAAAGCGGGAGAGGAGTGCGCCATGTCGCATTTGAATATTTTAGTCAACTTGCCAGCCGGTTTTTTTACCTCGCCAGCGCTCACGGGCGCCTTTGCACGTCTGGCACAACATGGGACTGTCCGCACAACCTCGCATGACACGGCGGAGCAAATCACCAACGATTTGGCCTGGGCCGATGTCGTCCTGATGTGGTCCTGGCCCATCCTCGATAACATGTTGCTGGATGCGGCGCCGCGATTGCGTTTCAGCGGGCAGTTGGATATCACGCAACGCGCCGCGCGCATCGCCCTGGACCGCGGGTTACCGGTTTCCGTCACCCGACGCGCCTTCTCGCCTGCCGTGGCGGAGATGGCGCTCGGTCTCATACTCAATACGTTGCGAAAGATTTCTGTGCATCAGGGCGCGATGCGTACCGGTACGGAGCAGTGGGTCGCCGGTTTCCCGGAAGATATCGATCCGGATGAACGTGAACTGAGTGGACGTGCAGTCGGCCTGATCGGCTTTGGTGCGGTGGGGCAACGGCTGTGCGAATTGCTGCAACCGTTCTGTTGTCACCTTTGCACGTACGATCCCTTCGTGCCGGAGGGAGTCGCGGAACGTGCCGGTGTCCGGCGCACAGATCTGCACACGCTGCTGGCCGCCTCGGAGGTCGTAGTCCTCTGCGCAGCGTCAAATGCCGGCACGGCACACCTGTTGGCCGCCCCGGAAATCGCTTTGCTTCCGCCACGCGCCGTGCTGGTGAATGTGGCCCGCGCCGCACTGGTAGATACCCCGGCGCTCATTGCCCGGCTGCGTCAGGGTGATCTATATGCCGCGCTCGATGTCTTTGACCAGGAACCGTTGCCGGCGGATGCGGAACTGCGCACATTGCCCAACGCTTTCCTGACCCCGCACCGCGCCGGCGGGATATTGGATTCGGTATCCCGCCTGCTCAACCAGTTGATCGACGATCTGGAAGCCTACCTGGACGAACTTCCCCGTACCCACGCGCTTGCGGAAAGCTGGCTACCCAGCCTGGACGCGTAGCCCGATTATTCATGAACGCATTGACTGCCTAACTGTGGCATAATTCGAAATGTTATGAATAATACTGGGTAAAGACGCCACTGGTTACGCCAGTAAATCCATCACACCGGCGATGGCGTTCTCGAAGGCAGTCAACACGTGGCCAATCTGTGCTTCCGTGATGACTAATGGCGGTTCAAAACGGATCACGCAGGGGTTGTTTAAGGTATACGCGGCAAGGATCTTTTCCTGGGCTAACCCGGCAATCACCAGCGCGGCAAGATCGCGTTCGGTGAATTCAACGCCGACCAGCAAGCCTTTGCCGCGCACGGCAGTGATGCTGCCTGGATATCGGGCGGCAATGGCCTGTAACCCGCTGAGGAGTAGATCACCTAACGCCGCCGCCCGCGCAGGGAGTTCCTCATCAAGTATCACCTCCAGCGTCGCCAGGGCAGCGCAGCAAGCCAGTTCATTTCCGCCAAACGTTGATGAATGCAGCAATGGATTCGGTTCGAAAGCCTTCCAGACCACCGGTGTCCCCATAAACACCCCGATGGGCATCACCCCGCCGCCCAACGCTTTCGCCAAAGTCAGAATATCCGGGGCGATACCATAATGTTGACAGGCAAAGAGCGCGCCGGTGCGCCCCAACCCCGTCTGCACCTCGTCAAGGATGAGCAACACGTCGTGTGCGGTACAGAGTTGCCGCAAGGCCGGCAAGTAGTCATCGTGCGGGACGATGACGCCATTTTCTCCCTGGATAGGCTCGACGATCACCGCCGCCGTCTGGTCAGTGATCGCCGCCGCCACGGCATCCACATCATCGAACGGCACATGAAGAAAGTCGGGCACTAACGGTTGGAACGGTGCGCGATACACTTCGCGTCCCGAGGCGCTGAGTCCACCATAAGTTTTACCATGAAAACCGCCGATGGTACCGATTATTTGGGTTTTTCCGGACGCCAGCCGTGCTAACTTCAGCGCACCTTCCACTGCTTCAGTGCCGGAGTTGCAGAAAAATGAGAATTGCAGGTCTCCAGGAGCCAGCGCTGCCAGTCGCTCCGCCAGGTCAGCCATCGGACGGTTGAACAGGACACGCGACGAAAGCGGCAGCAGTCCAACTTGCGCGCGCACGGCTTGTACAACGCGCGGATGCGCATGTCCGATAGAAAACACGCCATACCCGCCGAGGAAATCCAGATAGGCTTGCCCACAAGAATCATAGACGATCGCGCCTTCGCCACGCCACTCCACCGCGTGGAAGCCGACAAAATCCATAAGATTCGCCAAACCAGGATTGATAAACCGGCGATATTTTTCAATCGTCTCATCCACAAAAGCCGGACTGGTAATGTCTCGCTCCATGTTCATCGTTGATTCCTCTCAAAATGCATCACTACGCATGGCGGTTGCAAACGACATCCATCATTACGCGGGCGTCCTCACGGAAAAGAGCCCGGCCCGGCACGGCACGCATGAGGATGTCACGAAGGTGAAACAGCCGATCCTTTCGCGTCCCACAAACCGTATATATATCATCCATGACGAGTGACACACTTCATTGTTGATGCTACGCGCACGCGCGGGATCATCCACCCGCGCTTACAGTTCTCTTTTGTTCCGCTCCAGTTCCGTTTGTTCCTTTTTCGTTCAACAGAAGATCAGTAATAACGGCAGGTTGCCGTATCGGCTCGATGTTGCATCCGTCATGGGTCTCTGCATAATGGGTAGTTATGGGACCGAACGTATTTAATCCTGTATCCTTTCCTCATGAACGCCTGTATTTGAGTTGACACTCACTAAACCCTGTGTTATAGTAATTTCAAATTAGGTGGGCAACTCGATAATGCAGCGATCGATCTCACCCACCGACTGTTCAAAGAAAGAGCAGTCGTCATTGCAGGCATCTTTTGCGCGATGACAAGTGAAATTACAGCCAACTTGTGTCGTATATCTTGTGCCAGCATGGCTGACTTTTCTCTAACGTGAAAACTTAGGAGGTAAAGCACATGCGAAAATGGATTGGAGCCACACTGGTCTCCCTCCTACTCGCCACCGCCCTTTCGTCCTTCGCGCAGGGGACAACTCCGGCTCCCTCATCTCCACCGGCGTTTGTTGATGTACCTGCGGGACACTGGGCAGCCAATGCCATTGCGGAATTGGCGGCAGCGGGAATCATTGAAGGACCGGGCGGTCTGACCACCGCGCGCTTCCAAGGCACGCGTCCCATGACACGGTATGAAGTTGCCATGGCGCTAGCGCGCATGCTCGACATTGTGCAGAAACCCGGCACACGCGCTGGCGGCGGCGCAACGATCGAAGAAATTCGCAACCTCATTCTCACTGACGCTGATGTTCAGGCACGCTTACGCGGTTCGCAAGGCCCAGCGGGCCCAGCGGGCCCGGCTGGTCAACCTGGACCTGGTGGTCAGGCGGGCCCCATCGGCCCTGCGGGTCCGGTCGGCCCGATGGGTCCTGATGGCCGTCCTGGGCAGGCCGGCGTCACCGGCGCCACCTTCACGGAAGAGCAAAAAGCCAATCTATTGAAATTGCTCACGGAATTTGGCCCGGAAATCGCCGCGATCCGCGGCGATGTTCGGACACTGACCGACCGTGTCGCTGCTGTTGAAGCGGCGCTGGCGAACAAACCGCAGCCGTTACGCGTGAGCATCGTGGGCGGCACGCGCTTCGGAACCCTGGGCTCCGCAGTAAACTGGGGTGCCTCCTCCGTCAACGATCCCTACTCCGGCGCAAGCAAGAATAAAACCTTGTATAACGCAGCACTTACCGGTGCTATTGACCCCACGATGGCGAAAGATCTGCTGAAAGGGTATCGCTACGGTACCTATATGGCAGATGTCAATGTCGACGCAACAGTCAGCGACAATATCGTGGGCCATGCCACACTTCGCGTAATTCAGCCCATCACCGCCACCGCGACGCCCTACACTGGCGCCGGCGTTACTGCCGGGACCCCGTATACCCCTGAAGACCCCACGTATGCCACGTTTGGCGTACCGGGAATCGCCGGCGGCACGCGATCGTCGGAAAACGAAGTACAATTGTGGGATTGGTATGCGACTTTCTCCACCGGCATTCTCAGTCAGAGCGTGAGTGTTACGGCGGGTCGCTTCTCCTCCAGCATCGCGCAAGGCCTGTTGATTGATACCGGGCGTTCGCCGCTGATCGGCGTCGCCGCGGATACCAACTTTGGTCCGGTCAGCCTGGGCCTGGCGGGTTCAGTGTTGGATCGCGGTCTGAATGGCGCCGTCGCTGACCCCATTTACCCGCAGGATCAGATGTCCTACGCCTACCTCGGTCTGGCGCTCATGGGCTGGAACGTGGTCGGCACCTATCTGGATAGCGGTTACGGCGTCCAGCGCGGTTGGAACATCGGCGTGGAAGGCAAAATCATCGGCCACCGCGTGTTCGGTGAATATGCACGGTTGACGCGCAACGCCGCCGGCGCGGGCGTCAATAGCCAGGCCTTTGTGGTCGGCAGCGACCTTATGAAAAACTGGAACGGCCTGAGCCTCACTGGTCGCTATGGCGTCATTGACTCCGACTACACTCCAGTGATGTCGGTCCTATACCCCTATGCCGCGGTCAACGCGTACGACACGAACTGGGTTGATCGCCCGCTCTTCCTTGACCCGAACAATGTGCGTCGTGGTTGGGAAGCGGATGCCCACTACGCACTCAACAAAAAGTGGCTCTTCGGCTTGCGCACCTACGCACCGCTGGGGAGTGAACACGAGATGCGCGACTGGGTCTGGACCACTTCAGTCAAATATCAGTTGGCCAGCGGCATCAGCGCCAGCTTACTCTATGGGCAGCGCGAACTACATGACCAGACCACCGGCGGAACTGTCGCCGGCGTTCGATATTTCCGCACGCTGCGCGCCGGCATCGAGTTTGCGCTCTAAGCACTCTGATGTCTGGTGAATGATCGTGGCCCCTCCTGGAAACAGGGGGGGCCACACTGTTATGCGCGCGAGTCGTAATAATGTGTCGGATATTCCCGAAATGAAAAGGAGGTCGGTTGAGACATCGCGAATATATGATCAAGTGCCGTCCAATCCCATGACGCGCGTTGATGACGGTCGTCGGCAGTATGGCGCAGCCCACCTTGAACATATCGAACCGCCATCGTACCGGGACAGGTGACGTCTGGGATTCGGTAACGCACCTTATTACACGCTTTCGAGTTTGATAGTGGTTCTCAAGGGTCGTGTGTGGTATACTAGTGACAACCCTGGAAAACCCACTGGTACTTTCTTCGCCTCCCGTGTAAACGGCTAGCGATGCTAAGGGACGGAAGACGGATGGCAACGCCGCGAGGACCAAAAATTCCCATCGGGAAAATACTGCTTGATCAGGGTAAAATCAACGAGGACCAGCTCAAACAAGCCCTGGCATTGCAGAAAACCTCAACCGAGAAACTCGGTCGTTTACTCATCGATCTCGGTTTCGTCAATGAGCGCGATGTACTTGGCGCCTATGCATTGCAATTGAATATCCCCATCTATGATCCGAACCGAGTGGCGCCGGACCCCAGCGTCCTCCGTGTGATTCCGCAACATCTGGTAGACCGCTACAATATTGTTCCCCTTCGTCGCAACGGCGGAAAACTCGTCGTGCTGATGCAAGATCCCACCAATGTTTTCGCCCTGGATGACATTCGATTGGTGACCGGATTTGAAATCGAACCCATTCTTGCCACCCTGGAAGACATCAACAATATTCGACGCAGTTCGGGCGATACCAGTGCTTCGCTTTCCACCACTGGCACTATTACCTCCGCCATCGCCACGGCAACGGGTGCTTCAATGCCCGCCGGCGATGATCAGGATACCAGCAAATCCGCCGCAACCGACATGACCACTCTGATTGACGCGATCAAAAAACCGGATTCACCCGGCGGCGGCTCCGGGGGAGTCGATAAAGGCGAAGTCGAAGACGCCCTGGAAGGGGGCGGCGATGAAGCGCCTATCATCCGCATGGTCAACGTGCTTATTCAGAATGCCATTAAAGAAGGGGCCTCTGACATTCACGTTGAACCAGACCGCAAACACGTGCGGGTCCGTTATCGCATTGACGGCGTCCTGTATGAAATGATGACGTTGCCGAAATTTGCCCATGCGCCGTTGCTCTCACGCTTAAAAATTATGGCCGAAATGAACATCGCGGAACGCCGTATTCCCCAGGACGGTCGTATCCACCTTCGTCATGAAAAGCGCGATTACGACATGCGCGTCAACGTACTGCCCACCGTGTTCGGGGAAAAATGCGTCATGCGCATCCTGGACCAGACCGCGGTGTTGATCGGCCTCGGACGGCTGGGGTTTTCCGCGGAAATGATGGGCGATCTTGAACAACTGGTCACCAAACCCAACGGGATGGTGCTGGCCACTGGACCGACCGGTTCCGGGAAAACGACGACGCTTTATTCCATCTTACATAAAATCAATTCCGTTGAAAAAAACATCATCACCGTTGAAGACCCGGTGGAATACCAGCTTCCCGGTGTTAATCAAGTGTCCGTCAACCGCAAAGCTGGTTTAACCTTTCCGGTTGCCATGCGCGCATTTCTCCGACAGGACCCGGATATCATCATGGTCGGTGAAATCCGCGACCTGGAAACCGCCGAAATTGCCGTACAGGCCTCGCTCACCGGCCACCTGGTGCTCTCAACCTTGCATACCAATGACTCCCCCTCGACAATCGTCCGCTTATCAGATATGGGGGTTGAACCCTTCCTAATTTCCGCGGCGATTATCGGTGTTATTGCCCAACGTCTGGCGCGTAAACTCTGTGATCGCTGTAAGGAGCCCACGGATATCCCCTATGACGCGTTGAAACGTCTCGGGTTCGGGGAAAAGGATCTCGATAATCCGACGTTCTATAAACCGGTAGGCTGTGCGGAATGCTCAAACCGCGGCTTCCGTGGACGTCTGGGTGTCTACGAACTGCTGATCCTCAACGAAGAACTCGGCGAACTCATCGTTCGCCGTGCGCCATTATCGGAAATTGCCCAGGCTGCTATCTCTGTCGGCATGACCACCCTGTTGAAGGATGGGATGTTAAAAGCTAAATCCGGCCAGACCACCGTCGAGGAAATTCTCCGCGTGGTCACCGCGCACTAACCCATCACGGCGTTATATGCCGGGAGATATATTTTTCCCGCAATGATCAAATGCCCAGCCAACTAATGTTTCGCCGACCCTAGCAGGGTATACTGTACAATAAGAGGAGTTCCATTCATGTCTTCCGGTGCTGCGGGAGGAGTGCAACAACGTCCAGCGATAACGCTGAACTCAAACGATGCCACGCATATCCGCGAACTCTCAGAGGTTCATATTGACGAACTGCTCGAACTCGTCGTGGAAGCGAAAGGGTCCGACTTGCATATTGCTACCGGCTTGCCGCCCATTTATCGTTGTGACGGCGATCTGGTTCCGGGAAATTACACCAAGTTTACACCGCAAATTGCCCAACGACTCTGCTACGACATTCTGACGGATGAACAAATTCAGCGTTTTGAAAATACTCTGGAATTGGACTTTTCGTATCAGTTAGGAAAATCCAGCCGCTTCCGCGTGAACCTGTTCCGCGATCGCGGTAGTGTTGCAGCGGCATTCCGTACCATTCCGTATAAAATTCCGACGTTGGAAGAATTACAGCAACCCGCGGTGGTCAAAGACATGACCAAAAAGCATCGCGGACTTATACTGGTCACTGGACCAACCGGGTCGGGGAAATCCACCACGCTGGCGGCCATGCTAGGGGAGATCAACCGAACCTACCGCAAGCATATCATTACTATCGAAGACCCTATCGAGTATCTCCACACGCATAACCAGTGTGTGATTAATCAGCGCGAGTTAGGCGCGGACACGAAAAGTTTCGGCGCAGCATTGCGCGCCGCATTGCGCGAAGATCCCGACATCCTCCTCGTCGGTGAGATGCGCGACCTGGAAACCATGGAATTGGCCATTCACTCCGCAGAAACAGGCCACCTTGTGTTCGCTACGGTCCACACCAATAGCGCGTCACAGACAGTCGACCGTATCGTCGACGTCTTCCCCGTTGCGCAGCAGGAACAAATCCGCGTGATGCTCTCCAACAATCTGGTGGCGGTGCTGACGCAGCAATTATTGCCCAAAATCGGCGGTGGTCGCGTCTGCGCCCAGGAAATCATGATCGCATCGCCGGCTATCCGCAACCTCATTCGCGAAGCAAAAGCACACCAGATCAATTCCATCCTGCAAACCAGCGCGCATCTCGGGATGAAAACGATGGACCAATGCCTGCGCGACTTGTTTAATCAAGGCTTGATCCCATATGAATTGGCCATTGAGCGCGCGATGAACGTGGAAGAGTTGAAGAAGATGATGATGTCCGATGGTACGTTGCCGGACCAGGAACAAGGACACGATTCGTATAGCGCATAATGCGCCCGCTGACACACACGCCGTTAACGGCGTGAGGAGGAAGAGACGATGGCATCCTTTTCCTATATCGCCCGAGACCAACTCGGAAAAATTCAGGAAGGTACCGCCGACGCGGAGAACGATCAAATTCTTGTCCGTCGTCTGCGGGAACGCGGCCTGTGGGTGCAAAAAATTGAGCGCATGAAAGGGCCGGAAGGTGGAAAAGCGGTAGTAAAATCTACGGCAGTCACCAAGGCCACCCCGCGTAAGAAGAAAATCGGCAAAGTGAAAGCCCGCGACCTGACGATGTTTTGCCGACAGTTTTCAACTATGATCAACGCGGGGGTCTCGCTGGTCCGTTGCCTGGCCGTGCTGGAACAACAGGCCGGCAGTCCAAGTCTAAAAGCGGTGATTCGCGAAATCCAGTATTCAGTCGAAGGCGGAGAAACGCTGACACGCTCCCTTTCACGCTTCCCACGCATCTTCAGCAACCTTTTTATCGGTCTGGTGCGCGCTGGGGAAGTCGGCGGTGTATTAGACGAAACGCTTGACCGCCTGGCGACGTTCCTGGAAGAAGACCTTAAACTCAAACGCAAGGTCAAGTCCGCGATGACCTACCCGGTCATCGTGATGGTCATCGCCGTGTTGATCGTGGTAGGCCTGGTTACCTTCATCGTACCGAAGTTCATTGAATTGTTCAAAGACTTCAACCTGACGATGCCGGCACCGACCCAATTGCTGATTAACGTCAGCAACTTCCTCACCAACCCCATCAATGACGTGATTCTGGTCGGGGTCATCATCGTTATGGTGATTGCCATCAATCGCATCAAAGCGACGAAGACGGGCAAGCTCTATTATGACAAGATCATGTTGAAGGCCCCAGTCTTCGGCAGTCTCAACCATAAGATTGCCCTTGCGCGTTTTGCACGTACGATGTCGACACTACTGGAATCCGGCGTGCCAATTTTGCAGGCGCTGGAAACCGTGGCGGGGGCCATCGACAACGAAGTGCTCACAAATGCCGTTCTCGATACACGCGCCGCGGTGCGTGAAGGTGAACGACTGGGTGAACCGTTGGAACGCGCCAAACTCTTCCCGCCGATGGTGGTGCAGATGATCAGCATCGGGGAAGAAACCGGTTCGCTGGACGCCATGTTAGCCAAAGTCGCCGACTTCTACGAAGCGGAAGTCGATGCCGCATTGGAAAGTTTAACCTCCGCATTGGAACCGGTGTTGATCGTATTTCTGGGAGGCGTTGTCGGCTTCATCGTCGTCGCAATGTTCCTGCCTCTGGTGCAGATCATCAACGGGTTGTCGTCTTAACCGACACTGCACAGTAATGATGGGTGGGCCAGCCGGCCCACCCATCACGTCTCGTTGCGCAACTCGACGGGGGAGTCACAGGACATCTACTCAGTCAATAATGAAGGATGACAGATGCTGCTCGCTATGCCGTTACCGTTATTCGTATTGGGTTTGATCTTTGCATTTCTCGTTGGTATTGTCTGCGGCAGTTTTTTTAATGTCTGCATCTTCCGTTTACCCGAGGGGCAATCATTGGTGACCCCGCCATCCCATTGTCCACGCTGTAACACCCCGCTGGCCCCCCTGGATCTCATCCCCCTGCTTAGCTATCTCTGGTTGGGACGAAAATGCCGTTATTGTCACACCCCCATCTCGCCGCGCTATTTCATCATTGAACTCATCACCGGTTTGCTCTTTACCGCGATCTGGCTCTCCCTTGCCGCGCGCTATGAGTTTGACCCGAACATCCTCTGGGCGCCTTTCGGCGTCACCTTAATTATCCTGCTCTGGATCTGGGCCAGCACTATGCTGGTCACCTTTATGATCGATCTGGATACCACCTACGTCATCGAACCAGTGACCTGGATTGCGATGGCTGCGGGGATCCTATATGAAGTCATCAGTAAATGGTACGACCCGCTTGCCTGGCACAATGGACTGCCCATTCAATCCGTTATCTTTGGCCATACGATTCCCTACCTGCCCAACGCGGTTCCCGGGGCGATTCTTGGTTTTCTTGTTTTCGTGTTGATGGATTGGTTTGGTCGCTTGCTTTTTCGCAAACCGGGCATGGGGCTTGGTGATGCCTATATCGGTGCGGCGATTGGCGCCCTTCTTGGTCCGGGGCTGGCACTGCTCTCCTTCGGAATGGCCATTATGCTCGGTGCGGTGATCGGCAGCATTCTTATCGTCCTCGGTAACATCCGACGCGCGCCGGCGCCCAGTGCGGATACCGTGAACGATGGGCCCATGAAAGAAACCGACGAGCAACCGGAAGGCCGGTACATGCCTTTTGGTCCTTTTCTCACGGCCTGCGCGGTCGCCATCGCTCTGGCGCCTGATTGGTTCAGTCATACGGCTACCGCTGCAATGCACTGGTGGTTGAATAACCCGATGTTTCGGTAAAACAGAACTGGAGCTTGGACATGTCGCTGACGGTTTCAGGATACCGGGCTCATGCGGGCAGCGTCCCTACAGTTTGCCATGATGCGAGGTGCGCCATGCGAAAAACCGGATTTACTCTGGTTGAATTATTAGTCGTCATCGCCATTCTGGCGGTGTTGGCTGCCATCCTCCTTCCAGTGCTGGGCACCGCGATGGAACGCGGGCGTCAGGTGACGTGCATCCGCAATCTCGAGATGATCAGCCAGGCGATCATCGCGTATCATCAGGACAATCAGACCTATCCGAATCCCGACACCAATACACCAATGTCCCAGTTAGTCGGCAAAGCCTCGCTCACCCGCACACTGCATTGCCCGGATGATCCGATAGACAATCATGATTCCTATAGCGAATTATATAACTTCTGGGGATATGACCAGACCTTTGCTCCGACGCCATTGCGCTCCGCCAGCGAAGCCCAGGCGCTCTACAGCAAACCCGAAGTCTATCTCAAACAGGATCCGATGAGTTTATGGTACACGAATCAACTGCAGGGACATTCCGTGCCCGGCAGTAATTTCCCCGGCCTGGCCAATCCCAATGCACCGGCAGACACCATTGTCACGATCTGCCACTACCATAAATCCTGGACCGGATCCGGACGGTACGCCGTATTGCTGGTCAGCGGTGTGCTGAACCACATGGTCTCTCCCTCAAATGATCAGAATTTCTGGACATTGAGCCAGGCACGATAACCCCGCACACTCCGCACCAATTATTTTATCAGGAACGCTATACAAACACGCGTTCTCTTGTTATAATACGAATTCGTATAGTCAATACTCTGTTAGGAGCGAGGATGGCTGGCATCCGCACATTCATTGCCGTAAACATTACGCCGGAGATCATCGAGAAAATGGCGATGGTGCAAACGGCATTACGGAATGCGGAGACGGCAGTGCAGTGGGCGCGCCCGGACGGGTTGCATCTCACCTTACAATTTCTGGGAGAGGTGTCCGAGGCGCACGTGCCACTGATCGGCCAGCAATTGGCGAAGGTGATACGCACGACCAAACCTTTTCCGATAACCATCGCCGGCGTTGGCGCTTTCCCCACCATGCATCATCCACGCATCGTCTGGGCCGGAGTCACGGAAGGCGCCCAGGCACTCCGCGCCCTTGCGACTAAGGTGGAACACGCGATGCGTACGCTGGATTTCTCACCGGAGGAGCATCCATTTACCCCGCATGTGACGTTGGGACGCGTGAAATCGCCACGCGAAACCGCGCTACTACTCACCCGCCTGGCGCAATATGCGGACCAGTCATTCGGTGTAATGATAGTGCGAGAGATTGCCGTGATGCGCAGCATCCTTTCGCCCGCGGGTGCGCAGTATACCCCCATGAGAGTACTGGCGTTGGACGCACCGGAAGTGATAAACGCATCATCCTCGGGTGACTGCGACAGCGCGGACCACACCTTTTCATCGTGACAAAATTGAATAGCCGTCGGGGGCTTACCCGGATATCTTGAGCATGAGAGTGAGTTGGTATAGTGGCTAAGGGAACGACGACACAAGACAAAGATCGCGCACTGGATCTGGCTATCGGCCAGATCGACAAAATGTTTGGCAAGGGTTCAGTCATGCGCTTGGGAGAAATGTCCAGTCGCATTCAGACGGAAGTCATCCCCACCGGCTGCCTGCCGCTGGATATCGCATTGGGGGTCGGGGGTATCCCGCGCGGGCGCGTCATTGAAATCTACGGCAATGAATCCTCCGGAAAGACGACGCTGACATACCACATCATCGCCCAAGCCCAAAAGAGCGGGGGCACCTGCGCGTTCATCGATGCCGAACACGCGCTTGATCCACAATATGCTGCGAAATGCGGCGTCAACGTCGATGAGTTGTTGCTCTCCCAACCGGATTATGGCGAGCAGGCACTCGATATTGCCGACTTGCTGGTACGTTCCGGGGCTATCGACTGTTTTGTAATCGATTCAGTCGCCGCCCTGGTGCCGCGCGTCGAGTTGGAAGGCGAGATGAGTGATAACCAGGTCGGCCTGCAAGCGCGTTTGATGTCGAAAGCCTTGCGTAAACTTGCCGGATCGCTCAATAAGAGCCGGTGCGCCGGCATCTTCATCAACCAGCTTCGTGAAAAAGTCGGCGTCATGTTCGGCAACCCGGAAACCACACCCGGTGGACGCGCCTTAAAATTCTGGTCGTCAGTGCGCATCGAACTGCGCCGAGTTGAAAATATCAAGTCCGGCACCGAATCGATCGGCAGTCGCACGCGCGCAAAAGTCGTAAAAAACAAAGTCAGCCCACCTTTTCGTCAGGCGGATTTTGACATTTTCTATGGTTCGGGCATCAGTCAGAGCACCGGCATTCTCGATCTCGGGTTGGAATACGGGATCATCACGAAAACCGGATCCTTTTTCAGTTATAACGATACGCGTCTCGGGCATGGCCGTGAAAATGTACGCGCGTTCCTTGATGAAAATACCGCTATTTCGTCGGAGATCGAAGGCCGCATTCGCGAGATGGCCACTGCTACCACGCCAGGCCCAATCGTTCACACGCCACCGGTAAATGAGGACGAGGGAGACGAGGAATAGGCCGTCATCGATGTAGGGGTCAGGATTCACTGGCGCCTGACGCGGGTATACACACTTCATCGCGAGTCGGCGTCTCCGCCGACTCGCGATGTATTTCCAAACGCATCGCATGGGTGATCATACATATGCTACACCAAGAATCCCAAATGTCCACGTCGGCCGCGGAGACCGAACGCGCGATGCAAGCCGCACTTCGCTTACTCGGATATCGCGCGCGCAGTATACACGAATTACATTCACGCCTTCTGCAAAAGGGCTTTTCCCCCCCCGTCGCTGACCGCACCGTGGCCCGGTTGCTGCACCTGGGTTTGTTAGATGACGACGCCTTCGCCCACGATTGGGTCACCATGCGTCCGGGCCGTGGACCCGCGCGTTTACGACAAGAACTCCGATTAAAAGGAGTTGCCTCCGCAGTCGTGGAAAAAGCTATACAGGACGGACTTACCGCGGAGCAAGAGTTAACCGCTGCCTGGCGTATTGCCGCGCGCGCTATACGTACACACACGGTTCCACTGGCGCCAGCGGATCTATTGCGGGTGCGGCGCATGTTGCAACGGCGGGGGTTCTCCTACGAGGTGGTCAAAAGTGCGTGCGCGCGGCTTTCCGATCATCTCACCAATGAAGAAGAGTGGCTGGAGTAACTCTACTATTCGTCTCTCAACCAGCCTGAGAGGCGTCATCTATAGCGGGAGGAGGAAAATCCCCATTGGCACCACAGCAACTAATCGCTGCATTACTTGGGATTCTGGCCGGCGTAGTCGTGATCAGTATCTACTTATGGCGCCAGGCCAAGCAAGCGGAACGTAAGACTCTGGAGGCCGAACGCCAACGAGATCTTGTCTGTAAAGACCTGGAAGCTGAACAGCGGCAAACACAGCTCAAAGTCGCTGACGAAGTTTTGAAAATCCGCGAAGAAGTCGAACAGGAACAGCGGATTGCGCGCGCTGAGCTCAGCCGGCTCGAACGCCGGGTGACGCAAAAAGATGAAGCGCTGGACAGAAAACTGGACACCCTGGAACGTCGCGAACGCGACATGAGCCAACACGAAAAGGATATCGAACAAAAACTGCAGGAGGCAACGGCAACCGCCGCGAAACGTCTGGATGAACTGCAACGCGTCGCCGGCATGACGCTCGAGCAAGCCCGCGCCGCGCTCATCGATAGTGTGCGTGATCAGGCTCGCCTGGAGGCTGCCCGCGTCGCTCGCGCAATTGAAGAAGAAGCTGTTGAACATGCGGAGGCGGAAGCGCGCCGCATCGTGACCATGTCCGTGCAGCGTGTCTCAGTGGAGCAGACCATGGAGAGCACGGTGTCGGTAGTGCCGATTAACAGCGATGAGCTGAAAGGTCGCATCATCGGGCGGGAAGGACGCAATATCCGCACCTTCGAAACCCTTACCGGCGTCGACCTGATCATTGACGACACCCCGGAAGCGGTGGTGATTTCCGCTTTTGACCCGGTGCGGCGCGAAGTGGCGCGTCAGGCGTTGCAAGCGTTATTGGAAGATGGGCGCATCCACCCCGCGCGCATTGAAGAGACAGTCGCACGCGCGCAAGCCGAAGTTGACCGGCAAATAAAACTGGCCGGGGAACGCGCCATTATGGCCACCGGTCTGGCCAGTCTGCAACCTGATCTGGTCCGTGCACTCGGACGATTGCGTTATCGCACCAGTTACGGACAGAACGTTCTTGATCATTCCATCGAAGTCTGTCACCTGGCACGCATGATGGCCGAAGAATTGGGCGCCAATGTCGAAATCGCCAAACGCGCCGCGCTTCTGCACGACATCGGCAAGGCGGCGGATAGTGAAAGCGAAGGCACGCATGCCCAATTGTCCGCTGAATTAGCACAACGCAACCGAGAACGCGCGGAAGTAGTCCACGCTATAGCCGCCCACCATGGTGAACCGCATCCGGAAACGGTGGAAGCCGTCCTGGTACAAGCAGCAGACGCCATCTCCGCCGCGCGTCCCGGCGCGCGACGCGAATCGCTGGAGAGTTACATCAAGCGCCTGCAAAAACTGGAAGAAATTGCCGTGTCGCAACCCGGCGTGGAGCGTTGCTTCGCGATCCAGGCGGGACGCGAGATTCGCATCATGGTCAAACCCGAGCAAGTCGATGACCGCGGCGCTTATCTGATCGCCAAAGATGTGGCCCATGAGATTGAACAACATATGCAATATCCGGGTCAGATCAAAGTCACGGTAATCCGCGAAACACGACAAGTCGAATACGCAAAATAGTATCCTTGTCTCAACAAGCAACCGAAAAGCCGACCCCGCGGTTGCGGAGTCGGCTTTTCGGCTACTTTCCGTTCGACGAACCTGCAAGGACGCACACGAATACCGGGTCACCATTATTGCCCAACAAGGAAGAGCTCCGGGAAATGGTAAATAGAGCCTGTCCCAACGTCCAGGATATTTCATCGCGCACAGATTTTTTGGTCAAGCGCGGTCGAAGATCGTGAGCCCATCGAACGGAGCGATTTCCGACTGTATCGAGAAGAGACACACCAGAAAAATCGCGACAAAGCCTGGCGCAAAAAGATGCCACGAGGGAATACCCCGGACGTTGGGACAGGCTCAAAATAGAAGAGGAACCATCCTATTCCACACTTCAGGAGGGCACGCCCATGACCGCCACTATGCCAAAAGCTGGACAACCGGCTCCCGACTTCACGGCTATTGACAGCGAGGGACAAACAGTCACGCTCTCTGCACAGCGCGGGAAATATGTCGTCCTCTATTTTTACCCCAAAGACGACACACCGGGGTGTACCAGGGAAGCGTGCAGCCTGCGCGACAATTTCCAAACGCTCACCGACGCCAACGCACTGGTGCTGGGCGTCAGCACGGACAGCCAGCAATCACACCGGAAATTCAGCACAAAATTCGGGTTGCCTTTCACGTTGATCGCCGATACCGACGCGGTGGTATCGACACTATACGGCGTCTACGGAGAGAAAATACGGTGTGGCAAAACTTCGGTCGGCATCACGCGCACCACTTTCGTAATCGCCCCGGATGGTCTTATCCGCAAGGTCTTTACTAAAGTGAATGTGGACAACCACGGCGCGGAAGTACTGGCGGCTATTGCGGGCGCGTAGCGGTCATGCGTGCCGGCCAGGCGTCGAGGAACGAGGCGAAAGATTCACCGGAAATGCGCTGGTATGCTGCGGGCAGTTGTACGCCATTTGCCAGTCTGTCCAGCAGCGTCAGTAACCCATCAGGGCCCAGCTTCCGCATGAGCACACTCGCCATCGCATAAGCCTGGGAATAGGATTGTTCCTGCCGATGAAGATCACCGGTGAGAAATCCATCCGTCAGTTGACTGAGCGTTAACGGCGGTTGTGGCGCTTGCCCGGTCTGCACGCCTCCACTGCCGCCGATCAGGCAGGCGATCCCTTCATTGAGCCACAGTGGCACGCCCTGCCCACCTTCCGTGCGTTGTGCGATCGCCAGATGCGCTATTTCGTGCCGTACCGTGCTTATCAGTTCGTCATGCTTATCGCCTTTTGAAGCCCAGACCGTCGGGGAGAGGATCACCAGCGTGCTCTTAAGCGTGAAGGCCACCGCGTGCAACTCGCGCTCCTCGGGTAAAAATATGCGGGCATACCGCGTGTAGCCGTCATTATCGGCAAAAAGCAACACACGAAATCCGACGAGACGCATCCCGAAGGCCTCGCTCACCTGAGCCCGTGCGGTTTCGACTTCCTTCTGGACCCATGTCGCTGCTGGGTCTTCCGCATCAGCACAAAAGGTGAAACCGCTGGTTCGCTGCGACACCGGAGGTTCAAGTTGTGATTGTTTGGAAAGACCATCCAAAACCTTCAGCCACTCCGCGACACTCGCTTTCGTGGCGGGAGATGGATCGAGCTTGGCCAGTTGTTGAAAGGCGACGCGCGCTCCGGTGTAATCGCCGGCTATAGCACAGGTAGACGCATATTCCCCGAGAAGTGTGGTATCCTCGGGGTGAAGCTCACATGAGGCGGCAAATATGGCCTGTGCGTCTGTAGTATGGCCGATAGCACGCAACGCTTCTCCATACCAGAGGCAGACGTCGCGATTTTGCCCATCACGCCCAGCGGCGATAGCCAGATGTTCCGCGGCCAGCTTATAACTGCGTTGTCCGTAGCACGCACGTCCCAACCAGTAGCGCACGACAGAATCATCCGGATAACTCGTCGCCAGCGGAGAGAGTTTTTCCAACGCCGAATTGTAGTCACCCGCGCCCACCAGCGCTATGCCCTCAGCAAGAGCACGCGGTGGGCCAGCAAACGCCGGTGTGAACATCACCACCAGGCAAGCAAAAACAATGAAGCAACGAATAGCCATTCTTAGCTATTATAACATAGTTCCCGGCAAAGGAGAGCGCTCGTAAAGTGACGTTGAACGCCACAGGGGATAACGGTAGGTGTGGATGTTGATCTATTCGCGCGGCGTTGCAAGATCAACGTCCCATGGCAAAGTCACAATGAATCGGGTGCCCTCACCGAGTATACTATCGACCGATACCTGCCCACCATGAAGCTCCGTGATGCGGCGCACCAGCGAAAGGCCAAGCCCGGTACCAGTGTTGTGCCGGGCTTGCTGGTTATCCAATTGCACGAACGGCTGAAAGAGCAATGGCAGCATGGCTGGTGCAATACCCGGACCGGTATCCCATACGGTGAATGCGATGGTCTTCGCGGCGCGGTCCCCCATAATGGTGAGGCCGATACGTCCACCAACAGGGGTAAATTTCACCGCATTATTCAACAGATTGACCAGCAATTGTGTCAGGCGAACTTCATCGGCAGTAATAAACTGGGCACGCTCATCCACCTGCACTATTAGCTGCAATTCCTTTTTCGCGATCGCCGGGTTGACCATGCGCACCACCGACTGACAGCTGTCCGCGATATCAAGCACTTCACGGTTCAACGGCATTTTTCCGGCGTCGATTTTTGCCAAATCCAGGACGTCATTGATCACCGCGAGCAAATGCCGACTGCTCTCTTCGATAATTGACATGGAGGAATGCTGCTGCTCCGTCAGCGGGCCAAGCATACCCAGCATCAACGCTTCAGTTACACTGAGAATTGATGTGAGCGGCGTGCGCAATTCATGGCTCATATTCGCCAGATATTCGTCCTTCAGTCGAAGTGCTTGCGCCAATTCTTCGGTATGCATCGCATTCCTCTGTGCTGCTGCGTGATCATCAGGCACGTGTTGGCCAGTCCTTTCTCGAAAATTGCGCCATCATGACAAATGCCATAATTAGTTGTTATTATATGAATCAATAGCGGGTAGTGCAATGCACTGCCTAGATTAGTCCGGAATTATCCAAGTGTTTTCGATAATACAAGTAGGGAACACGTTCTATGCCGCCTCAATCACCGCGAATGAATAGCGTGCAGCGACTCTTACGGTTCCTGGCGGAAGAGCGCTGGATCCATTATCTCCTCCTCGCGTTGCTGGCAACCCTGTTAGCCTACGCGTGTTATCGACAACATTGGCGCTGGGCTGTCGCCGTGGATAACCTGATGCTGGATGCCAGCTTTCGCTGTCGCGCCCAGCACACCCCGGCCGAAGTGGCCGAGTCGCTGCCCACCACGCGTGATATTGTGATGGTGGAACTGCCCCATCCGGTACCGCGACGCATCCTGGCTCAGGTGTTATGGCGTCTGCGAAAAGCGAAAGTCGTTGCGCTTGATCTGATGCTCGTGGACCAGGATGCGGAATTGCATGGAGATGAAAAATCCTGGTATCAGGCGGAGATGCAGGGATGGCAACGTGAGACCACCGAACTCGCCACCGCGATGCATCGTGCGGGAAATGTCATTGTCGGCGTGTGGGCTGACGAAACCTGGGTCGCCGATGCACACCGCCAGGGAGTATTCACGCGCCAGTTCATCTGGCAAAGTCCGGCGTCGGTCTTCTGGCAAGGGGCGCGCTACCATGCCCATCTTTCGGTCATTCCCGACGCGGAGGACCGCATCATTCGCCGCACCCCGCTGTTTCTCGATCTGACTGATCTTCGACCAGCAAGCCACCCGTCGATCTCCGGCATATCCTGCCGCCTGCCCAGCCTGGGATTGGCCATTGCCGCCGCGGCCAGCGACATCACGCCGGCGCAACTGACTCGCCAACTGGCCAACCTCCCACTGCGGGGCGGCGAATTCGACCTCGGCCACCAGCGCATTCGCTATGAGCCAGACGCGATGGTCACTATCGATTATATCGGGGACCGGCAATGCTTTGAATATGGGACAAACAGTCTGGTCTACGATCGTCTGCTGCAATTGTATACACCAGAGGATTTTGCCGGAAAACTCGTACTTATCGGGGGAACGGATGTCAAAAGCAAGGATTACTATCCCACTCCATACGGCCTGATGTCTGGCATGCAAATACACGCGAATATCGTGGCGACGCTCCGTGATGTCCTGGGGTCACCACGTGTGCTCGCTCCCGGATGGTTGTTGTGCCTGGGCGTGTGTTGCTGCTTGCTCCCCATCGCTCCCCTACTCCGTTGGCCCATCTGGAGCAGTCTGCTCATTGCGGTAGGTGAGGTGGTTGCGCTCGTGGCGCTGGGCGCCTGGCTCTTTTCCGCCCAACATCTCATTACGCCGATCAGTGTGCCTATCCTGGCGCTCGTGTTGATGTATAATGCCTTACTGCTCTACGAATATAGCCGGGCGTGTGTCACACTCGAAAAATTCATCGGGTCAGATATGGTCAAGCGGGCGTTTTATCTCATGACGCATCTTCGTCTTGGTACGGGTCGGGTGGAGGAAGCCGCAGCTATGTTCTGCGATCTGCGCGGCTTCACCACGATTTCAGAGACTTTGCCCCCTGAAACGCTGGCTCATATCCTGAATGAATATACCACCCTCGTCGTTTTCGTCGTCAAACGCTTCCACGGGCGTCCCATTGATTTCGCCGGTGATGGCGTCTTCATCTTATTTGAAGAAGCGCTAGCCGGACGCCACTTCCCGCTTAAAGCGGTGCAGGCAGCACTGGCGCTCCACGCGGCGTTTGCTCAGTGTCGGGACGAATGGTTGGCGCGGGGTCTGCCCCATCTGGAGATCGGCATGGCTATTCATACCGGGCGCATGCACATCGGCACACTCGGATCCGAGCAATTCATCAAGCTGGGCGCTACCGGCGATGTCGTCAACGTAGCATCACGCGTGCAAAACCTTAGCACCACATGTGGTTTCGATCTGTTGATCACCCAAGATACGTACAACCGTGTCCATCAGGAGATCGCTACGGAATATTGTGGTCCCTACCCGATTCGCGGACGCGTGAACGCGGTGATGGTCTATGGTGTGACGGCAACTCGACAAATACTACGCGCAGATGAGTTAGGACTTTCTCCTGCGTGTGTGACACCCTCACCCCCAGCCCCTCTCCCCGAGGCGAGGGGAGCCAACGGATGCGAAAGGCCTGATGAGTGTGAGCCGACGATCTGTTAACCAATTTTCTTCATAAACACATAGAGAATACTCTGGAGATGATTGCAAAACCTAGATGGCTAGCTGATGCTGGAAAGCAAATATAATACCTTCAATTCTATTGCTCTATAGATTGTTTCTGTGTATGATAATGCAGTACGTCAGCGTTTACTCATTTCGCCCGTATTCTTCATGCGAGGTAGGAGTCATTATGTTCGCTTTACGTAACGTCGTATCTGATTCCAATCCCCTCCCCCGGCCATTGATTCCATTGGTCTGTACCCTCCTGCTGTTTGTGATGAGTCAACTGGTCCTCGCGCTTCCGATTGGCGGCATCCTCAATGTCAAACCCCAGGTGACGGTGCAGTCGGCAAACAAGCATGGGTGGGTCAGCGTGAGCGAACGCTACAAACTCATGTATGGCGATGCCATTCGCACGGACGCCACCGGGCAGGCACGAGTGCTCTTTAACAACGGCACTGATATCAGACTGGGTGCGAAAACGGAAATTAAAGTCATCGCGCCGGCAGAAGCTGATCAACCGTTAGTCATTCGTTTGATCGCAGGTGCTAAAGGAATACTGGTGCAGGCCCAGGGACCCACTGTCATCCAATCCGCGGCCTGCAACGCCGCGGTACGCGGGACGAAATTCCTCTTCCAGGTTGCGGACACCGAACAGACTACCCTCACCGTGTTGGAAGGCCAGGTGGAATTTTACAACGCGCAAGGTCGCGTGATGGTCCTGGCCAACCAGCAAAGTACCGCCCAACACGGCGCCGCGCCGACCGCGCCGCGAGAAGTCGCGGATGTGACCGGGTTGATCTCCTGGACAACCGACATCACCAATCTCCCGTTGGAATATGAGATGCCGACAACGCCGGATGCCCAACTCGCCCCGGCCCTGACGGCGATGGCACGCGGTGACTACGCCACCGCGCGCACTGCACTGCAACAGCAAGCCGACACCGCGCAACGCAACACCTTACTCGGGTTGTTGGAACTACGTGACGGGCACCCGGACGTCGCTGTGACCGAACTGAACAAAGCGACCACACAAGATGCGACGCTATATCAAACCGAGGCGCTGTTAGCCCTCGCGTATCTGACTTTGAACCAATTGCCCGCGGCGGACACCGCGGCCCAACGTGCGATCACACTGCAACCGAAATCAGCACAGTCGCAAGCCACCCTCGCGCTGGTGCAGTTCTACCAGGGCGATTCATATGCGTGTACCACGGCGAAACGCGCAATTACTCTCGATCCCTATTCACCCTTTGCGTTAGTCACGCAAGGCCGTATTTTCCTGGCGCAAGGGCGCGTTGACGAAGCCCGCAATGCCTTCCAACAAGCGAAGGCGCAGGCGCCCGATCTCCCGATCATCGAGACGGAACTGGGCCAGACCTATCTGCGTCTGGGTCTCATTCCAAAAGCGGAAGCCGCCTTCCGGCGCGCGCTGGCCGGACAGGTCATCTCACCTGATGCCCGCACCGGCCTGGGCATTTGCCTGCAAACACAGGGGAAGACTGTCGAGGCGAAAGCGGAATATCAGCTAGCGCTCACGCTCAATCCGCGACATGCGGGCGCGCATGTGAATCTGGCTGCGCTCGAAATGGAGCAGGGCAATTTAGCGAATGCCGAAGCGGAATTACGCCAGGCGGAAGCTGAACAACCCGAGCACGGCTTGCTTTATGCCAAACTCGCGCAACTCAGCTTGTATCGTCAACGTGTCTTCGAAGCGCAAACGTATGCCCGGCGCGCCGTGACGCTGCTGCCCAGGTCGGCGATTGCGCACTATCAACTCGGGCAGGTATGCCAGGAACAGGGACGATTAATGCAGGCCCGCCAGGAGTACCGACTGGCCGCGACGCTGGACCCGCAATATGCCCCGGCGCGGTATGCGTTAGGCGTCGTACGCGGGATACTGGAAACCGGCATGGATATCGCGCACCCGCTGGGTGCGGTAGACGCCGCGACCCAGGGAAGCCCGGGACAAACGCTCAACCTGCAGAACCTGCAGGCGCCGGGCATGGAAGACCGCATCCAGGCGGTGATCGCTGACCCAACAGTCGTCCGGGTCGCCTCGCGTGCCTATGGCGACACCCAGATCGATGGCCTGCTGGGCGAGGAGCACACGACACGCGCCGACCTGTCGTATCTCCACGAAACGCGTGACCGCGGCAGTGTCATCGGGGTAACCGCCGCACAATCCACAACGGACGGGGTGCGAGCCAACGCCGACCGGATGGACGAGCAATTCGGGGTGAACTACGGGTGGCAAGCGCCGGATCACCGCTTCGGTCTATTTGCCCTGGCGCAATTTGAGCGCTCGATCTTCGGAGCAGACATCAACGCAACCACCAAGCCGTTTGACCAATACCTTCGCGCAAACTATGAGACACCGTACCTGCTGTTTGGCGCAAATCGCCAATGGGATTCCCAACAGCAGACTTCGTTGTTAGTGGTCAGTCAGCGCCCGTATAAGGTCGCGCGTGATTCCAGTGATCAATCCTCCGTGACCCAGCATATAGATTTGCAGCACGCGGAAGTACGCCATGACGTACAATGGACGAATCAGCTTTTGAGTATTGGAATGGGCTTGGGTCACGCCTCTGCTGTCGATGACACGTTCTTTCCCTCACCATTCCCTCCGGATATTCCGGATATCATCTCCCGCATCGATCAAGAGGTGGAGTGGCAAGAGGCGTATATTCACGATGCACTGCAATTGTCGCGGCAATTTGCGCTCATCGGAGAAGTACGCGTCAATCGTTTGATCGAAACGGACACGGTCACCAGTGTCAGCCCGCCGTTCCCGGCTGATGTCACACATACCGATACATATGTCGCGCTCCCCTCGCTTATTCTCTCCGCACAACTCACGGCGCGCGACGGGTTGCGCTTACGCACCCAGGGAGAATACGGCGGCATTGATGGCTTCCATATGCTGACGCCGACGGATGTTTTTCTGTTTCCGGTCAACAATTTGTCCTATTTGAGTTTCGGCGGGCGTGGACAAAGCTATGCGCTGGAGTATGATCATAACTTCTCTGATACTTCCACGCTGTGGATCGGCGCAATTCAACAGCAAATGCGGGACGCACAAAACGCGGATGTCGAGGTATTAGACCATTTCACCTACCGAGCTCTGGAAACGCGTTTCGAAACCGTATTGACCCCAACAACGACCTGCTTCGCCAGTCTGGTCTTCATGGAGAGTTCCGGGGTGGTGCAATATGCGGGTACCCCCCTTCCGTCCGGCGAACTGAGCGATATTCCGCGCTTTACCGGCGAAGTCGGCGTACAATACCTGAACACGCGGGGTTGGTTCCTCCAACCTTCCTGGGGCTATGAAGGCTCGCGCTTCCAGGGATATGTACCGGGATTTCCTGACCTGCCCCGTACACGAATCGGCGGTTTCGGCATTGGCAACCTGCGCGCCGGCAAACGATGGGGGTTGCACACCTCTTGCTACATAGAGGTTGAAAACCTTTTCGACCGGCGTTATACTGTACTGAGTCAGACGACGGAACACTTAGTCCCCGGACGTCTGCTCCGCGTGGGCATTACCCAGCGCTTCTAACCCGCATTATTCATGAACGCATGAATAATGCTTTAACACCGGAATCATCCGGATGACCTGAACGCCCAAACAATGACGAAAGGAAAAGACGATGGCTGACGAACAGAAGAATTCCCTTACACCAGAACAGCACCAGCAATTCCTGACTGATGTGCTGAAGGCCTGTCATGAGAGCTTCGACGCCTGGGTGGCGAAAGCCAAACTATTGTTTCCCGATGCCGGACACGCGGAGGCCGTGAAATTGGCCCATCAGCATGTCGCGGCGATCGTCAACGCGGCAGCGCCCGATGCGACAGCATCCGATGCCGTCACTCCGCTGGGCGATCCCACTGCTTGTATGGCCCAATATAAAGCCTGCATTGCCGGTGGCGGGCAGAACTGTTACCAACAATATTTGGCCTGTCTACGCGGGTAAGGCATACCCCGCAAGGTATGCAGTCGGTGAAAGCCAGCAGAAAGCCCGGTCACCCGCTGCTACCGCATTATTCATGCGTGCATGAATAATGCGAGGTAATGATTAACGACAGCATGTGGCAACATAGCATTGTGTTGCCACATGCTGTTTGGTCAGGAATTGCGAGGGGTGGTCGATGCCGGAATTACAAACGTTTCCCACGGGGACGATGGTGATCACCATCGATGAAACTGCTGATCATTACTACATCATTACCCGGGGAGAAGTCGAAATCTTTCGTCACGGGGACGACGGGGAAACTGTGCCGCTCCGCACCCTGAAAGCCGGTGATCATTTCGGCGAAATTGCCTTACTCAAAGGCATGCCGCGCACCGCGAATGTACGCACCCTTACCCCGTGCGATCTGCTGGTTTTCACGCATGACGAGTTTATCGTGCTGCTCGAGCGTAGTCCGCGTTTGCGTGAATCTTTCGACATCGAGGCGAACTTCCTGCTGCATACCGCGGCGGAGGATCCATCTTTGCCGTAGGCAGCGGCAAAATACATCCTGGCTCGCCCCTGCCCACGTCATCAACGGTCCCTGTCAATGAACCCGGAAACGACTCCATCCTGACAGCCGCCCCAGACGCGCGACGCTTTTGGTATTTATGACAAAAGAATTCGGAATCGAATTAGCAACGCTAGTCGCCATCTCGTTGCGTCAATTAGAGCGTACCACCGCACGGATTAAAAAGCTGTAAAGAAGATGTGGCCAGGTATATAGATTTCATAAAGAAATCCGGTGGAATAGTTGAAAAACTATAGTACCGCTGTGTAGGAAATGTGATGACGCAATACGATGTGGGATAGAAGTGTGGTTGGCCTGAGATATGAAGCAGGGAATGGCGCTAAGTAGATAACCGTAAACCCGCAATGTGCATAAAATTTCGAAAAACGCTACAACTAGCCGAAAATTATTCTCTGCGCGAACGATGCGGGCTACTCCATGACAAAACGGAACCCGACCCCGAACTCAGTGCTGAGGATTTGCGGGCTCTCCGGAGTGGGCATCAACTTACGACGTAAATTGCTCATATGCACACGCAAATTTTGTGTGGTGGCATAATCACTCTCTTTCCACACCTGCGTGAGAATCATCTGATTCGTGACCACGCAATTCGGGTGACGTGTGAGTAAGGTGAGTATATTAAATTCCGTGGGCGTCAGTTCAATTTCGCAGTCATCAAGAAAGACACGATGCTGTTCATAGTCCATGAGAAAACGTCCGGTACTGAATTGTTTCGGCAACAGCGGCGTGCGTGTAGTTTCCACCCGACGCAAGTGTGCTTCTACACGCGCTAACAACACACCGATGGAGTAGGGTTTGGTAATGTAATCATCCGCCCCCATCTTCAAGGCAGTAATAATATCCGCTTCGCGTTCGAGCACCGAAATTACGATAATGGGATTGGTATACCATTGACGCAGTGCTTCACACACTGCGAATCCGGTCATGCCGGGCATCGATAGATCAAGCGTCACCAAATCCGGCAATTCTTCGACCGCGGCGGTCAACCCCTCTTCGCCGGACTCCGCCAAAACCACCTGATATCCTTTTGCCGTAAAAATGGCGCGCAACGAGCGTCGGATTTGCTCATTGTCATCGATGACCAATATTTTTAGATCATGACGCGCCATCATTCCCCCAGCATTGAGTCACTTCAGTCGAGGGTCATCGGCCGGTTGCACAACAATTCCCTCTGATATTCTTATTCTCGAATAGACGACGTTTTCCTGCTTTGTTCTGCGTCCCTTCACGGATTGCCAACACAGAGTTGTCATTCAGTATCTCTAGAGGGCACGTTTTGCCATCACGACAGCCATTTACCCGGCAGGGAACTCAGGCATTACCGCCTAATACTGAAGGTCTGGAGGGTGCTTCGCTATGCCGGACCTGCATCTTCGCCATGCGACGGTGGTGACCGTCAGCGACCGTGGTACATTGCTCGACGCGACTCTTGTCGCGTCAGATGCGCGTATCGTATATATTGGCCCGACCCTGGGGGCGCCGGCGGCGCGACCGGGGGACGAGGTGATCGAAGCTGATGGACTGGTGGCGATCCCCGGTCTCATTAACGCGCATACCCACCTGGGGATGACGCTCTTCCGTGGAGTGGCGGACGATCTGCCATTGAAGACGTGGTTGGAGGAAAAGATTTGGCCGGTGGAAGCCCACCTGACACCAGACGATGTCTACTGGGCGTCGCTGCTGGGCATTGCCGAGATGATTCGTGCCGGCGTGACGACTTTCAGTGACATGTATTGGCACGTGGAAGCGGTGGCTAATGCCGTGCGTGAAAGCGGCATCCGCGCTTGCCTCTCCGGCGTAGTCATCGGCGTCGTACCCAATGCAGAGCGTTTGCTGGAGACGGCCATCGTCCGGGTGAGGACGCTGCGCGAGGAAGGCCATCCACGCCTGACGCCCTTCTTCGGCCCCCATGCCCCCTACACTGTGCCAACACCCATGTTGCAGCGGCTGGCGGAAGAAGCCGCGGAATTGGGGGTCTGCATTCATACCCACCTCTCGGAAACACGTGAGGAAGTGGCCGAGTGCCGGCGTGAATATGGCACGACACCGATTGCCCGTATGCAACAAATCGGTTTATTTTCCGTACCGGTTATCGCCGCGCATTGCGTCCACCCCACCCGTGCGGAGATTGAAATACTGGCCGCGCATAATGTAGCGGTCGCGCATTGCCCGACCAGCAATATGAAGCTGGCCTCCGGCATCGCACCCATCGACGATTACCTGGAGGCCGGCGTCACCGTCGCGCTGGGCACTGATGGCGCGGGAAGCAACAATTCCCTGGACATCCTGCGTGAGATGCATGAAGCCGCCTTGCTGGCGAAAGTAAACGGCGACCCGACAGCCGTCAGTGCCCCGGAAGCGCTCTCTATGGCGACCTGCCATGGTGCGGAGGCACTGCGCCTGCCGGATATCGGGACGTTGGAAGTTGGCAAACTGGCGGATATTTGTCTCCTCGACTTTACCCCACCACACCTGACGCCGAGTCAGGGTCGAGAGGTATCCCACCTGGTCTACGCGGCCAAGGGTAGCGATGTCCACACTACCATTGTCCACGGTCAGGTGCTCATGCACAACCGCGTACTGCGCACGCTCGATGAAGCGCATATCCGCGCGAAAGTCGTGGAAACAGCAACTCGACTCTGGGGCTGAAAAATGAAAGGACACGCCGGCATGCAACTGGCTTTTTCCACTCTCGGATGTCCGGAGTGGTCGATGGACATAATCGTCGCCACGGCACAACAAATGGGCTACGACGGGATTGAATACCGCGGATTACTCGGGGACATCGAATTACCATGTTCAGCGGAATTCTCGCCGCCGCAGATCGGAACTACGCGGCGAAAACACGAACTTGCGCACCTGCGCATCGTCTGCCTCTCCAGTTCGGTGCAGGTGGTGGCGTCGACAGTCACCGACGAAGAGTGCCGGCAAGCTGTTACGCAGGTGAAAGCCTACATCGATCTGGCCCATGAAGTGGACGCGCCTTTCGTACGTGTTTTCTGTGGGCCGATCCCCCTTTCGTTGACGCGCGATGCCGCGTTGTATGCCGCATCGTGCACCCTGCGGGACCTTGGTGAATATGCGCATGCACGCCGCGTGACCGTGGTCGTGGAGACCCATGACGCTTTCACACACAGCGAAGAGCTACTGGACTTAATTCGCCGCGTCAACCATCCGGCAATTCAAGTACTCTGGGATATTCATCATCCCTATCGTTTGGCCGGCGAGAGCATTAGCTACACCATGGGCATATTGGACGGCCATGTCCGCTATACCCACGTCAAAGATTCGCTCCTCAACACGGAGAATGATTCCTTTACCTATGTCCCCCTCGGTGACGGCGACGTTCCGGTGCGCGAAGCGATTCGGGCGCTCGATTTCCAGGGGTACGATGGTTTTCTCACCCTGGAATGGGAAAAACGCTGGGTACCCGCTCTTGCCCCTCCAGAGATCATCTTCCCGCACTATATCACACAAATGCGGGGCTGGTTAGCGACGCGGTAGCATGACTCACCGGACTATCTGGCGCCGATATACGAAGTCATCACCTGCTGTGGACCATATTTTACGCGCCTTGCGCCTTGCCATAACCGCTTCAGGTCCGTATACTGTGGGGACAATCCTCCACAGCCGCTCGATTTCATCACATGTATCTCAAACGACTCGAACTCTATGGCTTTAAGACTTTCGCGGATCGTACCGATCTGGAATTCGGTCCGGGCATCGTGGCCATTGTTGGTCCAAACGGGTCAGGAAAAAGCAACATCAGCGATGCCATCCTATGGGTGCTTGGCGAAACGGCGATGAAATCACTGCGCAGCGCTAAAAGCACCGATGTCATCTTCAATGGCTCCGACGGGCGCAAAGCGCTGGGCATCGCGGAAGTGCACCTTACCCTTGACAACAGCAGCGGTGCATTGCCTACCGATTATACTGAAGTTACCGTCACGCGCCGTGTCTTCCGCTCCGGCGAGTCGGAATACCTTATTAACCGTGTACCGGTACGCCTGCGTGATGTGCATGACCTTTTCATGGACACTGGCATCGGCAAGCAATCCTATTCCATCATCAGCCAGGGAGAAGTCGACGCCATTCTTTCCACGCGGTCCGAAGATCGCCGTATGCTCTTTGAAGAGGTGGCGGGGATCACCAAATACAAGGCCCGCAAGAAGGAGACACTACGCAAACTGGAGCAGACACGACTGAACTTGTTGCGTGTGAGCGACATCATCGAGGAGTTGGAATCACAACTCGGACCGCTGGCAGAACAATCCACGAAAGCGCGCGAATATCAGGGTCATCATACCGAATTGCTCGATCTGCAGTTATCCCTGCTCGTTGCCCAATATCAAGGATTGCAGAGTAGTCTGGCCCGGGCCAAAGAGCGTGAAAAAGAGCTGCAAACCGAGTTGGAAACCCTGCGCCACGATCTGCATCAGGTCGAGGTAAAGGAAACGACGCATCGTGCGGAACTGCAAACGCTGGAAGAAGAATTAGAAGAACGGCGTAGCGTCGATAACCGCCTGGCGAGTGCCGTACAGGCCGCGGAAAGCAAGCTGGAATTGCTGAAACAGCAGGAGCTGCAGGCGCGTAAGGAAAGAGAACGACTGCAGGCTGAACGCGCGGACTGGGAAGGCCAAACCGGCACTTTTGATGCTGAGATTGCCGCCGCCGGGGTGGAACAAGACGCCATCACCGCTGCTATCACCGCACTGGAAACAGAGATTTTCGCCACCGACAGCGCCTTAAAAGAAGCTGCCTTTGCGTTAAGCGACACCGCCAGACAGATTCAGGAGCGTCGCGGTGCGTACATGGAACTCTTGACGCAAGTGGCGCACATACGCAACGACCTGGCGCGTGTAGAGTCATTACTGCGCACCTCGGAAGGTCGCACCGCACGCATTGCCCAGGAGCAGCAAGACGTCAACCAGCGTTTACTGGAACGCACGCAGGCCGTGGAGGCAGCGCGCGCACAGGTGCAAGAACGTACTACCTTGCGTCAGCAAGGTCTTGCCCGCCGGACCGACGCCCTGTGCGCCCGCCAGGTGCAAGTGGAGAACCAGGCTACATTGCGTCGAGACGAACATCAGGCCCGCGAAGAATTGGCCGGCCTGCGCGCGCGACAGCGCACGCTCAGCGAGTTAGAAGAGTCGCTGGAAGGCTATTTTCCCGGGGTACGTGCCGTAGTCGCCGCGTCGCATGCCGGACAATTATCCGGCGAATATATGCCGGTGTCCGAAATACTCAAGGTACCCTCCGGGCTGGAAACCGCGGTGGAAGTCGCGCTGGGCGCCAACTTGCAGGATGTGGCAACGGATAGCGAAGAGTCGGCCCGCGCAGCGGTGAATTTCCTCAAACGGACTCAGGCCGGGCGCGCCACCTTTCTGCCCCTTGATCTGATCGCTCCTTCCCAGTGCGCCGACGTACCGCGTGCGCCGGGTATTTTAGGGTTGGCCCTGGAGCTCATCGGTTACGATGCTCGTTTTGAAAAGGTCGCCCAACATTTACTCGGACGCATTATCGTCGCACAGGATCTGGATGCGGCGTTGGCGCTGGCGCGATCCAACACCGCGCGCGGCTGGAAATCGATAGTGACGCTGGAAGGCGAATTGGTCACCCCCGCGCGTTCGATCACCGGCGGTTCCATGGGACGTGGGAGTGGGCTACTCAAACGGAAGCGCGAATTGCAGGAGATGACCGGGAAAGTAGAAACCCAGGAGCGGACATCGAACGCGTTGCAGCGTAAAGGTCAGGAAGCGGCCGCGGAAATCCAACGGCTGGATGCCGAACTGACCACATTGGCAAAGTCAGACGAGCAAGTCGCCGTATCCCTGGCGGACGCCGAACGCGCCGTGGCCACCATCCAGCGCGATATCGCCTCGCACCAGGAACGCGCCGCCGCGCTCCGCGAAGAAACGACGTGGATTACCGCCGAGTTGACCGCCGCGCGCACCGAAGAGCTGAAGTATCAGGAGGCCTTATCGGCACTGGAAGTCCGCCAACGGGAAGCGGAAGAGTCGCTTACTGCTGCAGAGCGCGCGTTGGCCGATGAGCAGAGCACGCGCGACAGCATCAACGAACGGTATGCCGCGCAACGTCTGCGCATCACCGAGGCGCGCGGTCGCTTGCAGGCACAACAACACGCGGCACGCCGTGCCGCGGAACAACGCGACACCCTTACACAACGCCTGACACAAAATGCCGCTGACATCATGGCGCGCGGCACGGAAATCGCGGGATTCGTCGTCCAGCAGCAAGAATCCGTCACCGAGTTACTGCGCCAGCGCGAAGCGTTATCCCATAGCACCGGTGACCTGGATTCCGCGCGTCAGCGCCGAACCGCCTTATTGGAGATTATCGCTGCGAACCTGGAAGCGCAGAAAATGCAACGCGAGATTATAGAAGAATGCCAGGGACGGGCGCACCGCGCCGACCTGCGCTTCACGCAAGTGGAAACAGAAATCGGTTTCCTGGAAAGCCAATTTTTCGATGACTACCGTTTGACACCCGACCAGGCCATCGCCCGCGCCATCCCGGTAGATAACCGGGGGGTCGCAGTGGTCCGCTTGAAAGAGCTGCAAGCCGCGATTGATGATCTCGGCGTCGTCAACCTGGGGGCGATTGAAGAATACGATCGCATCCGCGAACGTCTCGGTTTTCTTACCGCGCAACGTGCAGACCTGGTCGAGTCGCGCGACTGCCTGCACAAGATAATCGCGGAAATCGATACCACCTGCAAAGAAAAATTCCTGGTGGCCTTTGCGGCGATTGCTCACGAATTCCAGGATTTGTTCCTGCGCCTCTTCGGCGGTGGCGCTACCGAACTGCATTTGGAGGATCCTGCCAACGTCCTGGAAAGCGGCATTGAGATCAACGTCACCATCCCCGGCAAGCGCAACCAAAACCTATTGCAATTGTCCGGTGGCGAGCGCGCACTTACAGCACTGGCGCTGTTGCTGGCCATGCTGCGCGTGAAGCCCAGTCCTTTCGTCGTCCTCGATGAAATCGATGCCCCGTTGGACGAGGCGAACGTGGGCCGCTATTGCGATGTGTTGCGCGACTTCACTCGCGATACCCAATTCCTGATTATCACCCACAACAAAGGCACCATGGAAGCCGCCGATGTGCTCTATGGCGTCACAATGGAAAAAGTCGGCGTGAGCAAAATTGTCAGCGTCCGCCTTTCCGACGGCCACCGCCAGGATCCGGTCGGCGCGGGTTGACTGGCATAGCACCCTGAAAGGGCGAAGCGACGATGTCCGAGATGCCGACGGCGATATTTTTGGATCTGGATGACACGATCATCTCCTACGATGCCGCAGTCGCGGACAGCTGGCAACGCGTGTGCAGTCATTTTGTGCCACAGGTGCCGGGTGCGGACAGTGTGACGCTGTATGCCGCAGTGAAAGCGGAGACTGACTGGTACTGGAGTGATCCTGCCCGGCATCGCATCGGTCGTCTGGACCTTCCCGCCGCGCGGCGTCTCGTCGTCACCGCGGCACTACGGCGCTTTGGCGTCACCGACCAGGAACTGGTGTATGCCATGGCGGCGATGCGCACCACGTTGCACGAGGCGGCCATTGCCCCCTTCCCCGGCGCCATCGAGACCTTGCGACACTGGCGCGACATCGACATCCGCCTGGCACTCATCACCAATGGCGCTTCCGACGCACAGAATCGCAAAATCGACCGCTTCGCCTTGCGCGCCTACTTCGACTGCATAGTGGTCGAAGGCGATTTTGGTACGGGAAAACCTGACCCACTAGTTTTCCACCATGCCCTGCAATCACTGAAGGTTTCACCCTCCTGCACCTGGATGATCGGCGACAACCTTTCCGCCGACATCGCCCCGGCGCAAACCCTCGGGCTCACCGCGATCTGGCATGACATTCACGGTGCTGGATTACCCATTGATGCCCCGGTTGTGCCTGATCGCATCATCCACGCGCTACATGAGCTTGTAGTCTAATCATTTCCGTCCGACTCCCAAGCCAGAGTCGGAAATCGTGAGAGCGCATAACTCATCTCTCCCAGGAGAAAAACCGATGGATTTCGAAACGCTCCCTTCCGGCGATCGATTTGCATTTTGGGATGATGCAACCATATACCGCCGTGTCTATCATGTAGCGCAGGAGCATCCGCTGGCTTCGGACACGCAACCGGGGACCGCCGATGCCCCTTTCCGCTCCATCAATGCGGCAGCACTCGTGCTTCAACCGGGAGAGAAAGTGATCGTCCACACCGGCGTGTATCGCGAATGCGTGCGCCCGGCACGCGGGGGTGACGGCCCGGAAGGGATGATCGCGTATGAAGCCGCTCCAGGTGAACAGGTGGTCATCAGCGGATCAGAAATGTGGACACCGGAAGTGCAGCCCAGCGCGAACTATGCCGTGGCTCCGCCCAGCAACGGTGCGACGATCTGGATGGCTGCGTTGCCGGAGGTATTCACCGAGAGCTACCAGCCATTCCTGTTGCGTAATGCGTATGCATATCTTCCGGCCTATGGTGAATTGAAGGACACGGAATTTCTCAAACGCGCTTTACTGCGGCGTGGCGCGCTCTTCATGGATGGGACACCGTTACGACAGGTTTATTTTTTACAAGAATTGACCACGCAAGACGGCGCGTTCTGGGTGGAAGAACCCGGCACGCGTGTGCACTTCCGCCTTCCCGGCGATGCCGACCCTGCTGGACATCAGTTGGAGATTACCGCGCGTGAGCAACTCTTTGCGCCGCGCGACTTCGGCCTGGGCTATCTCCGTGTCGACGGCTTCCACTTCGAACATGCGGCGGACGGCCTGCCGGTGCCCCAGCGCGCCGCGGTGAGCACTATGCGCGGACATCACTGGATCATTGCGCATAACGACATCATCTGGGCGAACGGTTGCGGTCTGGATATCGGTGCGCAGACCTGGGAAGCCCGTGTGCCGGAACAGACCGGCCATCATATTATCGGCGCGAACACCATCAGGCATTGCGGCATTTGCGGTATTGCCGGCGCGCAGGGGGTGCATCACACGCTCATCGAGGACAACGTGATCGAAGCGATCGGCTATCACAACCTGGAGCGCATGTGGGAATGTGGGGGCATAAAATTCCACCTGGCCGAACACAGTCTGATCCGACGCAATATACTGCGTCACCTGCACCACGCCGGCGGTATCTGGCTGGACTGCAGCAATGTCAATAATCGCATCACGGACAACGTCTTTGCGGATATTTCGGCGCTGTGCGGTGGTGTATATATGGAAATGACCTATGCACAAAATCTGATCGACCATAATATCTTCTGGGACATTCGCGATCCGGACGGTACTGCACATGATATGGGCGGCGGAGCGGCGGTGCGCGCAGACTGCAATGAAGCGCTGGTCGTGGCGCACAATTTCTTTGGGTATGTCCAGGGGCATGCCGTCATGTTCGGCCTGGGGCAGAGCGATCGCCAGCACGAAGGCCGAACAGGTCTGTGCCACGCCAATGCGGCCTATAATAATGTCTTCCATAACTGTCCCCATCGCGTCCATCTCGGTCGGCGTGCGGAAAACCGCAGCGATGGAAATCTCTACGATTCTCCCGATGATCGGTGTGCGTTCGAGATCGCTCACCCCGGCCCGCGCTGCCTGCAAAATCTGGCCGGCTGGCAAAAGTATTTCACCCTGGATACGCACTCCATGCAGGCCATGATCACCGCGTCATTTGATATCGCAACCGGCTCGTTGCATTGGCACGCGGATAGCGCGTTGCCGGAAACTCAACCCGTCGTCGGACTCCCCACCGGCGCGCTGCTTGCTATACCCGGCCCCTTCCATGCGAATCGGGTTGATAAAGAACCTTGAGCATTGAGCGCATATCGTTTTGCCCACCCGCGAACACGGACGCGAAGATGGGTCTCTGCAGCGATTACGGATAATCATGCCGCGCTCGCGCCTGAAGCCCGGTGAATACGCTCATTGAAAATAATGCGGATATAATAACGCTGGCCAACTTTGTTCCGCCACTTTTGAAAATCCCCCAGAAATTCTCCGTCCTTATCAGATCGGTAAAAATGTGATAAGCTTCCCGGCGATCATCTTGCAGGGAGAACCACCGTGTCGACACCGCAACCGTGCTTCATCTTTCGCTACAACCACTTTGATCCCATCTGGCGCCGGTGCTGGGATCGGGATTTTATGGACCGGGGACGGCGGTTTGTCTCCTACCGTGCTATTGAAGAAGCATGGCTCGACGATATCCTGGCGACGATGGAAGATGGTGTCGGTTGCTTTATGGTGGAAGCGGCATGGGTGCTACGGCATTATTTGGAACGTCACCCCGAACATGCAAACGCCCTTCGCGGTTATGCACAGGCCGGACGCTTCGAATTATTGGGGTCTGGTGAGAATATCATCGATGTCAACATGGTGCATGGGGAGTTGATGGCGCGCAATCTGATTCTGGGCACACTGTGGGGTGAGCACGTATTGGGCGTGCGCCCGACTACCGGTTGGCATGGCGACGGTTTTGGGTCCAGTGCCCAGATGCCGCAGGTGCTGCGCGAATGCGGTTACCAGTGGATTCCCGCCATCAGCTACAGCCATCCCGACGCTCCCTACTGGCGCGGGTTGGATGGCGCGACGGTGCTCTTCAATATTCCGGAACGCTTTACGGAAACTTCCGGCAGCCATGCCTCTTGCTTTCGCAAACACCCGCCATGTCCCGCTTGCCAGGGACACGGGTGTGCGATTTGCCAGGACCGGGGCTTTGATCCCAACCGCGCTGAATTGGACAACCCGCCCATGGCGCGCACCGCAGCCGCGGCTATCGTTTGCGGACTGTGGGGCGAGGAAATCCTTCCAGGAGAGCGGGTCACCGCGGCGATTGCGGCTTTGAATGCCACGAACGGCGAGTTGCACTTTCGCCACGGCGTCTATCGCGATCTGTATCCTTTCCTGGCGCAGGAACTGGCGCAGGTGGATGCCCCGCCGGCGGAATTAGTCAGCTCTCGCGTCGAAAATAACCCCACGCAATGCGGATGTTGGGTGTCGCGCATCCGCTGCAAGCAGGAGCATCGGAAAACCGAGCATCTGGTTCTTGCCGCCGAGGTGTGGGACACCTTGCTCAACGCCGGAGCGCAGGCGGACACCCTGCGCACCTTGTGGAAAACACTGACCTTCTCCGCGTTCCACGACGCCATTACCGCCACGCACATCGACGCGGCACATGAAGAACTGATGGACCTGCTGGGGGCGGTGCAGCACACAGCAACGCAGCTGCTCAGCGACGCTTGTACACGCCACGTTGATCACGCAATCACCTCTGTGACCCTTTTCAATCACCATGCCTTCCCGTCGTCGGCGCCGGTCACCGTAACGGTCCCTGGTGACTGGGCCGGCGCGCGCGTTACCGCGGGAGATATGGCGTTACCGGTTTTTGAGACGCTCAACGACGGTGAAGTCACCCTCGTCACCTTCGCCGCGCCTTCCGTGCCGGGGCTGGGAGCAACCACGGTGACTTTGTCGCCGGCGCCGGCGCGTCAAACGCCGGTCCATGATCACACCATCACCCACGCTGGATATACAATTGACGCAGGGGAGCACGGCATCACGCGCATCGCCGTCGAGGAGCTGGGCGCCGTGGTGGACGGACGCGACTTTCTCTTTGGCGAACTCGTATTGGAGGTGGATGAAGGCGACCCCTGGGGCACCAGAACGTACAACCACGACCGCGAGCGTTGCGCCCCCTTCACTACCCTGACCGGTATCGAAGCCCTCGGCGACAGTGTGGTGCTCCGGTATGCCGGCGCGCATCCGGTAAATTTCCAACCATTTTCTCTCAACGCGAAAATCACTTACCTGGATTGGACGCAAAACTTCATCCTGCGCACCGGCATCCCATGGCTGGAGGTGGAGACTACTGTAGGCTGGTACACCCAGGATTATCGATTACGCCTGGCCTTTCCCTCCGCCACCCGCGCCAACCGGGGGGTCTATGAAATTCCCTACGGTGTGCTTGAGCGCGACCGCTACGAAGCAACCGGCACACACCTCGGGGCCGCGAACGGCGATTGGCCGGCGATCCATTGGGCGGGCATCCAGACGCCGGGATACACCTTTGCCGTCTTCAATCAGGGGACACCCAGCTATCGTGTTGAAGATGGAACGGTGCTGGTCAGCGTGTTGCGCAGTCCGGTCGCCCCCTGCTGCCTACTGGAACCGGCATCCTACGTGGCACATAATTATTACGGTATGATGGACAATGGCACACATACCTTCCACCATGCACTCTATCTCGGTGCTGGTGATTGGCGCGACAATGCCGTCGTACGCCAGGCGGCGATCTTTAACTGTGGTCTCACCGTTGTACCCGGTGCATTGAGCAGTTCGCTGCCGGAGTGGAAACTGCAGGCCGCGCACACTTTGCTGAGCACCATCAAACCCGCCGAGGACGGACGAGGGATAGTGGTGCGCCTGGTAGAGCATGCCGGACGTCCGGAAATCGTTCGTCTGCGCGTCCCAGCGACGTTGACGAGTGCCGTCACCGCGAACCTGTTGGAAGACCCCCTTGTGCCGCTCACGCGCGACGGCGACGACCTGCTGGTGCCCATGGGGGCGTGGAAAATAGTGACCGTGCGGATCGCCTAACCTGCATTATTTATATCATTTCGAATAATGCCACAGTTAGCCCGTCAGTCAACTATTTCATGAATAATCCGGGCTAAACCTTGCTGAAGCACGATTCACCATGTGACATCTCACGTCGAACGTACAACTATCCCGCGCGTTCGGGTTGCGTCGCACATGCGTAAAGCGCCATCAAACGACGGCCATATTCCAGGTAGCTCTCCCACATCAGTTGTTCTCGTTCCGCACCGCCAATATCGCCGGTGTGAATGATCGCGGCCAGGTGTGGTTCAACACTATAGCCCCCATCATAGCCCTGTCCGTGCAACAGGCGCAGGCAGGATTCCACCTGGCAGGTGCCCTCCCCGGGGAAGGTGAAGACCGACTTGTCGCTTTCCAGATATCCATCCTTGATATGCACATGAACCACATGGCCGATCACCGCGCGCAAATAGGCGAGTGCATCCTGCCGGTGCACGAAGGGATTGCCGGTGTCGAATACGAGTTTGAAGGCCGGACTATCAACGCGCGCCAGCAGTTCCAAGGTATTCTCCGGCGATTCCCCACCCCATCCGTTACAGTTCTCATGCACCAGCACCACACCACCATCTTCTGCCATTCGCGCCAGTTCACGGAGTCGACGCACCACTTCCTCGCGCCATGCCGTCTCGGCCAGTCTGTCATTGGGGTACGACATACAGCGGATATATCGCGTACCCAGGCGTTGCATACGCGGGATGGCGCGTTGCAATTCCGCGCGGTCAATGGCAAAATCCGTCGTGATGGGACGGCTCCAGTTTGCCAATTGCGCGGCGAAACAGCAGACCGTCATCTCGGCGGTTTCCACGGCTTCCACAACACGCGCGAAAGCAACATCGTCAATATCGGTAAGATTGGCCGTGTCGATCATGCGCAGTTCAATGTGTCGCCAACCCAACGCCTGATGCGCCGCTATTTGACGTTCAATCGGTCGACCGGCTTCATCAGCTATCCCGGCAAAAAACATAATATGGTCCTCCCGATGTGATTGTACGACCCAGGCCTGCTCTATGGAAATCTATCACCGCCAGACATGCATGAGCCCCCAGATCAATGCCGATGCAAGTATGATCCATATCGCTACAATGAGTATTGCCGCAAACCAATTGACCGGACGAGATGCTCCTTCGTCATTTGCGCGCACCCGACACTCCGCCATCACCGCCGGTGAAATAAGTCGAACGGCCAGCAGGATACCGAGGGGGACAAGAATCAAGTCATCCAAATAACCGATGAGCGGAATAAAATCTGGGATCAAATCGATGGGACTGAACGCATAAGCGACTACGCATGACGCTACGACCTTTGCCGACCATGGCACACGTGGATCGCGGGACGCGATCCATAATGCCATTACCTCTGTCTTGGCCCAGCGAACAAACTCACGCCAACGCACCCATTGCACAGCATCCATGCACAGAATTATCCCACACCAGGCCATCTGTGCCAACAATTGCGGCAGTATCAGCGGTATGATGTCCACGGGTAAAGCATTCCCTATCCTTCTGCACGTCGCGCCTCTTGCTTAACCTCACGCACGCGGCGGGCTAACAGGAAACGATTCCCACGACAAAGCGGCCAGTATTCACATCCGGTGGGGCAGCGGTCGATGGTCGGCGCCAGCGTAATATTGCCACGGCGCACGCCGGCAGCCAATTCCAGCAACTGGGTTTCACCGTCACTCAGATATGTGGACCAACGCGCGGGTTCCATCTCCTTGACCCCCTTCGCCCCACCGTAACGTGCGACGGCGCCAGGGCCATACACCCCACGGGCTTCACTCTGCTTTATCCCTAGAAATTCGGCGCCAATCGGAGCAAGCTGAAGGAGGCTGCGCACCGCGAGCAGGTATACCGGCGCCTGCAACACGGCCCCTGCTTCCAGGTCCTTGCCCCGAATGCCTGCGGCGGAGGATTTATAATCGATCACGACCGCTGACGTCTGGTCGTCATCCGCCAGATCAATGCGGTCGATCGTTCCGCGCAGTCGGGTCACTCCGTCACCGAGTATAAACGGCGCCTGGGCACTGCTGCCGAAATGATATTCAAAGTACGCCGGATGCGTGGTACGGAGCTGCGCGCGCACCACTTCGCCACGCAAGAAACGCGCCATCATGCGCCGCATACTCTCCCATTCGATCCCACGCAGGAAGGCGGCGCGATTGCGGAATCGCGGTTCTGCATCTAGTGCCGCCTGTAAATCAATTTCGACTGCCGGCCAGAGTTCCTCGAAAGTGAAACGCTCCAGATGCACCGGCGCACCCCGTCGTGGTTGCCGGTCGCGGTAGAGCTTTTCCAACACCCCATGGATGATGCTGCCGCGATCCACCGCGCTGAACTCCTCCATGACCGGCTGAATTCCAAGTAACGCGGAGCCGAACCACAGGAACGGGCAATTCCGAAATTGCTGGAGTTCCGAAGCGGAGAACGGGGCGGTGCGTGCCGCCAGATCGGCATATATCCGGGAATCGGTGAACGTTGCTTCATGCTCGATGGCGCGACGGTAGAGCGCGGCCAACGCGGATGACCGCCCCTGCGCGCCAGGATAGAGCACAAGAGCCGCGGCATAAGGTTGTTGTGCGACAGGATCACGCTCGGAGCGTATCCCACTTGCCAGCGCGGATAAAAATTCGTCCTCGCTTTCCGCATCTCCCAGTGCCGGCAGCAGATCGCGGAAGGAAGTCGTCTGCGCGCTTCCTTCGAAGTCCGGTACGGTTTGATCTACGGCATCAAGGAAACTCGAACGCTCCAGCCGCCCCCCACCGGCATCATGCACCGGATAACTGAGTATCAGGCATTTCGTTGCGGAGGAAAGCGCATGTACAAACCAATGCTGTTCATCGTCCTCCAGATGACGGCGCGGCGCCAGCGGCACCTGCAGCGGTTGCAGAGTCTCCTCACGTTCCGCATCAAGTAAAAATGCCGAACTTCGCTGGTGCTGTGGAAAGGCGCCCTCCAGTAGATTGCAGAGAAAGACGCAGGGGAATTTCTCGCCCCCCGCGGCGTGCACGGAGAGCACCGGGATACCGCCTTCCGGTACACTGGACGCGGGCATTGTCTCGCGCATGAGCGCGGTGGTGAGAATTTCCAGCACTTCCTCACGGCGAAAACCACCCAGCAGATTCCCTAGTTTCCGCAGATCATCCAGTACTCCATCTAATTTCGAAAAGGCGCACTCCAACGCGACATACTCACGAGCAGCTTCCGGCGCTGAATCCGGCACCGGAGGTATCTCCGGCAGCGCGACAGCGCGAAAGCCGGTGACCAGTGACGAAACTCCGGCCAGTAATTCGTCTGCCCCGACCCCGCGGCGATGGAATAGATCATCAAACGCGAACAGGGGGGCCAACGCCTCCAGCAACATCGGACGCGTGTCGTCGTCCGGCCATCGCTCTTGCCAGTTCGTTTTACGCTCGCGCAGGTAATGCGTTCGCGCGGTGAGGTCGATCTGAAATGCGACACTCGGCTCGATGTGGAGAAACCCGCTTTTCAACAACGCCAGCAAGTCGCGCCGCGCCCAGCCATCGCGCACGAGGCGAAGCGCCGCTAACAGCGCGCGACCAGCCGGCGTGTGCGCCAGAGCCAATGGCTCCTCACGCAACGGCAACCCGTACCGTTGGAACGTCTGGGACAGACGTTCGCGCACACTATCGGCGTTCCGTGCCATGATGACGATATCCGATAAGTTGATCGTCGAGCCGTCAGGCCAAACCCGCTGTCGCAGCAAAGCACGAATCCGTCGCGCGATGAGTTCCGCCTCTTGCGCCGGAGTTGCCGCTTTGAGTACTGTGAGCGATGAATCTGGCGGGTGGAGCGACGGATCGGCGGCGAACACCTGGATGCGGGCATGTTGCAAGGCGTTTTGCGGGGGACGGCAGACAAAATCCATACGGCGCGTCATTGCTTGCCCCAGCGCCTGTTCCAAGCGCGTAATCGATTCCTCAACCGGGTGATTCACTTCCGGACGGCCCGGAGCGAAATTCAAGAGAACGATGACGCGCCGGGCGACGGACGCCAGCACGCGGAGCACTTCGACTTGAATCGGTGTCAAGCGGGCAAAGCCATCGAGGATGAGCAGGTCCAAATCAGCAAGCAGATCAGGCTGGGCTTCCAGTCGTTTAGCGGCAATCCACATGATTCCTTCATTGTCATACAAGTTGCCTTCCCGCACTCGCTGTTGATAGGTGGCATATAATGACCCTAACTCGGTAAGCTTGCGTGCGAAATCCTGTGCGCCTCCTTCGCGCGCGACATCCGCCACTTCATGCAGCCGCTCCGGGTCCACCATGTGGACCTTCATTTCATCGATTTCTTCACCCAGCGCCTGCACAAAACCTGGATACGGTTGCGCCGGCGCGAAGTAGTCCAGGCGTGCGGTACGCACAATATCTTTCAACAGCAGGTGTTTCTGGAGTTCGCTGAGTTTACGCCCGCCAATCTGGGCACGTTCGGCAATCTCCTCTGCGAAGTTGAAAAAGGTCGTCACCGGATCCCCGAACAGTCCGGGTAAGGTGTTTCCGGCGAGTAATAGATGCTCGATGCTGCGCTTATGATCGACCGTCGGCACCAGATAGCGGACGCGGCGCCAGCCGTGTCCCGACTGGTCGTGCGCCAGTTCGTCGGCCATCACCGCCAACGCCGCAGTCGTTTTCCCGCATCCCGCTGGTCCTAACCAGAGCTCTACTTTGCCCATGATTCTGTTGTTCGACGTGGAGTGCGTCGCTCCTGTACAGTCATCTTTATCTGTAGGTTACTCTTCTTGATCGCCTGCACCTCAAAACGAAATATGAATGATACGAAAAATCGTAGCCTATGCGGCAGGCTTCCGACGCCACCGAGCGAATATACAGTTCGGATACGTAATTCCTCCAAGGAGTTTCCCATGAGTGGTGTGTTATCGTTGAACGGCGCCTGGGGCCTGACGTGGGCGGAAGGGACACCATTGATGCCGTCCTGGCATTATACCGGGCCCCACCTGCGTGGACGCAGTTTGTTGCCCGCTACCGTACCGGCATCGATCCATACCGTGTTGCAAGAGGCCGGCCTGCTCGACGATGTGAACATCGGCTTGAATTCACTCAAGGCGCGCTGGGTTGAGGAAGCCTTCTGGATCTACCGGCGCACCTTTACGGCGTCGCAGGAAGCAGCGACACAAAGCGCCTGGCTGTGTTTCGATTGTTTGGAGTTGGACGCCACTGTTTATCTGAATGGTGAAGAAATCGGCAAGCATGCCAATTCGCTCCGGCCCGCGCGTTTCAATGTGACCGGCAAGCTGCGCGAGGGTGAAAATTTACTGGTCGTCCTCATCAGCACCGGCTTTCATACTCACGCGGATAAACTGTCGCGCGAATATGGATCGGATGATATCAGCCTGCTCACCAAGCGCATGTTTCGCCGTACCCCCCAATACCAGCATGGCTGGGATTGGAATGCGCGTTTGACCAATGTGGGAATTTTGGGCGATGTGCGTTTGGAGTGGCACGCCGCACCGCGGTTGGACCAGGTGACCGTCTTTGCCGTGCCCAGCGCTGATTTGACGACGGCCACGCTGCATGTGCGCGCCACAATCGACGGCCTGAGCGATACGCCGCTCGCTGGTGTGCTCCGCGCACGCATTGTCGAGACCGGACAGGAAATCAACCTGCCCATCAGCATCACAGCTGGGGAGAACCGCCACGAGGTCACGCTGGAAATCGCCAACCCGCGTTTATGGTGGCCAATAAATCACGGGGAGCAATTCCGATATACCGTTGAAATAGCATGGGAGTCCGTTGGAGAAACGCAGACCGCCACGCGGAAGACCGGGGTGCGCAAAGTAGAAATCGACCAGACGCCGCATCCGGTGGAAGGCCGTTTCTTTATCATCACTATCAACAATCGTCCCATCTTTTGCAAAGGCGGCAACTGGGTGCCGGCGGACCTACTGTACGGCACCGTCACTGCGGCGCGCTATCGGGAACTGGTCGAATTAGCGGTGGGGGCGAATTTCAACCTGCTACGCATCTGGGGCGGTGGTCTTTTCACCGATCATGCATTCTGCGATGTGTGCGACGAGTTGGGCGTACTCATCTGGCACGATTTCCTGTTCGCCTGTTCGAAATACCCCGGCGACATGCCGGACTTCGTGAAGGAAGTGCAACAGGAAGTAACCTATGCCGTGCGCGAACTGGCGCATCATCCGGCATTGATTGTCTGGTGCGGCAATAATGAGATTGAATGGGGAGACTGGGGTTGGGGATATGACAGTCAAGCCCGCACCCACCCGCACTACACCATGTTCCATCGCGACATCCCGCGCATCGTGAAGTATGAAGATCCTTCAACTGCGCACTGGCTTAGCTCTCCTTCCTCGCCGGACTATATCGAGCCGAATAGCCCGATTGTCGGCGACCAGCACCCATGGACGGTGTCCATGGAACAGGGCGGGGCGAATTGGTGGAAATACCGTACCTACGTTGACCGCTTCCCCAATGAAGGCGGCGTTATGGGCGCCACCTCGATTACTACCCTGCGGCAATTCCTGCCGGAGGGAGAACGCCATCTCTTCTCCCCTAGTTGGGAACATCACGATAACCCCTTTGCGTGCATCGATTCCGTCCAGGGAAACCTTGGGCATGTGTATCAGACCATTGAACTCTGGCTCGGACGGAATCCTGAGGAGATGAGTCTGGAGGAATACGCGTATATCAGTGCCCTGCTCCAGGCAGACGGATTGAAGGAATATATCGAAAATTACCGCCGTCGCATGTTCAGTTCTTCTTCAGCGATTTTCTGGATGTATAACGATTCATGGCCTGTCACCAATGGCTGGACGATTGTCGACTACTATCGGCGACGGAAACTTGCGTATCATCCGGTGCGACGCGCTTTCCAACCGGTGACGGTCGTGGTGGCGGATGACGGGGAGATGATTACCGTCTATGGCGTCAACGACACTCCCCAGTCGTGGAGCGGTACGCTGCGCTATGGCCTCTTCACGCTGGCCGGCGCCAAACCGCTGGATGTCACCCAGGACACCACGCTTCCGGCGAATGCCTCCACCCCGTTGGCGCAGATACCGCGTGCGCAGTGGGAGACGCTCGATGTTACGCAAAGCGGTGCTTTTGCAGTGCTACTGCAACATGGTACGCTCTATGCGCAACACCGGCTTTTCGTCGCGCGATTCAAAGAGTTGGCCTTTACACAACCCCACATCACACTGGAGCGACATGACGGAATATTGACGCTCACCGCCGATGCGTTCGCCTGGGGGGTGTGCATCGACCTGACCGGCGAATTACCGTTGGCCGACGACTGCATTGACCTGTTGCCCGGCATTCCGTATAGCCTACCCTGGCCGAAGAGCCTTGGCGATCCGGTCATTGCCAAAATCGGCAATCGCGATGCCCTCGGAACAGCATAAGACCGGGCGAGAAACCCTGATTGTTCTGGGGGTAAATACCCCTGTTGAGGAGGAAATGATGAGAGTGCTGAAAACGTCGGTTCTACTGCTGTTGTGTATCCTGGCATGGACGGTGTGTCTGCCGGGCCAGAGCGCGTCGCGCTATACGCCGAATATCAGCGGTGGCCTGGGTGTGGGTCTGATGTATGGTGGATTGGGCGCCAATCTGGAAGTACCGATCACCCCGCAACTCGTTCCCACGATAGGAATTGGTTTAAATGGTGATGGGGGATATCTGGTTGGCGGGCGCATTTATTTCCGTCCGGACCAGCCCACAACTGATGCCGTCGGACGCATCACCCTCGGCTTCGCGCACTGCTATCATCCGTATCTCACACTGAAGGATCATCATCACGCCGACCGCCCGGTGGCCGGTATTGGCTGGAGTTGGGCCAATGCCCGCGGAAGTGCGTTGCATGGTTTTGAAATCGATGCAACGATCGATGGTACGATCTCGGTTGGCTACCGTTTCTAGCCTGTAGAGGTGGTGCAATAATGTACAAGTCACCATTGTTTCCCCGGTAATACACCTCATGATGATATTGACAATACCGATGTTCGGTGTTATTTTTGTGTATACGTGTATTCACGATAAAGGAGGATTCTTCCATGTTCCAGAAGCGTCAGGGCTTCACGTTAATTGAGCTCCTGGTTGTGATCGCGATAATTGCGATTCTGGCCGCTATTCTCTTCCCGGTATTTGCGAAAGCGCGTGAAAAAGCGCGCCAAACGGCCTGCATCAACAACCAGCGGCAAATTGCCACTGGTGTCCTCATGTATGTGCAGGACCATGATGAACTCCTGCCCACCGTCGACAATATCTGGGGTGGTCTTTCCCTGGACAAAGGGGTGTATATCTGCCCCTCGGCCGGAACGAAAATCAAAAACGCTTACGTTTACAGTGCTTATATCGCCGGTAAAGCGCTGGGGGAAATTGCTTCTCCCAGCTCAGAGATGCTGACAGCGGAAGGCGCGCACACCGGAAGCACCTCGTTCCCGGGTGACAACTGCGCCTACACCATGAGCGACATCGTCAAAAACCACAACAGCAAGTTCACCGAGAGTTTTCTCGATGGGCACGTGGAACTCGCCAGCGTTCCCTCGTCAATCTACTTCGCCAATATTGATTACTGGTGGGATCCCGCCAACTACAATACCTCGACGGGCAACTGGCCGAATACTACGATTATTGGAAAATCGACCACCCCGTTTGCCTGGGGTCCCGGCGCGAACGCCACCGGCGGAGCATTTCCGGCGACCGACAAATGTGCGCCACCAGGACTGGGGTCCATCAATGGCCAGAAAGCGATTGATTTTCAGAGCCCGAAGTGGCTCTTTGGCGACCTGAACGGCATCACCAATCTGCAGACCAGTTCTATTATTATGGTGCATACTGACTGCTATTGCCTGCTGTGTTGCGGTGATGCCTCGGGCAATGGCGCATGGCGCATCGAAGGAAATGGCGCCTGGGGTGGTCCATGGCATGTGCCGCCCAGTGGCGCTGATAGCCCGTATGACCTGGTTTTCTGGCCTAATGCACGCGGCACCAAAGCCGTGATACGCACGATCGTCAGCAATTCCAGTGGCTCGCGCTTGTGGTTCAATAGCCAGCAAGTGACCTTCTACAGCGGCGGCAACACCGTCTACTACAATGGCGGAGGGCAGATTCCGGCCACCCGCTATGTCGGTATCGGCGCCGAAGGCAACCGTCCCGGCGGCAACGGCAACTGGATCGGTGGCTGGGATGAAAGCGGCGACCTGCGTCTGGCCGACTTCTTCATCTTTACCCGCGCCATCTCCGATGATGAGCGCACCATTGTCGAAAACTATCTCCATGGGAAATTCGGCATTTAGCCACTACGGATAGTCGAATATCGCACACGACGGCCCGGCTTTGTCCGGGCCGTCGATATTTTCTGGCAGGAGTCCGTGCGCATCGTCGCGAAGAGATCAATCGGAGGTAGCCAGTTGTGACTTCGTCAGAGAGACCCGCACGCGTGACTCCGCGGTATGCGCCCGATGATCCTCGTGTGCAACGCAATGCGGGTCAGGTCGCCCGTCCAGCCTGGTTGAAGGTGCCGGCGCCGCGGGGAGAGCAATACCAGGAATTAAAAACGTTAGTGCGCGTGCAGCGTCTGCACACGGTGTGTGAGAGCGCGCGTTGCCCGAACATTGGCGAATGCTGGCAGTCGCGCACAGCTACCTTCCTCATTCTGGGCGATACCTGCACACGTCGTTGTGCGTTTTGCGCGGTGATTAGTGGGCAACCCGGTGCGTATGATATTGACGAACCACGTCGCGTGGGAGAGGCAGTCGCCGCATTGCGTCTGCGGTACGCCGTGGTAACCTCGGTGACGCGCGACGATTTGCCGGATGGCGGGGCCTTCATCTTCGCGGAAACGATCCGCCAAATCCGACTGCTTTCCCCGGCCTGCAAAGTCGAAGTACTCATCCCAGACCTTCAAGGTGATCGGGAAGCGCTCGCAGCCGTGTTGGCCGCCCGACCCGACGTGCTCAACCATAACATTGAAACCGTACAACGCCTGTACTCTCTGGTGCGCCCACAAGCCGACTATCAGCGTTCACTGGCACTACTCGCCGCAGTCCGCGCCATCGACGCCGCCAGCGCCACGAAGTCCGGCATCATGCTTGGATTGGGCGAGACTGAAGAGGAAATTGTGGCCACGCTCAGCGATTTACGCACCGCCGGTGTGGAAATCGTCACCATCGGGCAATACCTGCGCCCCTCGACCGGCCATGTGCCCGTGCAAAAATATTACGAACCCACCGAGTTTGCCCATTACGCCGACATCGGTCACGCACTGGGGTTTCGCCATGTCGAATCCGCTCCTCTTGTCCGCTCTTCCTACCATGCCCGCGAACAAGCGGAAGGGGAATGAAGCACTGTGGCCCGGGGGACACGATGATCGCGTGCACTATCAATCTACGCGGGTTGCTTGCGCTGCGCGATAAATGGCGAGTAATGGAACCTTGAGTTCTTCAGCGAGAATGCGGCAGGCTTCATATTCCGGCTCTACGCGTTCGATATCACCCCAACGACTGACTTTGACGGGTACCGGACCATAAGACGTGTTGACGACGCGCATCTCGCGTGCGAGAACAGTACGAGTATAGAGTTGACGCCGCACACCCAGCGTGGTGGTTTCACGCAACAGCACATCGAGACAAACGCCTTCATCCACTGGTGCGCAGAGCACGCGCACCAACACCCCGGGGCGATTCTTCTTCATCTGGATGGGCGTGAAGAAGACATCCAATGCGCCGACGGCGAACAGACGATCCATGACATACCCCAGAATCTCAGCCGGTACGTCGTCAAGGTTCGTCTCGAGACCGACGATCTCCACCGGCGTTGCCGCGGCCGTCTCTTCCCCAAGAAACAGGCGTAACACATTGGGACGCGATAAAGCATGACTGCCGGCGCCATACCCAACGTGCTGCACGGTCATCGCCGGCAGCGGGCCAAAACGTTCCGCCAGCGTAGTGATAATCGCGGCTCCGGTCGGCGTGACCAGTTCCTTCTCGATATCAGTTTCAACGATCGGTACGCCATGCACCAACTCGGCCGTAGCCGGGGCCGGTATGGGGAATGTGCCGTGTGCACAGGTGACCCATCCGCAACCGAGTGGCAACGGCGAGGCGACAATGCGGTCTATCCCCAATGCTTCCAAACCAATGGCCGTACCCACAATATCCACAATGGCGTCGATGGCTCCGACTTCGTGGAAATGCACCAGATCAGGGGTCGTGCCATGTACCGTGGCCTCTGCGTGGGCCAATCTGGTAAAAATCGCGCCGCTTGTCTCCTTCACCCGGTCGGAGACAGAACTGGCGTTGATCAGCGCCAGGATGTCCCCGAGGCCCCGGTGCGGTTGGTGATGGGCATGCGTGTGGTGTGGTTCGCGCACTTCAACGTAGGTGGCTGCAATCCCGCACCGCTGCACGCGTTCTGCCGTTAACGCCCACCCTGGCAGGTTCAGACGGGCAAGTTGCGCGACGAGTTGCTCTTCGTCTACCCCACAGGCGAGCAGCGCGCCCAACGTCATATTGCCGCTAATGCCGGAAAAACAATCAAAATACGCGATACGCATGAATCAACCTTCTCTGTGCCGACACCTGAAACCAGTTTGGCGACAGTTCGCTGCCTTCTTCTCGAACTCTTATCTTTCGCGATCAAGCAGGAAAAATCCCTGCGAACGTCGCATTTTTTCAATATGCCAACCACTGATCTGACAGCCGTCCGTCGCCTGGGCATTCTGGGCGGAACGTTCGATCCGATTCACTACGGTCACCTGGCCATCGCTGAAGAAGCGTGGGAACGGTGTCATCTGGATATGGTACTTTTTATGCCCGCCGGCGACCCACCACATAAACCAGACGAGTTAGCAAGCGCCGAACAACGATTCCATATGGTAGAGATGGCCATCGCGGATAATCCACACTTCTGCCTGTCCCGTCTGGAGCTAGATCGTCCCGGCCCCTCCTATACCGTGGATACATTACGCGAGTTGCATGCCCGGTATCCCCAGACCGAATTGTATTTCATCATCGGCACAGATGCCGCCCAGGAATTCTTCTCCTGGCGCGATCCGCAGGGGATTCTCGCCTGCGCGCGGATTATCGCCGCCGCACGCCCGGGAATTGCCGAAACCGTGCTCTCCGCCGCGCGCGAGGCGGGTATGCTCGTGCTGCACACGCCCGGAGTGGCCGTGTCGTCGACGGAGATACGCACACGCGCCAACCGGGGATGGAGCCTGCGCTACCTGACCCCGCCGTCTGTTATCGATTTTCTTCACAACGAAGGTCTGTATCGAAATTGCGAGATTGTATAATGCGCGTGAAACACCCGGAGACCCCCACTGCCTGCGCGCAACCCTTACCCAGTATGAGGGTGCCTCTCCCTTTCGTTAACACGCAAGTTGCGGTGGTGGGACAGAGTTCGCATGCCGTGCTGTTGAGCGTTCCCACCACCTCTATTGGCCCCAGCGTCGTGCAGGTCACTAATCTCGCGACCGCTTCTTCGCTGCAAATTCCTCTCCCTGACTGCGGCGCACCAGCGGTGGTTGCTGGTTCTGACGGCTGCGGATACCTGGGTACCACCAGCGGACGTCTGCTCTGTTACCATCCCGACGGTACATTAACCGACATCGCTTCCTCGTTGTACGGAGAGGCCTTTAGTGCCGGTTTTACCAGCCGTTCCGGATATATCTATTTCGGCACGACCCCCGGAGGCAGAGTGCTGGAACTGGCGCCGGGAGGCGGCATGCGGCCACGTATCATCCAGCCTCCGGCAGCAGGGAAACATTCTATACACGCCTTTGTTGATTTACCCGATGGTCGTGTTGCAGCATTTGTCTGCGGGTCATCCCCGTATACGCTGCTAATCACACCAGGGGATACCGAGGTGATGACCAATAAGGTACCCGGCATTGCCGTCATCCATGCCGTACCTTTCGATAACGACTACCTGCTGGTCGGCAACGACACCGGCCTTTATCGCCTTGCTGCAGATACCTTGCACATTGTTGCCCCCGTCCCATCGTTACCGGACGGTGACACACTCTACTGCCTGCTCGCCAGCAACGGCCGGGTAGTTGCCAGCGGACAGGAAAGCGGCGCGCTTTATTACTGGCAAGACGAGGGATGGCTTCGTCTGGGCATTCCGATGCCCGGTGACCCACTGTTGTTCACTTCTGCTCCTGATGGCCGGTTGGCGGGCATCACATACCATGGACGCCTGGTGCAAAGTTCGACGGATTGGCGTATGTTTGGCCTCACTGATGCCGCGATCACGATGACAGATCGCCTGGAGATCAGCACTCTGGGCCTGGGGCCGGACCGAAAACTCTATCTGGCCACCGCAGGCAACATGCGCGTCGCCGCCTGGCATCCCGAGACCAGCCAACTCTCACCGTCTTTCGTCGCGGGTCCCCACCCCGGTACCATCTCTGCCATCTGCGCCATCGGTGAACGTCTATACCTGGGGGCCGCACATGGCGTGATGCGATATTATCCCGATCTTCCGTATAGATTGTCAGAGAATCCCTATTATCACCCCTGGACATTCGGTACACCACGCACGGCGTTGTTGCCACTTGGCGGGCGCCTCTACACCATCACTGCCGGAGAAGATGGGCAGTCCGGTTGCCTGGTCAGAATACACCCCGCCAATAGCGCAGTTTCGGCTTTTTATGACCTGATCCCGGGTCAACGCCTGCTGAGTCTGGCGGTCGACCGGTTATATGGTTCGCTGCTCATCGGAGGCGAACAGCTTGCTGCGAAGGCCATGAATCCCGCACAACTTGCGCTCTGGTCTCCGCGTGAGGAGCGCCTCGTAATGCTGATCACACCGTTCAACTTCGCTTCTGTAGTTCAGGTGTGGGCCGCGGACGGGGGGCGCGTATATGTCACAGATGGTGGTACACACTACGCAATTTGTTCTACACTTGATGGATCGGTGTTGACGCACGGCAATTTTCCGTTAGGCGTCATCACCGCGTTGATCACGAATGCACAGGGCGAACTCTTTGGCCTGGCCGGTGGATGGCTCTTTCATTATGAACCAGCAACTGAGTGCATCACCGAATTGGCCCCCGCGGACGGTACACAGTTGCTGGAGGTGCGTCCGGGTCTCTTCGCGTATGCCCATGGCGCACAGGTCATGACGATCGCGCTCGGGGCTTGACCCGTTCCCGCCGGATTTATCACCGCCGGATTTATCACCCTGTTGGTTTTCTTGCGCAAATCCGGTATAATGTCACGCGAAAACTGTCTCGACGTCGACACGTGCCGAATAACAGGCCACGTGCAGGTGCGAGCGAGCGTGTGACGGAGGAAAGACCGATGGCTGACAAGAAAGCCCTGCTGACCGGCGACGTGAAGGAATTCCTCGCGGTGATGAACCCGAAACGTGAATGCAAACGCAAGAGCAGTTCTACCCCGCGAACTGTTAAAGATCGTCATAAACGCACCAAAGATTGAGCACGCCCTCCTGGTGGGTCGTTATACCTGGCTTTCAGGATGCCGATATTCGAGGCTTACCTGACAGCGGAAGGTAGATGCCGCGCTAAGCGCTTCCCCACTCCGCAACGAGAAGAAGTGCTTGAACGTGCAGATCGGCCCATTATGCGATCCTCGACTCTTTCTCTGGAGGTGCACTTATGAGCGTGACGCAACTGTCTGTTTTCATTGAGAACAAACCTGGCCGGTTGGCCGCGGTAACGCAAGGCCTGGGGACCGCGGGGGTAAATATCCGCGGCTTCAGTATTGCGGATACTGAAGATTACGGCATTTTGCGCCTGCTGGTGGATAACGAACAAGTCGCGCGCGAAACATTACGTGCCGGCGGCTTCATGGTGCATGAAAGCCAGGTGATCCTAGCACGTGTGCCGGATCGTCCAGGAGGATTCGCCGAAGCACTGGAGGCCTTTGCGACGCTGAATATTAACGTCGAATACACCTATGCCACTGCGAATTCCCTTATCGCTTTCGGGGTCGATAATCGTGAGCGCGGTGAAGCGGAGTTGCGCACCCGCGGGGTGGAATTACTCGACAACAACGCGTTGGCCGCTTTGTAAACGCCTGAGCACCATACATCATCTCTGGAGCCACGGGCATTACCCGTGGCTCCAGGTATTTCATCCAACGAAACGCATCTAGGCCTGTTCCCGACTCCCCGCGTGCTCCAGGCGTAATTGCGAGACCAACTCTACAGCCTTTTCCGGCGTCAAATTCCCGTGAACTTCGCCGTTTACCAGAATAGCCGGCGCCAGACTACACGCACCGATGCAATGTGCTTCGCTCAGAGAGAAGAGGCCATCAGCAGAAGTGGCGCCAGGCTTGATGCCCAATTCTTCCACCAGCGCGTTCAAAATGCGCGCCCCGCCGTTGATATAACACGCGGTGCCCACACATACCGCGATTCGATAGATTCCCTGCGCGATAAGGCTGAAATGGTGGTAAAAGGTCGCCACACCGTAGACGGTAGCCGCCGGAACCCCCACACGGTAGGCTACGAAATCCAGGACGTGCTGTGGCAAATAACCGAATATATCCTGTGCGGAATGTAAAACCGGAATCAGTGCCGCTTCGGGGTGTTCATGGTTTTGATGGTCCGAAATCGCCGTTTCAAGAAGCGCCCAGTGTTGCCGGCATTTCTCATCAACACATGTTTCCTTGGGCAACGCTGGGAAGGGGGCTGTTCTCAGTTCAGGCGGCATAATCCCGCGTGGTTCTTTGGCGGTAAACTGTGTATGAAAGAGTTCATGGGCTTTCTCATTGAAAGGCGCGCCGACAAATTCCTGATAGATACGCTGTACACTCGGATTCTCGTGCGCCATGCGGAAGTCGCGCTGGCGGTCCAGGGAATACAAAACCTCCGCACGTTTGCGCAAAATCTCGCGGTCCAACGGCATGCTGTTAGCCCCTGCGTATGGTTGCCCACCACCGCCGATACACCCACCCGGGCACCCCATAATCTCGACATACTGGTACTCCGCAACGCCAGTGGCCACTTCCTGCATCACATGATGCGCGGCGCCCAGACCGTGGGCGATGGCCACGCGTAACTCGACACCACCAAAATCGATGACCGCCTGGCGCACGCGATCCATGCCACGCACCGCTTCGAACTCGATGACCGGCGGCGCCGCACTGAATTTCATCGCATAGGCGGTGCGTAGCGCTGATTCCATCACTCCGCCCGTGGCGCCATAGATTGCCGCGGCGCCGGTCGACTCACCCAGCAAATCATCCGGCTTTTCCGGGTCCAACGCCGGAAGGTTGATGCCTGCCGCTTTGCACATCCAGACCAATTCACGCGTCGTGATCACCACATCGGTATCCGACCGACCGTTGGTCGTCAACTGTGGCCGTGCCGCCTCCCACTTCTTTGCCGTGCAACACATGGCCGTGACCACAAAAATCTTCTCCGGATCCCACCCCATTTTTTGCGCATAGAATGTACGAATAAGCTTGCTCAGGATGCTCATCGGCGATTTCGTCGTGGTCAGGTTGGGCAATTGTTCCGGATAAAATTGTTCGATGAATTTGCACCATGCTGCCGAACAAGACGTCAGCATGGGTAGTGGAGCAGCGTTGGCATGACCGTTCGTATGGGCTTCCAGGCGCTCCAGCAGTTCGCTGGCTTCTTCGACTGTACACATGTCGGCGCCGAACTGGGTGTCGAAGACGCGATCGAAACCCAGCAGACGTAACGCCGCAACAGTTTGTCCCTCCAGGTTCGTGCCCACCGGTAAGCCGAAACCTTCCCCAATGGCTGCACGAACGGATGGCGCGAAATGAACCACAGTGTGGATAGTGGGATCAGTCAGCGCGCGCCAGACGTCCTCAGTACGGTTCTGCTCCAGAAACGCGGCGGTAGGGCAGACGTTAATGCACTGTCCACAGGCGGTGCACACACTATCCGCAAAGGGCATCTCATATGCCGGCACCACATTGCTGCGAAAACCGCGATGGGCCACGCCTAACGCCGTCACCCCCTGAACCTCGGCGCACACGCGCACACACCGATGGCACAGGACGCATTTATCCGGGTTGCGAATGACCGACGCAGAGCTGTAATCATCCGCGAAATGTTTTTTCTCGCCGGCGAAGAGGCGTTCGCGCACTCCCAGGTTATAGGCCAGGCGCTGCAGTTCGCAATTGCCATCGCGTTCGCAGCACTGACAATCCTCCGGATGGTTGTCCAGCAACAACTCGGTAATGTCGCGGCGAATCTGGCGAATTTCCGGCGTGGTCGTACGTATCACCATTCCCTCGGCTACCGGATAGGAACAGGAGGCGACCAGCTTGCGCATTCCTTCTACTTCGACGACGCAGATCCGACACGCCCCATCAATGCTCAATTGCGGGTGGTAGCACAATCGCGGTACACGGATGCCTATCCGCTCTGCAGCCTGCATAATCGTCGTGCCCGCCGGCACACGTACCGGACGATTATCGATGGTAAGATTAATCGTGGTGTGCATCGTCATTGTCGTTCCTCTTTCGACTGCTATCCCCACCCGGCGCGGGTGGTAATACCCCATTGCGTCCTATCCGCTCCGCAGGGAGAGTCTACTGCCAAATGCTTTCCATCTCCCAGATATCCAGCGTACGCAGTGCGGTTCCACTTCCGTCAAGCAAGCTGATCCCCTGACTGTCCGCGCGGGTCGGATACACGCGCGTGGTCAGGCAGAGCCGATCATTCGCAAACACCTCAATCACCGAATGGTCAAGAAAGATGCGCAGATCCAACACATCTCCCTCCGCGAGTGCCAGCGGGGCTGACGTGATACCGCCGATGATTTCCGGGTCCAGGCTCGCATGTGTACGGTCTATGGTCAGGATACCTTGTGCCACATGATATGTGATCAGCGTCTCTTCATCGCCATCAGGGGCACGACGGACCGCGAGTCCGACGGTCGCCGGGCCCAGGGTAAAACTGACATGCATCTCCAGGCTATCCCCCGGCACGAAATGCCGATGATGCGCACCGCGCAACGCAATGAGTTGAGACGCGGGGACGTAACCAAGCGTGTTATCCGCGCGCACGGTTAACTGTCGCGGCAAGGACATCACACCGGCCCAGCCAGCAGCCCGTTGCGCATCATCGCTCCGCCCTTCCCAATCCCAGATCCACCCCCAGAGCAGGCGTTGGCCCTCTGCGTCCGCAAAAGATTTTGCCGCGTAAAAATGCCCACCGACATCGGTCAGTCCACTTGTCCGCGGGGTGAAGCGGTGGTCGACGTAATCACCGATGAAATAACGTGTCGCGTTATTCACGGAGACTAACAACACATACTGGTCACCCAGTGGAAAGAAATCCGGACATTCCCACATCTCGCCTGTTTCCTGCTTATCGCCGATGCAGAATGGGTGCAGATAGTCCCAGGCACGCAAGTCGGTCGAATGGTAGAGTAACGCCGTGCCCCCCACTCCCGCAAAGCCGGAGCCGATCAACAGATACCAGCCGTCCTCCTCGCGCCAAACACACGGGTCACGAAAGCCGGTGACGGTCAGACCTGGCGGCGGGCCGGCAATGACCGGATTACCGGCATATTTTTCAAAAGTCACCCCATTGCGACTGGTAGCCAGGCACTGTACTTCCGGCTGTACGCCGGTATACAACACCACGAGTTCGCGATCTCCCGCTACCGCGCTGCCTGACCACACACCGCCATTGTCGAATTCCTCCGGTCCCGGCGAGATAGCAATCGGCAGATGTTCCCAGTGCGCCAGGTCACGACTGCGCACATGCCCCCAATGCACTGGTTGCTCCCACGCGTGCCCCACTGGATTATGCTGGTAAAACAAATGATAGGCGCCATCCCAAAAGATAGGTCCGTTCGGGTCATTCAACCAGTGCGCCGGCGGTAGGATATGATAAACAGGGCGCTGTGGATCATTGATCATATTATGTCACCCTTTTTTGCCCCGCGGTTCACCGCGTGGAAGCAGCAGACGCGGAAGCACGCACCGCATTTGATACATTTTGCCTGATCGATCAGATGCGGTTGACGCGGCTCGCCAGTAATGCACCCGACCGGACAAGCGCGGCGACAGGCGCCGCAGCCCACACAATTTGCCGGGATGACGGCATAGCGCACCAATGCCTGACACACACCGGCACGACAGTAACCTTTCTCAATATGCTCCAGGTATTCTTCATGGAAATGATGCAGCGTAGACAGCACCGGATTAGGCGCTGTCTGCCCCAGACCGCAAAGACTGGCGCGGGCGATGGTATGCCCCAGTCGCTCGAGGAGCGTCAAATCGTTCATGGTGCCCTGACCGGTCGTAATGCGCGTCAGGATTTCCAGCATCCGTTTGGTGCCTTCACGGCACGGCGTGCATTTTCCGCATGATTCGTCCTGGGTAAATTGCAGGAAGTAACGCGCGACGTCCACCATACAGTCGTCTTCATCGACCACGATCATGCCGCCGGAGCCCATGATAACACCGGCGTTGGTCAGCGAATCGTAGTCCACTTCAGTATCCAGCAGCGATTCCGGCAAACAACCGCCGGATGGCCCGCCGATCTGTACCGCCTTGAACGCCCGTTTGTTGCGCACGCCGCCGCCCACTTCAAAAATCGTCTGGCGTAAGGTGATGCCCATGGGCACTTCCACCAGACCGGTACGCTCTACCTTCCCAGCCAACGCGAAGACTTTGGTGCCTTTGCTTTTCGCGGTCCCAATGCTCGCAAACCACTCCGCGCCATGCAAAATGATCGGCGCCACACAGGCCAGCGTTTCCACATTGTTGATGCAGGTGGGACACCCCCACAACCCGCTGGTGGAGGGATACGGTGGGCGGGGGCGCGGCATGCCGCGTTCGCCTTCGATGGAGTGAATGAGTGCTGTTTCTTCTCCACACACAAAGGCGCCGGCGCCCAGTCGCAACTCGATATCAAAGCTGAACGCACTGCCCAAAATATGGTCGCCAAGGAGCCCGAGTGCGCGTGCCTGAGTGATAGCTTCCGTCAGCCGACTGACACCGAGAGGGTATTCCGCGCGGATATAGACAAACCCCTTGCTCGCGCCGATGGCATATCCGGCGATGGCCATTCCTTCAAGTACGGTATGCGGGTCGCCTTCCAAAAGATTGCGGTCCATAAATGCGCCGGGATCGCCTTCATCCGCATTGCAGATGATATATTTTTGCACTCCCGGGGAACTGCGCGTATCGTGCCACTTTTGCCCGGTGGGATAACCACCGCCGCCGCGCCCGCGCAACCCGGCGGCTTGCATCTGCTGCACTACCTGATCAGGGGTCAACGTCGTCAACACCTGCGCAAGCGCCTGATATTCCCAGGTCACCAAGGCTTCATCGAGCGATTCCGGATCGATAACGCCGCAGTTGCGGCTCGCAATGCGGAGTTGGCGCATGGCGACCCGGGCTACGTTTTGCGTATGCACGAAGGCGGGAATGGCGTTGCGCGCGACGCGCAGCGCCTCAACCGGCGTGCCGCCGACCAGATGCTCCTGCACGACACGCCGCGCATCGTCGGGGGTGGTCAGAGAGTAAGCGATATTACCGGGGAACACCAGGAGCAATGGTGAAGCCGAGCATTGTCCGGAACAGCCCATTTCCGCGAGCGGCACCGTCGCACTGAGTCCCGCGTCACGCAACGCGGTGGTGAGCGCATCGATGATGTGGCGGTGATCGGTGCGCGGGCACTGCGGCCCACCGCACACCTCAAGACGGAAAGCGCCCACGCCATCGACCAGATATTTGTCCAGCGGTCCCTGGTCGGCCAGGTGTCGATGGAGAATATCGCGCGCGATTTTTGGCGTAACACCGCCATACAGGAACGGCATCCCACCGCGCGTCATCACTTCTACTAATGGTTCGGCGTGGCATTGTCCGATGCACCCGATGCGCTTGAGCAAAATATCCGTGGCGCCGGAACGCGTCAATTCTTCCTGTAGCGCCTCCCATACCGCTTCGGCACCCGCGCTGATGCCGCAAGTCGCCATACCCACGGAAATGAGCATGCGAAGACCGGAGGTGCGGGTGAGTTGCCGCGTCTCCGCGGCGGTGCGACGCTGCAGAAGCTGGTCAAGGGGTGTAGTGACGGTTGCCATCTGCGATTCCTTTCACGCTAACGCCGACGCCAGGGTCGGAGATAGCCGTGGCTATGAGGGGTCCGCGATATCGGATGATACTGGTCAGCAAGGGGATTGTCAATGTAGCGCGCGGAATGCGCACGCGAATAATGCTTCGGCATCCGGCAGTTTATTGCTTCATAACAAATCCGGGCTTCCCGTTCGTTTACGCTTTTTTTCGCGTTGCGAACAAAGCGGGCTAGACAAATTACGTAAAAAGCTGGTATTGTATTTTCGTAACGACGCTTGATGGCGTCGTTGACTATTTTCAGCCTTTTTTCGTGCTCCCCGTTGCCCAACGCAGCGGGGTGCTTGCATTCTACAAAGACGGCGCCTGTCGCCAGAGGAGTTGCCATGACCACGGTCATGCTGACCCGCAAGGGTTACGAGATGCTCACTGCAGAATTAACTGAACTGCTTAACGTTCGCCGACCACAGGTCATGATCGACCTCACGCAGGCGCGTGAATATGGAGACATTCGCGAAAACGCGGAATACGAGATGGCCAAACGCGACCAGGGGTTCATCGAAGGGCGTATTCGCGAGTTAGAAGCCTTGCTCGGATCCGTAGAAATCGTCGAGATGCCGGCCAATGTCGCAGAAGCCATGCTTGGAACCCGCGTATGCGTCGAAAATATTGAATTTCGCCAGCAACGCGAATACCTGCTGGTCACCGAACATGAAGCGCATCTGGCAGAAGATTATCTCTCTACCGAATCACCGCTGGGCTGCGCCCTCCTCGGGAAACGCTCCGGAGATATCGTCACCTTCGAAGCCCCAGCCGGCACGCGCAAATTTAAAGTATTGAATGTGATCTGTTGCGTGGAAGAAGACAACGGGTAACGGCGACTACACCGACCTATCGTGTGAAAGCCCACCGAGGAATCTCGGTGGGCTTTCAGATTACACAATCGACGACACATAGCATTATCGCTCCGCGAAGAAAGCGGGTTAATGCGTGGGAACAGATAACGACATGGTCGGTTTCGGAGCGGTGGCGCCCGGAACGGGTTGTTCGCCGGGTACGGGAGCGCCAACAGCATAATCCATCTGGGCGACGGCGACTTTAGCCTGCAGACGCGCCTGCGCCAGCGCGGTTTGTGCCGTGTTGCGGCGCAACTGCGCCTGGTCAACCTCCAACTGGATGCCCATGCCATTCTCATAGCGGATCCGCGCTATGCGCAACGCTTCATCCGCGGCGTCATATTGGTGCTGGGCGTCACGGTACTGTTCCAGCGCGGTGACCAGATTGACCCATGCCTGACGAATGTCAAAGGTGATCCCCAACTCGGTTTGCCGCGCCACTGCATCCAACTGCTGCAATTGCAGACGCGCGGCGTCCAGATCCGCGCGCATCTTGCCGCCGTTATACAAATTGATTGACCCTGCAGCCGAGATCGTCCAGCCATCGCTCCCAAACAAACTGCCGCCAACGAATGTTTTGTTATACGCCGCTTGCATGGAGACAATCGGTGACTGCTGGAGACGGATAAGATCGATGTTGGCATGGGCCTGTTGACGGCGGAAATTGATCTGTTGCAGTTCAGGACGCAACTGCAGGGCACGGGTGACCATGGCATCCTGGTTTTCTGGGGCGTTCGGCAGGTCGTTGGGGTTTGGAGCGACAATCGCGACATTCGTCCCCGCGGGTAACCCCAATTGCACGTCCAACGTCGCACGCGCGATATCCTGATTGTTCTGCGCGCGCACCAGATTCACCTGGGCGTCCGCTTGATTGGCCTGCGCCTGCACAACATCGATCTTCGCCGCAATACCGGCGTCCAGATTCTTCTGGGCCAATCCCACCTGAGTAGTTGCGACGTCGACGGCATCTTTCGCCACCTGCACCATTTCCTGTGCTGTGGCCAATTGATAAAAGGCCTGGCGCGTGATAAACGCGGTCTGTTGCAAAGTACGCCGATAGGTTTCTTGCGTCACACCGACATTGGCTTGCGCCGCGGCAATCGGCGCCCGCCAGCGGTTCGACGGCCAGATCGGCTGTGAAATCGTAAGCTGCCCGGCACTGCTGAGCGCCGGCGTGGTGGTGATAGAGGTGCCTTTGCTGCCATTGCTGCCGGGAATGACAAATGGCGCTGGGGGATTCGGTAGCCAACTGGCATTCGCCGTGATCCCCACGGAAGGCTGGCGACCTGATGCGGCGGAGCGCACTTGCGCCAGGGCGATCAACACATCGTCTTCCGCACGCAAGGTACCGGGATTATACCGCAACGCAAAACGCACGGCGTCATCGATTGATAATGGCGTTGCGGGCACCGGCGGTATTTCCAGCGTCGTAGGGGACGTGAATTGTGGCGTTGATGTCGGCAGAGTCATTTGTGCCCGAACGATACCCAAACCCAGGGTGAGGAGCAGGACGGCAAACAGACCACGATTCTGGTTCCGGTACATCAACATAGCTTCTCCTTCATTGACGGTACGCGACAATATGGTATACTAAATGTGTCGACTTCCGGAAGTTGACTAACCGTCTTCTTCCAGACAATGCATGTCAGCGTATGCATATTTATCACACTTTTCACACAAATCGTCAAGTAGGGGCCTGCCGGTAATCCTGGCGTGAGCTAATCCTTCAAGACTCGGCCTTGGGAACGACTCACATGCTCTGGGGGTCAGATATGTCGCACAACGTCACACCACTCGCCTGGCTTCCGAAAAGACTCGGACATTTTAGTATTTTCTTATTGTTGGCACTCATGCTCGGGATCGCCTTCGTGTTAAGTCACGTGGCGTATGCCGTAGTGAAAGTCGTCACCAAACCGCTGTTGCTGGCCCAGGAAAATGCCGCGTTACTTCAGGAAAAAAACCAGTTAGCCGCGGATAAACTCGCGAAAGAACGAAAACTTCGCTGGATAAACAGCCCTGAAGGCATCCTCTATTTGGGCCGCATTAACGGTATGGTAAAGCGCGGCGAGCATCGGGTGAACATCGTGGTCGCGCCTCCAAAACAACCCGTACACGGACCACTCGCGACTACCCCACTGACTGAGAGCGAACGGCTGGGCGTCATCGCCTTAATCGGTCTCATGCTGCTCTGCGGCGGGCTGGCGGGGTTCTTGTATCGCAAACATCGCGCCATGCACGGGACACGCGCACCTGGGGGGATCACGCCGCGCACCGAGTTACTGCGACAATCCCATAGCTCACGCTGAACACCACTTACGGTTGAATTCCTTCCGTCACGTGCGCCAGCGTGGCGATTGACTCTGTCCCCAGGACAGCCAGCGTGCGCCGTCCGACGGTGCGCGCCACCATTCGCGCCTCGGAGAGCTGGGCCTGTACACATCCCCCCTGCTGCTCCGCCCCACAGGCGGCGCCTGCGGCACACCCCGTCTGCCCCATCATGTCCTGGTATATCACCAGTGTGTGGTCGCCATGGCGATACATCCCGGCAATCACCTGATCCCCACACCCGCAAACACAGGGCGTTTCCAGGTAACCTGCTTCACGATAACCAGCGGGCAACCAGGACGGTGCGACCCACGGGAAACCCGCCCGCTGCTCAGCCTGTGCGCGGGACATGAAGCGCGCATCAGAGTGCTGACTGGCCTGGTGATACTCCGCGGCATAGGCGGCGGTAACGATATTGAAAGGCGCTGCAGGATATACACTACCATGCCAGGTCTGCAGCATCAGGAGAACGCCAAATACCAACACAGCAAACGCCGCTCCGACAGCCAGCACACGCCAACGCGCGAACAGCGGATGTCGTGGGCGCGCAACCGTGCGTGCGGCGACCTTCTCCCACAGATCATCCGGGGGTGCAGGCGCCGGCAAGCGCTGTAACAGCACCGCGGTCTGCCGCAACGCGTCGCATTCGCGACGACATATCTGGCACGTCGCCAGATGCTCTTCCACCTCGCGCTGCTCACGCGCATTCAGCCCGTCAACCACATAAAGCGCTAAGGATCGGTTGATCGCTGCGCAGTTCATCGTTCCCTCCAGCATAGACCCGGTCGCTCGCAATGTCTCGCAATATAATGCCTTCTTTACCTCTACTAAGACGATGTCAGTCGAATGACGGTTCCCTGGTGTGACCAAATATTATCAGGACTTCACACCTGTCCAAAACGCTATTCGGCTCACGCTTGAGTTGAGCGTAGAACATAGGAGAGGGGGTGATTTTCACCCTTCTCTCTTACGTACGGATTTTGGACAGCATATCGCCCAATAAGGCGCTCTACGGTCAAATACTGCGACCTTTCGCTGTATTTGTAAACCCGTCCAGGATCAGTGAAATTTATTTTGGACAGCAGTGTCAGGACTTATGCTTGCGAGCGTCTAGCCCTCACCCCCAACCCCTCTCCCCGAGGAGAGGGGAGCAATCGGAAGCGAAAGTCCTGATTAGAAAAAAGCCACACATCTCATGTCGCAGACTTAACAGAGAAAGCCGTGGGAAATAATCAAAAGCGCCGGAGCGATATGGAATAGATGTATAGAGACGAAGAACAGGGCACACGCCCTCCGCACCGTCCACATCGGCACTGCCGATATTTACGCGAAAATCCCGAAAGGGTGAGGATAGTCCAATGGAATATGGCGATACACAAATTGACCGGCTCGAAATGTTTGCCTCGCCGATGTTCAACAGCACCGGCATCGTGTTGCATTCGCTGGGCATCTGCATCATGCTGGCGGCAGTCGTGTCGCTTCTGTGCGATATTGGTGCAAAAATTCTGGGAGCGCCCGCGAGTATGTCACAAACCTATTTCAGCATGTTCCTCTGGCTCTTCTTTAATGGACTCTTTTGCTCATTGATCGGTCTGGGGTATTCCCGAGCCTGGCAAGAAGGCCGTAAACGCGGCTTGTTCTAATCTGGACGAATAATCTGGGAACAGTACTCTTTCCGGCGCGATGCCCCGACATCGCGCCGGATTTTATGTATCTGAAATCGGTAAAAGTTAAAACGGGAATGGGCACCGACGTAGCCGGTGCCCATTCCCGTTTTCGCTGTGTCGCGATGCTATGCTTTAGTCTTCACTGAGGACTTGGATCGTGTCTCCTGCAGAGTGATGTTCGTTTGTTGCCCTTCCAGAATCTGCAAGGACAGGTCAATGCACTCCTGTGCTTCCAGGGGCGTCATCGTTCCCACGGTTACCATGTCCTGCGGACGAATCGTATTCCACACAAACGTGAGACCCTGGAAGGGACGCAACTGACCAGCGGCCATCGGCTTGATGGTCATCACTGGCTTTTTAGCGTTGCGAATGACTTGCGCCACCCAATCCACTTCAATTTGCATCAGAAAACCCATGGAATTGTAAATCTGAATGTAGGTTTCCACATCCAGACCAGTTTCGTCAGCATACACCGGCGTCTCCGGCATGTGCGTGCTTAAACCGGGGATCAACCCGCGTTCACGAATGAGGGCGCTGATCTGGTCCATATGCCGAATCTCGCGCGTACACCGATCGAGCAGGGCATCCGTGGTATTCTGGTGAGGCATACAGAAGGTCGCGCCGCGTTCAGCTTCCATGTCGAGAATGGGGGCTACGGCCGCCAGGTCGAAACCCTGCGCCGGCACCTCCGGGGTCACCGGCAGACTCGGGGTCGACACGACAATCGCCTTGCGTCCAGTGCGATCCTGCACATCCTGGATCGCCTCGTAGAGCACATCATTCGCGATGAACCCCATAATGGTGTCAATGCCGGCGCGGAAATAGACTTCCAGGATATCGGCGATGCGCTTGCGCTGCCGAATCTCGTCGCGGATAAAACTATCCTTCGCCGCGGTGGTGTGGCTCCACCCCAGAAACCAATTGCTGCCGATAATCATGCGGGACAAGGACTGCCCGCCAACAATGGTGCGTGGAAATTCGCTCATTACCCTACCCCTTGCGTACTTAAAGCCTGTCGACAACCGCATGATACACGACACCGGACAAGGTTCGGCAATCAACTGACCGAGCGCATTATATCGAGAATCTCCGCGTTTTGCTAGCCCGCGTTATTCGCGAAGCGAATAACGCACATAGCCACCCGCATGATGCGTAATAATTCGAATATCCAGATTCAGATAATGCCTCAGTCAGCCCGGCGGTCAATTTGTTCATGAATAATCCGGGTTGCGGGCGTTCGCAGGTCATCCAGAAATTCCGACGCCGGGTCCACGCCGGTGACCAGCAGGTAATCGCGGGCGCGGGTACAGGCGACGTAGAGGAGATGACGTTCGGTGTTGTAGACTTCGTCCAGGTCGGTGTCGTCGGTCACGGTCTCAATGCGTTCCTGCAGGGGAATGATCTCGTCATCGCAGGCCATCACCACCACCGCACGGAATTCCAGGCCTTTTGCCAGATGCATGGTGCAGATGGCCGCCTGGCCGGTGACTGTGTCGACGTGCGCATCAAGAACCTTGAACGACAGATTCGCCAGGGTGGCGGCGGCACGAGCGCGGTCAAGTTCGGCGTCGGTGCGCACGAAGATGCCGATCTCATGCGGCGCCACGCCTTCCGTGGCGCGGTCGGCGAGCCAGGCGCTGACGGCGGTAATTTCCGTGGCACGGCTTTCGAACGTCTGGATGGTCGGCGCCGGGCCGTTGAAGACGGATACCGTGCCACGGCGTTCTTCAACATTGCCATCGACATCCGACACCTCGGGCCCCAGCAGCAGGTCGGCTTGCATCCTGATCTGGTGCGAGGTGCGGTAATTGATATGCAGGGTGCGTGAACGCCCGCGAATTTCTACCCCGAGGGATTTCCAGGAGAAGGGTTGCTGGAAAATCCGCTGCCCCAGGTCGCCGGCGAAGAAGAGACCGTTGGGACGGTTGCCACCCAGCGCGGCGAGGAAACGCAACTGGGCTACGCCGACATCCTGCGCTTCATCGACCACGACAAAGTCAAAGGGTGGATGCGCCTGGTTGGTTAACTGGACGGCCAAGCGGCTGAACATGCCGGCGTTGGTGATCATATCGTGCGTCTGCAGGTGTGTGCGCACGGCGGCGAAGATCGACCAGAGTATGGCGCGCTGTGCTTCCGGCAGGCGCGTCTTTCGCCCCAGGCGCTTCACGTCACGATATGCGTCCCAGCTATTCAACTGCCAGGCGTCAACCAACTCTTCCCACTCGGTCAGCAGGAAATTCGGGCTGAACTTCATACCGGCAGTATTGGCCGCCGCATCAACCAGAAGTTGCCTGATGACTGCACGGGAGGCGATCTGCTGGTGACCGAAGTGCCGTTCATAGAGCCGTTCGCCGATGGCCTGCATGGCATGCACTTCCAGGCGTTCGGCCAACTGCGGCTCGTTGCTGATGAGGCGTTTCAGTTTCGTGCGCAGCGCATTGGCGAGAATATCGGAATAGGTGGTCAATAGCACGCGGCTGTCGGAGTAGGTGCGGGCGAGAAACACCGCTCGGTGCAAGGCGACGATGGTTTTACCGGTGCCAGCAGACCCGGACACCCGTGCCGGACCGCTGTAATCCCGCTCAATCAGTTGCCGTTGTGCCGGATGGAGAAAGACTGTCCACTTCTCCCAGGGATATTCGAGCGCACGTTCCAGTTCCTCGATGTTGTGCATTACACGGAACCGGCGCAAGGCGTCTGGGTGATCGAAGGGGCCGGCGCCCGCGGTGGCCGGTAGCGGCAACGGCGGCATGCCACCCGTTGCCAGGTTCAGCAGCGCTTCGGCGGCTTCACCGGGTAGGTGATCCGCCAACGCCAACAAAGTATCCTCATCGGCCAGGCGCACATCCGCCAGCCACTCTTCCGGCACGCCGTACCCGAGCAACGTATCTTCTGCGATATGCGCAAACAGCGGTGGTCTGGGGGGCGATGGTTGTACAACTTCGACATACCGGGGGACGATAACATCCTCAACCCGCTCACGAATCTCTACCAACTGTGCGGCACCGGTGCGGGGGTGAATCTCCAGCCGACGCCGTTCCGCCCATAGGTAGGCGGCATCATGATGGCCCACATAGCACAACAACAGGCTGTCATCGGTTCGATGAACGATGATTCGCAAATCACTGCTCACACGCACTGACCAAAAGCTCTTATCCCGTACCTTGTCGAGCTTGTGGAACTGCATCCCCGGATTGGCCGGGTTGACCTGCATGTCAAAGGCTGTGGTCTTCACGGCCTTCTGCTCCTCGCCAGCGAGTCTGGCGAGGCTATCGGTAAAGGTATCGGCAATGCGGAATTCCATTGCATTCGACCTTTTTCTCGCGAATCGCAATCCTTATGAATCATGAATCATACTCTGCCCTGTCAACAAATACCGCGACTTCACTAGCAGAAACGATTGCATTGAGTGTAGTTAAAGTATTCTGGTTGATTATCTTCTTGGCGTCAACAGCATTCAGTAATACCCCCGGTCGAATCCAGTCACAATTCCATATAGTTTCACTCTCTCCTCGTACCAAACGACAAAGCGGTTCATCAAAGTCAATAGTCGGATCGAATGGAAGACTTATTCTTTGAAGCCATAGATCCATATGTCCAGTATTCGGGATCAGCCGAAACTTCTTCTTGGTCATCTCAACAACACTTTTTCGTTCGTCAATTGTCTCAAGAAGGCTAACTAGTTTGCTCAATATAGCCGCACAAAGAGGATAAGTTCTAGGGTTGTGGTAAGCAATGTCAACCACAACGCAAATGAGAGGCTTTACCTGGTCGTACTTTTCAAGCCGAAGAATTCTTTGATGGAAGGTATTAAGAGCTACAACCAGACTGCCTGCATTTTGGTATTCGAGGCTATGGCTGTGAATAATAAGCAAATGCTTTTGCAGGCTTTTGTCTGATTGCTTCTGACATATCCACCTCAGCTTATCTTCCTTGAAAGATGAGGTGATCACCCGATTACTTATACTGGTTTTTGTAGGATTCAACTTGAGTCCAAGGTCTATCATAACCTCCGTTAGACACTTTAGTATCCTATCGCCGTCTTGCGAATTGTTAACAAAAATCCGGTAATCCTCACGATATCGTAAAATGCGGTAATCATCGATATTCAGTCCGGAGATCTTCTCGGAAAGCTCTTTGTCTGCATAGCTAAGTACCATTTCAGCGATGAAATCCATCAACACAGAACCTTGGGGAATGCCGTTAGTTTGCCCATGACGCATGTCTTGAATATGATTGTCAATGATGTTTCCAATATAATCCCTATTGTTTCTTTCTATTTTTGCAACTGTTTTTGTGTGGAGTTCCCATGCAATAGAGTGGGTGTAAATCGAACCATAACAGTCGGTAATATCTGTGTGTATTATATACTCGAATTCAAGCGATAATTCGACAGATTTCTGTTCGACATGTTGCCACCAATGCGTAATCTGCTCAGCTTTGTCTTCTTCGGGTGTCAATGATATTACAGGAAGACTATGGCATTTAATCTTCTCGTTCTGTGCAAATTCAGCAAACCTACTAATGATAGATCCCCATTTATCAGCGTTAGTAATATGGGTGACCAATGATACGTATAGTGCCGGATGTATTAACTGTAAGGGTCTCCATGCATGTCTGCCGTCTTTATTGTTGAATATCATGTGATTAATGTTTTCAAAATCACGCGGCTTGTGTAATGAATAATCGGAAAGCAACTTCCCATTAAGGACTGTGGCAATGCCAGCAATGAGATCATTAAACTGAAAATACGGAGGCAGATCGATATTGCAGTAACTCTCTTCCTTTAAGAAAAATGAACACGCTTCATCGCAAGTCAGATCTATAATCGAACGACTTCTCAAGGCTGGTGCTGTTGCAACTGGATCCGGAATGCTCATTTACTGTTCTCCTCCCTTACACCCGAAACACCTTCATCACTTCATCCCCCAGATGATTGATCACCTTCACCGCGATCCGCCCGGTGCTCGGTTTGTCGAAAGGCCGGCTGGTGTCGCTGTGGAGGGTGGACCAGGCTTCTTCGTTGATCTCCGCTTTCAGGGTGGTCTTCAGGGCGCTGTAGGGGTCGTTGGCGCCGAGGAAGTAGGCGTGGCGGACGAAGAAGCTTTCCATGTTGTAATCGGTGTCGATGAACCAGCAGGCGATGCCTTCCGGGCCGTCGCTGCGGACTTCGCCGGTGTTGGGATGGAAGACATCCACGCCGTGGACGGTGATTTGTGTTTGGTGGTTTGTGGTTAGTGTCAGGGGGAAATCTGTGGGTTTTAGCGCTTCTAGTGCCGCGCGCGCTTTAGACCACCGCGTGTTGTTGGTGGTTTGTGGTTTGTAGTTTGTGGTTAGCGCTTCGCTTGGAGCGAGCGTTTCAGGCCGCCCAGCATTTTGCTGAGTGTTTCCGAATGGATTAGCAACGTTTCCAGACTCTCCGCTGAGAGCATTTGCAGACGGTTGGCTATTAGCAATTGCGTTTCCGCTTCCGCCAGCGATCCGCTCGCGATGCTCAGAAACTGCAGAAACTCCCCCGTCCCCGTCCGTGCCGCTCCCTCCGCGATGTTCGAGGGCACCGATACCGCCGCCCGGCGCAACTGACTGGTCAGCCCAAACCGCTCTTCCGGCGGAAAGTTTTTTGAGGCGCGATAAATCATCTCGACCCAGTCGATTGATTTCTTCCAAACTTCCAACTCCCGATAACTCTGCAATGCTGTCATAACACCCCACCATCCTCCCATCACGAGCCACTAACCACAAACCACAAACCACTTCAATATCCGGCTCCCCAAAGATAACAAACAGGTTCCCCTTACCGGTATTCTTCAGATCGTCGGCCATGTGCAGGTCGGCGTTCATGCGCGCTTTCAGCACCGGGATGCGGCCCAGTTTGGCGAAGTCGGCGGAAAGCGCGTCATAGTTGAAGGCGCAGGTGATGAGCACGTCAAAGCCCGCGTCGCCAGCCTCACGGGCGGCAGTGACCAGGTCGGGGCGGGAGACGGTGCCGAATTCCGGGCCGATGAAAATCGCTGCGCGTTTTTCGGTGATTTGTGGCTGGTGGTTAGTGGTTGGTGTTGTGTGATTAGTGGTTTGATTATCCTGACCACTAACCACTGGCCACTTACCACTAACCTCGCCACTAGCCACAAGCCACTCGTCACTCGCCGCGAAGCGGCCATCGGCGCAGACCAGATCGCCCGGCCAGGGAGCGAGTGAGGTGAAGGTGATCTTATCATCCTTGTGCGCCTGCTGCACCCCGGCGGTTTTCAGGTTCTCCAGGATCATCTGGACGAAATTGTGCTCTTCGCCGTAGCCGGCGCCGGGTTCCGCCACGCCGTCGATCAGGTCGTCGTGCTCATCGACCCCCAGCACGCGGTGCGGCGACAGGCTTTCTACGGTGAACGGCCCGGCCACACGTACCTTCTTCTTATCCTCGTATGGTTTGTCGTATAGGTATTCGAACTCGGCCTTAGCGGCGATGGAGGCGTCGATCTCCTGCTGCCGGGCGATGCGCTGCTGCCACCATTCGGCATGCAATTGCTTCACCATGTCCGACCAAGCAGCGGCGGCCTCGCGCGGAATCTCCCATTCCTCCCACGCCGTGCCCAACGTCTGGTTGAGTTGCGCGCGCAACGGCTCCAGCGTCTGCTGAAACTTTTCCCAGATCACGTCGATCTCGGCGTTGTTGGCGATGGACTTCAACGTGATGTGCGGCACGCGCTCGTAGACAAATCCCTGGCGGATGTCGCCGCGCACAGGCTGACTCGACGGCATGGTGCGGGTGATCTCCGCTTCCTTCTGCTGCCCATCGCGGCTGTCGGCCAGCAGATAATACGAATACCGAGCGCCCATGATCCGCGCACGAGCCAGCGCCAAGGCGACGCGAGAGGTATCGATGGTGATCCAGCGACGGCCCCACTGTTCGGCGACGGTGGCGGTGGTACCGGAACCGCAGGTCGGGTCGAGCACGAGGTCGCCAGGGTCGGTGGTCATCAAAACGCAGCGTTGAATCAGCGTTGGACTAGTTTGAACTACGTAAACCTTCTCAGCCGCGAATCCGCTAACCCCTGTGTCAGTCCATTGATTGCTGATTGAGGAAACTGGATCGTCCTTCAGGAATCCGACAAAACGAATACTATTGCCGATTGCCATGATTCGGTCAGCCTTCTTCAAACGATCTCGCCCATCTGGACTATGAGTCCAAAATCGTCCTTCGGGTGGAAGGAAAGACTTACCCTCGAAATCGAATGGTATCCTTCCAAGGCTATAGGGCTTGTTGCTAGAAATGTCCGAACTACGAAACGGTTCACCTAACTTATGAACGTCGGCAGATTCGATTTCCGCATTCCTCATCCGGCGTCGTGTCCCATCAGGCTGCTGGATCAGGTAGTATTGTCCGATTTCATCAAAACCCACTCCTTTTGCGTGGTAAAGACGGCGGAATTTCACCACGCCTGCGTCTTTTGCATACCATAGAAGTGTGTCGAATAGAGCCGGAAGAAGAGCGTCCGTTTGTCCTGCTGTTTTCGTTGAAGCAATCTGGGCAACGAAATTTCCATCCCCAAACACCTCATCCATCACCGCTCGGACGCGGTGGACATTTTCATCGCCAATCTGCACGAATATCGATCCAGTATCGGCTAGCAAGTCCCGCGCCACAGTCAACCGGTCTCGCAGATAGGTCATATATGAATGAATCCCATCTCGCCAGGTATCGCGAAAGGCTTTCACCTGTTCCGGCTCACGTGTGATATGCTCAGCTTTGCCATCCTTCACGTCGCGGCTGGTAGTGGACCATTGGAAATTGGAGTTAAATTTGATGCCATATGGTGGGTCAATATAGATGCACTGCACCTTTCCACGCAATCCCTCGCGTTTTGCCAGCGAGGCCATCACCTGCAGGCTGTCGCCCAGGATCACGCGGTTGGCCCAGTGGGCGTCGTGCTGATAGAATTCGGTGCGGGCGCTATCATCAGGCAAACCGTTGAAATCGGCGAAGAGATCGAGTTGAGTGGTTTGTGACTGGTGATTTGTGGCTTGTCGCAGCAGATCGTCGATGAGTACCTTGGGGTGAATTTTCTCCTGGAGGTAGAGCGGCGGGGCCTGCACCACCAGGTCGGACCAATCCTGCTCATCCTTGCCGCGCCACACCAGTTGCGGGTCCAGGTCGCGGTTGCGCCGTTCGTAGGCCAAGCGCACGGGATTTTGCTCCGCCTCATGCATCACCGACTGGAACTCAGCCGAGGGGATATTCTTCCGCGTGGCGTCCACGTGCTTCAGGGATTCAACGGATTTGCTGATTGGTTCCTTCGCCATGATCTCATCCTCATTCGTACTGTCGGAGCGTCAATGGCCCCTTTGGCCCGTTTATGGCCCCATTCGTGGCCGGTTTGGCCGGTTTATGGCCGGTTTGCGACCGTTCTTTCCCCAGGTTTCATATGTCCCATATTTGTCCCATTTCTGATTTCATGCCTGCTGTGTCGGGTTTTTCGGGTATCAATGGCGGGTTTGGCGGGTTTATGGCGGGTTTGCAGATTCCTGCCCGCGATGCGCCATTAGAGTCACAAATGAGCCAATTGAGCCATTTATGAGCCATATACTCATATGACTGCCCCCGTCTTCACCATCGCCACCTGCTCGATCATCTGGTTGAATTCGGCTTCGACTTGCGCCGCGAAGTCCGACATGATCATAAAGACATCGGTAAACTCGACGAAGGCCCAGCGACCATACGTGCCGAGATTATTCACCCCCGGCACCCAGTAGGTTTCCATGGTCACCTTTTTATCCTTGGCATCCTCGCGGCGGTACCCCTTGATCTCCACGATCAGGTGCAGCAGGTCGTCGTCTCCATGCCCGTCATCTACCAGCACAATGAAGTCCGGCAGGTAGCGGCGTGTTTCGGAGCCATAGCGGTACGGCACTTCCAGGCCAAGGTTGTGATTTTTGACATAGGCTTTGACGCGCGGATGCGCTTCCGCCACTCGGCAAAATTCGGCTTCCCAATCGCTGTCGAGAATCACCCAGTTGACGTGACAACGGCGGGCGTCCGTTTCCCAGCGGCTGGTTTTCGACGTGGTGAAATTCACGTGCATGGTCGAGCCGGTGGGGTTGTACGGATCGAGCAGCGCCTTGATGGGTTTTTCGCCGACCAGCGCATTGGTGATGCCGGCGGTGATGCGCTCGCAGGCCATGTCGGCCAGTTCCTGATACATGAGCTGCGCAGGGTAGGTGCCACCTTTGCACACCAGGCAGGTATCGAGCCATTGCCGGGTGATGCGCTTGAGTTGCCCGAAGAGGTGCAGCTTGGGTTCCTCGCCGGGATCGCGCCATTTGGTGTAGAGCAGCCGTTTGGTGATGTGCATCAGCAGCGAAGAGATGCGCATATCGCCCAGATGCTCCAGGTTCAAATCTACCGACTCGCCGATGATGCCGGAGTTTTGCGTAATGGAAGGGCCGACGATATCAGGGGTCAGTTCCAACACGGAATCAGCGTTAAATTTGGCGGTCAAGCGCTCTTCCGGTAATTCGACGCGGTACCCGGCGACACGCGGAAAACTGATTTCCAGCGCGTTGCGCTCGGGCCGCATGGCCTTCACCTGCACCGTTTCGCGCGGCGGTTGCGGCGGCGCCACCACCGGCTTGGCGGTGAAATCGAAGGGGATGCCCAGCACATCGGCATATTCGACATTGAACAGGTCATCCTCATTCAGATCATACGACTGGCGCCGCAAGGCGCGACCGATCACCTGCTCGCACAGCAGTTGGGTGCCAAAGGCGCGCACGCCGAGGACGTGGGTGACGGTATTGGCGTCCCACCCCTCGGTGAGCATGGAGACAGAAACCACGCAGCGGATGGATTCTCCGAGGCGATCTACCTTACCGATGGTGTTCATCACTTCGCGCAGCAGTTCCTGATCGGTGAGATTCTCTGCCTGACGGCGGTCGCCGGTACGCTCGATAATCTCGCGGCGGAAGCGGTCGATCTCGTCAGAGGCCATGCCGCGGAAGTTGTCGTCCAACGCCTCACCGGATTCGAGTTGCTCGCTGTCGATCAACAATGTACGCGGGCGAGCCAGCGGATTGTCATGCTCATCGAAATTGCGGAACAACGCCAGGCGGCCATTTACCGGCGTTGCAGTGCCGTCTTCATTCTCACGAAAGAAGCCGGAGATGTAGTCATAAACGAGTTTGGAGGTGGAGGTGTTGTTGCAGACGATGATAAAGCACGGCGGCACCTTGATCCCGCTCTGCTGCCAGAGGTGATAGGTCTTTTCGTAGTGGCCGTAGAGGGCTTCCAGCGCGGTCTGGAGTTCGACGGGAATGCTCAAAGGATCGAGCGTCTTCGCCTTGCCGCGGCCCTTTTTCGGCATCCGCGCGCGGATATGCTCCCACAGGTTGCGGAACTTGGGCATCTCAGTGCCGGGGATGTTGTCGGCCACCGGCACACGCGGCAGCTTGACGATGCCGCACTCGATGGCGTCCATCAACGAAAAGTCGCTCATCGTCCAGGGGAAGAGTGTGCCTTCAGCGTACCCGGGCCACGCAGGAAGAAGGGGGTCGCCGACAGGTCCATGATGCGGTTGATGCCGAGTTTGCGGGTGACGATTTCCAGGCCGGTTATCCAGAGACGGGCGGCTTTGTTGTTGTTCTCCGCTTCCTTCTTCTCGTCGCCTTTCAGGTCTTCCTCGTCATGGTTGGGCTTGGCGCGGTAGCAATGGTGCGCTTCGTCATTAAACACCATGATGTTTTTCAGCCCCATCAAGTCGGGCATCACCCGCTGCAGCATCTGCCCCTCGGTTTCGAGGGTATTCAATTCGCCGCCGGTTCTCCCCTGCAGCAAGGCGCGTCCGCCCGAAGAAAGCTCCACGCGCTCGCGCAACTTGAAGGCGTGGTAGTTGGTGATGACGATTTTGGCGCGCTCTAAATCGCCCACCATATCGCCGGGCACCAACTCACGGCTGGCGTAATAGCTGTCGGGGTCGTTGGGCTGCAACACGCGCAGGCGGTCGCGAATGGTGAGGCCGGGGGTGACGACCAGGAAGCCGCGGGTGAATTTCTTGCTGTTAGGCCGGCGCACGGCATTGATGGTCTGCCAGGCGATGAGCATCGCCATGACCGTCGTCTTGCCCGCCCCGGTCGCCAACTTCAGCGCCAGGCGCATCAAGTCAGGGTTGGCGTCGTTGTTGGCGTTGGCCAGGTGCTCAAGAAAGACCTTGCCGTCCGCGATATTGGGCGCTACCTCCGTCAGCCAGATGGCCGTCTCAACGGCCTCGATCTGACAGAAGAAGGGTCGGATGCTATTGAAGGGATGATGGCGCCAATGCTGCAATAACCGTGCGGTTTCCGGCGTCACCTTCCAATCGTTCGGGTTCGGGATTTTTCGCCAGCGGTCTACGTGTAAGCGGAGAGCATTTATGATCGGGGTCGGATCGTATTGCTGATCTTGCGTGGAGATGTGGTCGAAGATCAGATTCTGCTGAACCGCCGCGGCTTTGTGCTTCTTTGGTTTGGGGATCGGCGTAATGAATTCCGCATACCGGCGACGCTCGATGATCTGCTGGGTCGGCTGGCCTTGCGTATCGAGCTCCCAATGGCGCGCCGGGTAGGCGTATGGAGAGTTCAGGATCGGTTTTTCGAAGAACTTATTATCCATCTTTATCATCCTGACCGACACCGTTAGCCCGCAGTATTCATGAACCCATGAATAACGCTCTAGCTAACCGAAGCTTTATTCGCTTCGCGAATAAAGCGGGTTAGCAGCGGAAGCGCACTTCTGCACACCAACAGCATAGTTTCTTAGCATAAACCAGAAATTCATTCGCGCGGTTTCTTTTCTATTCGCTCTTCAAACGCCAGTTCCTGCTGTATCGGGCAATTCGCCTCGCGGACGGCGCGGGAATACGTTGCCACGACGTGCGGATCACGCGGCATGGGCCGGGCCAGCACTGCTGGCCCGGCCCATGCTGTTGTTGCGCAGCGTCGTTGGTCCTTACGGGATCGCCACGGTGATGGTGCGCACCAGTTGATTGCCGGCGGCGTCCTGCACCATGATCTCGAGTTTATGGTCGCCGCTAGTCAGGGTTGGCGGGCCGTCCGGGCAGACCAGTTTGACGCGTTCGACGGTACTGTCGAAGAGGCCGTCTTCCGCGGTGATGGCGATCCAGGGGCCACCGTCGAGGCGGAATTTTCCACCGGCAATGGTGGTCAGGTTGTCGCTGACCGTGAAGGCCTGCGCCAGTTCCCAGCGCTCCACGCGGTCGGCGAGATTCGCGGTCGGCGGGGTGTTGTCGACGATGATTTGCCCGGTGATGGCTTCCGCGGAGGCCGCATCATTCGGGCGGGCATATTTGTCGCTCGCGGTCACACGCAGGCGCCACAGGCCGTCCGGGATACCCTTGGTGTCAAGGGTAAAGGTGGTCGCGCTGATTTCATATTGTGGTTTCGTCGGGGTTGCCGGCGTTTTCTCTTTGTCTGCCGCCGGCTTATCTTTGTCCACCGCCGGCGCAGCCAGATCGATGGGCGTCCACTCCTTCCCGTCCTTCGAATAGGAGAGCGTGTAGATCAGTTCATCGCCGTCCGGATCCTTACCGTCCCAGCGCAGTTCTTTCTTCCCGGAATAATAGAGGCCGGCCGTGATGCCCTGGAATTTTACCAGCGGCGCCTGATTGGCGGGTTGATATTGGGCGCGGACAAATTCCACGGCCGGGGCGGCGTCGCCGCTGACCAGATGCAGGCGGAGCTGTGCGAAGCCTGCCGCCGGACTGGCGATGCGCTGGCCGTCGCGCAACGCCGCCCACTTACTCCAGGTTAAATCCGGCGCGGTGGAGGCGCCGGTGCGCGTTTCAACCCGCAATTGCGCTGGCAACGCGGTGCTAAAACCGGGTTTGTCCGCCAGCGTATACCGAATGTCAACCGCTCCCCACTTCGCTACCGACGGCGTGGGGAAGACCAGCGACAAAAAGTCGCCTTGGGCGCGCGGCTCGAGCTTGAGCACCTGGCCCGGCGTGGACGCCGCGGCGTACACCTCGCCTTTCGCGGAAACCGCCAGATCGTTGACCATCAACGATTCCGTGCCCACGACCTGCTGTTCCTCGACGCCGGAGCGCAGATCCTGCCGTGCGAAAATTTGAATGACATCTGGATCGGCAGACGCAGGATGCTGGATACGATAGATGCCCCCGGTGGGGCCGGTGGCCGCATAGAGGTCATCCCCGGCTAGGGCCAGCGACATGACATGCTGATTGCCGCGCCCCGTGCCGACCTGCACCTTGCTGCGCCCGCCGGCAGGGGTCACGCAGATGACTTCGCAGGCCGGGCTGGTGCCGATGAAGAGATTGCCAGTGGCATCCGCCGCCAGACTGGCGACCATCTCTTTGGCTTCATAGACCGCGCTCAGTTCGCCTTCACGCGTCAGGCGGAAAACCTTCCCCCGGGGATAGGTGGCCAGGAAGAGATCGCCTTTGGCGCCCGGCGCCAGGCAGTAGAGTTGTTTATCCGGCACCGTGCAGACCACCTGCACGTCATTTTTCGGATCATCGCTAAGATTGAGAAGTTGTCCGCTGCTCTCCGCAGCGAAGCGCCGGCCATCGCTGGTGATTGCCAGATCCCAGGTTAGCCCGTCGGGCAGGGTCCAGGCGCGCACGAGATTTCCCGCTGGCGACAGCAAACGCACGGTATTATTCGGCCAGGTGGCGAGGAGCAGGTTGCCCACGCTATCCGCGGTCAACGCAGTAATCGTCTCCACGGATTTGTCCTCCGCCGGGGTGAGTGGGAAGACGGTACTCACTTCCTCCTTACTGGAGACGCGCAGCAGGTGATTGCTCTTCCACCCGGCGAGATAGACGCCATTGGCGGTGGCGACGATTTTCGTCGGCGCCATTTCATCGGTTTTCAGCAAGGCACGCACCGCGGGGGTCAGCAGCAGTGCCCCATGCGAGGAGACGGTAGTGCCAATCTGCGTACCTTTCGCGAAATCGCGCCCCTCCGCCAGGGTCCAACTCTGCGGAGCTTTCGTCAGCAGATCCCCGATGGGCGGTTTCGGTTTGGGTGTTTCCGGCGTGGTTTCCGGTTTGACCGGTTCCTTCGGTGTCTCTTTCACCGGTTCGTTGCCTTTATCTCCCGCAGCCGGCGCAGCGTCTGCCAACAGCGACAACGGCAGGGCCGCAAAGGCCGGTCGCGGCGCGAGCGACGGGAGGATGACAGCCTCGTCTGCCATAGGCGGCCCGGGCACGATATACTTGGATATTTCGGCGATTAGCATGCGCTGCGCGGCCGTCAACCAGGGCGCCACAGCAAAAATCGGCAGGCGTGCGGCAGGCGTCGCCGGCGGCGCAGCGCCGGTCGCAGCCGTAGTGAGGAGCGTGACCGGGACAGCGGATACCAGGCTGTCGATCGTTGGTATTGCACGGCGATCCGGCGCGTCGATAGTGATCGGCACCGCCAACCCACCCGATAGAATATAGGGGTCGCTGATCACCTGCGTATAAATGGTGGGACGGATGGTGCGGTCCACACCGCGATCAACCGTCTCCATATTACCCGTCTGCACGCCCAGCAGACTGCCGGCGCCGGTGAGTTCTCCGGCGCGGAATTGGTCGACCAGCGGCGCGGGGACATCGGGCAGAAAACGCCCGCGATAATTGATGGATGCCGCCGGCACCACGCGGGCCACGACCAGTGACGCCGGGTCAGGATCCGCCTGCACCCAGCGAATGATCCCCCGGATCCCTTCTTCCTGGAACGGTTGCACGGCAAATGCCGAACGCAAACCGGAACCTGTAGCCCCGCCGGCGATGAGGATAATCATCTGCCCTTCGGACGCTGTTGCCGGAATCGTGACGCTGACTTTCCGAATTTCCAACGCTTTTTGGAAGGGATGGACATAAACCGTGAAGTTGACGGCCTCTCCCGGACGCGCGACCTGGCGATCCGGTACGACGCGTTCAATCGTTGCTATGCGCTCCCCGGGGGTGTAGGCGATATTGGTGGTGACCTTTTTGATGTGCACCTTCTCATACGGGTTGTACATGAGTATCGGGAAGAGTTGGGTAAGATCGCTCATCATACTGCCACCCGCGCGCATGGTGGCGGAATGGGCGATGGTGCCATAGGCATCCGTCTCTACCGCATAACTGCCGGTGAAGCTGCCGGTCTGGAACATCATGCGCCCGCTTGCCAGCGTCGCAGTGGATCCCAGCGCATTCCCCACGCCGAAATAGGGACCAAAGAAGGGATCGTTCACCACGCGGAAGCGGAATGTGCGCTTCAAATGGCGCGAGGCATCGGCATAGCTGCACTCAAAGGGGATCATCTGCGGGTCTTTACCGAATTCCCCGACGATGCAGTGGTAGTAGTCACCGGTCAAGGCGCCCATCTGCGCAATGGGCGTACCCAGTTTAAACGAAGCTTCGGTGCTGTTGATAATGCAATGGATATAGGCCAGCGAAAACGGCATATTCGCTTTGCCGGTGAGGAAGAACGGATGTCCGAAGGCCAACATGGTGTTGCCCTTCACATACGTCACTGTACCCACGGCGGACATATTTACGTCGCCGGAGAGCACTGGGACAGCAATTGCGGAACCCGCTTCCATCACTGGTTTTTTCGGCGCCGCCACCGGGGCCACCCCGGCGGTCATCCCGGCCACCACATGCACATTGAATTGGTCAAGGAAGGACTGCATCGGCTTCAATTGACTCTCCGGCAAGCCATCGGCCAGCAGCGGGGTCGCCAGCGGAGTCAGCACCATCGTCGATGGTCCGCCGGACGCATTGACGCGATTGGCTTCCGTCGCATTCGCGGCCACGACAATCCGGTTGATCGTGCGCTTGCCGATGCGTAAGTTATGGGTGTCCGGTTGCACAGCGCCGGTCACGCGTCCCGGGGCGCTGCCGGGTTGAGCATCTTCCAGCATATTGGCGATAGGCGTCACGCCGGCAATCGCTTCTTTCTGAAATCCCCACCCATAGGCATAGGCCCCGATCAAACGATCATTGATGTAGATCGGGCTACCGCTCATCCCCTGTACGGTTTGCAATTTACGTTCAACGACCGGACCGCTGGTCACTTCAATGAGAATCATGTCAAAATCGAAATCGATTTTACGCATCACGCTGATGACTTTGATATTGAAGGTCTCGACTTTGGTGCCGTGAAACACGGTTTTCCCGTAGCCGACCATACCGGGTCTGATCTCATCAAGACCCATAAAGGCTTTTGCATCCCAGGCGAGTTTTGTCGAGTGCGCACAGACGCTGCTCAACAGGATCAACAGCAGGGACAGGAAGAAAAGACTTGACCGGAAATACCGACTGAGTGAATTTTGAGCGCCTTTTGTCGACTGGCAAGGCGCACATTTCACACTTTGTCCCGCGAGACAAACGTGAAAAGTGCAACGCCGCCAGGCGGCAAAAGGAGCCGAAAGGCGCCAGTTGGAATTTCTGGTCAAGTCTAATAGTTGGCGTTTCATCGCTACCTCCAAAGTAAATCGAAGATGGGGCTGCGGCGCCCGAAATGGGCATGCAATTTTATTCAGCATGCTCCGGTATATACCTGCTATTCAACGAGCAAAAATCGCGCGCAAGAGGCAAACAGGCTGCTATTTCGTTTTGTGCGCACGACGTCTGGAGATTTCTGTGCTCCTGAATCGCACCCATTTTTCGTTGACAGCGAGAGGGGGGCATGCTAAGATAGAGCCAGTCCCAACGTCCGGAATATTTCCTCGCGGCTTCTTTTTACGCCAGGATTTGTCGCGCCCGACCCAAAAATCTGCGCGCGAGGAAACATCCCGGACGTTGGCAGGACTTTCGCTTATGGGCGTATTGCCCTCACCCCCAACCCCTCTCCCCGAGGAGAGCCAATGGAAGCGAAAGTCCAGTTTGGGACTGGCTCTAAGATATTGCCCGTGCTCCAGCACGTTGGAGGGAATGTGAAGACTTCGTATCAAGTGGCGGTCGTCGGTATCGGCGCCGTGGGGTCAGAGATGATTCGGGTGTTGCGGCAGCGTAACTTCCCGTGCGCCTCGTTACAAATCTTTGCACGCAGCGCGCGCGACGAAGTGGTCGACGGCGTCACATATCCGGTACAGCAGGTGACTGAAGAGGCTTTTGACCAGATCGATCTGGCGCTCTTTGCCGGCGGCGAATCCGCGGACGATCATTTTGGCCTGCGCGCCTTGCAGCGTCGCAAACAGGTATCCGGCCTCACCCCGCTCGTGGTAATCGACAACGGCAGCGCCTTCCGCATGTACCCCAATGTGCCGTTGGTCGTGCCGGAAGTCAACCCCGACGCGCTGCGCGCCCATCAAGGGTTGATTGCCAATCCGAATTGTTCGACGATTCAGATGGTTGTCGCGCTACAACCGCTGCACGCTTACGCCCGCATTAAACGATTGGTCATCTCCACGTACCAGGCCGTCTCCGGCAAGAGCGCGCAGGCGCGCGAAGAACTGCTGAAGCAAACGCAGGACGCAGCCGCGGGGCGCGCGCTTAACGTCGACCCGACGATCTTCCCCTACCCCATTTATGGCAATTGCCTGCCGCACATCGACAGCTTCTTACCGGATGGCTACACTAAAGAAGAAGTCAAGATGGTGAATGAGACGCGGAAGATTCTGGGGGATGACACCCTGCGCATTACGGCCACCACGGTGCGCGTGCCAGTCGACAATAGCCATGCCGAATCCGTGAACGTGGAATTTTATAATCCGATCTCCGTCGAGAAAGCGCGCGCGTTGCTCGCGGACGCGCCGGGCATCGCTCTCCTCGACGACCCGGCCAATACCCGGTATCCGCTGCAGGCCGACGCCTCTGGTACTGATGCCGTCTTCGTGGGACGCATTCGCCAGGATCTGTCGGTGGCGTATGGGTTGAACCTGTGGATTGTAGCCGACAATCTGCGCAAAGGCGCCGCGCTGAACGCCGTGCAGATCGCCGAAACGATGCGTGAGATGCGGTTGCTGTAATTCAAAGTTTGTCGCAAGAGACCGGCACGCATTTTTTCGACTATGAGTGATGGGGTGACTGTAAAATCTTATGCGCGTTATCGTGCAAAAATTCGGCGGGAAATGTGTTGAACCCGGCGGCAACGAGCTCGTTACCGCGGAGCGCATCATGCAGGCGCGCGACATGGGGTTCTTTCCAGTCGTCGTCGTCTCCGCCATGGGACGCGAATTGCGTGATTGGAACGAAGAGATCGAAGCCCTGGTGCGCAAACCGGAAGGCGCGCGCAAACTGGCCCTCGCCCACTTCTACTCAACCGCGGAATTAGTCCGCCTGGTGAAGGAAATCGACCCGATCATCGAGCCGCGTGAGCTGGACCTGCTGATGTCCTGCGGCGAAATCATCTCGACCGTGCGCCTGGCGCATCTTCTGAAATCACGCGGGTATGCGACCGTGGCGCTCTCCGGGGGGCAAGTCGGATTAATTACCGACGGGTTCTTCGGTCATGCACGGGTCATCCAGACCGAAATCCGCCAGTTGATCGATTGCCTGGACCGCCCCACCATTCCTCTGGTCGCCGGTTTTCAGGGAGTCAGCCCGACCGATCACGCCATCACCACCCTGGGGGAAGGCGGCAGCGATTATACCGCGTTTTGCCTGGCGTATGCCTTAACGCACGCCGAGCGAACACCGCTGCAAGAACCGATTGAATTGGCACCGGTGGAGATCTACAAAGAGGTTGACGGAGTCATGACCGCCAACCCAACGATCTTCCCCGCCGACTATCTGGACGATGACCGCCGACCACGCACGATCCTCCAGCTCACCTATGATGAACTGTGCGCGCTGGCGCAATATGGAGCAGATGTGATCCAGGCCGAAGCCGCGCGCATGGCGCGTCGCTACGCTCTGGCAGTCACCGTGCGGAATTTCCGCCAACCCCATGAGCCGGGTACGCTGATCGTCGGAAGCACCCCCCAGCCCGGCGCCGCACCGGTGATCGGCATTGCCGACATGCCCAGCATGGTGGTCTTCAGTGTCCCGCATAGTACCGAGCGCAACATTCGGCGCATCGCCGAATTGCTGGGGCAAGCACGCCTGAATTTCCATACGGTCACCGTGCATGATGGCTCATGGAAGTTTGCGGTAAAAAAGGAAAAATACCGCAGCGTCTCGGAAACGATAGACATGCTATTGCACCCGCGTAATATCCACCCCATCTTTGAAGAAGGCCAGTGGACGCTGATCACGCTGGTCGGTGAAGGTTTGCGCGGCCTGATTCCCACCGTCGCGGAGCGCGTCCTCGCGCTGCTGACCGCGCACACTATCCACCGTGAAGGTGAAATATTTGATACCCTCAGCTATTCCGTGCTGGTGCATGAAACGAAACGCAAAGAAGCCGTGCTCGCGCTTCACGAGGCGTTCATCAGTGCCCCCACCCCCTTCTAGCAGCCCGCGGATAACGTCTCGTCGGCGCTGCCACCGATCTTTTCGCGTGAAGCTTCACACGATATCTGCCGTCTATGCCTGTATAGACGGCAGATATAGTGTTCACCTGACGAAAAAATCCACTCGCGATCCAAATACGTGGACGTTGGGACAGGCTCTATGTACGTTGTGATGTCCGGTCCTCAGTAATCAAAGACTACCGCCTGGTGCATGCTGAACTTCGGCACCGTTACCTGTATGACGCCCTCCCGGCGAACGATCGGCAACTCGTCCCCATTTGGAACCAGAGAAACCCGTTGAATCGTTTCTGGAACAGCGAGAGTGACCGGGGTATGGTAGAGTGGCACCAGATCCTCAATGACCAGGCAACGGCCACGTTGCAGCGGAGGGCCATAGAGCAGGTGGGCGACATACCGGCGGTGCTGCGGTTGGTGCGCCAGATTGATACGCCCGGCGCTGGGCAGCGAAACAGCGAGTATGCGTTGCTGGTAGATCAGCGCCAGCGCGTTGGCGAAGTATTGGCGGTGAAGCCTCGCGCCATGCTGGTAATACATGGCATCCACCGGATGGGCCAGATAGACGATGGCTCCGGAGCGCCAGGCGCCCGGATGGTCGGCGGTGTCCAGGCGATTCGGGGTGTTCTGGTGCGAACAGTAATGCCCATAAGTGCGGTCGAAATACGGCTCTTTGAGTGACGCCAGCGCTTCGCCGGTGGTCAATTTCGCGCGTAATGCCGCGCTATAGCAGAGGATCGGCGATTTCACCATTTCCGTGGCGACCTGCGGGCCGGCCACGAGATAATCTTCAACATAGGTGGCCGGACCAAGGTATTCAGCGCCCACATCGAAGAGAAAACGCGTGCGCTCTCGATCGAGGGCGCCTTCACCCATCACCAGCAACGCACCGCCATCCTTGACGAAGTTCCCCAACGTCGCGGCTGAGTTTTCGTCTAAATTTGCGTGACCCGGCAGTATCAGCGCGGCGTAACGCGACAGATTTCGTCCCGGTGTCACAATTTCAAAATCCGTCTGTGTTTCCATCAACATATTCGCCGCACCCTGATCGTGCGGTTCGCTGCCGGAAAGCCAGAGACCGAGATTCGCATAGGGTTGGCTGTCAAGCCCATATTCCTCGATCTCCTCGATATAGGCGAAGGCCGTACCGAGATTTTCGTAGGTACCCATATCCATCACGCCGTTCGGGTGCAATTGATCACCGAAATTGACGCGCGCGCCGTATGCTATCATCGCGGCAGCTTCGTACCGGATGGCATCAGGATGCTTGAATCCACCGAATTCACCCCATGATGTGTGAAATTTGCCGCTCATCGCCAGATATGGTTTGCCGGTATTCGCGAAATATTTCGCGCGGATCGGGAACTTATCATACCCACCCCAGGTCGTCGGCAGGTCTTCCATCTCGAATTGCGTGACCGCCCAATGCCATTGTGGTGCATAATGATTGGCACCGCCGTTATAGAAGAGATGGGCTTCCGGGTGCGCCGGCAGGATAATTTCACGGGTGGCCTGGAGAAAATGTTGCCACTTATGCTGGGCATATTGCGCGGTCTGTTCGTCATCGTCCATATCGATACCGGACGCAGCCATACTGGTACGACAGGCATCACAGTAACAACGATCACCGAAGCAAATATCGTACCAGAAACCATCTACCGGGAAGCGTGCGCAAATCTCACGTGTCTGCGCCAGCATTAATTCCAGATACCCGCCATTCGGACACAAAAATGCCCAGGAAGTAATGGGACGAGGATCGGATGGCGCGGCCTGTGGATCGAGACTACAGTAGTAAAGACTGCCGTCTTTACGTCGCGAGATCCACTCCGGATGCATGATGGCATCGGTAGCCGACCAGCCAACGGTGTAATAGATCGGCGCGCGGACGCCTATCTCGTGGCACGCGGCAATCTGTTCACCGAGTAGATCCCGCGTCAGCGTCGGATGCATGCGTCCGACGTCTGTCGGGTAGTAACTCCAACTATGATGGCATTTGGCGAACAGATTGATAGAACCCAGTCGTCCGGCGCGCAATGCGGCCTGAAACTGCGCCTTGTTAAAATCGCGTCCCACATCGGGGATCAATTCTGACGTGTGGAAATCCAGGTGCACCTGGCGTGCCGGCAACGGAATCATCGAACCCTCCTCCAACGAACTCTCACGGTGATAACCCGCGGGATGTTCCAACCGATAACGGAGTTTCGCGACTGACGCGGTGAAGCCTTTTTACGGATACGGAATTTTTCTTTCCGTTAAACGAGTACGCTCAAAAGAAAAGAAAACTTTAATTCCGAGATTGAAGTCAAGAGACGTTCGCACTTTCCATAGTCCCTAGCAGCCCGCGGATAAAATCTCGGTGGCAGCGCCGACAAGACCTTATCCGCGGGCTGCTAGCCGATCATTTCTTTTCAGTCGTCCTGATTTCCGTTATACTTATCGTAGATTCAGGAGTGGTAAGTCTCTCACCGCAGGAGTTCATCATGTCTCGAACGATCTTTACGGGTGTATTTGTACCGTTGGCGACGCCGTTCACCGCGGATGGCGCGTTGAATGCAACCGCATTACGGCAACTGATAGATCGGGTGATTGTGGAAGGCGCCTCCGGTGTGGTGCCCTGCGGCACCACCGGCGAGTCACCCACTCTCAGCCATGAGGAACATGAGCAGGTCATTGCCCTGACCGTGGAATATACCGCCAGGCGCGTGCCGGTCATTGCCGGCACCGGTTCGAACAGCACCTCGGAAGCCATCGCGATGACCCAGGCGGCGGATCGCCTGGGGGTCGATGGCATGCTGGTAATCGCTCCGTACTACAACCGCCCGAACCAGCAGGGGGTTCTCGCCCACTTCACGGCTGTTGCCGCCTGCACCAGCAAGCCGATTGTCATGTACAACATTCCAAAGCGTACCGGCATTAATATGGAGGCCGCGACGATTATTGCGTTGTCGAAGGTCGCCAACATCACCGGCATCAAGGAAGCCAGCGGCGATGTAGCACAAATTATGGAGATTATTCAGGGGACATCGGAGTTTAGCGTGCTCACCGGCGATGACAATCTGCTGTTCACATTGTGCGCGCTGGGAGGTCATGGCGGCATCTGTACCAGCAGTCACTTTCTACCCGGTGAATGGGTGCGACTGGTCACACTTTGCCGGGACGGCAAGTTGGCGGAAGCGCGCGCGCTTCATTATCGCCTCTTACCGCTGGCCAAAGCGCTCTTCTGCGAACCCAACCCCACCCCGTTAAAGGCCGGTCTGAATATGCTGGGCATGAATGTCGGCGATCCACGTCTGCCGATATTGCCCGCGTCGGAGTCGTGCCAGGCTACAATGCGCGCCGCGTTGCAAGGTCTGGGTCTGCTCTAGTCCGCTGCCTTATTCATACGTGCATGAATAAGGCAGGCTAGCACCCCGCGAATAAAGTCTCGTCGGCGCTGATACCGATCTTTCCGCGTAATGCGTCACACTATATCTGCCGTCTATGCCTTCATAGAGTAGCTAGATATAGTGTTCGCCTAACACGAAAATCTCGGCATCACCGCACAACGATACTTTATCCGCGGGCTGCTTGCAGCCCGCATATGTCCACGTAATTCATCCTCGTGCGCGAAGAAATAAGTTCTTTGCGAACGAGGATGAATTGTATCTCGCCCGGGGCAGGAGTGCCTTGCTGCAAGGCGAAAGATGTGACAGACCTTTTCCAAGGAGACAAGAGGCATGATCGTTCAGGGGCATTTGCTCGGGGTGCAGAGTTGGTGTTTTCGCACTTATCGCACGAATGACGAACTTATTGCCGCGTTGCAGGCCTGCGGGCTGAATGCTATCGAATTGTGCGGCGTCCATTTGGACATCACGGATGCCGCGGCTGTTGCGACGGCGCTCGCGCTGTATCGGCAACAGGCTATCACGATTACCTCTTTCGGCATCAGCGGCTTCTCCAATGATGAGGAGCAAGTGCGCCCGCTCCTTGCCTTCGCGCGTCAGGCCGGCATCGCGACACTCGGGGCTGATCCGGACCTTGCGGCGCTGCCGTTGTTGGAAAGTCTGTGCGCAGAATATGGCGTAAAACTGGCCATCCACAACCATGGGCGCAAACATCGCTATGGCAGTTTCGCGCAGTTGGACGCCATCTTCGCCCAATGCTCGCCGAACATCGGCCTATGCCTGGATACCGCCTGGATGCTCGATGCCGGGGAAAACCCGATCGCCGCGATCGAGCGGTATGGCCCGCGCCTGTATGGCATTCATATCAAAGATTTCACTTTCCACCGAGATGGGTCACCGGAAGATGTCATCGTCGGCACCGGCAATCTGTCGCTCCCGCACCTCTTCTCCGCATTGGCGACTGTTAACTTCACCGGCTATACCACGCTGGAATATGAAGGCGACGAGAAGAACCCCATCCCGAGTGTAACCCAATGTGTGGCGCAGTTGCAGACGCTGGGCGCCGGGGAGAAGTAAGATGCCGGTAGAAACAACGCGTTCTCGCTTTCAGAAAGTCATGGTCGGCGCGTGTCCGGCTGATCGTATGCCCATGCTGGAATGGGCGCATTGGTGGGACCAGACCATTGCGCGCTGGCGTGGGGAAGGATTGCCTGCCGCATTGGATTGGCCGACGATCAAGACATACTTTGGCCTGGACCTTGACCGCCAGTGTTGGATTGGATCCATGCGTCCCGGCGCCGCGATGAAGCGTGAAGGTCACGGTGGCTGGTGGATCGAAAACGAAGCGGATTATGATGCGCTGCTCCCCTACCTCTACCCGGAGGAGATCCCCTTTGATCGCGACATCTGGCGCAACCTGGCTGCTGAACAGGCCGCCGGTGACAGCATAGTCTGGATAACGCTAGAAGGCTTCTTCTGGTGGCCACGCGTACTCTTTGGCATTGAACCCCACCTGTATGCTTTTTATGATCAACCGGCCTTGATGCAGCGCATCAATCAGGATCTGACGGCCTATCACCTGCGCTGTATCGAGGCGTTCTGTGACGTTTGCACGCCGGACTTCATGACGTTCGCCGAAGATATGTCCTACAATCACGGCCCCATGATCTCTAAAGAGCTTTACGATGAGTTCATGGCGCCGTATTATCGCCAGGTTGTACCGTGCCTGAAAGATCATGGGATCATCCCGCTCATCGATAGCGACGGTGGCATCGAACCACTGATCCCGTGGTTTGCCGAGGTAGGTCTGGAGGGATTGTTGCCGCTGGAGCGGATGGCGGGGGTGGATGTGGCGCGCATCCGGGCGAATTACCCGACCTGGAAGATGCTGGGGGGGTTCGATAAAACGGTCATGCATCTGGGCGAAGCGGCGATGCGTGTCGAATTTGAGCGCTTGCTGCCGGTCATGCGGAGTGGCTATTTTATACCCTCTGTCGATCACCAAACCCCACCCGGCGTCTCATTAGCGGATTACCACCTCTATCTGCGTCTTTTCGAGGAATATGCCGTCCGCGCTTGCCGGTAACCAGTGTGGTGAGCGATAAAATCCTTTTTGCCCGATGATCACCCGCCGGACAACGCAACTCGCGCGAAAAGAAGCGTCTTTGCCGAACGAGGGGATGGTCCCGGTCTGTGTTACAATAGGTCTGAGGGAACGGCATGGCTATCTTTACATCCGAGCAACACCAGTATCTCCTCAGCTTGGCGCGAACGGCAATTAGCGCTGCACTTGACGGCAAAGCGCTCCTGCTCCCACGCGGTGTCGAGGCGATCTATATGCAATCACTCGGCGCTTTTGTCACCTTAACACGGGACGGCGCGTTACGTGGGTGCATCGGCTATCCCGAACCGGTTTATCCACTCTATGAGGCGATTATGCGCGGCGCGGTCGCTGCGGCACTGGAAGATCCGCGTTTCCCCCCGGTTCGCGCCGTCGAATTCACCAGCCTCAGGGTGGAGATATCGGTGCTCTCCCCGTTAACACCTATTGCACCCGATGCAGTTGTTGTCGGCACACATGGACTGGTGATTGAAAAAGGTGGCCGTCGCGGATTACTGTTGCCGCAGGTGCCGTTAGAGTATGGATGGTCGCGCGAGGAATTCCTCGCCTACACCTGTCGAAAAGCCGGTCTCTCGTCCGATGCCTGGCACACCCCGGAGGCCCATCTTTTCGGCTTCACTGCAGAAGTGTTCCATGAGGCATAGCAGCTTGCAGATAAAGTATCGTCGGCGCTGACACCGATCTGTCCATGTGATGCCTCACGCAGGATCAGTATGCGCTGACGAATGCCAGGAATTATGATCGTTTCTCACAAAACGGCGTGGGAGATTCGAGGATATCGAATCTCCCACGCTGCAAGTGCTGTCACCCTTCTTAGCGGTCCGATATAGGACCGATAAGGCCAGAAATCCGGGTTAATCGAGTGGCATGTCGCCTTCCTGGTCGTCTTTCCCATTCTTAAACGCATACTCGCCATACACGCGGCGAATGGAATTCCAGAAATTTTTCACATTGGGCGCGGGTGCGGAGCCGGCCTTTTTCGGACGTACCGCCCAATGGCCATTCTCCGCGGATTTCCCCTGGGTCTGAATGTTGTAGGTGCCGGTGCCGATGAAATGCGCGCGTCCGGCACCCTGCGCGGTCAGGGAGATATTCTTCCCGTGCAGAAATACATGCACATCCTGTCCGGAGATGGCTGCGGAGCCGTTAAATTTCTTGTAGACTACCCAGGCCGATTTTCCTGTTTTGCGATTCGGCTGGTCGGTTTTCGCCCCGGCATTGCCGGTAATCTGCACCTGGGCTGCCGCTGACACGCGCAGAACACCCTGACCGGCAACCGTTGCCGTTCCCTGAAAAATGCGGACGTGCGCCTCTCCGTTCCCGGTGGCAGATACAGTTCCGGGCGCTTTCACCGTCGGGTTGACGGCGCAGGCCCACACAACAGTGCTCAATGCGAACACACTCAGGACAATAAAACGAACCAGGTTACGCATAAGATTCTCTCCTTTTCTCGCAACAGGATCGCGGGAAACCCGCTATTACTCTAGTAATACGCGTTTGCGTTACCGAAGTTGCGCCCCTGTCAGGTCGGTTTCCTCAACATTTTTGCAACATACACAATTACGGGTCCACACGTGCAGGCAACATTTGGCGTGCGAACTGGGTCGGATCAAATTCTTTGATGTCGCCCGCCTGCTCGCCGTACCCCAGGTAACGTATGGAAATGGGAATCTCCGCAGCGATGGACAACACATTTCCGCCTTTGGCGGTGCCATCGAGTTTCGTCAGAACTAATCCAGTCAACCCCACCGCTTCGGAGAATTCTCTCGCCTGGATGAGCGCGTTTTGCCCGGTCGTCGCATCAAGGACGAGTAACACTTCATCGGCGTCATGTCCCAACTCGCGTTGGATCACCCGGTTTATCTTCTTCAGTTCTTCCATCAGATTGCGTTTGGTATGCAGGCGACCGGCGGTATCCACCACCACATAGGCAACATTGCGCGCGCGCGCGGCCTGTATGGCGTCAAACACGATCGCTGCCGGATCCGCGCCCATCTGATGACGCACTACATCGACGCCGATGCGCTGCCCCCAGAGTTCGAGCTGTTCGATCGCTGCTGCACGGAAGGTATCCGCCGCGGCCAGCAAAACTGAATGCCCCTGGCATTTCAGCAAATTGGCGAGTTTGGCGATAGTGGTGGTCTTCCCCACCCCGTTGACGCCGACCACCAGTACTACTGCCGGACATTGACGCGGCTGACTCAAGGGGTGCGCATGGGTCGCCAGTGTCGCGGAAATGAGCTCCTGTAAGAGCACATACGCGCGCTCTACATCCTTCGCGCCGGTACGACGTACGGATTCGCGCAAGCGGGCAACCAGATCCATGGCCGTATTCACGCTGACATCAGCGAGGATGAGCGATTCCTCCAGATCTTCATAGAGATCATCGGTGATCTCACTCCGCCGGAATGCTTCCTTGACCTTCTCAAAAAACCCTTTGAACATAGCATCTGCTTACTTCGCCCTGCACTTCGGCCTCCCTTCTGTGTCGCGGCAGCTTTTCTTCCGCATTCTCTGCTAAGCTCAATCATGTTCATATTTGAAAAATATGGAAATATGGTACAATAGAGCATCGTGCCCGAATAAGACGTCATATGCATATCATGCATGCCAGTCGTCCTTCAGGAACGAAGGTCTTGATGCGCGATCAAGGAGGCACTCTTCAGTGCGATTGTACGGCACACTATTGGCAGTCACGCTTGGCACGACGTTTTGCTCCGGCCTGGTCGTCGCCGCCAGCAAAGATAGTTATACCGCACAACGGGCCAAGATGGCCGTGATGCCTATCCAGACCTATCAACAGTTATCGGATCAACTCGGTAACCACACTAAACAAATCGTTGAGGTGCAGGGGGTCGTCAGCGGTACTTTCGCTGGGAGTGATCGTGCCGGCTACTTGTTGCGGGTCGATGGTGACCAAACGGTCATTCTGACCCTGCCTGCGACGGACCCGGATGTCGCCATCGGGGTCCGGTTGAAAGTGTTGGCGCGCATCCCCGATCAAGGCGTCGTGTTGGATAGCGTGAGCCAGACGCGACAAACCGCTGTGGACACTCAGCCATCGACCGCCACGACCGTCGCTGACGTCGTCAACACCGACAACCACCCACCGACCGTCTATTACAAGCCCCCGGATAAGTTGAGCGACAATAGCATCTCCTGGCGATACACGGAAAGTGCCGGATTAGCCCGCCAGCCTGCGGTTATCGCCGCCTACGCCGGACGCATCAAATCGATTAACGGCGCTCTGACGGATGACATGGCGCAAAAAATCGCCTTCCATCTGTTGGATAAAAGTGAACGGAATGGCGTGGACCCGCGGCTGACCTTTGCACTGGTTACCCGAGAATCCCGCTTCAATCCAAAAGCGATCTCCTCTGCCGGCGCGCAAGGCTTGGGGCAATTGATGCCCGGCACCGCGGCGCTCCTGGGGGTGCACGATTCCTTTGATATAGAACAGAATTTGGACGGCGCCGTCCATTATCTCGCGGATATGCTGCGCACTTTCGGACGGTACTCGCTGGCGCTGGCCGCGTATAACGCTGGTCCGAACGCGGTCAAACGTTATGGTGGTGTTCCGCCATATCGTGAAACACAGAACTATGTCCAGATCATCTGGAAAGATTTCGCAAACCTTGCCGGACTCGATCCGGATACCGGCCAACCCCTCGTACATTAAGCGCAACTAAAAATCCACTCTCTTCTGCCGTGAATGCCCGATCCAACTCGAAGGAGTCAGGTCCGGGCATTCACGGTATTTTGCTCGGTCATTCATGAAATCATCGACTGTCGAAGTGAGCGACGACTAGAGCCTTCACCTCCCTGCCCTCGAATATTCCCGCATCGATTGACATCTCGTTCACGAAACGAACAATATGTCCAACAACCGATATATCAAACGCCAGTTGTGCACTAATAAAGTAAAACCAATAATAAATTTCTATCGAAAAATGCGTGATTTGTGTCACGAATTAGCAAAACTCCCTTGTCAGCTGCCGATTGCCTCCGTATAATGCTAAGAAGGCCACGATTTCCCGCGTCCCAAGCGCACTGACGCGGGCACTGTCGAAGGCGCCGGCGTGCGATGAGGTGATTGTGATCGATTTGTTGGCATCCGCATTCGCCCACGTGACCTCCCCCGTGTTACCCCCGGGTTCCTCTCCCCATGCCTGGCAGTTGGAGATCGCGGAAACGTTATTATCTGGTCGTCGCGCTGTGTTACGCGCACCGGGAGGGAGCGGTAAATCACTGGCCGCGTGGTTCCCCTGGTTGGCGAGCCGCATCCAGCCATATGATTTTCCACCACAGCTCTTACACGTGTTTCCCGGTGGGACGCTCATTGGCAATCTCCCGACCCAGTTGACGGCCCTCAGCGCCTTCGTACCCGGATGTCGCATCAGCCGGCAGACTGAGGGCGATGCCTTCGACCCCTTTCTCCTTTCGGATGCCATTTTTAGTACTGACGAGCAGATGCTCAGTGTCGCGCTCCATCAACCCCTCGGGTTGTATGCCGGCCTTTCCAATATTAACGCCGGCGCGTTGTTTGGCGCGTACCTGATCTTTGATGAAATCCCCTCTTTCATCTCGCGTGAACGTCTGATGCTCTGGTTGGGATTGCTGCGTCAATATTACCCCACCGTCCCCTGTCTCTTTATGAGTGCGACTATGTCGCTCCCGCTGGCGCGGTTCATTGCGGACGCGCTGGATGCCCCTCTCGTGGAGGCCGGCGCGGAGATGATCGGTGGACGTCGCGCCTGGAGTCGCGCAGCAGCTTTTAGCGCGGAGGCGCTGTTGCGTCAACATCGTGAACGCACATTGGTCGTGTGCAACACGGTACGCGGTGCGCAAACACTCTTTCGCGCCTTGCGTGCCCTGCGCATCCCTGCCGGCGGCCCCGAATTACTATTGCTCCATCAATATCAATTTTCGCGCGAACGTGATCTTTATGCACGACACGCCATCGACATTTTCGGACCTGCGTCCTTCGGCAACGCGATTCTTGTGACAACCTCCGGGATTGAAGCTGGGGTCGACCTGTCCGCGGATACTGTCATTACTGATCCCGCATCGGCAGACGCCCTGGTACGACGGGCCAGCCATTGTGCCCGCTATGCCCGTGAGTGGGGGCAAATGATAGTGGCCCCGGTCTCCACCGAAATTGACGAAATCACTCCGGATATCCTATCCGGCCACGCATTGTTGGATCTGTTAGCAGATGGCGAAGGAAAAGATGCGATCGGGGAGTTAGCGGCACTTGACCTCCTCCGCGTCCGGGGAACGATTGATGCCGGGGAGGAGATAACCGCTCACCCGCCCACGCTGGCGGAAATTGATGCCGCCCCAGCTCACGCCCTGGCTGGTGATGAGACTTCTCATTTATTTGCCCGTATCGGTGTGGCGTTGCATCGCTTACCTGAGACGGTCGCTGATCCCTTCGCGTTGGAGCGTTTTTCCCTATCCATCTCCTCGCTGGAACGCGGATGGCGGCAGTGGCAAGCCAGTGGGAGTCCGGGAGAATGGTTCGCATTATGCCCGCATTGGTCCGGCGAACACAAACCGTCGATCCATTGGTCGCTGGTAGAGAGTTGCGCACAATTGCACGCGCCGACCCGACTGCTGGTACTCAATGCGGAGGCGGTAAGTTATCATCCGGTCTTCGGCCTTGAATTGACGCCGGGAACGCCGTACCAAAGCGTCTGCATTCCCGCGCAGCATACGGCTTGGAGTCCCTTCGACCAACACTCGCAGCGTTTCGTAGATCACGCCCAGAGCGCAGAACTGGCATTTACACGGCTTTTGCCCTGGTATCATTATATATTGCGGCATCTCGGCGTTCGCTGGCGCAAACCATACATGGAATTGGAACAGTGGTTGCGCTGCGGTATTTTATGGCATGACGCGGGCAAACTCAGCGCGCACTGGCAACAGTGTGCGCAACGCTGGCAGGGTGAAGCGATGCGCCGCCCGGTGACGGGGTTGCTGGCGCGTGTCGATTTCGAATACCGTCGAGACGGGCTGTTCCCCTGTCCGGAACACGCGCAAACCACGGCGCACGTCCTGGCGCGAGCGTGGCATGTTCTCCTCGGCGGTCATGAGGCGCTTTACCAGGGGACATTGTTAGCGTTGAGCCACCATCATGGCCAGGTAACGCCGGTCGTCACTGACCTGACCCCGCATCCGGAAGCCTGGACCACGCTTTTGGGTTTGCTGACGCCGCATATTGACGAACGTATTCTGCGGCGTGTTGACCGGGTGGGCTGGCAACCGACAATGCGCGGGTTAGAACCGCTTGCCGCACATCCCCCTACCGATCCTGATGCCTGGATGGCGTACAGTGTGCTCGTACGCGCCATACGGTTAGCGGATCGTGAGATTGCCCTCGCTGAGTGGGGAACGTAATTCGGTTGTTAGTTGCGGCCGGTAGGCACCTAGTGGCAGCCGATGAAGGCGCGCCACTTTTCACGATTCAGAATTGAGCGCGAAAGTGATGCGGTCGGCGTACGGATGCGGCAAACGTGGTCGTTATTCTGTACTTGTCTTCACAATAACGAACGTTCCATTGAGAGCGTGCCTGTGCATAGTCAGTGCAATCATCGAAAAATAATCCGCGAAAAAAGACTTTTGAAAGTAATAAATCCCGTTTACAGAGGTAATACTTCGTGCTATAGTTCACATAGTACAACGATTGAAACAAATAGTCGAGAAGGTTATCACGAATTTGTATAGATATCATACAATGCGCAATGGTAATTGCCACGCATTTTGTTAGGTAGTATGAGATATGCATCCGATCTTTCGATGCAAGGGGGAATTATGGAACTACATCCGACGGCCTGTCAATGTGGCGAGGAGACGGAAGAAGCCCGGATCGCACGCGTCGCTGAGATTGTCGACACTTTCAAGGGTGAAGAGAACAACCTGATCCAGATTCTCCATCTGGTACAGGGGATCTACGGGTATTTGCCGCTCGATGTCCAGCAATTTATCGCGGACCGCATGGATATCCCGCTTTCCGAGATCTACGGCGTTTCGACCTTCTACTCATTTTTCTCCACACAACCGCGCGGTGAATACACGCTTCGCGTGTGCATGGGCACGGCGTGCTATGTCCGCGGTAGTACGAAAATCCTGAAACGCCTCTCCGAGATGCTGGGCGTCGAGGTTGGGGGCACCACCAAAGACCGTAAATTCACGCTGGAAGTCATGCGGTGCATGGGGGCATGTGGATTGGCTCCGGCAGTGATGTTGAACGGGGAAGTCATTCCCCAGGTGAACCCGGACAAATTGAACCGCATCCTTGAGATGTGCGATTAACCAGTCGTGATTCATCGATACATGACGGGCAAACCCGTGGAGTATCTTCCGTGCAATGCGCACAGGCTCTCAGCGATCGAAGCTGGAGGAGTTGATCTTATGACAATGATGGGGCAACGCGTGACATCGAAAGATGGATTGGAACAGATCAGTGCTCGGTATCAGACCCGTCAACGCGAAGTGAAATACCATTTGCTGGTGTGCGCGGGAGCCGGTTGCGTCTCTTCCGGATGCAAGGCCGTCGTGAAAGCGCTGCATCTCGCGCTGGCGGAAGCCGGCATCGCTGATCAAGTCGAAGTATCGCAGACCGGGTGTATCGGTACATGCGATCTGGGCCCGTCGATGATCGTGCAACCAGATGATGTCTTTTACACAAAACTTAAGCCGGAGGACTTACCGCGCATCGTCGCGCAGCATCTGGTGGGTGGTCGTGTTGTTGAGAAGCTCTGCTACTATGACCGTGAGAAGCAGGAGCGCGTGAAACACCTCTCCGACATTGAGTATTTCAAACGCCAAATGCGCTTGGTCACTGCTCGCTGCGGCTTTATGCCCTATGATTCCATCGACGCCTATATCGCCGCAGACGGTTATTTCGCACTAGCGAAGGCCCTCACCGAAATGACCAGGGAAGACGTGATCGACGAAATCAAACGTTCCGGGTTGCGTGGACGTGGCGGCGGCGGTTTTCCCACTGGTGTAAAATGGGAAGCGGGGTACAAGGCAAAAGGCGATGTGAAGTACCTGGTGTGCAACGCCGACGAGGGTGATCCGGGCGCCTTCATGGACCGCGCGCTCATGGAGGGCGATCCACATTCCATCATCGAAGGCCTGTTAATCGGTGGGTATGCCATTGGGTCCAATCATGGCTTCATCTATGTACGCGCGGAGTATCCACTGGCGATTGAGCGCATGCAATTGGCGCTCAAGCAGGCGCGCGATTATGGCTTCCTCGGTGAGAGTGTGATGGGTACTCCCTACGCGTTCGACATTGAGATTCGTATCGGCGCCGGGGCATTCGTGTGCGGTGAAGAGACGGCATTGATGGCCTCTATCGAGGGAAAACGCGGCGAACCGCGCCAGAAGCCACCTTTCCCATTTGAGAGTGGCGTGTATGGCAAACCCACCATCATCAATAACGTTGAAACCTTCGCCAACATTCCGGTGATTGTGCTTAAATCCGCCGACTGGTTTTCCGGTTTCGGCACCGCGGGCAGCAAAGGCACCAAGGTCTTCGCGCTGGCGGGTGATGTGCAGAATACCGGTATTGTAGAAGTGCCGATGGGCATGCCGCTCGGAGAAATCATCTACGATATCGGTGGCGGCCTGATGCATGGGAAGGCGTTCAAAGCCGCACAGTCCGGCGGACCGTCGGGAGGCTGCCTGACCCGCGCACACTTGAACACCCCGGTGGACTTCGACTCGTTGCGCAATCTGGGCACGATCATGGGTTCCGGCGGGCTGATCGTCATGGATGAAGATACCTGCATGGTCGACGTGGCGCGCTTCTTCATGGAATTCGTTCAGGACGAATCCTGCGGGAAATGCGTGCCATGCCGCATCGGCACAAAACGCATGCTCGAAGTGTTGGAGCGGATTACCAAAGGAGAAGGTGGCGAGGGCGACATCGAAATTTTGCAGGAACTCGCCGTCACCTGCCGTGAAACCGCCACGTGTGGCCTCGGTCAGACGGCCGGCAACCCGGTACTCAGCACCATCCGTCATTTCCGTGAAGAGTATGAGGAGCATATCAAGCAGCACTATTGCCGTGCCGGCGTCTGTGCCGACCTGATGATCTCCCCATGTCAGAATGCGTGCCCGGCCGGGGTGAATGTGCCCGGATATGTCGCCCTCATCGCCGCGGGGCGTCCGCGCGATGCCTACAACCTGGTGCGGAAGGAAAATCCTTTCCCGGCGATCTGTGGCCGCGTGTGTACGCACCCCTGCGAGAGCAAGTGCCGCCGCGCCATGCTCGATGAACCTGTAGCGATCTGTGACTTGAAGCGCTATGCCGCGGACTTCGTCTTCGATAATGAAGAACCCTACATGGACCTGGTCTTTCCGAAGAAGCCGGAATCCGTCGGCATCATCGGCGCCGGTCCCTCCGGCCTGACCTGTGCCTACTACCTGGCGCGCCTCGGTTACGATGTGACCGTCTACGAAGCGCAGCCCATGGCGGGCGGCATGCTGGCCTATGGCATCCCCGAATATCGACTGCCGAAAGCGATCCTGGCGAAGGAAATTCGCCTGATCGAACAAGTGGGCGTCAATATCCAAACCGGCGTTGAAGTCGGCAAAGATGTCACCTTCAAGAAATTACGCGCGAAACACAACGCGATCTATGTCTCGACCGGTACCCAGTTCCCCAATAAAGTGGATGTGCCCGGCGAAGACCTGGAAGGCGTCTATCACGGATTGGACTTTCTGCGCGATGTAAGCCTGGGCAAACCCGTGCCGGTGGGCAAAAATGTGGTGGTGATCGGTGGCGGCAGCACGGCCTTCGACGCTGCGCGCACTGCGTTGCGTCTGGGCGCTGACAAGGTGACGGTGCTGTATCGCCGTCTCATTGAAGATATGCCCGCGGATATCCGCGAGATCAACGAAGCGGTCGAAGAAGGCATTGAAATCCGCCAGCTCATGGCGCCCGTGGCGTTCGTCGGCAAAAAGACCGTCAGCGGCGTACGCTGCGTGCGGATGGAACTGCGTGGGTTCGATGAGAGTGGTCGGCGCAAGCCGCGACCGGTCGAGGGGCTGGAGTTCGTGATTTCCGCCGATATGGTTATCCCCGCGGTCAGCCAGCATTCTGACCTGCCGTTCATCAGTAAAGATGAGGTTCAGGTCACACGCTGGGGGACGCTAGTGGTGGATACTGAATCCCAAATGACCACGATTCCCGGGGTCTTTGCCGGGGGAGACGCGGTTCGCGGGCCGGATGTGGCCATTACGGCTATCGCTGATGGTAAACGCGCGGCGGTTGCCATCGACAAGTTCCTGGGCGGATACGGGGTGTTGAATTTGGGTGAACCGATTGAAATCCCCATGCCGACCGAGGAAAAAGAAGTCGCGGAGCATGAACGCTTCCCGATGCGCTTCCGCGATCCTGACGCGCGCAAGCAGGGGTTCGGTGAAGTAGCTGTGGGGTTCCATAAGCTCAACGCGATCGCCGAAGCCATGCGCTGCATGCGGTGTGACCGGCGATGACGCCGGCGCGAGGGTCACGAACGCGAATAGTCGATCATCGACTCAGAAAAGAGGACACGACGATGTCAACGGTCTCCCTGACGATTAACGGAAAGTCCATGAACGTCGAAGCCGGTATGTCTGTACTGGAAGCGGCGAAAGAACATAACATCCATATTCCCCATCTGTGCTACCTGGAAGGTGTGCACCAGATCGGCGCGTGCCGCATCTGCGTGGTGGAAATCGAAGGTGCGCGGACGTTGCAAGCCTCCTGTCTGGTGCCGGTGAGTGAAGGCATGGTAGTACGCACGAATACCGAACCAGTACGCAAAGCGCGGAAGATGCTCTATGAATTAATGCTTTCCGATCACCCGCGCAACTGCCTGAGCTGTACGCGGAATCAGAACTGCGAGTTTCAAAAGCTTGGAGAGCTTATCCAGATCAGTGAGTTTCGTTTCGAAGGAGAGAAATCGAAGACGCAACTCGACGAAGATAGCCCGTCCATCTCACGAGATACCTCGAAATGTATTCTCTGCCGTCGCTGCGTCACTATTTGTAATGAGGTGCAGGGGGTCGGGGTGTTAAACGTGCAACGGCGCGGTTTCAAAACGATGGTGGGCCCGGCGGAGGTGCTGCCGTTGAACTCCGTCAATTGCGCGTTTTGCGGTCAGTGCACCACGGTATGTCCAGTGGGGGCACTGCAGGAAAAAGACGCCACCGCGGCAGTGTGGAAGGCCTTGCTCGATCCACAAAAACGCGTGATTGTGCAGACGGCGCCGGCTATTCGTGCCGCGTTAGGCGAAGAATTCGGGTTGGCCCCGGGCACGTTAGTAACTGGAAAGATGGCCTCCGCATTGCGCGAAATGGGCTTTAATGACGTCTTCGACACGAACTTCACCGCCGACCTGACGATTCTAGAGGAGGGACACGAATTCCTGAATCGCGTCGCCGCGGCGTTGACCGGTGGTGGAGCTACGTTGCCCATGATTACTTCCTGTTCGCCGGGCTGGATCAAATATGTTGAGCACGAATTTCCACACTTGTTAGGTCATCTTTCCAGCTGTAAATCCCCCCATATGATGCTTGGTGCGTTATCGAAGACATTTTATGCGGAAAAGATCGGCGTGGATCCGAAGGATATCTTTGTCGTTTCCGTGATGCCCTGCACCGCGAAAAAATTCGAGATCACGCGACCGGAGATGTTTATCGATGGTCAACCCAACGTGGATGCCGTGCTGACGACGCGCGAATTGGCGCGCATGATCAAGGATGCCGGCATCGGTTTCACGGATTTATCCGACAGCGCTTTCGATAATCCACTGGGCTATTCCACCGGCGCGGCGGACATTTTCGCCTCTTCCGGCGGCGTGATGGAAGCGGCGCTTCGTACGGTATATGAAGTGGTGACCGGACGTGATGCGCTGGCGCTGGATTTGACGCCAGTACGTGGACTGTTCCAGGTGAAGGAAGCCGCGTTGACCATTGAAGACGCCCTACCGGAATTCGCCTTCCTGAACGGCGTCACCGTGCGCGTGGCAGTAACGAGCGGCTTGACCGGCGCCAAAAAACTCATGCGGCAAATCGCTGACGGTACTTCACCCTATCAATTTATCGAAGTCATGGGGTGCCCCGGCGGCTGCATCAGCGGAGGTGGGCAACCGCGTCCGACCAATCGCGCCATTCGCGAGGCGCGCATGAAGGCGATCTATGCTGAGGACGCCGGCAAGGAACGCCGCAAGTCCCATGAGAATCCATACATCGCGCAACTTTACGCGGAGTTCCTCGGCGCCCCGCTTGGTCATAAATCCCATGAGTTACTGCATACCCACTATATCAAACGCGGCCGTTTCAACCAGTTTGTGGATGGACCGCAGGGGGAAGAAACCGAAACCGTCACGGAACCCGTGAAGGCGTAACTCCCCGGGAAACGTTTCGCACCACTGTGCCGCAAGGGATAGCACAAACATCATGATACGCATGCAGGAACCTGCAGCATTGCCCCCCGATCTTGCTTCAAAATCGGGGGGCAATCTCTTTAAATTGCTGGCAGAGAACAGGTGTCTGGGCTGCCGGCGTTGACTTACGATAATCCCATTAGCAGTTCCACAACGGGCTCCAACCAATCACGATGCCAGACATGCGGGGTACGCAGATCATTCCGATAGAGGTGTTTGATGCCCAATTCCTGCAATAGGATATGCAAGCCCGCGGTATGACAATGTCCACGAGCTGGAGGCAACGCCTCTGCGCCGAAGAGTTGATGACCGGCCAAAATGATGCGAAAGTCGTGCTGGAATGGCGCGGGATTGGCCTGGAAGAGGACGGATGGCAAGAACGTGGAGAAATGCTGCGGCGTGCCAAAATGGGACAGCGCCTGATAATGGTCATCGCTGTCCAGGGACAGCAGCAATGGGGCGTCCCAACTAGCCGCGGCGTAAAAAAGATCGGGGTAGCGTGCGAGAAGCATCATCGCGCCAAAGCCTGATTTGCTGAATCCAAGTAAACGGTGTCCCCTCGAACCAGGAGCCGCCGGATACCACTGCGCAATATGCGGTAATACCACCTGCAGCAGGTGATCGTCATGCCGGCGGAAGGGGTCTGTCACGTGATGCGCATACCACGGCATCGTGTCAAAGCTGGGAACTGCGATGATCGTCTGGTACCGGTTATGAACGTCAAGACGTCGGAGCTCAGTGATGGGATCACCGAAGCAGCGATGCTCACCCGCTTCACACGGCAGCGCGTAGAGGACCGGGTAGCGCGAAGACGGAGAATATTGATTCGGCAGGAGTACTTCCAGCAGATTCTGACCGGATACAAACGGACTCTCCAGGCGACTGTTCCAGGTTCCGCGCCGCGGGTTGAAGAGTGGCTCTCATGTAATTCGGCTCCCAAGAGCCGAATTACATCTCTGGTAGTGCTTCCGCCACGGATGGTGGGAAGCATGGCGGATGATTGTCCCATTTATCCGCCCGCGGGAATAGTCGCAAATTCCGGGAGATATCCCCCTTCTTCTATCAATCGCCGGCGCAGTTGGCATGTATCGACGGCATGCACATCGGGCGCCGGCATGCGAGCCGCGCAGGCGGCGGCGATCCCGGCGGCTTCTCCCAGCCCCAGGCACACGGGCATTATGCGAATACTCGCCTGCACCGGCCGGTCACAGGAGATCGCGCGCCCGGCTACCAGCACATTGGGTATACCGCTCGGGATCAAACAGCGATAGGGGATCCCGTGCGATTCACCGGGAGCGAAATGCTGATAACGTTCCATGACATTCAGGTGACCGGCGCGATTGTCGGCGATTTCATCTTTGGCGGTGTGGATGTCTATCGGATAGGCGTTACGGCAAATCTCATCAGGAAAGCTGCGTCGCGCAAGAAAGTCGTCAACCGTCAGTATATAATCGCCCATAATACGCCGCGACTCGCGCGCTCCCAGTAGCGACGCCGTGACCGCCAGGTGGGCATTGGCGAAGGCCGTGGGATAAAATCGCGCCAATGCGTCACGAAACGCCACGGCGATTTTTCGTCCCTGCACCATGGCGCGCGACACGCTCACCGGGTCGGTATTGTCGACATCCCACTGATGACCGGCGTTGAAGCCAACGGTACCCGGGCCAACCAGATTGGCGCAACAATGCGCATCGGCGATCTCCGGATAATCGCCGGAAGCCAGGATCTCCGCAATGACGGTCGAATAGACCGACGGTCCATATGTAAAGGCATAATCATCTACATTCGAAAGCAGAAAGCAGTGGGTTACCGGCATCACTTCACCGGTGCCTTCCTCCCCCTGCACATATTCGGCGCCGGCCCAACACGCCAGGTCGCCATCGCCGGTGGCATCGACATAGGTGCGCGCGCGACAGGCGGTTAACCCGTTTTTGCTGCTGAGCAACAGTGCGGTGACTCGTCCCGCATCATCAACCTCAACCCCCGAGAGCATGGTGTGGAACTGCACGACAGCACCGGACGCAGTAATCAAGTCATCGTATACACGCTTGAGGCGTTCTGCATCGATCGGTCCCCAGCATTCGGCGACGGTGGCATGCGCCAGGCCAGCGGAGGCCTTGACAAAAATGTGCTCCGCCATTCCACGGATGATCATCTTCTGCTGGTCGCCGAAGGTCATCCATGCCGGCACTAAACCTCCAGTGCCCATGCCTCCCAGGCAACCGGTGGCTTCCACTAGCAGTGTACTGGCTCCTTCACGCGCTGCGGCAGCTGCAGCGGTACAGCCGGCCGGTCCTCCGCCAACAACGATCACATCCCAGCGATCATCCAGGGGTATCTCACGTTGTAAAGCATAACTCGGCATGGGTCACCTCCTGCGTGGAAACTGGTAACGGTGATGGACGAACCTTTTCCATCCGCCTGGCCTCTCAGTACTTAACCGCGTTGTCGCGCAGCAAATCATGCACTTGCGAACCGGACCGGGTAAAACATGGTTCTTCACCAATTCCGCCTAAGCAGCGTATGCATGGTTGTGCACCCGGAGTCAGTCGTCGCCTTTGATCGACAACCAGATGGCGTCCAACTCGGTCAGTGGCACATCTTCCACGCGACTTCCCTGGTCGCGGACAACGTCTTCTACGCGGTGAAAACGGCGAACAAAACGGGCGTTGGCTTCGCGCAGCACTTCTTCAGCATCAAGATGCAGGAAACGACACAGGTTCACGGCGGCAAAAAGTAAATCACCTACTTCGTGCGTGACACGCGGCCTGGATGCGGATTCCGCGCGGCGCTGTGCGTCAGGATTCACGGTAAACGGATCTGCCAGCACGGCGGGGACCGGCCAGAAATCCGGAATGCCGACTTCTTCGGAGAGTTCATGCAATTCTTCGTGTACTTTTGCCAACGGACCACGATAGTCCACCCAGTCGAATCCGACGCGGGCGGCGCGTTTCTGCAGTTTTTGGGCGCGCGCCAGCGCCGGCAAGGCCAGCGGGACATCGTCAAAGATGCGAAGATCGCCTTTTTCCGTACGCTCACCGGCCTTGATCTGTTCCCAACTGTGCAGCACTGCACCGGCGGTTTCCGCCTGCACGTCACCGAAGACATGTGCATGGCGTCGAATGAGCTTGTCGGCCAGTGCGGCGACAATATCGTCAAAATCGAAGAGCCCTTCCTCAGCGCCAAGTTGCGCGGCGAAGATGATGTTCAGCAACAAGTCACCCAACTCATCGGCGAGCGCTACGGGGTGGTCGCGGTCGATGGCCTCTGCGACTTCATACGCTTCCTCAATGAACGTCCGGCGCAAGCTGGGCATATCCTGTTCGCGGTCCCAGGGACAGCCGCGCGCACTGCGCAGCAAAGCCATGATCGCGCGCAGATCCATTACGGTATGGCGTCGTTGCGGCCAGGGAAGCGCCGGGACGAAAACGCTGGTTAAGTGGGTGATGAGCGGCCCGCGATCAAGCTCTGCCAACGGCACGGTATTGATTGTTTCGTCCGCGCCGGCGCCGACCGCGGTGAGGACAGTCAGGGGATGTTCGGGGGGATATTGCTCCAACAGTATGAGTTTCAAGTCGCTGGCGACCATCACAGTATCGACTTGCATCCAGATCGTGGGCACGCTGACATCAATGCGCACGGCGCCGTGAAAGGCCGGTTCATCCTCGGGTGTCGGTGCTTCATGCACCGGACGCAGGAAAGGATCACGCGCGTCGGCAAGGCGCAGGCCATCGCCGGGATCCAGGCCCAACCGTTGTAGAATCACATTGACCGCCCCCAGGGCGGGTAAGATATCAAGGCACAGGTCAGGAATCTTGCGCAGCAGTTGCACAGTATGTTCCGCGACTAACGGATCACCCGGCACTGCATAGACCAGCGGGGCCTGCTGCGCAGCGGCAAGAAGACGGCTGACGATAGCCTGATACACCTCTTCGAAGGTGCCGTGGGTCTCGTACAGGTCATCGCAGGTAGTGAAGGAGATGCCATGGCTCGGGAGATCGGCTACTGCCGGATGGCGCGCAGTCCGTAAGATGACTTGCGGCGCCTGTTGGAGGGCCGCTAGTGTTTGTAACGAGATCATCTCCAGGGCGCCCGGCCCCAAGCCGGCTATGGTAATCTGGGGAAGGGTCGAAGACATGGTTTTCTCCACGAACGTAAATCATGCAAAAACACACGGGGCGGGTCTGTGACCCGCCCCGTGTGATGATTGCTTATCGAGGGCCCGGCGACGCGGGAGGTGGAGTTGGCGTGGCAAGCGGTAATCTTGGTGCCATTTGACTGCCCCCTTGGATCAAGGGGTTTTGCTTCTGCGCGCGCTTGAACCGCTCTACTGCCTGCTTATATTCATCGGGTGAATAGAACTGGACATCCACCTTCTGCAATGCCTCTGCTTCCAGATCGCGTGCTTTCATCTGATATTCCTGGTTGGATTGCATCAGATATTGGCCGATCAAAATATTACGGTTCGTCATGGTCGGTTGTTCTTCCGGCGTCATCGTGACTACCTGCAGAATACGCATGACGCCGCTTGCCGCCTGCGGCGTGGGGAGAATATCCGTATATGCATTAACCTTGGTAGCTTTTAAAGCCGCGCGGAGTGCGGGATCCGGGGGTTGTTCCGTCCCCAGGAACATGGTGATCGGTTTCGTCGGATCATTATTGATCGCCATGCTGGTCGCCTTCAGCTCATTATCTTTCCCGCCTTTGCGGAATAGCGCCAGTGCTTTGGCGGCACTTTCCTTATTCAGGAACAAGAATTGCCGAACTGAATAACGGGCGGGATAAGCGAATGGATCATGCGGTTCTTTGACAATTTTCGCCAGTTGCGCTTTGATCTTCTCATCCGGGACCACTAATTTGATCTGCAAAATCATCGGCTTAAGCTGCTCGCGAATTTCCGGCATGGTGATGCCTTTCGCTTCCAACTGCTTCATCAGGTCCTGGCCACGCGCTTCCATCTGCAGTTTTTCAAAATCGATCACCTGGTCGATCTCAGCATCCGATACGGTGACTTTTTTCTGCTCTGCATAGCATTCGATGAGATCTTTGCCCACCAGCGTTGAAACCAATTGATCGCCGTATTGCTTCTTCAGCTTTGATACGATGTCGTCTTCCGTAATATGCCGGTCATTGATGCGCACAATAACCCGTTTCGAGGCGATGCTCGATTTTCCACCGGGCAGCAGCACCACCAGCAGAGCGCCAATGAGCAGCACCGCGACAATAAGGGCGATATTGCGCCAATCACTGAAAAACTTCAAGGACCTTCTCCTTTCAAACCTGTCTACACCGCGTGGTAAACACTTCGAGCTCTGGAAAACCGTTCAATCTTACAGGAAGCTGCAAGGTGCGTCAACATTCAAAAGTTCTGTTACCCGGCTAACTGGAGCATTAATCAGGGTCATGAATAATGCGGGAGAGGGCAAGGAACACGGTATTCGCTGGTCGAATCAGAATATTTGTACTCCACCTCCCCCATTTGTTGTAAACATTTTGGGGAATCCGGTGTCAAAACTAGAGATTGTGATTCGCGACGGACCTGCTGCTTCGGTTAGCCGAAGCCCGGCGACGTCGCATTTCGGATACTTCATCAATGGGAAACACGCCAATGGTATCGACGACTCTTTTCATGTTACGCAACCTGCCAAAAATGACTCTGGCAGTGGGATGCCTCCTGTTAACGATGACGGCAGCTTTTGCGTCTCCCGTGGGTTTCTTCAGTGACGAACTTGATGCGGATCTCTATGATTGCGCACTCGTGCTGCACACTTCACCAAAAATTACACCGACCAGTACAGTGCAAGTTTCACTCGAATGGGTTGATGTCAAAAATTACACGCAAGTCGTGGTTGGTAAAGGGCAAATCCTCATTAATACGGTAAAAAAAGGGGTAAAAACACCCAGTGCCCGAGTGACGGTCAATCTGCCCGCAAATGGCACGTATCCGCTAACTATTTCACGCCGAGGCGGCTGGATGGGTTTACTCCATGACCAGGAATTGCTGTTCCGCGGCGAAGTGCCGCGTCAAACTGGCAACGAAGCAGGATTTGAAGCCGGTGCGGGATGGACGGTAAGTAACGTCAGCATTCAACGCCTGGAACCGGTGGTCTTCGCCGACAACTTTATGCGCACCGCCGATGAACCCGGCGCGTGGACCGTGCAGACCGGCCAATGGGGTCTGCAGTCTGCCTGGGATCTGGATCCTAAAGGCAACGCCCAGAAATTCAACAGTGTGGTCTACGCACAAAATCCCTTCTCCTGGAGCGGGCGAAATCCCGGCGGCAGCGCCATCTGCGCCACTGGCAAACCCTTCTGGGAAGACTACACCTTCTCGGCGGCGGTACACCCCAACAAAGGGGGCGCCGTGGGGTTGTTGGTGAATATGACGGATGCCAATTCCGGATTACTTGTACGCTGGAGTCCGTCCAATGACACCACAGCACGGGGAAATAAACTCACCCTCTACCGGATGACCAACGGCGCATTGACCCAACTCGCTGAGAGTAAAGGCGGCTACATTCCCGATCAGTGGTACGATGTCGCCGTCACCGCCTCCCTTGACGGGGTGTCCGTCGCTATTGACCGACTACCGCGGATCAGCGTGAAAAACGTCACCCCCTGGCGCGGCGGCGTCGGCCTTTATGCCGAAGGTGAAACCGGGGCGACCTTCGATGATGTTACGGTCTATGGCCGCACACTCAAAAAAGATCTGATCGCGGAAAATATACAGACCCAGGTCAATCAGCGCTTCCGCGACGACACTCACGGAATGCAGGAGTGGTCGGCGTATAACCGCGACTGGGTTACACCTCCCGGTACATATAATTACCATGTGAACCGTTTGGATTTTTTCGGTGATCATTGGATCACCTGCACCGTACGTCCGTATGATGCGAAAAGTGGGCAATTGGTGCTCTCCTTGAATGCCAACGGTGCGGAAATCAATTCCGGCTATCGCGCGGTAATCGGCCTGAATCCTGACACGAATAAAATCAATTACACCCTTTTTCGCGATACCACACAATTGGCGACCGCCACTGGCAATCCGCTGACACCGAATGTTGAGTATACATTCCGCTTCTCGCGCAACAGCACTAAACTACAGTTGGAGCAAGATGGCGAACCGATCGTCCAGGTTGCTGATGTGAAATCACCAACCGGGTTGCGTCCCGCGTACCGTGCGGAAGGATGTTTCGCCTTCGTGCGCGATGTCATCGTGCTGGGCCGCAACATGCGCGATTACACCTTCGCCGACGCACCAGTGGACTGGATGAGCACCGGTACCTGGATGCCCACCACCCGCTGGTCCTGCGCACCGCAGTGGTCATTCCTGGCCGGTTGGAGCCGTGGCTACGCCATGCTCAGTTATAAGGATCGCGTTGTCGGCGACCAGACCTTCGAAACCTTCGTGGGATTGAAGATGGAATACCCACGCGAACGTGATATTTACGACAACCGTTACCGAGATTTGGGTATTTCCATCTGCAGCGACGGCGTCAACCCGCTGACCGGATACTCCGGCGCGTGGCTTGTGCCAATGCCGGGTGAATTCACTTCCATGCCCGACGGGCGCAAGGTCGCGCGCAAACGTACGATCCTGTACCGAAATGGCGTCGAAGTCTCCGGTGTCGATGTAGCTCCGTATGAAATGCCGGAGCGCGGCATCGACCATCGCAACTGGTTTGAATTGGCGCTGCACAAACGCGGCGACACCGTGGAACTGTGGGTGCGCGACAAACCCGTCCTCACCTATAAAGATCCCAAACCATTGGACGGCGGCGTGCCGGGCCTGTGGACGTACGACAACGGTTTTTCCGTAGCGCGTGCGCGTTTGATGTATGCCAATACTCCTGAACCGCGCACGGACAGCCATGTGATACTCGAGGAACCCTGGTATCCAGAATGGGCCGAGGTTGGCAAAACGTTATCGCTCCATTTTGAAGACTCCTGGTCTACCGCCGGGAAACCACTGACTTTCAAAATTACGCCCAAGCTGGTACCTGATGGCGAAAAGAATACGCCGACCATTGATGAAATGAAAGTCGGCTTCAACCCGAGTAGGATCGGCGAATACTGGTACCAGATCACCGCCAGTGATGGCTCTGTCACCTCCGCGCCGTATCATCTGGCGATGAAAACCTTTGATCCTTCCATAAAACGTGATGATTCGCACACTCTACTCCTCTATCGTTTTGACGAAGGAAAAGGGGATGTAGTCAAAGATCACGCCGCGATCGGACCTCCGGCAGACATCATGACCAAGACGGCGAATACCACCTGGCTGCCGGGCCAGGGTGTCACGCTGCGCGGCGCCAATCCCATGATGACCAAAACCGGGGTGCCTAAATTGATGGCCATCGCAAAAAACCGGGCGTGCACCATCGAAACCTGGGTCTCCACCGACACAATCTACACCCCAACTGGGTGGGCCGGCTGTATTCTCGCCTGGGAAAATACTCTGGACAAGCGCAATTTCGCGTTCGGCCATAATACGCAGAACCTGATAACAACTCCATATGGCGGCGCGTTGACCTCGGGCGATCCCAAGAGCTTGAGTTCCTGGGGATTCCGCACCGGATTGAATCACTGGGTCTCAACCTGGGATGGCACTACCACGACGCAATATCGAAACGGCGAACTCATGTCTGCGGGCGCCATTGACTGGGGTACGGCGAATTGGGATCCGAATTCTGTGATCCTGCTCGGGAACCAGTCCACCGACTTGCAGCGCAATTACCTGGGCACCTACTACCTGGTGGCGATTCATGATCGCTGTTTGACAGCGGACGAGGTCAAGCACCATTTCGAAGCCGGTCCCGGCGCGCGTTGACCAGCATGATTCGCTTCGGAAATCAAGCGAACTAATCACGCGCCATTCGCGAAACGGACGACTGGCCTGCCGGCAATGGTGGGCCAGTCGTGTTATTATTGCAGTTGGTACACACGCTATCGAGAGCCTCTCCCAAAGTCCGGGATGTTTCATCGCGCAGATTTTTGGGGCAATCATCCGCCATGCTTCCCACCATCCGTGGCGGAAGCACTACCAGAGATGTAATTCGGCTCTTGGGAGCCGAATTACATGAGAGGCGCGGTCGAAGATCGTGAGCCTGTCGAACGGAGCGATTTTCGACTGTATCGAGAAGAGAAACACGAGAAAATCGCGACAAAGTTTGGCGCAAAAAGACGCCGCGAGGAAATATGCCGGACTTTGGGACAGACTCTATCTATTTTTGCAGGATGGGAATGCCTAATGATTGCTTCAATCGCACGCTTCTTCACATTTCTACTGATCATCACTCTCGCCGGCAGCCAGGTGGCGGCACAGGTGCTTCAGCAACCCGCGCTTCCGGTTTCCCGGCAACACGGTCCATCAGCGGAAGTCGCCGCGTATCAACATCCGGAGCGGGTGGAAATCTGCCGCATTCGCGTGGTCAACGACACTGGCGGTGTCATCGCCGGTTCGCGGGATAGTGGAAAGAGTTGGCAGGTGTTGGGACACGTACTCGGTTTCACCCAGAAGGTGACGAACGATGGCTATACCGCCAGCAAATGGGCGCCGATTGGCGCCGTCTCCGCGACCGCGGTGAACGCCATTCACCTTCGCACCGGCTATAACGCGAAAAATGATCGCGGAGTGGTGTTCTCGATTTTACCCAAAGAGGATATGACCGAAGCCGGACGCAAGCTGCAATCCTTCCTTTCACCGGATGCCAGCATTTATACCGATATCGCCGGAGGGACGGGAATCTTCGGCGGTCATTGGTCGCCGATCCTCGGCAACCCGGTGCTGCTGGAATCCGCGGGGGGCTTAACGCCGATGGTGGACGGGTATGTCCCGAAGCGTGGCGACGTACTGGTGATTCCGGTACTGGAACCGGTGAATGCCCCACAAGCCGTTGAGTTCGAAAATCGTTTCGGTGGTTTTATCACCCTGGTGAGCTGGGACGATAGTCGCACCCTCATCGGCCAGGTGTTGAAACCGGTAGAAGGCGTCGGTCGTTTTACCGGCTCACAATACACCGGCGTCGGACGCCTGCGCGCCAACCATAACGGCGTGATCTGCGTGTCACTATCCCCCCTGGCTGCGATCAGCGGTTTTCAGATTATCCCGCGTGAGCACGCGATGAGCCCGGAGATGACCCGGGCCCGTACCATGACGCAGTGGATGGTCATCGGTCCGTTGGATGCACGCGATCCGTCCTGGGAAGGGGTCGCACCGCTGTTCCTCGGTTATCTACGTCCCGAGTGGGGCCCAAACGATACCGCGTCACCCGATTGGTTGCGTCTGGTCTCCTCACGCGTGTCGATCCAGGTGCGGATCAAAGAGGGTCCCTGGCAAGCGCCGCCCAGCTTCACCCTGGATCCCGATCTGAACAAACCACTCCCTGCCTGGGCCAACACCGCCCTGCAGGACGTAACGCATGTCCGTATCAACCTTCCTGTTCCGGAGCACTTGCAGTTGCATTAGCCATGCGTTCATGAATAATGTGGGTTAGCCTGGACGATCGGCGTTGACTATCGTGACTACCCTTTCATGTCCGGCTATCATCATGCCACTTTTGCATGCTGCTTATCCGGGGTATACATGTTCAGACCCCGGCGTATACTTGTCCGGGCAACCTGAAGGAGCTTGAACCATGGCCGTGGCCTTTCAACAGCGACGAAGACGCGACATCATGATCGGAGTGCTGGGCATGATCGGGATATTATGCCTGTTGCTGGGGCGAAACTTCGTTGAAGCCATCACCGGACCGAATATTCCGGGTTATGCCCAACAGGCGCCGGCGGGGAGCTTTGTCGCACTAGATTGGCAGATATTACAGCAGGGACGCTGGGACGACGGCAAACCGCCTGTTGTTCCCACTCCGTTACATGCCCTCGCCGGTAAAAAAGTACGATTGCGTGGTTTCCTGCTCCCGTTGCACAGCGCCACCGCCGCGCAATTCTTCATCTCGGAAAAACCGCGCGGGTGCTTCTTCTGTTACCCACCGGGTATTGCTGAAGTGGTGCAACTCAATATTGCCGGCGGGAAGCAACTCGAAATCACCGGCCTGCCGGTGACCGCCTATGGCACGCTTCATCCTGCCGTCGACGCAAAAACCGATGCCGCCCTCTATACGATGAATGACACCATACTCGTTGCGGGGCGGTAGCCCGCGCGTATCTCGACTACGGAACTACTGCCACTCCGAGTGGGCACTCGACGGCCGCTACGGGTTGTGGCAGGTTCGAAGTTGGGAGAAGACACATGAGTCTATTCCCCTGGCAATCACCGGCCCATATCGCGCCGGTTTTCGCATCGGCAGCCAGGGCACGAGCGGAAAACGGCGCTGCGGCGGATGGTGTGGCGTGTTCGGTAGCGCCATCGATCCGTGCCATGGCCCAGGTTGCTGTGTCGATGACGAAGAGTCGTCCTTCCACGTCACGGTAGAAGGCTGCCGCATAATCCGAAACGTGCTCTCGTTTTCGCACGCCGCCATCTCGCGCGCTGATAAAGGCAATGTTGTCGCGGGTCGCGGCCATCACGACGTCTTCATCCGCTGACAGCGCCACTCCTTCTACCAGACTGCCCAGTGGAATATTCCGTATGACTTTTCGGGTCGATAAGTCGACTTGCGACACGCCGCAGCCAAAGAAATTTCCCGTCCAGATGGTTTGTTCATCGCCCGAGAGCGTAAGCGCTACCGGGTATACCTCTTCCCCCAGCATAATCGAACCGGCCAGCGTGAAATCGGGAAGCGCAATGATATCTATCCGTCCGCTACCTTCGCACGCCACATAGAGTTCCCGACGCCTGGTGCTGTAGACAATCCCCATCGGGTGATGCCCTACCGGCACGCAGGCGACTGGCTGTCCACCGGGTGTGAAAGCATAGACGGCATTCTGTGAGTAAGAAGTCGCCACGATATAAGGCGCCGCTGTCGTCCGGTGCACAAATGGGGTGACGCCAAAAGTCGGATAATCCGCCGACGGCATTCGTGCGAGAGCGGAAAACACCGCGGTGTCCGCCGGCTGGACCCTTCCTGCCTCTTGCGGAGCGTCCACCCCCAACGCGCGCAAAAGCGTCAGGGCAAAGACACGACCGCCTTCATTATTCGGATGCCACTGACTTCCCATCAATGCTGAACGGGAAAAGCCGGCCCGCGTGAAGGCGCCCAGCACGTCCGCGCAGGGACATTTTCGGCGGTGGGCGATTTGCAGCACAGCGCCGGCTTCGTAGGTGATCGTGCGGTCAAGCGCTTGCGCGCGATCCGGGGTGTGGAAATATTGTCCGTTTGCATCAGGCGCGGGGAGCATCCCGGAGGGCGTCGTACACAGGACATGAATGCCGGCTTTCTGCAAGTGCACCACCAGCGCATCGTAGTTGCTGGCGAATTCGTCCGGCGGCATATGCACGCAATCATTGACCCCGAACGCCAGTACCGCCCAGGTCGGATGCAATGCCACGACATCAGCATCGACGCGCGCCAGCGCTTCCCAGGTGCGATTCAACGAAATGCCTGCGTTGTAGACGGTAATGGAGCGTTCCGGATATACGGACCGGAGCAGGCGCACGAAATGCCGGCCATATAACGCCTCTTCGGTAATGGAGTCGCCAAAGAGCACGATGGAGGCGCCGGAAGGTAACGCCTGTCGCGATGTCACCCGCGGCTGCCGAGGCGTCGGCGCCACTGAAACGACGGCCACCGCGGTGATGGTCACGTCGTGCTTGGCAAAAGGTTGCTTCACCCGGTTCATGACCCGCATCCGCTGCTCAGGAGCAAAACGAAATTCGACTGTATGCGCACCGGCCGTCAACGACAACAGGTCTTGCGCCATCCCGTGCGGATCAGACTCCACCTTGTCAGCGATGATCTGCGTGCGAAGCACAGGTCGAGTGGTCCCGCCATCCACAACAAAGGAGTAGCGCGAACACGCGCTGGCTCCCGGACCCGGTCCGGTAATCCACAGACGATACAAACCAGGTAGCGGCACCGTGAATGTATAGCGTATGAAGAAAAACGGTGCCCCAGGTGGAGCCGCCTCCGTGCTAATGAAATGGAATGCGCCATCATGCACGCACTCCACGACACGCGGGATATTCGTCTCCGCGACCCGAGAAAGATCGATCTGCATTTGCTCTCCCCAGGCACACCGCGCCAGTGCCCCCAGCAAGAACCATACCAGGATCTGTCGCATGCGCTGTCCCCTTCCCCGATATCTCCGACTGTGATGCATCTGTTATTACGTCACGAGGATGTTCTTCGCCAGTTTCGTGCAGAATCCTGTCGAAGTCAACTGAAGAGTGGGTGAGGAACACGCAAACATTTTTTCTCCTCCTGGCAGGAGATCATTTTCAACCGTCGTATTTTGAATCTATGTTAGCGCAATTGGATTCTGCCGCCGTTCTCGGCATTGATGCCTTTCTGGTCCATGTGCAGGTTGATGCCGGGCCTGGCGATGCCAAGTTCACCGTCGTTGGCTTGCCTGATACTGCAGTGCGCGAGGCGGGCGAGCGCGTGCGCACGGCCATCCGCAATTCGCAGTATAAATTCCCGCACAGTGTGCGCATGGTGGTCAACCTGGCACCCGCCGATGTGCGGAAAGAAGGCCCGGGCTTCGATTTGCCGATGGCGTTAGCCATTATGATGGCCACCGGACAGATTGACACCCGAGATGCTGGAAACTTCGTGGTCGTCGGCGAACTCTCCCTCGATGGTTCGGTGCGCCCCGTCTCCGGCGTGCTTCCCATCGCGCTGGACGCCAGAGCCTGCGGCAAGACCGCTATCCTGGTGCCGCACGAGAATGTGATGGAAGCAGCGGTAGTGGACGGGCTGGATGTGTATCCGGTGAGCAACCTGGCGGAAGCTGCCGTCATCTTCTCCCACCCCGAGGAACGCGCTCCCCATCGCGGCGGCGCCGACTGGTCGCCCGAATCGGTAGTCTTCGACATGGATATGGCGGAGGTGAAAGGCCAGGAGCAGGTCAAGCGCGCACTGGAAGTCGCCGCCGCCGGCGGGCATAATATGCTCATGGTTGGGCCACCGGGGAGTGGCAAGACGCTCATCGCGCGGCGCTTGCCCACCATTCTGCCGCCGCTCACGCTCTCCGAGGCGCTGGACATTACAAAAATTTACTCCATCGCCGGCATGCTCCCGGGTGACGGCGGGTTGATGCGCCAGCGTCCGTTTCGCGCCCCACACCATACTATCAGCAGCGCCGGTCTGGTCGGTGGCGGCAGCATTCCGCGCCCTGGCGAAATCAGTTTAGCGCACCACGGCGTGCTGTTTCTGGACGAATTCCCGGAATTCGACCGTCGCACACTGGAGGTGTTGCGCCAACCCATGGAAGATGGCCTGGTGACCATCTCGCGCGCTGCTGCCAATCTCACTTATCCGGCCCGCTTGCAATTGATCAGTTCGATGAATCCCTGTCCCTGTGGGTATCGCGGGGATATGGCACGCGCCTGCACCTGCACACCACCCCAGGTGGCCAAATATCAGGCGCGCATCAGCGGGCCCATTCTCGATCGGCTGGACATCCACATCGAGGTGCCCCGCCTGCGCCACGATGAATTGCTCTCTACGCGCCAGGGGGAAGCCTCCGCCAGCGTGCGCGAGCGCATTACCCGGGCCCGCGCAATTCAGCAACAACGCTTCACCCATACCCCCATCCTCAATAACGCACAGATGCGCCCGAAAGACATGAAGCAATTCTGCCCACTGAGTGAAGACGTGCAAAGCCTGTTGCGCACCGCCATCGACCAGCTGCACCTGTCCGCCCGTGCCTATGACCGCATTCTCAAACTGGCACGCACGATCGCAGACCTTGACGCCAGCGAAAGCCTGGCGATCCCACACATTGCGGAGGCCATTCAATACCGGACCCTGGATCGCGGCATGATGCGCGCGTAAGAAATCGTGGTTGCTGCGGTTGAGTTCGTCTGCTATAGTATGATTCAAGCGTGAATAGCCAGAGTCTGTTGACAATTACGAACTTCTGACTTACATTAGGTATGGATGAACCGGAAACACAATACATCGTTCTCGATAATTGCATACTACGCCAGTCTGGCGAAGTCCAGTTTTCGAATCTTCCTGTTCTCAGTACAAAGCGGGATAGCAACAACGACAACATTTTTTTACATTTTCCGGGCCACGAGTACTGCTTGCCCGTCAAGCCAGCAATGGCTCTTTATAAAATCCTCCCAGACGGGAGGGAGGTAATTCTACCAGATGGATCGTGTGGGAAAAATTGAAAGCCACGCGTTCCGAGAAAGGAACACCGTATGAAGAAACTATGGTTGCTGGGGTTGCTGATGGCAGTGAGTAATGCCGTCTTTGCATTTCCCACTATCTACGGATGGAGCGGAGGCGTAGAAGTACCCACTGCAAGTGCGCAGACCGGCTGGGCGATTGCGGCGAATAATTCGACGCAAGACAACCCCGTAATTCCCACTATGTTTCTGACGGCCGGCGTCATTCCGAACCTGGAAATCAGCGCGGGGTTTTCGAAGCCCGATACCGGATCCAAGGATGGGTTAATTGGCGCCAAGTATGTGCTTCCATTTGACCTTCTTGGTGGCAAGACCGCGGTCGGCGCGGCCTATAACGTCCTGGATACCGCGGGAAATGGCGACAAAATCGTCGATCTCTATGCCAGTGGAACCTTCCCGATATACGGCTGTGATTTAACCCTGGCTGCTGATTGTTTCCAAGAAAAAATGACGACGACCACGGGTGGCGTAACAACTCGTAGCACCTTGAAGAAATTGTCGCCCCAGATTGCACTCGCCAAGAAACTCGACAAAGGCGGTTGCGTCGGTCTCGAGGGAGTATTCAACACCGGCGGCGATAATTACGCGAACGCGTTTGTTATCGTACCCTTGAGTGATCGGCTCATGGGACGCTTGGCCTGGTCCGGCATCAATTCAAGTGATGGCGTCACCACACTCATCGGCGTAGAGTATACCTTCGCCGGTAAATAAGAATTGTTATGCGTGATGCATGACGAAAGTGTAGAGACACGGCACTGCCGTGTCTCTACGCATTTCCTCCGTGCCGGGCTAACTGTGGCATTATTCGAAAAGTTATGCATATTGCAGGTTCGCAGAAGATTATGCTCGCATGGTAGTAACTGTGCTGATACCTACATCTACTCGTAAATATAGCTTATCTAACCTGGAGCGAGAGGAGCACAACCATTGCTTACTGGCAAACAGCGCATACTGAACGCTTATCGCGGCGTGGCGAACGACCGCGTGGCTATCGCTCCGGAGTTCTGGCTCTACTATCCGGCAAAGCTGCTGGGGGTGGATATGATCACCTTCTTGCGCGAGGTGCCGTTTTATCAGGCGCTGGCGACGACCTTCCGGCACTTCGACTGCGAGGGATGGGGCGCGGCCTTCGCGGCACCGCCGCATGCAGAGGTAACGCACTCTACTCGCGACACCTGGGTCGACGACGAGACGTTGGAGGCGTGCTGGACGATGCGCACGCCGTTAGGCGACTTGACCGGTGCGCAACGCTATACCCGCGCAGAGCCGGCCTGGACGGTGGAGCGCCCCATCAAAGACCCCGCGCGCGACTTGCCGGCGTGGGAACGCTGGCAACTCGGCGCTGATCTGGAGGCCTTCGACCCGGCGGATGTCACCCGCGCCTGGACCGAGGTGGGTGAGGGATACCTGCTGGAGCTCTGGCTGGGCCTGCCCTTCTTCGACTGGTATGCCGAAGCGCGCAACGGTGGATTCCTCACCGCGTTGGACGAGATTATGGATCCCGGCTTGGAGGCCACCTTCGTTGGGTTGCGCGCGCGGTACACGGAGTTCCTCCTGCGCTGGGTGGCCGTTCTCTGTGCAAAAACCCCCTTCGAGAGCTTTGCTATCGGGTGCTCGTACAGCAACAACTCACTTCTCGGCCCGACGCTGTGGCGACGCTGGGACAAACCCGTCATCGCCGCGGTGGCCGCCGAGTTGCACCGCCATGGGCGGTTGCTGCACATCCACTTCCATGGACGGAGCCGCGACACGGTAGCCGACTTTGCGGAGATCGGTGTGGACTGCGTGTGTCCCTTCGAGCGCCCTCCCGGCGGCGATATCACCGACCTGCGCGAGGTGCGCCGCCTGCTTGCTGAACGCGTGACGATCAACGGCAATATTCACACCGTGGATACCCTCATCCGCGGCACGGTCAACGATGTGTGCCATGAAGTGGAGGAAATCTTCACCCAATGGGGACCCGCCCCCCACCGCCTGATCCTTGGCACGGGTGATCAAGTCGGGCGCGAGACACCGGAAGAGAATCTGCATGCCATGATTGAGACGGGGAAGCGGTTAGGACGGGAGTAACATCGAAGTAGTGCGTATAATGAGTAGAACACCGGTCGACGTGCTGTCGCCTGCCGTACCGGCCTGCCTGTGGAGGAGAAGAAGATGAAGTATTGCGGATGCATGATCGTGGTTCTGCTGGGGATTGCCAGTGTCCTACCCCTCTTCGCGCAACCGACTATCGCGGTACCACCAGCGCCGCCGGTCGATGTAAAACGCGCCTGGGGGCCAGAACAGGCCACCGGCGCCCCGGATACCCCGCAGGCCGGTGACTTTTCCACAGCGTGGGCCGCACTGCAGCCTGATGGCGGGCCGGAGTGGCTGCAGGTTGAATATGCCCACCCCGTTGAGATCAAAGAGGTGCGCATCCGTGAATCCTATAATCCCGGCGCGGTGACCCGAGTCAGCGCTTTTGGAGACGATGGCAAAGAGCTTACACTCTGGGTAGGCGACGACACCACAAAAAAAGCCCCAGCGGATTTTGTTGCCACACCCGTAGTGCGCTGTACGACGAAACGCGTGAAGATCTACCTGGATACGCGGCGTGTCCTTGGTTGGAACGAAATCGACGCCGTGGAATTGGTCGGCATGGATGAGACGCGACAGTGGGCGGTCAAGGCCACCGCAAGCTCGACATACGCAGAGCGTCCATTGGTTGAGAATCCTATGATCGACATTATCGATCACCCGGGAGATGAGTTTCGTGCCTTTATCAACCGCTCTATAATTTGCCATCTACCCGGCGACAAAAACCTTGAAGGCGTGCTCCTGCGTACCGGTCCACAGTTCCTGGTTCTTCGCAATGAGGCGGCGCATATCACTTACATCGTCAATAAGGCGCAGGTAATTTTTGCAGAAGTCAAGCAGGACCTACCCGTGGAAGACTAGCGCTTTATTTGCGTAGAAAAAAAGTGGGCTAGAAATCAAATTAGCGCAAGAGAGGAACCATCGAAGATAGAGATCTCGCTTCACCCCCCCTGCAACGGCAACTTCGGCATTTCCTCCTCTGGTTCATCAGGGCGGCGGAAGAGCATATATGCGCCCCACTTGATCAAGGCGAAAATGCCGGCGGCGAGGGCGAAGAGCACCCAGATTGAACCGTGGAAGAGCAGCCAGAGATGTGTGCGCTCGACAGCCAACATGAGTGCAAAACTGCAGGCGATCATTACCATCAGGCCGGCCAGCCGATCAAAGCCGGGAATGTCAATAAAACGCACCTGCTTATTGATGATCAAGAGCGTCACGACCATCGCCGCGATAGGACCGAAATAGACGACCGGGTTGACGTCGAGGAGATTCTCGTGAATGAAGAAGATCGTGTAACCCGTGACGACGGCGGCGAAGAGTCCGGGTACGCAGGCGGTATAGACCAGCACGCCATACAGGTATTTCCACGGCGCTGCCCCACCTTTCCCGCGCCCATGGGCCAACCCGAGCACCACCGCCAGCAACGGCAGGAGGACGAATGCCGACCCCACGATCCACCAGTATTGGTCAAGTGTCGTCAGTAATTCTCGCGTAGTCATCGCCTTCTCCAAATCCGCATAATACATAACGATTCTAAAAATTCCAGCTATAGTGTGCCGATTACCGGGTAACGCGTCAAGCCAGGATTATTCACGAGATGGCGTCAGGGGAGCATACGACAGACTCAATACTGGCAAGAAATTCCTGACTTAAGAATCATCTAAACGGACAGAAAATTCGCGATGCCAATGAACATTTGATGGATCTGGAGGCGTTGCTGGAGAGTAGTGAAGGTGTCCTCGTTCACCTCCCACACAATCCACACAGGAGTTTCGCATCCGACCTTGAATCTCAGCCTGAAGTAGACTATGTCCGACGACGAATGGAGGAGTTATGTATTCATTGGGCAGTATTGGACCCGGCATTGATTTTTCCAGTTTCTGGGCGACGAAACGTGCAAATGAGGCGGAGAGCAAGCTCCATCGTGAGGAATATGAACTCGAACGTATGAGCGAGCGCGTGGACAAGCTGATGCTCATCTGCGAGGCGATGTGGTCGCTCGTAAAGGAAAAAACGGAACTGACCGATGCGGACCTGCAGCAACGCGTGCAGCAAATCGATCTGGCGAGTCACAGCCAGGAGCACACCACGGTGCAAACTTGCCCACAATGCCAACGCACCATGTCGACGCGATATCGCCGCTGCCTGTATTGCGGATACGAAGCCCCTGACCGGGGGGTCTTTCCCACGGCGGGGTCGGCGCCTGTAGAGACTAAGGCGCCGGAATGAACAGGCTCTAACTACCTTCTATCGTCCCCGGATCCCGGTCTGTTTGGGCCGACTGTAGCCGCACCGCCAGTTGATCGAGGGCGCGTACGATCTCCTGTTGCGCTCGGGCGATGCGTCCGAGCGCAAGCACGGCATACACACTCAACACAGACCAACCGATGATAATCAACAGCCATACCATCAGGAACAGCACGCCGACAATTCCCGGGGCATGCCCGAAACGACTTTCCATAGCAGTTTCTCCTTTATCGAAAATACGTTTTTATAGCGAACACCTTGACCATCCGTGACTGCGACGTCTCGCACTGAAGGGAACGGGATTATCAATCCTGATAATTATGTTCTCCTGTGCACGATTCTTTTCCTCCATTGTCGCCGCACCATTCCGGCGCTATGAACCAAAACTGCCGTCTTCTGGTATGATATAGGTATGCCCTACGAACTCGCGCTAACAAAATGTGCACAGTATGATGATGCGCTGGTCGCGGAGTCGTTGACGCGCGTGCTGGCGCCGTTGGGCGGACTCGCGCGCTTCATCGCCCCCGGCCAGCGTGTGCTGCTCAAATTGAACCTGCTCTCCGCGGCGGCGCCGGAACGCGCGGTAACCACCCATCCGGCACTGGTCAAAGCGATGATACGCCAGGTGCAGGCGCTGGGCGCCACGCCGATCCTCGGTGATTCCCCCGGTGGCGTGAATACACGTACGTCGTTTGCGGCGTTGCTGCAGACAACCGGCATCATGCCCGTTATCGAAGAGACCGGGTGTGAATGGGTGAATTTCGACGATAGTTTCAGTGAGATTGCCACCAAACGGGCCCGCGTCTTCACACAACTCATGATGGTCGACATCCCGCGCGAAGTTGATGCGGTCATTGCGCTGCCCAAATTGAAAACCCACCAGTTCACCTATCTCACCGGTGCGGTGAAATTGCTGTATGGTTATCTTCCCGGTCTCAAAAAGGTGGAGTATCATCTACATATGGGTGCGGATGCCGCGCGCTTCGCCGAATTACTCCTCGATATCTATGAGACGCTGCCCCCTACCCTTTTCGTGATGGACGCTGTGGTTGGTATGGAGGGGAAAGGTCCGTCTTCCGGCACCCCACGCCAGGTGGGATTGCTCCTGGCCGGCCAGAGTGGGCCTGCGCTGGATTTTCTTGCCGCGCATCTCATCGGCCTGGCGCCGCTGGAAGTGCCCACTATTGCCGTCGCGGCGCAGCGCGGCATCGGCCCGCGCGCACTGGAGGAGATCACCGTGCATGGCGAAGATCCTGGCGCGGTGCGTATTCCCGACTTCCAACCGGCAGATACCCTGCGCGCGCGCGGCATCCCTCCCTGGATCGCCACGCTCTCGAGTTGGCTTTTTGCTCCGCGTCCGGTTATCGACCCGGTTGCCTGTCGAAAATGCGGTATCTGCGTGAAGAGTTGTCCTCCGCACACGATCACTATGACCGCGGGCGCCGTGCCGGTGATCCATCCGCATGCGTGCATCCGCTGTTTCTGTTGCCACGAACTCTGCCCGGCGCAGGCCATTGATGTCGCCGGCCCGCGCTTCAGCATGCCTGGCTTACGAAAAAAACGCGGATAGCCCGGATTATTCATGAAGTAATTGACTGCCGGGCTAACTGTGGCATTATTCATGTTTCATGAATAATGCGGGATAGCTATCCATCATCTGTGTATGATGAATGAAGATTTGCGCAACGAAAGAGACGGTAACTCGTCTAATACGTGTAAATCGGCTAGCTAGAGCCTGGCGCAAAAAGATGCCGCGAGGAAATATGCCAGACTTTGGGACAAGCTCTACATACTCACCCACCGGCCTGACACGACCGAGGGCCAGAGCAAAATTCAGTACCTAGTGGAGGTTTCTAATGATGCGACGATTTCTCGCTCCTCTGTTATTTCTCCTTTGCCTCCTTGCCGCTGTTACGGCGTCCACGCAGGGCACCTACCGCAATCAGCGACTATTCGCAGTTCCCTGTCCCGGTCCGGTGGTGATCGATGGCGATCTGGGGGACTGGGACCTGAGTGGGGAAATCTATTCATACATCTCCGAGCCGACCAAGGAAATTATGAACGCCTACACCGCGTTGATGTACGACCGGGATGCCCTGTACATCGCGGCGCGCATTGCTGACCCTACCCCGATGCTGAATCGCTGGGATCCCGCGGTCAACCCGGATTTTGGGTGGGACGGCGATTCGTTCCAGCTGCGCCTGTCGCTGAACCCACAACTCGGTTATCCCGTCAACATCGGCTGGGGTCAAGGGGATATGGCCAGCGACAATGTGGTGCACATGACGCTCTGGTATTACACCGATGCGAAGACGCCCGTGTTGCACATGAAATATGGCATGAATTTCCACGACGCGCCCGACTACCCCAAAGGTATTGTCCCGCGTGATAAATACCAGGGCGCCTACCAGGCGTGGAAGGATGGAAAAGGCTATACCCTGGAGTACCGCATTCCCTGGACGACGCTGCGGGCGGCACGCGCTCCCATGGGAGGCGACCTCGCCGCCGGGGCTTTACAGGTGCAGTGGAGCAATGCCGATGGAACTCACCTTGGCCCGGGTAATGTCGTGGACCTGCAACGTACCGCGGGGTTCAGCTATCAGCATACCGGCTGTTGGGGGAAGATTATCTACGCAAAAACCGGCCACCTGCCGAAAGAAATGACGCAAGATGCCCCGACGGTGGTGCGCCGGTTACCGGCGACATTCACCACCACGCTGCCCAAGGCGCAGGTGGTCTCCGTCGCGCTTTTCAACGCTAATGGTGATTTAGTGCGTCATATCCTTGCCGCGCAATCGCGCCCGGCAGGCGCACTGCGGGAAGCCTGGGATGGCCAGGATGACGCCGGGCGCGTGTTGCCCGCTGGCGCCTACACCTGGAAAGCCGTCACGCACGAGCCTTTTTCCGTCAAATACTTGTTGTCAGTGAATAATGCCGGCACTCCGGGGTATCCCACACCGGACGGCGCCGGCGCCTGGGGCGGCGACTGGGGTAATCCGGTGGCGATTTGTTTTGCCGGTGATCGCGGGCTCATCAGTTGGTCGGGATCGGAAGCCGGACCAGGACTGATCGCGGTAGATGCGAACGCCAAAAAAATCTGGGGGGGCCGGTATTCGGTCACCAGTGTCGCCAGTGATGGCGAGTGGGTTTACGCGTATTTGAATGGGGAGAAACAGATTCGCGCCTATGCGATTGCCGACTGCAAACAACTCAACTTTTTACGTGGCGAACTCTGGGTAGAGCACAACGCCGGCAAAGAAACGCACTGTACGGGCATGACTTACGCTGACAGTAAGCTATATGTAGCAGACGGTGTCGCCAATACCATCACCGAATATCACGCGCGGCAAGGCGTCATTCTACGCACACTGAAGGTGAACGCCGTCCTCGGCATGACCGCCGTGGACGCGCATACGCTAGCCGTCGTGAGCAATGACGCAGTGCAACGCCTCGATCTGATCAGCGGCGCCGCCACCCCGTGGATCACTGACCATTTGGACCACCCCTACGGCATCGCCCGCGCAGCCAACGGCGACTTGTTCGTAAGCAACCGCGGCGCGCTGATGAACGTGTCAGTCTACAATGCCCGTGGACAGTACCTGCGCAGCATCGGGTTGCGTGGTGGAAGGGCGTTGCCCGCGGGATCATTCGCCTCCACCGGCAACGCCAGTCCGGCACGTCGCGGCAAATGGGCGCCCATGGCGATGCTCAACCCCGCCGGATTGGCCGTGGATGGCAAAGGCCGCTTGTGGGTGACAGAGGACGATTTTCAACCGAAACGCATCAGCATTTGGGAGGCACGCACCGGAAAACTGCTCGATGAGAAGTTCGGACCCGCGTATGTCTCCACCCCGGTGACTATGGATCCCACCGACCCCACCCGGGTGTATTGCAACAATGTCGAGTGGAAGGTCGACCTGCAAAAAGACACCTGGACTGCCGGCGCCGTCATGATCGACGCGCGGCGAGATGCGCCGTACTTCTGGCCGCATATGGTGCTCAACATCGTCTTTACCGCGCGCAACGGCAAACAGTATATGCATGCAAAATGGAGCGATGGACAATATCTGTTTGTGCGACGCGGCGATCATTTCGAAGCGGTTGCCGGCCTTATCAGTCCTACCGCCGCCTTCACCTGGCGCCAAGGAGCGAAAGACTGGCAGGAGATGGGAAAAATCGGCTGGGTGCTCTGGGAAGACGTGAACGGTGATGGTTTGGTCCAGCAAGCGGAAACCCGCCATACGAAAATGCAGCCTGCACAAATGCACAGCTGCTTCACCGACGACTTGACCATGTATGCTGCCGGCATGTACGGCGCGCTTTACTGGCAGCGCTTGTCGCCGGCGAAGATTCTGAAAAACGGTGTGCCGCACTACGATGACGCCACCTTCACGCAGGTGGATTACGTGACGAAGGCCGACGTGCCCACCTATACCAGCGATCTCACCGTCAACCCCACGGACGGCAGTGTGCTTATGTATGCCGGCGCCGACATCAAATACATGGATAAATCAGAAATTTGGCCCTTGCAGTATTGGACGAAGGAGGGCAAAGTGATCTGGCGTTTCCGCAACGGGTGCCGCTGGTATGACATGTACGAATTCCCAATTGCCCGTCCCGATCAATATTGGGGCTGCACCAAAAATATCGGCATCATTGATGGCATCACCGGCTACTCCAGCTATTTCGGATTCATCCACATGCTGACCACTGACGGGGTGGCTCTTGGTACGCTGATGCAGGACGGCCGTTCCGGCGCTCCCTCCGGCCCCGATCGAATCAATTGTGAGTGGTTCACCGGACAACTCGTGAAGTTGCACGACGGTCGCTGGCTGTTACTGGGCGGTGATCAGGATGGCCGCGTGCTGCAGGTATTTGGTCTGGATACCCTCGTGCGCTCGCAAGGCGTATTAACGATCAGCGAAGCGGAGGTGAAGGCGGCCGCGGATGCGCGCACGGAATGGCTGGCCAACCAGGCGCGCGCCCAGTCATTGGTGATCTCGCGTACATTTGACGCGCCGGATTGGGTGAATTTCAAAGGGATCAACATCGCGGTGGACGAAAAACGGGGCTTTGCCGCCAAGGCCGCATACGACACGAAAAATCTGTATGTGTATCTGAATGTGAATGCGCCGAATGCGCTGATCAACAGCATTCAGGAGGACCAACTCGTCTTCAAAGGCGGCAATGCGCTGGACATTCAGATGGCGACCGACCCCCTGGCTGACGCACAACGCACCACGCCGGCGCCGGGAGATCTCCGCGTGCTCATCACCCGACGCAACGACAAACCGTTTGCCGTCGTCTATCGCTACAAAGTCGCTGGTTTCACCGGACAACCAACGCTCTTCACCTCACCGACCGGGCAGGAACGTGTTGACCGGATCGATACCTGGGACGATGTGGCGCTTAGCTACGAAAAAACCGCTACAGGTTTCACTGCCGTCGTGACGTTGCCGTTGACCCGCCTGGGGTGGACGCCCAACCCCGCCGGAACGGTGAAGATGGATATCGGTTATCTGTTCGGCAACGAAACCGGCAACAATATCGTAGTACGGAAATACTGGTCCAACACCAGCTTCTCCTCCGGTGTTACCAATGATGTCCCCAACGAATCCCGTATCGAACCGGCGCATTGGGGAACGGCATTCGTAGAGTAGTAGTATTGTGGCATTACGGGAGGTAATGTCCATCACTTCTCGCCCGGAATATTCATGAACGAATTGATTGCCGGGCTGACTGAGGCATTATTCGAAATGTTATGAATAATGCAGACTCGGGACAATCTGGGCAGATGAGCGCCTTTGTGGTATTGTGTTGTGCTAACCCGCGTGATTCATGAATACATAAATCACGCGGGCTAATCACATTTACCACAAAGGCCATATTTGCATGTTAACCGATCAACGCACCCTCGATAAACTCCCGTATATCCGCGCGCGGTATGACGCGTTGCGCTTTTCACTGCTGGAGACGATCCCGGTCATGGTGTGTGAGACGACTGTGCAGTTTCGTCAGGAACCGCCGGCCGACTTACCCTGGCAACCCGCGACACCCGGCACGGCATGGGGCGGCGACGGGGTGACAATCTGGTTTGCCGGCGACGCGACGCTGCCGGTGGCGTGCACCGGGCAAAAGGTCTATGTACGCGCGCGAACCGGCGCGAAAGAAGCGTTATTCCTGGTCGATGGCGAACCGCGCGGCGTCTTCGATGAGAACCACTCCCAGGTACTGCTCACGCCTGCAGGCGCCGCCGGAGAGCAATATCGCCTGAGCTTCGAAGCGTATGCCGGGCATTCCCTGCCGGGGTGCGGCATACCGGAAGACAACACCACACCCTTCACCCCGGATTCTCCGCTGCTCCATCACACCTTTGACGGCATTGAATTACTTGCTGAACGCGAGGATGTGACGGCGTTCGTCTTCGACTTACTGGTTTTATTGCAGTTAGTCACACTCCTCGACGAGCACAGCGCACGGCGCGGGAAAATTCTCGCTGGCTTGCGCCAGGTCTTTCGCGTGATCGATGCCCAGCCGGAGGAAATGGGCGAGGAGCACTGGCGACCGCGCCTGGCCGAAGCACGCGCGATCATGCGTCCACTGCTGGACGCGCGGAACGGCGATAGCGCGCCATGGTTCGGCCTGGTCGGGCATTCACATCTCGATACCGCCTGGCTCTGGACACTGCAAGAAACTACGCGCAAATGCGCGCGTACCTTCTCCTCGGTTCTCAATCTTATGGAGCAATATCCGGAATTCCGTTTTCTCCAAAGCGCCCCCTACCACACTGAAGAAATTCGACGCGAATATCCTTCCCTGTTCACGCGCATCACCGCGAAGGTAGCCGCGGGCCGCTGGGAGCCAAACGGCGCAATGTGGGTGGAGCCGGACTGCAATATTCCATCTGGAGAATCCCTGGTGCGTCAATTGTTGCATGGGCAGCGCGCCACCCGCGCCTGGTTCGGCTACACCTCAGATACGCTCTGGTTGCCGGATGTCTTCGGTTATTCCGCGGCATTGCCGCAGTTGCTGCGCGGGTGCGGCGTAGTCAATTTCATCACCTCAAAGATTGGGTGGAACGATACCAATCGCTTCCCATATGACACCTTCACCTGGCAAGGCATCGATGGTTCATCAGTCTTGACGCATTTCAACTTCATCCACTGTTGGCCCGACCCGAAAACCCTGCACTCCGAATGGAATTATGTCCAACACCCGGACGTGCAAGACCGACGCCTCTGTTCCTTTGGTTTCGGCGATGGCGGCGGAGGACCAATGGCGGAAATGCTGGAAGTCGCGCGACGCCTCGAAAATCTGGAAGGCGTTCCACGCACAAACTATACTTCGGTGAGCGGCTACATGCAGGGGGTCCGCGCGGAGATGCCCAATCTTCCAACCTGGGTGGGTGAATTATACCTGGAGGGGCACCGCGGCACGTTGACGTCTATCGCCGCGCTCAAACGTGCGAACCGAAAAATCGAGTTCGCCCTGCGCGATGCTGAATATCTTTGTACGCTGGCAGCGCTCCAGGGAGCTCCGTATCCTAGCGCCGAATTCGATCGCTTGTGGAAAGCGGTGCTCACCCGGCAATTTCACGACATTTTACCCGGCACGTCCATTCGTTTGGTGAATGATGAGGCGCTGGCAGTCTTTGCGCAGTGCCAGCAAACGGCACAAAGCCTCAGTGCGAAAGCGTTGCAGACGCTTTCACAACCGGCGGAGTCCGATGTCGTGCTGCTGGTAAACACTTTGAGTTGGGAACGCCGCGGTGAGGTGGCGTTGTCGGAAATTCCCCGCGACCTGTATCCCGCGGATGCAGAACTGCGTTACCAGTGGCTCGTTGATCTCGATGCACAGGATCTGCTGCTGGTCGCGGGGCTCAATTTGCCCGCCCTCGGTGCCAGGTCGCTGTCGTTCGCGCCAGGTGCAGAAATCGGTACATCGCCGTTCCGCGTGACGGCAAATAGCATCGAAACGCCACACGTCCGGGTGCAGATTGACGACACGGGTCGCATCACTTCCTATATCGATACCGCTTCCCAGCGCGAATTAGTCGTGCCGGGCGCTGCGTTCAACACCTTTGTACTGGGTGAAGACCTGCCAGTGGCTTGGGACAACTGGGACATCGACCGCGACCAGCGCTTAAAACAGCAAATTGACCACCGCTTGCTTTCGCAACACGTAGTGGCCGATGGTCCCGTGCAATTGCGGGTTCGCAGTACATACGCCATCGGCCGTGAGTCGCGCATAATACAGGATATGATCTTTCATGCCGATTCTCCCCAAGTCGATTTCGATACGGTCATCGAGTGGGGAGATGCGCATCAACTGCTCAAAGTCGTCTTCACCCTGGATCTGCTGGCTGATCAGGCGCGACATGAAATTCAATATGGGCATGTCGAACGACCTACCCACGAAAACCTGTCGCAGGACCGCGCGCGCTTTGAAGTCTGCGCGCATAAATGGACGGATCTTTCAGAAACCGACTTTGGGGTCACCTTATTCAATGACTGCAAATACGGCGTTAGCGTATTGGGGAAAGCGGTAGGATTGACGCTGATCAAATCCGGCACGCATCCTGATCCCCGGGGCGACGCGGGACGCCATCGCGTGTGCTATTCCCTGCGCCCACACGGGGGAGGCTTCAGCGTAGCTTCAGTCATCCACCCGGCGTATGAACTCAATGTCGCGCCAGTGCAATTGCCGGCACGCCAGGCTGACATGCCGGGATTGCTCTCCGTGGATAACCCGCGCGTGATAGTCGAATGCGTCAAATGGGCGGAAGACGGCGACGCCTTCATTGTGCGGCTCTATGAGGCCAGTAAAACCGGTTCTCATGCGACACTCACCTTCACGCACCCACTATCGCATATCGATGTGACCAACTTGCTGGAAGAACCGGAACGCCGGCTCATCCTGGAGGAGAATCGTGTGCAGCTATATCTGCGACCATTCCAGGTTATGACCTTGCGTTGTGTGCCGAAGTAACACTGGAGCCGGTACTCCGCCGTGGCGCTATTCTACCACCCGATACAGAATCAACTCACTGGTGTTGATCGCATCCAGCTCAATGGGGAGACCTTGCCAGCGTAATTCGGCGCCATCCACCTCATGAATCAAACCGGAGTTCAGCATGGTGACAATATAGCGTTTGGCGCCGTCGACGCCACGCGGGTGGAACAGGTAGCGATTTTCCCCATCGCCAATGCGGAAGACTCCGGCGAACCCGCACTGTTGATCGCGCGCCGCATATTCCAATACGCACCATGGTGCCGGCTGCGCGAGACCGATGTCCGGTGTGTGATGGTAAACCGTGGGTTGCCCGGCGATAATCGGCCCCGTCACCTCCTTGATCAGTCGTATATACCGTTTCGTCATATCGAAATAGGGGGTATGGCGATCGGCGTTTTGCGCACCGAACCCCACAAAGATGGGTTGTGCGAAAAGTGTGACGCGCAAATGCGTCTCCAAATCGGCCATCTGATGAGCGTGCGCCATGTGGTTGTGATAGTAGACTAATGCCTCCGGCGGCAGATAGAGCGTAAACGCATTCAACGCGCGGATGCTGCGTGGGAAGGTGGAATAATCGGACTCGCAGGTGTAATGGGTACGCGATATCATGCCCAGATCGTTGCGTCCCCCACCCCCGGCGCAGTTCTCAAGTGCGACGTGCGGCATCTCTCGCAGAATCTGGTCGAATGTCTCATATAATGCTTCATAATGTCGCCAGGACTCGTGCTCGACATACCCATCGCAATCATGCTGTGCACCTTCACGCAGGTGGTAGTTATAGTCAATCTTAAAGAAGTCGACCTGCAGTTCGCGAATAACACGGAGAATCGATTCGCGCATGAATTGCGCGGCGGCGGGGTGCGCCAGATCAAGGGCGGCGGACCATCCGGGCGCTTCGATTATGTCCTCGGTATTCGTCTTAGCCAGCCACTCTGGATGTTCGCGGTAAAGCTCGCTCTCTGTGCCGACCGATTCCGGTTCCATCCACAGTCCGAAAAGCATGTTATGTTGATGGGCACACGCCCGGCACGCCGCCAACCCGCCGGGAAGCCAATCACCTTCCGTCCAATCTCCCCGTTGTTTCCACCACTCCGTAAACGACCTGCCATACCACCCGGCATCTACCATGAAGGCATCCACACCCATCTCGGCGGCGATGTTAATCTCCTGGAGCGTCCACTCTCCGGGCTCCTCAACCACCCGGCCGGCAATGGAAAAGTACCGCTTTCCTTCCGGTCGCGGGGGAATGACCGATGCGCGCAAGTGGTCATGCCATAAAGCAACGCCCGCATCGAAACCGGTGTGCAGCAGGCCCAGGTGCACTTCCGGTGTGACGATACATTCCGTGGGAGCAATGACGCGCTGTGGCGCAACACCATGCGGTCCCATCCGAAAAGTGAGCACACCGTTGTTCGTCGCTGTAAGCTGTGCGGTGCGGACATTCGGATTACGCCAGAGATCGAGATACCAATTGCCGGACCACGCCAGCGCGATCATCGCCATCTCTCCGGTTATCTCATTGCGCAAAATGGCCCACGGGTTGCCATATCCGCTGATGCCGCGCAAGCTTTCTATCCGCCGCCGCCCGGGGTACAGGGGCTCCCAGACGAAATTCCCTTCATGCCCCTCGCATGATGCCTGCATGTAACCAAGAGTATAGGGACTGAGAGTACTCGGGGAGAGTGGCCGCTCAAAGAGATTCGTATTCCAGAGGAGGCCCGACCAGGGCGACACATGCGCCAGCGCCGCCGGTCGGTCTCCGGTGTTGGTGACGGCAAGACGCCGGGTGAGAAACGGGGTGCCATCCAAACGTGTGATCACCGCTACGGTGATCGGTCGCACCTGGTGACGCAGTGTGATCACCGCTTCGCGTGTGCCAACGCGGGCGCCGTCGCGCTCCGCCTGGCCCACCAACTCCCAACGGTTGTGCAGACTTTGGCCGTCGATTTCCAGCTCAAAAACCTGCAACGGGTACTCAAGCGGGTCCAGGCCCGGCAATGATGACGCGATATTCTCACGCTGTACCTGTCCGGTGGCTGACCAGTATCTTCCGATCAACCGTGTGGAAACCAATGCTTCCTCCAGCACCGTTGTCGCGGACGCATACCGTGCGGTCGACCACGAAGAAGCCGGAAACTGGATATCCATTGCTCCTGGTTGTTCGTCAATTAACATAGGTCTCCTTAGGGTTCGTCCCGCAATAACTGTGGCAGTTGACGCCGGGCGCTTGCCTGTGGGCTAGGCGAGTGTCCGCCGACATATGAGGTCATATTTCAAGGATGCTCAACAACGCCCACGGGCAAGCGAACAAGTCGGATGCCACAGTTATTGCGGGACGTACCCTTAGGGCCACATCGGCCCGTCAGTAAGGCTGACGAAAAAATTTCCACCGGTCACGATGACCAGGCGGTTGGCACCCGGTTGCAAGGATATGTCTACACTCTCTCGTCCCGCATGCCACCCGCGAGTCCAGTGATTCGTATAGACCAGCGTACCATTCAACCAGCAAGTGGACAGTTCAGCCCCGGTGTGCAATTGTCGTGTCTGTTCCTCAGGCGCCGTCACCGTTGCGACACCGAGAAAGCGGTCGGCGCCGCTCAAATAGCGTTGGAGTTGAACTACCATGCCCAGAGCTCGATTGTCGTCGAGCCACTCTTCGGCGATCGGCTCCTGGAGCAGCGGGCAAATACGGACCCAGGAAGCGTCCGGCGTCAAGGCTTCAACCATGGAAGCCGTCAATTCCGGTTCCTCTGGTGCAACGGGGCGTAGATACCATTCGGAGATAATACCGGAAAACGGCGTATTTGCCAGGCGCTCCGGCACCGGCAGCGCCGGGTACCCCAGGGCATCGAGGACCGCGCGTGCGATGCAGCGCTGCCCTGCGTAATTCGGATGCGTGCCGTCATCGGCCAGCGGGTACGCACCGGCATCCCACAGTGCGTGCTGCTCTTTGTTCACTTCCGCCATGCGCAGGTTGAATTCTTCCGCGACACGACGTTGCGCGGCCTCATACCCGATCAGGAACGGCGCGTATTTATCCTGATGCTGCGGTCCTACTACATTGGGGGCCAGGAGAATCAGGGGAACCCCGTCTGCACTCAAGCGCACCGCTATATCGCGCAGGCGTTCTTCATAACTTGTCGCCGACACAGAAAAATGCGCGTCATTGGTGCCGGCGTTAAATGTCACCAGTGTCGGCCGGTGCGCCAGAACGTCACGCTCCAGCCGACCAGCCATTCCCGCCGCGGTGTCGCCGCCGATGCCGGCATTAATAGCGATCATGGCTGGCAACCCGGCTTGTGCCAACGCCGCACGCACCAGCAGTGGGTAAGTGTTCCCGTCGGTGATCGAATCCCCGAGAAACGCCGTGCGTGCGAACACGGACGGCGCCAAAGGTGCATAGGAAGGACTGGGAGAAGTCATGGAATCCTCTTTCCGTTATCGATGTTGCGACCCACAAACGCCGCAGTCTGTCCGTTGTGTAAACCGAGATTCATGTCGTAACACGGTATCCGGCATCGGCGTCTCTTTCTTACTCTACAACCAACACCGCTCCCATATAGGGACCCGGGAAGGCGACAGTGATTGCGGTTTCCGTGGTGTGCACAGTGATCCCCAGATCGGTCGGGTATAACAAGCGCACCGCACCCTCATTCGGTTTTGGTATAGTTACCTTCCCGTGCCCTCCCAGACGCCAGACCGCAAGAAAGTCGCGTGTTGCATGACGCAAGCCGACTGCCACCGGTGAGAATACGTCGGTGAAGCTGGGCATCCCTAGAGGGAAAAATGGCGTGCTCGCCGGCAGGAACGCTCGAATCTCATCACGATAGACCTGCAACCCCTGCTGCACTTGCAGCAGACTTTCCTCCGGTAGATTAGCCAGATGCCCGCTCTGGTGGATGCGGCACAGCAGCCCATTGACCATGTTGAAGGACGCTTCACGCGCGTCGCCGTCACTCTTCGGATAAGCCCAGACTGCCAATTGCTCCGGCAGCACTCCGGCGAGGGCGCCCACCAGAATGGTGGGGTATTTCCGGTAATCCGTCTGGTCACTGGAGCTTTGGAGTTGCTGGCGGGAGAGTTGCGCATAGTCCATGCGACAGCCACCGCTCCCGCAATTCTCGATAACCAGTTCCGGATAGCGCTGTCGCACGGCGTCCAGCCAGCCCAGGTAGGCACGGTTGTGTGCCAACAATCCCTGACCGAAACTATCGGCATCACGTTCCGTACCCATGTGGAATGTCATGTTGTAATCAATTTTAATGTAGCCAACGCCATACTCCCGCACCAGGCGATCCACTACTTCGTTCGCATGGGCACACACGTCAGGATGGCGAAAATCCAACTGCAGACGGCTATGGTCAATTACTCGCCGGCCATGTCGGGTGAAGAACCAGGCATCGTCTTTCTGTGCCAGCGGTGAATCCACACCCGCCGATTCGATCTCCAACCACAACCCGGGCACCATGCCTTTATCACGGATGCACTGCATTAACCCGGCGATGCCGATGTCGCCAAAGCGACTCTGCGAGGGTTGCCACAATCCAACGGTGGGCCACCAGTTTTCCCCCTGCTCAGCATACCAACCTGCATCGACCACGAAGTATTCGCACCCCGCATTCGCCGCGGCGTCAATAAGCGGCAATTCCTTCTCCAGCGTAGGGTCGGCCCACAGGCAATTCATATAATCATTGAAGATGATCGGACACTCACGGTTATCGGGATGCGGTCGCAGGCACGCCAGGCGCCGGTACTGTGTCAATGCCGCCACAGCCTCATCCATACCTCCGCGTACGCAACCCAACGCCGCAGGCACCGTGGTATAGGTCTCCCCCGGCTGCAGGCTCTTCCAGGCCTGGTGGTGTTCTTCATCAGGTCCGCCCAGGTACACATACGTATCGCCGCCCAGCGTGTTGCCGAATTCCCAGTGCCAGGAGCCGTTGTGCTCGATCTGCCAGCACCAGGTCACCCCCGCTTCCAGATTTTCAATCATGCCCATGGGAAGATAAGCTGCCGTGGACCAGTTGCCTAAACTGCCGCACGATACCGCGGACATACCGCTCTCCGCATAACCGGCTTCGTAAGGCGTCTGCACCTGCCATTGGGCTTCCGTGAGCCAGGTATTGCGTGCAAAATGGATACGCAACTTGTCGTCGATGGCTTGTGAACCCAGGCAACCCAAATTATGGAGCATTGCCGAACTGAGGTATTCGATCCCGACCGGCTTCGTCCCCTCGTTCCTCACTTCGACATAGCGTCGTACCACCGGACAATCGGGATAGAACAGGTAATGCGAGGTGACCGCGAGGAGTAACTGGGGATCACAATAATGAATGGTTGTATGCTTCCCCTGCGCCGTCACTTCCTCGTGCACAGCAACAAATTCCAAGCGCATGCCCGGGTTGCCGCCGGTCAATTTCAGTCCGTGGTGATCGTTGCGATCTTCTCCGGTACACTGCAATGACACCTCTAATTCCCCGCTCCCCATCAGATTCGGGAAGGCTTCGGGAAGCGGGTATCCTGTCGGTAACAGCGCACGCAACCGCAGCTTCTTCTCTTCAAAAAAGTCGAAGTATAACGTTACGCCTGATTCGGAAATCATGAAAGGGGAAGGAGTGGTCGTCATTGCCGTTGTTCTCTTTTTCTGCCCGACCATTGCTCGCCGGGCGAGGGCGTCGGATGAATCCGGTCTAAATAGAGCCTGTCCCAAAGGCCGGGATATTTCCTCTCGGCATCTTTTTGCGCCAGACTTTGTTGCGATTTTCTCGTATGTCTCGTCTCGATACAGTCGAAAATCGCTCCGTTCGACGGGCTCACGATCTTCGATCGCGCCTACCCCAAAAATCTGCGCGAAATGAAATATCCCGGACGTTGGGACAGGCTCTAAATACCGACATGTCTGGCTTAACACATGCCCGGTGGAGAATTAGTCCAATGCCGCCGCGGTCATTGCGAAATAATGCTCATCCGGCACGTATTCCGGCACACTGTTGCCCGTGCCCAGCGCATAACTGCCGCGATCGGCGCTACGCGCGAGCATGGCGGTTGACCGCGCAGTAATCTCCGCCGGGGTGGCGCGGCAGACAAAATCCAGGTCGATACCGCCGAGGATGGCGATACGCCGACCCCAAATTTCATAGGCCTCTTCGACCGGACAGATCTTATCTTCATAGGAATGCTTGCCGTCATAGCGCATGCTCTCGATGATATCGTCCATCACCGGCGCCAGGTTGCCGCAGGAGTGCAGGATAACCGGCAAACCGGCATCGTGACCCACTGCTACAATGCGTTGGTGCCAGGGGAAGACATATTTGCGCATCAAATCCGGCGGCAGCATTGTTTGCGTGTTAAAGCCCCAGTCATCGTTGGAGATGAGCGCGCCGACCCCGGGATAATGGACACATAATTCGTAATAGCGCACTAATCGTGCACCAACCGCATCGAAGACCTCCTGTACCAGTGCTGGATCATCGACCAGCAGCAGGCATAATTGCTCGTAGCCGAAGAGTTGCATAACATTTTCCAGTACACCGCCCGGACCGTAAACGATCAGTTTCATGCCTGCCGGCAACTGTGCACCGAGGAGCGCGATGCGGGAGTAATCCATCACGGCGGGATCGGGCCAGGGATAGGCCTCAAAACTCGCCCGGTCGCTGATAATGCCGAGGTCGCTCATGGAACGGCTGGCTTTGCTTTCAACAACTCTGGTTGGAAAACTGAGATCCGTACCGTGGAGCGTGACATAATCATATCCCGCCTGTTGGTAAGCGCGCAGCGCCTGGCGTTGCCCGCCCAATGGATCCGCGGGATCCGCCGGCCCGCCCAAACGGGCATACAGGCGCGCATTTAGAAAGAATTCAAATAAGGTCGGACGTTCCGGCGCCTGACGATGCAGTACGGCAAGCATATTGTCAAAATTCGGAGTACGCATGCGAATGACGCTCCCTGTGAAAAAAGTGTTCTAAGTCGGCGCGTGGCGACAGATGACGAGAATGATAATTTCATTCGTCGTCAGGTGAACGTTTCCTTGTTGTTACAACATCAACACGGCAAGACATTCAGCGGGATTTCCTATACGCCAGCGCCCCGGTTGGACAGGCGTCCACACAGGCTTGCGTCGCTTCGCGCAGGGCCGCGGCGAGGGGAGCTTCGTCGGGGACGGCAACACGGACCGTGAAGCCGCGCCCGATGAAGGTGAGACCCAACGCATCACGGTAACGTTCGGCGAGTTGAATGCATAGGCCACAAGCGATACATTTTCCCGGTTCGTATATCGCATCCGCATGGGAGACATCCCAGGTGAAGACGCGACGGGGGCTTCGGCCCCGAAATGCTTGCTGACTGGCGCTAAAGGTCAAAGAGGCGGCCAACAAGCGACATTCCGCCAGCTTGCGGCAATCGCAATGCAGACAGCGCGCCGCCTCGCTGGTCGCGGTGTCGCTGGCGCCCGGGATCGAACGCGCCGCGGGATTCGCCAACTCGAGCAACTGCGCCAATTCCGCGGACGTCAGGCGCCCGATATGCGATACCGATAGAGGACGATCGTGAGGGAAAAGCTTCAGGCCCAGCAAATAAACAGCAATGGCGCGTGCCGCGACCCGGCCCTCAGCGATAGCGCGAATCGCTTGCCGTACCGGCGCCACCGCGCTGCCAACGGCGAAAACGCCGCGCATACCGGTCATCAAGGTCTCTCGATCAACGGTGATGCCGTTCCCGTGGTCGTTACCTTCGAGAACGGGAACGTCATCCGCACGGTGCTGGCCCGTGGCAAGGAGTACGGCGTCATAGTCCGTACGCAGGGTCTCCAGCGTCACTTCGCGCCCCACATGCATCCGCGGGTAAAATGCGACGCCCGTGGCAAGAATTGCCGCAATTTCCCCGTCCAGCACACGCCGGGGTAATTGCTCCTCCGAAAAAATCGTGCGCAACATGCCCCCCGGTGCATCGTGTGAGTCGAACAGCGTGGCGGCAATACCGAGGTGGCGCAAGTAATAGGCTGCGGAGAGCCCGGCGGGCCCGGCGCCGGCAATCGCCACACATTTGCCGGTCAGTGCCGGCAGATTGAGCGGCGCGGGTGCCGCGAGGCGCGCTTCTCCCACCAGGCGCTCGAGATCGCGTAAAGCGACCGCGCTGTCCCATTGCGCGCGCCGGCACCCCTTTTCACAGGGCGCGGGGCAAATATATCCCATCACGCCGGGGAGTGGAATCCGCGCGGTGAGCAGTATGATGGCCTCTGCACTCTGCCCCGCATTGATGGCGCGACAAATCGCGGGTAGATCCGCATGGGCAGGACACGCCGCCTGGCATGGTCCGCGGCAATCACCCAGATGGTCACTCAGCAAGAGTTCCAGCGCGGTGCGCCGAGCGCTACGCACTTCATCGCTCTCACTCTCGATCACCATACCGTCACGCACGACCGTCGCGCAGGCGGGCAGCAGGTGGCGTTGACCCTGCACCTTCACCACGCAGACCATGCAGGACGTGGATGGCGAACACCCCTCCAGGTGACACAACGTGGGAATGGGAATGCCGGCTTGCCGCGCCGCCGTCAAAATCGTGACGTCGTCGGCAACGGTAAGCGCGCGCTGATCGATAGTAATGGTCGGCATGTCAGGTTTACTCCACGATGATCGCGTCCGACGGGCAGACCCGACGACAGGTATCGCAGCGGGTACATTTCTGCTGGTCGATGTTATGACGCGAGAGCGGCGTGATGGGTATCGCCTCTACGGGACATACTTGCGCGCATTTCGTACATCCGATGCAGGCGTCCGTAATGTGGTACGCAATCAATGCCTTGCACTTGCCTGCTGGGCACCGACCTCCCAGGTGCGCCTCGTATTCATCGTGGAAATAGCGCAGCGTAGAGAGTACCGGGTTAGGCGCGGTTTGCCCCAGACCGCAGAGACTCCCCTGACGCACCTGCGCGCAAAGCGTTTCCAGGCGTTCCAGATCGCCGGCTTTGCCCGCCCCCGTACAGAGACCATCCAGGATATCCAGCATTCGTCGCGTGCCAATACGGCAAAAAGTACATCGTCCGCACGATTGCTGTTGGGTGAATTCGAGAAAATAGCGGGCAAGGTCCACCATGCAATCCGTCTCGTCGATCACCACCATGCCACCCGACCCCATGATGGCGCCCACCGCGGTCAGCGATTCATAATCCACTGGAGTGTCAGCCAAGGCCGCGGGCACACACCCGCCGGAGGGCCCACCGACCTGTACCGCTTTCAGATGTTTCCCGTCTGCGATCCCGCCGCCGATCTCCTCGACCACCGCGCGCAGTGAGATACCCATCGGCACTTCGATGAGTCCGCCACGTGCAATTTTACCAGTCAGGGCGAAGACTTTGGTACCCGCACTGCGTGCGGTGCCCAATGCTGCATACTCCTCCGCGCCATGTCGCATGATCCACGGCACGCCGGCGTATGTCTCGACATTATTGACCAGTGTGGGCTGTCCCCAAAGCCCCGCTGCCGCGGGATAGGGTGGACGCAAACGCGGCATGCCCCGTTTACCTTCGAGTGAAGCAATGAGTGCCGTCTCCTCGCCGCAGACAAAGGCGCCGGCGCCTTCCTGCACGCGCAAGTGCAGGCGCCGGGTCGTTCCGTGTATCCCTTCCCCAAGAAAGCCGCGCGCCGTGCAGCGTTCGATGGCCGCGCGAATACGCCGCACCGCCAGCGGATATTCCGCCCGGATGTAGAGAATCCCCTCTTCGGCGCCAATGGCGAAGGCGGCAATGGCCATACCCTCCAGCACACGATAAGGGTAGGATTCCAGCAGCATGCGGTCCATAAAGGCGCCGGGATCGCCTTCATCCCCGTTGCAGATCAGGTATTTCGGCGTGCCGGTGGCGGCGCGCACCAGCGCCCACTTTTGTCCGGTGGGGAAGCCGGCGCCGCCGCGTCCACGCAAGCCGGCGCGCATGATAGTGTCGATAACCTCTTGCGGAGTGCGTGCGGTCAGACAGTCTGCCAAAGCCTGAAATCCGTCATGGGCCAGATATTCATCCAGATCGAGGGGATCCAGGTTGCCGTAATGCTCGGTTGCCAGATGGCGCTGTGGACCGAGGAAGGCGCACACCGGCGCATCGCGCGTATCGAGGGCGTAGCGCGTTACCGGCTCCCATCCTTCGTCAGTTAACAGGTGATCGAGGGCGTTGGATACCAGGTTTGCCAGGCGCTTTCCGACATGGCGTGGGCGAAAATGGCGTGCGATAAGCGCCGGGGCATCCGACGGCTGCACCCGCGCATATAATGCATTGGGGCGCCCTGCTTGCACGACTTCCACCAGTGGTGTCTGATGACACATGCCAACACAGCCGACTGGTTTCACCAGTACCGCCACCCCGGAGTCGCGGATTGCCTGCTCCAGGGCGTCGCGCACGGCCATGCTGCCACCGGCGATGCAGCAGGAACCGACGCCCACGCGCACCTCCGGCAAACCAGTTGCCGCGGGTCGCGTCACGTCCGGTTGCGCTGCCAGCAGGCCGCGCCGATCTAATTCCAAAAAATCATGCATCGCCCGCGGTACGGTATCGGGGGTTAAATGTCCATACGTGACGCCATCGATCTGCATCACCGGCGCCAGCGTGCAACACCCCAAACAGGCAACTTTCTGCAGCGTGAAGAGTCCGTCGGCATCGGTATCTTCCTCCTCGTCAGTCAGGTGCAAATAACGGCGCAATGCGTCATGTACTAACCCCGCCCCCTTCACATGGCAGGCCGTACCGTGACAGACGCTGATCAGGTGGCGACCGACCGGGCGATGGCGGAATTGTGTATAAAAAGTCGCTACGCCGGCAATGACCGCCGGGGTGATGCCGGTCAGTTCACTCAGGCGATGTAAGGCGGCCTGCGGTAAATAGCGATAATGCTCCTGCAGTGCCTGCAGCATGGGTATGAGCGCCGAGGGTGCTCCGTCGTGTTGTGCCACGATGGTCGCCACCAGTGTCAGATCGATGCTTTCCTCATTTTCGTGAGTTTGTGTCATCTGTTCAACGTGATCCAATGCAGAATAAATGCTGTTTCCCGCGAATATACAATCGCCCATTGGCATAGGCCGGAGTGGTTTCCACCGGTTCCCCCACCTGCGCGGTTCCCTGTTCCGCAAAGACCTTATCCGCGGTAAGGAAATGGGTCACCCCGGTCGTGTCGGTCAAGTATATCGTACGACCAAAGATCACCGGCGTGGCGCGACTCGGCACGGTGTAGCTATGCGTCCAGAGTTTAACGCCCGTTTTTGCGTCATAGCAGGTAGGCGAGCCATCCGTACCGATAAGCAAGACAATATGCCCATCACTCACCGGACTCACGATATCCGGCAGACCTTCCTGCGCCAACCAGCTCACATGACTTTTTGTCACGTCCCCCTGGCCATCTGGACGAATCGCCGCCAGATTGGATCCGGTATTCACCGCGTAGACCAGACCGTCGGCAAAAATCGGTGAGGGAGCGACATCCCCACCCAGGCATTCCACCCGCCAACATTCTTCCCCGCTATCCGGATCATAGGCGATGACGAATGGCGACCCGCAGGTGACAATCTGCGTCCGCCCCTTCTCCGTAATGATAATTGGCGTACTCCACGAATTGGGCACTGGACGTTTTGTTTGCCAGACGAGATTTCCCGTCGCGGCATCCAGGGCGAGGAGGGCTGATTTATGTTCTTCCACGCCTGCCTGATCGAATTGCAGGATCAGGCGATTCCGGTACATAACCAATGACGTGGCATGTCCGTATGTATTGACGGGCCGTCCCATATTTTTCGCCCACACCGGCGCGCCATCGGTCGTAAAACACGCCAGATCACCATTTGCGAACATCGCATAGACACGACGTCCGTCCGTGGTCATCGTCGGCGCGGCATAGCCAGTGTCTTCCATCACCTGCAGCGGCTCGGTACCGGCGTCCTGGCATGACAGGCCTTCCACGGATTTTTCCCACAGGGCTGTCCCACGCTGCGCGTCATAACAATACACCATGCGCTTATGCTCGTCCGCACCGGAGATGAAGACGCGATTTCCCCAGACAATGGGGGAATTTTTACCGGGCAGCGACGGTTCAACGGACCAGACTACGCCCCGTTTCGTGGCGACGTCCCAGCCGGTGGGCGCTGTCACGTCGGGGAGAAATCCAGTGCCGTCCGGCCCACGGAAACGCGGCCAATTTTTCGCATATTCATGGGGATCCGGCACGTAGTGCTGCAACGCGGCGGCACTTTGCAGCACCTGCCGCGCCTGCGTCAGGTACAGCGGGGGTTGTGGATGTCCAAGTTGGATAATAAAGCCAGCCGCGCCAATACCAAGGACCACCCCGAACGTCAGGACCGCACGCCGACCATAGGTGGCGAGTACACGCGGATCGTCGAGATCCACGCGCGGGGGATATGGCAACCGTCGGCGGAGTTGTCCGGCCGTTTTCAAGCCCACCACCACCACCACCATCCCGCCCAACAGCAACCACATGCCTTCGTGCATGAAGTCCGTATAGCGGAAATAGGCGTCGCGTATGCGCACGTCTTCCTGACGAATCTGCGATTTCAACGTTTCATCGTTCGCCGCGTTCGCCAATTGCCCGCGCAACGCCTGGATGCGCGCCGGTTGCAAGGGATCCACCAACTGCCGGTTCAGATACCGTGCGCTGATGATGCCGCTGACCAGCAACACAAAACAGGCCGCGACCAGCACAGTGCGCAACACGGTGTGGTAGAGCAACTCCTGATATGACTCGGTCGCTGTCTGGTGCATCATGCTGGCGGCGCCGTCCCTTCCGTAGCGCTATTTGTCCGTTGCGCGCTCATTGGACAACTCTGGTAGCAGCGGGTACACCCCACACACGCCGCGGCATCCGCCTCGTATTCCAGTCGTCGACGGCGAATGGAGAGGACAATGAATTTCCCTCCGATGACCAGCGCGACCCACGCCCCGAAGAGTATACCGCCGAATTGGTAGCGTGAGATTTGCACGGCCGCCTGCAAGTAGAGCGGGGCGACCGGTTTCTCCGCGCGTGATATGCCGGCTGCGTCGCTGCCGGTGCCGGCTTCCTGCGCCTGCAACGCGTTCGCCTGTATGACCAGCGGATCCTGGTACGCCAGCGGCGCGATGCCGCGGTACCCGAGCCAACCACCGAGTGCGAGCAGAACCGGCAACGCGATGATGGCCAGTGCCAAACGCATCTTTCCTTCATGACGCAACGCGGGATTGGGGGGCGGTGTCGGGGGGTGAATGGCGCCGTAGGGACAGGCATCTTCACACAACCGGCACTGCACGCAGGTGGTCGGCGTAATGCGCACCTTCCAGCGCGCTAACGGCGCCACCCAACGCAACAAGACACCGTACGGACAAAGGAAGCGACAATACGGGCGGCCCACAAACAGGCCGATGATCAACAACACGCCGCCAAAAATCAAGATGTTTGCCGGACCATTGAGGCGATACAGGGGAATGAACGGATCATAGGCGCAAATGAAGAAGCGTGTACCCAGCGCGGCGAAGAGCACGCCCACGCCCAGATAGAGATAGGGGAGCATGCCCAGCAGGTGCTCCAGCCATGCCGGCACTTTGATCGGCCGCCATAACACTGCCTCCTGCACTGCTCCCAATGGACAGACCCCGGCACAGAAGACGCGACCGGCGAACAGCGCGGTGGCCAACGGCAATAAGAAAAAGGCCGCCACCGTCACCGGTAACGCATAATCATGGTTGAATATCGCCAGGGCGACGTTTTGAATCGCACCGATGCTGCATACGCACCCGCGACGATAAAACCCGAAATAGAGGATGGAGAAGAGCAGGAGGAACATGATCCCGCGCTGCCGGCGTCGCGTATGCACCAACCAGATAGCGACCCCCAACGCCAGCGCGAGCACGGCCACGTCGAGATACGCCAGATATTCCGGACGAAACGCGGGCAGTAACAAGCGCGGTAAGCGATAATCAGTGCTGAATTCCGGCGGCGGGAAGCGCTCCACCCCCCAGGCCAATGGCATGAGAATGAACAGGGATACGCATGATAGCAGGCGACGCAAGTGCACGATTACCCTCAACTCGTCTTCTTGATCAGATACGGCTCATGCGCCGGCACGCGAACGATGGCCTGCACCGGGCACGCCACCGCAATAGCGCACATATTGCATTCCTGACAATGATGCACGTCATGGAGAATCTGCAGAAAAAGCGAACCATTGCCGAAATTGGTACACCCTTTGACACACCGTGCACACCCAATGCAGAGCTGCTGATCAATGACGTACTCGTAATAGGGATCTTCAATGAAGGTGCGCTTGATGGCATTGGTCGGGCACTGCTGGTTTTCGGCGCCGGTATTCAAGGCGTTGGGTTGCGACAGGAAGAAACCCGTGCAAAGCTTGCAATATCCGCACAGCGCAAACGCATGGACACACTTCACCGCGGAAGGCGTCCGCACACAGGTGGTCGCGCACAGACCGCAGGCGGTGCATTTCGCCGGATCGATTTGCCAGACTGTGCGCTCATGCAAGCCGCGCGCGGCGAACTGCCCCACCAGCGTGCCCGCGGCCAGCACGCCAAGTCCGCGTAACCCCTGGGTTATTACCTCGCGCCGGGAAAAGCGCTTTACCTCATCTGCCATGGCTATGTGTTGCCATTTCATGTTTATAGGATAATGCCTGGGGCAACCCGCACGACGCGACCTGACCACACCGACGGCAGATGCCGTCCGCGGAACAGACGGCCGATTTCGGTCGCGTGACCAGCGCCGCCAAACCTGCCACGACTCCGCCAAGCAGGAGGAAGCGTACGGCATGATGCAGGAGTTCGCGCCTGGTTAGTTGCTGCTCGTTACTCATGATGTGCCTGTGCTTTGCGGCGAAAGACGCGCACGGTCTGCGCCGCGGCGTCCAATATATACACCTGGCCTGACGCATCCACGGCGATATCATGGGCGGCCGTGCTCCCTGGAAAGGCCTCGGGACCGGCCACAAAGCCGACCAGTGAACCATCTGTTCGATATTCCTTCACACGCGGCAACCCTTTCTCACTCGTCACCAAATTGCCGTCAGGCAACATGGCAATATCGGCGGGATTACAACACCCGGCGAAGCCGTCATTCCCCAGCAGGCCTTTCGACCACTGGCGGAGTAAACGCCCATCCGCGGCATACTGCTCCAGACGATGCTCACCCGGATTCGCCACCCAGAGTGAACCGTCCGCGCCGGCCACGATATCGAGGTGTGGACTCGGTACGACCAGCATCCGCCGCACCGCATCCTGACGCGCGAGCATGCCGAGACAGCGTCCCGCGCGCGTATACCGCCAGATCACGCGCGCGCCGGCGTCCGCGGCCCACAGCGTCTCCCCGTGCACCGCCAGCGCGGTCAGGTAACTGCGCGAATGCTGTCGCGCACCGCGAGCGACCAGTTGTCTCGCGCGCCAGATTTCCAGGTGATCACCACACCCGACGGCTAACGCGCCATCCGGCAATACCGCCAGACATGTCGGCGAACTCGCCAACACGGCGACCGTCGTCGGCGCCTGATCACGCGCCAGGCGTACCACGACCCGATCGCCGGCGACATAAATGGCGGCCCCAGGTCCGATGGCGATCCCGCGTGGGTCATGCAAGGTACAGGACCAAGCCGACATTTCTCGATAGCTAAGCAACGCCGGATCAGTGGCCGGCGCCGGGACGCCAGTCATCAGCGCCCGACTCCGTGTACGCTCGCGCTGCAGACGGGCGACATGACCCAGCCGTCCAGTGAGCAGCACCACCACGCTTGTGAGCAAGACTATGACCACGATTACGATGGCTTCCAGGGGAACCCGGGAGGCTATCGCCGGTTGCCGCGGTGGTGTAAAACGTACCATGTGAGCTACCCCGCCTGCGGAATGAACACCTGAAGCAGGCTTTGGTTAGTGTCGGGCCACATCCAGACACACCATCGTCGTGAGATCACGCGCCAACAAGCGCCCGTTCACCAGCGCCATCGGCCCCCAGGCGTCATGCCCCGCGAGCACTTTTGCTTCCGCCAACTGCTGATATCCCGTTGGCGTCGCGGCGACCAGCGTCAGCGTCCCGCTGTCATTGAGCACATAGATCATGCCGTCCGCCACCAGATAGGCCCCCAGGCCAAAACGATGGGTCCCGCTGTTCCAGCGCGGTTTTCCCTGAAGATCAAGGCAGACCAGGCGGCCATCAGCCACGACCGCGTACAGTGATCCCTGGTAAAATATCGGCGTCTGCTGATCGGAACCAAAGGTTTCCGCTGGCAACCGGAAATCATGAGCGACAACAATCCGCCCCGCCTTCTCGCGCAGGCGCAAGAGCATGCTACCGGCATTATACCCACCGGAGAGCAAGAGTTCTCCTTCTCCGACGACGACCGGGGTGGGAACATTGGCGATATCGACTTTCCAGTCGGAGGTTTCCCAGAGGATGGCGCCGGTGTCCGCCGCCACGCCGACCACACCGCCACTGCCGCAGTAGACATACATCCGCCGGCCGTGAAAGGTAATCGGGAGCACCGAGGAGTGCGTCATCGTCCAGGCATGGGGATTCGGGGTTTTCCACAGCACCAGGCCGGTGGCGCAATCCACCGCCATCAGCAGGACCGAGCTGCCGGCAGGGGCCAGGATCGCCCGCTCGTTGTCGATGACCGGACACTGTCCGGCGTACCAGGGTGGAACCGTCGCCCCGTAATCACGAACGAGATCGATCCCCCAGCGGTAGACGCCGGTGCCGGCATCGACACAGACCACATGACACAAAGGGCCCATGGTGACGACAGATTTCGCCGTGACCGCCGGCACGGTGCGCGACATACCGTGATTGCGTTTAATGCGCACGCGGTAGCTATGCCGCCAGATCTCCTGGCCGTCCGCCAGTGAAAAGCAGCGCAACGCATCCTGTTGCCGCGGCTGGTCGTAATCCAGCACATAGACCCGTCCATTGAAGACCGCCGCGCCGGCATAACCTTCCCCGAGTGCCAGCGTCCAGCGGGCCGGGGGGCCGGACTCCGGCCAACTGCGTGCTAACGGCACGGCATCCGTGCAGATATTATCGCCATGCGGACCGCGGAAAGACGGCCAGGCGCCGGGAAGTGTCGCCGGCACGCCTCCAAAATGCTCCAGCGTACCCGCCAGACGGGCAACCGGCGTCGCAGCGGCATTGGCGCCGCGATCCGCATTCGGCAGGCGCGGCACGAACCCGTGGGTTTGCCCTCCAGCAAGCAACCAGTGGCCCAGACAGAGACAAGCCAACACCCCGGTGAGTGCCGGCAACAGCTTCATCAACAATGTCGACTTGTCTAAACGCATCGGTCCATACATGCACCGAACCAGTAGTCTTCTCGCGCCCCGGATTATTTATATACAAATTATCTGCCGGGCTGACTGCGGCATTCTTCATACACCCATAAAAAATGTGGGCACACCGCGACTGTAATTATACGGATTCTCCGCGGATCGGACAACTCCAGTCGTAATCGTTTGCGCATAAAATCCCCGGTGCGCGTCATTCCATCTCATTGACACGCCGCAAGCGACCGCGTACCATAAATTTGGCAAATTCGCCGTCAACGACACAATATGCAGGCATATCCATGGCCTGCCGCGGGTAGGAATACGAGAATTCACCTGTACCAGCATCGCGGACAACGAAACATGTCAACATCATGCGGTGAGTTCCGCACCGAATTAGTACACAGTAATGAGGGCATATGGCAACTCAAGCTCTGAATGACCACTGGGAAATCCAGTATAAAGGTAACGATGTACGGGCGCTCGCGCTGACGTTTTTGACCAATCTGGAATATCGTTTGGCGAAAGACCGCTTCAGCGCGACAAAATATGATCAATTCCTGAGCGCGGCCTACACCGTCACCGAGCATTTGATCGAAAACTGGATCATCACCCAGGAAACGTTCCACCAGCTCAACCCCAAGCGCGTCTACTATCTCTCCATGGAATTCCTGCTCGGACGTTCCCTGGAGAACAACATGATCAATCTCGGGCTCTATGACGCCTTTAAGGAAGCGCTGGCGGAGATTCGCGTGAATTTGTCGGAAATCTGCGAATATGAAGTGGATGCGGGCCTGGGCAATGGCGGTCTCGGACGGCTGGCCGCGTGTTTTCTGGATTCGCTGGCCACCCTGGATATCCCCGCGCACGGGTATGGCATCCGCTACGACTACGGCCTCTTCCACCAGCGCATTTCGGAAGGGAAACAGATTGAGACGCCGGACAATTGGCTGGCGTTGCCCAATCCCTGGGAAGTTGCGCGTCCGGAATATGTATTCCGCGTGCGGTTTAACGGGCGTACCGAGCAACGCAACGACCCGGACGGAGTAACGCGCACACACTGGCTGGACGGCGACGAAGTCCTGGCTATGCCTTATGACACCCCGGTGGCCGGCTACCGCACCAACACCGTGAACACCCTGCGGTTGTGGACGGCGCGCGCCCCGGAAGAGTTCAACCTGGAATACTTCAATAGCGGCGATTACATGGCGGCCTGCGAGAAGCAGGTGACCTCGGAAAATATCACCAAGGTGCTCTACCCCAACGATAATTTCTTTATCGGGCGCGAACTGCGCCTGAAACAGGAATATTTCCTGGTGTCGGCCTCGGTGCAGGATATCATCCGGCGCTTCAAAAGCGACAATGCCGAGTGGGCGGTGTTCCCGGATAAAGTGGCGATTCACCTCAACGACACCCATCCCTCGCTGGCGATCCCGGAATTGATGCGCATTCTCCTCGATGAGGAAGGTTTGGATTGGTTTACCGCGTGGGACATCACCGTGCGCACCTTTGCCTATACCAACCATACCGTGTTGCCGGAAGCGCTGGAAGAATGGCCCGTGTCGTTGCTGCAGGCGTTGTTGCCCCGGCACATGGAAATCATTTACATGATCAATCACTTCTTCCTGAAAGAAGTGTCGCGGCGCTATCCGGGTGATTTTGAACGGTTGTGCCGTATGTCGCTGCTCGGGGAAGACAACGGGCAACGCGTGCGCATGGCCTATCTGTCCGCGGTCGGCAGCCACTCGGTGAATGGCGTCTCCGAACTGCATACGCGCCTGCTCAAGGAGACGGTGTTGCAGGACTTTTTTGACCTGTGGCCGGAACGCTTCAACAACAAAACCAATGGCATCACCCCGCGTCGCTGGCTGCGCCAGGCCAACCCCTCACTCTCACGGCTGGTTACCGAGGCGATCGGCGACGAGTGGACGAAAGATCTGGCGCAACTGCGCAAGCTGGAACGCCTGGCGGACGACAGCAGTTTCCAGGCGGAATGGCGGAAGATCAAACGGAGCAATAAACTGCCGTTGACCCGTCTAATCCAGATCGAGACCGGCATCACCATTGCGCCGGATACGCTCTTTGACGTACAGGTCAAACGGATTCACGAATACAAGCGGCAATTGCTCTTTGCCCTGTACATCATTTCGACCTATCTGCGCATCAAGGACGACCCGGGCCAGATCACCGTGCCGCGCACCTGCCTGATCGGCGGCAAAGCGGCGCCGGGCTATACCATGGCGAAGCTCATCATCCGCTTCGTCAACCATATCGCCGATTTCGTCAATCAGGATCCGACCACCAACCATCTGCTGCACGTGGCCTTCCTGCCCAATTATCGCGTCTCCCTGGCGGAGAAACTCTTCCCGGCGTCCGATCTGTCCGAACAGATCTCCACCGCCGGGAAAGAAGCGTCCGGCACCGGCAACATGAAGTTCGCGCTCAACGGCGCGCTCACCATCGGCACGCTGGACGGCGCCAACGTGGAGATCATGGAGGAAGTCGGGCTGGACAACATCTTCATCTTCGGCAAGACCGCCGACGAGATCGCGCTGTTAAAACGCAACGGCTACCGTCCCGGCGACTATATCGCACGTTCACCGCTGCTGCCGCGCGTGCTGCAACTCATCGACTGTGACTTTTTCAGTCCCGGCGACCCCAGCCTCTTCCGTCCCATCTACGACTCGCTGGTACACTGGGGCGACGAGTATTGCCTGATGGCCGACTTCGATAGTTATATTGCGTGCCAGGATCGCGTGTCCGAAGCCTACCAGGACCCGCAACGCTGGACGCGCATGTCCATTCTCAATGTGGCGCGTTCCGGCAAATTCTCCAGCGACCGGGTCATTGCGGAATACGCCCGCGACATTTGGCAAGCCGAAAGCGTCGTGGTCCCCTCACGTCAGATGCGCGCCTGTGACCTGATCAGCCAGCAACCAGGGGAGGGTGAAGACGGTAGTGAGGGGTAAGAACCGGTTGTCGGCCTTCGCCGGCGGCGAAAGCCGATCGCAGCGTTACCGCCTACACGTCACGGAAATCCACCATCGTTGTAGTGGTGTCCGCGGCCTGCGCGGCGCGTTCACCGTGGAGCGCGCGCAGGGAGGCGTGCAACTGGTCCAGACCGATGCGTCGGCGCAACTCGTGGCGCGCGGGCAGGGTGGTGCCGCACCCGATGCGATGTCGTCGCTGCAGGGCGTTCACCTGGCGGTAAAGTTCGGGTAACTCCGCGGCATAGGCAGTGAAGCGCACCTCCAGGCGCGCGAGCGCGCGCTGGAAGTGCTGCAATTCGCGCGGGGAAAGCGGTGCGGTTTCCCCCCGCGCACGGGCGGCGTCCAGTTTGCCCGTCAGGGCCAGGCAGGCTTCACCCAACAGGGCATGGCGTGCGTGGAAACGCAGGGCATACCAGCGCCAATCCTGCCGCGTCGCGTCATCAAGCGCGGCTTCCGCGGCGCAAAAGTATGCCTCGGCCTGCGCATACCGTCGTTCTTCCAGCGCGGCGATTGCCAGCACGGCCTCCTCGGGCATGGCCTGGCCAAAGATGCCGGTCAGCACCTGCCGGGTCACGGTCGCTGTCGACAACGCCGGCGACCACGCCAGCGTCAGCAAGGCGAATTTGTTGAAGTCGTCGTAGCGCCCTTCGGTGTAGGGAAGGATGCCATACGGGCGCTCCCGCGCCTGCCGGAAACAGGCACTCAGTTCCTCGGGGAACGGGTAGGTGCCAAAGGTGCCCCACCCGCCTTTCATGGTGATATCCGGCCAGTAGACGATGCGATATCCGCGGCGCGCCAGGCGGTCAGACACGCGCAGCCGCGCGCGGGTGCTCTCCTGCCAGGCATGCTGCGTGGAGATGGTGTTGATTATCCCGTCAGTGCCCAAATGCTCCGCCAGCGTGGCGATGTCGCGATTCCAGAAATACCAGAAGTTGATGCCGCGCAACGGGATGCGGTCAACCCAGGGGGCCAGCAGCTCTTTGGCGAGGGTGAGATAGGTTTCCCACCACGGGGCGCACTGCGCGCAGGCGCACCCGCCGGGATCCGTGGGAAAGATTTCAATCCACTCCGGTCGGAAGCGTTGGATCAGCACATCACGATAGGCGCGGATTTGGCGCCGGATCTCCGGTGATTGCGGGCAATAACCGTGCGGGTAGTCAAATTTTCCCCAGAGTCCATCGGGGATCGCCGGAGTTCGGTGGGCGTTCAGCGGATCGTCGGCCGCAAAATACGGCAACAAATTCGTCGTCATGAGCAGACACAGGCGCAAGCGCCAGCTTCGCGCAATCTCTACCACCCGGTCATACATGCGCGCCAGCCGCTTCCCTTCCGCGCCGTCATCCGGCAGGGGTTGGTGTTCGCCATACCAGATGCCGATGGCATTCAACCCCCAGAAAATCTGTTCGACCAGTATCTCTTCAAACTTCTCGTAATTGCCCTCATCATAGAGCAAAGCATTGTAGGCGTTAAAGGCGATCGGGGCCTCATCGAGCGTGCGCTGCAATGGATAATAGATGCCGCGGAACGGCACGGCCGGTTGTTCGTCGAGGGAAAGATCCGGCCAGCGAATCTCCGATCCCTCGCGCATGATCTCGCGCAATAGGCGCCCCACCCCATAGGCCAGCCCGAGCGTCTCGCCGGTAATCGCGTAGTGCAGGACGCCGTCTTCAACGCGCGTGCTGATCGTGTAGCCTTCACCGGCCAATGGGTGTCCAGCGGGCAAGGCATCGTGCAGGCGCACCACCGCCGCGGCGGCGTCGATCTCCCCCGTCACCCCAATGGCGAAACGCTGTGCCAGATACCGTGCCGCCGCGGGCAATAATTTCGCCGTGAACGCGGTCTCGGTGGTACAAACGAAAGTAACGGATATGGACATGTTAACTCCTTTGGTCCGCTGTCTGCGTAACACGGATAACGCGGGCGAGAACCCAGCTCCGTGCCAACAACGTCTGCGCTGAAGAAGAACCTGAAGACCTTATTATACCGTGCTAGGAAGTCGAATGCGAGGTTTTAACCTGCTCAATGATCCGTGTCAGTGGCTAACCCATCAGCGACATCCCCGTGCGATCCAAAATCACCGACTTTGGGCCACACTCTATCTCTCTTGATACAGTGGAAAACCCACCGAGTAGGTCATGAAGCCATGAGGATGACATGCTATCATAATTCCAGATATCGCTTTGCCAACAACGAAGAGACGCTGGTACAGCAGAAAGCGTAGCTACTATGAAAAGACTTCTCACTGCACTGGCCCTGGTGGCGACGAGTGTCGTCGCGTGGGGGATCGTCCCGGTGACGCCATCTACGGCAGGTGATCCAATGGGGGCCGTCGTGCGCCCTGCCCCGCAACAAACCGAGACGGGTAACCCCAGTGTCGGTCGCTATGACGTGCTCGTGAACGCCTACATCACGCCCTATGCAAAGGTGACAGTATACGACAACTGGATCCTTTTCGGCGGCTTGGGCGCCGGCGTGCATCCCGGGGAAGGTGTGATCACCATGGATCCGACGAAAGGTAGCACCGCTTCAGCTGTTGACTATGCCCTGGGTAACGCGACGAGTACCACACTTGTGCCCGGAACCTTGAATTCTTGCGACCTTGCCGGCCTGAAGATTGATACTAACTCCCGCCTTGACCTGGTTGTTGACATGGGCGGCTGGCTGACACGCGTTACCGATACCGGGACAGCCTTTGCGGGTGTCGACACACGGAAAACGGTTGCCGGATCTTACCAGTTGCGGAATCAATTCAAAGTGAAGTTCCGCGGCAAGTTCCTTGATGGGATCAGCAACCCGGCGGAGGACAGTGCCGGCGCCGCTATTGCGTCACCGACGAGTAGCACGCTGCTGACCCCGGAATATACGGCATATAACACCTGGACGAAGTGGGACACCGGCTCTGATGTCATCGATACTGAAAACGGCTGGCAATTCCCCATCGCCACCGGCGCTGCGGATGCCTGGACAGGCGATGCGGTCGCCGCGAACTGCACCGGCACCTTCAATCTGGTGGTCGAGCGCGGACAGTCCGACACCTGGTCCGGAACTACCGGCAATACGGCCGCCCAGATGTGGTTTGCCCAACGCATTCTCCGGCGTGGCTTGCAGGATGTCAGCGGTAACTACCGCGAGGACATCTCGATCTACCTGACGTATCGCGAAGCACCAGCTTCCTGGACGCCGGCGCACATTCACTAGCCATTGGTGAAGGTCAGACATGTCCGGTGGGCGGAAACATCCGCCCACCGGTTTTCCGCAGAGAGCGACTATCATGCGTCCGATACATCACAATACTGTTAGCCGTCTCGTTCTTGCATTCTGCCTCTCCGGTAGTACCGTAATGGCGTGGGGCAATACCCTCCCCGTCGACCTTGGGGTGGCCCGTGATTTCGCTGTGCTGGCCGGCACCACGGTCACCAACACCGGTTCTACCATCATCAATGGGAACCTTGGGGTGAGTCCGGGTACCGCGGTGACCGGTTTTGGCCCCGGGGTCGTGAATGGGATGATATTTGTTGCCCCTGATGCCACCGTCGCGACGGCACAAGTGGCGTTGACTGCCGCCTATAACGACGCCGCGGTACGCTCGGTCGATCGCATCACGATGCCCGCCGGCGAATTGGGTGGGATGGCACTCAACCCCGGTCTCTATCAATCCGGGGTTGGATCGTTTGCTATTACGTTACAGGATCTCACCCTTGACGCTCACGGCGACCCGAATGCCGTCTGGATTTTTCAGATGCCGACCACCCTTACCGTGGGCACTGGACGTAGCGTTATCCTTGCCAACGGCGCCCAGGCCAACAATATCACCTGGCAAGTCGGCAGTTCGGCAACTCTCAACACGGGATCCGTTGTCGCGGGAAACATTCTCGCCCAGGCATCGATCACCTTGGCTACCGGCGCTATTCTGAACGGTGGGGCCTTGGCGCAACATGGCGCGGTCACACTGGATACCAATACCGTGACGATTCTCAGCCAACTTGCCCGGGTCACCATCTATGACAACTGGATCACCTTCCCCGATCCGGTCCCGACGGCGGGCACCTCAGCGATGGCGGCGTTGATCGCGAATGTCAATCCTGCCAACAATTATACGTCGCTGCTTGGTAGTTCAGTGAATAGCGCCTACGACCTGGCGGGTGTGCAAGTGCAACCGTCGAGTGCCACGCGTCTCGCGATGATTGTAACCTTCGGGGGGCACCTGACCCGAGTCAACGAGTTAGGGATGACGCCTCCCGCAAGCACTTTTCGCGACACGCGGTTACTCGTCGCCGGGCCATACAGCCTGATGACCCAATACAAGACGGCCTTTTTCGGCGCCTTCTACACCGCCGCAACCGGGAACACTGCCTACGTCAGTCCCACCTCAGGCCAGACCACCGCGGCTGATCGTTGGACGGCCTGGGAGAGCGGCACGAGCAATTATCTCACGTATACGGACACGGGCCTGGTCGCGGATGCCGGGTGGCGTTATCCGTCGATCACTTCCCCCTGGACAGGACAAGACACGCTGCCCGTCGGGCAGACCACCTCGGTGATCACCGCCTATATCGGCACCAGCACGGAGCAAAGCGGTGCTAACAAAGCCGAGTTCTGGATGGCTGGGCGGGTGCAGCGTCGGGGACTCCAGGATGTAGCGGGGAATTATCGTGGCGATGTGGAGATTGAGATCTATGTGGCGGAATAACAGGATTCAACATATCATCGGAACGCCGGCGATTTGGAACCGTCTTGCGTTGCTGTTGCTGCTGGCATGCGCCGGTGGGGTTGGCGCGCAGGGGCCGGGGTTGCGGCCCGCTCCCGCTTCTGTGCCTATCAGCGTCGGTGTCTCGCCGCAACTCGTAAGCCTGCGTACCGCGCCCGGCACGGCGCCGGTCATCCAGGTGAAGGTCAAAAACTACAGCGCCACCACCGCGGCGCAGGTCTGGATTGTCAATGCGGATGCAGAACAGGAATTGGATGGACGCCTTCGTTTCGCCCCACCCGGCAGCGTGCGCCAAACCTGTGCTCCATGGATGACAATTCCGGCCGGACCGTTCACGGTGCCAGCGGGTAAAGAGATCAAAGTGCCGGTCACCATTCAGGTGCCTGCGGCGGATGTGCGCGGCACTTATCACGGCATTATCGCCGTCTCCCCGACTCCCCCCATGCGTTCTCCCGATCAAATGGGGGTACCCATCGCCACTCACATGCGCGTCGCCTTTGGCATCATCGTGCACCTGGAGATTCCCGGTACGCGGAACGAGTCGGCGTCGGTGACGGCCATGAGCTTTACCAGTGTCCCACCTGCCTCGCAAAACATTATCGGGGTGGGATCCCCCACCCGACGCTGGATGATGGTGCGCATCGCCAACGAGGGGAACTGCCTCCTGTATTTAGACGGTTGGGTGATACTGCGGGCGGAAAAGGGCCAACTCGTCCAGCGGTGGCAAGTAGGCTCCCGCGTCGCCGGCGAACGCCAATCCCTCTATCCCGGAAGGATCATCGATGTGCGGCTTCCCATCAAAACGGGGATAGCCGCCGGCATATATACGGCTGAATGCCGGCTGAACTATGGCGAGCGGAAAGTGGCAGGGGCGAAGGGCACCGTCACGATCGAGCACGGCGGCAATATCCCCGATATGTCGGCTGGCGCCTTCGAACCCCTGGCCATCGGCCTCGCCCTTACGGTAGACGAAGACTTTCGGACCATAGCGGTGGTACCCGGCGGTGTCCGCACTGGCATCCTTACCGTATACAATAATGAGCCGAACCCGATGCGGGTGGCCGTCGACATCCGTGACGCGCGCATGGAGGAAGACGGCACGGTGCTGGGCTACGCAAAAGAGGCGACAGACCCCTGCACCGCGGCGTCCTGGTTGGTGATGATGCCCACCACGTTTTCCCTGGCGCCTGGTGAAACCCGAAAGCTGCAGTATACTGTGCGGATGCCGAAGCATGCACCGGACACCAAATTGTGTGACCTGATGGGCATCGTGCGCTTCGAAGGGCGTCTACTGGATACAAAAACCAGAACGACCGCTGCTGAGAGCATCGGGGAGTGCAGTGTAGTCGTGATTGCGTGTCCTGACCGGGCGGGTGTCCGGAAATGCATCGTGGGGTTGCCCCAGTTGCGCGTGCTTCCCGAGGCGAACAATTTGATATTGTTGGGTATTGACGTGCAAAACACCGGCGGCGTCTACTGTCGCCTTTCCGGCAGTTTGGCGGTACACGGGGTCACGAACCCGGTCTTTACCATGGAAGCCCCTTTAGTGGAAGGACAACCCATGGTCTTCACCGGTTCCAGTCGCATGCTGTGGGTGCGACTTCCCGGCGATCAATTTGGTCCGGGCGAATATTTGGCGGACATCACTGTAAACTTCGGCGGTCCGAACGCCGTCACCCAACGGGTGAAGATCAATCTGATGGCCCCCCCGGGCGACGACACACCCCTACCGCCACCGACTCCAATCGCCGCACCGGGGGCAACGCCAACTGCGAACCCGAGTGCGGCATCTAACCGTCCAGGTTCGGGAGGATAGCCGTCCCTCCGCAGGCCAAACTATGTCAGAGCGAGAAGTGAGCCGAATGGATGTTACTGACTGCTTGGCGATCGACAAATGAAAACATGGCCGCCCGGGACACCGGGAAGGCTTGATGAGATACACAGAAGGAGCATCCTGGTGAAAACAACATCTCTAGCATTGACACTCACGCTGTTGGCTGTCGCATTAACGGGGACCTTCCTCACCGGTGCTCCCGCGCCGGCGCAGAATGGTGTCGTGGCGACCGCGGTCATCGTACCGGTGGCAACCGCCCCGGTGACAAACAGCAACTCCCAGGGACCGGCGCAGACCAAAAGCGATAATACTGCGACGGGGACCATCACCAATACCTGGGCCGATTCCGACATACGCCAGGCACTTCGGGACATCGCGGAGCAGGCCCATGTTACCATTGTCCCTGATGGCAGCGTCCAGGGGATTGTTTCGGTGGCACTCAACAATAAACATATTGAGGATGCCCTCGGCATCATCTGTCGCTCGGGAGGGTATGCTTTCCGCAAGATCGATGACTACTATGTCGTCGGCTTACCTGACCCGTCAAATCCCAACTACTATTCTCTCGTCGATACTGTCCGGCTCATGATAAACAATGGGCGCTCATCCGAGGTGGCCGCGTCCATTCCCGAATACTATCGTAAATATATCACCGTAGACAACGAGAACAACGTTATCATCGTCACCGCCCCCCCTCGTACTATTCAGCAGATCCAGAGCCTCATCGCGACTCTGGATCAGCGGGCCGAGCAAGTAGTCATCGAAGTGCTGGTTGCGGAAATTAACCGAACGAAAGCACAGGAATTCAACCTGCAGTGGGGATGGAACAAAGCGGGACTGGGAACCCCTATCGAAGCAACCGGCACACCTACGAGTGGACTTGGTCTCTTCGGGGGGGACAGCATTTTGTCCTATACCGCCACGGGGATCAGTAACTTCGCCAACCTGCGGATGCTCGTCACCAAGGGTGTCGCCTCGGTGCGCGCCATGCCCCGTGTCACCACCCAAAATGGACGATTGGCCAACTTTTTCGTAGGCCAAGAGCAGTATTTCACCGTCCAGACCGGCTATGTCACCTATCAGACCGTCAATCTACAGAAGGTGAGTGCCGGCATCAGCCTTGACATTACACCATACGTGGGAAAATCCGGTGAGATCATCTGCGCCATGGAACCTGAGGTGAGCGATGTCGTGGGTATCAGCAAGATCGGCGCCCCAGAAATAACGACTCGGCGGGTGAAGACGCGGGTGCAAGTGAAGGATGGCGCGACCATCGCGCTGGGTGGTCTGCTGCAGAAGAGCGCGCGCACCTCACGGACACGCGTGCCGATATTGGGGAGTATCCCCCTCATCGGGCAGCTCTTCCGTACCAAGAATGACTACGAAGTCGAGATTGAAACCGTCATCTTTATTCGTCCGCATATCCTCAAAGCCGGTGAAACTGACTGGACGGGCCCGGCACTTTGGGATGGTGTCCCCGACCGCCTTAATAAATAATAAACATGGGGTCAGCGTCTATTTTCTTTGTACCTTTCGCCCGGATTACTCATAAAGGAATTGACTGCCGGGCGAGATGAAGCATACGAGAAATCGCGACAAAGCCCGGCGCAAGATGATGCCGCGAAGAATATGCCGGACTTTTGGACTGGCGTTATTACCATATCGCCTTAAGCCAGCGGGTCGAATGTGTCCCCCGGTGTGCGGCGTGCCATCAACAACGCGATCACGTACCCGAGGAGCATACCCACGATGATGTCAAAAAAGGTCGATATTCTGTTCAGCGCGTTCTTCCGTGGGGCAGAATACATAAGGTTAGTCGCTGTCATGTGCAATGTGCGCGCCCAGGCGTAATGCTCAAGCAGATAAGGCCGGATTATGAATAGCTCAACAACGAATACCACCAGGATAGACGCGAATACCGTGTAGGGGAGGATGCGGGTGAACTCCCACGGCGTACGTTGCGCCACTTGGCGCGCGGCAGGCTGCGGCTGGGACGCCGGGGTTGGCGCCGGTGGTGGCACAGCCTGTCCCGGCAGATGCGCGCATCGCGGACAGACATCCTCCAATGGTTCGAAGATATACCCACATGCCGGGCATTGACGCTCAGGCATTCAGCACCCCCACGATGATGCTTTTCCGGAAAATTCATGCCGTCATTATTGTTGCGAACAATATTTCTAGTGAGATGGATACATGTTCTTGTCTATTTCCCCTTCTCGACGCGGGTTGGCGACAAATCAGGCGGGCTCACCCGGACGCGCGGCGGTCAACGCGTTATGCAATGCTTCGCAGGTGATCGTACTATGGGAGGTATGCCAACGCACGACGCCGTCCATGATGAGCAGGGCCTGCGGTGATTGATGGAGCACGCCGGTGACGGCGGCAATCTCCAGTGAGACGGGGCGTTGCTCGATCACTAATACCTGCCAGCAGTCCGCCTGGTCGCCGATTTCCTCGGCGAAGCGTGTGAACTCCTCATGGGCGCGCGCGGAAAATGGGCAGCGGGTGGAATGCTTGAAGAGCACGACCGGAGCCTGTTTACTCGCGTCCAACAAGTGCTGGAAGGCTTCCACGGTATCACAGGGATGAATCATTGAAAACTCCTTCGATAGTTTCAAGTGCTATTTAGCCCGGATTATTCATGAATGAATTGACTGCCGGGCTGACTGAGGCATTATTCGAAATGTTATGAATAATGCAGGTTAGAGCTTGTCCCAAAGTCCGGCATATTTCATTGCGCGCAGATTTTTGGGTCAGGCGCGAAGCGATTTTCGACTGTATCGAGAAGAGACACACGAGAAAATCGCGACAAAGCCTGGCGCAAAAAGATGCCGCGAGGGAATATGCCGGACTTTGAGACAGGCTCTATTTACTTCGGCTGGAAGCTGTATACCTTCCCATCGCAAGACGTGACGTACAATCGCCCATTTGCCAGGGCCGGGCTGCCGTCGATGGGGCCGCCAGTGGCGTAGTCCCAGCGCCGGGCGCCAGTGGTGGTGTCCAGCGCGTAGACGCGACCGTTGCGCGAACAAAAATAGACGGTTTTGCCGGCGATGGCCGGAGTACAGCGCGACACCGGCGCCGCGTCTTTGAAGGACCAGAGCGGCGCGCCGGTGGCGAGTTGAAAAGCGCTCAGCCCGTCGCGGGTACCGACGATCACCTGTTGATCGGTCACCGCGCACCCGGAGAGCCCGGCGCCGGTTTCCGCGGTCCACAGCACTTCGCCGGTGGCGGCCTTCAGACAGCGGAGATGTCCGGGGGAGACGGCGAGGTAGAGGCGATCGCCGGCGAGGCAAAATGGGCCATTTTGCGGGCACCCCGCCAGCACCGATACCGGCTTGCGCCAGATAGGATGCCCGTCTTTCGTCGCCAACGCGCAACCCTGTCCATCGCCGGCGCACGTGAAGAGCATACCGTGTTCCGTATCCACCGCCGGCGCAGTGAGGTAATACCACTGCGCGGTATGGCGCCATTGTTCGACTCCGCTTTTCAGCGAAAGCGCATACAGGACATTGTCCATGGCGCTCACATATACGCGATCCCCGGAGATGGTGATGCCACCGGCGATAACCCCGTATGCGCCGAATTTCCACAGATTTTTGCCGGTTTTCGCGTCGCGCGCATAGACGATGCCGTCTATGCCGCCAAAGACTACCATACCCTTGGCCACCGCGGCCGGCGCCCAAAAAAACAGTTCACTGTCCGGATGGTAACGCCAGACTTCCTTTCCACTCAGTGCGTCGAGGGCATAGAAATTGCCGTCGTAACCGCCGACGTAGAGCACTCCGTCCTTTACTACCGGCGCGGCAGTGATCGGTTCCGCGGTGGCGAAGGTCCAGGCCAGCGTCAACGGAGGCGCGATACTATCCGCGGAGACCGGCGCGTGCGACGGTGTTTTGCCGTCCATCGGCCAGTCATCGGCTCCGGCAACGGAAAGCGCGCCCAGCAGAAGGAACAGGGGGAGCAAATATCTCACGGCGCTCCCCCCGCGGCGGGCAGGCGCACCTGCCAACGAATTTTCCCATCCGGCAGCACGCAGGAGAGCAACCCGGCGGCGTTGCCGGCGACCAGCGCACCGCTGGGGAGCGCCAGGAGCCGCGCCCCCGGCCCAACTTCCGCGAGCGCGCCATTCGGCCCATGCACCGGCAACTGGTAGATAAGGCCATCCCAGGAATAGGTGTAGATGGCGCCGTCGCGTCCGACGACGATATCGCCGAGGACATCGCCCGTGCGCAGATACTGGCGCTTGCCGGTGGCGACATCGGTGATCATCACCCGTGGATCGCATTCAAACTGACTGGTGCGTCCCGCGGCATTTGCGGTCACCAGACGCGCGCCATCTGGGGTGATGTCCCCGCGCATATGGTGACCACTGGGGTAACGCGCGATAATTTGACCGGTGGCATTGAGTACCGTGAGATCGGACGCCCCGGAGGTGACGGTATACTTACCCTCCGGAGAGACCCATAACCCGTCGGCGACAATGCCCGCGGTCGTCCAGCGGACATTTCCATCATTCGCGCGCAGTTGGACTACGGTCGCCAATTTCTCAATGCCCACCGGTTCCTCATCGTGCCAGGTGAGTGGTTCCGGATTCCAGCACCCCACTACGACCTGACTCCCTTCCGGTGTGCCGGACAGGGTGATGGCGCGTTGTCCGACAGGCGCCGACCACTCCCAGCGCACATCCCCTCCCCAACTCATCGCGCGGATTTTCGTGCGCTCGTTTAAGAGCAGCACGTTCTCGTGCGCTACGTAGAAAAATGGATCATAGCGCAGGGGGGCGCTGCTGGTAGCAAAAACCGCGGGCACGGTATAAGTATGAAGGAGGGCGCCGTCGCGCCCGTAAACCACGACGCGGCCGTCCACGAGACAGGCCGCCACCACTTCGCCGGCATTGGTAACCGCGACTTTATCCACGAAGAGCGTCCCGCATTGCCGTGTCCACAGAATTTTGCCGGTCTCGTCGAGCAACGAGAGATTCGGGCCGACATTCTGAACGCCGGCCGCCAGATAATGGCCGTCCGCACTGGTTGCCAGGGCCATCACGACGGCGCCGCACCGTTTGGCGATGAAATCTTCCGGATCTGCGCCGGTGATCATCCCACGCGACGTTTGCGTTCCGGTGGTCGGCTCCGCACTCCGCGACCCGGGCGCCGGCTGCCAGGCGATGCGCGGGGGGAGCATCCCGGTACGCACATGCTCCAGGTTTGCCGCCAGCGTCTGGCACTCAGACACCTCAGGAGCGATACGCTGGTCAAGGAGGCCCAGGAAACAGTCCACCGCTTTCTGCAGCCCCGCGTCGTCATTGCCGGCCAGCGAAATGAGATCATAGCCGCCCGTACAGGGTGACCAGTGATAATCAATGATCCCCTTGCCCGGTCCCGGATAATTCGGGGTTAGTGGACGCGTGCAGCACCCATGGCGATATAAACGCTCCAACAACGTGCTCGATTTACTGCCGGAGAGTACGACCACATGGTGCGGCACATCCGGAAGATCATTGGTGAAGGTGCGCTCAGGCCGCAGGTTGCTTCCCGGACCCGTCGGCGGTGCGCTTATCGTGTTGAGCGGCACTACAGCGCTGACCACACCGAGTTGATGCAGTCGCGTGGCAACCTGCAACGCCATCTCATGGTAAGCTTCCTGCCCCACATCGAGCGCGATCAGTATTTCACGGCTCGGTCGACACAAGGCGCACAGCGCCGGATAATTCGTCACGGTGACCTCGGGCGCCAGCATCACGACTCTGGGGGTCAGGGTGATGGCACGGGGTGTGACGAGTAACGCTTTTTGCGCCCAGCGACCCGAGAAGAGTTCCTTCACCGATAGTGTCCACACTCCGGGTTCATCATTGCCGTACAGGGTGAAGGTTTCCTGACAACCGTGTTCGCCATTGGCGGAGCGGAAAAGGCGCCGGCGTTCGTTACCTTTCGGGTCGCGGAGCTGTATTTCGACCGCGACCGCGGCATCCAGCGCCTGTCCGTCATTACCGAGTACCCGCACCGTCACCGGAGCCTGCCCGCCAAGACTGACGGTGTCCGGCGCGGCGAGGGTTACCCCGGCGATGGCCCCCGGCAGCAAAGCGTAGATGCGACCTTCCACGGAGCGCAAATCCACGGACAGCGTGGTGCGCCCATTTACCGTGCGCGCCGGCACTTCACGCTGGGAAAACAGGTCATAAATCGTATAGGCGCCCGGGGCGAGTTGCACGTCGCCGGTGATGGGCGCCAGCCACTGAGTGTCCGCCGCGCGGAAGCGAGTGGCATCGAGACCGGCCATGGGGGTGTCGTGACTCACAAAGAGGTAGTGCGCCGGCCCCCATGCTTGCACCGTACACAGCAGATGCGGGTCCGTACGCACCGCAAAGGGCACGACGTCTTGCAGTTTTTGCCGCAGCACCGGCCAGTTCGCCTTTCCCGCGTTATACTGCAGCGCGGCGGGCGAGAGCGTCGCGGGCATAGGTGCGCGCAACGCCTTGATCGCCTGTTTCCACTCGGTGAATCCCGCGCGGTTGAAGGAGACGCCGAGTTGCAGCGCGTCAGGGATGGTCACCGTGGTTTGGTCATCGACGTAGATGCGACCACCATTTTGCTGAAAATCTGCCAGTCGGTCGAGTACCGCCGTGGGCAATGTCCGCGTGACGCCCGCGATGACCAGCGCCTGATACCCCTCAAGACCGCCGGCGCCTATCTGGGCCTCGCTAACCAGCCGCGGTGTAAATCCGGCGCGCCAGAGATCGGCGAAGGCCTGACTCACTTCATCACGTTGGTTCAATTTGGCGGTAAATGGGTTGTAGCTGAACGCCTCTGTGCGGTAGCCCGCTTGCCAGGAGGCAGCGCTGATATCGAAGATTCCCTGGGTGGCGGAATAGAGCAGCGCCACATCTTTCTCCGGCGTCAGGTTGAGACACAAATCGCCGTAACGGGTGCAGAGTTCGCCGGCAATTTTGTTCCGTTCACGGCGCGCCAGGCTAAAATGGTCGCTGTCATAATCTTCGTTCTTGGCCAGCATGGCGAATTCATCGGCGTTGAAGGGTCCCACGCCGTCCACCTGCCGTCCGAGTAAACTTACCATCTGCGATAGTATAGTACCGGTGCCTTCACGCGCGGACCCCCAGCCGCTCACCCAGACCGGTTGGGTTTGCCGCGCGGTGAGCAGCAAATCGGCACTGAGTTCCGGAGCAAAGGGCGTGCCTTCGGCAACATCACCCGTCGCCTGCAACACGGTCATGGCGCCGGTGAGACTCTCCGGGTTCCCACCGGCGCCATAGTTAGTCAATGTGGCCAGATCCGCGGTCTGGGTGGTGATGAAATTGGTCATCTGCGCGCTTAACGCCTGACGCCAGTGCAGGCTGGCCCGCGGAAATTGCGTTTCGATATACGCCATCCAACTACGCCAGAGGCGGGAACTGCCCGGGGAAAGGGTCTCGGATGTTACGGAGAATTCCGGATGTAATTTGCTGAACTCGGCGACAAAGGCCTGCATACGCTCGGCGAAATTCGGATCGGATTGTGGGGCATCGGGGGCGCCGTTCTCCCAATCCCCTAATGGATGGAGATTGTCGCCGTAGCTCACACCAAGAAAATTGGGGTAGCGCTTCCAGTTTTGGGTCGCGGTGGCAAAGCTATGCACGTAATCCGCCTGGTTTTGCGCCCGGCCCAGGCGCAGGGAGTGGGACCAGAGGCCATGCACCTGTACCACTCGTCCTATACCCTGGCGGAGCAACTCCTCGTTGACGTAGTCCATGAAGTCGCGGTCCGCTTGCCATTCCTCGGGGGCATCTCCGTGCTCGCCTTCGCGCAAATTGAAGGGATTTTTCAGGGTAGGATAGGCGTTATTCCAACTATTGTTGGCATCCAGCGCAAGATTGTGTCCCAGGGAGACTTGACTCCAGATTGTCAGGGGAACGGAACTCAGGTCTCGGCCATAATCGCGTGTGCCCGACCAATTCGCTTCAGCAATGACCAGATGGGTGGCGCGCGACGTGTCCGGAATTGTCAATGGAAAGGGTAGACTCTGCCAGGGGCCAAGATGCGCGTTTAGCGTGTAATCCGCCGGTTTCAGCAGTTGTGTGAGATCAGGGCGCAGGCGGCAGGTGGTGGTGGAGCGCCCGCCGGCCGGCAGCGCCAACGGGACGGTGAAGATCGGTAACGACAGGCGGGGACCGGACAGGGTCAGCGACAGTTCACCGGTGAGCGCGCGGGGAGCATGCACGGCAACACTGACTTCGATCTCCTCACCGGAGGCAAACACCGTGCGGCAATGGTCGGTAAAGATGCCGATCATCGGCTCATCCGCGGTGCGTGCCAGTAGCGGGAGCGCATAGAGCAGCAGGCAGACAGTCAGCAAGACCACCCGCCGCATCACACAGCGGGAGTGCGGCGTTGCCGAATCGGTCGTCGCCGGCGCTCCCTTGACCATTAACCGTTCTCCCCAGGGTTTTTTATATCAACCGGTCGGCAGCGCGACGGCAACCGGTTGTAACTCGTCCCCCGCGGCATGGAAGCGTTCCAGCAGCGCGCCGCGTGTGGTGGTGCCGGTGACACCGATCTGTTGCACGGTATGCGAGGCGACCAGATTGCCGATTACGGCAGCCTGCACCGGATTCGCTCCGCTGCACAGGGCCAGCGTGATGCCGGCCATCGTACTGTCGCCGGCGCCGCAAATATCGATCGGTCCCGTTTGCCGATAGGCCGGTACGTGGGTCGCGGTCGCGCCGTCGGCCACCAGAATCCCGTCTTCGGACATGGTCAAAAAGACTGGACGGGCATTCCTCCGAGCCAGGGCGTTGCCCAACGCGGCAGACTCCGCCAGGCTGGCCGGATGTCCCGCGACCTGATGCCAGGCACGATACGCTTCTTCCCGATTCGGTTTGAGCACCACATTGCGATACTCACTGATCTGCACGCGCGAATCGGCCAGGAAGAAGATATGGGGATACGCCACCGCCAGCGTTGCCAATTCCTCACGCACCGCATCGGTGATGACACCGCAGTTCCGCTCCGGTACCTGATCGGCGACCACCACCGCATCCACCCGCGGGGTCATCTCCCGTAACCGCGCAATGATCTGCGCGTCAATCGCCGGCAAGCAGGGGTGTCGATTTTTATAATCCAACCGATTCAACTCGCGTTCCTGACCGCCGTCACGGAGCATCGGTTTCGTGTAGGTGGGGGTAAAGCGCCCCGGTACCTGGAGCAAGGACTCGGTGAGGATGCCGCGTGCGTGCAGCCCGGCCAGTAACTCGTATCCTTCGCCGTCATTGCCGATGACCCCCAGTGCATGCACTTCCCCGGGATCCAGCGCCACTAAATTCGCGGCGACTGTTCCCGCGGCGCCCGGATAGCGACGCACTTCCACGACCTGATAAGCCTCCAAACCCGTCTCGAGCGATGTCTCCGACAACGCCGCGTCAAGAATGAGGTAATTGTCCAGGAAGTAATCGCCGACCACCAGGACTTTCACCCGTGGAAAATGATGGATAATCGGCTGAAATTCAGATTCGTGCATCGGGCGTCCTCCCGGAAAAGTTCACAGTAGCGCGACGTGCATTCACTAACCCGCATTATTCATGAACACATGAATAATGCTTCGGTTAGCCAGAGCTATATTCGTTTCACGAATAAAGCGGGCTAACGATCAAAGGCAAATCGTTCGCGCAACGCATCGACCAGATAATGAAAGAAGATGCCGTGCACGGCTTCGGCGATGCCCATGTCCGCACAGGGGACATGGAGACACGCGTCGGCGATCTGGCGCAGGCGCCCGCCTTCGAAACCGGTAATGCCGAAGGTCATGATCTCATGCGCCTTAGCATATTCAATCGCATGCAAGATATTGGGGCTATTCCCCGAACCGGAAATGGCGATGAGCAAGTCGTCGGGTGCGGCCAGATTCTTCAGTTGTTCGGTGAAGATGCGCGAAAAATCCGTATCGTTCCCCCAGGCCAAAATGTAGGGGGTGTTGTCCGTCAGACTGATAACCTTCAAGCGCTTTTGGAAGTCAAAATCGGTCAGAGTGCCTTTTCCCAGGTCTTCACACAAGTGCGAGGCGTTCGCTCCGCTGCCGCCATTGCCAATGATAAAGACCGTGCGGCCGGTCTCATAGCGGTGGGCGATCGCGGCTACCAGCGCCTCCACTTCCGTCAAATCCACTTTCCGTGCTTCCGCCGCGACGCGCTCGATATACGCTGCCGCGGGCGTCGGCTCACAGGACCAGCACTCGTTTACCATGATCTTCCTCTCAGACAGACGGCTGGCGCAGAATTTTCGCGCCAGCCGCTAAGTTCGACTTTAGCTCAATTTTAGCCTTCAGAAGTAATGGCAAAACCTTTTCCGACTATTTCGGATAGGTCAGCGCCACGACCGCGCCGCCTTCACCGACGGTAATCGGCGTCGTGATATTCCCGGCCGGAGTCGCAATATTCAGCGTGTAGTCTCCCTGGGGCACGGCATCGATCTGCGCCGTCACGACGCCCAATTGCGGGGACGCCAACCACTTGATAGTGGGGAATTGCGCGGTGACGCCAGCCAAGGCGCCTTTGCCGTCCAGACGCACAGCCCCGGGTACCCCGTGCGCCGGATCGTAGGGGAAAGTCATGCCCAGACCACTGGTCGTCAAACCGGTCACCAGGGGGAAAGACCACCCCGGCAGCGTGCGGAGCAGGCGCGCATGACCCGCGGCGCCATCGACGTTCCAGAGCCATCCGCTGTGGGGCGGCATGTCGCGCTGTGCCACCCACCCGCGACGATGCGGCAAGAGCACGGGCGCCCCGTCATCGGGCAACCACCAGAGCTGTTGCGTGGGCGAATACTGGTAGGTCGCAGCCCAGTAGACCGGTGCGGCGGCGGTGGGCAACTCCACATCGCGCAGGCCCGCGGCGGGGAGGTCCAGCAAATAGCCGAGTTGCGCGGACCACGCCGTGAAATAGCGGAAGACATACGCGCCAGGCAACAACCCCTGCAAGCCGAAACGCCCGTCACGATCTGTCACCTGCGAGGTATTGTCGTCGTAGTCGCGATCGAGCGGCGTGGCAGAATAGTTCATATTGGGCAGGATATTTCCATCAGGGGAGAGCAACTTGCCGGTGATCGCCGCACCGGTTTGCCAGGCAGGCAGCGCCACTAGAGTGGAATCAGTCGGGAGTTTGCCGGGCGGCGGCAATGGGATATCGGTCATCACCCCGACGCCGGCCCACTGGATACTCACCCTGGTGGCATCGCGCGGCGCCTCCATCATGACTTCGCCTTCCCAGGCGGTATTCGCCCAGAGCGACGTGCGCCCATTGCCGGCATTCGCCTGCAAACCGGGGAACGGTTTATCATAGGCGAAACGCAGTTGCTGATTGCCTTTCCGGCGATAAGCGGCATAATTGCCATCGGGAAAACGGTAACGAATCAGCCGCGACGCCCCCGCACTCGCGGTCGTCTCGTTACTCGGGGGCACCGTAAAGCGTACGTCACTGTCATCCTGATCCGGGACCTCGATTTTCGCCACGGGCGCCAGACCCGCGCGACACACCGCATACTGTCCGGGCCAGATCAGCAACGGTCGCTTCTCCGCGGGGAGCTGAATGACATTCGTCTCCGAGACCGTGCGCCCGCGATTCACCTCGGCTTCCCAGAAACTGCTGATGGCGTCAGGATTGCTGACGGGGAACAGCGACAACAGAAAGAGGGGGGTATTCACGAGCGGACGGCCGTCTGCATCCTGGGGGAGGAAGCGGATTCGCCGTAATTTTGTGGTGGTGACGCCTGGTGGTGCGGCGGTGGGCAGGTAGGTGGTGAGCGTGCTCTCCGCGCCTGCATACCAGACTGCGGCGAGTTGGTCTGCCGGACCATAGATCGCGGTTTTCTCACCCGGTCCCTTGTTGACGCGCAACGTCCGAAATATCCGCGGCAGCGATTTGGCGATCCAGCGCAATTCGCTGCCCGGGTTGACGGTGAGCAAGGGCGCGGGCAGGACGAAGGTTAGCTCCTGTACGCCGGGTTTGGCAGTAAAGACGAACGGGGCCGCCGGCGACGTGGCGTCGTCAAACAGGTCCACAAGCAGACGATACGAGCCCGGCGCGGGCAGCAAGGCACGAAAACTACCGTTGTCTCCCTGCACGACGCGAAGAAAGTTGAAATCCGCGTAGTTCTTCATGATCCGCCACAGGTCATTCTCTCCCAAAGGCTTAATGTCGAGTTGGCAGACCGCGGGGACAGGCAACCCATCTTTCGTGGTCAGCGTCCCATGAATTTCCACTGCTTGCGTGGTGGACAACGGCATTTCGGCGCAGGGAAAATCAAGCGTAGCGCCTTCTTCATCGACATAGGGTGGGTACAGCGTCTGCATCGTGGAAATCAGCGGCGGCGAGACGCCCACCATGGCCACCAGGCTGACAGGGGCGCCGCTGAGCATATCGCAGTTGCCGCGTAGCGCCACTTCGCCCGCGGGACCGATCATTGGCGTTTGCACCACGGAATAAGTAGTCTGTACTCCTTTGATGATGACCGCGATCGGTACGGCAAGAACACCGTCGACCTTCAACTTTATGGCATAGGATTTGCGGCCCTCCGGTTTCGGCGCCGGCAAGGGGGCGACAACGTTGGTCGCCGCGGCAGGCAACACGCCCGGGGTGATGGCCGGGCCCCAGACAATGGTGCGCACCGGCGGGAGCGCATTCCAGGTGACACGTCCCTGGGCGTCGGACTTCGCCGTGCGGATGCCGACTTTCCCCCCCCAGCAATAGCTGGCGAACACTTCGGCGCCGGGCGCCGGCTTGTTGGCTGCATCAAAGACGATTTGCGTGACCGTCCGGGTGATTGTAGCCAGGGAGTAGGCCTCTAGCGAACAGACGCCGTCTTTGCGGAGTTCAAAACTCACGGAACGCCCGGAACGCTCGCCGGCTTCCAGCGCCAGGATGAAATGTAATGGGGGCCAGACACCAAGGTCAACGCGTCCCTGCTCGTCTGTGGTGACGGTATCCAGCGGGCTATCCTTCTGCGTCGCTACCAGGGTGACCGTGCCGTCACCATTATCCTGCGCCGTTTGCTCGGAGAATGACAGATGGGCACGCGCGGTCAAGTTCGGCAGTGCCTGCCCCTGGGCATCAATGACTTTGAGCAGCAGATGCGCCGGCGCCGGCACTTTCATGGTCAGCAGGCGTGTGTCCTGGGCGGTTGGAAAGGGGAAATACTCTGACCAACTCGTGGTGAGTGTATGCCCATCGATAGGCAATGTACAGTAGATGGTCAACCCGGTGGCGGTGGCCGGGACGTCCGGGAACCAGAATACACCTTTATCCAAGATACGCGCGGGTGCGCGCAACGGCGGCGCCGGTGCGGGTCGCGCGACCACCCCGTATATCGCGTCCTGCAGAGGTGTGCCATCAGGATAGGCCAGCGACGCCACAACGCCCAGGCGTTTGACCAGCAGGTTCACCAGACAGGTTTCCCCCGCGACCACCTTGGTCCGCGCTTTGGCGGTCAGCGCGGTTACCTCGGCGTCGCCCGGCCGCACATTGCCTCCAAAACCGCCATCCTTATCCGTGGAAAACGAATAGGCAGCACCGGCGATCAGCACGCGTACCGTGACCCCCGGACAGGGCAACCCGTCTTCGCCCTTGACCAGACCGCGCAGCGTGCCCTGCGTCGGGTCAATACGCGGGGGATCCGGTTGCGCGGCGACGAGTACTCCACAGCAGAAGAGCAACAGACAAAAGAGAGTCATGCGCATCGCTATATTCCTCCTGGAAAGACGCGTTTCCCGACCAGAAACAGCGGGAATCAACTCCTCACTTCCACCAGTGGAGTCCGGAACCCTTCCGCGCAGATCGGAACTCGGGATAACATCGCCATTTTCTGTATCAGAAGGTGTCGCCCGCTGTATTCGCGAAGCGAATACAGCTTCGGCTAGTTATAGCATTATTCATGCGTTCATGAATAATGCGGGGTAACGTATCGTTCGGGCATGCCTGAAGGACATGCCTACCCGAGCAAGCTGGGTAAACCCGGCTCCAGGAGAAAGACGAGTGCGCTTCAGCGTGCTTTATCGGGTGGCGTTCGCCGCGGGATGTCCGCGCACGATGCTGAAGCCGTAGGGGGGCAACGTCACGCTTTCCGCGACGAAAGGCGCACCGGCGAGGGCGACAGCGCCACCCGGTAGCGAGACGGTAACGGGGTCACCGGTGTGATTGGTGAGCAGATACAGATCGCCACGCCGCACGAGTTGCACGCCTTGTGGAACCGCGACGGCCTCATCGATCTTCGCCAGGCGCAGGGCCTGACCGAGTAGCGCACGCATCGCCGGACGATCGAGCATCGTACCTAGATAGAGGGCCCACCCGGACCGAAAGGCGTGCGCACTGGCGACAGGGCGTTCGGCAAACAGGCCATCGGCATAGGTATACAAAGGCCGGGCGCCCGCGAGTTCCAGCACTTCCACCCATCCGCTGCTGGTGGAATCGGGCAGGCCATCGTGTCCGGTGAGCGCGAATTGCCGTTTCGTCATCGGTTGCAGAAAGCTGCGCGTGGTGATGTCATTGGACTCGCTATTGTCCTGCGACTCGACGACGCGCATGCCGAACACGTCGGGGAGTGCCGGGTGCGCAGCACGTCGATAATTGTTATGTGGATCTTTGGTGAGTGTTTTTCGCCCGCTCAGCAGCACCCCGCCGTCGGCGACATATGATCTCAGGTTCGCTAATTCTTCGTCGCGCACCAGGCATAACCCCGGGGTGAGCAGCAGGTCATAACGAGAAAAATCGCCGGCGGGCGACACGCAATCGCACGCGATGCCCAGATCGAAGAGCGCCTGGTAATAGGCTTCGAGCTCCGTCCAGTACCCCTGCTCCAGATACGACGACGTCGTCCAGTAATTTTGCCAGGAATATACGATGGCGACCTTCGGCTGCAGCGGCGGCAAGTCAATCTGCGCCAGATCGTCGAGAATGTTCCGCAGTGCTTTGACTTCGGTCAACTTGGCACGCGGCATGCCGGCCCAATCGACCAATCCCTGCAGATCCTGCTCCTGCCCGAAGGGGCAACTATCCCACCGGAAGAACGTGTGGCCTTCCTCACCATGCGCCAGCGCGCTCAGGGCGTGTACAATGTTGTAGCCGGGCGGGGTTTGCAACCAGGGGCCTACCGAATTCACCCCATTTTCGAACGTCCAGTACGCTTTGCCGCCTTTCAAACTGCGCATCAAATGATGAGCCAGGCTGTTGCCGGCGAGGGTGTAGATATCGAAATAATTGTCCCAACCCACGAAATCCAGGGGTTCCGCCATCTTCCAGTAGTCGATTTCGTTGAAATCACCCATCATATTCGTGGAGATAGGCGCCGTGCATCCCGCGGCGCGCAGGGCGTGAATTTGCGTCGACATGAACGCGGTAATGGTGTCGGAGTAGAATTGTCGCAGTGCCAACTCGGCGCCGGGGGTTGGCTGCCCGACGCGCGGCAACTCGACTTCCTGCCAATCCCAGGCGTCCGTACTCCAGAACGCACCGCCCCAGGCGGCGTTCAATCCCTCCAGTGTGCCATACTTTTGCTGCATCGTTGCGCGAAAGGCCGTGTCGCACTCCGGACAGAAGCACAAATTCCAACCGAATTCGTTATCGATATGCCAGGCGCGAATGTTGGGATACCCGCCCAACTCCTGCTGCATTTTTCCCGCGATTCGCGTGCAATAGTCGCGGTAGAGCTGTGATGTCGGGCAATAGTGCCGCCGATGACCGTGCGCGGCGCGATGCCCCTGACGATCCATGCATAGACATTCCGGGTGTGTTTTCGTCAACCAGGCCGGCGGCGCCGCGGAGGGGGTACACAGCACCACACCAATGTTGGCGTCCACCAATTGCGCCAACAACCGGTGTAGCCAGGAGAAATCCCAGCGCGCATCACCGCGTTCCATGCGGCTCCAGGCGAATTCCAGGATACGCACGGTATCGATGCCGTGTTCCACCATCAACGCAATATCTCGCGCCCAGCGCGATTCATCACAGTGCTCGGGGTAATAGGCGACGGCAAGGTGCATAGTGATTCCCTCATGAATATGCTTCGGGCATGCCCGGAAGGACATGCCTATTCGATCAAGCCGGGTGAACCGCGAGTGCGCTTTAGCGTGCTTGATCGGGTAGCTGGAGTTTAGCCTTTTTCAACCGTGCAGTGACCGACGAAGGTCAGCACACAACAGATGCACAGTCATGCTGTTCGCATCCCGGGGGAGGGCGAGCGTCCCCGCGAGCCGCGCACGTGAGCCTTGGAGGTGAAACTCGAAGAATGATACTGCGAGCCCGCATTATTCATGAACACAGGAATAATGCGACAGCTAGCCGAAGCTTTATTCGCTTCGCGAATAAAGCGGGCGAGTGTTCACACGCTCCATAAACCTTGTCGATGAGGACGCCCCCGCGTGTGGCTCGCGAGGACGCTCGCCCTCCCCCCCGATTTGCCACCCATACTCGTCTATCCGTTTAGGGTCTAATGATATTGGAGAGCATTGAGACGAGATATGAAAGGGCTAACATCCAGGGCTACCCTCCCAGTCGATAGATCCCGGGCACAACGTCCACGAACGACCCGTCCAGCTGGCGCGTGCTACCAGTACCGTCACGGTATCCCAGGGGGCGGGCAGGTGGAACGCGGGATAGGTCTCCTGTCCTTCGGGCATCGGAACGACGAGAAGGCGTTCGGACTCCATGATGGACAGATCGCCGGGGAGATGCGTGAAGGCGCGCCGCCCGCCTTTTTCTTTGAGCAGGCGCGTCATATAGCGATTCTTGGCGGCACAATTCGGCTTGTTGAGCATATGCACATACCCGGCAGCCGCGGCAAATGTCGGCCCCTGATCCAGCGTCAGGCGTTTCTCGGTATACCGGTTCAGTTGCAGCAGGAAGTCGCGCGGTCCCCAGCCGTCGATGGCGCGCACCGGATTGATATTCACACTCGCCAGATTGACCGGCGCGTCGAAGGTGGTGCCTTCGCCAAAGAGCAGGCCTTCAGGATCACACTCTTTTACGCAGGCGTAGATTTCTTCCAGAAACTTGATCGTCATGCGATTAGTGTCGCCGGGGAAACGCATGAAACTGCGCGGGCGGAAATCCGGTGGGAAGGCCCAGCCCAAACAATCCAGAAAGAAGCCTTTCGCCCCACATTCCTGCATATAGAACCGAATCCACTTCTTGGTATACTCGATGTAGCCGGGATGGCCGGGGTTGCAGTGCACCATGCCGCCATCGATGCTGCCCCAGGAGGCGCACACGCGGCCGTCGATGCCGCGAATGAACCAGTCGTCGTCAATCTCCTCGCCGCCTTGCGGCATCAGGCCACTGTGCGAGAGCCAGATGAGCAGCGGCACGCCTTTGTCGGTGACGCGCCGGCACATCGCCTTGAATTCCGCAATCGTTCCGTGGTTCGGGTCGGGTTCATACCCTTTCGGGGTGGTGCCGCTGACCACCGGGCGGTTCGTCACCAGGCAATACCCGATGCCGGAGAATTCGCCGCTGGCCAGGCGCGCTTCCCAATACTCGCCCTGCTCGCGCCAGGTGGGCTTATTATTCCAGCCCAACCCTTCACCCCAGACGGTGCGGAAGACCCATTCCGGCGTATCTTCGTAGTAAAAGGTGACGTAATCGGCCATGAAGCGCATCATCTCGTCATGCGTGCGGCCATAATAGATTTTGATTTCCGGCATCTGCAGCGAATCGCCGATATTGAACGGCGCATGCAGCGTGAAGTCGTAGCCCACCCCGCGTCCGGCATCGTTGATATTCAGGATGTACCCGACATGCGGACGCCGGCAGGTGATGGCGATCCAGTGTTCGGTACGCGCATTGTAGAAGACCCCGCCGTGGATGCCCATCACCCCCGGATATATGCGGCGCCACACATTCTGCATGAAGGCCTTGCAGCGCTCCGGCGTATCGTGCTCGTACCCCACGTGACCGAATTCATCGATGGGTCCGGTGGAATGCGCCGAGGGGAAAATCATCCGCGTGTCGTCGCCCCAGAACTGCCAGTTCCAGTTGAGCAGGGAGAAAGTGTCGACATAGAGCGGCGCTTCAACAACCGGCCCCCCGGGTCCGGGACAGGGGAGATCATCCATGTCCGCGAGTTCACGTCGGATGAGATAGTGAACGCCCAGGCACGGATACTGCATATACTGGCGCACGCCCATGGTGCGCACCAGCACCAGCCCGTATCCCGAAAAGTGATCGACAAAGCGTTCACCTTTCATCCGTGTAGTGTGCGGATCGAGCACGCCGGGATTCTCCGCCGCGGCAGCGCGCGTCTTCAACGGCAGGCCGTTCACCAGCAACTCAGTCGCGCACGGCTCTTGCGTATCGAGCAATTCTTCGCCGTACAGTTGCAATGAGGCGACGCGGCCTGTCTGCTCATCGATACGCAGTACAATATCGGTATCAGTTGTCACGGTCATCTATATCCCCTTACTCAAATGTCAACTCACCCCAGGCCTGCGGATAGAGCCAGGCCTCCAGGGGGAGATCATTCACTAAATTCGTGGCGGTATTCGACCAGTAGGTGCGCGCCACGTCAATCATCCCCTGGGCATCCGAGGAGATGATGCCGACGTCGCCATGAATGACCATGCCCGATTTCGGTGTCAGCTTCAACACCTCCAGCGGGATAGCAACTTCCACGCGATAGTGCTGCGTATCGGTGACCCGGGCGACCACAGTGGCCGGCAGGACTTCCACGCGATCGAAGACGCGATCGCCGATCGGCGAGGCGAACTTGATGCGCAACCCGGCGGGCGCCGTTGCGTCAAGTGGGCGCATGAGCACCACCGCCGGTTTGCCGGCCAGCGGCGCGATGACGATGCGCTGATCGCCGGGGAGGATGTTGCCGCGCTTCGCGGGAGCGGTCGGGTCCGAGGTGAACTGCAGATCCACGGCGTCGCCGGTTTTGAAGAGACGCGTCAGATCTTTGCCCTCGTTCCGCCACGGCGAAGCATCATCAACCTCGAACAGTGCATACAGGTTGGTGGCGTCATACGCCAATTTCACGGTTGCACGATTAGGCGACCCCTCGCGGGCGATCGTCAATGCCGGCACCCGGGTCCAGTCCCCCGTCTCGCCGTCAATGACCAGCGGTGCGGGAAGGTGGGTGATGGTGTATTGCTTCGGCGCGCCGGCTGCGGCAACGCGGGCGATATTTTCCGTTTCCGCTTTCACCAGGGCGGCGTTGTCCACCGTCAAAGTGCTGGTGGGCAGGCGGCGGATGGACTCCAGCCCGTTAATCCGCATGATCATGCCGGCTTCCCGTGCCATACCCGTGGTCAGGCGCACTTTCCCGTCGCTCTGGCGACCAAACCACCCGTTGAACGGCTCCCCGCCTTCGGAGAAGCCTTCCATCGGCATCCCCTTCAGCCGGTCTTCGCTATCCGGCAGCGCTTCATAGGGTAACCGCCCATCCTGGAAGAGCGCGCCGACGAATAACCCGTCGCTGGTCATGAAGTAATCTTCACCCAAATTGCCGCGCATGGCAAACACGTTGCCGACCTGTGGCCCCATATTCGCCGTGCCCATCGTTTTCAACGGCCCAATGAGCAGACCGGGACGCGGCATGGTGGCATTGTGCGAGCCATGGACGCCCGGGTACGGATTCGCATAATACCACTTCACCTGACCGGTGTCGCTGTCGATGCCGGTCAGTTTGGTGGGTCCGGCATAACCGTCCATGCTCAAACAGACCAGCGTCGCTTCCCCGGGGATGGGTACGATATCGCCCCAATCCCGCGTGGCCAGGGGGATGCGGCCGTCCAACCCGTAGACCGGCGCCCCGTCGCGCGTGAAACGCAGGGGACGGTACCGCGTGAGTCCATCGGTGTAGATGCTCAAGTCGTCGCCGATGCGCCCACCCCACCCGTTATTGAGGGCTAACGCGGAGCGCCCGGCTTGCTTGTCCGTGCCGGGGATATCCGTGGTGACGATGGTGCATTCGCTGCGCTGCACCTTGCCGTCGCCATTGGCATCGTTCCAGATGACCGCGTCATAGCCATTGAATCCGGCAAATTCCCCACTCGGGGCTTCCAGCACCGCGCCGCCGTAGCCAAATTTCCCCGTGATATGCCCCACGGCACAAATCGCGGCCACCGGCTGCCACTGCCCATTGCGTTCCATCAACAGGACTTGTCCGGTACCCTCCCAGGTGTTGGGCTCGTGCAGGTAGAGATACTCATGCGGTGTACCGCTGGCCGCGCTGGTGAACCGTTGCGGCAGGGTGTTGGAACCAGTGGACATGAGGAAGGATTCGCCTTTTGCCGTATCCGGCAACCAGAGAATGCGCGACAATGTCCACGTGTTGGCCGTTTTATCCAGTTTGAATTCCAGCGGTCCGCAATACGCCAGGGTCGGATCCTGGTCATGCAGATAGCAATTCGTACCGGCATAGCCGGTGTTGCCCAGATAGTCGCGAATCAGTTTGCCGTCGCGGCCCCAGACGGACACGCGACGTGGGTAATTCCAACTCTCTACGACCCACACGCGCTGTTGCGCATCCACGGCCACCGAACTCATCTGCAGCATGCCTTGCGGGTCATACGTCCCGCGGATCGGGCGTCCACCGCGCTTGCCGCACGTATAGACCAGTGTCCCGTCCGGCGCGTAGGCCTTGATCTGGCTGTCCGGCCCCCCGTCGGCAATGAGCAGATTTCCCGCACCGTCCGCGGTCAGCGCTACGGGCTTGCCCAACCCCGGCGTGGGGATAGGGGTCGCCGTCCCGGTGTCCGAGTCAAGGCGGCAGAGCGCCGCGCCGTTCAGACCATATAGACGGCCATTCGGCGCATAGGCGATTTCGCCGATGCCGGCGACTGCGAGCTCTTTGCGCGGCGTGGCTGAGGCCGCATCCAGCAACACTACGGTTCCCGTGCTCAAGGCCAGGGCGAGCGTGTCGCCGTGCACGGTCATCCCGGTGATGGCGACCTTCGCGTCTACCCCGAGCAGGTCTTTCAGCGTCAAGTCAAAGACGCGCGGTTTTCCGTCTACGACAAACGGCGCTAGGGCGCCATCCGTAATGTTGTAGCGACAGAGTTCCCCGCTGCCCGTATACCAGGAGGAAACATAGGCATACACGTAGTGCGCATCTGCGGTCACTTTGCTGATCCCGCGGCGGTCAGACCAGCGTTTCTGCCCATTCGGATCGATGCCGATGATCCCGGAGCCGCCTTCGACAACCGGCCAGGTGACAAACGTCCAGTCGCCGCCCGCCGCCACGGCGATGGGGGCCGAGTGATCGGCGCCCCACGCGCCACGCCCATCTCGCGTGGCCCACGGTGGGGTGCCGGGATTGTAAAAACACATTTCGTATTCGGCAGAAAGGCCGGTATGCGTCAAACCGCGCACGCGGTACGCGCCGGGCGCCGCCAGTTTACCCTTGTCATCCAGACCATCCCACTTCACTTCCACAACCTGTTTGCCGCTTTTCATGGAGACGCGGTACAAGGCGGGGTCGCAGTCGGCGGCAAGATTGCGCACGCGTCGACCGAGTTGATCTTCAATTACCAGCGTAAAGCGCGCGGCGTCCGCCGGCAACACGGCGCGCACCGGCACGGTGCCGGCGATGGTGCCGGCGTCCGCGATATACTGGCGCGGCGTCTGATTGCCTTTCGCCGCCAGTTTGACATCGCCCCAGGCGTCACGCGCCGTCCAGTAGAACTCACGGGAGGTCTTCCCGGGTTGCATATTGTCGGCATAGCGATGCACAGGCCAGGTTTTGCCGGTGGCGTCGCCCCAGAGGAATTCGTTGCCCATGCGTAAGGCCAGGCCGGCCTTCACGTCCGGTTTTGTTTTATAGATCAGCGTCCAGGGGATGCGCATCTCCTGCACGAACCCTTTGCCGTCGGCATCGGCTTTATAGGCCATCGCCGCGCCATGCCCGAGATCGCTGCCGCCCTCCGCGGTGACCAGCAGCAGGGTCGGGTCAATACTGGTGTAGCGCACAGGATCTTTCCAGTAGCATAGTTGCATGACCGCCTGTTTTTTTGGCGTAAAATACCAGTTCGTAATCCACACCGTGCTGTCCGCAGTGGTGACGCGCATCTGCCAGGAGTCGGACTTCCACCCTTCATCCGGATTGACGGCCGGATCGACGGTGCTGTACATCGGCGTGGGGTCTTTCCACTTCGCCGCCAGGTACAGGTAGTCGGCATCCCACATGGCCGCAGCTTCCACCGAATAGCGATTACGCACCACGGTGTCGGCAAAGACCCAGATGCGCCCGGACCAGTCCCAGTCCTTCAGATCGCCGTCGATAACCACCTTCCCCGGCGCCGGAACCGCCAGCATCCCCTCATTCTGACTCTGCCGGCCAATCATATTCTCCGCAGCAAGGGATGGCAGTATCGCGCATCCCAGGATAAGGGCCAGGACCACACCACGAGACCATGCAGACATACACGCACTCCTTCACAGAGGTGTTACCGGTAAATACGGTACTTGAATTGGGGGCCAATCGTCAAGCCCCTCGTGCCACAACAGCTTCCACACCATTCGTTTCGCGACGGCAAACCCCTTCTTCGCCGGGGCTGCGGTCTGCGCATAGTTACCCGCGCTTCGGGAAGCGATAACGATCCAGGTGAAGCTCAAGTAACTCCGCCCTTCGGAGCGTCAGATGGCGCGGACACCCCGGATCCGCCATCCATGCACAACACGCAATGATTGTATCCTACGGAAGAGTATAGCATAATTGTTGACAAATACTTTACCTGTCCCTGTATTTTAGTCACCGTGCCCCATACACGGTAGGAAACTCCAACGTCAGCAGCGAAATCATCTTACAGAGTCTTGCCTGTGAATCGATTGTCTGGTAACTCTCTTATTCGACAAGTGAGGCTCGAGCATTTGCGCAACCGACGAGAAGATGCTGCGGTGTCGGAGATTTACGCGCGATGTGAATGATCAAAGAAAGATCATCGATCCCAGTCTTCTCGAAAATTGTTGCAAGGGAAGTTGCCATGAAAAGCTTGTTTGTCGTGTGGTGTTCGTTGTTGTTGTCCGGCGTTGCCGCGTGGGCGGATACCGGGGCGGAGTTGCGGGCGATGACGGGGGCGCATACGCGCGTGGTGTGGATTGAGGATGACGCGCCGTTGAAGCCGTGCGTCTATTCCGAACGCGCCACGTTGCGCTTGATGGGGTTGGATAGCGACGACGGTAAGGGAGAACGGCAGATTACTCCCAAAATCTCCAGCTATTGGAAACCGATTGTGACGCATGACGGCAAGCAGGTAGTGTTTGGCGAACTGCTGGAGAAGACGATTTCCGTCATCAATTGGGACGGCAGCGGGTTGCGCCTGCTCGTGAAGGGCGCGGGGTTTGAAGATGTATGGACGGACCCGCGCACCAATATCACCTGGGTGTATGGCAGCCTGCCGGAAAAACGCGGAGATACCGAGGTGAGCGTGATTCGCCGCTTCCGCATGGACAAGCCGGAGATCAGCGAGTTGGTGTGGGACAAAATGGGCATCCACATGTTCATGCTTTCCGGCGATGGCCGCGCGGCGTCCGGCGGAGGGGACGGCGGTAATTCGCCGCAGGGGTTGCTCACGCTGCCCAACGGCGCCTTTTCCCAGATGGCGGGCGGTTGCTGGCCATCCATGTCGCCGGGCAACAGCCACCGCATGTGGGTCTTCACCGGCAACCATCGCAGTGTGCATATGTGCGTGCCGAACCGCGACGGCAAGGCCTATAGTTACACCAGCACCTTCGAGAGCTTCCCCGGTCTGAAAAGCAATCATGAGCTGTACCATCCCCGCTGGTCCAATAACATCAAGTACATGACGCTCACCGGCCCCTATGTCTATTCGGATTGGAAATGGTCTTCCGATGTAAAAATCTCCCCGGAAGGCGCCGCCGGCGTTGAAGTGTTTGTCGGGCAGTTCTCGTCGGATTTCGCGAAAATCGATAAGTGGGTGCAGGTGTCCCATAACGACCGCGGCGATTATTGGCCCAGCGCGTGGATCGAGCCGGACCCAAAAACCGCGGCGCTCATTGAGCCGGAAGACGCGAATCTTGCTGTGACCGCCCCGGCACAACCGGACACCAACAGACTGGTGTATCAATACGGCTATGGCAGCACCATCAGCCAGGTTATCGATCCGAAGACCGGCGCGATCCGCCAGTGCAATGGCCTGTTGCGCGATCTGGCGCGCTTTACGCGCTACCAGGTGCTGGATTAACCGTCGGCGCGTTGCTGCCGGCCAATGCCGACGCGCCATTGGTCACCGGATGCAAGGCCGGCAATCAACTCGGCATCGAGCTGACCATGACCCCAAGCAGCGTGGCTCTTCCCTATGATGCTGTCATTCTTGCCAGCGCCGATGATGCGGCCACCGGCAATTTCCTCCTCGTACAGCGTGGCGAGTGGCTGGTGCTACGGCTGAAAACGAGCGTACCGGGCGGCGATTTTCCGCTGTGCAAGGTCATCCCCAACCAGCCGAATCACCTGGTGGTCAGCTATGCGCCGGACAAACTCACCTGCTATCGCAACGGCCAGCGCGTTCTGCTGCGCAACGCGGTGCATGGCGATTTCAGCACGTGGAACCGCCAGCATTTGATCGCCGGCGATGCTTGGACGCACGAGCATAATTGGCCCGGGTTGCTGGACGGCTTCGCGATTTACAGCCGGACGATCGACATGCGGGAAGCGCAGGCGCGCTACCAGTATCGCCAGGACAAGGCGGCAGACCATAAAACCGCCAGGTCCATCGTCGTGGACGCGAAGCTCACCGCGCGCACCACGGCGGCCGACCCCAAGAGCATCGCGCCGTACCGGCGGTGTTTATCGGTGAACAGGTACGCGGTCGTCAAGGTCATCGCCGGCGAATGCAAGGAGGAGACAATCGGCGTGGCCCAGTGGTCGGTGCTGGATGCCAAAGTCGTGCCGGCGTACGAGAAGCTGACGAATGGGCAGACCTATCGCCTGACGATCGAAGCGTGGGCGGACCACCCGGAACAGGAGTCTGAACGCATGATGACCGGCGACGTCGCCGGCGAGGAACCGCCCCTGTATCTGGATGTCACTCCGCTGGACATCCCGCGCGCCGCGCCACACAAAGCCGCTGCTCTGACCTGGACTGCCGGGGACGGCGCCTGGAACACTGCCGTGAATTGGACAAACGGCGGCGTCCCAGACCAAGGAGACAGCGTGCTGCTGGATACGGTGGCCGCCGGCACGCGCACGGTATCGACCCGCCAGCCAGTTGCATTGAAAGAGCTGATGATGAACCAGGCGAAACCCGGCGGCGTAAACACCTTGCAACTAGGCGAGACATTGACTCTCACCGACTCCACGAAACCGCTGGCCATGACTGCCGTTGAACCCTCCGGCGTGGTGCTGGATTTGCACGGGCAACCGCTGGTCTGTGAGAACGACACGTTCGGCGACCTGAAGCTGGCCGGCACGCTGCGGCTGGTGGGGAACGGCGCTATTGCCGGGATCACCGTGATCGATGGCGGCGAAGACTACACCAGGGCGCCGGCGGTCAGCTTCATCGGAGGGGGCGGCAAAGGCGCCGCGGCGGACGCCTTGATGCGCGTGCATGAGATCGCGCTGACGAAGGTCGGCGCCGGCTACACCAGCAACCCCACGCTGATCATCTCGCCCCCGGAAATCGCCGGCGGGCGCACGGCGACGGCCGCCGCCTATATCAATAACGTCAATGGCGCGATTGATCGCATCATTATCACGAATCCCGGCAGCGGCTACCTCCGCGCGCCTCGGGTCACCTTCACTGGTGGGGGCGGCGAGGGCGCGGAGGTGGAAGCTACGTTGAGTATCGCCGGGTTCTTCGTTAGCGACGGCGGCAGCGGGTATGCCGCGATGCCGGCCGTCGTCTTGACCGGCGGAGGCGGCGAGGGCGCCATCGTGCAGGCGGCGTCGCAGGTGTCGCAATTCCGCTATACCGGGCGTGATGGCGAGATTGTCTTCACCAATGCCGGGATGATCGAGCAGGACGGCGCGACGCTGTATTTCGATTGGGCGGCGGAGAGCCGCAATTGGACGCGGCGCTGCTTCGCAAACACCGGCGTGTGGACGATAAAGAACGGCGCCTGCCTTCAGTGGATCTCCTCCAGCGGGCAAGAGAGCTGGTTTGGTCGTGATAACACGAATGGCGGCACGCTGCGTGTCCTATCGGGCGCGCGGCTGGGGCTGCAAAACCTGGTGAATACCGGCACGCTGGAACTGGGGGCGCGCGTGTTGCTGGGCCAGCCGGTCTTTGCCGTCGGAGAAAACGCCATGGCGAACACCGGCAACGGCATCATCACCGTGCTCGACGGCCCGGCGACATTCGGCTGTGCCGGCCCCAGTAGTAATGGGAAGCGCGTCGTCACCAATGGCGAGGCTGCCGGCGCCAACCGGGCGCAACTGCTGATCGGCAGCGGAAAGGACGCTGCGTCGCTCACCATCGTGGGCGGCAACTGCTACCTGGACAACGCCGCCACCGGTAACCTGGAAATCCGCGCCGGCGCGACGCTGGCCTTGACGACCAATGATAACGGCTCCGTGCATAAGTTCAACAATCGTGACGCGCGTTTGACCAATGCAGGCACAACCGTGATTGCCGGCAAACTCACCTTGCAAGGGAATCACGGCGGCGCGGTGTCGATTGAGAATAGCGGCGCCTTGAACATTCGCGGCGACAACGCTGTCTTCGAGCGCCTGATGAGCAGTTGCGGCCCCGGCGGCTATTACAGCACTGAAACCGGCGCCCGCCTGAGCGTCGCACCGACCGGAACTCTCACCGGCAACGGCACACTGACCTACCTCGATAAAACGGACAGCAACGCCGCGCGCTATTTGAGCGTTGATGTCAAAGGCATCGTCTCCCCCGGCGAAAAGCTCGGTGAAATCGGCAAACTCGCCTTCAATGCCGTCCAGATGCGCCTATCCGGCATCCTGGCGATTACTATCGCGGACGCGCAAAAATGTAGTATGCTGCAAGTGTCCGGCGCCGGCGACACCGGTCAATTGACCATTGGCCCGGGCAGCATTCTGAATATCGCCACGACGAAGGATGTTACCCCACACGGGACATATCGGATTATTTCAGCGAAGTCTGTTAGCGGGAAATTCGAGAAATTGTGCTGCAACGGAAATAATAACGTGCCGTATACCGTGAATTATCTGGCGGATGGGGTGGAGGTGGTGTTTCCGTAGCGGCCATAAAAGATAATATACTGACCGGCGCCGTCTCCTGGGCCGTCGGCCAGACGCGCACGCTGAAGCTGACCCCTGGGAACAAGGTGGAAGGCACATACCGCGGGTAAAACCGTATCGAGTTGCGCGGTGATCAATATGACGCGTTTACGCTGTACAGGGGAGAGGACAGGTTAGATGAAGTGGATGACGATGCTGCTGGCTATGCTCTGCGCTACCGCCGCTTTAGCGGTGGAGGCGCCTGCCACCGCCGCGCCGGAGAGAGCCAAGGCCTACTTCGTCGAACTGGCTGCCAAAGCCGCCGCTGCTGAGCAGCAGGAGGCTTCGGTGGTGCATGGCAAAGAGAACTGGCTTTTCCTGACCACCGAACTAAAAAGCCTCGGTATTGGCGCGGAGTTCTGGGGGGAGAATGCCGCCAAAGTGAGCCACATCCCCACCCCAACCGCACAGGATCCGCTGGCGGTAATATTGGATTTCAAATCACAGTGCGATAACGCCGGCGTGGAACTGCTGCTGGTGCCGGTGCCCGGTAAAGCGGTGATCTACCCGGAAAAGATTAGCGCGGTAAAAGATGCGGCCCCGCGGCTGGACTACTACCACGCGGCCTTCTACACGGTGCTACGCGCCAAAGGGGTCAATGTGTGCGACCCAACGCCGCTGCTGCTGCAGCACCGGGTCGACAAAAACGGCGCCATGTTCTGCCGCACGGACTCCCACTGGTCCGGCCAGGCCTGCGTGCTGGTGGCGAAGATGCTCGCGGACGCCATCACCCCCCGTCCCTGGTACACGGCCGTGCCGAAGCGGAAATATGACAGCGAAGTGCGCGACGTGCAGATTTCCGGCGATCTGATCGGCATGCAGAAGGATCCTGCGATCGGCGCGGAAACACTGAAGCTGACGGTCGTCAAAGAGCACACAGCGGCAGGCCCCGCGCCGGTGGATAGCTGGCGCGACAGCCCGGTGGTCCTGCTGGGCGACAGCCATAACCTGATCTTCCACAGCGGCGACGACATGCTCTACACCGGCGCCGGCCTGGCCGACCAACTGGCGCGGCAACTCAGCTTCCCGGTGGACATCGTCGCCGTCCGCGGCTCCGGCGCCACCCCCGCCCGCAAAAACCTCGCCCGCCGCCAGGATAACCTCGCCGGCAAACGCCTCATCATCTGGTGCTTCACCACCCGCGAATTCACCGAAGGCCAGGGATGGGCGAAGGTGACGGTGGTTCGGGAGAAGGCGGGGAAGTAGGGTGGATATTACGGTATCGTTGAAAGTGATCCTGATGACGGATGACCGCGCGTATACGGCGCGGTTGCAGGATGCGTCGGGCTTGGTACTGTCTGACACCACTAATGACCTGGCGAAGGCGCGCCGGTTGCTGATGCTGCCGTCCTGGCGGACGCGCGCATGTTAATGGACTGGCAGTATTGGCCGGAGCCGTTCCGTGCAGCGCAGAGGTCATCGCGGCCGCATTGCCTGGCGAACAGTTGTCAACTATACGCCGTTCCTGCACCTGGTATGCCGCGACCTTGGCAGTGACCGAAGTGGAACTGAGCAGTGACAGCGACTTCAGGCTTGACTTGCGGGGGCTGGGCAAGGGAATGCTCATCCTGAACGGCCACTACCTGGGACGCTACTGGTTGAACGCTGGTCAAGGGAATGGTGCCGACCAGGGGAGTTTGATGGCCTCTCCCGCGACCGGTCCGGCGAATCGCTTATTTTCGAGGACAATCTGATGCAAAAAACGCTATTCATGGTCTTGATTTCGTTCTATGGTTTGCTTTGCCTGCCAGCCGGCGCCGATGTGCGCCTGCCGGCGCAATTCGGCGATCATATGGTGCTGCAGCGCAATGTCCCCCTGCCCATCTGGGGGTGGGCGGCACCCGGTGAGCAGGTCACGGTACGCCTGGCGCGACAATCGCAGCAGGCCATCACTGATGCCACGGGGGTGTGGCGCGTCTCCTTGCCGAAAATGCGCGCCGGCGGGCCTTACACGTTAACAGTGAACGGCCGTACCGCCGTAACCTGTGCGGATGTGCTGATCGGCGAAGTGTGGCTCTGTTCTGGGCAATCCAATATGGCCATTCCACTCTCCTACGCGGCGAATGCCGACCAGGCTATCCGCGCGGCGTACTGCCCGTCGCTCCGCCTATTCAGCTCGTGGTATGCCTCACGCCAGACACCACAGGTGGCGTGCGGCGGTGCGTGGCGGGTCTCCACCCCGGAGAGCGCCCAAGGGTTCTCCGCCGTCGCCTACTTTTTCGGGCGGAAGCTGCAACACGAGTTGGGCGTGCCGGTGGGCGTCGTTCAGGCGGCCGTGGGGGCGACCGCCATCGAATCCTGGATCAACCGCACCGGCATCGCCGGTGATCCGGAGCTGAACGCCCTGGGGGAGAGCGCAGATGCCGAGACCGCGAAGTATCCGGCGGATGTCGATGACACCGGGTGGGAAGCGCCGGGCCTTGCGGATGCCGATTGGCGGGAGATGACGCAGCCGCAAGGCTGGGATGCCGCCAAGGCCGGCATGATTTCCCTCGACGGCGTCGTCTGGCTGCGCCGTGCGGTGGCGATTCCTGCCGAGTGGGCCAGCAAGTCGCTCACCCTTCGTTTCGGCCCCATTGACGACGGCGACAGTACTTATTTCAACGGCCTCCCGGTGGGAGCCATGGATTTGAATATGCCGGATGTGTGGAAGACCCCACGCGCCTACACCGTACCCGCCGGGTTGGTGCAGGCGGGCGCCGCGGAGATCGCGGTGCGCATCAGTAATCAATTCGGCGGCGGCGGCATATTGGGTACGCCGGAGCAAATGACGCTGGCCCCGACGGAGGCCCCCGGCGCGGCGATCTCCCTCGCCGGCCCCTGGCGCTACCGCATTGCGGCGAGTTGGCCCGAAAATGCCTGCCCCACCGGGTTGTATAACGGGATGATCGCCCCCTGGACGCACTGTGCTATCGCGGGCATGGTGTGGTACCAGGGGGAATCGAACGCCGGCGCGGCCGGTCGCTACCGTCATTTATTGCCGGCCATGATTGCCGGGTGGCGGTCGGCATGGAGGCGCGGGGATCTCCCATTCCTGATCGTGCAGTTGCCCAATTACCTGGCCGCGCAACCGGAGCCCGGCGAAAGCAGTTGGGCGGAACTCCGCGACGTACAAGCGTTCGCCGCCACGGCGTTGCCCAACGTCGGCCTGGCCGTCACCATCGATATCGGCGATCCACAAAATATCCACCCGACCCGGAAGCTCGAAGTCGGCGACCGGCTGGTATTACAGGCCCTCGGCATCGCGTATCACCGCACCTCGGCATACGCCGGCCCCACGTTTGCCGGGATGACCAGGGAAGGCGACACGGCCTTACGTGTAACATTCACCCATACGGACGGCGGGTTACGCACGGTTGATGGTGGACCCGTGCGAGGATTTGCCATCGCCGGCGCCAACAATAAATTTGTCTGGGCTAAGGCCATCATCGAGGGTGATACCATCATCGTCAGCAATCCGTTTGTCACGAATCCCACCGCTATCCGTTACGCCTGGGCGGATAACCCGGCCGTAAACCTGACCAACGGCGCCGGACTCCCTGCCGGACCTTTTCGCACAAAATGACCGATCCGTCTGGAAGCAACAGACCGGTCTCCTGCAGCGGCGTACCGGACGTGCGGCCTTGATTACAATTAGTAATTGTATTATATAATACTTAAGTAGATCTTCATCAACAATTATTCTATTTACGTACTAGAGATGCTATCATAGCGCGTTCCGCACGGGCAGTGACACCGGGGCAATCGGAGGGTAAATTGCGCTTCGCCAGGGTCGATAACGCTTCCTGAAGCGCTGGCGGCAAGGCGGGACGACCTTTCTTCGCCAAACATGTTGCGTAGTTGACCCATTTAGTATTATAATTTTTTGCCTCATGACCGGACCCCCGCTCCATGCGGGTAACGGGTATGGCGCGTCGGGATACCGGGTACGCTAACCTGCGTTATTCATGTACACATGAATTATGCTACGGTTAGCCGACACGGTAGTCGCGACGCGAATAACGCGGGTTAACGCGCGCGAGGTGGTGGAAATCGGCTGCAATCGCGCTTTCCCCCACAGCCAGGATGTTGTGCTCAGGCATGTTCGCGCCAGCGACGCCGGATTTCCGGCGCGGCGGGGACGTCAAGTAAGTGTAGAAAGAGAGTTGACAGGTCTCATGGGACTTCCCCGGAAGCAAGGGCTCTACGATCCGCAGTTTGAGCATGACTCCTGCGGCGTGGGGTTTGTCGTACATATTAAAGGCCACCGCTCGCATGAAATCGTCGAGCAAGCCCTCACGGTGTTGAAAAACCTCGACCACCGCGGAGCCCGCGGATGCGAGCCAAACACCGGCGATGGCGCGGGCATTCTGTTGCAAATTCCCCACGACTTCTTCGTGCACGCCTGCAACGACTTCGCCCTACCGGCGCGCGGCGAGTACGGCGTCGGCATGCTCTTCATGCCGCCCGACCCCGCACTGCGCGCGTCGTGCGAGGAGCGTCTGGCAGCTATCGTGGTCGAAGAGGGACAACAGGTGTTAGGGTGGCGCACTGTGCCGACCTGTGACAGCACCCTGGGTGAGACGGCGAAATCCTGCGAACCGGTCGTCCGCCAACTCTTTATCGGCAAGAACGCGAATCTCGCGGATGCGCTAGCCTTCGAACGGACATTGTATGTCATCCGCAAGCGCGCGGAAAATCTGCTCCGTTTTGGTGAGCAGGGTACCGATTACTTCTATGCGTCCAGTCTGTCCTCGCGCACCATCTGCTACAAAGGTATGCTCACGCCGCTGCAAGTTGAGGAATTTTACCCCGAGCTCCTGGACCCGGCGTTTGAGACCGCGCTGGCGCTGGTGCACTCTCGCTTCAGCACCAACACCTTCCCCAGTTGGGAACGCGCGCATCCCTACCGCTACGTCATTCATAACGGGGAAATCAATACCTTGCGCGGCAATGTCAACTGGATGCACGCGCGCCAGGCGCTGCTGGAAACCGACGTCTTCGGCGAGAATCTGTCGAAAGTCTTTCCCGTGGTCCACGAGGACGGCAGCGACTCGGCGATGTTCGACAACACGCTGGAATTCCTCGCGCTTTCCGGGCGCTCCTTGCCCCACGCCGTCATGATGATGATCCCCGAGCCGTGGTCGAACAACGAGAGCATGAGCGAGGACAAGAAGGCGTTCTACGAATATCATAGCTGCCTGATGGAACCGTGGGATGGTCCGGCCTCGATCGCCTTCACCGACGGCGCCTGTGTCGGCGCCATCCTTGATCGCAACGGACTGCGCCCGTCGCGCTATTATGTCACCGCGGATGATCTGGTGGTGATGGCTTCGGAAGTCGGCGTCCTCGACATCCCACCCGAGCGGATTCTCGAAAAGGGACGGTTGCAACCGGGTCGCATGCTGCTCATCGATACCGAAAAGGGCTGCATCATCAATGATGAAGAACTCAAGCAGCAAATCGCCGGCGAACACCCCTATCGCGACTGGCTGTGCGAGCATCTGATCTCGCTGGATAAGCTGCCGGACCCACCGCACGTGGAAGAACCGGATCACGAGACGATACTGCAGCGGCAACTCGCTTTCGGGTATACCTATGAAGACCTGCGCTTTGTGATGCTTCCCATGGCGCGCGACGGCGTTGAGCCGGTGGGCTCCATGGGCAACGACGCGCCGCTGGCGGTGCTTTCCGATCGCCCGCAGTTGCTCTATACCTACTTCAAGCAACTCTTCGCCCAGGTGACCAATCCGCCCATCGACTCCATTCGTGAGGAAATCGTGACGGCCATGGGCACCGCCATCGGCACGGAACGCAACTTGCTCAAACCGGAACCGGAGAGTTGCCGGCAGATCGACCTGCATATGCCGATCCTGACCAACGAAGAGTTGGCGAAATTGCGCCACATTGAGCGTCCGGGGTTCACCGCCGTCACGTTGCCCATGCTCTTTCCGGCAGGTTCCGGCGGCGACGGACTGGCGGGAGCGTTGGAGACAATTTGCCATCAGGCCAGCGACGCGATTGCCCACGGCGCCAACATCATCATTCTCTCTGATCGCGGCGTGAATGCACAACTGGCGCCCATCCCGGCCTTGCTGGCGGTGGCCGGCGTCCACCATCACCTGATCCGCGAGGGGTCGCGCACCAAGATCGGCCTGGTCGTCGAATCCGGCGAGCCGCGGGAAGTCCACCATTTCTCGCTGCTCATCGGCTATGGCGCCAGCGCCGTCAACCCCTATCTGGCCTACGAATCGCTCGATGATCTCATCCATACCGGGCTGATGGAGAACACCACCTGCGACGCCGCGCATAAAAAGTTCATCAAAGCCGGCGCCAAGGGCGTGGTGAAAACCATGTCTAAGATGGGCATCTCCACCGTGCAGAGCTATCACGGCGCGCAAATCTTCGAAGCCGTTGGGTTGCGGCAGGACGTCATCGACCGCTACTTCACACGCACGCCCTCGCGCGTGGAAGGCCTTGGGCTGGCGGAGATCGCCAAAGAGGCGGAGATGCGCCACGCCAAAGCCTTCCCAGCGCGCGGCCAGCACTCGCCGGTACTCGACTCCGGCGGTTATTACCAGTGGCGCAAAGACGGGGAATACCACCTGTTCAACCCGGAATCCATCCACAAGCTGCAGCGCGCCGTCCGCACCTGCGATTACGCGTTGTACCAGGATTATGCCCGAGTCATCAACGACCAGAGCACCCATCTCTGCACGCTGCGCGGATTGCTGGACCTGCAATTTGTCGCTGAACCGCTGCCGCTGGACGAAGTAGAATCCGTGGAATCGATTTGTCATCGCTTCAAGACCGGCGCTATGTCCTACGGTTCCATTAGCAAAGAAGCGCATGAGGCCATGGCGATTGCCATGAACCGCATTGGCGGCAAGAGCAATACCGGTGAAGGCGGCGAAGATCCCGATCGTTTTACTCCCGATGCCAACGGCGACCTGCGCTGCAGCGCCATCAAGCAAGTGGCCTCCGGGCGCTTCGGCGTGACCAGCCATTACCTGGTGAATGCGCAGGAAATTCAGATCAAAATGGCACAGGGGGCCAAACCCGGCGAAGGCGGGCAGTTACCCGGCAGCAAGGTGTACCCCTGGGTGGCGCGCGTGCGCCATTCCACGCCGGGCGTGGGCCTCATCTCCCCGCCCCCGCACCATGATATCTATTCAATCGAGGATCTGGCGGAGCTCATTCACGACCTGAAGAACGCCAATCGCCAGGCGCGCATCAATGTCAAGCTGGTGGCGGAAGTCGGGGTCGGCACCATCGCCGCCGGCGTGGCGAAAGCCCATGCCGATGTCATTCTGATCAGCGGCCATGACGGCGGTACCGGCGCCTCGCCGCGCAGCAGCGTGCGCTATGCCGGGTTGCCGTGGGAATTGGGGATTGCCGAAACGCATCAGACGCTGGTGATCAATAACCTGCGCAGCCGCGTGGTGCTGGAAACCGACGGCAAGCTGATGACCGGGCGTGACGTCGTCATCGCCGCCTTGCTTGGTGCGGAAGAATATGGCTTCGCCACGGCCCCGCTGGTGACGCTGGGCTGCGTGATGATGCGCGTCTGCCAACTGGATACCTGTCCGGTGGGCGTCGCCACGCAAAACCCGGTACTGCGCGACCGCTTCGCCGGCGACCCGGCCCATGTAGTCAACTTCATGCGCTTCGTGGCCCAGGATATTCGCGAGTTGATGGCCAAACTCGGTTTCCGCTCCATGGACGAGATGATCGGGCGCACCGATAAACTGACGCCGAATATGGCCATTGCCCACTGGAAAGCAAAAGGCCTGGATCTATCGGCGTTGCTCTATGCGCCGGAAGTCAGTTCTGATGTGGGTCGCCGTTGCCTGATGCCGCAGGATCACGGTCTGGCGCGCTCGCTGGACCTGACCACGTTGTTGAACCTGTGCCGCCCAGCGCTGGACGACGCCGAAAAGGTCGATGTCGCGCTGCCCATCCATAATACCGACCGGGTGGTCGGCACGATTTTGGGAAGCGAGTTGACTCGGCGCTACGGCGGCGACGGCTTGCCGGACGACACGATCACGCTGCGCTTCACCGGATCTGCCGGACAGAGCTTCGGCGCCTTCGTGCCGCGCGGTGTCACCCTCTATCTGGAAGGGGACACCAACGACTATATCGGCAAGGGGCTCTCCGGCGGGAAGATCATTGTCGCCCCGCCGGCGCACGCCACCTTTGTGCCGGAAGAGAATATCATCGTGGGCAACGTAGCCTTCTACGGCGCCACTAGCGGGGAAGCCTATATTCGCGGCATGGCCGGCGAGCGCTTCTGCGTGCGCAACAGCGGCGTGCGCGCCGTGGTGGAATCCGTGGGCGACCATGGCTGCGAATATATGACCGGCGGGCGTGTGGTGGTACTCGGTAATACCGGACGCAACTTTGCCGCGGGCATGTCCGGCGGCATCGCCTATGTCCTCGACGAGGCTAGAGATTTCGCCACCCGCTGCAATCCGCAGATGGTCGACTTACTCCCTCTGGATGACGCGGACGAGATGGACGATGTCAAACAGATGATCCAACGTCACGCGGAATACACGCAGAGCGAGCTCGCCAGGCGCCTGCTGGCGCGCTGGGAGGCCTTGGCGCCGAAATTCGTGAAGGTACTGCCGAAGGACTATGCACGCGCCATGGCCGCCATGGAGCGTGTGCGCGAGGCGGGCCTGAGCGGCGACGAAGCGATCATGGCAGCCTTCGAAGAGAACAAGCGCGACCTGTCCCGCGTCGGGGGCAATTAGCCCGCGCTAGCAGTCCGCGGAGAAAGTCTCGTCGGCGCTGCTACCGATCTTTCCGCGTGATGCTTCACACGCGATCAGCCGTCTGTGCCTGCATAGAGTTGCCGATATCGTATTCGCCTGACGCGAAAATCTCGGCAGCAGCGCACAACGATACTTTATCCGCGGCCTGCTGGTCCGCATTATTCGCAAAGCGCATTATGCTCAGGCTAACCGAATTACATGCATGATGCTGCTGGTTATTGTGTTGGAGGCAACAAATGGGTAAGCCAACCGGCTTTTTAGAATTCGAGCGCGTGCTGCCCGCGGACGTAGACCCGCTGGCGCGCATCGAAAATTGGGATGAATTTCACCGACACCTTCCGGAGTCGGAACTGCGCAGCCAGGGGGCGCGCTGCATGGATTGCGGCATCCCCTTTTGCCATACCGGCATCCTGTTAAGCGGGATGGCCTCCGGTTGCCCGATCAACAACCTGATTCCCGAATGGAATGACCTGATCTTTCGCGGGTTGTGGTCTGAGGCGCTGGAGCGTTTGCAGAAGACCAATAACTTCCCGGAGTTCACCGGACGCGTTTGCCCGGCGCCGTGCGAAGGGGCCTGTACCGTGGGACTCAGTTCCCCGCCGGTCACCATCAAACAGATCGAATGCGAAATCATCGACCGCGCTTTCGCCGCGGGGACGCTTACCCCCACTCCGCCGGCAACGCGCACCGGGAAGACGGTGGCGGTGGTCGGGTCCGGCCCGGCCGGGCTGGCTTGCGCCGCGCAACTCAATGCCGCCGGCCACCAGGTGACAGTGTTCGAACGCGCCGACCGCATCGGCGGCCTGTTGATGTATGGCATTCCGAACATGAAGCTTGCCAAAACGGACGTCGTGCAACGGCGCATCGATCTGCTGGCCGCGGAAGGCATTACTTTTGTCGCCAATACCGAAGTGGGCGTCGATTATCCGGTGGAAAAGTTGCGCCAGGCGTTTGACGCCGTGGTGCTCGCGGTAGGCGCAACCAAACCGCGCGATTTAACGATCCCCGGGCGCGCGCTGGCGGGCATCCACTTCGCCATGGAATTCCTCACCGCTAATACGCGCAGCCTGCTCGACAGCCGCCTGGCGGACGGGAACTATATTTCCGCGAAAGGCAAAGACGTGGTGGTCATCGGCGGCGGCGACACCGGCACCGACTGCGTGGGCACTTCCATTCGCCATGGGTGCCGCAGCGTCATCCAGTTTGAAATTCTTCCGCAACCGGCGGACGAACGCCTGGCCAACAACCCGTGGCCGGAGTGGCCGCGCGTGCTGAAAGTCGATTACGGCCAGGAAGAAGCCGCCGCGCTTTATGGTCAGGATCCGCGCGAATATTGCATCAACAGTACCGAATTCGTCGGCGATGCCGCCGGCCAGGTGCAGGAAATTCGCACCGTGCGCGTGGAATGGGTACGCGAACAGAACCGCATGACGCCCAAACCGCTTCCCGGCTCCGAGAAAACGTACCCGGCGCAACTCGTGCTCCTCGCCATGGGCTTCCTGGGCCCGGAGGACCAACTCATCGAGCAACTCGGTCTTGCACGCGACTCGCGCAGCAACATTCAGGCGGTGGAAGGCGACTACGCCACCACGGTCTCCGGCGTCTTCACCGCCGGCGACGCCCGCCGCGGCCAGAGTCTGGTCGTGTGGGCCATCAACGAAGGCCGTGGCGCTGCCCGCGCCTGCGACCACTATTTGATGGGCGAGACTTCGTTGCCGTAACGGCGCAGATAACGGCGAAATAACCACGCCCCGGTCGCGGATACTCCGCGACCGGGGCGTGATTGCAGGGGGAGACCGGGCAACCCGCTGGTAAAGTCTCGTTGGCGCTGACAGGCTACTCTACACTATCTCGTTTCTGCGGGTCCAGCAGTTTAGCCTTACGCAGACGAGTGACGGACTCCATGGTCAGGTAGGTAAACTCGCCGAAGAAGCCGTCGACGTGACGTAGATTATTCCGGCGTTGGAAGGATTCCAGCGCCACGGCAAGTTCGGGGATGAACTCGTCATCGATCGCCCCGCTGAAATACCCGAGTTGTTGCAATTCGGCTTTCAGTTCATGGATTTCCAAGCCGTAGCGCTTAAGCTTACGCTGGCTCATCATCTTCTGCCGGGCGAACCGTGCCGCGGGATCAAGGGACTGCAACGCGGTGTAATGCTGATCCCATCGTGCATTCCGGTCATCGACCGCTTCGGGAGACAGTCGATCCTCAATTTGTCGCACTTTCGGCGCCGCGCGATAAAAATCCGCGAACAGTGCGACGAGTTTCTCCTTCGCTCGGTTGGGGTCGCTAGCGTAATCAAGCACTTGAATCGAGCGTAAGAGAAGGTGCAGGGATTTCCACGCACAGGGTTGCAAAAGTAGGGGCACGATCTTCTCGCGACGTTGCTCAAACGCCCAATCCAATTCGACTTTCACCCAATCCGATTGTACAGAGCAAGGGGTGAGAACTACCAGAAACCAGTCACTGTATAGAAGCCCCTCCTTAATATGGGATTCCCAGTCACTGCCGATCATAATGTCGTCAGATGAGTACCAGGTGTCAACACCGACCCCGTGGAGGAAGGCGATCAACTCTTCCTCGACCAGCATTCGGTCTGCCGCGGAATGGGAAATGAAGACGCGGGTCATTGAGACTGGTCCTCGCGGTACTCAAGCCCATTTTTCTCCCGATAGCGTCGCAGCAGCGTGTCCGTCACCGCGTCCAGCCCCGCGCCGGTGCGGCAGGAGACCTTGATGATCGGCGCTTCCCTGGTGTTCACCGCGGCCACGCCGCGGGTGAACTGAGTATGGTCGAAGTCGCTGTAGGGACTCAGGTCGCTTTTGTTCAGGATGATCAGGTCCGCGGCGGCGAACATGGCCAGGTACTTGAATGGTTTATCGTGCCCCTCGGGTACACTGGCGATGACCAGGCGCAAATCCTCACCCAGGTCAAAGGCCGAGGGGCAGACCAGGTTGCCGACATTTTCGATGAAGAGCAGGCCGTCGTGCAGCGCCAGTTCGCGCGCTGCTTCACGGATGATGTTGGCATCCAGATGACAACCGCCGGCGGTATTCACCTGCACCACCGGCACCCCGACGGCGTCGATCTTCTCGGCGTCAATCGTTGCGGCGATGTCGCCTTCGATGACCGCGGTGGGAAGTTGCGCCTTAAGTCGCGCGAGGACGCCAAGGATGACGCTGGTTTTTCCCGCCCCGGGAGAGGCCATGACATTGACCGCCAGCACGCGCTGCGCGGCGAACGCGCGCCGATTTTCCGCGGCGATCTCCCCATTGCTCCCCATGATCTTCTGCATCATTTTGATGGTGATGGGCATTCGTCAACCTCGATGGAGTCGATATAGAACTCGCGGGCATCTCCGGTCAGCCGCCCCTCTTCTCCGCATACCGGGCAGGCAAAGCCGGTGCGGGGACGGGGGTAGACCTGCCCGCAGGCACGACACTGCAGCGTGGCGGGGTGATGGGTGAAGGACAACTGGGCGCCGGCTGCTATGGTCTCCGCGCTCAAGACGTCGAAGTAGAGTTGTACGGATTCGTCGATGATGGCGGACAATTCTCCGATGACCAGGGATATCCTGGTGACGCGCACCGCCCCGGCTTTTTCCGCCTCCGCCAACACCAGGCGCAATATATTCTCCGTCACAGCCAGTTCGTGCATTGCGCGTTTACCATATCTGTGTGCGCCGGAGACGTTACGGGTGGATGGTGGCGGCGCCCCCCTCCACAGCTAACCCGGTTTTTCGCAACAACTCTCCAGTGGCTGGTCGCTGTCGGGCGCTTCCGGTTGCGGCGTGGGACTCTGCGACAGGTGGGATTTGTGGCTGACGGGAGGGCGATATTGCGCATCCATCTTCATACACTTTTTCGGGCAATTCTCCACACAGACATTACAAATGACGCACTTATAGGGATCAAGCGTCCAGGTTTTTGTTGCTTTATCGACCGTGATGGCGATGGCCGGACATTTGCGCTGGCAGATACCGCAATAGATGCACAGGTCGGCGTCGATGCCGCTGAGTTGCCCACGCACTTCCGGAAAAAAGTCGCGTTTCACGTGCGGATACATGCGCGTCGCTGGCCCGCCAAAGAAATTTTTAATGATCGTGCTGAACATATCAAACATGGGTCGTCCTTCACTATCCCGCAGCCTTCACGACGCGAGGGCTGTGTTGTCAGCCCGCTTTATTCGCGAAGCGAATAAAGCTCTGGCTAACCGAAGCATTATTCATGCGTTCATGAAAATGCGGGTTAGCGCTCAGTACAACTGATGCACGGGTCGATGGAAAGAATCAACACCGGCACATCGGAGAGCAGATGCCCGGGCAGCATGTGCAACAGTGCGGGGATGTTGGCAAAGGTCGGGGTGCGCACGCGCACGCGCGAGAGGAATTTCGTGCCATCCGCCTTCAGGTAATAGAGCACTTCCCCGCGCGGTTGTTCAACGCGCGACACAATCTCGCCTTCGGGATTGCCCTTCACCGGCACGCTGATCTCCCCCGCGGGAATCTTCGCTTCCACCTGACGCAACAGGTCGATGGCCTGCGAGAGTTCACGCAAGCGCACGACGGTGCGCGCATAGCTGTCGCCGGCTGTTTCCACCACCGGCGCGAAGTCCAGTTCATTATAGGCAGCGTAGCCCAGCGTGCGCATATCCTGGTTGATGCCACTGGCGCGCGCCACCGGCCCGACGGCGCCGAGTTGATAGGCATCTTCCTTAGTGAGCGTCCCGACATCGCGCAAACGGTGTTGCACGGTATAGTCGTTAAGGAAGACCTTGGAAATCGCCTTCAACTCCTTTTCGACATTCCCGACCACTTCCACGATATGCTTGAGCATCTCCGGACCGATATCGCGCCGGGTGCCGCCCACGGTATTTGTGGAAATGATAATACGACTGCCGGCAGTCTGCTCCATGAGGTCGATCACCTGCTCGCGACAGCGCCAGGCTTGCATGAAGAGGCTTTCAAAACCGAAGGAATCGGCCAGCAACCCCAGCCAGAGCAAGTGGCTGTGTGTACGGTGCAACTCGCCCCACACGACACGAAGATAGCGGGCGCGGTCCGGCACCTGCACGCCCATCAATGTTTCAATCCCCTGGCAATAGGCCAGTGCGTGCATGAAACTGCAGATGCCGCAGATGCGCTCGACGACGAAGATATTCTGGGTGATATCCTTCGTTTCCGTCAGTTTTTCAAGCCCGCGATGCACATAGCCGATCGCGGGAACTGCTTCCAGCACTTTCTCGTCCTGCAAGACCAGTTTCAGATGCAGGGGTTCCGGAAGTACCGGATGCTGCGGACCGAAGGGAATAACTGTTTTTGTCATGGATGCTCTCTTACCCTGCATTATTCAGTACCAGACGAATAATGCGCTGCCCAGCCAGGCAGTCAATTGCTTCCGGAATAATCCGAATTATCGACGTTCGATGGTGATCTGCCCGCCAGCCATCGGCGTCGACGGGGCGCCGTCCGACAGGAGCAAGTGACCGCCATAGTCGATGACGATGTCCGTAATGTTGACGCCGAACAATTCTTTGATCTCGTTCTCTACCAGCAAGGCGCAGAAAAAGATGTGTGAAATACTCGGTATCTCTTCCCCGGCGGTGACATGCAAGCGATATTGTTTCAACCCGATGTCACGGTCAAAGTGATACAACACGTCGAACGAGCCATCCGGCAGATTTATGCAGGTGGCGGTGACGAACCGATAGCCGTCATTCCGCATCTTCTGCGTTTCGCGCCATAACTGCGCGCTGGTGATATCGGTAATATTCTCAAGCATACTGGGTGTGCTCAACTTCCTCGTGCTCAGTTTCCGTCGCGACCGGGTGTTCCTTTTTGCCCAACACTTCCAGGGCCAGTACGACGCCATCGATGATGGCTTCGGGTTTCGGGCTGCAGCCCGGCACATACACATCCACGGGAATCACCTGATCGATGCCGCCGAGGACATTGTAGCATTCACGGAAGATGCCCCCGGTGCAGGCGCACACGCCGATGGCCACCACGGCTTTCGGCTCGGGCATCTGATTATAAATATTGCGCAGCACGCGTGCGTTGCGATAGTTGGCAGAGCCGGTCACCAGCAGAATGTCGGCATGTTTCGGATTCCCGACATTGATGATGCCGAAGCGTTCCACGTCATACATCGGCGTCAAGCAAGCCAGAGTCTCGATATCGCACCCGTTGCAGCTATTGCAATCGAAATGCACGATCCAGGGGGATTTTATGCGCGAATTCCGCATGATACTCATTACTATTACCGTCCCGTGGCGAGATAGAGCCAGATAATGTTGGTGACAGCCGCGCCAAGCCCCGCCAACCAGGTCATTTTCAACATCCAGGCCAGACTGGTGCGTGCGCAGATGTTGTCAATGATAATCTCAAAGACGAACGCGCCTAATGCCACCAGACCGCCGATCCAGATCGGGATGCCATAGACAACCACCGGTTGGGCGAAGAACAAGGTTATCATACCCAAAAGCAGCACCAATTCGTACCAATGGGTTAATTCGATCACTGCCAATTGCAATCCGGAGAATTCCGTCGTCAACCCTTTGATCAACTCCTGGTGTCCGTGGTGCGAGGTTGAAAGGTCAAACGGGGATTTCCGCAGTTTTATGGTGAGCACATAGAGAAACGCCAGAAAGACCAGCGGCAAGCGCAACGCCAACTGCGAGGGGTGCGCATATACGCTGTCAATCATGAAACTGCCGGTAATCAGATAGATGCCCACCACCATCAATACGATCACCGGTTCGTAGGCCATCATCTGAATAATCTCGCGTTGCGCCCCGATTTTGCTGTACGGCGAGCGGACCGACATGGCGCCGATGATGAGCGCGATGTGCGAAAAGGCGAGCACGAAGACGATCATCAGCAAGTCCTGGCGCAGGGCAAACATCACCAGACTGAGCACGGCGAAGAAGAGGCTGGTGATGACATAGAGCATCTGCGTCGAGTTGACGGTAATGCGCTCTTTGCCGATAAGCTTGATGACGTCGTAAAACGGCTGTAACAACGGTGGGCCATACCGTCCCTGCAGGCGCGCGGTGAGAATGCGATCAACCCCGTTGAGCAGACCACCGATTAACGGCGCCACCAGGACAACGGCGAGGATAATGCACAATTGCTGCAAAAATGGCTGCATCACAAAGTCACTCCAAACAGCGTCACGCCGAACATGACCAGAATCGTGGCCAGCGCGATGAGACTCGCCCAGATCGACAGCCTCTTCTCGCCGAAGATGTTCGTCATGTAATAATTATGGACGATGACTTGCTCGACCTTATCACCGGGGCCGATGAAGTCAATGCCGCGAATATCGTTATTCGCCAATTCGCCACCGAAATAGGGGGGTTTGACGCGCTCCGGACGCGTCCGCGAGATGAAGGCCGGAATGGCCGCCACCACGGCGAACAATATCAGAAACAGCGGGACGGCATAGATGCCTCCCACCGGAAGCGACGACCCATTCGACAGCCACAGTCCGCCATCGCCGGCCGAGAGCAGCAACCCGTCATAGCCGGCTTTCAGTTGCGGTGACACCAGGAAATTAAACAGTGGGGCGATGGCGCAACTGGCCGTGACCACCCCAACAAGGAAGATCATGAGGGTCACACTCATGGTAGGACGTAACTTTTCATACAGGTATTTCGCTTTATACGACATGGTGAGGATGATGCCGATCCATTTCCCCCAGAAAACCACGGAGAATGCGCTGCCCAGAATAATAAGCAGCAGCACCAACGGGTAATGTACGGAGGATTCGATCGCCAGCCATTTGGTCATCAACACGCCGAAAGGCGGCAGCAACATGGAGATCATACCGATCACCGCGATGAACGTGGTATATGGCATGCGTTTGAGCAGGCCCTGCATATCCTCGATGTCGCGACTGCCAATGCCTTGCTCGATGGTGCCGATGCAGAGGAAGAGCATCCCCTTGGAGATGGCGTGGAAAATGATGAGGAGAATAGCCGAACCAAGGGCCACTTGCGTGCCGATACCGGCACAACAGACGATTAAGCCCAGGTTGGCGATCGTCGAGTAGGCCAGCACGCGTTTCCCGTTGCTCTGGCTGATGGCGATCGCAGAGGCGGCCATGAACGTGAAACCACCGGCGAAGGCCACGATAGTGCCCAGGGTACTTTCGGTAATCACCGGAGACAGGCGCACCAATAGATACACGCCCGCTTTCACCATAGTGCTGGAATGCAGAAGCGCGGACACCGGCGTCGGGGCCACCATGGCGCCCAACAGCCAGCTCTGGAAGGGAAACTGCGCGGATTTCGTAAATCCAGCCAGACAGAGCAGGGCAATAGCTACCGCGAAGAAGCCCCCAAAATGCCCGGCCAGCGGCATGCGCACGATATCGGTCATGGCGATGGTATGCTGGTTATGCCAGATGATGCTGATGGCCAGGATAAATGCCACGCCCCCTATCATGTTCAGGTCCAGCGTGCGGAAGGCATTGCGGTTCGCCTCGTCCGTCTCATCATGGCCGATGAGCAGGAAGGAACAGAGGGTCGTCACTTCCCAGAAGGTATACATCCAGAGCAGATTATCGGCCATCGCCAGCGCGTTCATCACGCATAGGAAAAGAAAAAGGATAGCGAAAAAGCGCGGCTGGCGCGATTTGACCAGATGCAGATGCGCTTCGTGCTCCTCCATATAGCCGATGGCAAAGACTAAAATCAACGGGCCAATGATCGATGCCAGGAGGATCAAGGTCAACGAGAGGAAATCGATGGTGAGCGGTTGTGCCGGCTCGATGACGTTCCCGAATGCCTGCAGTGCGAGCAGGACGACCAGTTGCATTACCGCCAGAATGGGCGAGGTGAAACGCCGGGCGCGCACGCCGCGAAAAATGATATACGCCAGGACCGTTAGATCGACAGCTTTGATCACCCAGCCGATGATGGCGAAGATCGACTCCGGCAGGTCGAGTTTCAAATTGCCATTGGCGCCAACTACGGCATAAATGAGATAACCTGAAGCAGCGGCCATGAGCAGTGTGGTGAGAATTACCAGGGGGGTGCGGATAACTTTACTGCGGAATACCAGGCAGAGCAGCGCACTGAGCGCTGGCAAGAGGATAAGGGCGGCGAGAATAATGTTAGCCTGCAAAGCCATGGCTCCTTTCAACTTGTGTCATGGTATTCACCCTGACACGGCAAGGGACCCCGGTTGCTGAAATCAGCGCGTATGGACCATTGACGAGGGACCTGGAGTGTTCATTGAAGCATCCCCGAGGTATATTACCGGTACACCAGCATCAGCACGGCGTGCTTGGATCCAGTATAGCAAATTTTTTTACTTTGTGCCAGACGTGTTTCATATGCAAGTTAGTTCGCGACTCCGAAGTCCGCCCAGCGATCCGTGCGAAAGGGTGCAGCCGGCAGACCGGCGCCATTCGCTAAATTACACGGGGGATTGTTGGCCCATCCATAGCGCACGGCGACCGGTTTCGGCACCCGGTCGGACCAGACGACGACCGTTTCCCCGACAAGGCGCGCCTGAGCGGGGTAAAAGCATCTATCGTCCCCGGCGATGGCGAAACCCGTCAGATGGTCGCCCGTGCAGATCAACCCCCGGGAGAAACTGAAGCGGAGCTGCGCGGCAGTACCCTGGACGTGCAACGACGCATAGCGCGGGCCGGAATACAGCGGGATGTCCTGCTGGTAGGTGGTGGCCAGTACTCCCAGCGCCAACCGCTTACCCACATCCTCCTTATTCTTCGGGTGGATATTATTCGCCTCGCCGATGTCGATCGTCACTGCCATAATGGTGTTACGCAACGCCAGTGTGTCGTCCTGCGCCTGGCGCAACTCCGCCCAGCTCGCTTTCTCCACCGGTTGCCGTTGCGGCGGCAGGTAGTTGGCCAATTGCACGTAGGCAAAGGGAAAGTCTCCCTGTCGCCAGGCACGACGCCAGGAGGTGATAAGACCGCTGAACAGTTCATGATACTCGCCGTAGGCATCGGCGTTGGCATTTGATTCACCCTGATACCAGATCACACCGCGGATCGCATAGGGAATCAACGGGTGAATCATGCCGTTGAAGAGTGCCGCGGGATTGCCGGGGTTATTGGCGGGTGGCGCCGCCGGCGGCATTTGCGGTATCTCCCCGTGTCCGATCACCAGTCCATCGGTGTAACACCAGACGCCGGTCAGTGAGATCGGTGGTTCGTTCGGGGCATCACGCAACTCAAGTTTCATCTCATCCGCCGGGCCATACAGCCCGGTGTCGTAATAGAGATTCAGTACGCGCACGCAAAGGGTAACGTGTGTGCCCATGACGACTGTTGCCGGCACCGGATACACACGAGAGACCTTCCAGAATTCCGGTGTTTCAAACCAGGTGCGCCCGACATGGATACCATTCACATAGGTGTCATCCGTTTCATCGATTGCGCCAAGGTGCAGGGTGAGCGGTTGACCCACCCAGGCGGCGGGAATCTCCACTTCTATCCGGAACCAGAGGGAGCCGGTGAAACTCCCCAGCGGATTATCCGTCTTCGCACAGGGTGCTTCCACTTTCCGCCAGTGCGTGATGTCAGTCGCGGGGGCCATCCAGTGTCCGGTTATGCCCGGATCGCGAGCATCCAGTGACCGGTACCAGGCAACGCGACGGTCGGCATACACGTTGCGCGCCGCCTCCTGCTCCCGGACCAGCTGACTGCTGTCGGCCTGCGCGGCATGCGTATATTGCTCCGCTTGTTGGCGAAAACTCGGTAATTCGCGCATCCCCGGCAGGCTGATCCACGACTCGGCACGGGTGCCCCCGAAGGAGGCATTGATCAGCCCTACGGGTACCTGAAGTTTCTCCCGCAGCCGGCGCGCGAAGTAATATCCCACCGCCGAAAAACTGCCCGCGGATTGCGGCGTACACATGGACCAGGATCCCTGGCAACTGTCTTGCGGCGTGAAGGCGCAGGCATGCGCGACGGTGAAGACGCGGAGCAGCGGATCATCCGCGGCGGCACAGACATACGCGGCGTTCTCCGTGGCGCCCAGCGACCACTCCATATTCGATTGCCCACTGCAGACCCACACCTCGCCAACCACGACGTTGGAGAAAGTTAACGTATTGGTGCCGGCAATAACCAGGCGGGAGGGTACGGCCGTCGCGGTGAGAGGCTTAAGGCGCACACGCCATTGCCCGCGCCTGTCAGTCACCGTATGCACGGACTGCTCTGCGAAGGTGACCTTCACCGCCTCCCCGGGCGTCGCATCACCCCAGACCGGCACCGGTTGCGCGCGTTGCAACACCAGATTATCGCCAAACAGTGATGCGGCGTGCACTACGGCGCGGAGCGGAATGACGATGAAAAACGCGAGACAAGCCGCAAGTGTGATTCTGATCAGTTGCATAGCATCTCCTGAACAATCGGGGGGATGAAGGAGGAACCAACGGTATGGATCGAACATAAGCAGACTGGCTGTTCGCAACATCATCAGCCTTGCTTTGCAGAAACAGTGGGCTAAAACGGCGGAAGCAGGGCATTGACGGCGGGGACCACTGCCGCGCATTCCACTTCGATGAGCCACCCGGGACGACAAACGGGAGCCAGTACGATCTGCACGGGCGCCCCGTGGCTGTGCTCCGCCATCAAGTGCTGCACCAGGTCGAAATCACTGGGGTCACGCAGGTAGACAAGAAAAACGCCCACATCCGCCAGGGTCGCGCCGTCCTGCTGCAACAGAGCGGCGATGTTCTCAAGTGTTCGCGCCAGTTGTCGCCGTACATCGCCGGGATGCAAGATGTTGCCAGTACGGTCGATACTGGCCGTGCCGGAGATGAAGAGTTGTTTCCGATCGGCATACGTGACGGACACCCCGCGCTCGAACGTGACGCCATAATGGTGGGTAGGACACAGATGATCCGGGGCGCTCAGATAGTGTATTTGTTCACGGCGTACACCAGCGACAGCATAGGCATCCATCATCACTTTGGCGGCGACCTGGGCGGATCGTCCCTCAATTCCCGTGCTGGCGATATAGTGGGTATCCGGCGTTAACCCGCGATCAGCGAAAAATTCCCGGCGCGCCGTCACTAATCCCTGATAATTGGCATCCACGTTTTGTACAAAAAACCAGGTGCGCAACACATGGTCCGCCACCGTTAACCCTCGCGCCTGCAGATCTTCCTCATATCTGGTCAGGATGTGCTCCGTCTGTTGCCGGGAGTAGTCCTCTTCGGGGCAGGTAAGACCGGTCGTCCAGTAATGCGTGAGTTCTCCCCGCTTTAGCGACAGGGTGGCGCCTTCTTTACGTTTCACCAGCGTCGCGCCAGGCGTCTGAACATGATAGGCCCATAAGGCGATTTTTGCCGGCGGCGCCGGAGGTTGCGAGACCCAGGAGACGGCACTGGAGGCCTCCATCTCGCGGAATTCGGTGGTGATGAGGGGTGCCTGATTGGGCAGATCGCTGCAAAAGAAGCGGTGGAAGACTCCGGTGTCGCAGGTTAGCGCGAACTGTGCACAGGCCTCCTGATAGGCCTCACGCACCCATCGTGCCTGGGTCGCAAAGTCTGCATAGGCCGTGGGACGCACAATCAGGTGATACTCATCGATACCACCGGATCCCGGAAAATACGCGATCTGCACCTCCGTCGTACTCCCCACGTACCTGACGGCAGGATAACGCATTCGGGACTGTTCCTGAGTCACCACTGCCACCATTTCTACCCCCTTGCCCCACCCCATATTGACGCGTCGCGATGATCGGCTGATATCGATATAATTTGCATACGCCCAACGGACGACTGTAGTTGCACTAGAAGCATCTGCTACCACGTCGTGGAGAGCGCTTCGCCTTTTCTGGCTTCCGTGCTGGCCAACCAGTATGCCCCGCCGACAAAGAGCGCGCCGCCGATGGCGTTGCCCAGCGAGACCCACCCCAGGTTGTAACCCAGTCCAGCCCAACTGACGGCGGTCGTGTGCGGTTGCAGCAGCGCCAGCGTCAGCAAGGTCATGTTGGCCACCGAGTGTTCGAAACCGGCGGCGATGAAGGCATAGAGACACCAGAAGATCATCACCAATTTCCCGATTTCCGTCTGCATGCGGTAAGTCATCCACACCGCCAGGCACACCAGCCAGTTGCATAATGCGCCGCGGATCAGCAATTCGACCACCGGGAGTTCCATCTTCTTTCCCGCGGATTGCTGGATAAGCGCCAGACCGTCCGGGTTGTTGTAGATGCCGGAATAATGCAGGAGCAACGCCAGCAGCATAGCGCCGGCCAGGTTGCCCAGCCAGGAGACGGCCCAGATGCGCACAAGGTCCATGCCGGTCGTCCGCTTCAACCACATGCCGATAGCCAACACCAGATTGTTGCCGGTGAAGAGTTCCGACCCGGCGAAGACCACCAGCGATAACGCCACCGCGAAGGAGGCGCCCATCACCGTCGTCTTCCAGGGACTATGCGCCCCGGCTAGTGGGGCTCCAATGGCGAAGACTAACAAAATACCCACGCCCACATATGCACCGGCGAGCATTGCCGCGACAAAATATCCCCAGGGACTCGCGCGTAAATAGGCCACTTTTTTTGCGGCAATATCGCCTACCGCATACAGGGAGTCGGAGTAGAACATAATGCTACCTCGCCAATTTCTTCCATTGTTCCCAACACCGGACCGGATAATGCAACGACGCGCACAGCGCACAGATGTGTTGATAAAATATGACTCAGCGGGTTAACCCGGCAAGTACGCCGGGGAATAAACTTCGCGCCCTCCCTGGCGAGTTCATCACCAGAGGTGAGATACCGGCGAAGTTTCGATAAACTTATCTGTGCACTCACAGCAACGCGAATTGGCCACCAGTGGGACCGGTGATGGGTGCGAGATGGGGAAATTGTGCGCTAAGATTGGCAAATTGATTGAACGGGAGCGGTAGATTGAGCATGGCGGCCAATTCTACGGCGTTCGCTGCAGCTTGCGCGCTGGGATGGTTGTTGAAGAACAGGAAATTGCCCTGTCCGCTCCCTCCGCGCCGTTCGATGATCTCACTGATCTCCTCTAATTCGGTCGGGGAGTAGAGGTAGTCATAGCGTTGGGCTTGCACACCCTGATGGCGCCACTGTTCCGCATTGCGGCCATGGAAGCGCCAATACTGAAATGACTCCATGGGCTCGGTTGCGCTATCCAGGTTTCGATAAAAGGGTTCATCGATCCGTACACGCGACGCACGAAAGTGCGCCAGGATGTCGTGTGATTGTGGTGTATCCCATGAGCTATGCCGTAATTCGACAGCCAACGGATACGGCGTGAACTGGTCCAACGTGCGTACCACGATGGCCAGATGCTCTGCCGTGCGGTGAAAATGGTCGGCGTATTGTACCAACACCGCACCTAACCGCCGGGCGTCCGCCAGCAAATCCAGCACCCCCCGCATGCCGGAGACATCCTCGGTTGTGATCTCCGGTGAAGATCCTTCCTCGCGCGCATAAAATTCGGGGTGGGTGAACTTGCGGTAGAGTTTCACGGCGAAGTTGAACGAGGCCGGCGTGCGTTCGATCCACCCGCGCACTGTTTCACGCGACGGCACTCGATAAAAGGAGGTGTTCACTTCCACCGCGGGAAAACGTTCGGCATAATAGCCCAGTTCATCCCCGGCCCATTTCTTCGGATAGAAGATTCCCTTCCACTTGCCGTAACCCGAGGGATACGACCAGCCGGAGGTTCCAATATAGGTGATGGCAGGATCCATGGGCGGTGAACTCTTCAGGATCGTCGGGCGTTGTCGGCCAAATGCACAGCGGGATAATTTCCCTGGCCATACTTCACATCATGCGTCCTGACCGAGAGGAATGAGTTTATACCCATCAAACATGACTCCTTCGGCCTGGTGCAGGGGACGAATGGCATAGGCGACGTGCTGATCGCGGGAACGGTTGGCGAATTCATGTTCGGTCGTGTCGGGTGCCAGCGGGACAACGACGCGGGGTTGCAGCAGGCGCGCGGCAAGCAGGCTATCCGCGAAGGTCATCTCCTGCAGCGGCAACAACAGGAGTTGCGGGTGAAACTGTTGACCGAGTGGCCCGAACTCGCCAATAAACTCGGTGGGTCCGGTATGATAAAGTGTGACATTGTCGGCGACCAGGAAAAAACCCAGCCGTTCGCCGGGGCGGTCATTGCGCGCGGGGGTGGCCAAGATGCCCAACCCGGGCAGGTCGAACCTTGCTCCGGGGGACAGGGCCACGGCGCGTTCTTCGGGAAAACCTTCTTCCACCAATCGTTGCCGTACAGCGGACGGTCCAATAAAACGCGCGGCCGTACGCTGCGCGAGTTGGCGCAATATCAGGCGCGAGGGCAACTCGGAGCAGATGATCAGGTCGGCGCCAGGTAAATCCTCAGGAGTGAGCAGGCTATCGTCGTTCCATTCCGGCAACAACAGCATCAGATAGCGATGCGTTTTGAGCGCGAAAGCGACATCGCCGATACGCCACAGCGCCACACGCCCCACCGGTACACGTTGTTCGGAGATCAATTCCGCCAACTGCAGTCCGCGGCGGCTCCACTCGCCGGCGACGATCATCCCGGCGCCGATTTCCAAACGCAACGGCAGATGCAATGGCGTCCGCGGGGGGAGCACCAGCGCACCATGGCGCGAATCGTCAGCGATCGGTTTGGCTGTGGCCAGCGGCTGCACCCGAAAGAGATTGGCCGCCGGGTTGGCTTCATCACGCTGCCCGACAATCACGGCGTGCGGGAGAAGCGACACCGGGAAGGTCAAACGAATATCAACCGGCGCGGAGGCGGGACGAAAACCGATCCATCCTTCGCGCAAATCGCGAGCCAGCGCCTGATAGGGGGTGGAGACCAGCAACCCAAAATCCAACTCGTTGCCAAACGGTCCGACCCCTTGCTGCACTTCCACTGCGTTCACCGGCACGATGACCATATCACCGGGTTGCGCACGCAGTGAAATCACCGCCGCCCAGGTGGTCTGCATGGGCCACACATTACGGTTCGTGAATACCTCCTCCACGGTTACCGCGGCTTCTCCGGCATTCAAGCGCACAAATCGCTCGACGATAATCGTGCCCGGCGTGACGCGGACGCGACCGTCAATCGTATGGGAGACGCGTTCCACCATACACCATAGCCGTGCGGTAACATGGTCAGCGTCAACCTCGACGATCTCACCTTCCCAGGCTTGATGCGACAACAACTCGCCGTCTGCAAGGAGTGACGGAAACGCGGCGCACCACCCGCCATGTACGGTGAGCGTACTGCGATGACTGGAAATGAATTCCACCGCCAACAACTCCATGTTGAGCGGTCGATAGAAGAGGCTGCACAATCGCCCGCCATATTCTGGCAGAATCGAAAGCGAAATTACGCCATTGTCGAGTACCAGCGACCGCGTGCCGGCAAGGTTGCTTTCCTTGCCCGAACAATGCGGTGTTGGGAGTTGTAAATCGTCAGGCAATAAACTGCACAAACCGACGATCAGCAACGCCATTATACATATCAGCAACAAAGACATAGCATTTCCACACGTATTCGATCAGGTGACAGCCCCGCGCTGTGAACCAGTGTAGCGCGTACCTGAGTTCTTTATGCTCAGGACTTTTATGCTCGAGCATATTGCCCTCACTTGCCCCCGCGCACAGAGGAGAGGGGAGGAAGCGGAAGTGAAAGTCCCGATTCTTTTGTCCGCGACGTGTGTTGTATGATTCCAGAGTTGATCTCAATCGCGGAATTTTACTTTAACGGCATCAGGTTCAGCGTGTAGCTGACCGTACCACCAAGGGTGCGGCTAGATTTCGTCACATTATATACAATGCCGGTGAAGGTCAAACCACTGGTGCTGAAACTGAGGCCGGCGTTGGTCTGGTTGAGATGATCGGCATGCAGTTGCTCAGCCTGCACACTGATGGGACCGAAGCCCGCGGTTGCCCCCAGCATCGTGTGATAGACATCCGCGCCATCGCGCAACACACCGAGGCTCACCGCGGATTTGGCCACGATGAGTGATTTTGTGGCGACCGCATACAGTTGCGGTTTTTTGCCACTGGCGAGATTCTGTACGCCTACCGCCACCGCGGGGAGCAGCAGATCACTCATGAAGCGCCATTTTGCATTGGCGACCGGTTTGCTCCCGACTTCATCGATGCCCGCTTCCAAGCCAAAAATCGCACCCGCCTGTATACCGCCGATCCATTTCTCGTCATTCGCATAGAAGTGCTGGCTTTTATAGTCCGCCGACAGGCGCACTGCACCTAACCCCAGAGTTTCCGCGGTGGGCATGGTCAACAAACCGGTAGGCGCTGCCAGACATGCAAGCGCGGCAAGGAGCATGACACTGATCGACACGAAGAGACGCATGGTAGACCTCCCTTAACGCCGGACATGTCTCCCGGCTGTTCCCACTTTATTCGCGACTGATGCGTAGAGTTCCTTTTGACGGAGCTGAATGCCGGGGTGAGTGCGGGATGACATTCTCAGGAGCGCAGCAAAAACCAGAGCCCGACTCGATGTCCGCACCGGGAGGACCATCGAGCCAGGCTCTGGGGTTGTCTTCCGCTAATTGTTGATGGCCGTTTCTCAGTTCTTTTTTAGCGGGTAGAGCATGATATCCGCCAGATTTTTGTCATTGCCCGGGCCAACAGCGGGGAAATCGACTTCCACTTTCGGTGCGGGTGGTTTCTCCCCAATGCGCAGACTGACTGTGCGTTCTGTCTGGTTCTCTGCGGAATCCTTCACCTGGATGACCACCTTATGCTCACCGGGTGTAAATTGCGGTTCTCCGTCAGGCGGCATCAGCAAGGCGACTTCCTTCTTACTCGAAAAAATGCCTGCAGCCGGTGTGAGCGCAATCCACGGTCCATCGTCGATGCGAAACCGCCCACCGGTGATGGGCGTAAGGTTGTCCGTCACGTCGAGACGCTGCAATGAGGCCCATACATAGACGGTACTTGCGACATTGATCGTCGGCGGAGTATTGTCGACCGTGAAGCGACCGGAGATTGCTTCACCGGTTTTTGCGTCATACGGCTTCGAGTATTTGTCGGATGCGATCACTTTGATCCGATATGTGCCATCGGGAACGGAGCGGGAATCCCATGGGATACTCTTCTCGCGAACTTCCGAGGTCGACACATTCGGCGCTGCGGGCATCGGGGCCAATTCTGGCGTTACCACCTCTGCCGGGCCCTTACTTTTCTCGGCCTTCCCGCTTTTCGGTTTGACATTCTTACCATCTTTCACCGTTGACGCCGGCGTGGGTGGAGGCGGTGTGGGTTTGGGGGTGGCGCCGCGTGTTAACTGTTTCCAGTTTTCTCCGTCGTCGCCGGAGTAGAACACGGTATACACCAATTCATCACCGTCAGGATCCTGCCCTTCCCAGCGAATATCCTTGGTGCCGTTGAGGAAACTGCCGGCCTTCGGCATGTCCAGCTTCACGGTCGGCGCCTGATTCACCGGCTGGTAATACAGACGGACATACTCCAACGCCGGTGATTTGGCATCCGTGCCGGTCAAATGCACACGGAACTGCGCAAAGGTGGCCGGATCACTGGTCAACTCCGCGGTTTCCGGATTGATGGCGGTCCATTTCTCCCAGGTAGGATCAGGCACCGCGGTACTGCCACTGCGGGAAGCGACGGTGGCCGCATCCCGTGCGCCGTTGATTTGCACATCGATCTGCCCCCACCGGGAAACGACCGGCGTTTGCAGCACTGCGGAAAGGAATGTCCCCTGGGTTCGCGGCTCGAGCTTGAGCACCTGACCCGGAGATGACGTGGCGGCAAGGAGCGCGCCAGTCGCGTCAACGGTCAAGGCGTTCACCATCAACGACTCAGGCCCGGTCGATTCTTGTTCGTCGTCGCCGGTACGCAGATCTTCCCGCGCGAAGATCGGGATGACTTCCGGCTCTTTACTCGCGGGATTGACGATGCGATAGATACCGCCGGCGGGACCGGTGGCGGCATAGAGATCGTTGCCCACCATTTGCAGCGCGAGCACGTGTCGATTACCGCGTCCCATTCCGCGCATCAGCTCAGTTTTCGTGCCATCAAGCGCCACGCGGTACACCCGGCAAATCGGCGAGGTGCCGACGTAGACGTTGTCGTCTTTATCGACAGCCAGACTGACCACCGCGCCGCGCGCTTCATAGACCGCATGCAGTTCGCCATCTTTCGATAGGCGATAAACTTTGCCGCGCGGCGCTGTAGCCAGGTAGACATCGCCATTCGTCCCCGGTTCCAGTGTGAAGACTTGTTTATCGGGCACATAGCAGGCCACTTGCAACGGGACATCGGCATCATCGCGCAGTAGATACACGGTTCCCTGATCGCAGGCCGCATACCGTTTACCATCAGTAGCGATGGCCAGATCCCAAATGGCGGCGCCTGGCAATTGCCAATCCCGAATGAGGCTACCGTCGGGTTTAATCAAGCGCACATGCTGGTCAGGCCAGGTGGCAACCAGCAGGTTGCCGGCATCATCACCGGTTAAACCGGTGACCGCGCTAACGGCGGGGAGCGGATCTTTCGGGAAGATAGCTTCCCCTTTTCCATCCGCGGTCAGGTGAACGACTTCCTGGCTCCCCCACCCGGCCACATAGGTTCCGAGCAGCGTCGTGACGATTTTCCATGGAGTCATGTCGGTCGTCTGATAGACCGTACGCACGGTGGGCGCCAGTACCAGCCGTCCGCGCGAAGTCACACTGGTTCCCAGGTGTTTCCCGCGCAGGAAATCTTGTCGCGTGGTCAGCCCCCAACTGGGACGAGCCTTCGGCGGCATCGCCTTGACCGCGTCCGGCTTGGGAGTGGTGCTGGCTGGCTTGGCAGTGATTTCATCACCGCCGGCATCATTGGCATCGCTCGCCGTGTCAGTATCGCTGGGCGTCGCGGCTTCGACAGACGTGTCCGCTGTGTCGTTCCACGTATTCCACGGGGTCAACGAAAACGGCGAAACGGTCTGGCTGGGATAACGGAAGATTGGCAACAGCGGGATCGGTTGCAACATTTTCGGGGTCTTCAAACTGTCGAAAAGGATCGCATGCCGCGCGCGCTGCGCCGGGGTGAACCAGGGGGCAGCGGCGTAGGAACTCTCGTAATTTTTCTCCATCGCGCTGTCGTCGCCCGCACTGGGGGCGGGTCCATCGGCGAGACTCAGAATCGGCATTTGTACACCGAAATCAAATTCACCCTGGCGCGAGTGGACGGCGTTTTCCTCGGTTTCGATCGCGATGAGCACCGCCTGACCGCCGGTGAGGACATACGGTTCCGGCTGGGAGGTTAGATAGGTCGTCGGTTTCGCGGTGTTGGAGGAACTATCTTTCTCGTCGCTGTTCCCCTGCCCGCGACTGGCGCCGCCACCCAGGTTAATACGCGGCATACCGCCGGCATATTCGGACAACTGCAATAAATCGAAGAGCGGCGCGGGCACATCGTTGAGCATGTGCCCGCGATACCCATAGCTCGGAGTGGGAAAGACTTCCGCGGTGAGTAGCGACTTGGCCGACGGATTATCGGTGAGCCAGCGCACCACGCCGCGCACGCCTTCTTCCGCGGTGGGCGGAGCGGACACCAGGGGTTTCAGCATGGCCGCCTGGGTGCCGCCAGCGATGATGATGGCCATCACGGGTTCCGATGCGTAGTTCGGCACTTTAACGGCAATTTTTTGCGTTTCGACCGGCTTCCCATAGGGGCGAATCTTGACGGTCAGATTCACGGTTTCACCGGGACGCGCCACCGGACGATCCGGGGTAATTTTCTCAATACTGGCGGAATTGCGCTCGGGGGCATATCGAATTTCCAGGTAAACGCGCTTGACGACGACCGGTTCGTAGGGATTCGTCATCAAAGAATCGGTTAAGAAGAGGAATTCACCCAACGGCATTTGGGAGGGGTTGGCCTGCGGCGCCACGACGATATTCTGCTCGATATCACCCAATTTATCCGTGGAGATGACAGTGCGCGCGGTGAAGGTCCCTTCATCCCAGGACAGGTTGCCCATCTGCTCCGCACCGCTTTTCAACACATAAAGGTAGAGCAAGAACGGCGTGAAGTCCGGGTTGTTCATCATCTCCGCGGTGTAGCGACGGCCAAAATTCCGACTGGTGTCGGTCAGCGAGAGCGCGATGGGCAAAGTGTTCGGCGTTTGTCCGAGTTTCCCCCCCAGCGCAAAGGAACGATCAGACGTTGCCGTCCCGACTCTCCCCATAGGCGAAGCCATCTTAAACGAGGACTGACTGCTGTTGATGATATCGTGGACATAAGCGGCGTCCATGGCGATGTCGATCTTCCCCAGACTGAACAGCGGATGCCCAAACGCGAGCACCGTATCGCCTTTGACATAGGTCACGGTGCCCACAGCGGAAAGATTCGCATCACCTTCCATCAGCGAGACCGCCACCGCCGAACCGGCGACGAGTTTCGGGGCTGGTCCATCCGCCTCGCCAGGCCCTTCCATAGCGCGCACATTATACCGATCTAAAAACTTCTGCAACGGGCCCATGGCGGAATCCGGGAGACCACTAACAAAGAGTGGGGTCGCCGCGGGAGTGAGCACCATAGTCGTGGGATCAACTTTGTCCTGGCGCAGGGCGGCATCGGCATGATTGGCGGCAACTTCGACGCGCGTGATCTGCCGTTTGCCGATCGTAATCACCCGGTTTTTGGGCACCAGGCTCCCGATCAGGGGCGGCGTCACCGACCCGGGTTCAGTACATTCCAACATGTTGGCAATAGGTGTGACGCCGGCGACGGCCTCCTGCTGGAAATCCCACCCATAGGCATATGCACCGATCAACCGGTCATTGATATAAATCGGGCTGCCGCTCATGCCGGCAACGGTCTGCAATTTACGGTCCACGACTGGACCGCTGGTCACTTTGATCAGGATCATGTCGAAGCCAAAATCGAGCTTTTTCAACACACCGATGACTTCAATATTAAATGTCTCGACCTTGGTGCCGTGAAATACCGTTTTCCCGTATCCGACCATGCCGGGGGTAATTTCCTCGACCCCCATAAATTCCTTCGGATCCCAGGCCAGCTGGGCCGACGCCGAGCATGACAGGACGGTAACAACGATAAGCAACAGGCCGACAAGCCACCCCTGTAGTTTCACCGAAGCCTCCTTTTGGCTAACGCCGTGCAACGCACGGGCGAACTCTACGTATGGTACTGAAACTGGCAGACCCGCGCAACGCGCACTGGCATGCACTGTTATCGCAGCTTCGTAGGATAGATTCTCCGCATAATGGCAGACTCCTTCTCGCCTACCCGCGAACGCGGGTTTTTCCCAAAATGCGCGAGTTCCTACCCGAACAGAGCGTATATTCAAGGTTCAAAGTAGAGCCTGTCCCTCAGTCCACGCCTTCGCATCGCAGAGTCTTTTTCCGCGAAGCGTCGTCGAGAAAAGGTGGTATGTTCTACAGCCCGGAATATTTCTGTGTAATTTAACTGCCAGGCTGACGGCGGCATTATTCAGAATGTTTTGGATCCTGCGGAATGGCGACACGAATCGCTGCTGCGCGGCACCGCGAATGAGGACACCTGCCATGGATTATCTGCCACTCGCTGATCTCTTAGCTCACGCCCGACAACATGGGTATGCCGTGCCATCGTTCTGTACCTGGAACGCCGAAGTTCTGGAAGTCGTCCTGCAGACCGCGCAACGCCTGCAGGCACCGGTCATCGTGATGGCCGGGCCTGTGGAGTTCGGCCTGCTGCGCCCACGCATCCTCGCTCCTATCGCGCGGCAACTCCTTGATATCTACCCGGTGACGGCGGCGCTACACCTTGATCATGGCGATACGCCGGAAATCGTGGACGACTGCCTGGCGGCGGGGTTTACGTCGGTGATGCTGGATTACTCTGCCAGATCCTACCAGGAGAATGTCGCCGCCCTGCGCGCGGTCGTCGCACGCGCGCATCCGTGCGGCGTATCCGTCGAAGCCGAGATCGGCCATGTCGGTCGCGTAGACAACATCTCCATTGAAGGAGAACGCGCTTCCACCTTCACCGAACCCGCGGATGCCGCCGCGTTTGTCGAGGCCACCGGCGTCGATGCCCTGGCGATCTCGATCGGCAATGCGCATGGGCAATATACGCACCTCCCCCACTTCGACTTTCCCCGACTCGCCGCGATTCAGCACGCCACACGCATTCCACTCGTGCTGCATGGCGGCTCCGGCACGCCGGATGATGAACTGCGCCAGGCAATTGAGTTGGGGATCGCCAAAGTTAACGTCGCCACCGATCTCATCGCCGCCGTCCGTTCCTCGCTACGGACGCAGTGGGAGACCGGTCGCAACCTGTGGACCCCGGCCGCGCTGGCGGAAGCCGTGCAGGCAATGGTGCCGGCGATTGAACGGTGGATCACACGGACGGGGGCGAAAGGACAGGCCTGAGCGGATAGTGCGGTGCTAGCCCGCCTGGAGTTTAGCCCTTTTCATGCAGCTGTTACAGACGTATGTCAGCACACATCTGGCGCGCGAGCGTCTCGCGAGCACGAGCGTGTCTGCTGGTTGTAGATTCAAGAGCACAATGCTGCGTGGAATCAGGTCGTTACGCTATTCTCACGGAACTGGGTGACGACGCTATTAGTACGCACGGTGCTCTCGCGAGTGCTCGGGAGACCCTCGCGCGCCAGCGGGAAACGGCAATCGATCACTGTTTCTGTGAAATAACCGGAGAAAAATGGACTAGACACCAGGGTTCGGCTAGCAGCCCACGGATAAAGTCTCGTCGGCGCTGACACCAATCTTTTCTTGCGATACTTCACACTGTATCTAGCGTCTATGCCTTCATAGAGTAACTAGATACAGTGTTCTCCTGACACAAAAATCTCGGCATCATCCCACAACGATACTTTATCCACGGGCTGCTAGCCGCGATTATCACGCCCATCATGCCTGGCTTTTGCTAACCGGGTAATCGACGGAATGCCGGAGCAAACCGGCGTGACCTCAATTTGACCAGAAGCAACGGTAAGTGTTGCAATAGTTCCTGCGAGTTTTTTAATTATCTTCTGAAGCGGATCTGCGACTTCACCGCAACGCATCTATGCCGATCAACCGGCAAACTCTTGATGCCTCTCCCTTATCGATCTTTATCCCTTTTCACTCATTTCGGTTGAGGCTATCCGAAATATATTTATATTAAATGCAATAGACTACTTGACAACAAATGACTCAAGTAGTATGATCATGACTGAAGCAGGGCTCTTGCGTTCGAAAATTACAGACCCACGCGATGGCCCGAACTATTGGAGGTAGTACAAATGGCAAAAGTTATTGGCATCGACCTTGGTACCACGAATTCCGTGGTGGCCGTAATGGAGAGTGGCGAGCCGACGGTCATTACCAATACCGAAGGCAGCCGACTGACGCCTTCGGTGGTGGGGTTCACCAAAACCGGCGAACGCCTGGTGGGCCAACCCGCGAAACGACAGGCCACCATCAATTCGGAAAACACGGTCTTCTCTATCAAGCGCTTTATGGGACGGCGCTATGATGAAGTAGCCTCTGAGCGCGGTATGGTTCCATATCGAGTCGTCCCGACGAGCACCGGCATCGTGGCGGTTGATATCCAGGGGAAGGAATACACCCCGGAAGAGATTTCGGCCATGATCCTGCAAAAACTGAAGAATGACGCGGAAACCTATCTGGGAGAAAAGGTCGAGGCTGCGGTGATCACCGTACCCGCGTACTTCAATGACGCGCAACGGAACGCAACGAAAACCGCGGGTGAGATTGCCGGACTCAATGTGCTGCGTATCGTCAATGAGCCGACGGCGGCGTCACTGGCCTACGGGTTGGATAAGAAGAAGGATGAGACGATCCTGGTGTGGGACCTGGGCGGTGGTACGTTTGACGTCTCGGTGCTCGAAGTCGGCGACGGCGTGTTTGAAGTGAAGTCCACCAATGGCGACACGCACCTTGGCGGCGACGACTGGGACGAACGGATCGTGAACTGGCTGGCAGACGGGTTTAAGAAGGAGCAAGGCATCGACTTGCGCCAGGACCGCCAGGCGTTACAACGCCTGCGTGAAGCCTCGGAAAAGGCGAAGGTCGAGTTATCGAGCATGGTGCAGACCACGATCAACCTGCCGTATGTCACCGCGGATCAGAACGGCCCGAAGCACCTCGATATGGTGCTCACGCGTGCAAAATTCGAAGATCTCACGCATGACCTGATCGATCGGATGGTCGGTCCGTTCAACAGCGCACTGCGTGATGCAGGCATCAAAGCCGAGAATCTCGATGAGATCGTGATGGTCGGCGGATCGACGCGCATGCCGATGGTCATTGAACTGGTACGCAAACTCGCGGGCAAAGAACCGCATCGCGGTGTGAACCCGGATGAAGTGGTCGCCGTGGGCGCCGCCATTCAGGCGTCGGTCCTGACCGGAGAGAAGAAAGATATCGTGCTCCTCGACGTGACCCCGCTTTCACTGGGGATCGAGACGGCCGGCGGTATCTTCACCCGACTGGTAGACCGCAATACCACCATCCCAACCCGAAAGAATGAAACCTTCACCACCTATTCGGATTTCCAGCCGGCGGTGACGATTATGGTCTTTCAAGGGGAGCGCGAAATCGCCCGGGAGAATAAACTGCTCGGGCAGTTCGACCTGACCGGCATTCCCCCCTCGCCGCGCGGCGTGCCGAAAATCGAAGTCACCTTCGATATCGACGCCAATGGCATTGTCCATGTGAGCGCCAAAGATCAAGCGACCGGACGTGAACAGAGCATCACCATTACCGGCTCGGGGACGCTGGATCGGTCGGAAGTTGATCGCATGGTGCGCGATGCCGAGGCACATGCCGAGGATGATCGCAAAACCAAGGAATTGGCCGAAACACGCAACTCGGCGGACAGCCTGGCGTACCAGGTTGAAAAGCAGATCAAAGATCTGGGCGACAAGCTCAGCGACGCGGATAAATCCACGCTGGAAGCCGGCGTCAAAAACGTACGCGACGCCTTAGCGACCGAGGATGTCGCCCGCATCCGGACAGCGGTGCAAGAGTTGCAGACCACGACCTCGGATGTGATGCAGCGCGTCTATGAAGCAACCAGCGCCGCGGCTGCCGCGCAAGGTGCCGCCCCGGAGGGCGATGCCGGCAATGCGCAGCAACATCCCGGCGGCGACGATGTGATCGACGCCGAGTTCAAAGAGAATAAGTGAGCATAACCGGGGGGGTGTTCTACACCCCCCATACCCACGCGAAGGATGGCGAGAACGATGCAGAACACTCATCGCTTCGCCGACAACTTATGACGCCGCACCTTACACGCCAGGGGTGAAAACCGGTGGGCTTGTGGTGTGGCGCTCAACAAATCCCAATGACGCAGGGTGGTGTGCAATGGCAAAGGATTACTACAACCTACTCGGTGTGAACCGGGGGGCATCGGTCAAAGAGATCAAGAGCGCCTACCGCAAGTTGGCGCGCAAGCACCATCCTGATGTGAACCCGGGCAACTCGGCAGCGGAAGAACAGTTTAAAGCAATCTCCGAAGCCTACGAAGTGTTGTCCGATGTCGAGAAACGCAAAAAATACGATCAATTCGGCCACCTGGGCGGCGATGCGTGGCGGCATGCCGGCGAGGCCGGTTTCAACGCCGGCGGGCAGGGTGGTCAGTGGTCACAGGCAAATATGAACCCGGAAGATCTGGACCTGGATGCCGGTTTTGCCGATATCCTTGGCGGTCTCTTCGGCGCGGGACGCAGCAGTCGCATGGGTAGTGGCTTCACGCGCCGCGCGCCGGCGCCGGCAAAAGGCGAGGATGCCTCCGTTGAGGTCGAGATCACCCTGGAAGAGGCGTTCTTCGGCGCGGAACGTTCGCTGTCGTTGCTGGTGCGCGAACCCTGCCCCACCTGTCGTGGTACGGGTGTCAGCACGAATAGACGCTGTCCCACCTGTGGCGGCAACGGCATGGTGGAACGTCCCAATACGCTGACCGTAAAGATTCCGAAAGGTGTCGGCGACGGGGCAAAGATCCGCCTGGCCGGCAAGGGGGGCGCCGGCGCCGCTGGCGGACCGCCCGGCGATCTCTTCTTAATCCCGCGCCTGCTGCCGCACACACGATTTGAACGGAAAGAAAGTGATCTCTATACCGAGGTGACGGTGACGTTCCCCGATGCGGCGTTGGGCGCCGAGGTAGAAGTCCAGACGATGACCGGCCCGGTGACCGCGCGAGTACCCGCCGGCACCTCGTCGGGCCAATCGTTGCGCCTGCGCGGGAAAGGCATGCCGCATGTGCGCGGCGAGGGGCATGGCGACCTGTATGCGCGGGTGCGCGTGTCGGTGCCCAAACATCTCACGGCGCGCGAACAGGAGTTGATTGAGGAATTGAAAGGTTTGCTGGAACTCGACTGAGTTACCGGCAGCCGCGGCATATACACCATTTAAGCCGCGAGGAGGTTGGCATGATCGGCGAAATGAATGATCGAGTAACACCGCTGTATCTGATCAGCGTCGTGGCGACGATGCTGGAAATTCATCCACAGACATTACGCCTGTACGAACGTCTGGGCTTACTGTGTCCACGACGTCGTGGACATATTCGCTTATATTCTGAACTGGATATCGAGCGCCTGCGGCAGATCCAGCGCTTGAAGAATGATCTGGGCGTGAATCTCGCCGGGATCGACGTAATCCTCAAACTATTGGACCGGATCGACGAATTACAGCAGGAAAACGAACGCATTCGCGCGCAGGCGAAGCGCCGTTTGAAACGCATCAGCCAGGACTGGTAACCAGAGCGTTATTCATGTGTTCATGAATAATGCGGGGTAAGCCGCGTGCAGCGCGGATTTTTCACCTTCGCTCACCTACTACAGCAGCGCTTGAGCTTGGGGAGAAATGGAGGAAGACCATGGCGATGGATTTTAATAAATTCACGGAGAAGGCCCAGGAAGCGCTCATGATCGCGCAAGCAGTGATGCAGCGCTATCAACATATGCAATTGGACACGGATCACCTGTTGTTGGCGCTTCTGGAGCAACCGGACGGCACGGTGGTGAAAGTTCTGGACGAGATTGGCGTGGATACCATCCGTCTGGCGGATGCCGTGAAAAATGCGTTGGAACGCCTGCCCAAAGTCTCCGGCAGCGGAGCCCGGCAAGCGCAAGTGTATCCAACGCCGGCGGCGCAACGCGTGATGAGTGAGTTGTGCGGGGCCATTGCCCAGCGCATGCACGATGACTATATCGCCACCGAACATTTGCTGTTCGCCATCATTGAGGAAGGCACATCGGGCACCACACGTATCCTGCGCGAGTTCAAGATTACGCGCGAGCGCGTCGAACAAGGCTTACTGGCGGTGCGCGGCGATCATCGGGTCACGGAGCCCGGGGCGGAAGGTCGGTATCAGACCTTAGCCAAGTATAGCCGCGACCTGACGGTGATGGCCCGCGAAGGCAAGCTCGATCCGGTCATAGGGCGCGACGAAGAGATCCGCCGCGTCATCGAAATTCTCTCCCGCCGCACCAAGAATAACCCGGCACTGATCGGTGATCCGGGGGTCGGCAAGACGGCCATCGTGGAAGGACTGGCCCAGGCG
>Ga0118677_10000043_pt1 | contig 227103 bp, 224 predicted proteins | sample AliMusrvi5mmetaG_FD_86154 | JGI IMG/M metagenome (GOLD analysis project Ga0118677, IMG submission 86154) | reverse complement strand
AGATTCGAGTTTTCCATAACTGTTCCACTTCTTAGGGTGGTTCTGAAGGAGCAGGAACTGCACTGAAACTGCCACTTAGCTGCAAGCCAGTAATGCTTCTTACCTCCACAATGTTTGCACGTTACGCCTTCTTTTTGCCTTATATCTCGCAAGTAAGCCTTACAACTAAGCTCGTCCTTAAATTTGTCAACAAATTCCAATATGTTCATACCCGATTATTTTATTGTGCAAAACTAATCGAGCACTATGCCAAAACAGGTCGTACTGGCAAGAAAACGACTAAGCAATTAAAAGTATTGGAAATAGAATCTTTCCTAAGGGCACTTTGCTCTTTGCTATGTATGGTTCAATTGGGAAAGTTGCTATTACGGGCCAAGAACTCGCAACCAATCAGGCAATACTTGGAATCAGACCTAAAGGTAAAAAAGAAATATATCTGCCATATCTAAAAGTCTGGTTTGAAAGTAATAAGCAAAAATTAATCAATCAAGGAAGAGGTGTTGCCCTACAAAATCTATCAGCAACAATTATTAGAAATTTAGAAGTTCCTTTACCATCATTCTCCGATCAACTCCACATTGCCAACCTTTTAAGCAAAGCCGAAAACCTGATAACACAGCGCAAACAATGCATTACCTTGCTTGATGATTTTTTGAAAAGCACTTTTTGGGAGATGTTTGGAGACAACTCGACGAAGAATGATAATGGATGGAAAAGAATAACCTTAATTGAAGCTTGTTCAAATAAACATGACGTTAAGTGCGGGCCTTTTGGAACTCAATTAGGGAAAAGTGAATATCAAATAGATGGAGTTCCAGTATGGGGAATTCCCCAAATTAATTCGCATTTTAAAATTCTTCCAAAGGATTTTGTAACCGCTAAAAAGGCCTTAGAACTTGATGAATATTCAGTAATTCCCTATGACATTGTAATGTCTAGAAAAGGAAATGTCGGAAAATGCTCACTATTTCCAAAACTATTTCCAAAAGGAATCATTCATTCTGATGTATTAAGAATTAGAACAGATAAGAGAAAAATGCTTCCGGAATTTTTATTGTATCAATTAAAGTTTAGTAAGCATGTAGAAATCCAAATTAATGGCGTAAGCAAAGGAGCAATAATGGCTGGTATTAATGTTGGTAAGCTAAAGCACATTATTATTCAACTTCCTCCTTTAAAACTCCAAAACCAATTCGCCCAAATCGTGGAAAGAACAGAAACGCTCAAAGCTCAATACCAAAGCAGTTTGCATGAGTTGGAGAATTTGTACGGCAGTTTAAGCCAGCGGGCGTTCCGGGGGGAGTTAACAATGTCTAAACTGTGATTTATGAGATTAAGATGATACTATGATTTATGATATTAAGATTAAACTATGATTTGTGAGATTAAGATGATTACGGTGATTAAACCGATTGCCTAACCATTATGATCGCAGAAACCAAAAAAAAATATGGTCCAGTCATTTTGAAGAACAAGTTTTAATGGGGGATGAATAGGAAGCGGAATATCAGGTATATAAAAAGAAGTAAGTCTTTGCGGTTCGAAAAATTAATGCAGTATTTAGCTTGAAATCAATAGAAAACATATATCTCTGCTGGCGAAAAGGTCAATCGCACCGTAGGCATTTAGTGGGAATTATCCGTCGGAATGCTTCGGATGGGGTACGGTTTTCATATATAAAGGAATATATCAAAGCGGCAATGCAGGATGGTTTCTCTCCTTACACAGAGTTTCCCGATATTGCAAAAGTATATTCTGACAATGTATTGGATATTTTCGGGCAGCGATTAATGAAATCAGAGCGTGCTGACATCCAGAGCCATTTTTAGATTTTGTTAGGAAATCAAACCCGAATATAAAACCGACAAATATTATTTATTGGCACATACTCAGGGATTAGTCACAACAGATAATTTTGAATTTTTGGCCGATTACAAACCGCATAAAGATTTATCATTTGTAACCGATCTTGCCAGTGTTCGTTCCAGAAAACTTATTCCCGGATCAATAAAAATTGGCGATATTCTGTCATTTGAAATTGAGCCAGAAAATAAATTTGATAAATATGCAGTGAAAGTATTTAAGGATAATATTGAGGTAGGCTATATTAAGAAAATTCATTCTCGTGTTTTTTTCCAGGCAAAAGCCAAGAACTTAATAATTAAAGTTAAGGCCTTAGATCGAAACGGAATCATCAGCAGGATTTTTGTAAAGGATAGTTTTTAACTATACCTTATATTTTAAGTCTCTATGACGCTTAGTGCGGGTAATTCGATTTAAGAAAACGGTTATATTCAGAGGATTATCTTTTTTTTATCGCCCTGTATCGGGTGATATTTTAAATACCGTGGGTTCAAATTCATGGATGAATATTCAACCACTGCGTTACTGTTGTTCTGTTAAGTAAAGCAAATAATGTCACATTAATTACTGAATATACTGATTTACCATTTTATATAGATCTTCTCCCTACCTTCCCTATACCATGTCCGTATCATGCTTTATAATGTATTTCGCATAATGTATGATTAGGAATTGGGATTAGAAGCCCCAAATTTGGCCTTTTAAAATGCAAAATAATTTAATTATGAGTCAATGTCGTTTGGTTAGTAATAGCAGTTGAAATGTTGCCGCAGAGATTGCAAAGTTTTATGCAGAGAACCGCAAAGATATTCGGGAATATCTACCACCGCGGTTCTTTGCGCCTTCTCAGCGATCTTTATTTAAATTTTTTAATCTCATAAGACCTTAACTAAAAGACATTGAATTAAAGTGCTTATTATTGCTTCTGTGAGTTAATCACCTATGGTTAATGGGCTACGCCGATCTTCGGCTAAGATTTTGCCACTTCGAGGCAAATGACCAAAAATAGGAATACTCCTTCGATTCGTATAGCGCTTTATATGATTTTTAAAGTTCAGATGGAAAAGCCATGGGGATATTTATAGTTTGGTTGTAAAATTTTACAATCATAGCAATTTCATCCATCATGAGTAAATATATTTCCATAAAATATACTATTTTTACACTGTTATAGTTTTTTTGTATTTTTCTGTTTTTATATTACTTTACCTACTTTTACAGGTTATTTAGGTGATGGTTGCTGTAAATGGTGATTATTAATAGAGGAGAACGAAAAAAGTAACAACCAGACTTCAGGTAATTTAATACATATTATATGGTCAATATCAAGAGTTCCATCTTGCCACTAACCGGCTTGTCTTGTACTAATTGTGCAAGAGCAGATTCAACAAACGTGAGCAAACTTCAAGGTATTTCTGAAGACAACGTTGATTTTGCGAGTGAAAAGCCTTCAATCTCCTTTGATCTTGCCCAAATCAGTGAAAAGGAAATTATTGGATGCATTTATCGTTCTGGATATGGTGTTGCAACCTGGAAAATTGAATTGCCAGATATGGGTCTTCAGGATAATACTGATGCTTTGACAATGGAGAAATTTCTTTTAAAACAAAACGGTTTAATTGATGAAAGTATTCGATTGGTTAAAAACCGGTTGATTATAAAAAATTTGTGGATGTAGTTAAGCACTTGGGGATATGGGGGGCAATAGTCAATGAGATATCGGTTCTTTTTGAAAAAGACATGTTTCAAAAATTAACGATGATTGCGGTTTTTTTTTTCATCAGGTTATATGCCTGACATACTGAAATAATGAAAATTTTTTCATAAAGATTTTATTAAAAGTTACAAAGCCAGGCAATAATATTTTGACATAAATGGTATGATTATTCAATTATTCTAACTAACACCATCTAAACCAATGGAAAGTAAAATCAATATCCTTCATCTTGAAGACACCATGGAAGATGCTGAACTGGTACAATCGGCATTAAAAAGGGGAAATGTTAATTTTGAATACTTTTTGGTTGCAAATGAAAGAGACTATATGCAAGCGCTTGAAAATCAAAAAATCGACCTAGTATTGTCAGAATACCATCTATCTGATTATAATGGATTGGAAGCTTTGGTTTTTGCAAAAGATAATTTCCCTTATATTCCTTTTGTTTTTCTAAGTGGCACAATGGGCGAAGAGGTCGCGGTTGAATCTTTGCTGAATGGTGCCACCGATTATGTACTTAAAAGCAAAATGGGACGGTTAGTATCTGCAGTTAACAGAGCCTTTAAAGAAGCACAGGGACAAAAAGCACGTTGGAAGGCAGAAGAGGATCTTCGCCGGTCGGAAGAGAATTTCCGTCGTTCAATTTCAGAATCTCCCTTAGGTATACGCATTGTTTCTGTTGATGGAAATACAGTATACGCCAATCCTACTTTTCTTGATATTTATGAATTCAGTAGTTTGGAAGAATTTGTAAGTACTCCAGCAAAAGATCGCTACACCGCTCAAAGTTATATCCAACATCAGAAAAGAAAAGAAAAAAGAGCTAATGGTTGTGATGTTTTTGATTATGAGATCAGCATTGTGCGAAAAAACGGACAAATCCGTCATGTGAAGATATCAATGAAAGAGGTTTTATGGAATGACGTTAAGCATTTCCAGGTAATAAATCAGGATTTTACTGAACATCGAAATGCAGAAGAGAAACTTCGTAAACTTTCCAGGGCGGTTGAGCAAAGTCCTGAAGCAATATGTATTACCAATCCAGATGGGATAATCGAATATGTTAATCCAAAAACGCTGGAGATAACTGGTTATAAATTAGATGAGTTAATTGGAGAAAATTCAAAAATATTCAGTTCGGGCGAGAAAACTAAAGAAGATTATATTGAGCTTTGGGAAATAATTAAATCGGGAAATATCTGGAATGGCGAATTTCATAACAAGAAAAAAAACGGTGAACTCTACTGGGAATCTGCCACTATCTCGCCGATTTTTGACTATTTTGGATGCATAACACATTATTTAGGAATAAAAGAGGATATCACTTCAAAGAAGCGGTTACTTGATGAATTGATTGCAGCCAAAGAGAAAGCAGAAGAAAGCGAACGTTTAAAATCTGCATTCCTGTCCAATATGAGCCACGAAATACGCACCCCCATGAATGGAATTCTTGGATTTGCAGGGTTACTAAAAGAGCCTAACCTATCGGGTGATGAAACGCACGAATACATTGAAATTATTGAAAAAAGCGGTGCCCGGATGCTCAATATTATCGACCAGATTGTCGATATTTCGAAAATTGAAGCCGGACTGATGGAGGTTCACATGAGGGCTACCAAAATTAACGAACAAATCGAATATATTTATAAATCATTTAAAGCAGAGGTTGAAGGTAAAGGGATGAAGTTTAGCTATCGATTAAGCTTCACTGACAAAGAGATAGTCATTTTTACTGACAAAGAAAAAGTAAATGCAATTTTAGTCAATCTTGTTAAAAATGCCATCAAATATAGTATTGATGGCGCGATAGAATTTGGATACAGCCTTGTAGATATCAACAACCGCATGTTTCTGCAGTTTTTCGTAAAGGACACTGGCATAGGAATTCCCAGGGATAGGCAGGAGGCCATCTTTGAACGTTTTATTCAGGCCGACATCGGCGATAAAAGAGCCTATCAGGGAGCCGGGCTGGGGTTATCGATCGCTAAGGCATATGTTGAGATTCTTGGTGGCAAAATTTGGGTTGATAGCACAGAAGGACATGGTTCTGTATTTTACTTCACAATTCCTTACAAAGTTGAGCAGGAAGAAAAAATAGAAGCCAAAAACTTCATTATTCCATATGAAAATGCATCTAAAATTAAACCTATTAAAATATTAGTTGTTGAGGACGATGATGTAGCTTCATTCCTCATTAAAATTTTAATTAAGAAGTTTTGCAAAGAAGTTTTGAATGCAAGCGACGGGTTTGAAGCAATTGAAATTTGTCGCAATCATCCAGACATTGACTTGGTTCTCATGGATATTAAAATGCCTGTGATGAACGGATATGAGGCAGCCCGGGGAATCAGGCAATTTAATTCTAAAGTGGTAATAATTGCTCAAACATCTTTTGCGCATTCAGGTGACAGGAAAAAGGCAATTGAGGCTGGATGTAATGAGTATATAAAAAAACCTATTAAAAAAAATCAATTTGATCAATTTGATCAATTAATTGAAAACTATTTTAAAAATTAAAGTGGTTGAAAATTGAAGGTTTGAGCAATAAAGCAGCGATTTCAATGATTAAGATCCATAACGATATTAAACGTGGATATGTATTATGATAAAATACAACTTTAATAAATTGTCCCGTGTATCCTATAAATACATTGTGATATTTTTAATTATCGGGGCCTGCATTGCCCTGCTCGGATATCAACATCATAAGGATTTTGAAACGCAGTTCAGTGTCAATGTTAAAAGTCAACTCCAAATAATTGGTGATTTAAAGGTGAAAGAGCTTGAGCATTGGCTTGAAGAAATGCATGGCGATGCTGAGACAATTTTCGGGAACGAGGTATTTTCAGATATTGTAAAACGATTTTTCAAAAGTCCGGGTGACCCCAAAGCAAAAAGGGAAATTCGGGTATGGCTGGAAGAATTCCAAACCGGTTTTAAATATGATGCGGTTATATTGACTGACCCACAACTTATAAAGAAAATAATCACTCCGGAGAAAGCAGAACAACCAAGTGAAAACATTTCACCAAATAATAGAGATTCGCTCAATTTAGGAAAATTAGTTTTTGAGGATTTCTACTTCGATGCCGTAATAAATAAAGTGTTTTTGAAAATACTTATTCCTATTCTTGATGTCCACCAATTGATTGGCATTATTGAGTTGCGAATAGACCCAACGACCTATCTTTATCCGACACTCAAGAACTGGCCCACGACCGGCAGTACTTCCGAAACTTTCATTTTACGGCGCGAGGACAATTATGCAGTTTATTTAAGCGAACTGAAGTTTCAAAAGAATGCGGTACTGAATTTAAGGTTACCACTTAAGGACGCCAAAGTATATGGAGTTAATGAAAAACCTGGATATATTGGGTTCGTGGAAGGTATCGATTATCGCGGAAAAGCTGTGGTTGCACGGGTTGATAAAGTTCCAAATTCGCCGTGGTACCTGGTTGCGAAGACGGATAAAAGTGAAGTTTATGCTCCGCTCCGGGACGATCTCTTGCAGACCATTATATTCGGTTTCCTGATGTTTTTATTAGCCGGTTTTGGTTTGGGATTTTTATGGAGAAATCAAAGAGCGGAATTCTATAAGGAAAAAATTAAATCGGCTGAAGAGCTGCAAAAACTAAATCTGGCTATAAACAACTCTCAGGAAATTGTTTTTATGACAGACATTAAAGGGATTATAACCTATATCAACACTGAATTCACAAAAATATATGGTTATACTTCTGAAGAAGTAGTAGGATTAGTTACCCCAAGAATACTTAAGAGTGGTTTATTTAAACCAGAGGAAGATAAATTTCTTTGGGAGGCTTTAATTACGAAACAAAGCGTTACAAAGACTGAATACCTGAACAGATGCAAGGATGGAAAACTAATTGAGATTGAAGGCTCGGCAACGCCGATAATTAATGCGAACGGCGACATCATCGGGTTTTTAGGATTGCAAAGCGACATTACCGGGCGCAAACGTTTAGAGTTGGAACAACAGGTGTTGCACGAGATAACGCAAGGTGTTGCTAACACTGACAACCTTCATGAATTACTGATGTTGATCCATCAATCGCTTGGAAAATTGCTTTATGCCGAGAATTATTTTATAGCGCTACATGATTCGGTTAGCGGACTCTTTAGTTTCCCCTACTATGTCGATAAGTTCGATTCGACTCCTGAGCCTGTTGAAATGGCTAAAAGTTGTACGGCCTATGTTTTCAGGACCGGAAAGCCTATACTGATTACCCCAACGGTGTTTCAGCACCTCAAAGAACAAAATGAAGTAGAGTTGGTTGGTTCATCTTCACCCTCATGGATTGGTGTGCCCCTTCAAATACCAACCCGAACAATTGGCGTTTTGGTACTTCAACATTACAAAAAGGAAGATGTCTATTCTGAACGGGATGTTCAGTTTTTGAATTCTGTTGGAAGTCAGATCGCTATGATAATTGATCGTAAGAAGGCAGAGGAAGATCTACGCAACGCGCACTTATTGCTACGAACGGTCATTGATAATGTTCCAGATTCAATTTATAGCAAGGACATTGCCTATCGAAAGACACTTGCTAACCCTACGGAATTACGCTATTCAGGAGTAAAGTCTGAAACTGAAATTTTAGGAAAAACAGACTTTGACCTATATCCTAAGGAGCTGGCTGAAGGGTTCTTTGCTGATGATCAGTTGGTCATACAAACAGGCCAACCTGTGATTAACAGGGAAGAATTTATAATTGATATAAACGGGCAAAAACATTGGCTGCTTACCTCAAAGCTTCCGATTAAAGATGAATTTGGCATTATTACCGGACTTGTTGGTATTGGCAGGGATATTACCATGCGCAGACAAGCCGAAGAGGACCTTCGTGAAAGTGAAATTAAACTGAACGCAATTCTTCAATCGACCGCCGATGGCATTTTGGCAGTTAATCGTAATGGTAAAATAATAAAAACGAACTGGAGATTTGTGGAACTGTGGCAAATTCCACAGCCTTTGGTTGATTCGGGTGATGATGATGTCTTAATCGGTTATGTACTCAATCAGTTGACTAATCCCGATGAGTTTATTTCAAAAGTACAGAAGCTCTACAATTCAATGGATGAAGATTTGGACTTTCTATATTTTAAGGATGGCCGAACTTTTGAAAGATATTCAGCGCCAATGGTTATGGACGATTCGTCGATTGGACGAGTGTGGTCATTCCGTGATATCACCAGTACAAAACTTGCGGAAGAAGAAATCAGAAAGCGCAATGATGAACTTTCAAAGATTAATGCCGAAAAGGATAAATTTTTCTCAATTATTGCTCATGATCTGCGTAGCCCGTTCAACGGATTCCTGGGATTAACGCAACTTATGGAGGACGATTTGCCAACCTTGTCAATGACTGAGATACAAGATATTGCAATGATTTTAAGAAAATCGGCTACTAATTTATTCAATCTACTTGAAAACCTGCTTGAATGGGCAAGAATACAACAAGGATTAATTCCTTTTGAACCAAAAACGATAGAATTGATTTCAATTGTAGATGAATGTATATTAACGATGTTGGATACTTCCAAAAATAAGGGAATTGAATTGACTTACGGTTTCTCTGACGATATAACCGTTTTTGCTGACAGAAATATCCTTCAAACTGTTATACGCAATCTTATATCTAATGCACTGAAATTTACACCCAAGGGTGGGAAAGCGAGCCTTTCGGCTAAAAATACAGCTGACAATTGTATTGAAATATCAATCAGCGACACAGGTATCGGCATGAGTCCTAAAATGGTTGAAAATTTATTTCGGCTCGATGTACCAACTAAACGGAAAGGGACCGATGACGAACCAAGTTCTGGTATTGGCTTAATGCTTTGTAAAGATTTTATTGAAAGACACAATGGTAAATTGTGGGTTGAGAGTGAAGAAGGAAAAGGCTCAGTTTTTTATTTCACAATTCCTAACAATACAAACCAGGTAGACAATTTCTAAATTAGAAATATCAATTTTGAGAATAACGCCAATATTAAGATTGTTCCCGGAATTTGGGAACTTAAAAGGATTAATTATTGATGACGAAGAAAATCAGCAATGTTCATTAATGTTGTAGTTAAAAATTTGGTAATGAGATTATAAATGCAGGTTCGTACAATGAAGTCCTTGAAGCTTGCTATAAAAGTGCATCGTGCCTGGACAATTTCATAAATCGGTTTCAAGCATTCCGGTTGAAACTGACATCTGCCCTTGACAAGAATCCGCCTGACTCAATCGTAAATGCCTCCAATTTAAGTTTAAGGGGTGGGCCAGAAGCCAAGGTAGGCGCGAAAGGCATCGGCAAATGAATATGGGAAAATTAAATGGTTCCGAAAAGAAGGTAGCTTTTGCGGCTGAAGTGAGGTCGTTTAATCAGTGATCACCTCTGCGATTGATGATATGAAATGGACACTTGATGTGAAGGTCCGTGAAGTTGAAACCTTAATCAACTTATGAAAAAAACGGAATAGCTCACTTTTTTTATCGTTGTATCGAAATTTATTTGTCTATATAACATGTAATCAATCGTTTTGTGTATTTTGAAATGCACTAAAAATTTAGTATGTTAGGGTAATTATTTCCACACAAATGACAAAGGTTATATGGAGACAAAGATGGCTTGAATCAATCAACAAATTGACTTCATATGCATTGCAGAAAAATAGCTGGATAACCATTCCAAGCGGAAATTATCATTGGTCATTTATTGATTTTGTGAATTGCTATTTCAAAGACGTGCTATTCGGTTTTGATTATCAGTTCTATATCGATGCGGCATATATTACGCAAAAAGAATATGATATCATAATAGTGTGGCATACTGAACTTAAAAATTATATCTCGCCCAACGGCAATGATTTTGACAACTTAGCCATATTCGCCGATAAAAAATGGCTTTCTATTATGTTCAAAGGAATTTACGCCAAACAAAAATTAGAATCAGCTATTTCTGATGTTGAAAAAGAATATCTGGAGGAAATGACCGTTCCCTGGTTATTCCTGCATTGGTATAAATAGCTTTTAACTATTTATAGATCTTTCTATTCAATTGATCTATTCTATTCGCTTGCAATTACAAGTGAACCTGAGGGTTGCCCAACAGAAAAGTCATCCAAACAATGATTGTGATGAATTATATGAACTGATTAAAAGAGGTTTTGGAATACTTTTTTGAGTTCACTTATTCTTAGTTGAGCCTGCTCCGGATAAGCAAAAAAAAAGCAAAAAGAGCAAAAGTGCCACAAAGCCGCCAAGACACGAAGTAGCACAAAGCGCTGAATATTTGAGGTATGTTCTTGGTGGAAGCTGGAGTCTTCGTATTTTTGTGGGGGGGGAAATGACTTTTCGGAGCGGCTACTTAATTTAAATTAATAATAATATTATTCTAATAAAATGAGCCGTTTAACAGAATTTTAGCTAAACGGCTTCATTTACAACCAGCACTAATCAGAGATCCTCAAAAAGTTTTTTGACTTCATCCTTGCTTTTTCCCAGCTTCTGTTGAAGTCTGCCGTATAGTTCATCTTCACGACCTTCTTCGTATAACAGGTCATCATCAGATAATTCTGCATAACTTTTTTTGAGCTTTCCTTTTAGCTCATTCCAGTTTCCTTTAAATTCTGTTGTGTTCATGTTTTAAATTTTTAATTGCGATTATTTTTTTCTGAGCTACAAATTCAGTCGCCTGATTTCCAAAATTCAATATACAAATGAGTGAAAGCAATCTATCATTTCCACAATAGTCAGATGATTTAAATAGACCTTCTTCCTTGTATAACATTTAACAGCACTGCTATGACTGCAATTACAAGTAAAATGTGAATGATACCTCCTGCACCATAACCAATAAATCCAATCAGCCATCCGATAATTAGTATGACGGCAATAACGTAAAGTAAATTTCCCATAATCAATAATTTTTAAAAGTTGCGATAATGTAAAGCCATATTGTATATACAAATATCGTAAATGATAAATGGATTTGAATTACAAAATTTTGTGAAAAGTTTACATGATTCACACTTTTTAATGATTAAAGTTGTTTTAGTGTTGTTTAAATTTTTGGATGAGTATATAGATCGCGGCATACAAATTATATTACGTATAATATTGTATCATAATCTATTAATGATATATCCGAATTTAAACGATTATAAACGGTTTTAATCGGATATATTTAGTTAGTCTACGTATGAATACATAGTACTTAACTAATTTAGAATTAATACTTAATTTATTTGCTATGAAAATTATTTATTTTAAGAAGCATAAAACGGAAGTCCTGCATGAAAATGTAAATTACTCAGGTTTTGTATGTCCTTACAGCAAAGAAAATTGTGTTCATATTGATTCATTATCAATGACCAGAACAGTAAATTGCAATGTTTGCGGGACAAACACGGGTAATAGCCAAACAGAAAATGGTGTAAGTATTTCATTCTTTAATAATTTGATTTTAAATTGAGGCATTGAATATCCTTATATTCATTTTTTGTTTGCAATAAGTTTATCTCATGTCGATTTCATCTGTATATAATTTGTTTCTTAAAGGCCACATGGAATCGCCATGAGTATATATTTGCTTCGCAGATTTCCACTTCGTTCCAATTCATTTCAGTTTGTATGATAATTTTTTTATCTCATGGGGATTTCATGTGTTTATAATTTATTTTCTAATGGTCGCATGTAATAGCCAAATAATCATTTTGGTATGGGAGAAGTATACTCTCATGGCTATTTAACCTGTTTTATAATTTGTTTTTTTAAGATCAGATGGAATAGCCATGACGATATTTGCTTCTCAGATTTCCGCTTCAATTAAAAATTTTCTTAGTCGATTTCCACATCATTTATGGGTTGTATTATAGAATTTTATCTCATAGGGATTGCATCAGAAATTCAAAAAAAAAAATCGCATTCATTATAAAAAAGAATTAGTGTCAACCAGAATCGACGGCTATATAATATCATGATAATGCTTTAGGTAAAAAATAACCCATTAAGGATTAATAACTTAAATGCATCATTATATTTGTAATGAATTATTTAAACGCCTTTATATACACTCGAAATGAATAGGTATATATGGGATTAGTGTGCAGTAATAAAGGTAAATATGCAGCCATTAACAGATTTAGTCAGAGGACTTGAAACTTTAAATCCATTTTTAGCTCAACATGGTTTTGGGTTCCAAAGTTACGAGAATGGACAATGTACGTGTGGTCAGTTCACTATGGGCACATATATAAACGTCCGTAAAAAATTTATTATCAATTATCGCTTACTAATTGGACAAGTTATTTACCAGTATGATCATTCAAAAATAGGTCACGACTTTTATCTTGATCAACTTGGACTCGCCGATAAAAAAAAAGCTTCCTGACTTTCATTCACAAGATAAACTTTTAGCCTTTCGAAACCTGTTAAATGATTTTGAATTATTGGAGGAAGACTTCTTCGATGGTGAATGCCACAAGTTGATCGCATTTTCAAAACTTCAGGAAAATGTGGTTTCCGGATATGGAGGTAAGATGCGCGTGGAATTTGATCTGCAATTGGATAAAGTTCGGATTGAAGAAGCCAGGCAGAAATTTAGAATTAAAGATTTCAAAGGAAGCCTCGAAAATTATCGAAGAGAGGAGATGCGGAGTTTAATGAATGACCTGGATAACCGTTTAATCGGCTATGCTGAAAGACATTTTCAAGACTGAAGTTGACCGATGAAGCGGTAGAGGATGCTTTAAATTATACATCACATTCTGCTTAAGACCTTAAAATATTTCAATTCTTTATACAACGCACTGAGTATGCTGTTTCATTATAACTAACTTTTCTAAAAATAGTTGTACCATCGCCAAGATACCTAAACCATGCAGTCGAACTATCGTTTTCAGTTGCCGTCCACCAATAGCCATTGAATTCAAGATTAACGAAACTTCCGAAATCAGAACGGAAGCCACCGGGCAATGCTGTAAAACCAAGCACGTCGGTTCCATTTCTATTATTAGTCCATCCGGTAGTTGCCTTTAATTTTCCCCCTTCATCAGTTCCACGTTCTCCAATAGCATCAGCTTCAGCTTGATTCATTCCAAGGAACATTTCTAACTTTTTCCATTCAGCATCGGAAGGCAGGTGCCAACCCGATGGTACTGCTTGTTGCGCAGCTTCCAATGTATATAGTCGTCCATATTTGGTTATAGTCGGGTCACTTTCTTCGCCTGAACCATAATTCCATGATCCAGCAGCCGTTTTAAAAGCCAGGTTATCAACCATCCACTCCTGAGTGCCAATTATGATGCTTTTGTAAATTTGACCATCCCGGGAATCGGTGTAAGTGGAGTAATTCCATGTAGGCGTTTCGTCAATACTGGTATTACAATTAAAGAAAAAAACGGTCAAAGCACATAGCAGTACCGTTTTATAAACCAATGACATTTTTTTCATTTTTAAATATTTGATTTGAAAGGGGTTGTATGTGAATTATAACAGAAATTATAAAGTAAAACCAATTATTGCCTCATTTCGGTATTTTTAAGCATATTGTAAAGCATGTCGCGCGACCGCGATAATTGAACTTTTATGGTGCCAACCGGCAGGTTTAACTCATCGGCAATTTCTGCATACGAATATTCCTTAAAATAACGCAATTTAATAAGTACTTGAAGTTTTGGCTTTAAATTTGATACTGCCTTATGTAATAAAATTGCATTTTGTTCTTTAATTAATGTCTCTTCAGGTGTATCGTTTTCTGATATTAGGTTGTAATTATACTCAGAACTGATTGTTAAACTACTTCCAACCGTAATTTCAAGTGGTACAGTTGGTACTTTATTCTTTCGTAAATGATCGATTGCGGTGTTTGATGCAATACGAAAAAGCCATGTACTAAAAGCAAAACCAGGCTCATACTGACCTAATCGTGCAAATGCCTTTCCAAAGGTTTCAATAGTCAGGTCCTCTGCATCTGCTTTGTTATTCACCATTTTTAGAATCATGTAGTAGATTGCATGTTTGTAATGCTTCATCAATTTGGCATAAGCAGTATTAATACCCGCACAGGCACTAACAATTAGTTTCATATCGCGTACTGCGTTTTCGGAGAGATTAGGATTTATTCCCATTTGGAAATCTATTTAATGTTAATTGTGTAGTTTATCATTGGTGTGTCCCTAAATCCACTGCTAACGGCTTTTCATTAATAACCTCGTTTGTACCGTGCAGAAAGATTTTGCAATGATTGCAAATTGTGGTCGATTTCATTGACGAGGCATCGGAATGAATGCAATCGTCGACGATAAAAGGACAAATGTAGCCGTTGGAATTATTATTAATACTCATAAGCTTGTATTTTTTTTGTTAATGAAGCCTGCGCAAAGCTCGCTATATTATTTCGGGGATAAGTTATATAAATTAAAAAAAAAGTTACATCATTCACACATTCAGCATATAAACAAATTGACTATTCAATAGAATCAAAATAAAACATTAATATTAAATATTATTTAAGAGATTCAGTATGTAGTGGTGAATATATTAAGTAGTTGTTTTACAATACAAGTAACCTACAAAAAGTGACACATCAAAACATGTTTTATGAAATTATATATAGTTGCAGTTATGTTGATTAATATAAATGCATTATGTTATTTGGTGAATTAATTTATATTTAACATCTGGTTTGTATATGCATTTGAATTAATCATTTGTAATGAAACCATTTTTAAAAGATTCAGGGTATGTTTGATTTGAACCAACTGACTCGAAGTTCTATGAGTCAATTTGCATACGATTTACATCAAATCATGAAAACATCCAATGTCAACAGCCTTACATTCTGTAGGAAGCTGATATTCTGCTATTTCTGATGGTATTTTAGTGTTTGTATTTCTTTGAAATTCTTTATCCAAATCGACATGTAACTTTGTCAATGCATAAAAACATTCTTCTTTCTTCGAATCTGATACTTTGAGCTGTTTTTGAAACTTGTCCATCATTTGAGTGAGCCATTTAAACATTTCTAACACCTGATCCTGAATCATTTTAAAAGGTAGTATAATCTGGAATCTATTCTCCACATTGTCGTTAGGATAAATCATACGTGTGAAAAATACAAGATCATCCTCATTTTATTCGGAAGAAGTATGCTTTCTTTTGCATTCGATTGTGTATTGAGTTGCCGAAAACACAGTTTCTTATTCGATTAATGGAGGTGATTCAATAATGTATCGTTTTCAAAAACAATAGTAGAAAAATTTGAAACTGATTGGTGATTTATTTCCTTGTTATGGACATTAATATGTTATTATATATGGATTACAAAGCTATATCTCCTTTTAATATATGTAAATAATGAAAATAACATTTACGCGTATTGCTAAAATGGGTACACCTGTTTAAAAAATGGCTACATCTGCCAAAATTTAGACAAAAACAAAGAAAATACTAATAATAGTTCATTATTTAATTTTGACTTTGTTTCAGTATGTTCAAGCAAATAAAAAGACTAACCAAACAATCATTTCTCACTATTGATTATTGTGGTTTTGTGATATATATTTTTATGAATGGAAGAATAAAGCGTCCTTCAATAGAGAACGAGGACATGAAAAGCCCCGTTATGGTGTCAAGGTTTAGTCCTTTTGGTGGTCTTAATTATTAATCAGGATCGAAAGCGTTTTAACTCTTCTCAAATAATGAATTAAGAATTTCGGGATAATTATTTATTTAAACCATCATCAAAGGAATTGGTTTAATGGTCAGTAATATATTTTCAACTATTGTTAAAAGACTTAGGAATCAAAAGAAACGAATTACAATTCACCATCTGTAAAGCTTCATGATTCAACTCTCATTTACAGTTATCATTTTAATGTTTCGTAATAAAAGTACATCACCAACCAAACGATCAACACACTTTCAAAATAGCTGATTATATTACAATCAGAATAATGATTAAAATATAATCACGCTCGAAAAATATGTTTTGGTAAGTAAATTTCAGCGAATTGAGACTCGTTTTAATGCCCTGTTAGATCCAAACACATTCGAAATTTCCAAAAATTACGCGATTTACAGTTGCGATAAATGCTATGTGATCACCAGTCAGGAGCCACAATAGGTGAGGTTTTCAAAATCGGGCTGACCCCATTTTATGCATACGAATCAATGAACCTCTGTAATGCCAAGCTGAAGGAGATAAAAGCGGAGCGTTTAACCCCGATTACAATGGATAGAAAGCCCTCTTTTTAAAACAAGCTTTTTGGAAACCAATCCAGTCATAAAGGTGCCTTTTGATTGCAGATGCCTATTACAAATGGTCGGATCAAAAGAAGCCCTTATCTTGTGTTTTGTAGAATAAGACCAGGCCATCTGCCTTTGCAGGTGGATATTCCGGTGATGTTGTATCCCATTGGCGAAATGCTTTTAAAAGAAATAATTCCAGCTTCTTTGCAGCAACATCGGCTTAAATGAGAAAGGGAGCATTCTGGCAAACATTGGTTTCAAAGTCAACCGCAATCCGTCGCATCAAATGAATCGATTCAATTTCGCTTAAAACAACTTTTTTATACTTTAGAATTTTTTATTGCCCGCTTTAAAGTAATTTTCCCACTTGTTCGTCTACCTCAATATGGACGATTTAATTGCAATCCCGATGGCGCAGCGACAGCAGAGTATTCAAAATGCCGTGCAAGAGTATGGAAAGCGTTTGCTCCGTTTTATACGCAGCCGCGTAAAAAATGACGAAGACGCCGAAGATATTCTGCAGGATGTCTGGTACCAGCTGAGTTCCATCGTAGACACTGAACCCATCGTTCAATTAAGTTCCTGGCTTTATCGCGTAAGCAAAAACAGGATTGTGGACAAGAAACGAAAAAAAACGGCACAATCACTGACAGAACTGGCTTACGAAGATGAGGAGGGTGAAATGGTTTGGCCGGAAGTATTATTTGCGGAAAGCGATAATCCCGACAGTGAGCTTGAACGGTCGTTTATCAGGGAATCTTTCTTTGCCGCCCTGAACGAACTACCCAACAAACAAAGAGAAGTGTTTGTATGGAACGAATTGGAGGATCAGACACTACAGGAGATTGCCGACAGAACAGGGGAGAGCATTAAAACGATCATCTCACGAAAACGTTACGCAGTTGCGCACCTGCGAAAGCGTCTTCAACGATTGTATGACGAATATTAACAGTTAAAACATTGAAATCATGATGCATTTTGGAAAAGAACGGGGGAAAGGTTATTGGATCAAAAGGGCCATTTTTATCCCCATAGCAATAGCAGCAGGCGTATTTATATTTGGGAGTGTAGTAATGCTACTGTGGAACAACCTGCTTCCGGCACTGTTCGGTATTAGTACCATCACTTTCTGGCAAGCCATTGGTTTGCTCATTCTCTCTAAAATCCTATTTGGCGGATTCAGGGGAGGTCACGGGCACCACCGTTGTCACGGGCACGGCCCCCACGGACGTTGGATGCATCTGAATCCAGAAGAAAGGGAGAAGATGAAATCTGAATGGAATGAGAGATGTGGACACAGGGTGCAAGAATCAGGTGCCAAATGAATCCGTACCAATAAACCTCAGAGGGTTTGATGTTGTGGAGCAGAAGTTTGCACTCTGACATTAGCTATTTGGAGCGTAGCAGACAATCCGGAGAACACATGAAATAAGGTCAGTTTTAAGATCCTATATCTTTCTCTTTCTTTTTGGATTTATTAACCAAAAGAATGGTTTGGGCAAATTCTGTGGCGCGATTATTGTAGGCTTTATGTAGGTTAGTTAGTTTAGTTAGTTAGGTTTAGTAAAAGGATGGAGCCGCCCGGTTCTGTCCTTTTCATGAATTAACAGGGCAGAACCAAAGTCTTCCGGGGGGGGCAAAAAATTTACGGCAGATTTGAAAGAACACAGAAAAGGTCTCATTTAATGGTTTTTATAATCGGCAAGCAGGGGGGTTGTGAATAAGGTTTCAATTAGCGCCATAGGTTTGATGTGAGTATGAAGATTTCATGTTGGGTAACGTGTCTCGACACCATAAAATCTTTTATATTACCGTTGGTTTTATGTTTCTCGACTTCATTGTCAAGTTGATTTAAAGACTCAAAATGTCAGATATTATAAGCAATTCGCAAAGCGCCATTAATTCTATCGGTCAATATTTCAATAAGTTTATCGTCCATAAATTCATAATCGTCAGCAATATTTAAAACTTCTATTTTCGTCAATTCTAAATGTCTGTAAAGTTCCCAGATTTTTGCTCTGTGACCAGTTTCCATGACGAAAATTAAGTCTGCCCAATTAAAGTCATTTTCTGAAATCTTTCTGTCACTCTTTGGACTAAGGCCTGCTGAACGGATGTTGAACCGATTGTCATTTTTAAAAATGTGTTCAGCTGTCCGGCAACGCTTTTTATTTCGGCCACAAACTACAAGTATGTTAGGTCTTTCTGTCATTGTTGATGGTTATCGTAAAATTGGTGCTAAATCATTAATCATACACTCCCCTCATTTCTTAATAAGGTATACAAAGCCCACTTGTGTCCTCATTTTTTAATACCATTCTCCAATTTGAAGGTGCACAATATTGCTGTAAATGTAAAAATAGCTTTTTATATTTATTGAACGGTGGTTTTGTTATAGGATACCCTCAAGGTTTTCGATACCTTGAGGGTGGGGAGTATATTGCATAAGCAACACAAAGTCAGAGGTATTATTTTATCGTTGCAAACGATTGACAGTTAACGACTCGTAGCAAACGATGGGAAACGGGTTTTGTTATTCTACCCTCAAGGGTTTCGAAACCTTGAGAGTATTGAGTAATATCGTATCAGTTTCCTAAAATCAGTGGCATTACTTTTTCGTTGCAAACGATTGATAATTAACAATTCGATGTAAAAATAGGGGGAGGGAGTTGCCGATTTCGAAGCACTTTTCTATCAAGATACAACTACTTTTGATACGGGCTGTACCATTCGAATACGTGCTGCAACGGCAATTAACTATAATTGCTTGTTGGCAACTGGTCTTCATTCTTTTCTGTTTGTTTTTCTATCATATAGCTTTTATTTCCAAGTCATTCTCCTTGTGTACAAACCTATCCACAAAGCACAAATTTATTTTGTTTTTTTTGAGCGTGGGCAAGCCTAAAACCGTCCTGAAAAGCGGTTACTCGGGCTGTAAAGGCGGAAGCGCAATTGCAAGACTTTGGTTTGAGCGTTTGCTTGAGTGGGCTTACAAATTTGCTTACGACTTTAGCAATTCTCCATCCGAAAGTTCGATTATCCTGTCGCTGTTTGCAGCAAATTCTTCATCATGGGTAACGGTAATAATGGTTTGCCCTTTGTCTTTGGCCAATTGACGAAATATTTCGAAAACAATTTTGGTGTTCTTTGAGTCGAGATTTCCCGTGGGTTCATCGCCCATAATAATGGCAGGGTCGTTAATAAGTGCTCTGGCAATTGCTATTCGCTGTTGCTGACCTCCAGATAGTTTGTTAGCGGATTTATAGGCTTGTTCCTTTAAATCCAGCATTGATAAAAGATTGTAGGCTTTTTCCTTAATTTCTTCCTTTGATTGTTTTCCTAATTTAAGTGCTGGAAGCATCACATTATCAATAGAAGTAAACTCGGGCAACAAGTAATGAAACTGAAATACGAAACCAATGTTGGCATTTCGGAAAGCGGCCAATTCATTTTGTGTTTTCCCGGTCAGTGAAGCGTTATTAATTTACAGACTACCTTCATAATCAGTATCCATGGTCGACAACACATAAAGCAGGGTAGATTTTCCGCAGCCTGATTTCCCTACAATTGATAAGAATTCACCTTTTTGTACATCAAAACTAATATCTTTCAAAACCTTGAATGTTTCGGGTTCATGAAAATATTTAGTAAGGCTATTTACTGATAATGCTATATTATTTTTCATTTTTTTAACCTCTGATAATTGAAACCGGGTCGATGGATGAAGCTCTTTTTGCAGGTAAATAACCGGCAACAAAAGTTGTTATTAGTGCAAAAACAAACGACATCAGGTAATCTTTCATATTATAAGTCATTGGAAGTGTTGACAAGGTTGCGATGTGGAACGGAACCTGATTTACAATAACAGAAACAGCGAAACCAAAGATAATGCCCAGCAAACCGCCAATAATTCCAATTACTATAGATTGAAAAAGGAATATTTGTACAATATCCTTCCCGGCGAAGCCTATTGCTTTTAAAATGGCTATTTCCTTAATTTTCTCGTTTACGGTCATGTTCATAATGTTGTATATTCCAAAACCTGCAACAATGAGAATGGTGAGTGAAACTGCAATGGCAATAATATCGCGCAGTCCCGAAGCAGCTTCCAACTTTGATTAGAACCAGTACCCAAAATTGGCCGAGAAAGTCGGTTTCGCAGTTGAGCCGGAGTATCCCAAAGTTAGGTCCATTGGTCCCACGAAAGTTTGCAGCCCATATTTTATGCCGCCTCCAAAAATCATTTTGTTATCGTTAAAAAATTCCATATAATTGGTTTGTTTCAGACCATTAAACAGTACCGAAAAATACTGGGAACTGGAAACCTGGACGCGAAGTCCAATCAAACCGATGTATGTAAAACGTTCGGCGATGTTGACGGCCGCAATGCCCATAAAAGGAAGGTGATAATTGAAATACTGCGAATAAGGCTCTCCTCCTACAAGTGTAATTTTGGGTTGGGAAAAATCAGAATTGAACAAAGAACGGCTATAAAAGTCGAGAAGCAAAGCTGTTTTTTGCCAGACTGGTATCACATTTCTCATTTTGAAAAGGAATGCGGGGCTTAAATTATTGTTCTTTTTGAAATCAGCAGTTAATGAGAATTCTGCATAGATGTTTGTTCCCTTCCGGGGAAAATAAAAATCATCCATATTGTCGAACGACAGGTAAGAATAAGCGTTGGTAAGAAAAGTATTCGGATCCGTGGAGACAATTGGATAAATGTCTTTCTTCCTGAAGATATCGCCCTGGTAGTATTCTTCCTGAAGACCCAGTCCCAGATTGAACCATTCTAAAAAAGATTTATACAAATAGAGAGCACTTGAAGTATAGAATATTTTGGCGTCAAAAATTTTGTCTCCATTTTCAAATACATTGTAATTCTGATACTTTCCTTTTAAGCTAATACCAAGGGTTGGAAGTTTTGTTCTATTTGATTCGGCGATTAAGGTTAAGCCGGGGTTCCTTGATAATTCTGCGCTGGCTGACAATAATCCAAATACATTTTTGTAATTTTTTCGGGTTATGTTAATCATAATGGCTGCAGCATCGGTTGTATTGGCCTTAAATCCAATATTTTGCGTGAATATTTCTTTCGTAGTAATACTCAAGTTCAAGGTTTTGCCCTTTTCAGCATCAATTAAGTTGAAATAAATCAGCTCAAAACCTCCCAATCCATAAAGCCGATCAATGGCTGTTTTGATTTCTTCAGATGAATAGTTACCTGGGATTTTTATATTAAGGACTTTTTCCATGTAATTCTTACCCAGGTGATAGTTGCCGGTTAAAGACAAATCTGTGATGTGCCATTGATCTGGTTTTACCAGCTCTCTTGATTTTTCAGGCTTTTCGAGCTTGTATTTCATTTTGAGTTCCCTGAGTTGTTTTCTGAACCCGTTCGCAGCATTTTCTCCCCTGATTATCAAGGTATCGACAGCCTGGTTGTTAAAACTTGATACTGAATAACCTGTAATATCCGGTCTGATGATCAGATTACAATTACTTTTGTTAATTGAATCTTTACCCATATCGAAAAAGCCAACTAACTGACCCATAACGTTTTCAATTGTATTAAGTTTGTCCCGGCGATAAAAATCGCTCCGGATATCGACACCGATGATAATATCGGCTCCCATTTTTTTTGCTACATCTGTCGGGAAATTATTCACCAGCCCGCCATCAGCCAATAGAAAACCATTCCTATCGGCCGATTTGAAAGCAATCGGAATTGCCATACTTGAAAACATGGCGGTGGGTAAAAAGCCGTGATTGAGTACCACTTCTTTGCCAGTTTCCAAATCGGTGGCTACACATGCGAAAGGAATGGTGAATTTGGAGAAGTCGGCATCAGTCGGTACGTTTCCGGCGAGACCACAGAAAATATTCAGCACGTTCTGCCCTTTTACCAATCCTTGGGGTAGGTTTAGCTTTTTGTTGCCATCGATTGGAAGGGAAAAAATATACCGCTGTTTGATAAGCTGGTCATTTTTTGAAAGGAAAATCCTGGGTACTTCGTCTGATAGAGTCTTTCCCCAGCTAAGCGATTTCACCAACCCTTCAAGCTCTAAAGCATTGTATCCGAGCGAGTAGATCCCTCCAACCAGACTTCCCATACTGGTTCCGACAATAAGATCAATCGGAATGCCCTCTTCTTCCAAAACTTTCAGAACTCCAATATGGGCAAAACCTTTGGCACCTCCCCCACTTAGAACCAAAGCAATTTTAGGCCGGCCTGACTTTTCTGTTTTTTCTTGTGCACCACTAAGGAACGGGTGCACAAGAAAAAGACATAAAGTCATAATTTTTACGATTGAAAAGCGGATCAGTCTTTGATTCATTGGATTTTGATTTACTTTTATCAATAGATTTAATAGTTCCCCATAACAATCTGTAAATCAGTATATGACAGCTTGTAACCAAGTTGTGCCGCAAACAAATCAGCCTCTGCCTTAGCTAAGTCAGCTTTAGTTGTAAGTAAATCAGATTCAAGATTTAAACCCGAAATTTGTTTATCGCTTTGTATTTTGAAATTAGCTTTTCGGTAGTTTACTACTTTGGTTGCCAATTTTATTAGTTCATTGGCTTGCCTCATTCGTCGATAAGCTTTCTGCACTTCATTATTTACTTGTTCTTTGGTGTTTAAGATATTTTCATCCGACTGGTTTAACAAGATCCGTCGCTGATTGTGTACAAACCTATTTGAAAATACATCTTGAATATTCCATTTTAAGGATAGTCCGATAAATTGATTGTTTTTGGGAAACAGACTATTTCCTTGCTGATAAGTATAGCCGCCTGTGATTCCAAAATCAGGCAAATAGCTGAATTTGCTGGCATCGAGTGCAAAATTAGTCTTGGCTTTTAAAAGTGTTGCTGCTTTGATGTCGCTATTATTTGATTGAGATTCCATTAATAAAGAATCGATTGACAATGGATTTTCTGCCACGAAATTTTCAGTTGAAATTTCATCAAGAGTCAACTTACTTGTAGGCGATAGGCCTATAAGTTGCATTAAATCAGAGCTGTAATCATCAATTTGAATATTTATTTTCAACAAATTTTGTTCTTCATCGGCGATACTTGCGTTTAATCCAATTTTGCCCGATTCAGTTGATTTACCTGCTGTCACAGCACTTTCCACATCTTTTAATTTTGCCATTGCCAGGACTAATTTTATTTCGGCTTCCTCTTTTTGCTTTTGAAGAATCAAGAGTCCATAATACAATTTTTCAACTCCTTGTTTTATTTGCATTACCGCTTTTGATTGCTCATTTTGAACAATCTGCAATTCAGTTTTTGAAATCCGAACCCCGGCATTGATTTTAGGAATTTGTGAAATGGGTTGATAAAATGTAACTCCTGCATTAAATGTATTGTGTTTGCCCATTTCAAGTGTTTTATCCACGTCTGGCAGGGATATCGTGTTGCTACCCATTGGGAGCGCTCCAAACGAACCTTGATTAATGGTAAGTCCAGGCAAATTGGTATTGTACTGGTACTCACTCCAAATACCTACATTGGGAAAATACTTTACTTTGTCCTCATTTATTTTCTGTTGTTTCTCGCTCAACTGCATTTGTTTAATTTTTAACAAATGATTGTTTTGCAAAGCCATTTCGGTTACTTCTTTCAAATTCAGTTTACCTGGGGCTGGTTGTGCCATTAAATTTGATGCAATGAATGTCAAAAGAATCAAAACAGTTAAAAACTTTGAAACCTCGGAATTTGCTGTTGGGGAATTATCGTTGCCTTTCGTCGCCTTTTCTTTCATTTTTAAATCAGAAGGCTTAATACTAACTATATACAGAACTGGAACCGTAACCAAGGCCATGAGCATACTCCATGTAATACCAAAAGCAAGAACACTTGCCAGCGGGCTCCATAAGGAAGAACCGGAAATAATCATCGGTAAAACCCCGATGGCCGCTGCCATTGCCGTGAGGAAAATAGGGCGCATCCTCCGTTTGCCTGATTCTATTGCAGCGGTGCGAATATCCAGCCCCTTTTCAAGAAGTTCGTTGATATGATCAATTAAGATTATTGAATTGCGAACCACGATCCCGGCCAAACTTATCAAACCTATGAAAGCTGTAAATCCAAAATTATTTCCTGTAACAAAAAGCCCAAAAACAGCCCCAAACAGACTTAATGGAATGGATAACATGACGATTCCTGTCTCTTTCAGATTGCGGAACTGAAAAAGTAGAATCAAGAATATCAACACCATACTAATTAGGAGGGCTACAATCAGCTGACTCGTGACTTCCAGCTTGTTTGCAGCTTCGCCGCCATAATCAATTCTGTAGCCGGCAGGAATTGTTAATTGGGCAATTTTGGGTTGAATTTCGGCAAGCAATTCGGCTGGCAAAACTTCACCGGTAGTTTCGCTTCGAACTGTTAAACAGCGCATTCCATTTCGGTGCATAATCCTTCCAATTTGCCAGGCAGGTTTTATTTCGGCTACTTGTCTAAGAGGCACATTTGCACCGGTAACAGGCGATTCAAGATACATATTTTCAATATCCTGAGCTGTTTGACGGTCTTTTTGATCGAGTCGCAAAACAATGTCAACTGCTTTATCTCCTTCGTACATTTTAGAAACCGGATAACCTTTAAATCCGGTAAAAACATATTGAGAAATGCTTGCTGTCGTAATACCCAAACGGCCAGCATCTTCTTTTACTTGAATATCTATACCGTAATAGTCTTCATTGAAATCATCGTAGACCAGATAATTGCCCCTTGCTTTTTTTGTGATTTCTTTTATTTGATTGCCAATTTCTCTCAGTTTATAAATATCATCTCCAAAGATGCGTACTTCAACAGGGGCAGGCATCGGTTGACCTTGTTGCATCAATTTTACATGTGCCATTCCTTCAGGAATAATGCTGTCTATTTTTGCAGAAAGTTCATCCGCTAATCTTTCGGTCGAACGGTCGCTGTCGGTATTTATCAGGATTTGTGCATAGTTGCTGATAGGTATTTCCGGTTCAAAATTGTAGTATACCCGTGGTGCGCTCATTCCTGCGAAAGTGGCATTGGAAATGACCCTCTTGTCTTTCTTGATGCTATTTTCGATACGCAAAATTGCTTCTTTGGTTTTATCCAATTTCGTTCCAGTTGGCATCCATAATGCCACAACAAATTGATTGCGCTCAGCAAAAGGCATAAACCTTTGCCGTACACCAAATACAAAAAGTAACAAAGCCAAAACAATGGTTAATAAACTGCTGAGGATAATTATAATAGCGTGTTTTGCGCACCACTCAATCGTTTTGTTGTAACCTATCTGCATATAATCAAGCACTGAAGTTCCCTTTTTCTTTGTTGATGCTTCAGCCGAATGATCGTGCAAACCTTTTTTAATGAAGAAAAAACAAAGGGTAGGTGTCAAAAACATGGCAACAATAAAGGATGAAACCAAGGCAATTGTAACGGTTATGGGCAAATCTTTAATAAACTCGCCCATTGCTCCCGAAAGAATGATCATAGGCATGAATGATGCAATAATTGTAATCGTGGCAGTGAGTATCGGCACAATTAAGTCGAATGCACTGCGCCAGGCGGCTGTCCACCTATCAACACTTTTATCAAGCAATTCCACATAATTGTCGGCTACCACAATGGCATCGTCTACAACCATACCCAGGACAACGATTAATGCTGCAAGCGATACCTGGTGAAGCTCAATTCCGAAAGAGTGCATGAGGGCAAAGGTGATTGCGATGGTCATGGGAATCGCAGTAGCAGCTACAGCTGCAACCCTGAACGGTAACATCAATAAAATCACAATTATGACTGATATGATCGCAATTAGAAACTCGTGCATAAAATGGGAAATATTGTCGTCAACCATTTGGGGCTGATTTACTATCGTAGTCATTTTCACATTTGCCGGTAATTGCCTGGCGACATCAGATATTGTTCGATTCACATCTTTGCCAAACCAGACGATATTATTGCCTTCGTTCATTTGTATAGCTACAATCATCGATTTTTGACTGTTTACACTCAGATAAGTAGTTGGTTCGGCATACTCCCTTGTTATTTTGGAAATATCTTCTAAACGTACTACCTCGCCGGTTTTTGATGTGCCGACTATTTGATTTCCAATTTCTTTTTCGTTGTTGTAAGAACCAGAAGTATAGAATGAAACATTGTTATCGCCGGATTGAATATCGCCAGACGGATTCACTGAATTTTGCGATTGCAATACTTTTACAACTTGCTGTAAACTGATAGCATACTGCGATAATTTATCTGAATTGAAATAAACTGTAATTTGTTCATTCTGTTCGCCGATACGTTTAACTTTTGAAGTGGCTTTAATTGTCCGAAGATTATCTTCCAATATTTTCGCGTAATCGTTTAATTGGGAATAACTTGCCTGATCACTTTCAATACTGATAAGCATTGCTTCGGTGTCGCCGAAGTCGGAATTGACAATCGGACCCATAACTCCTTGCGGCAAATCAATTGCTTTGGCGATCATTAGCTGATGTCGCAACTTGTTCCAAAAAATATCCTGCTTTTTTACATTATCGTTCAAACATACATTGATAATCGCAATTCCATCGCGGCTGGTCGAGTATGTTTTCGTTTTTAATATTTCCTCATACTGAAATAGATATTGTTCAATTTTCTTTGTTACCTGTTCTTCTACCTGGGCTGCTGTTGCCCCGGGATAATAGGCGACTACCAAACCTTGTGGAACAGTAATTTTCGGGTCTTCCCGGCGTGGCATGGTAAATAGGGAATAAATTCCAACTGCAAAAACCATTATCAACACTGTGAGCGTAACCTGCCTATATTTTAAAGATGTTTTTACGAAATTCATAGTGGAGTTATTTTATGGCTATTAATGAACCGTTGCTTACTTTGTTTTGTCCACCGATAATCAGTTTTTCACCTGTTTCGATGCCTGAAACTATTTCGATGTTGTCACCAAAAATTTTCCCTGTCGCCACTTTACGCTTGAAGGCTTTATTGCCCAGCGCATCAGCAATGTATACAAATGTTGAATTATCAGTGTCATGAAGAATGGAACCTGCCGGAACAGCAATGATTTCAGCTTTTCTGGAAGATGGAAATTTAACCTCCGCTGTCATGCCCGGTCGAATCCTCAATTTTGGATTTTTTAATTCAATTTTCACCGTAAAGGCCCTGGAAGTTGCTTCAGCAAGCGAACCTATTTCTTTTACTTTTCCGCTAAATGTGGTGTCGAGAGCCGAGATGTAAACCTCAGCTTCACCACCTGTTATAATTTGGTTTAAATCTGATTCAGGAACGGAAGCATTCACTTTAACCGTTTGAATATCGGATATGACAAAAAATGGCATTCCAACTCCTACTATCTCACCTACTTCGGTCAATCTTTTCAACAAAACCCCATTTATAGGTGAGACCAATTTAGAATCGTTAAAATTTTTTGTGTGAAGCCGTTGCTGCGCTTTTGCCTGTTTGAGGCCACATGAAATTTTCACAAAGTCGCTCTCCGAAATGCTTTTTCGATCGTACATTTCTTTTAATCGGTTGTATTCATCCTGAACTTGTTCGGCGGATGCATCTGCCATGTCCTTTGCAATTGAGTAGCTTTCGGGATCGAGACTTGCCAGTAGTTTTCCGGCACCAATTGCTTCACCTTCGTTAATTGCAATAAAATTTACTTTTCCGGCAACCAAAAACCCTAGTTTAACCGTTTTATTTCCATCAATATTTCCACTAACCGAAATTGTTTTGTTGTTCGATGTTTTGGATATTGTTTGGGTCTCAACCAATATTGATTTTTCAACATTCTCCTTTTCGGTCTTTTTGTTGTTACAGGCCGTGAATCCAACGGCACAAAAAATTGCGAGGTACAAATACTTTTTGTTCATGATTTCTATTATAAATTGTTAAATTTTTGAATTGATATTTGATTTTGTTTGATCCCAAGAAATCGTAGCCTTTCATTTGCAGGTTCAACGAATGTCTCGTTTCCAGCAAGATGAAAAAGCATATCGCAACAGAGATTACTGTTGATGACCACTTCTAAAGTTTCCTGGATAATTACTTTACCCGGTAAAGTGTTTGCATGCCTGGAGAGGTAATGAATTTCCAATTGATGCGAGAAGCGTTTTTCCAAACTGGACAATTCGGCGTTGAATAAAGGAGGATTTTCCTTCTGGGCGGTCAAGTAGATTAAGGTCTGAAGTCCAGCAGGATTAGTTGCCAGTTTAGATTTTATCTCCGTAAATACGATGGATATGCCATATTCATCAGTTACAAAAACATGGTGTGTATTTGTTCCTTTATCAGATGTTAACGTCTTCAAACTGATAATCGGAACCTTATCGATTTCGGCAGCACTACCAACGATTTGATTTTTAGCGGTCATTGAATCATATTTAATGACACAAAAATCCGCTATTCCAAAATCAAAACTTTTGCTCTAAAGCAAAAAATGAAATTGTTATAAAATTTATTTTCCGCCTCTGATTCTGCTTAGGGTAGGTTGGGTAATGCCCAGATAAGATGCAATATGACCAAGTGATACCCTTTGAAATATAGTAGGGTTTTTAGTTACAAGGGCGTTGTATCTGTCTTCAGCGGTTTGAAATTTCATGTTGTTAATGAATTCTGTCATTTGTCTTGCCAGATCATGAATAACATGAAATCCTAATTTACCAAATTCGTTGTTGTTATTTAATAGGTTTTCAAAATCAGCATAAGAAATAGAATAAACTATCGCCCTTTCAGTTAGCTCGCAATTCGCAGAGGATGGTTCGTTGTAATAGTAACTATCAATTGCTGTAACGAAAGAGTTTTCAGGGAAAAACCATGCTGTAATTTCACGACCACTTTCCGAAACATAATAGATACGGGCAAACCCCTGTTCAATAAAATAGATATCCCTGCAAATTTCATCCTGCTTAAATAAAAATTGTCCCTTGGGAAACTCTTCACGAACAAAAGCTAGTTGAAATATTTTTTCCGCTTCAACAGAAATGTTGGCTTTTTTTTTGAAGTATTCAGGTATTTTCATAATTAATTGGTCATTTTAGCATAAACGGTTGTGCGGGCAACGCAGCTTCAATTATGTTATCAAACCCGCCATTTGTTAAAGCCTTTGTTATGCATTGGTTCTTTTTCTTTATTTTTTTTCAGGCTTTGTCTAACAATTTACGTGAAACCTTTAAAACCATAGCTCTTGGTATAAATCTTATAGAGTTAGACATTATATAATTCATAATTCCGTGTATTGCAACCGTTTTTCCTTTTATCATTGAGGTATAACCATATTCAGCAACTTCTTTAGCTGTTGGCAATTTTTTGCCTTTGAAAAGTTCGCTTTCTTCCATTCCTCCTGCAGCTTGGAAACCAGTTTCAGTCGCACCTGGACAAAGAGCAGTTATCGTTATTCCTTTGTCGCTTACTTCATTGCTAACTGCTTCAGTAAAACTTAATACATAAGCTTTGGTTGCACAATAAACCGCCATTGTTGGTCCAGATTGGAAAGCTGCTGTTGAAGCAACATTCATTATCTTACCACTTCTTCGTTTAATCATATCTTGTAGATATAATTTTGTAAAATGTGTCATCGTAGTGATGTTCAAATTAATCATTTGTAGTTCTTTTTTCCAGTCAGTTTCTACAAACATTCCAAAATCGCCAAAACCTGCATTGTTTATTAGATAATCAACATGGATATTTTGTTTTTTCGTTTCGTCAAAAATTTCTTGTGCTGCGTTTGTCTCAGAAAGGTCTTTGCCTATGGTATAAACAGAAACCTTAAATTGTTTTTCTAACTCTGTTTTAAGTTCATCTAATTTAGATTTGTTTCTTGCTACCAAAACTAAATCACCTCCTTTTGAAGCGTGAGTCCTTGCTAATTCTAATCCAATTCCATTGGATGCTCCTGTAATCAATGCTGTATTTTTCAAATTCTATTTATTAAGATGTTTCTTTCTGTCTGTTTTTTGTTTTTTAGAATGACGTATAACGTACAAGCGTTTTATTTATTGTTTCCCCAAAGCTAAGTTAAATAAAGAGGAACAGCAAATAATCAATTTAATTTTGGATTGAAATACAAGTGGGGGAGATGCAAAATAAAACTGAGTTTTCGCCCTGCATAAGCAGCGCGCACTCGTTGAAAACTCTTGAAAAACTTCGAAAATACAAATTTTCGGTTACAAAAGATCTTTTACGACGAGTGCATTTTTCCAAAGGGTGTAAGTCCCTTATACACTGAGGTAACGCTCAGAAGTATTAGTAAGTCGCAAGGTTGTTTGTCGTGAGACATGCACTGAAGGCAGCGAGACTACAAAGTCCGGTACTGACGAACAGAAACTGCATATGAGGCTACGAAATGAGGATAAGCAAGCACTCCATTGTAACGTCCATAATAAAATATCATTTTGTAGTAGATGCCGCAGGGATTGGATGAAGGAGTAAGCTTTTACCGGGGGAGGTCTTGGAATAGATTCGGTTTTCTATAAGCCAAGAAGTCAGCAGAAGCCATATTAGTAGGTAGTAACGAGCCGATGAATAAAGCGGAGGACTCACAAGCCAATGAATGGCACAACGTTAAACAGTTGCAAATACCGGACGGAGTATTTATCAGCCGCCGTTAAGCGCAACAGGAAAGAGAGTGGAGAATGAAAGTTGGGTTTATTTTGAAAGTCAGGAAAATGTATGCAAACCATTGATGCCATTTTAAGTGCATGGAATCTTACCGAAGCGAGCCGACAGGTCATACGCAACAAAGGAGCGGCGGGAGTGGATGCGATGAATGTAAACGAACTGAAATCTTACCTGGATAAAAACAGGAAAGAACTTGCAGATCTAATACGAAAAGGAGAATACTATCCGCAGCCTATACGAGGTAAGGAAATACCTATGAGTAACAACAAGAAACGATTGTTAGGCATCCCTGCGGTTGTTGACCGGATGTTGCAACAAGCGGTAGTACGCATCATTATGCCACAATATGAGTATATGTTTTCGGAGTACAGCTATGGTTTCCGGCCACAACGCAACACCCATCAAGCAATACAAAAATCGTTGGACTACATCAATTCAGGTAATCAACACATCGTCGATATTGATTTGAAGAGGTTCTTGGATGAAGTAGATCATTGTTTACTGCTGCAAATACTTTATCGCAAGATAAAATGCAGTGAAACCATGCGCCTGATCCGCTGTGGGTTACGGGTACCAATTTTACTCGACGGTAAACTGGTTAAACGCCGCAAAGGGGTACGACAAGGCAGCCCGCGAAGCCCATTATTGTCAAATATCATGTTACATGAGCTGGACATGGAAATGGAGCGGCGCAGGCTTCGCTTCGTCCGCTATGCGGACGATTTCAGTATCTACTGCAAAACAGAATACGAAGCCCGAAAGACCGGAAATAGTATCTTTTTGCACCTTCGTGACAAACTGAAACTACCTATCAACAGGGAAAAGAGCGGTATTCGTCGCCCGTTAACCTTCAATATACTGGGCTACGGCTTCGTATCCACGTATCGAAAAGGGGAGAAGGGCAAATATCAATTAGTTGTAGAGGAGAAGCGCTGGAAAACGTTTAAAGGCAAGCTAAAGGAAATAACCCGCAAAACAAAGCCTATGAGTTTTGACCAACGAATGCAAAAGCTAAAAGAAGTATACCGGAGTTGGATCAACTATTTCAAATTCGCGAGCATATACAATAAGCTCAACGAACTGGATGGATGGTTACGCAACCGGATACGATATTGCATTTGGACTGATTGGAAGAAACCGGAGCGGAAGCGGAAAAACCTGATAAGGCTTGGAGTTGATTTGGATCATGCTTATCAATGGAGCCGGAGCAGGAAAGGAGGCTGGGCTATTGCCCAAAGCCCGATTCTGAACACGACCATAACGGTAGCACGACTCACCCAAGGGGTTACGAACCATTGCTGATCCATTATTACAAAGTAAGTCCACATTACCAAAGTTCGCCACTTTTCCCCATTGTTTAGCGAACCGCCGTATACGAGACCCGTACGTACGGTGGTGTGAGAGGCTTTCCCTGAGGTGTTTGCACCTTGAGGCGGTCTACTCGATTGGACTATGCCGGAAGCTTGTTACTATGCGTATTTTTTTGTAAAATTCAAAGGCAGAGAATCATACCGCTGCTGTTTTTTAATTTGAGTGGCAATATTTTATCGTTGTAAACAACTGACAAATAACTGCTTGTTGCAAACGAGGGGGAGCGGGAACTGCATAAAAAGCGAGTTTCGATGGCGTGTTTATTGGTTTCTGAGGAATGGTTTAATTTGATTCTGGTCGAAACCTTCACTGAACTTACTGATAATATGGTAGATATTAAAATAATAGGTATTCGAAATGTTTTCAATATTTGAACCTATTAAAAAAAGGATAGAACCGTGAAATTCTACCCTTTTGAAACTTACAGTACGCTAATTTTTAATCCCAAATGCTTATTCGAAATATTTCAAAAAAGGTTTCGATATTTTATGAATAAGCACAAATTATTTCGCTTTTTCCCTGAGAAAGTACAACAGGACTTCTTCTAAATATGAAAAGGATGAAACCGGGCAGCTCCATCCTTTTGCAAAACTAAACCTAACTTATTAACTTAACTCAACAAAGTTAGCAGTATTTAATTACTCCACCAATTTTTCAACATTAAAGAATTGTAAAAGAATTTGGAAGTCGTTGTGGATAAACCGGACTATGTTGACGCTCTGTCTACCGGTAAAAATTAGATTTTTATGCTGCTTTTCATGTTTGTTTTTCATGACTGTCCGGCAGATTTTGACCCCCTAAAATTGAGAAAAGAGGTGAAAAAATCCGGAGCATACTGACCTCCTTATTATTTTCGGTGGGGTTGGGTAAAAATCCGGAGTTTGTTGACCCCTTTATCAATTTGTCTCACAGGTTTTGTTCATTAGTGGTAAAGTAACTACTAAATAATCATTCGGTGAAGTTCATCTGGCTTTCCTGGAAAATCGGGATTCCACTTTCAAAGTTATTCCAAAATGTTCATATAACTTTGAGAGACTTAAGTAATGGTTAAAATATAATGTCGTATTTTTTGCCAAAATTATTCAACACAGACGACAATCGTTCTTTGAGATTCTGAAAACAGAGATAGGCATCAAAACTCAGTCATTGATATTTTATTCTACGCCACAAATTTCGATAAGGTTCAATTCCGGTGAGTAAGGAGGTAAGAAATAAATCGATACATCATTTTCCTTCCATTCTTCGATTTTGGCTTTGAATTTTTTTGATTTGTGAATAGGACAATTGTCAAGTATAACAACTATCATTTTAACTGTCTGGACAACAAGCCGTTCCATTAATTGAATAAAACTATCAGAATTGAATGTTGTTTCACGCATTTCAAAGAACAAACCATTTTTACGGCTCATTAAACCTACAACATTAAGGATCTTGCCTTTAGCAGCAGGTAGTAATATCGGCTTATTCTTTAATTGCCATGCATATGGCACATTAAGTGTAAGTCCAAAGTGGCTTTCATCTCCAAAGTAAAGATCTATGAATCCGCTGTCTTCCAATTGTTTTAAACTTTCAATTTGTTGTTGTTTGATTTCAAAATCTGATTTGTTCTGCTTGCTTTTTAAAGACAATCTGGCTTGTTTCCATTTATAGCCCAGTATCTTTTAAAAAATTCTGCAAAGTCTTCTTGCAGATTTTAATATTGTATTCCTTCTCTAAATGAAGGAACACATTTTTTATATTCCGGCTGTGAAGCTCCAGTTGTTTTGCAATCACTTCCTCATAACCATTTAACCGAGTTTAGATACCTCTCCCAGGCAATATTGGAAGAGAATCAATTCGTTCGTTCGTTTTATGATGGCTTAAAAGTAAGCAGTGACTATGTTTCCTGGTGCCATTATCAAGAGCATTCTTGTAAAGCACTTAAAGCGCTTTTATCTAATCTTTTTACAATGTTATATATCACATAATGAGATAAATGTACGACATGTTATTTAGCATTACCAAATAAATTCGACATTGTATTATTCTTATTACTTATGCATCAATATATTGTCCTGAAATTTTAATATTTACTTATATACATATATAAATTAGGATAAATAATTACCTGAAGTATTTTTGAACTTATTGTATTGCTAAACAATATGTTTAAAAATGACTTATTTCATTATGAATAAGATATGTAAGAAGAGTTGCATTAATTCACTTTTTCTTTGTTACAAAATAAAAACGTTTAATTACTGATTGGTTATATTTAAGAAAATATTAGTATTATTGTCAAAAATTATTTGTTCTTTAAACCCTTTCCTTGTTGTTCTAATAGGCTTAAAAATTTGTGGCACTAAAATGAATTTTTCAGCTATATTGGTGTAGTAACTAAACTAATAATTAGCATAATATGAATATATATTCACCGTAGAATTGATTGTAATTTTTTCGTGATTTCTTATTTTTCAAACCGTTTATGTCGTTTTGAGAATTTTTGAAATAAGTTTAAATATTACAATAAATACTAATCACCAATGTTGAATTTTGAAAAGTAATTCAAGTGAAAATTGTTCAATATTCTAATATATGCACAAACTAACCTTAAGCGAAATGAATCAATTGTCAGACATAGACCTGATTCATTTGATCCTTCTCAATAACAATAGCGCTATTTCATATCTCTTTTACAACAAATGCAGTTCGATGTTCAACTACATCATAAAGGAGGTTTTTTCATATCAGGTTGAAAAAGATGAGCTAATCAGCGAATTGTATCTCTACCTCTGTAATGATAACTGGAAGAAAGTTCGGGAGTTTGAAGGCCGAAGTAAATTTACTACCTGGCTTTCGGTAGTTGCCGTTCGTTTCTTTCTTAAAAAGAAAATATCAATGATAGATTCGAAAGCGAATTGTACTCCATATTCAGAATCGGCCATGCATATACCTTGTAAAATATCACATGCATCTATGATCGAAAGAATGGATCTTATTAATGCCATTCAAAAATTAAAAAATGGAAGAGATAAATTTGTAATTCTTTCCATTGAAATTGAAGGGTATGAGGCTGAAGAGGTCGCAAAGCAACTGGGTATCACGAAGGCTAACTTATACAATATTAAGAAACGGGCCCTCAATAAATTGTCTGACATTTTAAAAGATTACAACTATGCCAATGAATAATATATCAGACGAATTGTTAGCTTCATTTATTGATGGCAATACTTCTGATGAACAGACTTCACAGATTAATCAAATTATTTCCGCCGATCCGTCAGCATTTACTGAATTTCTTATTGCATCAAAAGCCATTTGTTTTGTTGATGAAGCTGAACCTATTGAATCTCATTTGCCAAATTTGGGAATTGCTGCCAGTTCAGCTTCCATTGTTGCAGGCGGAACTTTACTTGCAAGTTATCTTTCCCACCTGCATGATTCATCGCCTATTTTTGGTTCATCTGAAAATTTATCCTACCATGCTGATAGAATGGATCAGCATTCTCACTCTATAAATGAAAATCTAAATCATCCAATTATGGAGAATTTTGTGCATTATGGCGAAACAAATCATATTCAACAACAATATGACGATACTTGTGCGATCAAATCGCAGCAACTTATTCTGAACGATTTTGGTGTTAACGTTACAGAAGATCAGTTGGTTCATCAGGCTGAACAGTTTCATATTTATTCACCAGGTAGCGGAACAGCACCTCAGGACGTTGGTAAGTTATTGGAATTGAATGGGGTTCACTGCACTCAGCACACAAATGCAACGGTTTATGACCTTACCTCTGCATTGGCGCAAGGTGAAAAAATAATTATTGGGGTAGACTCGGGTGAACTTTGGAATAATGGAATTATGTCGCATTTTATGAATCAGTTTACTGATCGTTTTGTTGGTGAACAGGCTGATCATGCATTGATCGTAGCGGGTATTGATACAACTAGCCCTGACGATGTAAAGGTCATTCTTACCGACCCTGGTACTGGGGAGGAAGCGGCCCGTTATCCAATAGCACAGTTTCTTGATGCATGGCACGATTCAGGCAATTTCATGGTGACAACTGATAATCCTGCTCCTTTGGCATACAACCCTGAAATGATCAACTTTAGTTATTCTGAAGGGCATATCCCTATGATTGGAGCGATGCCTTATGAATACTTCGATCAACATATCATGCCGCTATCACAAGAACTCGTTACCGATCCAACGGCACTGGGAATTTTACATAGCGATTTTGATGGGATGATAGGTGGTCATTCATCCAGCTTTTCTCCCGATTTATTATCCACCCTTGAACATACACCCCGAATTGACCCACACCATTACCAAACCGATATGAACCAATTTCATGATCCAAACTTTCATCAACCCGATGCCAATGGCATCACCTTTGGCAACCAACACATGGCCGATTATTACAATGGAATGGCTGAACACCACGAACACCTTGCACAATTCGACATCGACCATGGAAACCAGATTAGTGCTCAAAATAATTTGAATTATGCAGATGATTACCATAACCATGCCATAGACGAGCTACACGATATAGACCAATAACATTTAAAATATATAATAATGTGCAGCTTTAATGATTTAAAGAAAAAAGTGGAAACACTTATTACCAATGCCGAAATATTTTCGAAACAGGCAGGATACGAAAGCATCTCAAAAAATATACTAAAAACCAAAAACGAATTTCTTGCCAAAGAACTAATGGTAGTTGTTTGTGGTGAGATAAAAAGAGGTAAGTCGAGCCTTCTTACTGCCTTTTTGGAAGAAAAAGATATTTTTCCGATTGATATAAATACATGTACTAATGTGGTAACCATTGTGAGATATGGCCCAATTGAAAAAATCGAAGTCATTCTCGAAAAACAAGACAAAGGTGAGATTACCTACGAACATGTGTCGATCAAACGTAGTGAAATCGGGCAATTTGTTACTGAAAATGGCAATCAGTCGAATGCAAAAAGGGTGGCCTGTTTGAATATACAGATACCAAATGAAAAACTGAAAGAAGGTTTCGTATTTATCGATACCCCAGGGGTTGGAAGTTTAAACTTCGAACACGCACAGGTTACTTATGGATTTTTGCCAAACGCAGACGTTTTATTGTTTGTAAGCGATTTGCTCTCTCCATTGACCGATTCGGAACTCAAATTTTTGGAAAAGGCACATGGATTTTGCAAAAATATTATCTTCCCATTAACAAAAAGTGATCAAAAGAACAAAATAGAAACTGCATCTACCATCGAGAGTAATCTTGGGAAAATTTGTAAAGCCACCGGATTTGCGGCTGAGCAAGTTAATATAGTTCCTGTTTCTAACAAGATGAAATTAAGGTATATAGAGACCCACAAAGAAGAAAATTTACAGGCAAGTAATTATATATTGTTGGAGGAGGTCATCTGGAAGACAATTTACAATAACCGCACACAAATTTTAGTGGTTCCATATCTGCAACAGTTAAACGAAGAATTGAACAGAATAAAAAGCAATGTGCATATTCAATTGGAAGCACTGGCTCAGGACAAGGAAACGGTAAACAAACTCACCGGTGAACTACAAAATAAATTGACAAAAAAGCAACTTTTGTTGGAAGGGAATGCCAAATGGAAGGCAGACCTTCAATACGAACTCACCAATGCTTCAATATCAGCAACAGAACAGATTACTAACCAATCGATCAACATTTCTGAAAGGGTGAACACTTTGCTTTCGCAAATTGGCGCTGCCGAAAGGGTTGTTTCGATTACAGCCGAAATCAATGAATTACTGAGCGATTTAATATATAGTTCCAAGGATTACATCTCTTCAAAAGTTCTTGACATTGTTGCTGAAATTTCATCCGAGCTTGGCCTGTCGATTGATATTAATGAGGATGTCATGAACAATGTAGGTTTTGCCAGAACACAATCGGTTGAATACACAAGGGTACAGAGATCAGCTGTTGACCAGGTGATTGATAAAGGACGACAAATCGGCATGAAATCAATGGGAGGAATGGCAATTGGAGGAGTAGTTGGCGGTTTGCTCGGCGGACTTGTAGGGTTCTTTTTTGGTGGTCCAGCCGGGGCTCTGGCTTTGGGATCGACAATAGCCTCATGGGCGGCAGGAGCAGGCGCATTGGGCGGAACTGCAAAAGGAAGTCTGGACGTCTTAAAAAATTCGAAAGACGAAGATTTGCCATCTATCCGGATAGCTCTTAACAATTACATTAATCGAAGTATAAATTCAATTCGAAATGGTGTGAATCTTTGTATTCGGGAGATGACCAAAGAATTGACCAAAGAATTGGTTAGTCAGATTAACGATCAAGTCAGCCAATTGGATACGATATCTGTTCAGATAAAACAAAATTTGGCTTTAAAGCAAGCTGATATTCCAAAGCAGACCTCTAAACTAAACATGCAAATGTCATTGATAGAAGGCTTGGAAAAAAGTGTTGCCCAAATAGCCGATGAAATAACTAATTAGTCAAAATCCAATATGATAGTAGGAATCGACATTGGAACCTCCTTTTCGAGTATTTGCATACTCAATAAGGAAGGCAAAGCCGAACCGGTGAAGGTTTCAACCGGTTTGGGTATGTACGGAAGCGACTATTCGCTTCCGTCAGCCGTTTTTATAAATAACGGCCAAGTACAGGTGGGGCAGGCTGCTTTTAACTCGCGCATGAAAGCCCCGGAGAATTTTAAACACGAGTTTAAACGCGACTTCGGGCAGGAAGTACCTTACCAGTTAGGTGGCAGGCAGTGGCTGCCCGAAGATTTGTACAAAGAGCTGTTTATCCATCTGAAATACTGTGCCGAAACCTATGCTTCCGATGCTATAGATATGGCGTATATTACCCATCCAACGCGGTTTACCGACCTACAGAAGAAGCTGTTGCAGCAGGCGGCTCAGAAAGCAGGTTTATTAAAAACAACGTTTCTTGCCGAACCTGTGGCTGCTGCATTTCACTATGTGAGAGAAAACAACCTTGCCGATAACAAAACATTGCTGGTTTATGACTTTGGCGGTGGTACTTTCGACGTGGCTCTGGTCCGTTACCTGCATGGCGAGTTTGAACTGATTTCCCAACCTGCGGGATTAGACCGTTGCGGAGGCATAGACGTTGACCGAGTTGTTTTCAGCCACATTATGAAAGCCGTACCGAGCGAACTGCACCAATCGGTGAAAGAAAATCCGAAAATGCTCCAAAATTTTAAAGCCGTTATAAACGAACAAAGCATTAAAACTAAACACCACCTGTCGTCGTCCGAGGTATTTCATGGCGAATTCCCGGTGGGTTTCGATTTTGTGGAATTCTCGCTCGACCACTCTTCGTTGAACGACATGATCAGCCATTTAGTAGACGAAACCATACATTGTGTGCATACCCTTTTGAAAAGTGCCTCATTCGAAGCTGATAAGATTGATGAAATATTGCTCGTGGGTGGCTCCAGCCGGATACCTTTGGTAAAAACTTCGCTTGAGAAGGCGTTTAAACGACCCATTAAAGAAAATGTTAATTCCGAATTGGCTATTGCCCTTGGAGCAGCCGGATATGGGAAAAACAACCTATCATGCGGATTTTTAGCTGCGAAAGAAAGATCGGGAAGTTATGGTTTTAATGATTTAACAGGAAAAAACGTCCTGCCTTTTATTTACGAGGAAGCTCAAAATTTTTCTGAGAATCGGGCAGCAGTAAAAATGAATGATAAATGGGGGGTTATAGACCAAACCGGAAGAATTATAACTCCTTTCATATACGACGAATTGTATCCGTTTATACAAGGCTTATCTAGAGGAAGGAAAGGTATTAACTGGGGTCTGTTAAACCGAACAGGTTCCGAACTCACCGAATTCAAATATCAAATGTTAGGTGAGTTTTCGGAAGGTCTATGCCCCGTAAAGTTAAGAGGATTATGTGGTTATCTTTCACTTCAGGGAAAAGAGCAAATTCCTTTAGTTTATAACCATATTGAACCATTTATCAATGGGAAAGCATTAGTAAAAAGGGAAGCCAAATTTGGGTATATCAATATTGATGGGCAAGAACTTATTCCGTGTCAATATGAAGAAATTGGTAAATTTATAAATGGGCGTGCAAGAATAAAAAGAAACAATAAAACAGGATTTATAAATGCGGAGGGTAGTGAAATTATACCTTGCTTCTTCGACGATATTGGCGATTTTATTGATGGGTTAGCTTTAGTCAAGGTAGATAACAGGTACGGTTTTATTCGAGAAAATGGTAAAGCTGCTACCCGGTTTATTTATCATTCCGCATCATTATTCCTTGCAGGAAGATCAAATGTAACTATTGAGAATTCAAAAGGAGTAATTGATAAAGAAGATAATATTATTGTCCCGATCCAGTATAGTAATATATCCTATGATAGACCTAATTTACAGTTTATTGCACAACAAAATAAACAAACAGGAACATATTCAATAACTGGTCAAATTCTAAAACCTATTTCAAAGGTAGCCCCCAAAAGTGGATTGATAGAATTGGCTTTTGTAGAAGGTGGTAAATTTAAAATGGGCAGTAACGAAAATGGTAATGAAAAACCAATTCATGAGGTCATAGTCGCCGATTACTATATAGGAAAGTATCCAGTTACCCAGGAGCAATGGCAGGATATTATGGGGAAGAATCCAAGCCATTTTAAAAGTATCGACCACCCTGTAGAAAATATATCATGGCTTGATGCTGTAGATTTTTGCAATAGGCTAAGCATTAAAGAAGGTTTTGATCCTGTGTATCAAAAAAAAATAAGAATATAACATATAATCCCAACGTTAAAGGTTACAGGCTACCAACTGAAGATGAATGGGAGTATGCCGCCAACGGTGGTAAGCAAAGCAAAAATTACAAATATTCTGGAAGTGATAACATTGAGGAAGTTGCATGGTTTGATGGCAATAGCAATGCTAAAACGTGGTCTGTAGGTAGAAAAAAACCTAATGAACTCGATTTGTTCGACATGAGTGGAAATGTATATGAATGGTGTAATGATTGGTACTATGAATATAATTATAAAACAATAGCTAATACTCAAAATGGATTTACCAGAGTTCAAAGAGGAGGAAGTTGGAGTACTAGTCAATATAATTGCAGAGTTACAAGCCGACAAAGTGCTGGCTCTGATTTTTCTTATGGGAATATTGGTTTTAGAGTAGTTCTCCAATATTGAGAATGTACTGTAAATTAATGACTATTTGGATCCTAAGGACTATGAAATTGGTAATTAAAAAGAAATAATTGATCTGTTTTAATTGAACTCCAAAGATTAAATATAATGCAATGCACTAAATGTAAAAACGAATTAGCCCCCGGCACAAAATTCTGCCCAGAATGTGGCTCCGAAGTTAAAAAAGCATGCCCCAACCCCGATTGCACCTGCGAAGATATTCCGGAAGAGGCGCAGTTTTGCCCTGAATGTGGCACAAAAAGAGACATTGATGTGGAAGAAAGAAAAAGAAAGAAGGCTCTTGAAGAGGAGGCAATCTTAAAAAAGAAAAAAGAAAAGAAAAGGCACAGACTACTTGCCACTACTTTTTTGGCACTGATTGCTATAGGATTGGTCATTGGGTTGGTTTTCTGTATAAAGGAAATTAAAGAGAAAAGGCAGCGTGAGAAAGTTAAGCAGGAGATTATTTCTGAAGCTAAGAAATTTGCTGCTTCAAACTATGCCTTTCCAATGGTCACAGTTATTGGTGGCAGGTTTGAAATGGGTAGTAACCAGGGTGATGAGGATGAACAGCCGATTCATACTGTTGGGGTGAGTACATTTAAGATGGGTAAAACTGAAGTAACTCAGGCACAATGGGTTGCTGTAATGGAGTATAATCCAAGTTATTTTTTAGGTGCCAAACGTCCTGTTGAAAATGTGAGTTGGGAAGATACGCAGGCTTTTCTAAAAAAACTAAACCTTTTAACTCATTTGCAGTACCGGTTACCAACCGAAGCCGAATGGGAGTATGCAGCTGGAGGAGGGGAAAACAGCCGAACTAAATTCTCAGGAACAAATGTAATTGGTAATTATAACTTATTTGAATGGAATCAATCTACTTATGAAACTAAAGATGTAGCTAAGAAAAGACCAAATAATTTAGGCCTTTTCGATATGGGGGCAAATGTATCAGAATATTGTTCTGATTGGTTTGGTGTTTACCAGGCAGATAGCTGTAATAATCAAGTTCAAATAGATCCTAAAGGACCTACCAAAGGAGATAATCATGTCGTGCGTGGTGGAGATTTATATTCACCTGATGTTGAGATAACAAATCGTCGATTTATGGGTGATCGTGCTGATAAATTTTTAGGTTTTAGAATTGCCCTGGATTATTAGTTTGGAAATATAAAACAATAATATTTTAAGTTTATCAGAATAATTCAGAATAAGAATAGACTATAGATAAATTCAAAAAGAAATGGCCAAAACTAAAAGACAATTATCATCCGTGATAAACGAATTAAATATGAAATTAAACCTGCTTTACGAAACAATGGGTTTTCAAGCCGAAGGATTTCAATTTAAACAACCCTCCAGACAGGAAGTCTTCATCGAAAAACTGGCGCAAAACGATACGGCAGTGCAAAATATTGAAATACTGAATCAGACAATTGAAACACTACAAAAAAAGGTTGAAGATCGGCAACTGGACAACTGGAGCGAACGCCAAAGCTTTGAACGGCAAAAAGCGGAATTGGAGGAACAGTTAAAACAATTGGAAGAACTAAATGAACAAAAGCAACAGTTAAATCAATTGCTTTCCATACAGGAAGAGTCAATAAATCAGCTTAAAACAGAGTTGGAGGCAGCAGAAAAACAATTTGCCGCCAACATGGAAAAGCAGTTCCTGACTTTTTTATTCGAAATTATCTCCGTGCGCGATAACCTAGCCATAAAGGAACAAATGCTGAAAGAGGACGAAAACTACCAGGAAACCAAAGCTTGGAAGCTTATTCAATTATCGTATCGCGAAACGGAAGGCATCCTTAAACGAATGGGGGTTACGGTCATCAACCAGTCGGGCGCATTTGATGTCCAAGCCCAAATGGTTGCTGATACCTTCCCCACGCCTGATGAGGAATTGCATGACACGGTGGTTCAGACTTTCCGCGAGGGGTACAGGACAGAGGACAAACTAATAAGACCGCAGGAAGTGGTTTTGTATTCTTATAAAAAGTGAAATATGAGCCTCAAAAATAAACTCAAAGCCTTGTTGGCCGATGCCATCCGAATGTGCGAATCCTGTGCCGATGCTTCGGAACTTGGACTAAAAATCAGTGAACTCTCAACTAGGGTCGATAAACCCTTGCGAGTTGCCATTGTAGGAATTATGAAAGCAGGCAAATCAACTTTAATGAACGCGCTGGTAAAAGAAAAACTGGTGTTTACCGGAAATGTGGAAACTACTTATACCGTAAGTTGGTTTAAATATGGTGAAAAACCTTCGTTGCGGATCGTTTTCAGACAAACCGACAAAGACAAACAGGCAGGGAAAAAGCCTGAGAGCCTGAATGCCACGTTTGAAGATCTCGAAAAGTGGACAGTAAGGCTAAAAGCCAAAGAAAATCCCCAAATCAACGATGTAGCGTATATCGAGATTTATTATCCCAACGAAATTCTAAAGACCCTTGAATTGATCGATACGCCGGGGCTATGTTCTTCGTATAATCTCGATGCAAAGAATACGCTCGATTTTTTAGGGGTAAAATCGGCAGCTGAAGCTAAAGAACTTGACCGCATCACCCAAAAAGAAGCCTCACTTGCCGATGCTATCATCTACGCTTTTACCCGAAGTGCCGGAGATACAGACCAAAAATTACTTAGCCAGTTTCATGGAAATAGTCTTGAAAACTCTTCACCCATCAACGCACTGGGGGTTTATACCCGTTCCGACTTCTCTTGGGAGCCAGACACTGGAAAATCGCCAGTTGAGATTGCCCGCCAAATTACAGATAGGACCATGCATCATCCCGAAATGAAACGAATGTTATATGCGACACTTCCTGTGTCTGCAAAACCTGTGGAAGGGCTTGTTTTGCTTACTGAAAATGAATGGGACTATTTGAAGGGACTAACCGAAATTGACAATTATGAACTGATAGAATTAATTGAGAATGTACCCACGTTTACCGAAAAAGCACAGGATGAATTTATTGATCCAGATATAAAAAAGGTAGTTGGCAGTCCCGAAATGAGGAGTGGAATAGAGAATAAAATTGGAATCTATGGTGTTTATGAAATTGTGAATTTTCTAAAACAAGATCAATCCCGTACTGAAATTTTAGAGTGCTTGTACGCCAAAACAGGCGTTAAGGCAGTGAATGATCTTATTATTAGTCATTTCGGAAATCGTTCGTTTATAATCAAGGCACAGTATATTTTTCTGTTTCTAAAGGAAGAATGTGGTAAACTATCCAGAATTTCAGAAAATAAGTTTTTGAAAGAAATTTGTAAATACATACTCGATGAAATTGACCATATAGAAACTACCGAGCATGTGTTTCAGGAATTAAAAATATTGCAAAACTATTATAACCAGCTTTTTACATTTAATGATGAGACGGAACATGAAGAATTTGTCCAGATAACCGGTGAGCAGGGCAAACATTGCGAAGCCAAACTTGGGCTGAAAAATCCTTTGATGGTTTCGGAAATGGCAGATATTGCAAAAGATAAAATCAGACAATGGCATGCCCGTGGAAATGAATTTGGCGTTTCACGAAATTATGAGTATGCTGCCGGGGTAATTGCCCGTTCGTATGAAATCATTCATTATCATCTCGATGAATTATCGGGTAATTAAAATCAACAAAAAATGAAGGTAGGCATTGATTTGGGTACCAGCTATTCAAGCATAAGTATCCTAAGTAAAGAAGGTAAACCCGAACCGGTAAATGTATCAACAGGAATAAGTGTATTTGGCGACAATTATTCGCTTCCATCGGCAGTTTATGCTGAAAATGGTAAATTAATTGTAGGACAGGCAGCTATAGTTTCTCGAATGAGGAACCTTGGAAATTTCAAAAGTGAGTTTAAACGCGATTTGGGGCAAAATATTCCATACCGACTTGGTGAAATGCAGTTGATGCCCGATGATTTGTATCGGGAATTGTTCATTCACCTGAAAAAATGTGCAGAGCAATTTACCGGCGATGCTATCGAATTGGCTTGTATTACCCATCCGGCCAACTACAACGACCGCAAAAAGGAGTTATTGGTAAAAGCTGCAAATAAGGCTGGCCTACTGAGTGTAGTTTTATTAGATGAGCCTTCAGCAGCAGCCATACATTATTGCACAGATAAAAAGATGGACGAAATGGACCGCTTGATGGTGTATGATTTTGGAGGTGGAACTTTTGATGTCGCGCTTATTGAACATAAAAAGGGCAAATTTGAATCATTAACCCCTTCGCTTGGTGTGGAACATTGTGGAGGAATTGATATCGACCGGATTTTGTTTGAAGACATCATCCGTAATATTAAGGCCGAACAGATCAACCAGATGAAATCGAACCCTCTGAATCTGAATAGATTTAAGGCCAGGCTTAACGAGATAAGTGTAAAGGCCAAACATCATCTTTCGGCTACTGAAAACTATGCCGAAGATATTGAAATCGGTTTTGAGTATCAGAATTATGAGATAAGCCGCACAAGTTTCAATGCGCTTATTTTCAGTCTAATTGACGAAACTATGATTTGCTCAAACCAAATTGTTAAAAATGCGGGACTAAAAATGGCCGATATCAATACACTGTTGTTAGTTGGTGGTACAAGCCGGATACCCTTGGTGCGTGAACGGCTCGAAAAAATGACCAATAAAAGCCTTCAGACCAATGTGAATCCCGAATTGGCCGTTTCGATGGGTGCAGCTCTTTATGCTGGTCAATTAAATGGAAAGCCCAAAGAAGCAAAACCTGTTTTTTGCATGTATTGCGGCGAAAGGCTAAGCACTATTGATAAGTTTTGCTATCAATGTGGGAAGCCAAATATTAGTTTCAAGAAATAAAACAACGATTATGAAATGCCCGAAATGCGATTTGCAGGTATCAGAAAAAGCGAAGTTTTGTAATCACTGCGGCGAAGAAATAGTGGGCAAAGTATGCCCTAATCCAGATTGTGGCCGTGCCGGATTGCCTCTTGATGCAAATTTTTGTCCTGATTGCCGGATGTCGTTAGAAGCTGTTGAAAAAACAGAAGAAAATATTTCGATAATTCACAATAGTGATGATGAAAGAATAACAAGCTATTCAAGTTATACTTCTGGAAATTCCGGTTTAGTTGGAGGGCATTTATTAGTTATGTATGAATCAACTGAATCTAACAAAGGATTATCGACTTTCGCAACAAGTAAATTTTCGACAACTCAAAGTATTAGTCCTGGTGAATCGGTTTATAAAAAAAGTAAATGGGAAGAATTCACTGATTGGTTTGATTGGGGTGTTTGGTGGGAGATAAAACATAATGGTTGGAAAATATTAGCTGACATTGCTATTATAGCAATTGGTTTAGCTATAGTGATAAAATATCCTTCATATGCTAAATTAGTTGGTATCGGTGTGGTAATATCAATAACTGCAATACATCAATTATAAAATAGGCAATGTTATCTGCATTTCATGTCATTTGGACTAAGCCAACTTTCTTATATAGTGGGTGCTATTCTTTGTCAAGGGCAGAGATGATGACTTTAGTGATCTCAGCCTTGATGTGGCGCAAACACAACGGTACGATTAAACTCTATATTGACACTGACGGCATGAAATTTATTGAATCGAATAACCTTTCATGGATTTATGATGGAGGAATTAACACAGAGGTTTTAAGCAAAAACCAGTTGCAAATTAACCCCGAAATATTCTGGGCAGCTGGAAAGCTCATTGCGCTTAAACACCATAATGCGCCATGTGTGATGCTCGACCATGATTTGATTGTGACAGACAATATTAATCATCTAATATCCGATTATGATGTTTGTGCTTTCCATCCTGAAGAATTAAACCCGGATATTTATATAAATCAGGAATATCTCAGACTCCCTGTCGGATACCAGTTCCCGGAACAATACGATTGGAATGCGGAACCATTAAATACGGCATTGCTTTATGTGAAAAATGTTGATTTTAAAGAAATTTATACAAAACACGCGCTGGATTTTATGATAGGCAACATGGAATATCCAAAAGAATTTATCAGCCAAATGGTTTTTGCAGAACAGCGAATATTGGCCATGACCGCTAAAATGCATAGTCAAAAAACCGGAACAGTATTAAACAGTCCGTTCACGCTAGAAAATAAACACTTCATTCATCTTTGGGGATACAAACAAGTTTTAAGAAAAAATCCGGATATCGAAAAAATATTTATTGATCGGATGCTTAAAACGTTTGAAAAAGATTTATTCAGTTTTAGTGAGTTTGACACCTGGCTAAAACAATTCATGATACAAAATAATACTGATACTTATGCAATGCACCAACTGTAGCTCCGAAATTTTAGCCACAGCCAAGTTCTGCCCAGAATGTGGCCACAAAGTAGAAAACAAGGGTAAAACCTGCCCAAACAAAGAATGTAACTGCACTGGGTTATCGCCCGAAGCAGTTTATTGCCCTGATTGCGGAACAGAACTCAAAAGAAAAATTGCCTCGTTTACCGAAACAGTAAATGGGGTAAGCTTTGAAATGGTTGCTGTAGAAAGAGGAACGTTTATGATGGGCAGTAACGATGGTTATGAAGACGAGAAGCCTGTTCATAGAGTCACTTTAGATGACTATTATATTGGAAAAACACAAGTCACAGCAAGTTTTTGGTTGATGATAGAACTGGCATCTTTAGGAGAGCAAGTTGATATGACAAAAAGAGATTTAAACAATCTACCTATCGTACAAATAAGTTGGAACGATATTCGAATTTTTTTAATGACATTGAATGAATTGACTGGTAAAAAATACTGCTTGCCAACCGAAGCGGAATGGGAATTTGCAGCACGTGGTGGAAATCAAAGTAAGGGTTATATCTATGCTGGAAGTAATAACATTGATGATGTCGCATGGTATGATAAGAATACTAGATGGAATGATAATAGAACTAAAGTTCCAAGATTAAATCCAGTAGCAATGAAAAAACCTAATGAACTGGGATTATATGATATGAGTGGTAATGTCAAAGAGCTATGTAGTGATATTTACGATGAAACTTTTTATTTGATAAGTGATTCTAAAAACCCATCTGGTCCAAATAGTGATGGGCTTAATGTAATTCGAGGTGGAGATTGGAGTTGTGACGCTTTTGATTGTCGGTGCACTAATCGTAAGGCAGGCAGTAATTTTTTTTCACGTAGTCATAGCGGACTAAGCTTTCGATTGGTTTTGCACAAATAGTAATTATTATTCTATTTTGACTTTAATAGATTGACACTTGGAAAGGTGTATAAATGGTTTTAAATTAAAAAGATACATGACTTTTAAGGAAGCGGATAATGGTTGCCATTTACCAAACATGTCACAATTAAAATATGTAATCGGCAGAATAGAAGATTTCGGATTGAAGGATATTAGTTTTGAGCCAAGGGAAGAGTGGAGTGTTGATTTTGCAAATCATTATGAGATTGACAGGAAAAGCGTTTTAGGTTTTAGTGTAATTCTTTTCCTTAACGTCAAAGGCCAAGTCTGATTGAAATAGAATGTAATATATTACAAAAACTTAAATGAGCAAACTCAGCAAAAAGCTAAATATAAAGCGAAAGCGTCAAAATAGGAAAGAGCGAGATAAACAGGACTATATTCCCGAAACCAAACAATCGTCCATTTTTGATCCAGAAGTTCGGTCCGAAAAGGGATTGACTATTACATGCTATAGATTGAAAGGATTGAAGCATAAAGCTATGAAGATTGGAGGTTTTAATTATCAATCGGCTGCAGATTTCTCTGTTGATAAAGGGTGGATCAACTATTGGGGTAGCGCTTTCGATATTACAACCGATATTCATGGAAATTATGTGCTATACTGGAAAAAGCGTTTCCCGTTATTTGACAGCTTTGATTTTGATTCCGACGAGCGCCATTACCGTGTCATTTTGCCTTGTCTGTCGAAAGAAGAGGCTGAGCAAAAGATTGCTTTTATCAAATCCAATCAATCATTACGCTTGATGGGTTTTGAAAACAATCTTTACTATCTCCGTGATCATTATGAACAAAAAGAATTTCGACAGCTCTTACCTTTTGTTTTTTATGAGGATACTGTAAGCGCATTTACCGTTGAAGTGAGAGACGAAGAAAACTCAAACAATTCATACTAATCCACATTTTTTCATTGTCGGTGATAGATTTCAACTCATAATATACTCATAGTAAGAAAGTGGTTGCCAAGATTTTCAATATCATTTGTAAAATAAAATAAGATGGCCTATAGTTTAAAAATTTCTGCTAAAATATCTGACGATAAAAATGTGCGGATTGAACCTAGATGGTGGGAAATAGCTGAGTTAAGAAACGTTTATAAGTTCGAAGAAGTATGGGAAAATGGCTGTTATATGGACTATATTTTGAATGTTGATAAACAAACTTTTATAGACATTGTAAATAGTCAGGAAAAGTATAGATGTCAGGGAATATTTACCTGGGAGGGCTGGATAAAAATCAACAATAAGACAAAGGCGGAGATTTATGATATAATTGATAAATTACCTGACAATGAGTTTGTTAATATAACAATCTTTGAATGGGAGTCTGGTTATTAATATCCATTAATATGATCTCTGAATTTCAAAATGAATACCGCTGGTTGAGCAATTTTGCTCCTGTTAAAATTGTTCTTGATGAAATTGAATATCCATCAGTTGAACAGGCATATATGTCGGCAAAATCTGATGATGCCGCCTGGAAGGAGTTTTGTGCCACCTCGAATACTGAACCTAAAGAGGTAAAAAAAATGAGCGTTTTAATAACTATTAAACCGGATTGGGAACTAATGAAACTACAGGTGATGAAATCATGTCTTGTTCAAAAATTCAATACAGAACCATATCGGACCAAGCTACTATTAACCGGGGATGAATATATTCAGGAAGGAAACCGCTGGGGTGATATATATTGGGGTGTCTGTCTGAATACAAACATGGGGGAAAATACGCTTGGTAAACTGATTATGGAAATTTGTAAAACATTGGGCAGTTCTCCAATTATTTAAAAAAGCAATTTATATCAAAATTACAAACAATCTTTAAAATAAAAAACTTATGAGAAAATTACATTTAACATTCGCATTAATCGCACTTGGTTTGATTGCTAATTGTCAGGTTACAAATAATGTTCAGGCAATGGTTGCCGGATATAATGCAAAGGATACAATTCCACTGGAAGATTTTTGTAATATAAAACAGCTTTCAGTAAACAGTAATGAATATACTATCGCTAAATATGCCTTTACATTTGGACACGGGGGTTATATATATAATTACCTCAGTCCTTCAAATCGAATAACGGAGCAGATTAAGACATCATTTGACGGATTTCGGGATAAGGATGAAAAGTATTTAAGAGTATTCTTTTGCGATATAATTGTTCGAAATTTTAATGGGGAAAAATCTAAAATAAGCGATTTAACTTATATATTGAAAATAAAGTAATTGATATAAGACGATGAACCCTAAATTTCTGTTCCTTTCTGTTTATTTTATTTTTTCCCAAATTCAACCAGCCAAAGCGCAGGTAATAAAAGCCAGCCGCCTTGAAACTGTAAATTCTCAAGTTTTAAATTTAAATAATGAATTCCTATTCCCTGTTCCACAGGCGATAACAGGTTCACATATTTCATTTAAAGTTTTAAAAGGAAAACCGTTTGCCGATATTCAAGGCACGGTTTATTTCAACCCCGCAGATTATCTGACCTGTGATACAATTCGAGACCATTCTTCTTCAAGGGTTTCAATTCAATCATTGCGATTTTACCTGGACACATCTTCCTGTAAAATCGGAATTCATCAATTTGAAGTAAATGGTCCCATTCAATATGAGTTGAGATACAACTTCAATAAAAACTACTCTTCATTCTTTTACCCATTCTATTTCAAAAAATACGAAGTGACCAATAAGGAATACCGTCAGTTTACAACATGGGTGAGGGATTCGATAGCGCGAACACAGCTTGCAGCAGTTTTTCCCGAAAAATTCTTAAAGGACACAATATCTAAAAGACTTAACTGGAAAACTTCAATAGGGTGGGGAAGTAAAAATCCACAAATCAGGGAAATTCTTGATTTTATATATTGGTCGGCGGAGGATCAGTTTTTTGGCCGGAAGTGTTATAATACAAACAAATTCATTTATACCTACACGGATCTTAACAACTTGATTAAAAGTGTTGCTGTCTATCCCGACACTCTCTGCTATTATGATGGTTCTTCGAATGGCACTTATGTCTATTTTAGTAATACTAAATTCGATGATTATCCGGTAATTGGGGTAAATTTTTATCAGGCTAAAGCTTTTTGCAATTGGAAAAACCAGCAATTGCACAGTTCAGTCAACCAGCAAGCATGCAACTTCGAATTTGAGATCGATATTCCAAATGAAAATGAATGGGAATATGTAACAAGCAGGTATAATTGCGAAAATGGAGAACAAACTATGGCAGATTTCAGCTGTGTTACTGATTTAATCATGGATGATTCTTTAAAATCATTGCCTTATATTCTCAACTCCACAATTAATGGCAATTTGCAGCAATTGGGTGGTTCTTCTCAGGATGGGTTCCGATGGATACACAAAGCAGACATAGGCACTATAAAAGGATGGCGCAAAAATACAAAACTCGCGATCAATCGTGATGAAAATGGGATCTCTGGAATGGGAGACAATGTTTCGGAATGGATGAACGAGAGCTATCAGGACAATTGGAAACCCTATTTACAAAAGCGAAATCGTATGCTGTCGTCGATTCATATCAACTTGCCCGATTCTGCAAAAACCTCAAATAAAGATAGATTCATTAGCTTTGATCAGGGTGTGTCAAAAGATACAATTTACCTCTACGACAAAATTTTGAACGTGAATACGGCGTCGACATCTGTCAGACCCGGAATCTATTTCTCAGAGTATCTCCCGACCTACTATGAAAATTTTTCGAAGCGAATTAACTGTGAAATCCCCCTGGTACTTGGCATCGAAAAATTCTATGATGATCGTTCAGATAAAGACGGACAACTCGTGAGGGGTGGTAACTGGTTCGATGAGAGGTACTCGGTGAACTGCATGCAGGATATTCCCCAAAGAAATTTTGCAGGAATCAATGCCAAAACATTTGTCTCACGGTCAAAATCCAGCAATAAAATAGGCTTCAGGTATGTCATCAGAATTAAACAAAAGATATAAAATGGAACTAAAATCATCTTATTACAGGTATTTAAACTTCAATACAATTCTTTCAACCATTTTTGTTTTGATAACTTTTGTTCCATTCACTTTATATGGTCAAATTCAGATGGTTGATATTCCGGAGGGTAGGTTTGAATGCATTTACTCAGACAATCCGGATAAGGGTGAAATGATTAATATATATCGCTTTATGCATCGTTTTAAAATGAGTAAGACCGAAATAACCCAATCGCAATGGGAAGCTGTTATGCAAAACAATCCAAGTCATTTTAAAGGCAGTAATTTGCCTGTTGAAAATGTAAGTTGGAATGATATTCAATTATTCCTTCTAAAGCTAAACTGGAACACTGGCATGAATTACAGTTTGCCCGACGAATTTGAATGGAAATATGCCTCGGGTGGTGATGAAGTAAGTACTCAGGATGGCTATGCAGGTACTGATGTACCCAACGAACTTGGCCTTTACGCATGGTTTGTTGAAAATTCTGATAGTTCAACACATCCGGTATCCACCAAATTGCCTAACAAGTTTGGATTGTATGATATGAATGGAAATGTAAGTGAGTGGTGTAAAATGAGGGAGTTTGATAAATGTGCCAATTGCCTTTACAAAGATTTGCCAGATTCGATCAGTACTATTTATGGAGGCAGTTGGAAAAGCAATGCGAACGACTGCAAAGTAAAAAAGCGGATAATAGGGAATGTTGATATTCGAAATGATGATCTTGGATTCCGCCTTGTAATTGAACCATAGTTTTATGTTTGTGCTTCTCAAAGTAAAACTGTGTAGTTGAAATAATAGGTTGTGTATTTTATTTTTATAATCAATGATAGATTTCTTTTTCAATCCAACTCTATAATTGAAATTGAAAATGATAATTAAATGTTCCTTTCTATGAAAAATCTCTCTCTATTCTGGAAAATTGTCCTCCTGGTAATAACATTGTCTGTTGGCAGTGTCCTGCTAATTATTGGTTGGAAACTCTATGATCAAAGATGTGGAATATATTTGCGACAGGACGACTACAACAACTGTAAGATTATCAGATATAAAAGTTGGAAGGAGAGACTTTTCAATCTAAGAATCGAAGAATATACAACACTTAAGCTGGATTGGATTGCACCATTCAATAAGAATGATACAACAACTGTTTTCGCCAAAGATGGTAAACGTGGTTACCTTAACCGGTTTACCGGCAAAATATCTATACCGGCTCAGTATGATAGGGCCTGGATGTTCTCTGAAGGAATGGGGGGAGTGCTTAAAAACAAAAAACTTGGATTTATCAATGCGAAAGGTGAGGTGGCTATTCCGTTTCAGTTCCCTTATGATCCAAATTTTGACCTGGAAGTTGATTTTCTTTTTAAAAATGGTTTTTGTACGGCAAACAGTTCAAATGGAAAGTTTGGTGTGATAAACAAACTCGGTAAATGGGTTATTACTCCTGAATATGATTATATTACAAACCCCACAAAAGGTTTTAGAGTCATCAGAAAAGGAGAAATGTATGGCGTTATTGACAGCCTTTGTAACTGGACAATGCCACTAGATTATGATTGGGTCAAGGTGACTAACGAGGGTTTCATCGTGGTTAAAAAAGATATTCAACAGCTTTTGGCATTCGATGCAAAATCAGTTATTCAACCTTTTCTCTATGACCAGACAGATGAATTGCATTACAATTCGCTACGATCCACAAATGAGGGAGAAGATATTATGGTCTGTAGCGAATATATCTCATTCAGCATTCATAATAAATGGGGTGTTATGGATAAAAATGGAAAAGTAGTGATCAAAGCACGTTATTCCGAAATTAAAGCGCTTACTAACGATTTGTTTAGTTGTCAGATTGGGGATTACTGGATCACTATGAATACGAAGGAACAAATAATATATTAAAATATCAGTTATCAAATTGAAATAGAATAATATAACACCGTTCTAAAAATGATGTGCAATGCAGGATATTAAAATTAGCGTGACCGCAGATTGTTTTGAGGATATTGATCGTGATTCTGTAACCTCTCAAACAGATGACGGGGATGACACTATTCATGGCTTCAAATATGAGGAATATTTTGCTTATAAGAAAGAGATTCCAAAATATGTAAAGGATGGTTATATAACTGTTTTTTCTAAACCAGTAGCGTTTGGACTGATCGAAATTATTAATTGTATTATGAGTGGTGATCGGGGTGATGACGATGGTTATGGTGTAGAGCCTGATACCTGGATACAAGGTTATTTAGACAGTGAATTCAAATTTGTTTCCCCCTTTTCGCTGGGTAGCAGCAAATCGAATAGAAATATTATGAACCTATTAAAAGCTGGGATAAATCCTGTTGACGATGATTGCAAGATCAAGATTTGCCCTTATGATAAAGTTGAACCAACATATCTTTTGCCAGGTTACCTGGTAGTAGAATTGCAGGGGAATTATGGTTTGACAGATAAAAAACTCAATGTTTTAATACCGTTGGAATATGCATATCTCAATGTTGATATTAACGGATTGGCTCGGGTTGAATTGCACAATAGGTTTTTTGGTGTACTCGATTTGGAAAATCATTTTGTAATTCCACCTATTTACGAGGATCTCTATTATATTAACGAAGGTAGGAATAAGGGAAACTACGAAGCAAAGATAAATGGCTTATCAGTTATTATTGATCCAAACAATCAGATTATTTCCTAATAATAATTTACTAAATATAATATATTAACATTAGTGCTTTGCTGTATGAAACTTATATCTTTTTCAGTAATTGTATTTCTTCTGCTCATTGTAACAGATGCTAGTTGTCAAATCAACAGGCAATTACAGGATGCTATCGACAATGTTCCTTATGCGCAATTTGCCTATCCTGCTGATCGCAACAGAGAAACCCCTCCGCAAGTGGCAAATCCGCAGGCCTATGCCTATGCCTATTATTATCTCCCATACGCCATCGATTTAACAATGGTACGTGATGCCTCGGGTGGTTATGTAGGCAAAGTGCTTCTTGACTTTGAATCGGCTGATATGACTGCAAGCGAGGAGCGGGGTGTTATTAGAAAAGCTATCCTTGGACTTCAGAATTTACTTGATAACCAGGCAGTCATAGCAAGAAGAGCAGGTTTTGCCGATTATACTAATTTCAGTTCGAGTTACATTTCTCAATTCGCCTCTAACGGTCGGGCAATAATTGCAATTCGCGAAATGATCAGTACACAGTATTTAATTAATAAACTTATTAACCGTGCAAAGGATCTTTAGCGTCTTTGTTAATTAATTTTTTGATCGTAATAACTTATTATCATTTATAAATTTTCATATGAAAAAATCGATTGTTTTTATTTTATGTTTTTTCTCCATATTCGGACTAATGGCTCAGGTTGAAAAATCCGATAGCATGTTTGTATCAGTGTCTGTTATAAAGAGCAATTCTCTTTATATTGGTATTGAAAACCCGGTTTCAATTGGCATCACTAATTTATGTGGACGACTTCCATCTGTGAAAGTTAGTTGTGGTGAAATCCGATATTCCGGGAATGGTCAATATGTAATCAAAGTAGATGGCAAATGTATTAATGGAATCACATTGATGATTCTCGACTCTGAAAATAAGAATGATACGCTTGCAACATATAATTTTAGATGCAAAAAAGTGCCGGACCCGGTTATAAAGCTTGCTGGTCAAAGTGATAGTGCAACAATCAGCAAAAACATGGTACTTGCGCAACTTGGGATATATGCAGACATGGCAGATTTTGAGTATGATTTTCGTATTAAAATTCTTTCATTTGCGATGTCCACCAGAAAGCATACTGAACCAATTCTTTCCGAAACAGGGAAGTTCTCTTCAAAGCAATATGAATTTATAAAAACGATAAAGCCAGGCGAAAGAATATATCTGACCGACGTAAAAGCGTTATTTCCTGATGGTGATATAAGATCTATGCCAGGATATTCTTTTTTTGTAAAATAGGCGAAGTGAAAATTTAACACATTTTGCAGGCAATCGGAGAAATTGGTAGTTTTTAATAATTTGGATTTCAAAAGTTTAAGGTTTGAGTAAATCTGATTTCCCCTTTACAATGGACACAAAACCTGCGGGCATTAAGGTATTGTTGTAATGTGTTTTATAATTAGTTTGTGAGATTCATTTCTCTTCAAATACTTTGGCCGCAAACAAATCTTGTTTTGCGAGGTGTGTCCGATTAATGTGGTGAAGGAGGTGAAATAAATTTTCTAATGATATTTGGTTGTTTCAGAAATTTATATGGTTTAACAAAACGTTCTTTAAATATTTTTGTGGTATTTACTAATCTACCTGATAAGGTGTTCCTCATTTTATTACAGAGCACAACAGATGAAGTACTTTGTTCCTGATCGCATTAATAATTGGCATCTTGTTTTTACCTTCATTTACTTTGCGATGATAATACTGAGATAATTGTTTATTGCATGAAATCGTTGACATAGCAACTAAATGAAGTAATTTCTTCAATCTAAACCATTGGTCTGAATTTTTGGGATTATTATACGTTTTGGTTTGTCCCTATTCCCTTTTATAATTTATTAACCAAAAGGATGGTTTAGGCAACTCCTGTGGCGCGATTATTGTATATTTTATGTTGGTTAGTTAGTTTAGGTTAGTTAGGTTTAGTAAAAGGATGGAGCCGCCCGGTTCTGTCCTTTTCATGAATTAACAGGGCAGAACCAAAGGCTTCTGAGGTTTTTAATATTTCGACGGCATATTTGAAAGACTAAAAAAGCCGCTTCTGAGGCTTTTTTGATCAGCAAGAAGGGGGCAGTGTACAAAGCTTCAATTTGTTTCTAAGGTTTTGGGAGAATATTAGGTCTCGCAAATTACACATTGGACGGGAACTAACCGAAGAACTTCCTTTGAAGCATTGGTTTTCAAATTGTTTTTGTTCTGTTCTACGGGCATGAAAACACGATTTGCGAGTATTTTGCTATTAGCTATTGGTTTTCATTTCATTATTTTTATATTTCATTCACTTTATGAAATAATCTATGGATATCTGCATGAAACTGTTTGTCCACATTCTATATTGATCTTAAATGATTTGGCTGTGGGATAAAGAAAATATCCATCTTTTTGCAATACATTTATTTCATAACCACCCTCACCTAAATTTGTCAATTGTTTTGTGGCATTACCTTTCATATTACAATAATGATTTCCATTAATTATAACCTCGTATGAATCATTTGAAATATTAGCAATTACAATTGTACATGGGTCACATCTTTTAACTAATTTTCCTGATGAATAGTTTTGACCAAAAGGTTTTGTAAATATCCAACCAAATTCACCGTTTAAGGTTTTAATATAATACCATTCGCCATAATTTTCCGGGCCCCAATTTAGCGGATCAGAAAGTTTGACATACTCATCTTTAAATTGCACATATTCCAATAATTCGCCTGATTTTGTAAATCCCAAAATGCTTAGATTTTTAGAATTAAAATTATTTTCTGTAAGAATTGGAATATTATCATAGTCTATTTTCAAGAATCTTGTCACATTTGATTTCCAATCATTGACGCTATAACTAATCTTTCTACGGAATTTAAGACTTCCAAAATCTGTAAATAAGATGTTCATAGCATCTTGAGGAGTCATTTCTATTACATTTATTTTGGCATTTTGCAATGATTCCCAATAGTAGGCCCATCTTTGTTTCTCTTCTTTTGCAATCACTGCTTCTGGTGAATTATATTTATTCTCTTTATCTTCTGAACCTAAGCTGTAAAGAACGACAGGAACTAATATAGCAGGATTAATATATCCCAACATTTCTTCAGATCCATTAATAAATCGAACTTTATACCATCCTTCTTCTTCTCCCAATTTTATAACCATATCACCTTTATGTAAGGTTGCCACTGTCTTATTAAATGATTGACTTGGCTTGAACATTATGTTTACATTTTCGCTTTCGATTGAATAAACATAACTTTTTAATGTTATCACATTGTTATTAAATAACCTAATCTTTCCTTGTTCTGAAATAACCTCCGCAAAGGGCTCATTTGCTCCTTTAACAAATAATCTGGGATTCTCTCCTGAAGATCGTACAATTTTTATTCTCCCAAGCGATGAGTTAAAAGCAACCTCATCAGCAGAGATCAATCTACCAGCTCTTATTTCCGCAGTACCTCTCGAAAATAAATTAATATCTTCAGTGGTTATTCCCATTCTAGCTGCTTTTGATAAACTTCCTACAGCTCTACCTTCCGCAATTCCTTCAGCAGCTATCTCTCTTCCAGCAATTCCATCAACACCTATTTCTCTTTCCACCAAACCATCCATTAATAAACTTCTCCCAGCAACGACCTCAGTTTCTTCCAAAAAAAGAAGGTCAGCGATACATCCATTTAGTGTTAAAAGTAAAATAACAGAAATTGGTATAACAATTTTTAGCGGTCTGCACATTTTGCCAATTGAATTAAATTTGAATTTGAAAAATGTCAATATTGTTTATTTAAATATCGGCCTTAAATATTTTAGTTTTGTCATATGCATTTTCATATATTCATTGACTTGCTTTGTTAGCCTTAAAAGCTCAACTGTTTATTAGCAGCAAGAAGCTTACAATTAATGATTTTAAATACGCCATAGTGGCGTGTATTTCTGACTTGTACGAAGAAGGTGATCGGTGTTAATTTACAATATTAGAGTTTCAAAACAGATTATTGTATTCATCCAATTTTAGCTATTTCATTGGTTTTGATTTGTCGTCTTTAACAAAGGTATCGATATTAAAAATACCTTGTTGATTGATTAATAATATTTTTTTATATTTGTTTGTGCCTACCCTTAGTGGGGTTTTAGAGAGGATTATTTACAATTTCTAAAACCTTTGTGTTATGATTATCAATGAAAAACAACGCTCTATCGATGCCATCGTGGGGTGTGATTATGTGTTTCCGGGTGATGTTTCGCTCGAAACGCTTGTAGGAATCAACAAGATTGCGGTAACGCTCGTTGCCGGGAAAAGCTGGAATCCGCTATATTTTACGCCGGGGAGTGCCTTTTTGACCTGTGGCGAGAAAATGGATTCGCAGGGGAAAAACGTTGAAAACAAGTTACAGTTGAAAACGCCCGGAGGCTCGGCAGCCCTGGTGAATGACCTTTTGCAGATATGCGGGCGGTCGATTGTGATCAGGCTCACTTTCGCAAGCGGGGCAATGCTGATTTGCGGGGGCAAAAACCGCAAATTACGGCTGTTTGATAACGGCACTTACGGGACTGCCAACGGGCATGACCTTAGTTTTGACTACGTGAGTAAAACAGATTTTAAATGGTCGGACTAATACCTATTCATTATGACATCATCTTATCATATTACCATCAGACTGGACCCACATTACCAGCAATTTCTGCGTTTTCACTTTGGATGTGATTCGGAGTTTTTTGAATTTCCATGCCGATGCCAGTTTAACACGATGCTTGAATTAATGGTCGTTCAAAAGCGTTGGGGGGATATAGTGCCAGATACCGACGAATGGGCGTTTAAAATTATGCTGCCGGTTTTTAACAAAAAGAATCCTGCCTTTTTCAGGTATTTATCGGAGGTTAAAGAATCGCTGTTTAAGTCGAATATCAAAAAATACTATGATATTGTCATCACGGCGAGGATTGCGGAACTTATGGCGGTGAAGGTACACGCTCCGGGGGGGCAGATTGTGAAATATAACCGCAAAGAGTGTACCCTTGCGCTGATAGACGAGTATGGGTTTAACAAGGACAACCAGGAGTCGTTTGACCGGTTGTATAAACTATACACCCGATATCTGCAAAACGAGCGGTGGGATACTTACCAGATAAAAAAGCTCAACGAGCGGCAAAATGTTAAAAATAGTTAAATTTACACGGTTATACCGGGGGTAAAACGGAAACGATCAACGCGACTAACGTGACTAATGGCACTAACGCGGCTAACGCGAAAATTGGGTGTATAAAGTACTGATAATTGCGGTTGAGATGAACCGGGGGTATGTTCCAGAAATGGAATTTACTCCCGGTTTTTTTTGTTCAAAAATTTTTGAAAAAGCAGGATTTGCAGACTGTCCTGTAAAAAGGGGGCAATCGGGGGGTTAATAACCTCAATAATAAGTCCTTTAACACTCAAAACGCGGTATATACTATTGTATCGCAATTAATCACGCGATATGAAAAATATACTTTTTGACGTTTTGAGGAGCCGGATCATGGTTGACCGACAAATAGCCGAGGAGGTTTATCTCCCCTGGCTTGAATCGATCAGGAACGGCACCTACCAGGGCGGGATGTTGCGCGACAGGGAAGCGTTTACACCAATGGCCTACTCCGGTTTTTTTAAACAGGGGTTTATGATGGGAGGACGTGGACCAATGGAGGCGATGGATATGGCCCCGATGGGATCGGTAGCTGTGATACCGATTTTCGGCGAGTTTTTGAAATATGGAACTGATTGCGCTTACGGGGCGATGGACATTGCACCGGCCATCTATAAAGCCGCTGACCTTAAAAATATTTCGTCAATTGTACTTGATACCGATTCGGGCGGTGGTTCGGAGAGCGCGGTGCCCCCATTCATTGAGGCAATCCAATATGCCCGGTCGAAAGGCAAACCTGTTGTCGGGCACGGCGACATGGTGGGGAGCGCTGCATACTATATTCTTTCTTTCAGCGACTACCTGCTGGCTGATAACCTTATCAGTTCGGCGTGGGGCAGTATTGGGGTGTATGTGAGCTACATGGACTACAAAGAGAAAAATAAAAAAGACGGGGTGGAACAAAAAACCATTTATGCCCCGCAAAGCGACCTCAAAAACCAGGAGTACCGTGAAATGGTCGATAACAATAATCCACAACCATTGATTGACAATATTCTGGAGCCATCTGCAGCGCGGTTTATTGCGACTGTGCGGCAAAACCGCAAGGGCAAAATCAAAGCCAATTCGGATGCTTACAGGGGCAAACTCTACGAGGGGCAATCGATTGTGGAGGAGGGGCTGGCTGACGGTTTCGGGACGCTGTACAAGGCGATAGAAGTTGCGGCAAGTATGGCAATGTTAAGAAAAATGTAATTAGAGGATTTACAAATTAAATACTAATGAGATGGACTTATTTAAAACTTTAGGAGCAATTGTGTTGGGAACGCTTAACAAAAAGCAGTTCGACACAGATGAATCGGGTCATTTGGTTTTAAGCGGCGAAGAAGCTGAAAAACTGGATACCCAGATGAAATACGCCGGAGGGGAATTTTCGGCTACGTTCAAGAGTGCTTTTGACAAGGCCGCAGATGCGAACACCAGTGGAGAGACCGCTCAAAGCGAGCTTGTAATCACAGCTTTCGTTGATGCTATCCGTGCGGAGGCAACAGCCGAGCTTCATACCAACATGGAGTTGATCAAGAGGGAACTTCAAAGGGAATTTGACCAGAAATTGACTGGCGTAGAAGGGAAAAAAACTGCTGCTGAATTAAAAGCAACTAACCTGGAGAATCAAAAAATGGAACTTGAAAAACAAAACGGCATTCTGTCTGCAAGGACTGAACCCGACACAAAAGAGGCTGTAATCACAGAACAAGCTACTCCCCGCAAAAAGGGCGAGTTTAAAGTCAACCGCAAACATTACCATAACAAAATGGCATTTGACTTCCTGGCTGGTCAAACGGGAGCTGCCATCGTTTCGACGATGAACAACAGTTTTGGCAACAAGACGATGGGGGGCGGGCCAAATGATACGATAGACGTATCGGAAATTAACGAAGAGTTTGGCACGTATATCAGTGACCCGGCAACCCGGTTTACGATTTTCCGCGAAATGTTACGGCCTACCCAAAGCCGTACTTACATGACCAAAGTGCTTGCTATCAACGAATGGAGGGATGCACAGGCCCGTATTGATTCGATTATTCAGCAATTTGTTGCTATCTGGACACCACTGGGCAAGGTAAAATATACCCCGCTCAAAATTGTAAACAGGCGGCACAAAATAAACATGCCTATCGTACCTGATGATATCACGGGCGGCTACCTGACTTACCTGTACAACGAGGAATTAACGCCCGATCAGATGTCGGTAACTCAATATATCATCGACATGCTGTTACGCCCGCGTATCAGTGATGATATTGAATACAAGATGATTGCCAATGGTAAATATGTGCCACTTGACCCGACAGATGTGAATGAAGGGGATGCCGGACAGGCAACAGGCAGCAGCATGGACGGTTTCTTAACCATCCTTGCCGACCAGGCCGCAGATCCGGCCACGAAAGTCAATTTTTGGACACCAACCGTGCCATTTACCGAGGACAATTCGGTTGAGTATTTTGAGGCTTATGCCAAATGGATTAAGAAAACCAATCCGACTTTGGGAATAGCAGGACTGAACGTTTACTGTGACCCTGACATGGAAGAAACCCGCCGGAATAAATACCGCGAGATGTTCCCGTTTACCAAAGAGGCCGATTTTGGAAAGACCAAAATTGATTTTAGCAATATAACCATTGTACCGCTTGAAAACATGCGGGGCAGCGGTGTCCTGTTCTCCACACCACAGGAGAACTTTATCGAGCTTCACCATATCAACGAAGCATCGGGGGCAACCAAGTTATTCCTACAGTTGCAAAATTATGAGGTACGGGTATTTGGTGAGTTCTGGCTGGCCGTAGGGTTTGCCGTAGCTGAATGGGTATTTGCAGCAATGCCACAGGTAAGCGGAGATTAATATTGAATTTAGGAAAGGGCGGCCACGCAGGGTCGCCCATACTGAATAAAATTCATACGCTAAATAGATTAAGATATGGCACTATTATCTGTTAAGAAAAGTCCGATAAAAAGCGGCAACCCAGGAAGGCCCAACCCTAAGAGCAGTTATATCATCATTTTCAAGGCTGACGATTTACTGACACCACCAGTAAAGGCGGCTGACGGGGTGAGTGTGACGACCTCTCTTGTTTTGAAAACGGGGAAAAAGGCGATGGAAATTTATGCGACTCCGAACACGATCAAAGTGAGTGATAAATCGAGCGGCGACGCTGACAAGAAGGGATTTATCCATACAATCGAGTTTGAACATCCGGGGTCAAACGTGGAATACAGCCAGTTCATTAACGACAATGTGAATGAGAATTTAATGGCTATTGTAGTTTATCCGTACCTCTCGTTTGACAAACTGGCTGGCTGGCCGGGCAATCCGTTACAGCTTAACCATGAGCAAAAGGACGACGAAAAGGAAGATACCAATGTTGTAAAACTTGAATCTTTGTTTGCCGGAGATAAGATGATTCATTATTCGGGCGCTTTCCCTGCTACTGATTTGACCAGTGGTGTTGGCGCTTACAATCAGCAAGGGAGCGGGGCATAAGATTTTGTTTTGAAATATAGGTTTATGATGGGGCACGGTGGGGACATCGTGCCCTTTTTTTAGGAAAAGATTACACGAATAACACGGATTTAAACGGATTACACGAATTATGATCGGAGTATATTACCCCTACCTGGCGAGTGCGGGAATATGGGAGGAGTTGCGCTATTCGCTACGCAGCCTGGAGAAGTTTCTGGATGAAGAATTTGAGGTGTGGATAGTCGGGGATTTGCCTGACTGGATTGATAATGTCCATTACATCGGACACAGAAAACTGGAGCGTATTCCCAATGCGGTGACGTTTGACGCGGTAAAAAAGCTGGAGGTTTTTATCAACGAGCGGGAGGCCCCGGAGAAGTTTATCAGGATGTATGATGATGTTTATTTGATCGGGCACCGGAGCCTGGCCGACCTTAAAGTGACGCGGTATTTGTTTTCGTATGAGGATTACCAAAAACAGGTATTTAATTCGGGGAGCCTGATCTGGCGGGGACAGGTGAACCTAACCATGAAGATATTGAAAGGGATGGGCTATAAGGGATTTATGACTGAGACACATTGCCCCGAAGTATTCGAGAGGGGGAAAATGGAAAAGATACTCAAAATGTTTCACCCCGCAGAAAACCGTCTGCTGACATCGACACTTTACTACAATGTTTACCCCTATGAGAGGATGGTGCAGGACTGGAAAACGGAGCGGGCGCTGTTTTACGGCCATGAGAGTGATTTTAGTTTCGGGGCGCTGGGTGGGTACCATTTGGACGCGGCGCTAAAGGGGCGATATTTTCTGAACCATAACGACGAGGGGCTAACCCAACCATTGAAGAAATATATAGAGGGGATGTTCCCGGAGAAGAGCAGATTTGAGATTTAGGATTTGAGATTTGGGATTTGGGATTTAGGAATTAGGATTTGAGATTTGGGATTTGGGATTTGGGATTTGGGATTTAGGAATTAGGATTTGAGATTTAGGAATTAGGATTTGAGATTTGAGATTTAGGATTGGGGATTTAGGATTTGAGATTTAGGATTGGGGATTTAGGAATTAGGATTTGAGATTTGGGATTTAGGAATTAGGATTTAGGAATTAGGATTTGGGATTTAGGATTGGGGATTTAGGAATTAGGATTTAGGAATTAGGATTTAGGATTTAGGATTGGGGATTTAGGAATTAGGATTTAGGATTTGGGATTTGAGATTTAGGAATTAGGATTTGAGGGTGAAGGTGTCCTTTGGGGATTGGGATTGTGGTCACAAATTTACGCTATGGAAAATGGAATTAAGGAACGTGTGATTTTGTGGGCACAATCGGGGGGCGATTTTCAGTCCGGGTTATCGCTGTTCTTAACGTTCAATCGCAATGTGTATTACGTGCGGAATATTGAAGCGAAAGGGGCGGAAAAGGGGCTCGTCACTTTGATTTCGGAGTTTTCGCACAAATCGAAAATACCGGCCCCCGAAATATGGGCGTTTATAAAAACGGGGATACCCCAAAAAATTGTGACGGTTGCGCCCCCGCGGGACGAGGTACAGGAAAAGCGGCTCGAAAAAAACACCTTGAAATTGAGAGAGGAGTTCCCGTTTTTGGGGCGAAAGGATTGCCCGCCGGAGCTTGCGATACTTGTGAACCGGATGCTGACGGCCTACGATGATTACCGGAACGGGCGGGAAAAGCTGTATGACCTGAACATGTATGATAAGGAGGCTTGTTACACCGCTGCCAGGGAGGTGCTGGATGCTTATATCCTGAACCGGGATTGCTGGGAGGAACTAAACCATTACAAACAAAAAGGGGAACTGCTGGGGAACTTGCCGGAGTTCAAAGCGCGGAAACTAAAGGAGGATTATACCAAACTTAGTACGATAGAGCTATACAAGAAAATCAAGAAAAACATACCGCGCAGAATGGCCTATTACCATCAACAACTCAATGACAAAAAGACCAAAAACCGCGAGGAGATCATTGAAATGATGGCAGGGCGGGAAGCTGAAATAGTACTGATCAAACAGATTTTGAGAGACAGGGGGGAACTGGAATAATTTCATATCTATTCAATGAAAATTGCATTTCTGATAGGGGTTAATGATGTTGGGGGCGCTGAATATGTGTCGTACCAGCATGTGAAAATGGCATTTTGGTCGGGGCTTGAAGTGGTGGTATTAAGCGGCACGGGGGGGATGTTTCACAACCGGATAGAAGAGGAAGGGATACCCATTGAAATAGTGGGGATGAACCCGAATATCAGGAAGGTTGAGCAACTGATAACGGGGTGTGATGTGGTTTTTAACTGCAATTTTTTTGGCATTACGGGGCTTGTGACCTCTCTTAAAAATAAACTTGGATTCAGGTACCTGACCATTATACACAGCAACATTGACTGGGTGTATGATCAGCTTGTGAAATATGATGCAGATACGGACGGGTATTACGCGATTCATCAAAAAATTACGGATTCGTTTGCGGGCAAAGGGGTGATGGGGCATGAAAAATTCACGGTGATTCCGAATTGCATTGATCTTATGAAGATTGATGAAGATTTAAGCTATGACGGTAATCTTATAAAAAAATGTATTGGGATAAAAGATAACGAGTTTGTGATTGGGATGGTTACGCGGGTGTCGGCTGACAAGAATATCCTGGACGCGGTGAAAATAGTTTCGATGTTGCCCAAAAGGATGAATGCAAGATTACTCATAATTGGGGGGGCGGCTGATAACGATGCAAGTGAGAGTTATTGCAATCGGGTGAATGAGCTTGCAGACACAGTGAAAACCAAAGTGCTGATTACAGGTAATTTGTTTTTGGAAGGTGTTTATCGTTGTATTCGGGCTTTCGATATCGGGCTGAACTGTTCGCCCAGCGAGGGGCTACCGATAGCTTTACTTGAAATGATGGGGGCGGGAATTACGTGTGTGATGCCTGGCTTCGGGGAAATCCCGGAAGTATTGGAGGGGCGGGGCATTGTGGTTCCGATCAGGCAGCGAATGGGGATAAGGGAGATACTTCGGGGTTGCTATACAGATGAAGAGATCGGGCTGTATGTAAAGGCCATTACTGATATCTATGACGACTTACCTAAAAGGAAGCGGCTCGGAAATGCCGCAAGGAAATATGTATTCAAAAACAGGAGCATTGAAAAACAGGAGAAACAATTTTTAAAATTTATAGCGATGGCAAAAAAGAAAAAAGAGGTACAAAACATTGTGCCTGAACCGGAAGCAGCCGTGCAGGAAACGGCCATACAGGAAACAGCTATACCGGAAGCGGCCCCCGAATTACCGGTGGTGAGTGTATTAATGCCCATCAGGGACGGGAACCCGGAATGGATTAAAGAGGCGGTTGAGAGCATTTTCGCGCAGGATTACAAGGGGGATATGGAGTTGGTGATTGTGAACCACGATTGCCGGGGGAGTCTGAACAAGAAGATTTCAGACATTGTGACTGCGGGCAAAAATAAAAATACCTTAATAAGGGCCTTTAGCTTAATGATTGACGATGAAACACTGGAGTTTTCGGAAGTACTTGATAAAGGGGTTGCGGTTTGTAAGGGTTCGGTTATCGTGCGTATGGATTGTGATGATATTGCCGCCCCGAATCTGGTGAGCAAGTTAGTGGGGCATTTGGTTGAAAATCCTGATATGGCAGTTTGCGGCACCCAGCTAAAATTTTTCGGGAGCAAGGAATTTACAACTAACCATCCCGCGAAGGTTGACAGGGCGGCGGCGATGAATCTACCGGGCTATTGGTTTGTGAACCATCCGGGGGTTGCGATACGCAAGTCGGAACTGGAGAAAGTGGGGGGCTATGGCAAAACGAAAACGGGCTACGCCGAGGATTACCATTTGTGGTGTAAGATTCTCAAAGGCGGTGGAGTGATCGCCAATTTGCCGGGGGCGTTTATGAAATACCGGTGCTATGCGAAAACCTGGCGCTATCAACCGGGGCATGAGGCGTTTTTAGCAAAGGAAAAAGCGGGGCTGAAATAAGATGTTACACATTGTCATAGAGGGGCGCGAGGTGGAATATAAGTCACCGGCACTGGATAATTTGATTTCGCAGCGGGACAATGCCAAAGGATTGTATGAAAGTGATGATACGCAGGTTTCGGAAAAAATCAAATTGATGGAAATGATCGGGTTGCTTGATATTCAAATCAGTGAGGAGGAGTACAGAATCAGGCTCATGTACGGGGATGAATAAAAAACGGTAACAATGGCAGGGACAAAGGTGGAGGTAATGAATATCACGGTGGAGCAGTTACGGGAACTTGCGACGACAATGGATTGCAAATCGTTGCCCCGCGAGGTGGTGGATTACCTGGGCTATATGGAGAAAGCGCGGGACTGGCATTACCAGATGAAAAGCCGGTTGTTTGTGACCAAACATTTGAAGCTGGAATATTACGCCAAAAACGGGGAGGAGCTGAGCGACTATTACGCGCGTCAAATCTATGACAATGCGATGAATTATTATTACGCCGACAGGTCGATCCGTAAGGAGAGCTGGCGCAATATGCTTGCAGAAAAGTATCAGGTAGCGGCGCAATTGTGTTTCGAAAAAAAGGATATGGACGGGCACCGGAAATTTCTGGAGGCGGTGGAGCGGGTGATGCGGCTGGGTGAAAAGGATGATGATGCCATTGACCCCAAACTACTTGACCGGAGGGCATTCGTGTATATCGTTTCGGGCAAGGAGCTGGGCGTACCGGAGGTTGACAGGAACGAGCTTGCGCGTCAAATAGATACCTACGACATCAAAGAGTCGGCAAAAGTGAGGCTGAAACGGGAGGCGGGGAGCTTGCCGCGAAAGTTGTTTGAAAATATGGAGGTGGAGGATATTGACGAAATTAAATAAACGAAGTCATGTTGGAGGCCATTATTGATTGCTATGAGGATGAAGAGTTTTTAATTGCAGACGGGTTTGACGATGCCATTATCGGGGTTGATTCAAATTCGATGCGGCTGATCTATTCGGTAAAAAAGTGTCTCGAAATACTGATGCAGGAAATGACAGCGGAGGAGGCCAGGGAGCATTTTGATTTTAATGTTAGTGGGGCTTATATGGGGGAAAATACGCCCATTTGGTGTGAGGATGATTTTGAATAAGGAGTATGAAATTAGACAGCAATATACACGTACTGGAAAAGGCGAGCTGGATAAAAGCGGCTATTGACCTGATGAAGCCCAAAGACCTGTTTTTTTACGGGGGGCGGGGGGTGAGCAAAACGACCGACATCATGGCGAGCCGCGTGTATGACTGCATCTATGAAATGCCGAGGGCACCAATGGTTTTTACGGCCAATACGTATATGGATTTAATGACCAACATTATTCCGGGAATTGTGAAGGGATTGGCAGACCGTTACGGGTTTTACGAGGGGAGTTATTTTGTGGTTGACCAACCGGGAAAAAAGGGATGGGCACCCCCATTTTATCCCAGGGTTTTTGATTATACCCATACCATTACCACGCATAACGGATGTTTTTTTTACCTGACTTCGCTGGACAGGCCGAGTTCGAACGCGGGGCTATCGGTGGTACACATCTTTGGGGACGAGGCTAAATATCTGAAAATAACCAAACTTAACAAGCTGTTCCCGACCTTGCGGGGCGACCCTAAAGTATTTGGCCATTCGCCTTTTTTTTTGGGCAAGACCTTTACGAGTGATATGGCTAATCCGGTTATTGGTGAAGACCCGTGGATGCAGGAAATGGCTGCCAACATGAATAAAGACCAGATCGTAAAAGCATTACAGGCGGGTATCATTGTGAACGAGATATTGAATGATATACTGGAGGCCCAGGCTACGCATAATATCAAACAATCGGAAATATTGCAGGAAGGGCTATTGCGGAGGTGGAAAGAGCGGCACACTAAAATGAGGATGGGTTCGACGTTTTACTATTCGGCATCGAGCTTTTGCAATGTTGATATCCTGACGCTGGAATATTTTCTGAACCTTGCCATGACACTGACAAAGGAGGAATTTAATACGGCGGTATTGGGGATTCCGACATTCAATGAGCGGGGCAAGATGTTCTATCCGGGGCTAAAGGACAGGCATTTTTACAGTGATGGTACAGATTTTAATGAAGTTGACCATTACGGCATGTTGGGGGGGATACATCAAACGAGTAAGCTACTCCGGTATTGCGACCCTACCGAGGCGATTGAGGCGGGGTTTGATGCGGGAAATATGTGTTCTTTGGTATTGGGGCAACAAAAGGGGGATGATTACAGGGTATTGAAAAACCTTTACACTTTGCCCCCTGAACATATAGAAGAGTTGGGGGCAATGTTTGTTGACTTTTTTACGCCCCACCGCAAAAAGGTGCTTTACCTGTATCATGACCGGGCGACCAACCAATATAGCAGGGTGAAGAAAGACCAGGCTTCGGCTTTGAAAAAGGCCATTGAATTTGACAAGGGGGGCAACCGGACGGGCTGGAAAGTTGAGCTGATGAATATAGGGCAGGGCAACATTGAACACGCTACTGAATATGATTTAATGATTCAGCTTATGAGCGGAAATAACACGAAACTTCCCAAACTGCTTATTGACCAGTATAATTGCAGGGAGGTGAAAAGCTCGATGGAGCTGGCGGTGATTAACTATGTGACGGGAAAACTCAAAAAGAAAAAGACATCGGAAAAAATTATCATGTCGCGTTTGCCAATGGAGAGTACCAACATGAGCGATGCGATGAAATACCTGTTTTGCCGCAGGGAATGGCTATCGGCTATCAAGGGGAAAAAGTCGGAAGCGGGCGGGTATGTAGCGAAGATTTATTAACGGTGTAACCACGTGTAAATAAAGGGGGCTAATACGCCGCCAATCTGGAGAAACCGGATAAAGAGCTGGACGTTTGCGAAATAGTTACGCCGCCGTAGTTCTGCGGGAGTGGGAGGCACTTCGACATCTTCGGGTTTTTTGATGTAAATGGCCAACCGGAAAAAGAGGAACATTAAGTCGTCGGCTGTGCGATAGTCCACGATTACAAATCCATCTGACATATGGGAGACTTTGCTGTCGTGAATCTTAGCTACGATGCGGTAAGTGACATTGTAGTCGGCGGGGTTGAACCGGTATTTCTTAACCGGCGGGAAAAGGGATTCGTCGATTCCGTACATGGTGATAAATATTAAAGTTTGACAATGGGGACATTGGGGACAATCAATATGAATACGGATAATATTTTTTGTAAGTGCCAATCGCAAAGCCTATTTCGGCTAATTGATTACGCTCGTTATAGTAAAGTTTGTATGTAACGTGCCCCCCTTCATTTTTAGGGGCAACGGGGAGTATCCGGCAATTTTTGACACGGGCAATGTATTGCAGCATTGCGGGGTCGGTGGAGTATTCGGCGGGGTTGATGATCGTTGAATATTTATAATTTTCGCCCGCCGGTATTTCGAAATGTTTATCGCCGGTATTGGGGCAAAACAGTTGAGACTTACGCCTGATAAGGGGCGCGGAGCATACGGGGCAATAGTGAGTAATCGGGGGGAGTGCATTGGGCGTTCGTACCAATTGGGCAACGCGGGTTCCTTTGCGCCGGATGTTGATGGTGTCGCCTACGGCTATACCGGTATCGAGGTCGGCGGCTGTAACGGGTATTTTGCTAATCCATTCGTTATTGATTTTACGGGCATGGATAAACAGGATAGGGGTAACGAGGTTATTGGCGGCCACTTTCCCGCTTATCCCAGCTACAACGACGGGGTAGATATCTTTATCGAACTTATAGGCGACTGCCCAATTTACCGCCCGTGAATTGGCACCTTCAGCAGCGCAAACATGGAGATCGTCGTGTTTGAAAATCAGACCATCGGCAGGGATGTCGCGCAGGTGAGAGGCAAGTGATTCGGGGTCGGCACAAATACGCAGTGCTTTGTTGATTGTGAACTCTTCGGGGATATCGAAATGATTGGTAACTAACCATAAGAGGTTAAAAGTGTGTTGGTTATTGCGTTCGGGTGACAGGGGCGCAATGACATGGAAAGCGGTGAAAGAGAGATCACGAAGGGCACAGGTGGCGCTTTGGACGACTTTGATTGTATTGATGGCCACGGCGACGGGTGACTTAACGTTTTCGCCCAGGGCTTTCAGTCGGTTAAGTTCAGACCAGGAACACCACACTTCGCCCCGGATTTCGATTGTTTCGGTTGTATCGACGGTGAAAGGGATACCCTTGATTGTTCGGATATTGGTAGTCACATCTATACCCTTATACCCATCGCCCCGCGTGAGGGCTTTGTGGAGTTTCCCGTTTTTGTAAATCAGGTTGATGCCACATCCATCGTATTTGAGCTGACAAATGGTGTCGGCACGGGCGATAAACGCTTCGACTTCGGGAATGGTTTCGAGGGCATTGACTGACAACATCGGGGAGAGGTGGGGGACTGTCGGAAAGTTGTTTCGGAGGTCGGAGCCGACGCGGGCGGTGGGGCTGTTGGGGTCGTAAAATTCGGGGTAATCGGTTTCGAGTTGCTGGAGCGTTTGAAACATTTTGTCGTAAACCGAGTTCGGGATTTCGGGTGTGCCATTCAAAAAATACATTTCGTTGTGATGGTTAATTGTGGCACGGAGCTGATCTAAACGTTCTTTCATGATAATAAGTATTAAAAGTTGGACAATTAGGATTGATTGGACAAATTAAAAGGGTGACCACAAAGGGCCGCCCGTATCAGTTTTTGATCCAGTCTCTTGGCTGGATGAATTTGAATATCGTCATATTATTGGGTTTGAAGTATATAATTGATAATTTTTTCGAGGGTAGCGGAGTGTATTCCGTATTTATTGTTAATGAAAGCACTGATCGCTCCGCTGCTTATATCGATTGCCTCGCTGATTTTTATTTGAGTGAGTCGGTTTGTCCCTATTTGTCGTTTGCGGAGCATTGCTTCCAATAGGTTTCGGAATGAGATATCGCCATAGCCGGAAATGAGGCGGTAAACAAATTCTTCCACCGTGTCGGGGCCGGTGTGTTTGAAAAGGAGATTTTTAGTTGCTTCGGGGTCGATGATGGTTTCGGCAATGGCGGTTCGTGCCAGGATTTCGTAGCTTACTCGTAAAACAGTGAGCGCTTCGGTTTCGGGGCCGGTAAGATCAGAAAGATAATCCTTTTCTTCGAGTTCAATAATTGCTGATTGGACAGCTTCGATTGCGGCTTTGATTGTTCCCATAATTGGTTTTTGGTTTATTTTCAGTAAAAATACATTAAAGCCAATATAAATACATAAGAAGTCAATAACGGTTAGAAAAAATGTTTAGAGCGTGGCCACACAGGGCCGCCCCTACGATTCGTCGTTGCGGATGCGTTGGCATTCGAGCCAATCCTGGGCGGCGTGTATCCAGCCATCGGCAGAAACCCAATTTTCGGCACCGGATTCTCTAAATTGTTGTCGCACTTTAACGGGGTCTTTGGTGATGTTTTCGGCTACTTTGGAAATGGCATCGATCAGAAACATTTGGTTAATGGGGCTACCCCATTTCATGTACTTTTTGACCAATTTAATATTGGTGTCGTGGGGCTTAATTCCGTAGTTCATTGGGTGATTATTAAATTGTTAAAAGAAATTTGTTTGTGGTTCAATTTTGAGGTAGATATAACTTAACCAGTATTGGGCAGGGTTAAACTCTTCATTGTTACATAAATCAACAAAATCGGAAAGCTTGTAGAGTTCGAACCCATCTTCACCTAAAAACGCTTTAAACTCTTTAATTGAATGATAGGTGGTATTCTCGAATAATTGGGCATGATCTTTACGGTCGAATTTTGTGATTGGGAGAACCAAAATCATTAATAGCGGAACCACAAGGATAGGGGGATAGGGGACTGGCGGTATATAATTGGGTTTGAGATATTTTTTCATTTTTTCCTAATTTGCTTTAGCCTCTTCGGAAAGTTCGATTTCGGATTGCGCCCTTTCAATGGCGGTTCCATTGCGCCAATCGTGTTCGGGTTCTTCGTAGGTGCCGTCGTTAAGCCAATAGCCCAGGTCGAGGATATCGAATGCCCCAGGGACTTTATCGACTTTATAAAATGTTTTGTACTCTTCAATATCGAATCGTTTGATATTGTCGATACAATCGTCGCACATGTCGATATCGGTTGCAATAACGGTTCCGGTTTCGGGATTGATAATGATAGTGCCGTGTGATGAATAAACTGTTGGATTGATAATTGCGTTCATTGTGTGAAAGTATTAAAGGGTTGTAATATTATAACATTCGCGGTTAATTTGTTCGGCTAATACTTCGGGTGAGCGGGTATCATAAGCAGATACACACATTGCCTGTCGCAATTCAACTTCGCTCCCTTGAAAACAATCATTTTTTTGTTCTATAATACGAATAATTGAATCGGGGTGAATAATTGTTATTGTCCCCCTATGACTTTTTAATGTAAAGAGTTTCATTGTGTGAGTATTAAGATTGTAAATATGCTTTGTCTTTTTGGATTTTGAGGGCATAAGCCTCGTTTTCAGTAAGGCCAATAAACTCGCTTTCGCTAAATGAGATTTCGTCGGGGTAAAATTCGAACAGGGTGGTTTCGGTTCCGTCGCTGAAAGTTACCTTAACCTGGGGCATGTCGTCAAACATCCCTGCGGGCAATGGGCGCGGATAGGGGCCGATTGCACATTTGGTAATTACGGTTTTTGTTGTCATTTTAAATCTTTATAAGGGTCTGTTGTTTCGCGGTATTTGCCGCCCTTTGTTTCTATGAACCATTTATAATCCGTCATTAAGAGTCTTCCATACTCATTTTTTTCCCCAGTCAACTTAGAGATATGCAGATAGCCCGTAGTAGTTCCCTTGAAAATATCGTCGAGTTCGAGGACGCTGGTGTTATAGCCATTTTTATAACTGTACATTTCATGTACCTGATTGAACGAATAAAGGGGTGAGGTCATTGTGATAATTATTAAAAGTTATTCATCGCTGTTTTCAAATAATGGTTCGGGTTGATTTTCGTTGAGACGGGCATAGGCCCAAAGCGCGTGATCGATGGTTTCCCATGTTACTCCATAATTGCAGTCGTGGCGGGCATCTAACAGACTAAGGACATCGGTGAATTTGGTACGGTCATAGAGGGGTTTGGGGGCGTTGATGGTATTGCCTTGTTCGTTAAACTCTTCGACATAATCATCATCCTCGGACTCTTCCATTTCAAGGGCACGGGATTCGATATCCTCCAAACACCATTCGAGAAAAATTACGGTTGGTTTGTCTTTATCAGTGCGGTTTGGATGTAACAATAACCATCGTTTGAAATGTCGATTTTGTCGCCATTATCGTCGTCGGCATATAGGTGATAAGTGCCATCGTGACTGGCGCATAATTTAATCTTTTCGGGGGCTACGTCGTCGGGAACATTGATATTTAATAAAAGCTGTAAAGTTTTCATAATTGAGGATTATTTACGTAAAGATATATAATAGTCATGTACCAATTTGGGGACGGGGTAATAAACCGAGTCGTCGGTATAGAGGCGGTATTCGGGCACCATCGTTTCAAGTTTCCGGTCGTATTCGCGCTGTTCGTTCCAATTCATTCGGTTATACTTTACACGGTTGTATTTTACGGATGGTTCTTCTCCGATTTCGGCACGGATGAAGCGCCCTTCGTCGATTAGCTGGAGGTAACTCTTTACCCCCCATACAGGCCAGGTGAACTCCTTACGCAGGAGCTTCATCTGGCGGGCATTGTTCATGCGGATGATGTTTGTCATTGGATTAATCGTTATAAGCGTTAATTTCTTCGACACTAACTAATTTGAGTTGTGTAACCCATTGGGTGTTGTGCCAGGCAACAAATTGTTCGACATTGTGGATATCGAACTCATGTTCGGCAAGTACAAAATAATCAGTCCAGCTTTCCTGAATTTCCTCGGAGGGGCTGATATCTTTTTCCTTACATTCGAAAGGATTAGTGACATGGACAAAACCTATCGTTTCGCCATCATTGTGTAACTGATAAATTAACATAGTGCAGATAATTAAATTGTGAATATACAAAAGGGCGGCCATATTTGGGCATAAGGGCGGCCACGCAGGGCCGCCCCTACGATGCCAAATATTGACGTAAATCTTTTTCGCGTTTAACGGGGAATACCCAACCGCCCATACGTTGTTTGTTATGGGTGAGGTAGGGGCAATAGGAACCGCCCAAATTGCGAAGGTCGTCCTTGATGGGTTTTGTATCACCAAAGAGGGCGAAACATTTGGGGGAGTATTTGAGGAGTTCGAAGTTTTTTACGGGGTTTACGGGTTTTACGGGTTTTATTTTTGGAGCGGGTTCGGGGCGAACGGGTTGTTTTGCCCGTACCTGTTTTGGGCGAACAGTTTGTTTTGCCCGTACCGGTTCTTTGATGGGCATTGGCAGAGTGCCGGATTCGATGGCTTTGCGATGGATTTCGGCATTTATGGCATTGTTGGCGCTGATATCGAAGGGGATACGTGGTTTTGTTTTGACCGGTTTAGATTCGCCATTACCCCAATCTTTTTTAATCTGGTATAACACTATCGGTAACATGGACGCCTTGCCTACCTGATAAATTCCGGTGCCATAATGGAAGTCGTAGGATTTGCCTTTATACATTTCGTTGAAACCATTTTTGCCAATAAATTCGGAAGTGCATTCGGCCAATCGTTTCGGGTTTTGCCATATCGTATTGGACTGCTGATTTACAAACTCTTCGAACGTGATAAGATGCCCATGCCATTCTTTGATTGGAATGAGAATTGCTTTGTCGATGATGGCTTGCATATCTGCAATGATACGCTCTTTCCTGTCCTGATGCCTGATTGTAATAGTTTTGCTATCACGGACGGGGGCGGGTTCAGGGCGAACACTTAGGTTCGCCCCTACGGGTGTGGATTCGACTTTGGCGGGTTTGGTGAGTGTGATTACTTTTGCCCCTACCATTGTACCGGATTCTTTGAATTTTCCGGCATCAATTGTATAGGTTAAAGCATGGAGGTCAGCGAGCCAAACTCCAAATTCGGTTTCTTTCTTGTTTTCGCTATGTAACCAATGGACTGAGGCGACGGATACCAAACGGCCACCTGGCTTTAAGCATTTGTACATTTGCCGGATATGGTCGATGTCCTGATTATTGCTAAACGGTGGATTAGCTATGATCACATCATATACATTGTGGTGATAGTGAAGGAGGTCAAGAAAGTCGTCGGCAATGATGTTCGCCCCTTTGATCTTGCGTAGGAATGTTTGGTTAATGTCCATTAGCTCACAACAATCTACCTTTTTGATATAAGGGCAACCACGTAGGATTGCCCCTACGATTGCGCCCTGACCGGCAGAGGGTTCGAGGATTAGTTCGCCCTTTTTTGGGGCGGCTAATTGTACGAGCCAATCGGCTATGTCGTCGGGGGTTGGAAAAAATTGGTACTCCTTTTGGAGGTTTCGTTTTTCGCCATTGGCAACCTGGGCGAGTAGTGCGGAGGGATCGGACGGGAATTGAAACCCGAACACTTTACCCCCTTTCCATTTACCCCCAATGAGTTGAAGTGACTTTGCCACTTCCAGATAAACATTCCGTTCGAGTTGTTCGGCGGGGAGCTTAACGACTAACCCATCGACGGTACATGCTTTTAGTGCTTCTTGTTTGTTCATGATATTCATTATTAAGGTTTAACAATCGCATTGCCAATCGCGGTAGGATACCTGTTCGATGTGAATGAGGTCTTGCAAGGATACTCCGGCTTTTGCGGCCTCTTCGATATCATCGGCGGTGATTGTGGTCATTACCGGATGCCCTTCCCAGGTACTTACCTGAATGGTACAATCTTCGTAAACGGGCTTTGGGGCGGGGATTGGTTTTTGTTTCATGGTGTGTGAATTATTGGTAAATAAAAAGGGGCGCAATAATTTGCGTCCCGTAAAAAGGGCGACCACATAGGATCGCCCCTACATTACTGCAATATAAAATCCTTTAATTTTTCTTAATCCCTTACCTTGACGGGGGTCGTAGAAATTGGTGATTTCAATGGGTTTTTTTGTCTCAAAAATCGTGTGGATTTCTTCACAGTATCCCTGTGGAATACCGGGTAATTCTTGTGCGATTTCACTATAATCAATTTTCTCTTTCACTTCTACGATTTTGTATCCGGTGAATTTTAGGTTTTCATCGAATTTAGGGATTACTAATTTTTTCATGGCTTTGAGAAATTGAAGTGATAGGTATAATTTCCATCATCTGTAAGGGTCATGCTTTCGCTGCCTTGTTCGATGGCATGGCAAAGTTCGTCGAGGGGACTGGAGCAGACGACCATTGAGAGGTTATAAATAAAATCGCCCTGCCGGTGTGTGATGTCGGTTTTACGCAAGTCACCGGTTTTGATCATCCCTTTAAGGTCGCCGGTTTTGGAGAAATTTGGGTGACATGAATGGGTTAATCCTGCGGAATAGTTTTCGATGCGTACTACCTTTCCGTCTAATGGCAAGGAACATAGGTAGCCGAGTTCTTTAACGCGAAAGAAATTTCCTTCGCGCATAAAAGTGAGTGTAATCTGTTTGTTCATTGTGCGTCTATTTTAAAGAATTTATAAATAGGGGCTTAATCTTCGGGAAAGATTGATAAGTATTGGGCATTGAGTTCGGACTCTTCGCGGTAAAATGATGCGGCATGTAACCACCCTTTGCGCTGCCATTTATCAACTTCCTTCCCGGAATTTGTGTCGATGTGTTTATAGGCCGTTACAGTATAACAGCTTTCATGTATTAAATTCCAAAGGGAATATTTACAGGGCTTTTTATCGGGTTCGACATACAGGAATTTGAGGATATCGGGAATTAGCTTTTTATGAGGAACAGTGATGGAGGGTTGAAACCCATCTTTTTTGTGGTAGTAGTGCGTACAGAGGGGCCAACGTTCGCCCCAACTTTGGCAATTGGCATCGAATTTTACAAAGCAGTTACCCCCGCCTTGTGGTTCGATTACAATTGTACCCTGATCATTGGTGGCATCGAAGCCGATACCGACTAACTGCCCTTGTGCGTAATAACGCACGGGCATTACCTTAACGCCCCTTCTTTCGAGGAGGGCGCGGAGTGCGGGCATTACTGGTTTCATGGTAAATAAACTTATAGGTTGATTAATAATATTTTTGACAGTCGGGGCAAATGCCGTAGCCATTGTCCTGATCGTAGGTGAGTTGTTTCTTTACGAAGTCTTTGAACCATTCGCCACAACATCCGCAGATGAAGTTGGCACGTTGTAAGTCGGTTGGAGAGCCGATAATGAGCTGGGTTTTGCCCATTGTAAAATCCTGGGTTTCGACCTGTTTAAAATACTTTCCCACCTCTTCGGGCGACTTACACCATGCCACTGTGATTGATTCGAGTTGTGTAAATACGCCATCATCGTCGCGGATAACAGCGGTTTCGGCAAAAGCGGAATCGTCGATATGGGCATCATTAACGGCAATGTAGTTTTTGCCATCGCTGCCTTTCCATGATACGGCATCCCAATCATTTACATTGCCTGATTTGATAACTTTGGCGGCCTCGTCGGAAGAGGCCACCGGATGCAGTTTGTGTACAATTGCTTCGTAATACATGATATAGATATTAAGGGTTTAATCTTCGCCTGGGAGAAATATTGTGATTGCAGGGGCGGGGTCGTCGAAATCGAGGGGGCCAATTGTGGATTCCAACTGTACGCGCCGCCCGCTTACCTTTACTTCGAAAGATAAGAAGCTGGAGGGGTTGCCCACGGCACTATGCCGGAACATTGAAAGTATATCCCATAAGCGCCCCGATTCGGTTTGCTTTCCTTTGGCGCTTTTGGGGACTTTGACACACTGATTAAAAACCCCTTCGGTCAGGTAAACCGGAAATTTGATTCCGGCTTCCTTAGTTGTTTCAGGGTCGGCCAATACCTGAACCCCGTCGGCTACAGCCATTTTACGGCTGTAAACATAGATGATGTTGGATTTCTTTTCCATTGTGATAATATATTAATGATTAGAAAAAGGGCGGCCATAAAGCGCCGCCCCTACATTTTGATTGATTCGATAAATTTGTTGGCGGTTATTTGATCGAGGCACATGCCGTGGTCGATTACAATTCCTTTGATATCGGAGGGCAAACGTATTGCACTGCCAATTGACCGGCCAACATCAAAGTAATGCCCTGTAATGAACAGGAACATCCACCGGCGTAACATCCACGGGCTGATTGCCGTGCATAGAGCGCCCAGGTTAAGCGTGTCGGCATGTTGCTTTACCGCTACTTCGACATAAATTGTGTCGCCAATGTTTCCGTCCATTGTTCTTATGGCAATGGCGGCACAGGCATAAATGGCACAACGGACGCCCAATGTTTCGAGCTTATCGGCTATCTTGATAGCGGCATACGATTTGCAAAGCATTGCCTGATAACCAACATCGCAGTTTTCGGATACGTTGATGTAGATATCCGCTGTCTTTGGGAGCTTGCGGATTTTGCGGGTACTTAGAAGAAAGTCCATATCTTCGAGCATCCGGTCGATGTCGATTTCGAAACCATCGTCGGAACTCCAGTATTTTACCCGTTCGTCTTTCGTCACGGCGAAGTCGGCAAACTTATTCAGTTTTTCGACGCCCACCGGATAAGAGAATTTATTTTCGAGGGCAGAAGCCCGCGACAACCCCACCCATGAGGCTCTATCGTAGGCTTCCTTTTCCCTGTAATTTTCGGAGCCGACGGTGTTGGCCGTGTCGGCATAAAATTCCCGAAGACTATTGAAGTAGTGCCTTTTCATCTTTCGACCAGCTTGTGATTAGGGCACTCTTCCAGTTTTCCCCTGCTTTTTTGAGGTCACAACCCACAATGATTGCCCGTGTGGATGCCAACTTGCGTAGGCCATTCTTGCGGATTGTTTCGCGCATACCCCAGACATAGCGTGTTACCTCGTTATCGAACTGGCTTTCGTACTCTTTCGAGTAGTCGAGTTCCAGAACGCCACCGATAAACCTGTCGTTGGTACTTGCATCCAACTGATTGTTTGCAATGTACATACGGTCAGCCCCATTACCGAACGTGTTACTCGTTGCAATGATAATGCACTGAGGATGACGTTTGCACGTTCCGACCTTGCTGCTTAGCTCGTTGTTGCCAAGCGCAGAATTTGGAATTTGGGCAACTTGTGCCTCCAATGCTGTAAATTCATCCAACACTATAATCCCTTCCTGTTGGTAAGCCAATACGAAAGGCGTTGCTTCGCGGGTTGGGTAACTGTACCCTAAAAATGTTGTGGCAGTGGTGCCCAACCCGCACGGTATTATGGTGACGGGCATGTCGAGCGCCTCGCCTACCTCTTTGCAGATTGTGGTTTTGCCACATCCCGCAGGGCCGACCAGCCATAGATTCTTAACCCCTGCTTTGATACGGGCTTTGATAGCCCTTACCGTATCGTTAAGCTCTTCGTCGGGCACAGGGGCGTGGCGCTTTTCGGGGGCTTTGCGTTCCGGTTCCGGTTCGGGTTCGGGGCGTGGCGCTGGTTTTTTGTGATGGCTACGCTTTTGGGGTAGGTCGCCAGCCGGTTTTTTGTGGTGGCTACGCTTTTGGGGCGTTTCGTCGGGAGCCGGAGCCTTTGAACCCTTTCCCCCTTTTGCTTTGGCTTCGGGTTCGGATTCGGGTTCATTCCCTTTTTCGTGATCTTTGGCGAAATACCGGCTGTGGATTTCGCTAATATCGAAAGACGGGAACCATATCTGTATGGCATCCAATAATTCTCGGCCTCCCTCCCTCGTCCTGGCTTTGTTGTAGGCTAAACAGGCGTCGATCAGCAATGACGCCTGTTTGATGGTTGGGGCGGGCATTTGTTCTGGCTGCCACCACTTTAGCATTGTGAGCTGATAGAGTAATTTACCCTGTTTGTATGTCAGGGTTCCTGTGCCTTTTTCGGCAAGAATGTTTTCGCGTAAACTCATGGCTATTTAGACATCATTGACCGGATGCCGACGGGATATTTATTATAATTTGAAATAAGAGATTTCGGTTTGTTGGATGTAGAACTCAATCCAATCGGTTTGATACCATTTGCGAGAATTGTGTGAATAGTCTTTGTTCCAAAAGGAATGTAGGAACCCGACGACTATGGAAGGGGCATCTTTGCGGTCGCGGTAGATTTTTTTTCTACCCTTTGGCATTTTACCGTACCGTTTGATCAGGTATTCTTTGAGTTGATAGACTGTTTTGAAGCTTTCGTGGATTGTGTTAAACCGCGTTGCATCTTCATGCAGGGAATCGCGCCCTGTTTCTGCAATTTCGAGTTCGAATGTTTGCATGGCTATGCTGATTTTTGTATTGATTTGATATCAGGTAATGAGGCTTTTGCAGTGTTACGTCTTTCTTTTAGTGTGGGGAAAGAGGCATTGTAGTTTTTCCAATCAACAAGGGCCATTCTTTCAGTGAGGAATGGCCCTACGTAACCAATCGGATGGCGGTTGTCGAGCCACCACCATCCGAGGGTTCCTTTGAAGGTGTGTTCTTTCTTGCTCATTTTGATTGGAATTTTAGGTGTGAACTGACCAGCCGTAATTTTCGCTGAATATGATACCTCCGTTGGAAAAGCTGCCATCGGAGCGGGTTTGAGTAAAGTAAAAATTGGGTGTTCCAATCCAGTCGTTATATATGTGAAACCCATAGGCTAACTTTAGGGCTAATGTTTCCTTGAGTTTCAATATATAGGGCTTTGCTTTGGGATTGGATATGGCAGCATATAAAGCCTCTTTTGCCTCAAATGCAGGATGTTTGAGTATTTGGGCAAAGGACATTGTAACGGGGCGTTCGTCGGGTAAGGGGAAACGTTTGGAATCCATTGTGATGCGTTTCCCTACTCCGAGTCGGGTTGTTGCTTCCTGAATGCGCTTAAACATTCGTTGGGTGTTGCACCTTAAAACAAGGGTGTCGGCCTTAATGATATTTTCAGGGGCATAATGATAATAGACATAGATATTGGGATAAAAGATCATTTGGAATTGATCGACCTGAATGATCGCCCCATCATTCACATAGCAGGGTTTTCCATCAAGAATGTTCTGTAATTCAACCTTATTGAGATAATAAGTATTGTTGTTAATGGCAAACTTTGTATGCCCGTTTTCATTAATTAAACTTTCAAATTTCATTTTTTTTCGTATTAGATTGCAATACCTGTGGTGTACCCCCGGTTGTCGGGGTTGTCGTAGATAGCATAGTGGCCATTGGGGAGTTTTTGGTAATTGCTTGACCAAAAAACCACGTCATATACCGGATGGATGAATTTTTTGCGGTATTTTTTCTGAATTGCGGCAATGCGTGGTTCGGCATTGCGGCGCATAAATTCGGAGGTTGGCATTGGGTTAGTTTTGTGATAATTCCCAATTGAAATCCCAAATAAATGTCAGCAGTAAAACCGCTGGCATTGCGGGTGCCTCATGCAGTATTATTTCGGCGGCTGCCAAATGGTCATTGAGGATTCGGGCCTCAATGAGCTGAGATAATTTTTTTGTGATTTTCATGGCTTTGGTAGATTTTGGTGCATTAAAAAAGGGGGCTTGTGACCCCCTTTGCCGGACTTGTGAACCGGATTACTTCTGCAATGCAAGGAAATTGATTCTTACATTTTTCCCATTGACTTCGATGTTTGTATTGAAAAAGCCGCCGGTACTCCCTACAATGTTGGCTTTACCTGTTGATGATGGGTAAGGCTCATTCATTGGCAGATCGAGAATTAATGTCCCATTTACCATCTTGGCACGAGGTTCGTTTACTTCGATGTAGGGATGTTTGCCATTGGGTGCAATACCGGCGCAAACCATTGCAGTAAAGGGTTTGCCCTTATATTTGGCTTCGATTTTCTCGTAGCCGTGGCTGGATGCTACCATTAACATCTTACCTGTTGAACTGGGTTCGGGTGGAAACATTACAAGTTCCACATGAAGGTTGTCGCCTGTCAATTTAACATTGTCTAAATCATTGACATTGACCATTTTTTTGCTTTTTTTGTCGTAAACTTGAAACATATTGTGTTCGCCCTATAACCCTGGGGACGCCGGTTTTGGTTTGAGGGCAAAGGGGCTTTGAACCCCTTGCGCCCGCCTTGACGGATTTACCCTAATTGCTACGATAGTTTTCCCAAACTTCATCGGTTTGGATGTTGGTTGTAAAGCTGATCTTACCCCCATTGAGGAGGTATTCGATATCGCCCTTTTTGAGGGGCTTCAAGTCGTATATGTAAGTGAAAGGGGGCATTACGCCCATTTCGTCCATCATATAGACGTCGGCAAAAGAGAAATCGCCCTCGTCGGAGAGGTGTGACACGCATTTTATACCGGCCTCGGCTATTGAGCTGATAATAGCAGCCTTTGGAGCGCCCTGCTTCAGGGCGTCCAGAATGCGGAATGTTGTGTTCATTTGATTAGAATTTGCAATAGATTGTATCGCCAACTGCGAATACAGATGTTTGATTAAAAAGTGTTACAAACTGAACAACGCCCTTTGCAGGGCGTTTAATCTTATAGGTTATTGCTTGCCCATCGGGTGTCGCAATAAAGGGTTCAATTTTGACAATTACCACCTTTTCATCGGTTGTGATGGTTTGGGCTTGTTTTGCCCGCATTTCGCGGCCTTTTTTACCTGATTGGCTTCTGCATGATGTGAAAGCGACTAATAATACTAAAACTGTGAACATTGCTAACTTTTTCATAACATTGATTTTTTAATATGTGAAACCTATTTCGATAACTTTATTTATTCGTGTTGAGAGGGGGTTTGCATGGTCGCCATGCTCATAGTCATTGTATTCAAAGCCCCAGCCTTTGTATTCGCCCCACCTGTTATACATTCGGACTTTGCCCAAATAAATCAATACTCTTTTGCGACCTGGAAAGCGGAAAAATTCGCCCTTTGATATTTGCGATAACGTGACGGTCATTTCCTCTTCGGGAAATAATTTAATTTTCTTACTCATGGCGCATTGGGTTAAAATGTGAAGAAAATCATAAGGGCATTGATCATTTTTACTCCAATAGTTTTGAGCCATTGGAGTATATCACTGGCATTGATCACGATGATGATCACGCCGAAAAAGGCCATTGTACATAGTACGACGGCCATTGGGGACATTGAATCTATATTCATAATATAAAAATTTAGGGATTATACATTTGTGGCATTGGGGAGAATCGGACTCCGTACCCTTATTATTTCGGTTGTCGCCAGACCATGCCGGATTATGTTGTTATTTTTTTTTGAATTTTATCCATTGCAAAACCCCAACGTGATTGGGTTACGAACCCATTACTTTATAACCGACCTTATCGGTACGTTGGGGTTTTGTATAGATATAATTCCACCTCCTGATAGCTATAAGCTAATAAACGGATAGTACATAGGTATTTCATCGGAGTTCTTAGCCCCGGTATTCACGCTACGCTTGATTGCTGCCGTATCCTATACGGGCTTACTTCGCGCAACTAATTCTCCCATAGTTTCCTTGCTTCAATAGTGTACTATTTTTTGCTACTGGAAAGTTTGCTATTACTTTCCACGAGCCGCTGATAATCCTGATTGATCAGAACCGTATCCGGTACGTAAAGACTTGCAAATCGGGGGTGTATGCGCAATTTGTGATCTTGCTGATACCCTTTGCAAACTCCCTTCCGGCAGATTACCCTCCCTGTTAGCACAGGGCAATAACTCAACCTCAGTCAATTGCGCCCAAGCGGGTGATGCAATAAGGTTGGTTTTTACGGCTAAACATTTGACATACTTACTATACTACTGTCAGTTAAGACAGTCCCCAAGCGGGGCAAAAGCATAGCTTTCCCGAATGTTTATACACTACTTACCAATTAGTAAAATTGGAGTGTTCGCACATGTCAAAGAGCATACAACTGTATCGAATGACCCAAGCGGGCATAGTTATTCCAGTCCCCCCAAGCGGGGGGTGTTGTCTGGCTTAACTTACAGACACATATTATGTTTAGTACATAACCAACTATCAGTAATCGAAATTTAACCAGAACATAATGTTTGAAGAGTTTAGACTTCTGATTTTACCGCTGTAAAATCACTACTTTAATAACTTGTAAAAAGTTACCTATCAGTTTTTTAATAAAAGTTATACCGGATAAAATACCGGTATAACTTTTAAAATCATTTTTAGCCTACCTTTTGCGCGTGCCTTTGGTATTTGTTAATTTTTGCCTTTGGTGCTTCTGCCTTTAGACTTTCATTTGCTTCAGGAATTTTTGAAGACTTTTGCAATGTTTCTGCCTTTGGTGCTTTTGCCTTTGGTGCTTTTGCCTTTGGTGCTTCTGCCTTTGGTGCTTTTGCCTTTGGTGCTTTTGCCTTTGGTGCTTCTGCCTTTGGTGCTTTTGCCTTTGGTGCTTTTGCCTTTGGTGCTTTTGCCTTTGGTGCTTTTGCCTTTGGTGCTTTTGCCTTTGGTGCTTCTGCCTTTGGTGCTTCTGCCTTTGGTGCTTCTAAAATTTCCGGTTTATTCCAATCACTGTAATTAAATACAATTCCGGTTTTCTCCTTTTCTTTGGCCAATTCGCACCCGTCAAATACAAATCGCATGCAAAACCGTGTTTTAGGTTCTTTGCGTTCACCTGTTTTAAAGTGATTAAAAAACTTTTCGGAGTTTAAACCATAACCAAAATGTAAATAAGGTATAGATATTTCTGACTTGTTTAAACCAATTTCTTTAAACCAATTCAATAAATTTGGTTCTTTGCTTTTAATCGCACGGTTTACAACCTTACACAAACCAAAAATCTCTAAATTGTCTGCACGCAAAGCGCTAACTTTAAAATTTGTTTTCATAGCTTAATATTTTATGTAAATAAATCAATGAACGTTGCATCGCTTTGGTGGGCGAATACGTGGGATAAGATAATACGAGATCGGTCTCGAAAACAATAGACATAATATTATTAACATTGGTTCACATTTCAAGAATATTTAAAAAACAGTAAATCAATAAAATAAAAGTTTGAAAATTGAACGTTTAAAATAACTATTTAACTAAAAGCATAAATCTAACTTAACAATAACGGATATATCCGTCAATTACACGACGGATAATCAAATGTTAAATAATATTATAAACATTTGAATATCAATGTATTTAACACATTATAAACGTCAAAATCGGATAAAATGTAAAAAATTAATAATCAGATAATTAATAATTAAATAGAAATAATATTATATGTTACAAAACAGTCAATAATTAATATATAAACATAATACATAAAAACTGTGAAATGAGTATAACAAATTGAATAATAGATTTTTAAGTAAATTTTGTTATTTTCCTGAATCAATAGGACTGAATTAATAGGACTGAATCAATAGGACTGAATTAATAGGGCTGAATCAATAGGACTGAATTAATAGGGCTGAATCAATAGGACTGAATCAATAGGACTGAATCAATAGGGCTGAATCAATAGGACTGAATCAATAGGACTGAATTAATAGGACTGAATCAATAGGGCTGAATTAATAGGGCTGAATCAATAGGGCTGAATCAAAGATTAACAAACAGATTAATTTATAACAGATAAACAAATGTAATAATTATTAATCAATTATTAAAAACAATAAAGTAATGAATATCAAATAACTAATAATATTAAATAAAGTATAAAATATAAATACACAAAACTAAATTTAATATCAATTTCATCATATATCCTATTTAAAAAGCCCTTTGTGTCCACCCTGGCCGCGCCGGGCGGCTCGGCCTTCTGTATATGCGCCGAGAAATTTTAAAAAAAATCTGGAGTGCAAAATATTGAAAATCGGGGCGTTAAAAAACCCATTTTTTGATTTTCAGGGCTAAAATCGGGGGCAAATGATCATAAAAACGGGGCATAAATTTTTTTGCCCCTGATTTTGCCCAAAAAAAATTGTCCTTTAGGAATAAACCGCCCCGGAGTAATATTGAATTATGGAAAAAAAGAGCATAAATATCTATGATGCGATAACACAAATGAGAGAGCTGACAAAACAGGGCGAAAACTTCTCAATTGGGTTTATGTCGTGCGATACGACAAGGAAACAAAGTGCCGGATTTGTGGAACTTCCGAAAGTAAGACTACGGAGCGGGGCGGGGGATGACGCTTTCAAAAACAGCAGGCACATCATTAATTACCTGAATGTTGAGTCGAATATCCCTGGGCGGTTTTATCAAATATTACTCATGTATTTTAACGGAATGAAAATATCACTATGAAACAATTTGCAGTACCCGGCGGGTCGCTGGTGGAGGTGGCCAATGAAGCGTTTTATTTTACGGTAAAAGATGATTACGGCGGCAGTTCGCTGGACTCAACGGGTTCATCTTCATCGCTGTTATCAACTACAAAAATATACCCCTACATGACAGGGGGGTATCAGGTTATTCCAGAAGGTATCGCGAATAATGTACCGACGTATCTCCGTGACTTGCTGGATAATAATCATCTTGGGGGGAGCGTACTGGATAAAATGACCGGGCTGATACTTGCCCAGGGGATTTACCAGTTTACCGAAAAGATTGAGAATAACATGCTGGTGAGAAATTGGGTGGATGATAAGCAGGTGACTGACTGGCTGAAACTTTGGGACTATAACAAATACATCATCAACTCACTGGAAGACCTCGTAAAAGGGGGCGTCATCTATTCGAAACTGTTGCGCAATGTGGGCGGCAGAACTGGGGGCGGGGGCACCAGCAAGGTTAATGAGATTCAGCATGTTTGTTCGGTGGATTGCCGCAGGGAGTGGCCCGACAATAACGGAGTGGTAAACAGGGTAATCGTAGGGGACTGGAATGATACGGCAGCGCAGAAAGATGTTTACCCGGTCTGGAACAGCCTGGTCACAAATATGCGCCCCACGATGATGGCTTACCGGAATATGTACCGGTTCGGGCGGGACGAGAAACAACCGATCCTGCCGAGTTATTGGGGTGTCAGGGAGTGGATGGGGCGAAGTACCGATGTGCCGGATATATTGAATAATCTTAGTGAGAATACGCTGGGGGTAAAATGGCACATCATTTCACCGTCGTCGTATTGGGAGGCGGTGGAAGAGCAACTGAAAGCGAACGTTGCCGCTGCTGGCGGGGTTTGGCGGCAAAATATTCTGGAAGATTACAAAGAATCGTTTCTCCAGAGCCTTGCAAGTGTACTGGCAGGGAAAAAGAATGTGGGCAAGTTTATCCATACCCAATCGAAAAGGATTGAACTTGAACTGGGCAAAACTGATCTTGACAAATGGGAGTTCAATGCCCTGGATATGAAAATGGATGCTTTCATTAAGTCGCAGATTGAAATTTCGAAACGGGCTGACGTTGCTATCGCAAGCGGGATGGGACTGGCCCCATCGCTGTCGAACATCGTGGCAGACGGGCGGCAGGGTTCGGGGAGCGAATCGCTTTACAGCTACAAACTGTTCAGGACATCATCGGTTTACAAAATTGAATATTTTGTTTTTTCCATTCTCAATGATGTGATCAATTATAATTTTCCGAACAAGGGGATCAAGATGGGATTTTACAGTGAGGCGGTGATGAAGGAACAAAACGTAACTCCGGGAAACCGGATGGTGAATGGAAATGTGTAAACAGTTGACAATTGGAAATTGACAAAAATAAATTTTTAACGCCATGATATTCAACAAGCAAAATAATTTAGCGGCGGCCATTGACGAGTTCAGGATACATGTGGCAATTTTGGACAAGAAGACAGACTTTGAATTGCTCATACCTGACATCACGAATGCGGAGTATGAAACGCGCAAGGTGATCGGGCCGGAGGTGTTCTTTAAGGCGCAGTCTGACTACGACGAAAACGATGATGAACATGAAAATGAACTTGTGCTTTATGTTCAGGCGGTTGTGGCAAATATGGCATTCAGGGACTACACGGTGAACAATGATTTGCGCCATACGCAGACAGGGCGCAAGGCATCTGTCGCGGCGAATGAAAAACAGGCGTGGGAATTTTTCATTGAGCGGGATAACGACCAGTTGAATTACCGCATACAAAAGGCGCTGAACCGGCTCATTGATTTCCTGGACCGGGAGAAGCTGGAGGAGTGGACGACCTCGAAAGCGTACAGGCTCAAACATGAAGTTTTGCTTTCGGACATCGATCTGTTCGGGCGGTACTATCCGATTGATAACAGCCTTGCCCTTTATAACATGTTGTTACCTTTTCAGCTTGAAATGCAACGCAAAATGATTGCCCCGGTGCTGGGGGCTACCCTGATGCAAAGTTTACTTGCCCTTGATCTTTATGCAAGCGGTGACGGGGGGGATGACAATTTGCAAATGTTGTTTGAATATGCTGGCCCCGCGCTGGCGTTGTGGACAATGGCGACAGGGATTAAACGGTTATCGGTTAAGTTATTGCCCGAAGGATTGGTGCAGCAGTTCCGCAGTTCGGTACAGTCGCGTATGTCGTCGTTCCCGGCTAAGGGGATGGAAAAGGATATGATTGTTTCGAGTCTGATCAGGGACGCGGTGGAGGCCACGGCTATGCTGGAATGCCAGGTTAAAATAATGGCTGCCAAAGATTCGCAAACGGTTTACACCCCGGTTTCGACCGTTGCAGACAGGAACCTGACGACGAATAAATATTTCAGTCTATGAACAATCTGAAAATCCCTGAAAAGAAGATCGATATTTCGTATCCGTCGGCATGGGATGAAATTGAACCGGAACACGCTGAAAAGATCGGGGAGATTATGTATAAGTGTTTTACGGGGTTCCTCGATTATGACATGAGCCGTAAACTGGCGGTGGATGTTTTTCTGAACCGGGTGAACGGCAGGGCAAAACCGAAGGATAATGAACAGGGGGCAGCGTATTGGGATATTGAAGCGCGGCTGGCCGACAGTGTTAATTTTCTGTTTGAACATATACATGACGATAAGGAGGAGCTGACGGTAAGCGTCAATCCCAAATTCTGTGTTCAACTGGTGCCGGTGGTGAAGGTGGGTGACAGAACCTACGAAGGGCCAAAGGATTTGTTTGCTGATCTGACAGCCTGGCAATGGAAAGAAGCGAGCTGGAGGATCGGGAAATATGCAGGGGCAAAGGAGGACAGCTATTTGAACGAGTTGTTTGCCATCCTTTACGGGAAAACGGAACAGGGCTTTGAACAGGCATTGAGTGACGCGGGGCGGGTGCCCATTGGCATACGGTTTATGATATACCTCTATTTTGTGGGGTGTATGAACTGGATACGCGAAGAGCCGGTGGAGATTGATGGTTCGGAGATCGATTTCGGATGTCTGTTTCCCAAACCGGGCGAAGGGCAATCGCAAAAAGGGGAGAGCGACAATACAGGGGTAGCCGGAATATTGTTTCAGATAGCGGAGAGCGGCGTATTTGGGAATATGGAACAGGTATTGAAAGTAAATATGTGGGATATCTATTTGAGGCTGTACCAGATACACCTTCAAATTAAAAAACTGAAGATATGATACAGATTAGTAAATGGAGGGCGCTCGGAGAACTCTTTGCACAACTCCCGGAGATTAACAGTTTTATATACGGGGCGCAGGATGAAGATATCCTGGCAAAAGTGGAAACCCTTAAAATCCATGATTACCCGGTATTGGTGGGGATACTTCCGACGATATTGGGGACGGGGCGAAACCTGGATAATATGGGGCATGAATCGCCGTTATTTTACTATTGCATGGTGCCCAACACCAATATGAGCAACGAGGAAACTGATGAAGCGTGGGAATCGACGCTAAACGCCATCAAAGGGATTGAGGAGGTGATCAAAGCGAATTGCAACAGCCAGCAGTGGCAGGAATTGTACTATGTGCAGCCGGACAGCATCCATATTGACCCGGAGTTCAATATGTGGGGATTAATGGGCTGGAGCATCGGATTTCAGATAGAACACGCAGATAATTGATAAAAAGGGCTAAAAAGAGACAGAAATGAGTGAAAAAGTATCAAAAACGGTCAGAATTGTGCGGATTATCGTGTTTTTCGTCACGATTTTGCCCTATATCGTGTTTATTCTGATCACTTCAATGGGGTATATATGGCTGAATGTGTGGCAAAGGAAACTTATCAACGGGGCATTCTGGAGGGATTCTGTCTTTTTGTACAAACGGTTTCTCCGGGAATTGAAATAAAAGATTTCGGAAAAAGAAAAAAAGGGCAGGATAACGCCCTTTTTTTTTGTCCTTTAAAAACGGGGCTGGGGTTGGTAATCTTGTATAAAGGGCGGCGAAAAAACAATGCCCCAATGAAAATATGGCAAACTATAATCCTATTGATGTATCGCTGTGCCGCCGGATCGCATTTGAGGAGTGGCGAAAATTTCAGGTATCGCAGGATAAGGCGATAGAAGAGCGGCTGAAACGGGAAACGGGGCTACTCCATGCGGGGGGCGGTGGCAGGAAATATTCGATAAGCACCAATCAGCAGGAGATTGTGGCGCACCTTATACACCCTGATTATGAACGTTATCAGGACATGAGAAAGCTAAGGCACGGGCGGGGGGTAAAGGAGTATGAGGCACGAACGGGGCGCACGGCGAAAAGGGAGGGGCGAAAAATCCATAACAAGTTGATTTGGGGGAGGATGAATACGATAGCGTTCCGGTGTTTCAATGACATCAGGGGCGAGGTGATCAAATATGTACGCAGCAGCAGGTTCGCATTGAAGCAAGAAAATATCACAAAGATTTAAACCTAAGACAATGGGCAAAAAGATTTACGATGAGGATTTAAGGTTAAACCTTATCCTGAACGGAGAGGGCTTGAACAATGGCAGTAAGCTCATGGTAGCCGCTCTTGGGAAACTGGAACAGGAAATGGTGGGGAGTGAACAGAAAGCCAAAGAACTGGCGCTGGAGATACGAAAACTGGAGGGGGCGATATCCAAAAATTCGGCTGAACTCGTTTCGGAAACAAACGCCCTTGCCAACAATATCGCAAAAATCAGTACGAAGGAAGCGAGCATTATCAAAATGACCGCTGATCTCAACACCCTTACCGCGGCACAGGCGAGAAACAATGCGGCAGGGGTAACAGACCAGGCAATACTAAAAAAGGAACAGGCTGAAATAAATGCACTTACGCAAAGAATAGCGGCAGCGGCCTCACAGGTTACGAAGTGGCAAGCCGCACAGCAAAAGTTACAGGTCAGTATAGTAGACCTCACGGCAACGGAGGGGCAAAACGCGGGTGCGCTGTCGGGACTTCAAACCAGGTATAATGCACTTACACAATCGATCAGGGCGCAGCAACTGGCTATTGACCAAATGCGCGAAAAGGTTGGGCTTGCCGGGATGACCTTGCAGCAACTCAGGAACCACCTCAATGCGTTGAAGGTACAGCTTGCCAATATGCCCGGAAGTATGGGAAGCCCGATGTTCAGGGCTTTGCAACAGGAGATCAACGAAACCAATATCCGTATCCGCACGCTGACCACGGGGGCGACACGGCTTGCCCAGGCATGGGAGCGGGTTGAAAAGGCGGCGAACAGGGCGGGAACCATTATTGGTTGGACTACGGTGATCATCTATGGGATTACCCGGCTGGTGAGCGCGGTGACAGACCGCATGAAAGAGCTGGAGGATTTGGTAGGTTCGACCCGGAAAAACACCAACCTTCTCAACTCGGAAGTATGGGAAATGAAAGACAATTTTGACCATTGGGATACGAGAACCAAAACGGATGATTTACTGAAACTTGCCATTGTAGCGGGAAAGCTGGGTATTGAGGGGAAAGAGAATATCTCGAAATTTGTGGATGTAGCCAATAAACTCCAGATCGCGCTGGGTGATGACCTCCAGGGTTCGGTTGAAGATACGGTGAACAGCCTCGGAAAGCTTATGAACGCTTTCAGGATAGACAAGAAAATGCCCATTGAGGATGCGATGCTCCGAACGGGCGACGTACTGAACCAACTGGCAAAGAGCAGCGCGGCATCGGCTGGAACGATTCTGGAATATATGACACGGCTTTCGGCGGTGAGTGAGCTGGCGGGATTTACCATTGACCAGATCGGCGGTTTGGGTTCGACGCTCGATGCGCTGCATGTGCCCAGCGAACGGGGGGCAACGGCTATGCAGAAAATAATGATACAATTGGGTAATCCCAAGAAGATAGCCAGTTTTGCCGAGGCGATCAATTCGATGCGCGGGACTTTTGATGAAGCCCATAAGTCGATAGACCTCACGGCAGACAGTACACAAACCATGAGCGCCAAATTTACGGAGCTATTGAAAAATGACCCCAATTTTGTACTTACCAAACTGCTTGAAAAATTTGTGGCGGGCAGGAAAGGGATGGTCGATATGAACGAGGGGCTTGCTGAATTTGGTGTGCGGGGGCAGTATATGACAGCGGTATTGGGTTCGATTGCCCTTAACCTTGATGTACTGGAGGGGCAGCAGAAAATTGCAGCCGAGGCATGGGAAGCCAATACTTCGGTATTGAGCGAGTATAACATCATGAACAACAACTTTACGGCAGAGGTTGAGAAACAGCACAAGATCATCAGGGCGCAAACCGACCAGATGGAAAGAGAGGCAGAACCCGCAGTAATGAACCTGTTGAAAGCATGGACATCGTTTGTGGTGGGGGTAAAAAATGCGACCGATTTTATTGGAAGACACTGGACAGCCATTAAGAATTTAACAATGGCCTATATCATGCTACATACCCCTTTGCTATACAGTATCACCCTTTCGCTTGCTGAAACAGCCGTTTTGAAAGCGAAAACCACGTGGGCCGCGCTGGAGCTGTGGGGATTGAAGATGAAAAATATATGGGTTATCCTCACCACCACGAACAGTCTTCTGCTCAATGAAGCGCAATTGAGGCTCATAGACTCTTCCAAAATTTTGATGTTTGTCAATACGGCGCTTTGTACGGGTTTTAAGGCGGCATGGACAGAAATGAGAACCGCAATGATGGTAGAGGGGGCTTTGGCAGCCACCACAATGGCGGTAGTCGGGACGGTACTGGCATTGGCAGCGGCATTTTATTTACTGGTTATCAGGCACAAAGATTTGACGGAGGCCGAGAAACGGGACAAAGAAATGCGCAAAAATATTCTGGATGATTATTATACTGAAAAAGGGGAGCTTGACCAGATCATAGAAAGGCTTAATGATGCAAATATCAGTCAGAAAGAGCGCAGCGACCTGATCAAAAAAATACAAGATCAGTATGGTGAATATCTCCCTTTGCTTATGAAAGAGGGGCTTACGGTAGATGATATTACCAAAAACTACGATAAGCTTGTGGATGCGATGGGGCGCAGGATAACCGTACAGCGGTTGATGGAAACGGCGGGCAAGAATAAAGCCGATATGGATGCGGCAAAAGCGGAAGTGGATGAAGCACAGAAGGTTTATGATGCAGCGAAAGAGAAAAAAGATAATGACGTATTTGGAAATATAGCAGGGATATTAACAAGCGAGAATGCCTATAATTTTAATAAAGCTGAAAAGGATTTAAAGAAAAAAACAGAGATTCTCCAGGCCCTTGTTGCTTTAGATCAGAAATACCAGGGGGAACTTTTGAAAATTACGCCCCAAAAAAAGGAGAGAACGATTGATGAGATAGTACAGGATTGGAATTTAACCAAATGGGATAGAGATAGTTTACAGGCGCAAATAAATGAAGAACGGCCAGGGTTAGAAGCAAGGATGCAAATGGGCAATAAGGACAAGAATATTCATCAGGATATTATAAATTTTAATGCTAAAATAGATAAGCTAAATGAATTGAGCAGCGCTTACGTTAAATTAACTGAAGAACTTGAAACCGCACAAAATAAAGCGGAGGCAGCCAATACATTAAAGAAAATAGATGATAATGGCAAGAGTTTTGACCAGCGACAGGCCGACCGAGTAAGCCAGCTTAAAGAGGACGAGGTGGCTTATAAACAGGAAGCCAATCAAAAGAAGATGAGTGACGAGGCGCTTGCCAAAGGACTCAAAGCGATCAATATTAAATCTTTGCAGGATGAAATTCAAGACCGCAAAGATAGCCACCGGGACATGGACGGTGACAGGAAAGCCTTTCTTGAAGCGGAGGATAAGCTGGAGGATTTGTACCGCGATAAGACCAAGAAAAAGACGGACAAGACCAATAAGGAGAGGCTGGACGAGCTGGACGCTGAAAATGACGAGGAGATCAATAAAATCAAATTGCGCCATCTGACCGAGAAAAACAGTGAGGCCCAGGTGGAGGATGATCTTTTCAATCAGCAGTTGATCTATTATTCGAAAAAGATGGCCCTTTACAAAAAAGACCATGAGGCATATATGGCAGCGGAGAAGGCCGGGAACAAGGAACAGATGTTGGCACATGCCGAAGGGGAGAAAGATTTTCAGCAGGCGGCGCTTCAATATGTGGAGGCACAGGTGGCAGCCCAGGATAAGATGAACGCCCTGATCGTGAAAGCGCAAAAAGAGCTGGCCCATATCCGCATTACAAACCTGAATGAGAGTATTGAAAAAGAGACAGCTTTGGAAAATGAGCGGTGGGAGGCTGAAAAGGGAGAACTTGAAACACAGTTCAGGTATAAAGTAAAAATGCTGGATGATGATTTGGCGTATAACCGGTTGATACAGCAGAAAATAGATGCTTTAAAAACGGCGCATGAGAGAAATATCAACAAGATAACCCAGCCCGAACGGGACGAGGAGGTGAATAAAGTAACGCAAACGGGGGCGGTGGCGAAGCAAATGGGCGGTGAAACCACTTTTACGAGCCTGGGCCAGGTGCAACAATTTTATGATGGCAGACAAGATATTATCAATAAAGCGCGGGCGCTTGAAAGTAAATATGCGCTTGGGGATAACAAAAAAATTGTTGATATCAATAAAAAATACGACCAACAGGATTTAGAGCTTAAAAAGGAGAAATTCGATGCCGAAACGAAGATGCACCAGTATAAAATGCAGATGCTTAATGAGTATATCGGGGCTCTTCGCAATGCAGTCGGGGCTGAATCGGCTATGGGACGGGCGTTGTTTGTGGTACAGCAGGGGATTGCAGTAGCAGATGTCTGGATAAAAACGTATGCTTCGAATGCCGCTATTGGCAGTTTGGCAACGGCGCAAATCATGGCTGGAGACTTGGAAGCACCCGCAAGGGCGGCAGCGTTAATCGCGGCCAACAATGCGAATGCGGTGTTGCAGACGGGGTTAATTGCCCTTCAAAGCGTCGCGGAGGTGGCACAATGGGCAGAGGGGCTATATCCGAGGGTTGACAATAAGAAGACAACCGTGATGGGGGCGAATGACGGGCGGGTTTATTCGGCAGTGCAGGGGGGTGCGGCCCAAACGGGAATATACAGCAGGCCGACGTTGCTGGATATGGCCGGAGGGAGGAGCCTTGTGGGAGAGAAAGCCCCTGAAATGGTGATTGACGGGGCGACCTTCAGGCGGTTACAGATTAACGCCCCTGAATTGTTACAGGATATCTACGCCTACGCGGGCAAGGGGCCAATAAGGAAACAAAACCAGGCGGGGAGTTACGCGGTAGCCGACGATTTTATTTCGAACAGCCCTGAAAGATCAAGAGGGAATGACCAGCTTGTAATAGCCATCAACCGGCTTAACGCCCATCTTGACAAAGGGGTAAAGGCAACGGTAGCAGGGTACGGGCAAGGTTCTGTTTTGGAAAGTTTAAAGAATAATGCAAACCTTTATAAATCGCTGACCCGATGAAAGAGATCATCACACCCACCGGAAAAATAGCCCTGGCGCTGGATACCGTCATCGATATATCGAAAAATACGCCCCTCTTTACAAGGGCCGAAGAGTTCAGCCTTGACCTGGAGGTGCCCCGGATACCGAATGAACGGATTTTGGGATATAAATACCGGATGGCGGCCAAAGATGCGATAGACCCTCTGGATGGTATTGATGTTCCGATTGATGCGGTTATGACCCTTAACGGGCGGCCCAATTTTTGGGGTTCAATAGAGGTTGCCATAGCCAACCGGGACACCTACGGGTTGCTGCTTAAAGGAAACCGTAATGATTTCATGTATAAGTACGGGGCTACAAAATTGCGTGATCTTGTGTTTGGATTTGAACATTTACCGGATTACAGTTTTCCGTATCAGCCATTGGAATCGGAACAAAAAGCGGCGATGCTGGCGACCATTGAAACGAACCAGTCCTATATCTGTTTTCCGGTTTATAATCCTGTTACGCAGACCTGGATAAACAAGTGGAGTTTTGACCAGAACACCTTTTCGACAGACCCGACAAATGGGGTGAGAACTTTGTTTTTGCGCATGTATGCGGCACTGGAGCGGCTCTTTACGCTCAAAGGATATACGGTAACAGAAAACTGGTTTCGGGTGACAGACGAGCGCAAAAACATTGTGATATACAACAATGCAGATGAAGGGGTTAAGGGGCAGTTTGATATCCGGTATTTATACCCTGACTGGACAATTATTGATTTTCTGAATGAGATAGAGGATTATTTCCCGGTAACGATATTCATTGACGCGGCGACCAAAACGGTGCGCATCATGGGCGATGATGATATTGTAAATTCGGCACCTGTGGGAGAACTCAAAGGGTATCTTGAAAGGGATTACCAGGTTGTTTTCAACGAGAAAAAAGACGGCTATCAGCTTGACTATACGCTGCCACAAAACGACGACAGTACAAAAAGCGACTACAAATATGCCGATGAAGCCTACAACGGGGAGGTGAACAAGAAAAGCGATCTGCCAACCGTACCGTTTGCGGATGTGGTTTACCTTGTGCTGGCCGAGGGGAATTACTATAAATCGGAGATCAGCGACCAGGCCATTCTTTCGTGGGTTTTGAAGGGGAGTGTCGCGCTGGGGATACGGGAGGAGAAAAATGAGATTACGCGCGCGACGAAAATCTATCCCATGATGGAAACCACCATCAAACAGACAGAAACCGTGACGATCACAAAACAGTATGTGGGGACAAAAAGGGTGGATGTGGGGTTTGATATGGTGGTGCCCTATACGATGAAAGAGCCTAATAAATGGGGCGATGATTTCAGGCCCATGCTATACAGGGGCTTTGACACGGCGACAGTTGACCCCGACGAAATAGAGGCGGGCTATCAGCTTACGTGGAAGACCTACCCGATGGCAAATTTTGTGAACCGCAAAGTTGACGGGAGCCGGTGGAGCGGTCAGGTTTTGGAATTGCGCTGGGACGGAGATATGGGGCTGAGAGGGGCCGGAACGATAGCGTTCCTGGAGGGGGCCGACACGATCAATGCTAAGTTTATCATCAATCAGTCAGACCTTTTGAAGCTGGATAATGCGAGGGTTTACACGATGGACGGGCGGCGCGTAGTCCTTTCGGAAATGGTGATCCATTACGCGGAAACAGATCATATTGAAGTAGATGTGGTATTACTGGCGCAGAAAAATATATAAGTTTTTTTGTCCTTTAGGATAGGGCGCGGGGGAAATACCTTTCGGAAAAAATAAGAAGTCATGGCATTTAACAGCGTAAAAAAGGGGGTGGATAAAAACGGGAATCCTGGGAGGCCAAACGCCAAGACTCCGGCCATCATCATATTCAAGACCGACGACCTCAAATATCTGCCCGCGAAGGGGCTGGACGGGGTGAGCGTGGTGAGTGATATTGTTTTAAAGAGCGGAACAAACGCAATGGCTATTTATGCCACGGCATCGACGATCAAGTTTAATGAAAAGTCGAACGGGGATGCTGACAAAAAGGGTTTTATAGCTTCGCTGGAGTTTGAATATCCCGGTTCGGGGGTGGAGTATTCGGCGTTTATTAACGACAATATCAATGAAAACCTCATGGCTATTGTGCTGTATCCCGACCTGGGGTTTAACAAGCTGCTGGGGTGGCCCGGATGCCCGCTGCAACTGAACCATGAGCAAAAGGATGATGAAAAGGAGGATACCAACGTGGTCAAACTTGAAAGTCTGTTTGCGGGGGATAAATCGTTGCACTATTACGGGGCGCTGCCCATGATAGAGGTTGAAACCTCACATACCGATTTGGGCGGGCTTCAAATACCATACATTGTGACAGAGAGTTATCAAATAATCGTAACCGAACTCGGAGAGGTATTGGGTTACTAAAAAATTTAAAATTATGAAACAGTTTTCGAGTGGAATGACATTGAAGAGTGCGCTTTTGGGCACTGACGAGCTGCTGATTAAATCGGCGGGATTATCTGAACCACAATATACAACCCTTGCGTTATTATTGGCACAGGCGGGGGGGAGCAATTGTAAAGAAACCACGATACGGCTGTACCAGAGCGGCACCAATGCCCCAAGTGAACAATTCACATTTGCGGATGAAATCAGGGTTGAGAACCCGCTCGACCCGTTTTCGCCAAAGCGGTGGGTAGCGTTCGGAAGGACGGGCGTGGGTACATACAATGTAAGGATATATTTTACAGCCGATTCGCCGGAGGCTATTAACGGTTCGAATGTGGCGGTATCGTTCAGTGACAACAAATGTCAGGTTTATCAATCGAGCAGCGGGGCCGTTGGGAATAATCACTATGCGGAATGGGTTTTTAAATCGTACTCTCCATTAGGGGATTTGGTGGATGGGTTAATCACCTGGACAAATATCACCTTGAAACTGTATAAGTAAAAAATAAAGGGCGGGGGGGCGATCAGACAGGATTGCCCCTTTTTTTTGTCCTTTACGATAGGGCGGGGGGGAAATACCTTTCGGAAAAATCGAAGGAAATGACAGAGGTTATGCAAAATTACGACTTTGAGGATGCCAAATACGGCAATACCTACGACCCGGTAACAATTAGCCTTGCGGCAGACCCGCCATTATCGCTTACCGGAGCTGAAATCTACATGCAGTTGCGCAAGAAGCCGGGCGATATCATTGCGGCAGAATTTTCGACTGAAAATAAGAAAATAGTGATCGTGGATGAAACGACGTTTGAGTTTGCGGAGCAGATCATTGATGTGGCACCGGATAGCTATGTGTATGATATCCTGATAGTATTTGAAAACGGGAGGCGTGAAACCTATATTGGCGGCAAATGGGTGATACAGCCAACCACAACCCGCAAAAAGCCATGAGCGATCAAATTGTAAATATTACGGTTGTAAAGACTGTACGGAGCATTGTTGTGAATGTGGCAGAGGTGAGAGGCCCGAGGGGGGCAACAGGGGAAGCCGGATATACACCCGAAAAAGGGGTTGACTATTTTGACGGGGCAACGGGGCCAGCCGGACACACGCCCGTAAAAGGGGTTGATTATTTTGACGGGGATACAGGGCCAGCCGGACATACACCCGTAAAAGGAATTGACTATTTTGACGGGGCAACAGGGCCAGCGGGACATACGCCTGTTAAGGGGGTTGATTATTTTGACGGGGCGCAAGGGGCGCAGGGGCCGACCGGCCCGGCAGGAAACCTCAGTGAAAACGACGGTCTGGAGCTTGTTGCGACCTTATCGGCAGACGGTAAATATTCGGGTATTGTGGAGGGAGGAACAGCCGGAACAGCAATCAGTTTCGGGCAATTGTGTTATCTCAGGGCATCGGATACAAAGTGGATGCTGGCAGATGCCAATTTACCGTCAGGATATGACAAGAAACTCGGAATATGTGTGATCAGTGCCATCAGCGGGGGAACCACAAAGATGCTTGTATTTGGCAAGATACGAGCCGATTCGTTATTCCCGTCACTTACAGCAGGGGCACCCGTTTATATGTCGGAAACGGCGGGCGGTATTGTTGTAGCCCAACCCGTAACAACCGACGCGGCCATCCGAATTATCGGGTTTGCGAACAATGTGCAAGAGTTATTTTTCAATCCGTCACCAGATTATATAACACATATTTAAAAATGGCATTTACCTATAAAGCATATACTACAAGTGGAGGCAGTTCAACCGTTTTTAATTTCAGTAAGCCAGTTGGTACGGTTAATGGGGATTTAATGATTGCCATGATCACTTCATATAGCAGATATTCGAATAGCGCCCCGGCTGGCTGGATTCGGTTAGGACAGGTAAGTACAAATTCGGTTTATTTTGAGTTATATTATAAAATAGCTGCCAATGAAGGTGCTTATTTCAGGTGGGGATTTTCAGCTCTCACAACATGTTATGCAATAATTCATTCAGGATTTGGCAGTTTCGATGGCAATAATCCAATAGATGTTGTATCTACTGTTATCTATAATAACCTTGATAGCATATGCAGAGGGGCATCAATGAATGTAACACATGCCAATTCGCTGTTAATTTGCTGCGCTGCGGCGGTTGCTGTTACAACTTTTGCTAACCCATTCAGACCTACAATGGAATGGATGAGAAATTGTCAATGTGTAGTGGGAAGTAACAGTTTTTACTTTGGCACTATGGTATGGAACGGAAGCGGAGATACAGGTACAATAGATGTCGTTATGACTATGGACACCATTCGAAAAAATGTTTTCGTAATTGCGTTAAATCCAAGACCTGTAACCAATATAAAAACAATCAATGGATTACCGTATTTATTGGTTAAAACACATAATGGATTTAACGAATAATCTTAAAACGGCTGATGGGACGACGTAAAACGGGCGGGTTCTTTTTTGTCCTTTAAGATGGAGAGGGGGGGAAATACCTTTCGGAAAAATAAAATTTCCGAACAATGAAAACACTCCTTATTTCGTTATTCCTGTTCCTGACGCTGGGAGGTTACGGACAGTTAAAGGTAACGCAAGCGATTATTTACTACAAGGATGCCCAATTTACAGTATCGCCCCTGATACCGGTTGCGGCAAGCAATACGGCGGCTGTTCCGCTGCGGCAGATGCAGGATACCATCACGGCCAGGATAGCAGGATTTCATTCGGGGACTGTGACCAGTGTGGGCACTGGCTTAGGGCTGACCGGCGGCACTTTAACTACCACCGGGACACTTGCTTTAGACACGGCCAACGCTTCGGTACTCTCCCGGCAAAGGGCTGCAAATACTTATATTGCAAAAGGTTCGGGAGGATTGGGGACTGTGACCAGTGTGGGGACGGGGCTGGGTTTGTCGGGCGGGACGATTTCGACCACCGGCACACTTGCTTTGGACACGGCCAATGCTGCGGTACTCTCCCGGCAAAGGGCTGCCAATACTTACCAGGCAAAATTGGGATTTACGCCCTATAATTCGAGTAATCCGAACGGTTACACCAATAACACGGGGACTGTGACCAGTGTGGGGACGGGGCTGGGTTTGTCGGGCGGGACAATTTCGACCACCGGCACACTTGCTTTAGACACTGCCAACGCTGCGGTACTCTCCCGGCAAAGGGCTGCCAATACCTATACTGCAAAAACATCAATGTCAAGCTACCAGCTAAAAGCGGATACGGTGGCCCTCTCGAATTATATATCGGGGGCCAATACACAAATCGCAAAATTCAGGGGGGATAGTGCCGTAGTGGGGATAACCAACGGCGTTGACGGGCAAGTTATCACAATGGTTTCGGGGGCACCCGCATGGGCGACACCAACGGCGGGCAATCCGGGCACCGTGACATCGGTAGCCACGGGATTAGGACTGACGGGCGGGACTTTTACCACAACCGGGACGCTTGCGCTGGATACTGCCAACGCTTCGGTACTAAGCAGACAAAGGGCTGCAAATACCTATACTGCAAAAACATCAATGTCAAGCTACCAGCTAAAAGCGGATACGGTGGCCCTCTCGAATTACATATCGGGGGCTAATACACAAATTGCCAAATTCAGGGGTGACAGCGCCGTAGTTGGGATAACCAACGGAGTTGACGGGCAAGTTATCACAATGGTTTCGGGGGCACCGGCTTGGGCGACACCAACGGCGGGCAATTCGGGGACTGTGACAAGTGTAGCCACGGGCTTAGGGCTGACCGGCGGGACTTTTACGACAACGGGAACGGTGGCTTTGGATACTACCAATGTAACGGTACTCTCCAGGCAAAGGGCGGCCAATACTTACCAGGCTAAATTGGGTTTCACTCCATATAATTCGAGCAATCCGAACGGATACACCAATAACACGGGGACTGTGACCAGTGTGGGCACGGGGTTAGGATTATCGGGCGGGACGATATCGACAACGGGAACGGTGGCTTTGGACACTACCAACGTAACGGTACTCTCCAGGCAAAGGGCGGCCAATACCTATACTGCAAAAACGTCAATGTCAAGCTACCAGCTAAAAGCCGATACGATGGCCCTCTCGAATTACATATCGGGGGCAACCAACCAGATCGCCAAGTTCAGGGGGGATAGCGCCGTGGTGGGGATCACCAACGGGACTAACGGGCAGGTTATGACTATGGTTTCGAGCGCCCCCGCATGGTCAACACCCGTACAGATGATTGGCTATGCCAAATACAGTTTTGGAACGGATGGCGGGGCAATTTCGACCATCACACCATCGATCAGTTCGAATATACCGGATAATTCGATCATTGTGGGGGGCGTCATCAATGTGACCACAGCGGTCACTTCGAGTGGTTCGGCAACGGTGGCGGTGGGGACATCGGGGGGTTCGTCAACGACCTCGCTCATGGCGGCGACCGCAAAGAGTACCTTAACCATCGACAAACTCATGCCCGTGGTTCCCACGTATGCGGTGCCCATCAAGCTCACGGCGAGCGGCAATATCACCGTAACGATAGCGGCGGCGACACTGACAGCCGGAGTGATTGAAATATGGATTGTTTACTTTACAGCAGCAAATTAAAATCAAAACAGGATGAAAGCAATATTTAGTATCTTTTTTATTATCAGTTGCTTAATAGCGACAGCGACCAACCGTTATGTGGCTACCAATGGCAGTGACAGTTACGCGGGGACAAACGCGCTCCCTTACCTGACCATACAAAAGGGGCTGGATATGGCAGCGGCGGGGGATACCGTATTTGTAAAAGACGGGACATATACTACAACTGACGTTACCCAACTTGTGATATCGTGGAGTAAAACGGGTACGGCACTGGCTCCGATAGTGGTTAAGGCGGTGAATAAATGGGGCGCTATACTGGACGGGCAAAGCAATCATACGGCCAACTGTTTTGATTTGGGCCATGCCTCCAGCTACCTTGTATTTGACGGGTTTGAGATCATCGGTTTTCAGCATGACGCTTTTCTGTTTATCGAATCGAGCCACCACCTGACCGTACAAAACAATAAGATACATGCGATTGGCAAACAGTGTTATGACAGTGATTCGGGGCAGGGGGGCATATACCTGAATACCACGAGTAACAATATCATCGACCGGAATGTGATTTACGATATCGGGCGGTACGCATCGGGGGAAAACGGTTGCAGCCCGTCAACGGCATACTGGAAGAACCATGACCACGGCATCTATATCAGCAGTGAGGTGAACGGGCTTATCGTATCGCGCAACCTGATTTATGATTGTACGGCGGGGTGGTGTATCCAGATTTACAACGGTTCGACCGCCAATGATTCGTATGTATCGATCATCAACAATACGTTTTCGGAACCCAATACCCAGGAGCCGGGGCATATCATCATCAGCCAGTCGCACCAGATTAACCTATTGATTGCCAATAATATTTTTTACAATCCGACCACCACGGCCATTGACATAGACGGGTACGGGACGCTGGAGAGTTCGGTGATCAAAAACAACATGACCTACAACGGCACCATCACCAACCTTTCGCCATCGGGACTGACCATAACGGGCAACCTCAATAATACCAACCCGCTTATGGTGGACGCGGCAAACCATAATTTTGCCCTCACGGGGACGAGTCCGGCGAAAAACGCGGGTGTTGATGTAGGGTTATATACCGATTATGCAGGGAACTATTATCACGGTTTACCCGATATAGGGGCTTATGAATATGTAAGTTATCCGCTGCCAAAATACAATATCGTCAAGAAGCACAAAACGGTTGTGAAGAAGCATAAAGCAATGAGATAATGATAAAACCTGACAACAATTTAAAAACCCTATATCATGGTGGAAAGAATAGTAAAAGGGGCGTCAAAAACACTGGAAATACCGGTTTGGCTGGTTATCGTGTTGGTGCCCATAATGGTTTCGATAGTGACCATTGTAACGACGCAAGCCTCCTTACAGGCAAAATTGCAGATTCAGGCTGAAATCAACAAAGCGGATATCAGGGATTTGCGCGAAAAGAAAGCGGATGTTTATATCATGTCGCGGATTGAATTAACCCTTGACCGTATTGAGGCAAAGATTGACAATCATATTAATGCGGATAAAGGGACGGGTAAATAAGATTTAGAAAAAAGTCATCAGATAATGAGTACAACTAACAGTTACCCGGATGCACTGTCATTTTCGGGAAATATAAAAACTTTCGAGATCACATCGTCAACGGAGGTTGTATTTGAGTTGTGGCAGGATACGACGCTGGTATTAAGCGAGAAATATCAGCCCAACGCTTCAAACCTTGTATCGGTCAATGTTAAGGCGGTAGTGGAGGGGCTGCTTAGTATTGTGATTCCGAATAACCTCGCTATCAGCAATGAGCAAACGGCGGGTGTGGGGAATTTCAAGGCGGTAATCGATACACGGGAAACGACTTTCAAGGTGATCAAAGGGGGCGTTGACGAGCTGACAGGGCTGGCGGGCGACTTCGCGGGGATTCACTTTCTGACCTGGCAACCGGCAGACAAATACATCTTACAGGTACAACCTGAATGGCTGGGGCTGTATGCAGTGTCGGCGGGGATCATCAAGCTAAAGGCTTATTATGCTGACGAAACGAATTACCTGGGCACCTATGCGACACCCGCGGCGGGGAAGCTTTACTCGTTCAATACGGGGTGGGGCGCAGTGTCGGCATGGCTTATAGCGGCAGGGCACAGCGGTCAGGCGGTGGCATGGGATGTTTGGTATGAGGTGGACGCGGCACGGGTGACGCCCGTGCAACGCTACCGGCTACGCAATGAAGTGGACGACGAGCATGTATTTGTGTGGGTCAACACATTAGGGGCGATTGATTCGGTTTCGTTTAACGGGGCTTCGGAGGAGGACGAGAAGCTGACGCACAAGACGGCCATCTATGCGGATGATTCGGTGAGTGAATATGATATTGACAAGGGGCGTGAGATTACGCAATATACGGGGTTACTGGAGCGGGATGCAAGCTTATGGATTACCGATTTCTTTTATTCGAGAAAGAAATATGTGATCATTAAAGGGGGGAGCCTCAAAGCCATAGCGGTGACGGAATCGAAGGTGATCAGCAACTCGCTCAATGATGAATTTGCATACCAGTTTACCTACCGTTTCGGGGCAGACAGCCAATTGCTGAACCTTGACCGCACCCATACGGCACCGCCAGCACCGGAGGGGTTGGACGCTTTTTTTTTAACTGAGCTGCTTTCGGGACTGAATGCAGCTCTCTACTCGGACAACCTGGTTATGGCTGTTCAGAGTCCTTTTTCGCGGTTATGGCAAGTGCTGACACTGGCCCAATTGTGGGCAGGGGCTTTGCCCGGATTGGTTGACGGGACGACCATCGGCTTTGTGAACGGGCAGTTAAAGGCCCTTATCAGCGCAGGAACGGGGGGCTGGTCGGAGGAGGAGATCAAACAATACATTGACAGCCTGATTAGTGGGGGCACCGTGACGGATAACCGCACGTTACTGATCAGCGGGGCGGTGGTGTGGAGAACGGCGCTGACCTACAAGTCAACGGATATCGTTTACAAAATATCCGGGATACAGATGATTGCAAAGGCGAAGCCCGTCATCACCCTTGCGGCAGCCGACGCGACCTACGGGAGGCTGGATACTTTTTATGTGGATACGTTCGGGAACCTCAATGTACTGACAGGGATACCATCGGCTAACCCGCAAGCGAGTGCATTGAGCGCCTCGCAACTGGCAGTATTGACCGTCCTGGTAGCGGCAGGGGCGACAGCTCCATCGGATGTAAATAACGAAATCGTATATGATGAAAATACGGAATGGGCGGCATCGGGGACACACGGGGATTATATTTCAATTGATTTTGCTTCGGCAAGTGGCCCCTCTTCAAACAGTAAACGGATTAAGATTGCCACAGCGGTGCCTGACGAAGTGGTGGCTTCGCCGTTACATTATCTTGGCGAGGCATATCAGGGAGGAAGGATTTTCGAGCTTAGCGCAGACGGGAAAAGCGGGTTAATAGCAGCGGAAAACGATACGGCGGTGGATATGTTCTGGTCGCCATTATCGGGATATTCAACCTATTCGACAGGGGCGACGGGGGTAGTGATCGGAACCGGGAAAGCGAATACCGATTTTATGCTGGCTAATGCAGCGGCCATGAATTTCGCGGCAAAATTCTGCGATCAGCTTATCGTTGACGGGTATAATGATTTTTACATGCCCTCGGAGGACGAGCTGAGCATGATGTATTTCAGGCGTTACCAGATCGGGAACTTTGGCACCAAAACCTACTGGTCGAGTACGGAAACGGAGTGGAAGCGGGCGCGGTGCATCACTTTCAATAACGGGGCGGTATTGACCAGGGATAAGAATAACCCTTATTGTGTAAGGGCGATCAGGTCGTTTGATGATGCAACAATTGTGAACCACCAGCCGGTATTGACTTGTACGGTCAGCAATACGGTACTCACTTTTCTGAAACCCACGGGGGCGGTGGCAGCGGATAAGGGGATGGTGATATTTGATATCAAGAGTTCGGCGGCATGGCTTCAAAACTCGTATTTAGGGATTGAGTCGTACCAGGGTTCGGTAAGAACCGGGGGGATTATGCTATCGCCATCGACCACACTGGAGGGGTATAACCCGGCAGATAACGGGTGGCAAATGGTGGCTATTCCGATGTCGAAATTTTACCCGACGCTTGGAACGATCAACTGTTTCAAGATCACGCTATCGGGGAGCTGGCCCAACAATCTTGATTTGGGGCTGGACAATATCAGGTATCAGTTTAACAACTCAATTCCATCGGAAGAGAGTTTGCTCACTCCCGGAACCTATGGCTCGTCAACAAAAACGCTAAAGATAACGGTGTCGCCAGCGGGAAAGATCACTCATATTGAGGAGCTTGACATTACCGGATTGGGCGGCACGGGTGTGGCAGATAACGGGCTGACAGATATCGCTTTTGAGTTTCGCGACATTACTCCGGGTGTGGCCCAGGATTACAACCTTGATATTTCTGCGATCTGGAAATACAAGATCATGGGTATAGCCCTTGAAACGGATACCGGAACACTCACGGGGGTAATGGTGAAGATCAACGGCGTGAATGTGGATGCGATTGCCAGCCTGACCATCAGTGCGACACTGGCTAAAACAATGGCGACGGGGAGCAACGCGGTAATCGAAAATGACCGTGTAAAGTTATATACGACAACGGGATATACGGGAACGCCCACCACTATCAGGGGCAAACTGATTGTTCAGAAGACGACAGCCGTAACAGCTCATTCGAACGCTTTCGCCACGGGCGATATCATCCTGGCGCAGGATACCGATTTTAACTATATGGTAGGGGTACTGGAGCCGGTATTTATACAGGTGATCGGGGCTAACAATCAGGTACTTGGTTTTGAGCGCACCTTCTCGATGGGAGTCTGGAGCATTAAGGTGATCGGGACAGACGCCCAAAATGCAAAGGTGAACTATCAAAATTCGTATAACGGGGCAGCGCCCGCCCTATCGTTTGTGACGGAGAATATCGCTTTACCGCAAGATGTTGATTATACCTTTATTGCGGGGATGTTTGAGCCGGTATTTATCCAGGTATTCGGGGCCAACGGGCAGGAACTTGGGTTTGAGCGGTTGTATGTGGATAATATCTGGAAGGTAAAGATCATCGGTACGGATGCCCAAACGGTAAGGATTGATATACTGACCGCGCAGGAGGTTTATTCGTCGGCGCTTACGTTTATCAACACGCCCGTGTATATGCTTCAAGATACTGACTATTTGTTTTTTGTAGGTGTTACAGAGCCGAAATTCATACAGGTATTTGGCGCGAATGGTCAGTTACTTGGATTTGAAAGGGTGTTCGCGGATGCGATGTGGAAAATAAATATTTTTGGTTCGGATGCACAAACGGCAAAGCTAATCATACAGTTATGAGAATACTTTACATTCCCAACCGGAAACATACGGAGCAAAGGCTGGAGCTTGGATTTGACGATATCCTGAACGCAAACGCCCTGGTGACTTATGCTGACAATGTGGACAGGTGGAACCTGTTTTTTGATCTGCCCACCAACGGGGCACCATTTGTGACAGCCGAAGTTGCGCTGGGGAAAAAGGCGGTGAATTACGGGTGTATGTATAACTTTTATACCGTAATGGATTCGCGCAAGCTTGCCCCGGCAGGGTGCCACATCCCTACATTAGCTGAATGGAATGCGTGTATTGCGTATCTTGGGGGCAACAGTGTGGCAGGGGGAAAGTTAAAGGAGGCGGGAGCGAAACACTGGTCGAACTCCAATACGGGAAACAATTCATCGGGATTTACAGCGGTCGGGAGCGGTATAAGGAGTTTAAACGGTGATGGTTTATTTACGGCAAATACCCTTAATGGTAATTTCTGGCTTTCCACCTATTCAGGTATTTATGCCAATTCAAGTTTCCTGGTGCATTCGGGCAATAATGCTAATAATGTTACTTTTTATTTTTATACCGGGCTTGGGGTACGCGCCCTCGTAGATGATAACACTTTTACAGGGACGATAACGGATTATGATGGAAATATTTATCACACCGTAAAAATCGGAGATCAGGTATGGCTTGTTGAAAACCTGATTGTTGAGCATTTTAATAACGGGGATGCGATACCCAATATTGCGGATGGGACAGCCAGGCAAAATTGCGGGGTGGCACAGAATATTGCAACAGTACAAACGGGGGCGATAGTTACCTATTCGGCAGCAGGGGCGACGGTGGTACATGCGCAGGGGTTTAACGTACCTAATTGCTTTATTGACAATATCGTTATACAATCGGATAGAAATATGGCGGGATATCCTGATTTTAAGATGCGGTTAAGCATTTACAATGTTGTGAATAATCTTCCGACCACAAAAATCTATGATTCGCTCAATGTTATTGCGGCCAATACCGCGTGGGGCACTATTACCTTTCAATTCGGGAATGTCTATCTCGCGGGAGGTTCGTATTGCTTTGTAACGTCGTATGAAGATGTGGTAGTACATGATATAAATAATTACAACCAAATATCGTTTAATAATACCAACCAATATACAGCCGGGAAACTGGCTTACCGTGTGGGGAGTACGTGGTATATATCGGATGTATTTGATTTGGTGGCAACGATCAATTACAGCACTGCGGCGATGTGTTATTACAATAACGACCGCACAATGGCCTATACCCTACCGGCGACCATCACGTTAAGAGGGGGGCATGATATAACGGTTAAGGCAAATCTTTTTAGCGGGAAAACTCATTTGGTACTGGTAACAGATTATGGGAGCATCGTGCAGGTGAATACAATGGGATTCAACTATTGTAACGGGGTTACAAAATTCACGATGAATGTCCTGGCATCTTGTTTATTGGCGACATTTCAAAACGCCATAAATGCCACCTTTGAATTGCCTGAACTTGTTAATGCAGATACGCTCACTTTCGCCTATAATAACAGCACTATTTTTGATTTGCCAAAGCTGGTAACAGTTGGTGGTTCAGCTTTCCAGGACTGCCACCAGGCAACCAAATTTTTGCTTCCGAAAGTCACTACTTTAAATACTTATGCTTTTGTACGGTGTACGGGTGCAACGGAATTTTATTTGCCATCGCTGACTACGATTACAGGAATAAATATCTGGTACGGCCTTTCGGGGCAAACGATCAAACTGACAGTGCCCCACGCGATGATGGTGGTGAACGGCGGGGGGCCACATTCGGAAATTCAAATATTAATGGCCGCGAATACGGTGACAGTTGTGGAGGTATAAGGGGCTTTAGTTTGTCCTTTAGGGATTTAAAGGGGATGTATAGTTTTATATCGAAATCAAAACAAGTAAACCATGACATTAGTTGAGCAGCAAGCAGCATTTTTGAAAGACGTGATCAAGTTATTGAACGAGGCAGACAGGCGGGGATTTATGGTGACAGGCGGGGAGCTTTACCGGACACAGTATCAGCAGGATTTTTATTTGAAAACCGGGGCGTCACAAAAAAAGGTGAGTATTCACCAGGAGCGTATGGCTATCGATTTTAACTTTTTCGTGAAAGATGCAACGGGCAAGTTTGCTTTGACTTATGTGCAAAAGGTACTACAACCGTTAGGTGACTATTGGGAGAGCTTATGCCCGCAAAATGTGTGGGGCGGTAACTGGACGACCATCGTTGATACCCCTCATTTTCAAAGAAACCCGCTATGAAATTCTGGAGCTACATCGTGTCGTTTCTCTCCTGTATTATATCGGGTCTGATCATTCTTTTCAAGCTGGAAGGGCCGAACACAACGATCAATGAGAATACGAGTATCGGCAAGGTAAAACAGCGCGGAGAGGGCAATGTGACATCTTTTGTCATACCCCACGACGAACCGCAAAGCGCGGGGGATTTGAGGCGGCAGCAAAGGGCAGAACGCAAGGAGAACAGGATAGCCCGCAGACGTGAACGGCAGGATAAGGAAGAGACTAAAGAGGAAGGGCCTTAACGATGAAAGATATTCTCGCGGCGGTGATTGCACCGCTTGTTTTCTTAGGGTTGTGCTGGCTAATGGCAGGGGTTACGAGCAAAAAGAGAGGGCGCAGGAATGGCCCTATGGATTATAAATTTAAAAAAATAGAGCTATGAAAAAGTTATTGTTACTGATCGTGTTTTTTGGTCTTTTGGCCGGGTATGCAGTTGCACAGGTAGCGGAACCGGCAGCCCCGGTGAGCTGGGTGGATAGTAATTTCTGGAGCCTGGTAACGGGAGTAGGGGCTTTGGTGTATGAGTTCCTGGCATTGAAATTACCGAGTTCTAAAACCTTGTCGATCATAGGGAACCTGTATAAATTAATTACGAAAATTGTTCCTGATAAGTCATCGGATGGTGGGAATTTCAAAATTAATTAGTACATTTTATTGTATAGTTATCTGGTTATTAAATGTGTATGAAAACAAGAAACCCTGCAACATTTGGCAGGGTTTCTTTTGTTATATAAGAAAAGTGCCTGAACTTATAAAGGAACAGGCACTTTGGGAAGGTTAAGATTTAGGAGGGCAGTAAATACCCTCCATTACTTCGGCACTGTTAAAAATTAGCTTATTCCCAATTTGGATGAAAGGGATTTTACCTGAATTTTTAAGTTTCAATGCAGATGGCTTGGAAATTTCAAGGAATTCAGCAAGTTCCTTTAAACCGTTTAACTGCTTACTCGGAATAGAGCTTTTAGAAATTAGAGTCATTGATTTAAATTATTAAGATTTGTTTCAGTTTTGGGACTCAAATATACCATTTATTTCTTATTAATTACTATTGATCACTATTTACTAATTTGATATTTAATTAATTATTGTTATAAAATATTATATTGATTGTCTTAATTATTTACAAATTAATTAATTACACTTTGGAAAAATATTAGACTCATGATGGATATCATGATCTTATTTAAAAACATGTTTTTAAACATTTATTCAATAAGATTCATTGCGGATTGACGATCATCATTGTCAACGTCGTAATACCGTCCAAAGGCTTTGCTGTCTTTTACATGACCTGACATAGAAGCGATAATTGCATCTTTAACCCCTTTTTTATAAAGTGCCCCAATAAAAACCCTACGGGCCATGTGGGTTGAAGCAATATCGCAAATACGAACCTGTTTACCCTGACGGGTATTTCGATCTGGGATAGTAACAATTCTATGAATCCCAATAGAATCCAAAAGGACCTTTAAATCGACATTGATTTCACACATTGAATATTCGGGCAGTAGTTTACCATTGGGTAGGTTATATTTTTTGATAATGCTCCACGCTTTTTTAGTAAGGGGAATAACTGCCGTACGGGTGTTATTATCTTTTGTTTTTGTAGCAATATATTCAAGGTTATTACCCACAATATTTGAGGTTGTCAATTTGTGTAGGTCTCCAATTCTACAGCCGATTAAACTTTGAAAAATAAAGATGTCTCTTAATTTTTCAAATTTTCCATCTTCGATTTTAGCATTAAATATTTTATCCCGTTCCTCTAAAGTCAGATAAACGGGTTTCCCATAAATCTGAGTATTAATTTTATATTTTAGGAATGGGTTAAAATCGGTCCAATCACGATTAAAACAGTATTTTATGAACGATTTAAGGCGGGCTAATTGAGTGCTAGCTGTATTTTGGCTACAATGACGAACATCGATAAGATATTTATGAAATTCAGTAATAAATTGAATATTAAAACTTTCGAAAGTTAAGTCAGGTTTAAAATTTTTCAGTATTTTATAAAGAGAGCGAGCAGAAGAAATGGTAGTATTCTTGTTACCAATTTGATCTGAAATGTATTGATCGTATCGACCCCAGAAAGTGTTTGAAATTACCGGTTTCAATTTCTTCCCTAATGCTAATTTAATGTCTTTTCGCAAGATGCTTATCTCCGGAGAAATTTTTCTTTCATTATATATTTTAAATAGGTCAGAAATTACAATGTAAATTCGGCTTAAATCGGAATTAAAATCGCTTGCAGATTGCTTGTTTGCCAAAACTGATTTCTTTTTTAAAACAACTTTATCACCATTCCATTGGTTGAGGTCACAGCGTTTGCCGGTATAATAAGCTAATCGTTTAGCATCGTATGTTACATTAAGATTTATGGGGATGTTCCTGGTTACTCCCCGACGCTTTTCAAGGTAAAATTTAGCCGAATATTTCATTTTTTTTTAAGCGTATATATATTTCAAATATACATACAGAAATAAAAAATACCAACCTTTTATACTATTTATTTTTTTTAACAAAAACGTCATATAAAACACTGATTTACATTGTATAATATTCACTTTTATTTACTAATATTAATTATTTTTATATAATAATTTTGGGCTTTATTATTTAGATTTATACTAAATACCATTCACTTCTTGCATGTTCAATTGAATGGTTCTATTTTTAGGCAAAAGTTTAAATGATTTCAGATATGTACAAGATAGTTTTCCCTTTATTAATAGTCAGCTTCCTGGCTATTTTATCAGCGAAAGCACAGGAGCCTACGACTTGGCGTGGTCCGGGATCAACCGGAGTTTATCCTGAAACCGGATTATTAAAAACATGGCCTGTGGGAGGGAGGTCCTGAAATTATTTGGCATTATGATGAATTGGGAGAAGGTTTTTCATCTCCTGTTTTTGCAAATGGAAAGATTTACATTTCGGCAGCAGTCGAAAACGTTGGTTATATTTATGCTTTAAATCAGGATGGCAAACTTGAATGGAAAGCTACCTATGGCGAAGAATGGACTGAAAACTATGCCGGTACACGGGCAACACCTTCAGTCGTTGGTGATTTGCTTTACATGTATTCAGGAAAAGGAGTCGTAACGTGCATGAATGCCACAAACGGAAAGATAAACTGGACTAAAGATGTAATGAAAGACTATAGCGGTCAGAATATTACATGGGGGGTGACGGAAACTTTAGTAATTGATGGCAACAAACTTTTTGTGACTGCTGGCGGTACGACAAACAACGTTATTGCATTGAACCGTTTAGATGGCAAATTGATATGGACCAGTAAAGGCGTTGGCGAAAAGCCAGCATATTGTACTCCTTTACTTGTTAAATTGGCTTCACGCAAATTATTGGTTACCATGACTGAAAAACATATTATTGGACTTGACGCAGAGACAGGCGCATTACTTTGGTCATACGAGCATGTAAATGATTACGCAGTTCACGCTAATACTCCTCTTTTTTATAACAATAGTTTATTTTGTTTCAGTGGTTATGGCCAGGGAGGAGTTAAACTTATTCTAAATGGCGATGGAAGCCAGATAACAAAGGCATGGTTCAGTAAAAAACTCGACAGTCGAATTGGCGGAGCAGTTGTAGTTGATGGATATATCTATTGTTCAGGAGATAACACAAGAGACTGGCAATGCTCCGATTGGAAGACCGGCGAGCAAAAATATGCTTCACAGGCCATTGCAAAGGGAAATGTAATTTATGCAGATGGTATGCTTTACATCTACAGTGAGAAAGGCGAACTCGCGCTTGTTCCTGCTACACCGCTGGGATTCAATGTCGCTTCCAAGGTAAAAGTGGAGTTGGGAAGTGCACAACATTGGGCTCACCTGGTCATCAACAATGGCCGACTTTTTGTAAGACATGGTAAATCGTTGATTGCCTATAAGATAAAATAATTAATTGTAAAGAATCAATTAATGATAAATTTTCTGGAACGGGAGAAAAGGTGTTCAAGCCATTTCTCTCGTTTTTAAATATTAATACACAGTTATTTATGAAGAAGATTATTTTGTTGTTACTCGTATTTTCTTTCTCATTTTCGGCTTTCAGTCAGGTAATTCAATGGAGAGGTGAAAAACGCGATGGATATTTTAAGGAGTCAGGTTTAATGAAGTCGTGGCCGGCTGAAGGCCCTCAAATGATCCTGAAAGTTGAAAAACTCGGAAAAGGTTATTCGTCTCCTGTTGTTGCTGACCAGACTATTTACGTTACTGGAATGATTGATACACTTGATTATCTGTCCGCGATTGATTTTCAGGGAAAAATTAAATGGCAGGTTCCTTACGGCCGATCATGGTCGAAATCTTTTCCCGAGACACGATCTACCCCAACAGTTGAAGGTGATCGGGTTTACGTACTAGGAGGTTTAGGCCGGCTGGTATGTATCAATGCAAATACAGGAAAAGAAATTTGGGCTGTCGATGTTGATAAAGATTACAAAGCTGAATGGCACATGTGGGGCGTTTCAGAATCACCTTTGATTGTTGATGATAAGGTAATTTGCACACCAGGAGGTCAGGAGACTTCGGTGGTTGCTTTTGACAAGATGACCGGAAAGTTAATCTGGAAAAGTGAATGTGTTGGCGGACAGCGCGCCTATGCATCTCCAACCATTTATGAATACAAGAATTTCAGATTTATACTTGCAGTTACCGCTACGCATCTGATTGCACTGAATCCTGAAAACGGAAGTGTTGCCTGGAAATACAAATATTACAAAAATGAATTGTGGCAAGATCAGCCTGGTCTGATCTGGACCAATACACCCGTTTTCAAAAACGATGAGATCTTTCTTTCGATGGGATACGATTATCCGGCAGTGATGCTAAAAATGGATCCTTCCGGAACCTCTGTATCTGAAAAATGGACCAATAATGTGCTTGATAATCATCATCATGGAGTTATGGCTTCCGGAGATTACATTTATGGTTCCAACTGGATCAGCAATGGCAAAGGGAAATGGGTTTGTTTAAAATGGGATACTGGCGAATTAAAATACGAAACTGACTGGATCAATAAAGGTTCACTTATCGGAGCTGATGATCTTTTCTATGCTTACGAAGAGAAAACAGGAACTGTTGGATTGATCAAACCTAATCCCGAAAAATGGGATGTGATCAGTACTTTTAAGGTTACAGAAGGAACTGGTCCTCATTGGGCCCACCCTTTTATCAGCCGAGGAAAACTCTATTTGCGTCATGGCGATGTCTTAATGGTTTTCAATATAAAAGCTTAGTGCATTAATTATGAGAATATTACTATTCTGCCTTCTATTCTTTATGCTTTCACCGGTTTTCGGACAGGAGATTTCGCATTTTCGTGGTCCGTCACGTGACGGAACCTATCCTGAAAAAGGGTTGCTGAAAAAGTGGCCCGAAAAAGGTCCGAAATTTGAGCATCAGATCACGGGTGTTGGAAAGGGGTATTCTCAGCCAATCGTTTATAAAGAAGTTATTTACACCACTGGTATTAAGCACGATACCTTGGACGTACTTTCCGCCTATGATTTAAAAGGTAAATTGCTTTGGGAAAATGCATATGGGAAAGCATGGCCCAATTCATTTCCCGATACACGAAGTACTCCTACAATTCAGAACGACAAAGTTTACCTGGTTGGCGGAATGGGAATTGTTTGTTGCCTTGATGCCAAAAACGGGAAGATGCTTTGGTCGCAAGATGCTCAAAATCAATATAAGGGAGAATATCATAAATGGGGCATCGCCGAATCTGTTTTACTCACTGACCAGGCAGCCGTTTATGTGACCGGTGGTGAAGAGACTTCTGTTGTTGCCTTTGACAAGATAACCGGAAATCTTCTTTGGAAAACCAAAAGTCTTGGGGGATTAAGGGCTTATGCTTCATCATTACTGATTGAAAGAAATGGGTTGAAGATCATTCTTGCACAAACAGGCAACGATCTGATTGGAATTAATGCCATCAACGGTGACATCCTCTGGAGTTTTAATCTGATTCAGTTTCATATGGGTGAATCGGGAAAAGGTGTTAATACAAATACCCCAATATATTACAATGGCGAAATTTTCGTGACCAGTGGTTACGATCATCCGGCAATGATGTTTTCACTGTCAGAAGATGGTCATTCGGTTAGCCTTAAATGGAAAAATGAACAGTTGGATACGCATCATGGCGGAGATGTCCTTGTTGATGGTAATCTGTATGGGAGTAACTGGCAAAGTAATTCTAAAGGTCAATGGGTTTCTGTTAACTGGAAAACAGGAAGGACGAACTGGGTAAAAGATTGGTTTAATAAGGGTTCGATTATTGCTGCTGATGGTTTGGTCTATTGTTATGAAGAAAAAGGGGGTAATGTAGCCCTGGTTCAACCCGATGTTACAGATTTTAAAATAATTAGTACTTTTAAAGTTGAAGCAGGCGAAGGTCCTTATTGGGCACATCCTGCAATTTTTGACGGCAAACTATACCTGCGACATGGCAATATCTTGCTGATTTATAATATTAAAGCTTAATATGACTCAAAAGAAGATTCTGAATATTGCGCTTTATCTGCTCGCGTTGCTTGCGGTGATTGTTATGGTCTGGTGGCTGATTGCAGATCCGACGGCGAAATTTACTGAAAGTTTGCCTGGACTTGATAAACGGGCAGCTGCCGATACGGTATCTGAGAATGTTGAGATCGGAAAAATATTTGAATCTTATTCTACGGGTTATAAGGAGATGACCGAAACCTGGCCCCGTTTTCGTGGGAACGATTTTGATAATATTTCAAAATCACCGGTCAGATTAAAGGAGAAATTTGGTTCTGCTGGTGCCGATATTCGTTGGTCAGTTCAATTGGGTGAAGGACATTCGGGTGCCACAATTTACAAAGGATTGGTTTATCTGCTCGATTACAACGAGAAAGAGAAAGCTGATTTGCTGCGTTGCTTTTCATTGACTGAAGGAAAAGAGCTTTGGAAAAGGGGTTACAATGTGAGCATCAAACGAAACCATGGGATGTCGAGAACGATTCCTGCCGTTACCGAAAAATATATACTGACAATGGGACCCCGTTGCCAGGTGATGTGTCTCGATCGCATAACCGGTAATTTCAGGTGGGGTATTGATATTGCAAAGGATTACATGACCGAAATTCCTTTTTGGTACACGGGTCAATGTCCGATGATCGACAACGATGTTGCCATCATTGCAACCGGAGGTAAAGCGCTCATGATAGGAATAAACTGTGAAACCGGTGCAAAATTGTGGGAGGTGCCCAATCCTGACGGATGGAAAATGTCGCATTCGTCGATAATGCCTTTTACATTTGGCGGTCGTAAAATGTATGTTTACAGTGCCATCGGTGGATTGATCGGAATTGCTGCGGATGGAGCTGATGTTGGAAAAGTACTTTGGAAAACGCCTGCATGGAATCATTCTGTAGTCGCACCTTCTCCTGTTTGTATGCCAGATGGAAAGATATTTATGACAGCAGGTTATGGAGCAGGGGCAATGATGCTTCAACTCAAGGAAAAGGGTGGTAATTTTACAATTGATGTTTTACAGGAATACCTTCCGCGTTTCGGACTTGCATGCGAACAACAAACACCGGTCTACTGGCAGGGTCACCTTTTCGGGATATTGCCCAAAGATGCCGGCTCTTTGAGAAATCAGTTTGTTTGTGTTGATCCTTCCGATTGCAAAAAAATGATTTGGACAAGCGGACAGACAGCACGTTTCGGTTTAGGTCCATTCATCATTGCAGACAATAAATTTTATATCCTTGACGACGAAGGAACTTTAACGATTATTAAACCAAGTATCTCAAAATATATTCAACTCGATCAGATAAAGGTGATTAAGGACGGTGCCGATGCCTGGGCCCCGCTGGCAATTGCAGATGGATATATGATATTACGCGATTCAAAAACAATGGTTTGCATCAATATGAACCTTTAAATTTCAGGTTATGAAGAACAAGGGTATCGTCTTTTTTCTGATCATTTTGGCTGTTGTGATTGTTGCAGTTGTAGTGCTTGACTATAGCGCTTCTAAGCCCGATCAGCAGCCAGCGAATCCTTATGCCTATAATATCGACCCATTTTCGAAGATTGACACAGCGTTAATTCATTATAAAGAAAGCCGTAATCTTGCCATTGATTTTACGGAACCTACTGGTGTGTGTTTTCTGAACGATCAACTTTTCGTTGTGGGTGACCATAAATTGCAGATTATTGAGGCAACCGGAAAATTGCTCAGGGAAGTGACTTTCGAACGGAAGCCAACTTGTGTTTATGCATCCTCGGAAAATATTTTTGTAGGATTCCATAAATCACTCGCAGTATTAAGTCGTGATGGATTGAAAATTAGTGAATTGGATTTGTTTTCAGACAGCACGGTTATCACTTCCATTGCTGAAAGATCTGGGATTATATTTGTTGCTGACGCCGGTAAACGCATCATCCGGAAATTTACGATGGATGGAAAATCACAGGGCATAATCGAAGGAAAATCGGGAAACGATCAGATTCACGGATTTATAATCCCAAGTCCTTATTTCGACTTGGCATTCAATGCTGAAGGCGAATTATGGGTTGTCAATCCAGGAAAACATTCGCTTGAAAACTATACAGTTGAAGGTAAACTTCGTACGTGGTGGCAGGCATCTTCCATTAAAATAGAAGGGTTTAGCGGATGTTGCAATCCCGCGCATTTTGCCTTTTTACCCGATGGCAGTTTTGTTACAAGCGAAAAGGGGATGATCAGGATTAAAACCTATAAACCATCAGGTGAGTTTTCGGGTGTAGTAGCTGGTCCTTCAAAATTTGCAGAGAATGGCCATGCTCCCGATCTGGCAATTGATAATCAGGGTAATATATATGCCCTCGATGCAGATAAAAAGATGCTGAGGTTATTTGTAAAAAAATAGACGAAGATGAACAGAAAAGATTTCTTTAAACAGGGAGGGCGCTGGATTATCTTATCCGGAATCGGATTATTGAGCGCTTTTCTTGCATCTAATCAAAAGATTGTAACTCCCGAAAATTGTTCGGTTGCGCCACAATGCAAAAACTGTGGCAAATACGCTCAATGCACACTTCCACAGGCAAATAAGGTGAGAAATGATGGGAAATAGCAATAAAAAAAGCCGCAGAGATTTCATCCGAAGTGGCACCCGCCTCTCTATCCTGCTTACTTTAGGAGCAGTGGGCGGATTTGCAGCAAAAAATTTAACTGTCGAAAAGTATGTATGGCAGATCGATCCGTTCAAATGTACCCAGTGCGGAAGGTGTGCTACTTCGTGCGTGATGACACCCTCTGCCGTCAAATGTATTCATGCATACAACCTTTGTGGTTATTGTGACCTTTGCGGCGGATATTTAAAACCCGACGCCAATAAGCTCGCTACTGCCGCAGAAGATCAGCTTTGTCCAACGGCAGCCATTCAGCGCAGGTATATTGAAGAGCCTTATTTTGAATATGTTATTAACGAAGATCTTTGTATCGGATGTGCAAAATGTGTCAAAGGATGTACTTCGTTTGGCAACGGTTCTCTGCATTTGCAGATTATTCACAAACGGTGTCTGAATTGTAACGAATGTTCCATTGCCCGACTGTGCCCTTCGCAGGCTATCTCACGGGTAAAAGCAAGCAAAGCCTACATGGTAAAAGGGGGATTTACAAAGGATAGCAAGGCTTAAAATTTGACGATTTTAAGAAATGTAAAAAAGGGAAAAGGCTCATCTGTAAAGTTTAATAGAAGCATTACCGCTTTATGCGCCGCAGATTGACAGTAAGAGTAACAAATTGTATTTTAGACAGATATTAATGAAGAATTGGATTAAAGTATCGCTGATTTTCGCTTTTCTTGTTTTCAGTTTAGCCGGAATGGCGCAGCAGCAACGTTTTCCAAAGCCTGAATTTGGCACTGGTTATAGTCAGCCAACACCCATAACTCCCGAGCCCCGTTTGCTGGCACTTGAATACACGGATGTTGTTATATTGTTGATTGTTCTCTCTTTGGCAAGCTGGTTTGCAATCCGGAAACGCTCCCGTAAAGGATTGCTTTGGTTATCTGTTTTTACTTTGCTCTATTTTGGATTTTACCGGAATGGCTGCATTTGTTCCATCGGATCGATTCAGAATGTGGCGCTTACACTTTTTGATCCGGGTTATGCCATATCAATTACTACTTTACTCTTCTTTCTGATACCCCTTGTCTTCACGCTTTACTTCGGCAGAACCTTTTGTGCCGGGGCATGTCCGTTGGGTGCCATGCAGGATCTGTTGATTATAAAACCTTTATCATTACCAGAGTGGCTACGTTCAACTTTGGGAATCATTCCATACCTCTATCTGACATTGGCAGTGTTATTTGCTGCTACAGGTACAGACTTCATCATTTGCAGGTACGACCCATTTGTCGGAATCTTCAGAATGGATGCCGAATTTCACATGGTTATATTAGGCATCGCATTTATATTGATGGGAATGTTTGTCGCGCGGCCTTATTGCCGGTTTTTATGTCCTTATGGTGTTTTGCTCAACTGGATGTCACGATTTTCAAAATGGCACCTCGCCATCACACCGGCAGCCTGCATTCAATGTAAATTGTGCAGTGACTCTTGTCCGTTCGATGCCATTGATTATCCGACAGATGAGAAGCAATCGAAAAACAGGACATGGGGCGTCAACCGATTCCTTGTTTATGCATTGTTGATCCCGATATGGATTTTTATCGGAGGTTTTGCAGGTTCAAAAGCGCATACATGGATTTCAAAAGCCAATTCAACTGTTTATCTGGCTGAACTTTTAATCTCAAAACCAGAAGTTCGTAACGATCTGAAAAACCTTGATGTTCAGGCTTATTTAAGTTCAGGTAAATCAATGGAAACACTTGTAAAAGAAGCTACAGTGATCCGCCAGAAATTCTACACCGGCGGTTGGATTGGAGGCGGATTTATGGGTCTTGTAATAGGAATGACGATTCTTGGACAGGTCGTTTACAGAAAGAGAACAGACTATCAGCCTCATAAAGGGAATTGTTACAGTTGCGGGCGTTGTATGAGTTGTTGCCCGGTTAAGAAATAACATTGTTAATTACCTTATTGGAATGGAACAAGATAATAAATTAAAATTTTCACTAAACATTGCACTCGTATCGGGGATATTCTGCATCACGGTAGCCTTACTGCTTTTGTTGAATTTCATGCAAATGGCTAAAAATAAACCGCTTGAAAGCAAAGCCCTTACTTCGCTGGTTAAGCGGCTCAGCCAGGAACCCAATAGTGACGAGTTAAAGCAGGAGATCCGCAATTTTGATCTGCTTGCGCGTAAAGCCTATTTCAACAGTCAGTGGCAGGTGAAAACAGGAGGATACCTTTTGTTGTTTGGCGCCATCGTATTTGCACTCTCACTTCGTGTTTTTATCGGTTTAAAAGCAAAAATAGAAGAACCTTATGTGAAGGATGAAAACGATTTAACGAGTCGTATCATGACGCAGCGGTGGGTGATGATTACCGGATCTATATTGGTTGTTCTCGGACTTGGGGCATCATTTGCTTCAGTGGACCACCTTCAAAAATATGATGTCAATGAATCGTTGTCAGAAGTAAAAACAACTGACAATCAGGAAAAAGTGGAAGTAATAAAGGTGGGCGAAAATCCCCAGCTTGTATTACCAGCCAAGACTGATTCCGCAAAAAAGCTGGTTTCTGTAAATGCTACCAAAACAGATACATCTAAAGTTGCTCCGGTTGCGGCAGCAAAAATTACGATTCCTGGAATAAATGCCATTAAGGCAAATGTTCCGGGTTTCCGCGGACCATTCGGAAACGGGGTCTACTTTCAGAAAAATACACCTGTGGAATGGGATGCGGCTTCGGGTAAAAATGTAATCTGGAAGACGCCTGTGCCCCAAAAGGGATATAATTCACCTGTCATCTGGGGAAATAAAGTATTTCTTTCGGGTGCCGATAATAAATCACGTGAAGTGTACTGCTTCGATCGCAAATCAGGAAAAGTACTTTGGAAACAGCCTGTTGACAAAATTCAGGGTACTCCTGCCACGGCTCCGAAGGTCACTGAAGATACTGGATTTGCTGCTTCTTCGCTAACAACAGACGGTAACAGGGTTTATGCCATGTTTGCAAATGGAGATATCATCTGTTTCGATATGGATGGAAACCGTGTATGGGCGCGTAACCTGGGGCTTCCCGACAACCATTATGGTCACGCATCGTCACTAATTATGTATAAGGATAAAGTGTATATTCAGTTTGACACCAATAAAAGCCGGAAGTTGATGGCACTTACTGCTTCATCCGGGGTAACCGTATGGGAAACTGCACGAAAAGGAAAAATCTCGTGGGCAAGTCCTATTCTGGCAGATATTAATGGTAAGTATGAGATCGTGCTCTCCACCGATCCGATGGTAGCTGGTTATGATCCCGAAACAGGCAAAGAACTTTGGTCGGTTGACTGCATGAGCGGAGAAGTTGGCCCTTCACCTGCTTCAAGTGGTGGTTTGGTATTTGCCGGAAACGAGTACGCCAAATTGGTGGCGATTGATCCTTCGAAAAATGCGAAAGTCTGGGAAAGTGATGAATTTTTACCCGAAGTGGCAAGTCCGGTTGCCGCAAACGGATTTTTATTTGTCGCCACAAGTTATGGCGTACTGGCATGTTACGATGCAAAATCAGGTGTAAAATACTGGTCAAAAGAAGAAGGCCCAGGATATTACTCTTCACCGGTTATCGTTGATAATAAGCTCTATATTTTTGATACTTCGGGTAAAATGAGGGTCTTTGAAGTGGCCAAAGAGGCAAAATTACTGGGAGAAGGGAATGCGGCTGAAAAAGTTACCACCACACCGTCATTCGCCGATAACAGGATGTACCTCCGGACACCAAAATTCCTTTACTGTATCGGGAAAAAGTAAAATGACAGACTTACAAATGGTTCAAAAAAAGGATAATGATTGACCTGAACAAGATAGACAGTATCGTCGCGGAGAAAGGAACGACCAAAGAGGCCTTAATTCCAATTCTTCAGGCGATTCAGCGCGAATTTAACTTTTTGCCCGAAGAGGCTTTGCGCCGGGTAAGCTATACAACCGAAATCAGACCTGCAGAGATCATTGGGGTTGCCAGCTTTTATTCGCAATTCCGGTTGGCACCTGTTGGCGAACATATGATCAGGGTTTGCGTTGGCACAGCTTGTCATGTGAAAGGGGCAGGACAGGTTTACGATGCTATGCGCCGTGAATTTAAATTAAAAGATGGGCAGCACACTGATCAGGCAGGAAAGTACACCATTGAAAAAGTAAGCTGTCTTGGCTGTTGCACCTTGGCGCCAGTTGTTCAGATCGATCACATCACTTATGGTCATGTCACTTCCGATAAGGCTTCAGAACTTATCAGAGACTTTGAAAGTCAGAAAGATAATAAGGGAAAGAAGCTCTTCCGTAATCCGGATGGCACGGAGATTTTGGGTGAAATACGGATTGGATTGGGTTCGTGTTGCGTGGCGAGCGGTAGCAGCGATATTCGCGATGCCGTCGAAAAAACCATTAATGAAGAGGGTCTCCAGGTTAAACTGAAAAGCGTGGGTTGTGTGGGAATGTGTCACCAGGTACCACTTGTTGAAATTGTCCCGGTAAAAGGGGAATCAACCTTGTATTCGAAGGTGAAACCCGAAGATGTCAAACAAATTATCGAATCTCATTTTCAACCTACCGGATTTTTTTCGAAGTTAAAAAACAAGTTTTTGGGTGCAGTTGAAAATATTCAGACCGATCAGAAATGGGAAGGTATTGAACGTTATGAACTGGACATCAGGGAAAAGCATGTCTCATCTTTTCTTGGCAAGCAATTGCCGATTGCCACCGAATTTCGTGGTTTAATCAATCCGCTCGATCTGGAAGAGTATCAGCATCGTGGCGGATTTCTGGCGCTTAAAAAAGTATTTAAAGAATTTACCCCCGCACAGGTGATCGCTAAGATCAAAGAGAGTGGCATCAGGGGTCGGGGAGGAGCTGGATTTCCTACCGGGATTAAATGGGAAATGGTTGCCAAACAACCCGTGGAACTTAAATACCTCATTTGCAATGGAGACGAGGGTGATCCTGGCGCGTTTATGGATCGCATGTTACTCGAATCGTATCCTTACCGCATTATCGAAGGGATGCTGATCGCTGCCTATGCCGTAAATACGCACGAAGGTTACTTTTACATCAGGGCAGAATATCCGCTTGCAGTAAAACGAATCCGTGCCGCCATTGATATTTGTCGTGAAAACAACCTGATTGGTAATAACATCCTTGGTTCTGGCTTTAACTTCGATGTGAAAATTTATGAAGGTGCCGGCGCATTTGTGTGTGGTGAGGAAACGGCATTGATCCAATCGATTGAAGGAAACCGAGGATTTCCATACTTACGACCACCGTTTCCGGCTGAAAAAGGGTTGTTTGGAAAGCCAACGCTTGTCAATAATACTGAGACTTTTGCGCAGATTTCATACATCATGCGCGATAATGTCGACCGGTTTACGCGCATCGGAACCGAGAAAAGCAAGGGTACAAAGGTTTTTGCGCTTGCAGGAAAAGTGGCACGCGGCGGATTGATTGAAGTCCCGATGGGAATGACAATCAAACAGGTAGTCGAGGAGATTGGTGGTGGTATTGCCAACGGACATACATTTAAAGCGGTGCAGATTGGCGGGCCTTCAGGAGGTTGTATCCCTGCAAGTCTTGACAATACGCCAATTGATTATGAATCGCTTACAAGTCTGGGTGCGATGATGGGTTCAGGCGGACTGATCGTTCTCGATGATACCGATTGTATGGTTGATATCGCGCATTTCTTTCTTTCTTTTACTCAGGATGAATCGTGTGGTAAGTGTACATTTTGCAGGGTAGGAACGAAAAGAATGCTTGATTTACTTGATAACCTGACAAAAGGAAAAGGAAAACCCGGTGATCTTGAAAAACTCGAAAAGCTTGCCGAATGGACAAAGAAAGGATCTCTTTGCGGTTTAGGCCGGTCAGCGCCTAATCCTGTTTTAAGTACCCTAAAATATTTCAGGGAAGAGTACGAAGCGCATTTGAATGGGATATGTCCGACTGGTAAATGTGCCGCATTGGTGAATTATTCTATTACAGATGATTGTATTGGTTGCACCAAATGTGTGCAGCGTTGCCCGGTCGATGCGATCCCGTTTGCACCTCACGAAAAACATGTGATCAACACCGAATTGTGTATCAAATGCGATGCATGCCGCCAGGTTTGCCCGGTAAATGCGGTGGTGGTGAAATAATTATTGATTGCTATTTTGTTGTAGAGAAGCACGGCCGTGCTTCTCTACGCGTTTTATGGATCGTCAGATTTGCAATAAAACGCAATGATTCGGCAGATTTAATGTTGCCCCAATTCTTCAATGTCTACTCTACGCTTGGTCTTCCTGTAATCAATTATCAGCTCCTTATCATCTGCACAGTTTAAAGGACACGACCATTTGCATTATGCAACCGATCATTTGTGTCTCGCAACCGATCATTTGCGTCATGCAAATAAGCATGCGCGTCACGCAAATAAGTATGCGCGTCACGCAAATAAGCATGCGCGTCACGCAAATAAGTATGCGTGTCACGCAAATAAGTATGCGTGTCACGCAAATAAGTATGCGTGTCACGCAAATAAGCATTCGCGTCACGCAAATAAGTATTCGTGTCACGCAAATAAGTATGCGTGTCACGCAAATAAGCATTCGCATCATGCAAATAAGTATGCGTGTCACGCAAATTAAACAGTTGGAATCCCCTCAAAGCGAGAGTTTCAGGGAGGGAAACTTTCCTGATTTCGGAATAAACGATTTGAATTTCATTTAATTACAGGAGAGGATTGTACCGGATACACGTGATGCGTACAACGGTGCCAGGTTGGTGCGATCCCGTTTGCACCCCACGAAAAATAGGTGATCAACACTGAATTGTGCATCAAATGTAATGCGTTCCGGCAGGTGTGGTGAAATGAATTTTATAAATGATTTGGTTTTTGTAGATATGTACGGCCGTGCGTCTCTACAAACAAAATATAAATCACCTCTTCTCAGGTAAGAATTTCCAATATCGTTTGGGCATGTGTTGCTTTTGCAGTTTTGGGTTCAGCCGTTCCCTTATTGTGATATTCTCACAATAGCCTTTCCACATTGATTGATAAACTGCTTCATCTTCCTGCAATAAGTTAAGCGGCACAATGCCGTTAATGGTGTTGAACGACTTTTCGTTGAGTGTTACCTCTTCAACAGATTTCAGGTTGTAGAAAAATCCATAGTCACGTTTCAGGTCGTAAACGAGCCACAACTGGTCGGCAAAGCGCTCTTTCAGGTGTTTGAGTGTCATGGCGATCACATCGTAATCGGGACTTATCGGGGCAAAGTAGATGTCATCGAGCGTGCGCTGAAAACGGATGAACTGCAACATGCGCCTGGCTTCCTGCATCACGCGACGGGCAGCTTTCCGCACTTTCAACACATCCATATCGCCAAAATCGCCTTCAATGTGGACAGGCGACGCAAAAGCCAACCGTATAAAATTCAAAAGTGCCATTTCAATGCCTGACTCACCCGAAAGAAACGCTGAATAAGGCATCTGTTTCAGTTCTGTATTTAGCTTTTGCTGGAGCCCTTTCCATACACGGTCGGAATGAGTTGTCTCGGTTGTGATATGTTCTTTACCAGCGAATAAGATCTCCTGAAGGTTTTTCTCCGAACAGATATTTGTCGGCTCCAGTTTGCGACTGTAACATTCAAACACCACCGAGAGAAATCCTTCAAATGTTCCGTCGTAAACTAAGATCATGGTTTTGAAATCAGGCGGTTAATATCTTGTTCTGGTTGCTGACCAGCGCAGGCAGCTGAATCACTTCACCAAACGAAAAGAGTTTTAACTGTGTGTCGGGTTGCGATTTCTTTTTTGGTTTTTCACTTAGCAGAATCTGTCTTCGCAGCGTTTCCGAAGGGAGATCGAACACCGATGATGGGAGTTCATTGCTTATAATGAAGTATTTGGCACGCTTCATCACCACGCCGATTTTGGTGAGGTGCTGCGTGGTCAATGTCCTGAATTTTCGCGCCTCTACAATGCGTTGTGCCGATTGTACCCCAATTCCGGGTACGCGCAGGATCATGCTGTAGCTGGCTGTGTTCACGTTGATCGGAAACAACTGAAGGTTTCGAAGCGCATAAGCGAGCTTCGGATCAATTTCCAGGTCGAGGAAAGGCTGATCCGGCGTAAGGATTTCATCGGCGGTAAACCGGTAGAAACGCATCAGCCAGTCGCTTTGGTAGAGGCGGTTTTCGCGCACAAGCGGCGGAGCCTGAAGAGCAGGCAACCGCTTGTCGTATTCGTTTACAGGCAGGTAACCCGAGTAATAAACCCGTTTGAGTCGCTGACCGCTGTACAAATCGGAGGCGAGGCTCAATATCTGCCGGTCGGATTCGGGTGTGGCCCCCACAATCAGTTGTGTGCTTTGTCCTGCGGGGGCAAACGCAGGCGTGTGACGGAATTTCTGCCGCTCTTCCTTGTTAACCAGAATATTGTCCTTGATAAGGTTCATCGGTGCGTAAATATCTTTATAGCTCTTTTCGGGCGCCAGCCGTTTTAGCTCGGGACTTGAAGGGATTTCGATGTTTATGCTAAGCCTGTCGGCATATATACCTGCTTCGTTGAGCAGTTCCGGGCTTGCCCCTGGTATGGCTTTCAGGTGGATGTAGCCGTTGTAACGCTCTTCGGTCCTCAGCTTTTTAGCCACGAGCATCATCCGTTCCATCGTATGATCCGGATTTTTAATCACGCCGGAACTCAAAAACAGTCCTTCAATATAATTTCGGCGGTAAAAACCAATTGTGAGATCAACCAGCTCTTCAACCGTTAGTGTGGCACGCGGCCGGTCGTTGGTACGGCGATTAATACAGTAGGCACAGTCGTAAATGCAGTGGTTGGTCATCAGGACTTTCAATAGGCTCACGCAACGACCATCATCGGTAAAACTGTGACAAATTCCGCTGCTTAATGCATTTCCAATTCCGCCCTGTGTGTTGCTGCGGTTGTTTCCGCTTGATGCGCACGATACGTCGTATTTGGCCGCATCTGCTAATATATTTAGTTTTTTCAAGATGGTTTCTTTCATATTTTCGAATTTTTTCTATAATTTCGTAGCGAAATTACTAATATCATTAGTAATTTAGGCATAAACAAGAAAAAGATATTAACAATGCCTGGAATTTCTAATCGAAGCAATATATGATCTATTTGAGAGAAAATATGAAATACCTGCGTAAGCAGCGTGCGATTTCACAGGGGCAGTTGGCCGATTTACTCGATTCGAAACGGTCGATGATTGGCTCGTATGAAGAGGGAAGGGGCATACCCAAACTTTCAATTATCCAGCGGATGGCGGAAATTTTTAAAGTGAGCATGGATAATTTGCTGGCTGTTGACCTTTCAAAAGAGAAGTTAGAAGCAGGATTAGTCCTGGTTGAAGCCAAAAGCGTGGGGAGTGAAGATACAAAAAAAATCAGAGATAAAGGGCTGAAAGTATTGAGTGTAGTGGTAACGCCTGAAAATGATGAGCTAATATCAATTGTTCCTGTGAAGGCTTCGGCAGGTTATCTCAATGGTCGCGTCGATCCTGAGTACATCGAACGGTTACCTCACTTTTCGATGCCAGTGGCCGAGTTATCACAGGGTCGCAGCTACCGGGTTTTTCAAATCAAAGGCGACAGCATGTTACCATTGCCTCCCGGTTCATATGTCTTTTGCGATTATCTGGAAGATGCTGCCGACATCCGTGAAGGAAAACCTTACGTTCTCATCACCGCCGATGAAGGAATTGTTTATAAGCGTATCTTTCTCTCCGGGGAAAGCCAGTTACTGTTGAAATCGGATAACCCTGAATATGAACCTTACACGATTGAAACCATTTCAGTACTTGAAATCTGGCGTGCACAGGGTTTCCTCTCGTTCGAACTTCCAGAGCCGGACGCGCTGAATGTAAAAAAGCTAAGCGCAGTGGTGGCAAAAATGCAGGAAGAGCTTTCAAAGATGAAAGGATAATTCATGGTAAATTTCCGATACCATTGTTGGGTGAAAATTTACAAGGCAAGTTTGCTATCAAATTGTTTAAGTACTCAAAATTAAATTATGTCGTATTATTAAAAGCCGAATCAGAGGCTTCTAAAATTCAATTTTCAATTGTACTTTATTCGACATGCGAAATAAGGCGTGATACGGACATGATATAGGGAAGGTATAGGGAAGACAGGGAGAAAATCCGGTTCAAGTAGTATGTCATTAATTGAGTAATTAATGCGGCATTATTTGATTTGCATTACTTAAAAGAAGTTCAGGCAATATGAAAATTTAAAACTTGCCTGATATACGCATCTAAGCGTATTCCGCATAGAAATGCATTAAAAAAAGTCAATTATGAAACCTATTTAGCACAATTCATGTATAACTTTGTGTCCATAAGTTTAGATGGGGTAAGTAGAACAATATTTCAATATACCAACCATGTATCTTTCAAAACAAAAAGAGTTTTATTCTGAGATTAAAACATTGATTGAACAATCGCGCTCAAAAATTTTTGATTCTGTCAATTTGGAAATAATTAAAACATACTGGCAGATTGGAAAACGAATTTTTGAAGAGGAACAAAACGAAAAAGAACAAACCATTTTCAGTGCTTATCTCATAGAGGATCTTGCCGCACAATTAACCAGAGATTTTGGAAACGGCTTTAATAGTAGCAACCTGATTTATATGCGACAGTTTTTCCGAACTTTTCCAGTTGAGAATATGTTGCGACCCATATTGAGTTGGTCACATTATCGTTTGATTATCAACTTGGATGAAGATCAAGCCAAACTATTTTATATGAATAATGCAGCAGATAATCATTGGAGTGTGCAGCAATTGACACACCAAATCGAGTCGCATAACTACCATAGGACTTTTTCAACGGGGACGAAAGAACAAGAAAATCAAGGGTTACCAGAAAACAAGCTTCAGTCTAAACCAACCCAATTAATTAAAGATCCTTTGGTACTCAAATTTTTGGATATTAAACCGATAACTGTTAATCTGGAGCAAGAACTGAAAATAGCTATTTTAGACAAGATTCAGGATTTTCTGCTTGACCTGGCAAATGGGTATTGCTTAGTATCTCGACAAAAACTCATAACGTCTGATCAAAATGAGCATTACCACATAGATCTCGTGTTTTACAATTATCTTTTACGATGCTTTATTCTTATAAATGTAAGATTGGATGCATTTTCAGATGAGGATTCATTAATTATGGACCGTTATGTTAAAATGTATGATGATAAGTTTAAACCTAAAGATGATAATCCGACATTTGGAATACTAATCTGTTCTCAGAATGGTGATACTGAAGTAAAATATTCTTCACCAAACGACCCAAACCAAATTTTTATAACCCTTTATCAATTGGTTATTCCGGCGAAAGAAGAATTTGCCGAGATTGTAAGGGTTGAGATACAACATAAAATTAGTGAGAGTCAACTCTATGAATAAGACCCGGTCCTGGAATAAATAAACTCATTGCAATCCGTTAAAATCTGAATTGCTATATTTTGAATTTATTCACTTTTTAAATCACCAAATGGGCAAACTTAACCTTTGGATATGCCAGTATACTCCAAGTAAAACATTAATTTTTTTGTATTTCAAATCAATTGAAAAATACAACATTTCCCAAATGTGATCATTTCGTCCCGTAAATAAAAAAACGTTCTAAAATGAACATGTATTCATTTTATTTGTTCCTTTGTAATAACTGAAACAAGAGACGATTTATATTCGGATGATATGGTAAGGCTTAAAACAGAGGATAAGCGTGATGCAATATTAAAAGCCACACTTCAATTGGTGAATAGCAATGGATTTCATGCAGCACCCATGGCAAAAATCGCCGCTGGAATTGGAATTTCGGCGGGTACTATTTACCTCTACTTTCAAAATAAAGAGGATCTAATCAACACGCTCTACAGTGAGCTAAAAGCAAAGTTTTCCACTAAAGCGTTACAAGGTTTTAGTTCGGATATACCTGTTAAGAAGGGATTTGAAATCATTTGGCGAAATATTTTGAACTATAAACTGTGTGAGCCGGAAGAAGCCGCTTTTCTTGAACAGTGCGACAACACGCCAATGGTTACCGAGACAAGCCGGGAGGAGGGACTCAAGTTGGTTCAGCCACTTTTCGATTTGTGGGAGCGTGGTCAGCAGGAGGGAATCATAAAACCCTTTTGTCGCCAAATGCTTTTTGCTTTTTCGTTGTTTCCTATCATCTACGTTGCAAATGTGTATAATAAGTCAGGGAAAGAATTGAGTTCTAAAGCAATTGATGCAGCGTTTGGCGCTTCGTGGGATGCAATTAGGACATAGTATTAACAATTCTGAATAATCGTTCATTAATAATTATACAAAAAGAATAATAATATTGAGTAAATTTTAGTTTTAAATTAAAAACAGAGATAAGATGAATAAGCAAATAGTATTGAAATCGAGACCTGTAGGAATACCAGTTGTCTCTAACTTTGAGATAAAAGAGGTTTCTGTTCCAACGATTAAGGAAGGTGAACTGCTGTTAAAGTCAAAAGTGACCTCAGTTGATCCGTATATGCGCGGACGAATGAGTGATGCTAAATCGTATGCTGCACCTTTTGAAGTTGGAAAACCGATAGCTGGTGGAGTTGTAGCAGAAGTGGTTGAAAGCAAACATCCTGATTTCAAAGTGGGCGATACTGTTCTTGGAGCATTTCCGTGGCAAGAGGTGTTTTCGGCAAATGGTTCGGAAGCTACAAAAGTAGATGGAAATATTGCTCCTTTAAGCTACTATCTTGGTATTTTAGGGATGCCTGGTCTTACTGCATACTTTGGATTGCTGGACATTGGTAAGCCTCAAAAAGGGGAAACGGTTGTGGTTTCGGGCGCCGCAGGAGCGGTTGGTATTGTTGTGGGACAAATTGCAAAGATTCATGGCTGCAGGGTTGTAGGAATTGCCGGCGATCAGTCAAAGGTTGATTACCTGATGAATGAATTAGGATTTGATGCTGCAATCAATTATAAAACAGAATCAAATATTGCGGGAGCAATTGCTGCTGTCTGCCCCGATGGAGTGGATGTTTATTTTGATAATGTTGGTGGCGAAATTTCGGATGCCGTGATTTCTCAAATTAACAAAGGTGCCCGGATTATAATTTGCGGCCAGATCTCGCTTTACAATGCAACTTCTCAGCCTGTAGGTCCCCGCATTCAGCCAACAATACTTAAAAAGAGTGCATTGATGCAAGGCTTTATTGTAAGTAATTACGCATCACGATTCCCTGAAGGATTTAAAGCTTTAGCTGAATGGGTCGGTAGTGGTCAGCTCAAATACACAAATACAACCTACTACGGGTTTGAAAAACTTCCGGAGGCTTTTATAGCGCTTTTCGAAGGAAAAAATCTTGGCAAATTATTAGTAGAAGTGAAATAATTTTAAAATGAATTGATTATGAATAATTTTGAATTTTTCAATCCGGTCAAAATAATTTTTGGAAAAGACCAACTTTCTAAATTGGCAGTCCAGATTCCCGCAAATAAAAAAGTTTTGATGATCTATGGTGGCGGAAGTATCTTAATAAATGGCGTTCACTCGGCAATTAAACAAGCGCTCAAAAACTTTGAAGTTGTGGAGTTTAGTGGTATTGAGCCAAATCCAAGGTACGAAACAGCGATGAAAGTGGTAGAACTGGTCAAGGCTGAAAAAATAGATTTTTTATTGGCTGTGGGCGGTGGTTCGGTGATTGATGCCACTAAATTTATTGCGGCTGCAACATTGTTCACTGGGGGTGATCCATGGGATCTGCTGGCTAAACACAAACCAGTTAAAGCTGCTTTACCTTTTGGTGCGGTATTAACATTGCCGGCTACCGGCTCGGAAATGAACTCAGGTGCAGTTATAACTCGTGAAGCAACCCACGATAAGTTTGCTTTTTCGAGTCCGTTAACGTTTCCTGTATTTTCATTTTTGTTACCCGATGCAGCTGCAACACTTCCCAAACGCCAGGTAGCCAATGGTGTGGTTGATGCCTTTATGCACACGATGGAGCAATATATGACTTATCCTGCAAACGCTCCATTACAGGACCGTTTTGCAGAATCAATTTTGCAAACATTGGTGGAAGAAGGACCAAAAGCTTATGCCAATCCAGCTGATTATGAAGCCATGTCGAACCTGATGTGGAGCGCAACAATGGCTTTGAACGGATTGATCGGATGCGGCGTTCCACAGGATTGGGCGGTTCATATGATGGGACATGAATTAACTGCCAAATTTGGTATTGATCATGCCCGGACACTTGCAATTATTGCACCAAGTCATTACAAATACAGTTTCGAGAACAAAAAGGAAAAACTGGCACAGTTTGGGGAAAGAGTTTGGGGAATTACTGCCGGTACTTTGGATGAAAAGGCGCAAGTTGCAATTGACAAAATGGAAGCGTTTTTCCAGTCGCTCGGTATTGATACAAAACTTTCGAAGTATACAGAAGATTATAAAGGAACAGCTCAGGATATCTCGAAACGATTTACCGACCGTGGTTGGGCAAAACTTGGTGAACGCCAAAGCTTAAAACCTTCGGATGTAGAAAAGATAGTAGAAATGAGTTATTAATAAAATCGAAAAATGGGTACCATTATAAAAGTATTGATCGTTTTAACTTCGCACAGTGATTTAGGAAATACCGGACAAAAAACCGGATTTTGGATTGAGGAATTTGCGGCACCTTATTATGTGCTGGCAGATGCCGGCGTACAGATCACATTGTCGTCGCCCAAAGGTGGTCAGCCTCCAATTGATCCAAAGAGTGAAATGGCAGATTCACAAACCAAAGCAACACATCGGTTCGATAAAGACGAAGCGCTTAAAAATCAACTGGCTCACACCCTACTTCTAAGTGATGTCAAGGTTGAAGACTATGATGCAGTTTTCTATCCTGGCGGGCATGGACCATTGTGGGACTTGGCGAATGATAAAAACTCTATTGCGCTGATAGAATCGTTTTATAATAATAATAAGCCGGTTGTTTTTGTATGCCATGCGCCTGGAGCATTGGTAAAAGTGAAATTGCCAAATGGTGAGCCAATTGTAAAAGGCAAGGAAGTTACGGGATTTTCGAATTCGGAAGAAGAGGCTGTCCAATTAACCAAAGTAGTTCCCTTCTTACTGGAAGACGAAATGAAAAAGCTGGGTGGACATTACAGCAAAGGTCCGGATTGGGGTTCGTATGTGAAAGTTGACGGTTTGCTGATTACAGGTCAGAATCCTGCATCATCCGAAGCTGCTGCAAATGCCTTGTTGAAAGCACTTCAGTAAAGCGATATAAACAGTTCTAATGCTTTATATTCGTAAACCCCGATCAACAGAATCTGATCGGGGTTTATTTGATCACTCATTAAACTAATTTTCAAATGATAAGAAGAATTGGGAAAAGCGATCTTGAAGTATTTCCGATAGGTCTGGGTGCTATGGGAATGTCGGAATTTTATGGGAAAGCCGATGAAAAAGAGTCAATTCGCACGCTGCATAAAGCGCTTGAACTTGGGGTTAACTTCATTGATACTGCTGATACATACGGTATCGGGGATAATGAACAACTCCTTCAGAAAGCCTTTCACGACAGGTGGAATCAACTTGTACTCGCAACGAAATTTGGGATTTTCCGCGACAAACAAAACCCAACCGTACGAAGTATTAACGGAAAACCTGGGTATGTGAAGCAAGCCTGTGAAGCAAGTCTGAAGCGACTGGGCCGGGATACAATCGATCTTTATTACTTACATCGTGTAGATCAATTGACTCCAATTGAAGAAACAGTTGGTGCGATGGCTGAACTTGTGAAAGAAGGTAAGGTTCGTTACCTCGGACTTTCGGAGGTTTCGGGTGATAAATTGCGACGTGCAAATATGGTTCACCCAATAACAGCAGTACAAAGTGAGTATTCGCTTTGGTCGCAGGATGTGGAGATCACAACGCTGCCGGTAATTCGTGAACTTGGAGTTAGCCTTGTAGCCTACAGTCCGTTAGGAAGAGGATTTCTTACAGGAAGGTTTCAGAAATTTGACGATTTGGCTGCTGATGATTACCGACGCTATTCGCCACGTTTCCAGGGTGAAAATTTTAAAAAGAACTTGGAATTACTTGAGCTTTTGGAGGAAATTGCTGTTGAAAAGGGATGCAGGCCCTCGCAACTTGCCCTTGCATGGCTACTCAACCAGGGAAGCGATATACTTCCGATTCCCGGAACCACGAGGGTATCCAACTTAATAGAAAACATTGAGGCTGTAAACATTTCTTTAAGTCGCAAGGAAATTCACATGATTGGTGCCCTTATGAGTAATATCCATGGTGAGCGATACGATGCCGGTGGAATGACAACGATAAACAGGTAAATAAATGAAGAAAAGCTTAAAACAATTTTTCACAATTCTTTTGGGAATTTTTATGGTATACGGGGGTGTTATTCATTTAATTAAACCCGATTTTTATCTGCCGTTTGTCCCGTATTTTCTGCCTTTTCGTGAAGAGATTATTGCTATTTCGGGAGTATTCGAAATTCTGGTAGGCTTAGGTGTTCTTATTCCTCGTTTCAGATCATTTTCAGCACTGGTTGTAGTTGGATTGATGCTGATTTTCTTACCTATACATATTTGGGATGTATTTCGTTCCGATCCTGCAATTGGCAATCATACTGCAGCAATGATTCGCGTCCCGGTCCAGGTTGTTTTTATCGCATGGTCACTATGGATCGCGACTCCTTTTTATAAATTTGTAAAGGCCAGTAATTAAAATAAGTACCCTTCAATCATTGCTCTTTTCGATGGAAAGACGTTTAAAAAATTAATTATAATGATTCTGCACATATTGGGATGATGAAAAATTGACTTGTGAGATAATATTTGTCTAAACCAGTAAAATATACTTACGTTACTAAAATAATTCTTCCCTGATATTTATTTTTATAAAATATTAGTTTACATTTACTTTGTATGATTGAAATGGTTTTCTCCACAAGCAATTTTCAATGCAGTTTGGATCGTATTTGGAATCTGTCTGAAAACAGCCCTGTGCTAAGTTAAAGTTTTGCATGTGATTTAGACCACTTTATAAATTGGTTTAATATATAAAAGAAATCAAATGATGAAAATTACATGCATCTTTTCAATTCTGATTGTCCTGTTATTTGCGGGATGTCAGAAAGACACTACAACTAACACCACATCACAACCTGGTGATAAAAATACATCCGAAGGGAGTATTGTTATTGCTGACAAAACCTTTGATGGACTGAATGGTCTGGTTTTTGGCCAGATTTCTACTTCCGGACTAAAAGCTGGCACTTTGTCAACTTGTCCTCTAATTACTGCCACTTTAAATGCTTCATTCCCTGTATCTTTAACGTTCGACTGGGGAACAGGTTGCACAAGTGCTGACGATGGAATTACCCGAAGTGGCAAAATCACAGCATCTGTTTCCGGCATGATGAACATGGCTAGTTCAGTAATTACATTTACTTTTACTGACTTTGTGAGCGAAGGGTACAAAATAAGTGGTGTACACAAAATAACGTATATGGGTTTGAATGCCGGAAATAACTGGCCCCGATATGCTGTTTTCACTGAAGCAAAGATTGTGTTTCCTGATAATAAATTCATCACTTATCATGCTGAATACGTTAGACTTCATTCAGAAGGATCTGCTACTCCTTTAATTATTGCAGATGATGTTTGGCGCATCGAAGGTAATTCTTCAGGTACGACAAGAGAAGGCGTTGTCTGGACAGCCAGCTATCCAAGCGCAGTTGTAAAAAAGGCTTCATGCAAATGGTTCTCAAGCGGATCGGTTCTCGTAACTCCTGCTGGTGAAGTTCCGCGAACAATCAACTTCGGAGATGGTACCTGTGACAATAAAGCAACACTTACAATAGGAGATAAGACGATAGATATTTTACTTTAGTCGTTCATATACTTTATTAAAAGAGTGCCATAGAATCAGATTCTATGGCACTCTTTCATTAAAAAAAGAGAAGCCGAAACAATCTGTTAGATCGTTTATAGTGTGAAATTTAGTTCAAAGAAGTTTTTTGATTTCTGATCCATTTTTGAAAATAAGTAGAGCCTAGATATTTAAAATATTGAATTGTAATACTATACTATAAGCTATATCTCTAATAGATTTAAGTGCAAATATTACTGAGTATACTATTGGACTCTTGCTGGAATGTGTTACTTTCATCGCAAATTAATAGAATGGCATGGTTCATATCAAGATTAACGGTCACGAAATTGAAGTTGAAGCCGGAACCTCGGTTTTAAAAGCGGCAGAAAAGGCAGGAGTTAAGGTTCCATCACTTTGTTATAACGAGGAATTAGGGCATTTTACATCGTGTATGATGTGCCTTGTAAAAGATGTCGCGAATGGCCGGTTATTTGCTTCCTGTTCTGTTACAACCACCGAAGGCATGTCGGTAATCACGGACGATGATGAAATTCAGGAAGCACGTCAAACATGTCTGGAGTTGCTTCTAAGCGAACACGTTGGCGATTGTGAAGGCCCTTGCCAGGTGGCATGTCCCGCACATATGGATATTCCGCAAATGAACCGTCTGATTGCTGCCGGCAAATTTGAAGCGGCATTGAAGCTGGTCAAAAAAGATATTGCAATGCCCGCCGTTTTAGGACGGATTTGTCCTGCACCATGCGAAGGCGCCTGTCACCGCAAGACTGTGGACGCTTCGGTCTCTATTTGTCTGCTGAAACGATTTGTAGGAGACGAAAATGATGTTCATCCGTTTGAGCCACTTCCCTTAACGGGAAAGAAGGTAGCTGTGATCGGAGCAGGACCCGCCGGATTGGCTGCCGCCTATTATTTACAATTAAATGGCTATCAGACTGTATTATTCGACAAAAAAAACTTAGCCGGAGGTTTACTTCGTACAGAGATTAAACCTGAAGTTTTACCGTTAAGTGTTTTAGATAAAGAGATTAAAACTATTTTGGATACAGGTGTTGTATTTGAAGGGGGAAAGGATATTAATGCTTCAGTCTTCAGCGATATTCAAAAACAATATGACGCAGTAATCATTGCAACCGGGGTTCTGGTTGATGAAATCAGAAGCTGGGGATTAGCAACGAATGCCAAAGGTATTGAAGCCGACCAAAACAGTTATGAAACCTCGTTAAAAGGTGTTTTTGCAATTGGAAATTCACTTCGTTCCTCAAGGTTAGCAGTCCGTTCTGTGGGCCAAGGAAAGGAAGTTGCGTGGTCGGTTGCCCAGTATTTATCGGGCGAAGAGCCAAAAGGAGAACCAAGGTTATTTAATTCGCGCTTTGGCAAATTGCTCCAGGAGGAGATCTCCGAATATCTGAAAGAATCGGTCCTCCAAGAAAGATTAACTTCAGATAGCATAAAATCAAACGGTTATACAAAGGAAGAGGCGATGGCAGAAGCCAGACGCTGCCTTCATTGCGACTGCCGGGATATGGATAATTGCAAATTAAGGGATTTGTCAGGACGATATGACGCAAATCAACGCCGGTTTGCAGGTAATGCAAGGAAAACAATGACGAAGCACTTTGCACACCATATTGTTTACGAACCGTTGAAATGCATCAAGTGCGGAATTTGCGTTCGAATGACCGCCAAATACCAGGAAAAATATGGTTTCTCCTTTATCGGTCGGGGATTCGATGTGGTAATTGGAGTTCCGTTTAACGAATCGGTGGAAGCCGGATTGGCCGAAACTTCTGAATTAGTTGCCAAAACATGCCCGACGGGTGCATTATCATTAAAAGGAGAATTATGAGAGCGTTATTTCTTATATCTTTGGTTTTGATTGCATTTGTAGGTGCGAAGGGTCAGAATTCAACTTCATGGAACAACTTTCGCGGAAGTCAGGACCTGTTAGGGACCACGAATGTGAGCTTTCCGGAGAAGCCAAAGAAGCTTTGGAATTTCAAGTTGGGTGATAACATTAAATCGGCTGCAGTAATCAGTGAAGGAAAGGTCGTTATTGGTGCAACCGATGGAATTATCTATTGCCTTGATCTCAAAGGAAAGCTGGTTTGGCAATACAAAACAGAGAATTCGATTGAGGCGCCGGCCATGATCCTGAACGGAAAGGTATATGTTGGCAACCTCGATGGCAATCTATATGCCCTCAAGCTTTCGGATGGTAAACTGATCTGGAAATACAAAACCGACAACCAGATAATGGGATCGGCAAACTTTTGGAAATCAGGACCTAAAACCTCGTTAATTGTAGGAAGTTACGATTATAATCTTCACTGTGTTGATGCCGAAACGGGTAAAATGCGGTGGATGTATGAATCAGATAATTTCATTAATGGTGCGGCCGCCTGTTTCAATGGTAAAGCAATCTTTGGTGGCTGCGACGGTTTCCTTCATGTTATTGATATCAATAGCGGTAAATCAGAGTCTAAGATCAATGTAGCGACCTATGTTGCCGGTTCGTGCCCCGTAAGCGATAAAATGGCTTATATTGGCGATTACGATGGAAAATTCTCGAAGGTTGACATCCAGTCTCAAAAAATAGCCTGGAGTTGGGAGAATAAAGAGCTAAAACAGCCTTTTGTTGCTTCAGCGGCTTTATCAGGTGATAAAGTGGTGACTGGTAACCGCGATAAGTTCGTCTATTGCTTCGATAAAAACACCGGAAAGCTGCTTTGGAGTTTTAACAGCGGAAACCGTGTGGAAGCATCACCTGTCATTATTAAGGATAAAGTGATGATAGCCAATATGCGTGGTGATCTGGCTTTACTAAAATTGACAGATGGTTCAGTGATCTGGAAATACGAAATCGGTAATTCGATTCTCCATAATCCGGCAGTTATCGAAAACCTGATGGTAGTTTGTGCGTTAGATGGAAATGTTTATTGTTTTGGTAAGTAGGAAAGGGTTCTGCGACTAATTTGTTGTTGAAGATATTCAACCCTTTCCGGGTTGATCGCGTGAATTGTACATATTCCGTGGGTTTTCACCCATGGTTATTCAAATTAAACCCTTTTGGGGTTTAACTTGTTTACCTTTCAACTTTTAAAAGTTGATTTTCCAACAATTTAATCATCAACATCAATGAATATCGTTCAGATTATTCCAGGTTCAGGTGGCAGTTTCTACTGCGGTAACTGCCTTCGCGACAGCAAATACGTTGTTGCCCTTCGCGAACAAGGTCATCAGGTGATAAAAATCCCGATGTACCTTCCCATATTTTCGGATGAACGCGACATTAAAGAGATCCCTGTTTTTTATGGCGCTGTAAGTATCTATTTGAAACAGCTTTATCCCATCTTCCGTAAAGCGCCGCTTTGGGTGGAAAATCTTCTCAATTCGAAGCCACTTCTCAAAATTGCCGCATCGATGGCTGGTTCAACCAATGCGAAAGGTCTCGAAGAGATGACTGTTTCGATGTTGCTGGGCGAGGATGGAAAACAGCAGGAAGAACTTGAAAGGTTGGTCGACTGGATGGCAGAACACTGCAAACCAGATGTTGTTCATATTTCGAATGCATTATTGCTTGGTTTGGCGCATCGGATCAAAGAAAGACTGAATGTTCCCGTCGTTTGTTCGTTGCAGGATGAGGATGTCTGGGTTGATGCGATGAAACCTGTTTTCCGCGACCAGATCTGGAAACTGATGAGCGAAAAGGCGAAAGATGTGGATCATTTTATTGCCGTCAGTGATTTCTTTTCAGACGTGATGCAGGAACGGATGAAATTGCCGCCCGAAAAGATTCAAAGTTTATACCTCGGTGTTGATCCGGCTGATTATGAGTTTATCCCGGTTTCAAATAAGGGGAGAAACATCGGTTATATCTCACGGATGTGCCACGAAAACGGATTTGATATACTGATCGATGCATTTATCCTCCTTAAAATGAAAGCCGGTTTCGATGATGTAAAATTGATATTGACAGGTGGTTCAACGGGTGCGGATACAAGTTACATCAAAGGGTTAAGGAAAAAATTATCCCGCGAAAACCTTCATGATCAGGTGGAAATCATCGAAGATTTTGAAGAAACGGGAAGAAAATCCTTTTTCAGCAAGGTTTCAGCGATCAGCGTGCCCGTCAGGAATGGCGAAGCTTTCGGAATGTATTTGCTTGAATCAATGGCGTCCGGAGTCCCGGTTGTTCAGCCTGCCTTGGGAGCGTTTCCCGAAATTGTCAAACTGTCGGGTGGTGGAATTATCTACGAGCCTAATACACATGAAACTTTGTGTGAAGCATTAGCCGGATTGCTCTCTGATCGCGAAAAGCTGAATAGTTTGAGCATTGCTGCCCGAAAAGGAGTCGAAAACAGTTTTAATATCCACGATCATGCCAAAGAGATGATCACAGTTTACCAGAATATACAAGTCAAATAATTCTCATACATCCTATTTAACCTGCGCAATGATTCTCCAGTTAAAAAATATTTCCAAAAGCTACGGCGATCCGACGAAGAGTAACTTCCGAAAAGTGCTCGACGGGCTTAATTTAGAAGTTGATACAAATCAAAAGATCGCAATTGCCGGACCAAGCGGGTCTGGAAAGACTACCTTGCTTAACCTGATCGGAACACTCGATCAGCCCGATTCGGGTGAGATCTTCTTCAAAGGTGAAAAAATTACAGGCTATTCGCAGGAAGAACTGGCCCATTTCCGCAACCGCGAACTGGGATTCGTGTTTCAGATGCATCACCTGTTGCCGCAATGTACATTGTGGGAGAATGTCCTTTTGCCTGTTTTGCCGATCAAAAAAGTAGTTGGCAAGGAGGAAAAAGCGTGGGCTGAACATCTGCTCCGGAAGGTGGGAATCTGGGAACAACGGTTCCAAAAACCATCCGAACTTTCGGGTGGTGAATGTCAGCGGACGGCTGTTGTGCGGGCATTGATCAACAAACCGCAACTGATTCTCGCTGACGAACCGACCGGTGCACTTGACGAACAAAATGCCAATAACCTGGCCGATTTATTGAATCACCTGAGTGGCGAAGAGGGTGTTTCCCTGGTAGTTGTGACCCATTCGTCAGAGCTTGCCTCGCAAATGGACAAGGTTTATCACCTTAAAAACGGGAAGTTACAATGACGCGTTTTAAACTGGTATTCAATAGTTTTATTCATTATTTCAAAGCTAATCTGCTTGTAGCTATTGGTGTAGCTATTAGTACGGCTGTGTTGACAGGTGGCTTGATCATTGGTGATTCGGTCACATTTAGTCTTGAACAATCTGCATTCTACCGGTTGGGTAGCACGACCCACCTGGTTTCAACAGTTGACCGCTATTTCCGTTCAGAACTGGCTGGAGAACTGGCAGCAAAAGGGGGTTTTGAGGTGGCGCCTGCATTGATTCTCGAAGGAATGGCAGTGGCTGAAGGTGGTGAGAACAGAGTTAATAAAGTACAAATAACAGGAATTGACGAACGTTTCGAAAAGATTGCAAAATCATCCATCTATCAAAAACTAACCGGAAGCGAGGTGATCATCAGCGCAAACCTGGCGGAAAGGCTCGGGCTTAAAAAAGGGGATAGTTTCCTTGCCAGGATCAAAAAGGCAAGCCTGATTCCGTTGAATGCCCCGTTTGTATCCGATGCCGAGACAAGTGTCTCTTTTCAGGCAACCGTTAAAGCGATTGCCGATCAGTATACATTGGGATTTTTCAACCTTAAAAATTCACAGACAGCACCTTACAACCTCTTTCTTTCCCTCCCGAAACTAAACGAACTAATGAAGTTTAACGGGAAAGCCAATCATCTGTTGATTTCAGCAACATCTCTTAATAACCAACAAATAAGCAATTTACTTGATGAATGTTTTACAACTGAAGATGCCGGGTTAAAAGTGAGGGAGATTCCGTTGACGCACGAGATGGAGATCACTTCCGAACGGGTATTTATCGATGATCAGATCATAAAGGCTTTCGGATCCTTCAGGGAATCGCATCCACTATTGACCTATTTTGCGAATAGTTTAGCGTTTAATGGTAAGTCGACACCTTACTCATTCATTTCAACAATCGACGATATCAACCTAAAGGACAACGATATCATCATCAACGACTGGGTTGCATCCGATTTGAATGTGAAGCAAGGTGATTCGCTCACCATAAAGTATTACGAGATCGGCCCTTTGCGGCAGTTGGTCGAAAAAGGAACATCGTTTATTGTCAAAGCGGTCGTTCCGATCGAAGGGAAGTATGCAGACAAAGATTTGATGCCGTTTCTTCCGGGGATGTCGGATGCCGGGAACTGCCGCGACTGGGAAGCAGGTGTTCCGATCAAACTCGATGCAATCAGGGATAAGGATGAAGCTTACTGGAAGCAATACAAAGGAACACCTAAAGCGTTTATCTCACTTAAGAAGGCACATCAGCTTTGGGCGAACAGGTTCGGAAACTATACGGCGATCCGCATAGGTGAATGTGCTTTTTCAGACAAAGAATACCGTTCTCTGTTTTCAAACGCTATAAAACCAGCCAATCTGGGTGTAATGGTTACGGCTGTCCGGGATAATGGATTGAAAGCTGCACGAAATGGTGTCGATTTTAGCCAGTTGTTCATTGGACTTAGCTTTTTTCTGCTTGTGGCAGCGCTGATTCTTACCGCTTTGCTGTTCCTGTTAAATCTCGAAAGCCGTCAGTCGCAGACGGGCACACTCCTGATGTTAGGCTTTACCAGGCAGCAGATTCGCAGGCTTTTGCTCTCCGAAGGGGCCATTGTTGCCTTTGTCGGATCGCTCTTCGGCCTGGTAATTGCCGTTTTTTATACCAAAATCATCTTTATTGCGCTTAATTCGCTTTGGTGGGCAGTCGTACGAACGTCGGTTCTGGAGATTGAAATCAGGACATCAACGCTTATTACAGGACTTGCAATTAGCCTCCTTATTTCGATCGTAACGATCATCTATTCGGTAAACAAAAGTTTTAGACGGCAGGTCATTGAATTGCAGCGGCAACAGGAACAGCCACAAAAACCACTCGTGGCAACAATTAAAAAATGGCTGATGTCCGTTTCGCTTGTTGTGGCGGTTGGATTGGTTGGCTTTCAGTTGTTGATTTCCAAACAGCAGGGTGCTACACTCTTTTTCATTTCCGGAGGTTTATTGTTGATGGGTCTACTGTTGTTGGCCGAATCTTCTTTCCGGCAAAACAGAAACAAGGTTGTTGAAGATTTTTCTGTCCGGGAGTTGAACAGGCGTAACAGGTCGCAAAACCTTGGACGTTCGCTTACGGTGGTCATTTTGTTCGCATTGGGAACCTTCCTGGTTGTTTCAACAGGCGCCAACCGGCAGGATTTGCTGTCAACTGCCAACGAGAAGACAAGCGGTACTGGTGGATTTCAGTTCTTTGCCGAAACTTCGATTCCTGTTTTGTATAGTCTGAATGACAAAGACCGTCGTTTAAGCGAAGGAATCACTTCTGAATTCAATGCTGCCCAGTTTAACAGAATGGAAGGCGATGATGCGAGTTGTCTGAACCTGAACCGTGTCTCAAATCCGGCAATTCTCGGTGCGGATTCCGAAATGCTGAAGGGACGATTCAGCTTCGCAGCCAGTAGTACTGAACTCAATTCAGATAATGCCTGGGATGCTTTGAATGAACCGCTTGGTAATAACGTTATTCCTGCAATTGCCGACCAGACTGTGATATTATGGGGACTCGGGAAAAGCATCGGTGATACATTGCTTTACAAAAATGAACTGGGCGATACCTTGCGACTTAAACTCGTTGCCGGATTATCACCCTCTGTTTTCCAGGGATATGTATTGATTTCGAATGCCAATTTTCTGAAAAACTTTCCGACAAGCAGCGGTTCCAACCTGTTTTTGATCGATGTTCCGAAAGAGAAAGCGAAATCAACAGGGGAGGAGCTTCAATCTGTTTTCCGCGATTACGGTTGGGAGATGACAACCACTGCACAACGCCTGATGGAATTTAATTCTATTACCAATACCTATCTATCGATCTTTCTTGCGTTGGGCGCATTGGGGTTGATCCTTGGAACGGTGGGACTTGCGGTTGTATTGGCCCGGACAATCCTCGAACGGAAAAAGGAGATCGCAATGATGCAGTCGCTGGGATTTACGCGTAAACAAGTCGTCGGTTTACTGATCCGTGAATACATTACCTTACTTGTTTGGGGTATCCTGATCGGATTTATTTCGGCGGTAGTAGCTGTTCTTCCCAATTTCCTTACTCCTGGAAGTGATGTCTCTTTTATGACCGTTCTGCTGATTGTATTGGCGATATTTGCAAACGGTGTGATTTGGATTGCAGGTCTTTCGTGGCTTGGACTGAGGAAAAAAAGTTTGACAGTTAATTTAGAAAATTAAAAATCCAGGCCTACTTTTAAAACGATCCGAATTTTTACTTACCTTTGACGTTACTAACTCAAATTATCGAAAATGATTGCTTCTTTTGGATCGAAACAGACGGAGAAGATTTGGAACGGAGAGAGGGTGAGAAAATTGCCTGATGATATTCAGCAAGTTGGATGAAGAAAGTTAAGAATGATCAACAATTCTCAAAATATTTCAGACCTAATGATTCCCCCTTCAAACCGACTCGAAAAACTATCCGGAAAGTTGAAAGAGTATTACAGTATCCGAATCAATGACCAATGGAGAATTATTTTCAAATGGAAAAACAATCAGGCCGAAGAGGTCGAAATAACAGATTATCATTGAAATAAGAATATCATGGGACGCCTAAAAAATATACACCCAGGTGAAATTCTTACTGAAGAGTTTCTGATTCCACTCAACATTTCGGCTTACCGACTTTCCAAAGATATCGAGATTCCGCAGACGAGAATTTCACAAATCGCAAAAGGAAAAAGAAGTATCACGGCAGATACCGCAATGAGATTTAGTATCTATTTTGGCACAACCCCGGTGTTTTGGTTAGGACTCCAGAATGATTACGACCTCGAAGAAGAATGCATAAACAAGAAAGAGGTATTCAATCGATTAAAAAGTTTTCGGAAAAGCGATTCTAAAATAGTGGAGATATAGTATATTCTTGTAAGATCAATCAATTGTTATTAAACTAATTGGTAACCCCAAATTTCTACAGAATTTGGGGTTACTTTTGAATCAAAGAAAATATTGTGAAGATACTGGTGATTGAAGATGAGAAAATGTTGTGTGAAACAATTGTATCCTACCTTGAAAGTGAAGGATATCTGTGCGAACATGCCGGTACCGTTGAAACGGGCACTGAAAAAATAAATCTCTATGAATACGATTGTATGCTTGTTGATATTGGTTTACCCGATGGAAATGGACTAATGCTAATTCGGGAAATAAAGAAAAATCATCCGGAAACTGGGATCATTATTATTTCTGCCAAAAACTCATTGGATGATAAAGTCGTTGGATTGGATCTCGGAGCGGATGATTACCTCACAAAACCTTTTCACCTTTCAGAGTTAAACTCGCGCATTAAATCGTTATTGCGCCGCCGGAAATTTGATGGACAGAAGGAACTTACCATTGATAAAATCAGAATATTGCCGGAAATGCGACAGGTTTTTGTGCACGACGAATTGCTCTCAATTACAAAGAGTGAGTTTGATTTGTTGTTGTTTTTTATCTCAAATCCTGGCCGTGTCCTTACCAAAGAATCGATTGCCGAACATCTATGGGGCGATTTTGCAGATTCCGCTGATTCGTTTGATTTTGTCTACTCACATATCAAAAATCTTCGCCGCAAGTTATTGGAAAAGTCCGGCACCGATTACTTCCGAAACGTATATGCAACTGGCTATATTTTTGATATATAAGTTATTAATTATAAAAGTCGAATTCAAATTTCAATAATGAAACTCCAAAATATCGTAAACTTTCGTTTCATACTGGTTACACTGTTTATATTCATTTTAGCAGGTGTCGTTTTCTATTTTGCGCTAGGCCGTGTTGTCGATCAAAACATCAGGGAGATGCTCAATTCGCGAAAAACAAATATAATCCTGTACTTACAACATACGGAGGCAGAAAGCATTATTCATGTATCACCCGATCATACAATTTTTATCAAACAAATTGCAAAAGCGGAAAAGCGTCGCGTTATTTCGGATACGTTGGCATTTGACCCGGATGAAAAGCAAATTATACCTTTCAGGAAAATGGTTTTTACGACATCTGTAAATGATAACTATTTTGAAGTCACCATTTTGCAGTCACTGCTCGAATCGGAAGATTTGCAGGGAATTATCTTCTTATTTATGGCCATTTTATTCGTTTCAATCCTGCTGGCATTGTTCTTTTTGAACCGGTGGTTGTCTGTGAAGGCATGGAAACCATTTTTTAAGAGTTTGTCGGTTCTCAAATCATGGAAGTTGAGTGAGAAACGCCAGGTCATTTTCGACCAAACAGGTATTTCAGAATTTGACCAGTTAAACCGGACATTGGAGGAGATGATTCAAAAGATGCAAACCGATTTTATCAACCTGAAGGAGTTTACCGAAAATGCTTCGCACGAGATTCAAACCCCTTTGGCCATTATTAAATCAAAGCTCGAATTAATATTAAACGACCAGGAACTTTCCGGCTCACAACACAAGCGATTGCACGATGCCTTTGAAACGGTCAACCGGCTTTCAAAACTGAACGGTGCATTGCTGCTCCTTTCAAAAATCGAAAACCAGCAATTTGTCGAAAAATCCGAAATTGATTTTTGCCAATTGATCAGGTTACGGCTGGAATATCTCGAAGAATTGTTTGCACTGAAACAAATTGAATTATCGGTGCAATTTGATGTTCCAGTGATTATTTCGATTCACCCATTACTTGCCGATATCCTTATTAATAACCTATTGAGCAATGCCTTGAAACACAATTTCAATCACGGAAAAATCTTCATTTCGTCAGGAATCAATACAATTACTTTTGCTAACTCTGGTAATCCGCTGGCAATTGACCCTACAAAACTCTTCAAACGATTTGTGAAGTATAGTGATTCGGAAGAATCAACAGGATTAGGATTGGCCATTGCCGCCGAAATTTGCAAAGTCAATCGTCTTCAGTTAAATTACACCTATCTAAATGATCTTCACTGTTTCACATTGAGCAAGGGTGTTGAATAACAGTTATTCCGCCGAATCCAAATTTCCTACAAACTTAGGTCCTAATTTTGACTTAGCATTTAATTTCATCAACTTATTCATAAATCAGGCGCATGCTTAACAAGTTTTTAATACTATTCTTATTTGTCATTACTTTTTCGAATCTTTCAGCACAAAAACAATCAAAAGGCACCATCACAGGAATTATTGTTGATAAGCAAAGCAAACAGCCCATCGAATTTGCAAACGTTGTCATCCAAAAGGAATCGGATAATACCCAAATAAGCGGAACTATAACTGATGCGAAAGGGAAATTCACGCTTAATAAAATTGCTGACGGAAAATATAAAATTGTCTATAGTTTTATTGGATTTGAACAACAGGAAACACCGCTATTTACGATAAGTGAAAAAAATCGTTCTGTAAATGCCGGAATACTTGGGCTTTCGGTTTCGAGCCAGGAAATAAAGGGTGCCGTTGTTGTAGGTCAACGATCAACTTATACCAATACAATCGACCGAAAAGTATTTAATGTAGGGAAAGATGTGATCGGGAAAACAGGCTCGGTAAGCGATCTGATGCAAAATGTCCCATCACTTTCTGTCGATATTGACGGTAATATTAGTTTGCGTGGCTCCGATAATGTGATTGTGTTGATCAATGGAAAGCCATCGGCACTCATGGGAACCAATCGTGCTGCCGTACTCCAGCAAATGCCTGCAAATTCGATCGAACGAATTGAGGTTATCACCAATCCATCGGCAAAGTTCAAGCCCGATGGTACTTCCGGAATTATCAATATCGTGCTTAAAAAGAACAAAGGCCTTGGGATGAACGGAACAATCATGGCAAATGCGGGTAATGATGACCGCTATAATGGGAATGTTGTCGCCAATTACAACACCGGTAAAGTCAACCTATTTGGGTCATACAGCGTACGTCAGGATGACAGGCTACGATATACACTGGATTCACGAAAACGTACCGATCCGGCAACCGGCGTTATTGATTATACAAATATGGATGCTCAGGAGAAGTCAAGACCAATTTCAAACATCATTAACAGCGGAATTGATTTCAAAATTAACGATCATAACGATATTGGAATATCGGCAAATTACAATCATCGCGATCTGGTTAAGCATGGATTGACTAACACCCAAAATGAAGATCAAAATCACTTGATGACGAAAAATTTAGACCGTAACCGGATCGATCCGGAGTCTGAACACAGCTTTGAATATACGGTTAATTATAAGCATGCATTCGCAAAGCAAGGGCATGAGTTGACTGTTGATTATACATCATCGGCTCAAAAAGAACAGGAAGATAATCATTACACCAATATTACCCGTTTGCCTGTCGAAATCCCCACGACCTTTGATAATACACTAATTAAACAGGATGGAAACGAATCGCAGTTATCGGTTGAATATTCGAATCCTATATCCAAAACAAGCAAATTTGAGTCAGGCTATATCCTTGAAACCAGTAAAACCGATCAGAATTTTTATGGCGAAAATTTCAATCCGGCAACCAATGTCTGGGAAAAAGACCTTGTAAAGTCGAATCAATTCATTCATAATGAAAATATCAATGTTTTCTATTCCACATTCGAAAAGGAATTCGGTAAGTTTGGCGCTCTTGTCGGTTTGCGTGCCGAACAGGCATTGGTTAAGTCACATCAGATAACAACAGACAGCCTGCTCAATAACAATTATTTCAAGTTGTATCCTTCGCTGCATTTATCGTATAATATGGATGATGCCCATGAACTTCAGTTGAATTACAGTCATCGCATACGCCGTCCTGAAGGGGACGATCTGAACCCGTTTCCGGAATACCAGGATCCTTACAACCTCCGGATTGGCAATCCGCGTTTGAAGCCCGAAGAAACTCACTCGGTTGAATTTGGATATCAATATAAACACAAGGCAACGACAATTACTTCAACGATCTATTACCGTTACACCTATAATGGAATGACCAGCCTCACCAAATACATGAACGATTCAGTGTTGCTCACCACACGGTTTAATCTTTCCAAAAGCAGTTCGGCCGGATTTGAGTTTATTGTTGCCACCACTTTGGCCAAAATCGTCAATGTTAATTTTAGTTCGAATACCTTTTTTAATACGATCGATGCTTCAAGTTTGGGTTACAGCAGCAATAAATCGAATATTTCATTCACATTGAATCTTAATTCAAGTGCGAGCATTACCAAGAGCACTATGTTGCAAATGACCTCCAACTATGTTTCAGAAAGATTGACGCCGCAAGGCAAACAGTTGCCTTCATTTGTGATGAATATGGGCTTACGGCAGGAGTTCTTAAAGAAAAAAGCAGCCTTTATTTTTACCGTATCCGATTTATTTAATTCTTTGAGAAACAACTCCGAGTTGAATACACCAGAGTTATATCAATATGTAAGCCGAAGACGAAGTGCACGCATGATTTATGCCGGTATCAGCTATACCTTTGGAAAACAACTCAAAAAATCAAAAGAAAACGCGCTAAAGTTTGATAATCAACTGTAATCTGCCAATTTTCTACAAAGTCATAAAGTATATTTACAGTATTAAATTTAAAAATACAGATGATGAAAAAATTAATGACATTATTGGTTTGTACGATCTTCGTTGCTTTCAGCTTTGCTCAAAAGCCCAAAGAAGAAGCTCCCGCTACAGCAAAAGCCGCATTTGCAGCAAAATATCCAACAGCACAAAAGGTGAAATGGAGTGTGGAAAAGCCTGGCGAATTTGAAGTTGAATTTACACTGAATAAAGTTGAATCATCTGCCTTATACGATGCCACCGGAAAATTGCTTGAAACAGAATCCGAAATAAAAGATTCAGAACTTCCACAAGCTGTGAAAGCCACAATTGCAAAAGATTTTGCAGGTTACAAACTTGATGAAATAGAGATTTCTACTGATGCAAAAGGAGCCGTAACCTACGAAATGGAAGCAGTTAAAGGAAAAGCTAAATTTGAAGTCAGTTTTGACACGAACGGAAAACTTCTTTCAAAGAAACCCATGAAGGAAGAAAATGGAGAGAAGAATTAATTTTTGAGCAATTGGGAATAAAGCAATTGCAATCTATGAGTGTCCTGAAATTCGGGACACTTTTTTTTTGTATAAAAAGATGGTGCATTTTTTCAAATCTCTTCCATAAAGCCAAACTATTGAAATTCAATCGATCGGATCGCTTTTAGCGCGAAGCGACTGCTTTTGGCGAAAAGGGACCGCTTTTGGCGAAAAGGGATCGCTTTTGGCGAGAAGGGACCGCTTTTGGCGAAAAGGGAACGCTTTTAGCGAAAAGGGAACGGTATTGGCGAAAAGGAACCGCTTTTGGCGAAAAGGGATCGCTTTTGGCGAAAAGGGAACGGTATTGGCGAAAAGGAACCGCTTTTGGCGAAAAGGGATCGCTTTTGGCGAAAAGGGACTGCTTTTGGCGAAAAGGGACTGCTTTTAGCGAAAAGGGATCGCTTTTGGCGAGAAGAGACTCTTGCCAAATGAAAGAAAGATCAATCAAGAATATTATTTTCAACACATATTATCATTTGTACAAAAAAATCACTACTATTGATTCATTAAACAACCTGCATCACCTACTTAACACGAAACACCTGTAAACCAATGAACACTGCTAGAAAAATCATATTATCATCACTTATTGCTTTATTTTTCCTGCCATCCCATGCCCAGGAATTAAAAACCAAGAAGATTTTAACAGGAAATTGTTTAGAGATTTTTACAATTGATAAAAAAAGCAAGTTAAGAAATGGCGAATACCTTGAAATAGATAAAAATTCAAGAGACACACTGATTTCGGGTGCTTTTCGGAATGATTTTAAAACAGGCACCTGGAAGTATAATGGTAAGGCGTCCAAACCCTGGTTCACTTACGACTACGATAAAAAGATGCTAAACCGAATCCCGGAGGAGATCACTAATATTGATTCGTTTTTGATTCGAAAAGACGGTAACTTCGTTTTTGAAAAAGTTGATTCACCTCCTTTATATATTGGTTATAAAGATGAAGTCCGGAATATTATTGCCATTCATTTTAAAGTTCCCGTTGATATCATCATAAATGGTTTATCCGATCATTCGGTCGCATCTTTTGTCGTTGATAAAAACGGGGAAATGACCGATTTCAGGATTGAAAAAATGCAGTTTAAAGATGTTGCTACAAATATATTCAATGCTTATAAAAAGATTGAGGGAGAATGGTCTCCGGCTATTTTTAAGGGCCAGCCTGTTGATTCGCAAATCTTTTTGGTTATTGATATTAGTCCCCCTGGATTGTCATCCAGAACAATTCCTAAGATTCCAAATTCATTGGATGTTGTTATTAATTATATGTCAGTGGAAAAAAGGACCAAAGCAGTTGAGCTTGGATTGTTTCATACTGTTCCCCCACGCCAGAAATAAATTAATTGAAAATATTGGGGCAATTTGCGAAAATGAATCTGTAAGTTTATGATTCGAATATGATCATTGTGGCTAAAGCCGATCAGGGAATTTATTATCCTGCCCCTCCAGCTAAAGCTGGAGGCAATTCATGGTTGCCAATCCAGTGATCAATAGGCATTCAATATTTAAGGAACAGAAAATCAAAATGAAATGTCAAAAGCTTTATGAATTGCCACTGGCATTTGCCATGTGGAAATTTACATATGTTCTTTGCGAAATCTTTGTGATCCTTGTGTTTAAATATTTTTACCAAAAGGATCACAAGGGAATGCACAATGTTCACAATTGCTTCGAATAAACCGGCACTAACTCCTATGATTTTTTATACAACAACCTTAGCATTGAAGGATAGACAATCAGCAACAACGGCAGGGCAATGATAAAACCACCAATCACAGCAATCGCCAAAGGCTGATGCAACTGGGCGCCGGTTCCGATACCAAGCGCAATGGGAGAGAGGGCAATGATGGCACCCAGGGCAGTCATCAGTTTAGGACGAAGCCGCGTAGAGATCGCGTAGACGATTGCGCCATCGCGATTGGAAATTTTAAGGGTTTGCTGGAATTGCAGGAAGGTAAAGATCGCATTTTCACCGATGATTCCAATAATCATGATAATGCCCGTGTAACTTCCCACATTTAACGGAGTAGTGGTGACGTAAAGGGCAATCAGGCTTCCGGAGATCCCGAGGGCCGAAAGAACTACGATTAACAATGCAATTTTAAACTCTTTGAACAGGAACAACATCACTGCAAAGACGAGTAAAATAGCGGTAATGAGTATCATCAAAAGCTCGCTGAACGATTTTTGCTGCTCTTCGTAGGCGCCGCCATATGTAATATGATATCCTTGCGGAAGATTTACTTTCGATTCAATCTCCCGCTTCAAATCGGTCATTACGCTACCCAGATCGCGGTTGTCGAGCCGTGCAATAACAGGAATCATTGTCTGTAAATTCTCGCGCTCGATCTCGGCACTTCCGGCATCAACCGAAATATGGGCCAACGTCGAAAGCGGTTGAAGTTTACCGTTGGGAAGGAAGACATAACCTTCTTTGATCTTATCGAGCGAGGTGTTTGCAGCATTTGGATACAACATCCGTACCGTCGTCAATTGCTCCTTCTCATATATATTTCCGACCGTTACCCCTTCAAGCTGCATTTGCAACTGGTTCTGGAAGTCGGCTGGTGTAATTCCAAAAAGTGCGAGGTTTTTGAAGTCCGGTTCAATATTAACAGAAGGACCTGCAATCGTAATTCCATTGAAAACATCTGCGGTTCCCTTCACCTTTGTGGTTATATCAGCCACCTGTTGCGCAAGATTCTGCAATACATTCACATTATCACCATAGATTTTAATCTCGATTGGTTGTGTCGAGCTCATTAAGTCGCCCAACATATCACCGATTACCTGTCCAAAATCAATTTTCAGTGCAGGTTGCGATGATTCTACTTTTGCCCTGATTTCATCAATCACCTCATTGGTAGTCCGCTTCCGCGCCGTCTTTAACTGAATCAGGTAGTCGCCATAATTGGGTTCGGTAATAAAGAATCCCATCTGAGTACCGGTTCTTCGCGAATAGGACTCAATTTCGGGTATTGTCGGGAGAATCTTCTCAACTTCGATCAACATGCGGTCCGTTTCCTGAAGTGAGGTTCCAGGTGGCGAAGTATAATCAAGCACAATACTGCCTTCGTCCATCTCGGGAAGAAAACCTGTCTCTAACCTTCCTGAAATATAAAAAATACAGAAGAGAAGGAATCCAATAAAGCAGATGCTGATGTAAGGTCGCAGAATAAAGAATGAGATCCACTTTCCACTTGTGCGATGAGCGTCGATATGTTGTTTTGCAACCGTATTCGTTTTACCGGAAAGGAGCAGGTAGATGACCGGCAGTCCGATCCATGTTACTAAAAATGAACAGATCAGCGTGATCATCATCGTATTGGTCAGGATCTTGAAATAGGCCCCGGCCACACCGCTTAAGATTACAAATGGCAGAAAAATCACGATCGTACTTACCGATGACCCAATCATGGCCGGTAACAGGAATCCGACGGAGCCACTAAGCAACTCTTTTGTAGGCTTTTCGGGGAACTCTTCATGCGTCCGGTGAATCTGTTCCACCACAACGATTGCATCGTCGATAATCAATCCAATGCTTGCTGCAATTGCCCCCAGCGTCATGATATTGAAGTTGTATCCAACCACATACATGACGATCAGCGTTAATGACAGTGTGATCGGTATCGTGATCAGAATAACAGCGCTCGATTTAAAGGAACGCAGAAAAACAAATGCCACGAGTATCGCAAACAATAAACCAATCCAGAGACTGTCGCTTACGCTTCTGATGGATTCGTTTACAAAATCTGATTGCACATAATAGGGGGTAAGTTTGACCCCTTTTGGCAGGATCCGGTTGTTTAGTTCGTCAATTTTCTCTGTGACTCCACTTGTTACATCGATCAGGTTCGCATTTGGCTGTTTAACGACCGCCATCAGGACCGCGCTCTTTCCGTTGGCATTGACCCTTATATATTGTGTCTGTTCTGCTACCTTAAGAACTGCAATATCTTTGAGCTGCAACACCCTTTTACTATTATTACTGATAACAAGATTCTCGAGTTCATCAAGATTTTGGACATTTGCATCTGTTACAGTGAGGTACAATCGTTTATAGTCAGTCAGATATCCATTGCTGCTGATAAAATTGGTCTGACTTAGTGCCGTCGAGATCATAGCAGGTGTGATACTTAACGCTGCCATCTTTTGCTGGAGCAGTTCGATATGATATTCCTTTGTTTTACCTCCGATTACCCATACTTCAGCAACTCCTTTGGCCTGCGACAGGAAAGGTTTAATCGTGTAATTGGCAATTTGATTCAGCTCGATATTACTTCTTCCCGGCCCTTCGATCACATAACCAATCACAGGCAGGATAGATGGATTCATCTTTTCAACCGTTAGGCTCGTTCCGGGTGGCAGGTCATTTTTAATCTGATTGATAGAAGATTCGATCTGCTGTTTGCTAAGGTCAATATCAGCAGTCCACTCCATAAATGCCGATATTTCGCAGTTACCACGGCTTGTAATGCTTCGTACCGTTTTAAGATTGGGAACCCTTTTAATCGCATTCTCAAGCGGCTTTGTTACTGTTACCATCATCTTTCCAACCGGTTGTAGTCCGCTGTCGGCAATGATTTTTATCTTGGGGAATGTCACTTCAGGAAAAAGTGACGATTGCATTTTCGAATAGGTGTAAATTCCTGCGGCCAAAATGATGACAAGAATAACTGCTACAGGGTTCTTATGCGAAACAAAAAAGTCTCTCATCGGGTTCAGGGTTTAATGATATTTACATATGCAGTATCCGACAAACCGTAATTTCCGGTGTTAATTAACCTGTCGCTTTGGATAAAAGCGGGAGATAGTATCTCAATTTTATTCCCTGAAACAATCCCTGTTTTTATTGCAACCTTTATTGCTGTGGTATCATTGATGAGTTTCATCACCCAAAAGTTTTCCATTGTCTCATCTGAGAGTACGCACGATTTGTCAATTACAAGTGCCTTCTCTTTCGAACTTTTACTTAGTTTAATCAGTACGGAAAGGTTTTCGGGAAGAACTTCCGATGTAACTGGTTTTACAACATAGATCTGAGTCTGAGATACAGGATCGACAGTTGAAAGCTTTCCGGAAATCGTTCCGTTTAAAACTGTTGAATCGGGGAGGAGAATAGAACAGTTTCTCCCGGGTGTTGCATATTTGTTTTGTTCGAACGGAACATTCAGCATGAAAACAAAACTGCTCTGTGCGGCAATGATACAAAGTTGTTCTCCGTCGCTCACATAATCGTTCGTTTGCTTGGTGGCTTCAACTACGATTCCGGTTACCGGAGCCACGATTGTAAGTTTACCTGTAAATTTAAAAGATGAATCTTTCGCAGCATATTTAGTAAGAGCTTCACCTTCCTTTGTTTTAACGGAATATAAAGGTTTTCCGGCCTGGACAATATCTCCCTGATTCACAAACGACTTTTCGATATACCCGTTGATGTTTGATTTCACCATATTTTTCCGTTGATATTGCGATACAGCATTAAAACTGACTGACTCGCTAATGGCAGTATTTTCAACGGTGGTAACTGTAACCGGAGTCGAAACTTTAGGTGTTTCTTCTTTTTTGGTCGTGGAGCTACTGCTGCAACCTGTCAGTTGAATGAATAAGGTTACTGCCAATAGTGTTCGGATGTTGCTCATTTGAGATAATTCAATTGGTTAATAATCTGCAACCGGTTCATCTCAGTGACGAGATAAGTGTTTTTGGTTGCGATGTAATTGTTTATAATTGTCAGATAATCAATAAAACGGACAAGCCCTTTTTCCAATTCAATGCGGTACAGATCGATCAGCTTTTCCTGTTCCGATAATTGATTGCTGATTTCGCCTATCAGATTTTGAGTAAGTTTAAGCTGATTGGTAAGCTGGTTGAATTGAAGCTTGTATTGCGAAGAGTAATAATGCTTGTAATAAATTCTTGTATTCTCCGCAAGTTCAATTTTATCGTTTTGCAATTTGCGTTGTCTTCCATCGTAAATTGGAATGGAGAAGTTGATTCCAAAACTTCCTCCAAAATTGTGGGGAATATTTTCCGGAGCGATCGAATTAAATCCGCCATCGGCAAAAGCACTGATGCGCGGCCTGTAATTCAGGTCGATGATCTGCTTGCTGTTCATATTTTTTAAGCTGTCGATCCTGAACTGGGCAAACAAAGGGGAACTTTCATAACTTAAATCATTCTGAACCGCCATTTCAGGTTTAACCAGTTTTATTTCAGCCTGATCTATAACACCACAAATAAAGTTTAATACTGCAACATCGTTTTTTAATTGAATATTCGACTGTGAGATGGCAATCTTTTGGGAGGAAATTAAAACCTGCATATTCATGTAATCGGTCATCAGGTAAACACCTTTATCAACCAGCACTTTCATTGTCTTTTGTTCATCACTAAGCCGGGAAAGAACAGATTGATTAAACTGATACTGGGTGAAATCGGCATAAGCTGTAAGGTACTGTGTCGTAATGCTTTTTTTAAGGTCAATGACGGTTATTTTTGCGTTATTCTTCACCGTCTGATTTAATAAATCAATGCCCTGTAATTGTCCGTTGATGTGTTTTTTATTAAAAAACGATTGTGTAACATTCACAATGGCTGAATAATTACCACCATTCGTGATGGCTTCATCGTAACCCCAACCAGATCCTGTAGGGGCATACATTACTTGTGAAACCTGATTGACCTGGGGTTTATAGGCGGCCAATATTAACAAACTATCTAATCGGCCGGAAAGAACCTGGTTGTTGTAATCGTTAAGCAAAGGACTGTTTTTAAGTGCTGTGTCAATGTAAATATCAAGTGATTGAGCCTGGATATTGCCAAATATTAAGCCAGCCAAAATAAGGGTACTCAAAATGTTTTTTATCATCGCTTCTTTTTCCCGGTAATTTAATTGATTAATGATGTGGTAAAGATAGAAATATATGAATATTGATATGAAATCGTCTTTGCTCTTTTTAAACTTTTTATACAACTAAAATTTCACAAAACTAATTTTCAATTTTGGATATATTTTGGATTACATTTTAGTAAATTTGTTTACTCCTTAGTTATAATTAAAACTGTTATCAAAATGAAGAAGCTATTCGTACTCGTTTTTTTAGTATCCTGGGTATCGCTTGGATTTTCTCAGGATGAGGACTCTATCACTGTTGAACGTAAGAATGTGGTAAAGTTTTTACCGGTTAATATTCCTTTCCAATCCATCACTTTTGAATACGAAAGGATGTTAAATGCCCGGAATTCTTTGATTCTGGGAGTTGGACTTCCAAATCAACAATCGATTATTGGTAAATATGGAATGGATGCCAGTTCAGATCTTAAAACTGCCGAATTAGGAACAATGCATATCAGGGCAGCTTATCGACATTATACTGGGAGGGGGGTGCTTCCTAAAGGGTTTTATATTGAACCTTATTTGAAATATCAGAAAATTACCGGGAATGCGAGTGTCGAAAATAGCAACCTGAATGACACTTACAAAGGAAACCTTGATGTAAATCTTAATACATTGAGTGCGGGATTTCAGTTGGGCGCCCAGTTTCTTATAGCAAAAAGAGTCACCCTCGATTTCTATTTTTTAGGATTTGAAGCAGGCATGTTGAGCGGTAATGTGACTGCAATATCCGATCAACTTGCTGATGCAGATAATTTAAAGGCTAATATCGAAGACGCAATTTCTAATTTGCCCTCTTTCATAGGAGATAAACTCACTGTAACCCAATCTACAGATAAAAAAGAGATTAAAGTTAATGCGAGTAGTGCACCTTATCCTTGGCTACGGGGCGGGATTAGCATTGGTATAGCATTTTAATTTGGAACTGATATTACTACAAAAGAAATCCGGTTTAACCCGGATTTCTTTTGTAGTAATATCATCATGAATTTAAAGTTTCATTTGTGTAGATTTGTGCACCATGTTATAATGAATATATATCGGATGAAAAGATTATTGATTTTAATTGTCTTTGTGTGTTACTCGCTTATCGGATTTGCACAGGTACGTGATACGGTTTTGGTTTTCAAGAAAAATGTTGTGAAATTTTTACCCATGAATATTCCATTTCATTCGCTTTCATTTGAATACGAGCGGATGATTGATCCCAATTATTCGTTAACAATAGGTGTCGGACTTCCGATTAATGGAACATTAAGTGACCAAAATAGTGCAAGCGGAAATTCAAATTTTAAAAGTCCGGAATTTAATACAATGCACATCCGGGCTGCCTTGCGCTATTATTATGGCTATCATATGCTTCCGAAAGGGTTTTACGTTGAGCCTTATTTGAAATATCAGCAAATCAGGGGGAGCGCTATTTATGAGGGTAAAGACGATCAGAATATTAATTACTCAGGCAATTTGACTGCCAAATTGAACACCCTAAATTTGGGAGTCCAGTTTGGTGTCCAGTTTCTTATTGCTAAAAGGGTAACACTCGACTTTTACTTTCTTGGTATCGAAGGTGGACTCTTAAATGGCAATATTATTTCGACATCTGAAAACAAACCTGCTGACGCTGAAAAAATTGAAGCAGATTTTAATGATAAAGTCAGCAGTTTACCATTTTTTATCAAGAATTGGACTTCTGTCAAAAAAGTTGATAATCAGGTTTTTATTGATGCTAAAAACATGCAATACCCTTGGTTTCGCGGCGGTTTAAGTGTTGGAATTGCCTTTTAATTCTTTGATTTATGTTTCACAAGTAGCCGCAGTGATTGATCATAAGTGATGTATTTCCATGACCAGTTAAGCAAAACGAAAAGTTTATTTTTAACACCTACTATTGAAAAAAGGTGAACAACCGACCAAAGCAACCATGCAAAGTAACCCTTAAACTTTGCAAAAGGTAAATCAGCTACTGCAAGATGGCGGCCAACAGTGGCCATTGAGCCCTTGTCTGTGTAATGAAAAGGCTTGAGCGGCTTATTCCTGTTCAATTGGATTATATTGTGAGCGAGAGAATTAGCTTGTTGAAGAGCAACTTGCGCTACCTGCGGGTGTCCGTTTGGATGTGTTGAATCAATCATGATCGAATTATCACCCAATGCAAAAATATTCTGATAACTTTCAACTTGATTGAATGCATTTACAAGCAACCGGTTATTACGACCGTAAGATGCTTCTGCAATCCCATCAATCCTGGTAGAAGTAATTCCAGCAGCCCAGATCACCGTTTTAACATCAACAGTTACACCATCGGGTAAAGTAAGTGTACGTCCATCATAATCCTTAACAGCAGTTCCTGTATGCACTTCAACACCCAATTTTTGGAGATATTCATTTGCAACTTTCGATGATGTTTCTGACATTCCAGCAAGAAGCCTTGGCGAAGCCTCATAAAGCATGATCTTCATATTACTCATGTCAAGCTCGGGGTAATCTTTGGGCAATACATACCTTTTCATTTCGGCCATTGCACCTGCAAGTTCAACTCCAGTTGGCCCTCCACCTATAATTGCCACATTCAGATATGACTTAACATCCTTTTTATGACTTTTATTCAACGCTTTTTCGAAATTGAGTAGTGTTTGGTTACGAATGAAAAGTGCATCAGGGGCCGATTTCATTTGAAGTGTGAATTTTTCAATTTTCTCCTGATTAAAGAAGTTGGTCTTTGCCCCGGTTGCCAAAATCAGATAGTCGTATTTTAAATGTCCGATATCAGTTACCACCTCATTGCTTTCGGGTATGATTGCCTCCAATCTGGCCATTCGATAATGAATACCTGTCTTTTGAAAGACTTTACGAAGCGGAAACGAGATGGCGCTGGGTTCAAGAGCTGACATTGCTACCTGATAAAGAAGAGGTTGAAAGAGGTGGTAATTGTTTTTGTCGATGAGAACAATCTGAAATTTCTTTTTTTGGAGTTTTAGTGCAAGTTTAAGTCCGCCAAATCCTCCGCCGACAATTACAATCCGTTTATTTGTTGTTTCAGGAATATTTAAAAGATAATTTTCTACTGGCATTTATATTTGATTTAATATATAAACATAACACCAAAATCATCTTTGTGTTGTATTAAGGATGTTAAATAAAAGTTATATAATTTATTTTGGCAGCTGAAAGAAAATCAGATGGAATAATATTTTATTGAGAAATCTAATCTCAGCCGGCGGACATTTGAAATCAGCTTGTAAAAACTAATTTACAATGCCATAAAACTCTTAATCACCATCTCTGTTTCCGGATGGTCAGCAGGATCAATCTCCCCACGATGGAAAAGCCACAAATTAATATGCAATTTCCCATTTTGATTTTTAGGCACATCTTTTCCAGAATAATTCCACCGACTTATAATCATTGTACTATCGGAAGGTATTGAAGGATAATATCCGTGATAGCTCACAAAATCAATTTTTCCGGGCTTCCAGTCAATCTGATGAGTTGTGGCTTCTCCAGTCAGATTAAGATTAAAATTCTTTGTATTTCCAATACTATCAGATGGTTGTACGGCATATTGAGCATTTGTTGGTCTCTGAACAATACCCCATTTCGAAAATTCAATATCGATTTCTTCAGCATTGTCTGTTCCATCAAGATAGGTAAACAAGCCTCCGACGACATTTGGATGAAATTCATCAATCCGGCTGTTTACCTGAAAAATATATTTTTTGTAACCTAAAGGCTTTGTAAGTGAAACCTCGGCGCAATACCATTTGTCATTCTTATTGGTGATTTTGAGGTGTAGCCATCCGTTACCATCAACCCATACATTTTCTGATGAATCAGAGTAGAAATTATTTCCGGGGGCTGCAGTACCCGAAAATGTGGAAGAGGATGATTTAACCAGCCAGTCGTATCCTGAAAATGAGATGATCCTTCCTGAATTTCCCATTCCGGGAACATCCGCCGAGGTGGCAAAATTTTTACAGGATGTTAGCACCATTGCTACTGAAAGTACCAATTTAAAAGTCCAATTAGTAAATCGGAAATCGGATTTTATCGGGTTATTTCTCATTTCGAAAAAAGATTGTGACTTTATTAGCTAATAAGTATTGCCAATACTGGTACGAAAATAAATCCAGACGGATAATAGTACTTAAAAAAACAACTCACACAATATTTTGTTGTGTGAGTTGTCAAATTGATTTTCAATAAATTACATTTCGAGATTATTCCGGAACACAATTGATGACTTGAATATCCATTAACATACCTGAACATCGTCCTTTAAAAGTGCCGGTTGATCCTTTGGTAAGCGGAGCAAGTTTTGATGCATTAGCAACAACATCAGCGCTATCGATCGTACAACTTACCCCTTCCATCTCATCTTCCAGACTAAATACCATGCTGTGATTATCCAAAGTCCGGATGCTTTTAATTTCACCTTTTACCATGATCGCCTTATCAATATACTTTGCTGTAGCCGCAGATTCGTCTTTTTTGAAATCAGAAATCAATTGTTTGGCATCTAATGTATAAAGTGCCTTTTCTTTAGAAACATCCCTGCGCGGCATATTGAAAACGTAATAAAGCGCCGACACTCCAACTACTATGCCAATAAGAAATATCCAAAGAATAATACGGAACGTTTTTATTTTAGCCATCTTCTGGTTTATTGCTGGTAAGGTGTGTAAACAGCATCAATTAAAATTGTCACTTCTTTGGCAATTTTACCTTTTACGGCAGACGGAATGGCAATATTGTAATCCTGCGGGATAATTTTAAATTCTGCAGTAGCAGCAATTTTATTTTTCCCTGGAGTTATCTGCGCTTTTAATGTAACCTCTTTGGTGACACCATGGATGGTCAGATCGCCCTTAACATCTGCAACAACCTGTTTTTCAGATTTCCAGTCAATAGGCGAGATGATCTTGCCTTTAAACTTTGCTTTTGAGAAATCCTTCATCTTATCAGCTGCGTCTCTCGACTCTTTAGGTTTTGAAGATTCCATATAATTCTCATTGAAATGTTCTTCCATCAATGCCCTTCGGAATTTGAATGTGGTTATCAATACCGAAAAAGCCACTTCGTTATTAGCAACATCGATAATGGTTGTGGCCTGATTCGATTCTGCAATGATATCTTCAAGCGGGGTGGAAGAGTTGAAGTTGATTTTCGCATCTTTCGTAAAGTAACGATTCTGCGCCCCTGCATTAAAGAGAATTAAACTTAGAGCTATGCAAAGTATTAATTTATTCATAATTGAAGTATTTATTATTTATTAAAAGAAAAAACACGTGAAATATTGAATCCAAGATGAATTCCAGCATCTGTCCAGCTACCTGTGGTTTTACCAATAAAACCACCTTCGCGCATAGCAACAGAATTCGTTAGCATAATCTGAAAAACATGCCCGCCTGTTTCGATATCGATACCAATTGATAATGGATTGTAATATTTGGTAGGTGGGGGAACTGACTTACTTGCTGCGTTTTCATTGGCGCGATAAACGTAGTAATACTCTACATTGAATGCAATTCGCTTCGATAACTTGTAACGGGCTCCGGCACCTATCGCGAAAAGGTCATTTCGGTCAATTTCTAAAGGGACAAGATTCCTATGGATATATGTAGGCGTCAATTGTGCAGAGAAATTTTCATTGAACTTCCGGGCGATAAGAATCTGTTGAACAAACGACATTCTGGAAGTAAAATTTTTTTGCATTGCAGGATCGGTGTTTAATCCGATAACCTCTGTGCTTGCCATATAGGATAGGTGAATTGGCATAAAACTCTCATCACTACTTTGACGTAAAAGCGATATTTTAGTAAACGCATCTGCCGTTTTTTCGAATGTGCTGCGTCCTATTCCAACCTCAAGCCAATCGGTGATTCCATATTCAAGGCCTAAATGAATTGTTCCCTGGTCGAGTCCCCAGAAATTGTAAGAACCTGTATTCAATTGTCCAAATCGGTGCGAGACCCTGAATTCAAGTTGTTTCTTTTTCATTTGCTGTACCGAATGGCCGTTTACTATCCTAGTGGCCTTAAAGGTAGCAGTTGCATAAGTGGTTTGTGGTGTTGTCTCTTTGTCGAGCAAAGCATCCAAATCCTGACTCATAGCTGGAATTGAATAAAGCACTATCAACCCGAAAATGAGTGTTGAAGTTAATATGTTTTTTCTCATTGTTCTAATTATTTAAAGCGCCTTTCGAAATCCAGGCATTTATAAGTGCTATATCGCAAGTACTTAGTGTTCCGCCACCCTTTGGCATCGGAAAACTTGAAGTATGCTCAATCGAACCAACCAGCTTTCCATTATCAACGTACGTTTTGACATCGGCGTAATTTTCAAGTTTAATTCCCGAGCCACTGCCTGCTGCATTAGAGTTCGAATGACAGGTTAGGCAATAGGAACTTAGGATTGGCTTAACCTGGGTGCTAAATTGAGCTACAGAGGTGTCGCATACCCCTGTTCCGGGGGTGCCATATAAGGCTTCCTCGCTGTCGTAATAACATCCCGACAGGATAAATAACACAAGTGGTAAAACTAATTTCTTCATATTTTTAAGTTAATTCTGTAATGCACCATTCGCTTTCCAAAGTACAAGCTCCCTAAGTTCACAAGTGGTAATGCTGAAACTTGGTGGCATTTGTATTGAAGTACCCTTCACTGCTGCCAATAATTTCCCGTTATCGAGGTATGTTTTAACATTATTATAACTATCGAGGAGTATTCCCTTACTTGCATTAGTACCGCTATGACACGAAATGCAGTTTTTAGATATTAATGTGGAAATTTGGTTATTATAAGTAACAACTCCTGTCGTATCACATGATGAAGTACAAGTATTGTTTAATGCTCCGTTTTTAATCCAATTGTAGATGCTGTCTTTCACTGCAACTGATAAGGGAGCATAAGAACTTGGCGGCATAGTATTATTTTTAACAATCGTATAGAGTTTACTTGTAGTTGGAGATCCTGCTTTAACAAGACTCATCACATTTGTATAGTTTGTAATGATATACCCTTCTTTATGTGATGTTTGATCATGGCAACCAGTTGTACCACATGATGATGCTATAACAGGAAGCAGATCACGCTGAAAGCAAACAATATCAGACTGAACCACCGGTGTTGTTACGGTACCGCCAGTTGTTGCAGGTACCGTGCAAATTGTATTTACGGCACCCTGATCAATCCATAACCTGATTAGAATCCTTTCATTTTCGGATAAAGCTCCTGAAGGGGGCATCATCTGAACAAATCCTTTTCCCGTAATCGCCTTATAAGCTTTACTTTTTTGAGCATTAAATGGCGTTATTGCTTTCATGACAGAAGCATAATCAGTGAACGAATATCCGGCTTTTCCCCGCCCTGAATCATGACAACCTGTTGTTCCTCAACTTCTTAGAAATATTGGACCAATTTGGGTATCATAACACACTTTGTCGATTGTCGCAGGAGTGAGATCCTCATGCCGGCATCGTGTCTGAACAAGCACTAAAACTGAGGCAGCAAAGACCAGCATTAAAGAGATTCGTAATGTCCTTCTTCTTTTCATATATGATACATATTTAAATTTCGCAACTGATGTTTCACGTAACTAATTATTAATGAGTAAAAAACGTATATTAAACTTTTGTTAAGATAAAGATGCATTATACATCTTTATGGTTGCAAGAGTTCCATATTAATTTTAAAACGTTAATAATAAACGATATTATTGCACTAAAGTTCTGAAAACAAGCGGCAGATTTAGCTATTTGAGTCTATTTTAAAGCGTTCTAAATTATATGTCGGTTTGGAATAACCCGAGAATTTTATATCGAAATCATAGTGCTGATTATTCGTGTATTCGAAAAAAAAGAAAGATCGGATGGTTTGAATAGGGCAGAAGTGACCAGCCATTCGCAGAACTCGCTGTCGTTTGGGGTTCCTTTAAATAAATATAGCGTTTCAACCATCTTATAACTTGTTCTTACCTTCTTCGTGTTTGAGCCGTACCTCCTTCGTAGTACAATTAAGGTTTATTTAAGATCACAGTAAGGTTTCTGTATTATTTGTTACAGAAACATTACACAAAGATTACAGAAACATTACACTAACACCGGTTTTGGTAGTGTGATAACCACTTTTTAGTATTGTGAAAAACCCTCACCAGGCGGGACGTCATGTAATTTTCGTGATGATTTTTTGCAATTGGCCGATAGATTTATTGTTAGAGGAAGCGACATTAATGAATTATCTTGACCCGAATTGTAATCTTGACCAAGATTATTAACTGCCTCAATGGCTACTCATTTTATGGTTTTGCACTTTAAATATCGTGCCCGGAGTAAAGTTTTATCAACGGTTATGATAGAATTGAGAACCCTGAAATTCCGGCTTTCACATTTGTGGCAAACGTCGGTTTAACATTTCTTGCCTTAGAAACAATTGTTTGATGTTCAGATGTTTATTTAGTATTACTTATAATCTTTGTTTCAACAATCGGATTTGAAAAAAGAATTAAGATTTTCGGTGATTACCTTCCTAATAAGGCCTGAAGCGACTTTAAGTCAACAATTTCAACCTGATTTCTTTCCCATCTGATTAACTGATCTGCTTCCATTTCGCTGATTGTCCGGGCAAGTGATGGCCTGGCAACCCCGAGCATTTCTGCGAGGCCCTTCTGGCTTTGATTGATTATAACTACCTGATTGCCTGGTTTAAAATTCTGCAATAAATAATAGGCAATCTTCTCTTTAATCGTCTTAAAACTTAAAAAAGTGATCTTTCTTGATAGAAATTGCGCTTTTCCGGAGATGATATTCAGGTAATTACTCAGAATACGCTGGTCGGCTGATAACAGTTGTGTAAAATCATTTTTGTAGATAATCAGCATTTTACCATCGGATATTGCCGATAAATTGACAGGGAAAACACTTTGAGGCCCGTAAAGGAAGGCGGCTGCCACCATTTGAGGAGGTTCCATCTCTTCTATTTTAAGGCTGTTTCCCGAAAAATCAATCATTTCGCCCTGTAGTTTCCCTTCGAGGAGGATGATTGCTTTCTCAACTTTCTCACCCGCATAAGCCAAAACTTCTTTATTCGAGAATTGTTTAATCTGGTGGGAACTATTATTTATCAGTGAGTTAATCTCATCAATTTCCAAACCTTTGAATAACGGTGACGCTTTTAAGGATTCAAACATCTTTTTTTCGCAAATATAATAAGAGTGTCACAGATGTTACACTTTCGCGGGTTTGATCGCTCTATTTTTGTCGCCGAAAGAAACAATCACGGGTTTGATCAGAAAACTGAAATATTGTTCCTTCAAAATGATGAGAATTAAAAATGTGAAATATGGAACGTGATATTATTAAAATTGACGATGACAAATGTAATGGTTGCGGACAATGTGTACCCAATTGTCATGAAGGGGCGCTTCAGATAATTGACGGTAAAGTTCGGTTGGTTAGCGATTTAATGTGTGATGGCCTTGGCGCATGTATTGGGCATTGTCCTGAGGGTGCAATCACGATCGAAAGACGTGAAGCAGAACCTTATGATGAGCCTAAAGTAATGGAAATCATGGTCACCAAGGGATTTAACACTGTTGTCGCTCACCTGAGGCATTTACGTGAGCACAACGAAACGGTGTTTTTAAAACAAGGTATGGCTTACCTTATCGCCAATGAATTAAAACTGGGGTTTAAGGTAGCTGATGTAAAGAACGCTGTTCATCAGCAAGATAACAATCATTCGGAGGCTGGTTGCAACAATGGCGGATGTCCTGGTTCGAAGACAGTGATTTTTGATCCTTCAGAATTAAAAATAGCTGACAATCAGAGTAAAGGATCATTACAATCGCAGTTGCGCCAGTGGCCTGTTCAGTTGCATCTAATCAATCCATCGGCTTCGCATTTTATCGGTTCCGACCTGTTGGTGGCGGCCGATTGCAGCGCTTTCACCTTGGGCGATTTCCATCAAAACTGGTTAAAAAATAAAACATTGGTGATTGCTTGTCCCAAATTGGATCAGGGTAAGGAGATCTATTTACAAAAGTTTATTACGCTGATTGAATCGGCAAAAGTGAATACAATTACGGTTTTGATCATGGAAGTACCGTGTTGCGGAGGTCTTCTGCAATTGGTTGAAATGGCGATTGCGAGGGCAGGAAGAAAGGTTCCTGTAAAAGCCATCACCGTAAGTATCAGTGGTGAAATCCTTAGCGAAGAGTGGGTTTAGTGATTTGACTGAACCTGTTCGTCATGTTTTTTCATAATAGGATTCATTAATAATACAATTAACACAACAAACAAATATTTTAATATCAATCAATTAAGTTTTTTAAAATGGAGATGTTTTGTTTTCAATGTCAGGAAGCGGCTAAAGGTACAGGTTGCACAGTAAAAGGGGTGTGTGGTAAAGATGATCAGGTGTCGAACCTTCAGGATTTATTGGTTTGGATCACCAAAGGGATTTCAATATATACAACCGCAGCCCGCGAAATCAAGGTAGAATGGGAAGATGCCAACCGGTTTGTATTCGACGCGTTATTTATGACCATCACCAATGCCAATTTCGACAAAGTTAAAATAGAAGAGAAAATACGCGAAGGGATCGCATTGCGCAACGAGGTCAGGAACCGATTCGAAGCAGAGGGTGGTAAAGTAATTGATAAACTGCACGAATCGATGAGCTGGAATGGTAAAACGATCGAAGAATTTTACAGCAAATCTTTACAGATAGGGGTGCTTTCGACCGTAAATCCGGATGTAAGGTCACTTCGCGAGCTCATCATCTATGGTTTAAAAGGGATGGCTGCTTACGCCGAACATGCTTTCAACCTGGGTTATAACAATCATGCAGTATTCGCTTTTATGCAAAGGGCTTTGGCTGCAACAACCAATGATTCGCTAAGTGTTGACGAATTGGTGGCATTGACACTTGAAACGGGTAAATACGGCGTCGAAGTGATGGCATTGCTCGATAAGGCAAATACTACAAATTACGGAAATCCTGAAATCAGTAAAGTAAATATTGGTGTTCGGAATAATCCCGGGATTTTGATCAGCGGCCACGACCTGAAGGATATTGAAGAGTTATTGGCTCAGACCGAGGGAACAGGGGTAGATGTTTATACCCATAGCGAAATGCTACCGGCCCATTATTATCCATCTTTTAAAAAGTATGAGCACCTGGTTGGTAACTATGGCAATGCATGGTGGAAACAAACATCAGAATTTGAATCGTTTAATGGTCCTGTATTATTTACCACCAACTGCATTGTTCCGCCAAAAACATCGTATAAAGAGCGTATTTACACAACAGGATTGTCGGGCTTTGAAGGCAACACCCATATTGCGGACAGTAAAAATGGTCAGCCTAAGGATTTCTCAATCATCATCGAACATGCAAAGAGGTGTGCGCCACCCGTTGAAATTGAAACAGGATCGATTGTAGGAGGATTTGCACATAACCAGGTTCTTCAATTGGCTGATCAGATTGTAGATGCGGTTCAATCGGGCGCTATCCGCAAGTTTTTTGTGATGGCAGGTTGCGACGGACGCATGAAAGATCGTGACTACTATACCCAGTTTGCCGAAACATTACCCAAAGACACCGTGATTCTGACGGCAGGTTGTGCAAAATACCGTTACAACAAACTACCGTTAGGCGACATCAACGGAATTCCGCGCGTGCTTGACGCAGGTCAGTGCAACGATTCGTATTCGTTGGCAGTGATTGCATTAACTTTAAAAGACGTTCTTAAATTGGACGACATCAATGAATTGCCGATCGCCTATAACATCGCGTGGTACGAACAGAAAGCTGTAATTGTACTGCTTGCATTGCTTTCGCTTGGGGTTAAGAACATTCACCTGGGCCCTACATTACCCGCGTTCCTTTCGCCCAATGTGGCAAGGGTATTGGTTGATAATTTTGGCATTGCAGGGATTAAGAGCGTCGACGAAGACATGAAAACATTATTAGGTTATACTCATCCGGGGGTGCAGGAAATCACATCGACCCTCTAAATATTAAAGATATGGAAACTTCCTCATTGTTCAGATTGGCAGATCATATTGTTTATGCAGAAAATTCGGTGGTCAGCAAGACAATCATCAAGAAAGAGACCGGAACGATCACCCTTTTTGCCTTCGACAAAGGGCAGGGATTAAGTCCGCATGTGGCACCATTCGACGCATTGGTCCAGGTAGTTGACGGCGAATGTTTGTTTATGATTGGCGATGAAAAAAACAATATGCAAACGGGTGATTGCCTTATTCTTCCGGCTGGTATTGTTCATAGTGTGGAGTCGGTAACGCCGTTTAAGATGTTATTGACGATGATAAAAATTGTATTATAAAGTGTTGATGTATTGATAAGGGCCATCTCGTTATTTTGAGATGGCCTTTATTATTTATATGTCAAACGGACTTACCTTTTGAAGGTCAATCGTGGGACACCGGAAGTGGCCTTAAAAGCGGTAAATGACACATTCAATATAGGAACTGATATAGACTTGATATAGACCTGATATAGACTTGATATAGCGTTGATATAGACTAAACATAGACCTGGTATAGGAAAAGGGCAGTTTATTAAACCTTATTTTCAGATTACGGATGCCATCGGAAGGGCATCTAAAAATGACAATATATTGTTATATTGCCCTTTCAGGACGTGGTTTTTGTGTGTCATTGTTTACCCAAGGCGTTGCCATTGGGCCGGGATATATTGCCGTTATACGGCGCGGGTACAATTATTGCATTATGCATACGAAGTATCATTAAACCATTGAATTATAGGTTTTCAGGAATAATCGTTACAAACGATTAACCAATAACTCCTCGGTGCAAACGAGGGGTATCCGGGGAATGTACAATTATTGGAATTCAAATATGAAGCATGATGATATTTTCATTATCAGATTGTGATTTTTCAATTAAGGTTATATCCCTCCATTTGTCTGACTGGTTTGATGACAAAAGAATTTCGTATCTTGCGACCAACAAAATAAATAGCAGATTGTATGAAGAAGTTGTTTACCTATTTTATTCAGGGACTTTTACTGATAGCGCCCTTAGGGATAACTGGGTATATCGTTTACCGGATTTTTATGTTTACGGATGGGTTGTTGTATACTTATCTTGTTGAGCAGTTTGATATTAAAACTCCAGGTTTAGGAATCCTCATTATTTTTGTATTTCTTGTTTTATTGGGGATGGTGGGAGAAACTATTCTGGCCCGACCTGTTAAAAATGTCGTTAACAGGATACTTACAAAAACGCCATTTTTAAAGTTGATATACTCTTCGATCAACGATTTGTTTTCGGCATTTATCGGTAAAGAACGAAAATTTCACCGGCCTGTACTTGTTTTGATCAATAAGGATAACAATTTGTGGAAGATAGGGTTTGTAACTCATGATATGCCGATTACCGTTGGCGAAAGTGAATTAATTACGGTTTATTGTCCTTTTTCCTACGCCTTTTCGGGCGAGATCTTTTTTGTTCCGGCATCAAGTATTCAGCCACTTTCGATTCCGCCAGCAGAGGCAATGAAATTTATTGTCTCGGGAGGTGTTTCAGGCGCCAAGTTTGAAGCAACAAATACAAAGCCGATACAGTAATCATCTGAAGCTGAAGATTAAGGAATATTTCGTTTCTTTATCATATTCGATAAATTCTCGTCGACGCCAAATCTTCTGACTTTCTTATTTTTGTTGACTGTATGTTCTTTAATATCAATCTCCTTTTTCCTTTTTTCCACCTCCATTGAGTCAACAGTAGTTTGGGCAGGATGCTTTGGTGCCAGTTTTTTATTCACATTTTTAGTAGAATCCGGCTTTTCGGTGGTTGCAATTTTTATCGTTTCCTGATTTACTTTCGGGTTACCAAATGAAAAAGAGGGGATTAAAAGCCCAATAAACAAGAGGATTGCGAAAACATTTTTCATTGCAATTGAATTTATTTTTTTACAGACGATTGAGCGGTGAAAATTACACAAATTCTTGCTTTCCTATTATTAAAAATCAATTAAAAGATAATAAGTAAAGAATATTATTAAATGTTGGGTTTTGACAGGGATGAAATTTTTAGGGGTTGGTAAATTTGCAGGTTTAGGACCTTTTAGGGTTAATCATTGTTATTCTTAAAGAAATAACCTACAGTTATATTGCCCTTTCAGGGCGTGGTGGTTGTGTGTCATTAATTACCCAAGGCGTTGCCATTGGGCTGGGATATATTGCCGCTTAACGGCGTAATTGGATGAAATCGTTGCAAACGATTAACAAACAACCTCACGTTGGAAACGAGGGGTAGATACAAAATGAATCGGGGTGATTGATATGGGACATGGTATTAACCTAAATACATTTCTTCTGCCATTTTTACAGTATAATTTATTTTTGGCCGGAAATTTGATATAGATTACCTAATTTTGAAATTAATAAAATTTGAAGCTATGATGGGAAGTTGGATCATATTTATTGTTTTTGCTTTGGTGAGCTGGCTGATCAGCAACCAGTTAAAGCGTCGTTTTGAGGAATATTCAAAAATTCCCACGTCGAATGGGATGACCGGAAGAGATGTGGCACTGAAGATGTTACGCGATAATGGAATTCAGGGTGTTACTATTGAGTCGGTAGAAGGTCAGCTGACCGACCATTACAATCCGACGAATAAAACGATCAACCTTAGTCAGGATGTCTATTACGGACAAAATGTGGCGGCAGCTGCGGTTGCTGCGCACGAAACGGGTCATGCTTTGCAACATGCAACAGCCTACCAATGGCTTGGATTACGTTCGAGCCTTGTTCCCGCTGTGAGTTTTACCTCGCATTGGATGCAGTGGATTTTACTCGCAGGTATTCTGCTCGTGAATACCTTTCCTGCAATATTACTCGCAGGTATTGTGCTTTTCGCACTGACAACGTTATTTAGTTTTATCACTTTGCCGGTCGAGATTAATGCAAGCAACCGCGCACTGGCATGGATCGGAACTTCGGGTGTTACTGATAAACAAACACAGCTCAAGGCGGAAGATGCACTTCGATGGGCAGGTTACACCTATATTGTGGCTGCTTTGGGTTCGCTCGCTACCTTGCTGTACTATATCATGATCTTTATGGGTGGCAGAAGGAATTAAATCATCAACCGATGGTGTACATTAATTGATTCGATCACTAATAAATATTTTACACGAAGCGTACAGACATTCTATTTTATGTCTGTACGCCTTTTTTAAATATCTGAAATACAATATCCTGTAATTGGAACCAAAGTCTATCGTAAATTGTAATAATTTTTTAATAAACGGCAGATTTTTTATCGGGATTTTATTATTAGATTTGGCTTTTAAAAGCTGTATTATAATTAGCATCATCAAGGAACTTAAAAACTCATTATCAACGATTTTAACTCGCCGAATATAATATGAAAGCCAATAATAATTCCGATAAATTCGGATATCGTAATGACATTGATACGCTTGGTATTTTTAAAGCCTATAAAAAACAAATCAATCGGATGATGCAAAAGCCAAATTATTGCAATATTTCAAATTACCATATATGGCACATTTTTATCCTGCTATTTATACTGCTAATCAGTAATGGATCTGTTGTTGGACAATCTTCAATTACTGCAATTGGAACAGCAGTCACACAAGACTTTAATACTTTATCTTCTTCAACGACGAATCAAACATGGACAAATAATGTTACGTTGACAGGATGGTATACAAAAACAGATGCAACAAGTCCTACTCAATCAAGTCCTACTCAATATAAAGCGAACCAAGGATCAAATATAACTGCCTTTTTGTATTCATTTGGTTCAACTGGTGCAAGTGACCGGGCATTTGGTTATTTTCCTAGTGATATATTTACAGGAGTCTCAGGCGTTGGTAAAGGATATATGGGATGGAGATTAAAAAACAACACAACAAAAACAATTGGTTCCATCCGAATTGTTTGGTCTGGGGAACAATGGAGAAAGGCAGTAGATGCAAATATACAATATATTACTTTAAGCTATCAGATAGGTACCACGGTAACTGATCTTACTTCTGGTACTTATATCTTGAGTAATTCAACATTTGCAAGTCCAATTCACACCGCTTTAGCAGCAGTAATTCTTGATGGCAACAATGCAGCTAATCGTACAGCTGGAATAACTTATGATGTTGATGTTGAAATTCCAGTAGGGGCTGAGATTATGTTGAGATGGGAAGATTTAAATGATCCTGCCAACCATACCCTTGCAATAGATGATGTAAGTTTCACTGCTACAAAAGAGGCACAATCCATAACCTTTCCTACCTTAGCTGATAAAACCTATGGTGACGCACCATTCCCACTAACTGCAATTTCATCAAGCGGATTAACAGTTGCCTACTCTAGTAGTGACCCATCAGTTGCAACTATTAGTGGTAATGTGGTTACGCTAACAGGTGCAGGAATGACAACAATAACTGCATCTCAGTCTGGTACTGCTACATTTGCTCCTGCAACTATAGTTGAAAGGGTATTAAATGTAAAACCACAGGCCCCGGTAGCCACTGCTGCCTCCGGTATCGGTGCTGTTAGTCTCACTGCTAATTGGTCAACTGCAAGTGGAGCTACTGCCTACTACCTGTACTTTAGTGATGACCCAACATTTGCAACATATACTGCCGCATCTGTCGGAAGTGTAACATCATTTACACAAACATCGCTACTTCCAAATACCACCTATTATTACAGACTTAAAAGTATCAACACTGGAATTTATAGTGATTATAGCAATACAATTTCCGCTGCAACCATCCCAGGCACACAAACTCACGATATTTCCGCTATACCTTCACCGACAAGCGTTACTTTAAACTGGATAAATGGAAATCTAACTTCGAGGGTTGTTTTTGTAAAAGAAGGAACAGGGACAATAGCCAATCCTGAAAATGGTAACCGTTATTATGAAAGCACTGACTGGGGATCTCCCGGGGATCAGTTAGGCAGTTCAGGCTATTATTGTGTATATTATGGGACAGGTACTACTGTTGATTTAACGAATCTTAGTTCGTCTACTTTATATTCTGTACAGGCATTTGAGTTTGATGGAGATGAATATAATGAACTTTATCTTACATCTGTAGCCGGAACAAACAACCCGATAACTTTCACCACTACAGGGATTACCAACAAATGGAAAGGATCGGTGAGTACTGATTGGAATACTGCTGGCAACTGGACAGCTGGCACTGTGCCACTCCCGGATGCTAATATCATTTTTGATGATGCACCTGTACATCATTGTTATTTAGATCAAGATCGCCAGGTTGGCAGTATTACCAATGCAACAGCCTATCGTATGGTATTAAACGGTCACCAACTTATGGTAAAGGGAAATCTGAATTTTACAAATGGCGCACAGATTGATGCTTCCGCCACCAGTTCTAAAATCGATTTCGCTGGTAGTTCGGCCCAGGTTATACCTGCGGGCACCTTTTATAATGATGAAGTTTATGATCTTAATGTCAACAACGGGAACTATGCATTTCTGTATGGTACCTTACGATTATTGCATAGCATTACTGCAACAACTGGAAGATTAGATGCATACACCAATACTCCCAGCGTAGTTTATGCTGGCACCGCAACTCAGACAATTGAAAGTGGTCGTTATCTTAGCGAGAATATATATAATCTAACCATCGACAATGTTACAGGCGTTGAGCTGGCAAGTACTGCTGCGATTAATGTTCCACACGATCTTACAATTACTACCGGAGTTCTGACGGTTCCACCAGGAGCTCTTTTAACAGTCGTCAACGCAACAAATTTAAATTATCGGGCTCCTTTACCAACATCGTATCCAAAACAAATCGATTATTGGTCTTGCTTGGTTCTTAAATCATCAGCGACTGCAACAGGATCATTTATACACAGCGATACCTTTACCGGTACCGGTTCTGTAAAAGTTGAGCGATATATGTCGAAAACGGATAGATGGCATCTTTATTCTTCACCAATCGGTAATCAATCAATCAAGAATTTCTTAAAATATAATGCAGAGATTCCTGATTTATTGGATATAAATACAAATGTAATAGCGGTTGGTATGCGCAATTATTTAACAACCACTGATGTTTGGAATTCTTATATTGTATATGGTTCAGCCGATACGGATGTGAATAGCATGAAAAACGGTAAAGGATTCAGTATCCGTACAACTCCTGATGGATCAGGAACTGGTTCATTAGATGCAAATGGGTATCCTAATTCTAACTCTGTTAATAATGTTACATTGGCCAGAACAAGTAATTCAACCGACAAAGGCTGGAATTGCATTGGGAATCCATATACATCGGCCATTAATATCAAATATGATCCATCCAGCGACGGTTTTTTAAATGCGAATAACTTAAGCCAGCTTGAAGCAGGTTTTGAAGGTGTTTATGTTTGGGATACAAATAATATTACTTCGAGCAATACTACACCGGAATACATTGTATTAAACAATGCCTCCTCAATTACAAGTATTCAAATTGGACAGGGATTTTTTGTTAAATCAAAAGCAGGTGGCGGAAGTGTGAATTTCAATAAAAATATGCAGAATCCTAATTATAGTTTAACTTTTAAAGACGCGGTTATTGCGTGGCCTTCAATTAAACTATTTGCAAAGAACACAGCTTTATCAAGTTCAACTGAAATTAAATTTATTACGAATACGACAAAGGGATTGGACGCAGGTTACGACGCCGGTATGTTAAAAGCAAACCCTGACTTTGCTCTTTATTCCAAACTATTGGTAGATAATGTAATTGATTTTACTTTGCAATGTCTTCCCGATCAGAATTACGACCAGTATGTAATCCCTATCGGTTTGGATTGCAAGGTTGCAGGTAATGTTACATTTACAGCAGAAACTATCAATCTGCCATCCGGATGCGAGGCTTTGCTTGAAGACAGATTAACCAAACGGTTTACACGGCTCGACCTTAAAGACGCTTCTTACACAGCCACTATAAGTGCAGATACTAAAGGGCCAGGGAGGTTTTACCTGCATACTTCGGATGTGATCAGCGGTACATCGACGCTCGAAGAGTCACCCTTTAAAGTCTATACCGTTGGTAAAACTATTTATATCAATGGTGATGTAAGCGATCAGGCAATATTTTCGGTCTATTCGATGAATGGAAAGCAATTGGCCAACTTTACAGCTACCAGCCAGGTTCAAAATACATTTGATGCAACTGGTATTTCTTCGGGTGCATATATTTTAACTGTTGATGATAAAAAACAAAAAAAATCAGTTAAGTTTGTAATCGAAAATTAATTGGTATTGCTATGAAAACCAAAGATTGCTCAAAAGCGAATAATGACGAATGTTCACTTGATATTGATGAAAAAGTCATGGGTCGTCGGGAGCTCTTAAATAAAGCCGGATGGTATGCTTTGTCAGCAGCGACAATGATGGTATTGTTAAAAAGTCAACCAGCCAGGGCGGCATCAAGCTTGCCTGCATTACCGACTCCTGCACCTTCTGGACAGACATGGGTGCGGACTACACGAAGTTAATAGTGAAACAATAATATTTTTCAAAAAAGCCTTGCAGATTCAGACCTGCAAGGCTTTTTTTCAATTAATTATTTTAACCAGCCGGAATATCATCGAAAGATGTTTTACAATCAAAAAATGAAGCATTAATCAGGTTCAATATAAAGGCAATCAACGCCAAATAAGGTAGTAAGGCTGAGGGTTATGGATGTTGATTTTCTACTGAGGTAGCCTTAAAAAATAAGGTTTTTGGGAAAGGCATTCAATGTAATTTGGACAAGGTATATATCAAAAAGATATGTATAAAAGATCGCGTTGCCAGCGAGGGGTATTGAGGCTGATATTATTTATTGCGTTGACATTGGGCTGCGATAAATTGCCGCTTTGCGGCAGAGCTACTACATTTGCAATATACACTCGAAGGATCATAACATCATTGAAATAAAAATTTTCAGAGTAATGGTTGCAAACGATTCACCAACTACCCCTCGTTTGTAACGAGGGGTAGTCGAGAATTCGGGCTGATGATTTACCCAAGGCATTGCTATTCTGGGTATATTTCCACTTTGCGGCGTGGCTTCAGCAATTGCAATATACACACGGAAGATCATAGCATTATTGAAATGAAGGTTTACAGAGTAATCGTTGCATACGATTCACCAACTACCCTCGTTACAAACGAGGGGTAGCCTTATTACCAAGCTGAAGGCTTTGTATTATTCAGCCCAATGCGTTGCCGTTGGACTGGGATATATTGTCGCTTTGCGGCGAAAGTACAACATTTGCAATATATACACGGAAGATCATATCAATATTGAAATAATGGTTTTCAGAGTAATCGTTACAAACGATTAACCAACTACCCCTCGTTGCAAACGAAGGGTAGCTTAGTGAATTCGGGATAAAATGGTTTTATGACCTTATCCAAAATTTAAAACAGAATAGCAATTTTATTGCAGCAGCCATTTAAACCTTGTTACCTTATTGTTTTTCAGGTGTTTTGTGCTTTGTCGTCTATCGGACTCCGAATATTAGATTTTCTAAAAGATTCATTAATCTACTTGATTTTCAATCCTATTTCATAAAATCAGTCTTATTGAAAAATATTATACATTTATTTTTGTATTTGTAAAATAATTTATATTTTTGGCAAAGTGTAAAACTTAATTGGTCAATCGTTGTTATTTATTCATATATTTAACCGAAACAAGTTTTGATTACAAGGAATGTGTAAAAATATTTTACGTCTTTATTTCTAAACGAATCATAAGACGAAACAGATTAAAATTGGATTGATTATGAAATCAGATAATGAATTGCAGGACAACACAAATGATAATAACGACAAAAAGATAAATCGCAGAGAAGCGCTTACGAGAGCGGGTTGTTTGACACTTTCAGCCGCAACAATGATGGTTTTAATGAAAAGTCAGCCGGCAAAGGCTGCGTCTGCAAATCAGGCTTTAATGGCTAAACCCAATACTGCGCCAACAGAAGTCTGGCAGCGCACCACACGAAACTAAATAATTTAAGTAAATAGATGATCTATCAAATTTAAAAATTCATAATATGATTAACGTAATGAGTAATGCTTGGGGATTGGAAATTGGATATGGCTGGATCGGGCTTCTGATTGTTTTTATTGTTTTTATCGTAGTGAAGAAGGAATTAGACAGGAAAAGGAGAAATGCAAACGGACAAAATTATAGCCTAAGTAACGGACAAAAGTTTTTTCGATAAAAAGTTGGTCCTCATCAGCCGACATCACCAGAGGGGTTGGCTAAATCACGACAATGACAGATGTAACAAGAATTCTAGTAGATGGGTCCACTTTTAGTGTATGAAGTTCGGTTTATTCAGTCATAGCGATTTGGTGACATAAATCGGTGAAGGAATGATCGGATTACAGTGATGATCTATAAAATTATAATTTCCATAGGGGGTAGAGAAGAATTAGTCTAGGCTATTTTTCTGCCCCCTTTGTTATTTTCAGCTATTTAAACAAGTAACCATGAGTAACTCTGTCCCTATCGGGATCAGTCAGGAATTAAGGATCGTGAGCAAAATCTGGTTTCCTTTTAATAAACTGTTCCTCTGCATTACTTGCCATTGAAGAGAGTGTCTGGAATCGTCGCCGCGGTTGATATCATGGTATATGCCATTAGGTTCGAGTACATAGGTATGGTAGAGGTCGCCATTATCCTCCACCGCCTGTATACCACACCATATAGACCTCTGATTAAGCATCCTTACCAATTTTGAGGTCATTGGTTTCCTCATCAAACTTTACACCGACTAAGTAAAGCCCGTTTCCACACCGACAATGGATTATTTCCCCAAATTGTTTCCTTCATAGTAAATCCGGATGATGGTCTCTTGCTTTGTTTGTATATTTATTATAAATAAACGGTTTGTTCCTATTTTATTCTAAATATGTTGTTTACTTTTAGACCGAATTATAGAATAATTCTAAATTAGAATATATTGGTAAGGTGCAAAACTTAATTAATTGTTCGTTGTTATTTTATTAATTGTTCAACAGAAATAAGTATTGATTACCGGGATTGTATAAGATTATTTAACGTCTTTATTCCTAAACGAATCATAAGACGATCAAATTTAAAAATGGTTTGGTTATGAAGTCAAATATTAAATTGCATGAGAACGCTAATAACTTTATTATCGGTGAGTTAAATCAAAGAGAATCGCTTCCCAGAGCGGGTTTTCTTACACTTTCGTGAGCATCAAAGATAGTTTTAATGCAAAGTCAGCTTGCAAAGTTAGCATCTGTGAATCAGGCTTTAATGGCTAAACCAAATATTTTGTCTACTGCAGAAGTATGGCAAGGATACACCCGAAATTAGTTAATTTTAATATATCGATTATCTATAAAATTTAAAAATCATATTATGATGTACGTATTGAGTAGTGCATGGACATTGGAATTTGGATATGGCTGGATCGTCCTAGTGATTGTTCTAATTGTTTTTATCGTCGTGAATATGGAATTAAAAAGGAGACGGAAAAATAGAAACAGGAAAAGATTTAGCAATGATAACCAACAAAAGTTTTTTCATTAACAGGGTTGGTATATCGAAGCCAACGGCTTATATTACAAGAAGATAAATGCATATACACACTTTGTGAGCATGATATTCGGTAATTTCCAGTTGTTGCCAAGGATGCCCAAAACTGTTGAAGGATTGATCGGATTACAGCGATAGCTTATCTAATTGCAATTTACAAATGGGGTATAAGTAGAATTTGTCTGGGTTATTTTCTGCTATCTTTTTTATTTTTAGCTATTTAAATAAGTGACCGGGCGACTGTTCATGATTTGGAAAGTCACCCGGTCACTAATAATTAATCTTTTTAAAACAATGTATTGATAAAATCGCGTTCCGGATCAGTCGGGAATTGCTTATCGTGAGCAAAACCTGGTTTCCTTTTAATCCACTGTCCACGTGTGAAATCGGGGAAATCGACGAGTTCACCTCCGCGGGCTACAGACATCTCTGACAAAGCTGAAACAGCACTCCAGGCTGCGGCATCATAGGCATCGAGCGGAACTGGTTTCTTATTACGCACAGCATCGTAAAAATCGTTAAGCATGATGAAATCCATGCCACCATGACCTGCTCCGGTTGCCTTTTCCCCTTTTTCGCGCCAGTATTGGTGGTCGTATTTCTTTAACCAATCTTCGGCTTTGTCCCATACATGAGGTTTGCTTTTACCTTCCACATAAATCTGCTCACCTGCATCCTGCCAGTCGCCGCCTCCTTCGCCTTTCCAGAGGCCATTGGTACCCTGCACACGAAATCCCAGTGAGTAAGGGCGCGGAAGATTGGTATCGTGTGTGACGATGATAGTTTCACCATTCGCACATTTAATCATTGAGGTGACAATATCGCCAAGGTTAAATTTCAAATTGTGATAAGGGTGATCTTTGGTAACATGATCATCAATAAACTTGCTTAATCCGCGCGCTTTTGTTGCCATCGAAGAGAGGGTCAGGAATCGGTTACCGCGGTTGATATCGAGATAGACGCCAATGGGACCGAGTCCGTGGGTAGGGTAGAGGTCTCCATTACGCTTTACTGCATGCAAACCACGCCATTGCGCCTCTGAATGAGCCTCCTTACCAATTTTGAGGTCATGAGTTTCAACATCAAACTTTACCCCACGTAAGTCATGCTCGTATCCACAGCGACAATGGATTAATTCACCAAACTGGTTAGTACGTACCATATTCAAAATCGCCATTACATCGCGGCGGTAGCACACATTCTCCATAATCATCACCTGGTTTCCGGTCTGTTCGTGAACATTCACGAGATCCCAGCACTCCTCGATTGTATTAGCAGCAGATACTTCTACGCCTGTATAGGGAACACCCGCTTTCATTGATGCGACGGCCATCGGAACATGCCATTCCCAGGGTGTCGCAATAATAACAGCATCAAGCGCTTCATTTTTAACCATATCCTCAAAGGAATGATCGCTTCCCGTATAAGCCTTGGCGGCTTTCATTCCACTATCGGCTATAATTTTCTGTACATTGTCGATCGCTTCCTGCTTGATATCACAAATTGCGACAACTTCGATACCTCCAACAGTAATTGAATCGTGTACATGGCCGCTTCCTCGGCCTCCAAGACCAATAAATCCAACTCTCACAATATTGGGATCGTGTTTGGCAGATTCTTTGGTTTTATCCTTTTTCTGACCAAAAGCTTCACTATTTGTTAATGCCATTCCGGCAATCCCCATTCCGGCAACAGTTCCCATTTTGACAAAATCCCTGCGACTTGTTTTCATTTTTTATTATTGATTAGTTTCTCGTTTTGCAAATTTGAAGATTCAAATCAAGAAAATAAAATGTTTGGATAACTTTGTGCCGTTTAATTTTAAAATAGTAAATCTATGAATCAAAAAAGTCTGGTGCGCCGGACAGATCGTGTTATTACTTTCAGAAAATTCGGAAGAAAAGGGTATTCTGCATTCCAGAGTTTGCACAAAGCAGTGCGAATAGGATGTTTAAGCGTTTCCTATTTACTTTTCGCAATCCCTTCGAATGCTGAAAGAAACATGATGGTAGTCGGACATGACACAATCAATTCAATGAAAAACATTGAAATTGAACCGATTGAGGTCAGCGCACAGCGTGCTCCTGTTGCCTTCTCGCAGGCTGCACGCATCGTCAAAGTAATCGGGAAGGAAGAGATTCAATCGGCACCTGTTCAAAGTCTTCAGGATTTGCTGGAGTATTCACTAAATGTAGATGTCAGGCAACGCGGCGATTATGGGGTGCAAGCCGACATCAGTATTCGCGGAGGATCGTTCGATCAGGTTCTTATCCTCCTAAATGGAATTAATATCAACGATCCCCAAACCGGCCACCACTCCCTTAATCTGCCGGTTAGTTTAGATGCCATCGAACGCATTGAAATTTTGGAAGGCCCTGCTTCCCGCATATACGGGCCAAATGCATTCAGTGGTGCAATCAACATCATCACAGGTACATCAGACAAATCAAATCTTAAAGCGCGTGTAAGCGGCGGAGAGAATGGCTTTTATGATACCGGCCTTTCGGGAACCTTTGTTTCGGGAAAGCTTACCAATTTTGTTTCGGTTGATCGCCGGAGTTCGGATGGATATATCAAAAACACTGATTTTAAGCTCACTGATGCTTTCTACCAAGGTAAATTCGCAACAAAGGCCGGAATACTAGATTGGCAGTTGGGGCATACAGACAGAGCTTTCGGCGCCAACAGTTTTTACACACCAGCTTATCCAGACCAATTTGAACACGTGAAAACTACTTTTGCATCTATCAAAATGGAAACAGGCGAAGTCGTTCATTTTACACCTTCGGTTTACTGGCGCAGAAACCAGGATCGTTTCGAGCTTTTCAGGTATCCTGAATTAACTCCTGCATGGTATTCCGGTCATAATTATCATCTTACAGATGTATATGGAACCAATTTGAATGCATGGTTTGCTTCAAAATTTGGAAAAACGGCTTTTGGAGCCGATTTTCGGAGTGAAAATATATGGAGTAATGTCTTAGGTAAACCTTTGGACACTCCAATTCCGGTTCCATGTGAAAGCGGTAAACTATTTACCAAATCGGATACACGAACTAATTTTAGCCTATTTGCCGAACACTCTATTTATTTACAGCGGTTTACAGCATCGGCTGGTGTGATGGCCAACTGGAACTCACAGCTGGGACAAGCATGGAATTTTTATCCCGGAATTGACATGAGCTGGATGGTTACAGATGCAGTGAAATGGTATGCATCCTTCAATTCTTCGCTTCGCTTACCCACATTTACCGACTTATATTATTCAAGCCCTACCAATATTGGTAATTCTTCGCTTAAACCGGAAAAGGCTGTAGCTTACGAATCGGGTATTAAATACCAGTTTGAAGGGTTCGAAGGCCATGTTGCTTACTTTGACCGAAGTGGAAAAGATATGATCGACTGGGTTAAAAAAACGGGTGAGAATATTTGGTATGCACAGAATATCACGAAATTAAATACCGATGGTATTGAGTTTTCTGCCAATATCAATCCTCAAAAGCTTTTTGAAAAAAAATCATTCATCAAATCGATCAACCTCTCGTGGGCGTGGCTGACTCAAAATAAACAATCGGGCGTTTTTGCTTCAAAATATGTACTTGATTTTCTGAATCATAAAATTGACTTAGGCTTATCGCATTCGTTAATAAAAAACGTTGGAGTCAACTGGCAGATTTCGTACCAGGACAGAAACGGAACCTATACGAGCTGGGATGGAACGAAATATGGGAATGAGGTTGAATATAAACCGTTTATATTAGTAGACAGCCGATTACACTGGACTAAAAAAAGCACCAATATTTACCTGGAGGCTTCGAATCTATTCGATAAAACCTATTTTGATTTCGGAAATATTTCGCAACCCGGACGATCGATAAGGATTGGAATCATCCAACAGATCAATTTGTAACAGACAAAAGGGGAGGAGAAAAGTCTCATTCTCCTTTTATTTATTGCCAAAGGTTGAAAAATTGCTACCTTCGCATTACTAAAATATAAAGGTAGATCATATGTTGAAAGGAATTTTGGCCATCACCGGGCAACCCGGACTTTATAAAGTTATTTCGGAAGGTAAAAACAATGTGGTGATTGAATCATTGTTAACTGGTAAAAAATCAACGGCTTACGCTGATGCAAAGATGAGTACGCTCGAAGATATCGCCATTTATACGTTGACGGAAGATATCCCGTTAAAAAAGATATTCCGCAAAATTTCGGAGAAGGAAAATGGTGGTCAGGCGATCAGTGTGAAATCTTCACCCGATGATCTCAAAAAATATTTTGAGGAAATATTGCCGGACTATGATAAAAGTCGCGTGTATGGTTCGGATGTAAAAAAGGTCATATCGTGGTATAACTTATTAAACGAAAAAGGGTTACTTGTTTTTGAGGATGAAAATCCTGAAGAAGAAGCACCTAAAGATGAACCATCTGTTTCGGAAGAAGTTTAGAAATAAAAGGGGATAAATTGTAAGGGTTAATAAATGGAGAAGAATTTCCCTTTATTAACCCTTACTCCTTGTAATAAGTTGCTTAGTGATATTTGGTATAGGTAAATCCGATTGAAAGGGGGTACTAAATTTACCTAAATGATCAGTTATAGAACCATAAATAGATGTTGAATTAGAGCCACCCGCTTGTTCATTATAAGGCCGCGTCTTTTTCAAACCTTCGAATTTCAATTTAGGAATGTAGGAACGTAGGAATGTAGGAAAAAACGTCCTATATTTCAGTTTATAAATAAGTTAGAGGTAAATATTATTATTTCCGGAACGACAAAATAATCTAACCGACCGATTCAGTTAACCTACTTCAATTTGCTGTCAATTAAACTTTTAAGTTCGGCAAAATGATTTTCCTCAAAACCTTGTGAAACGTATATAATTTTTCCGTTTTCGTCAATCAAAAAACTTCGGGGAATTCCTTCGGAAGCAAATAATCCATAAACTTTTCTTTTGAGATCAGGTAGTAGCGGGAAACTGATATTCTGATCTTTTCCAAATTTAAGAACTTCATCCCATGATTGTTCGCGCCCGAATGTGAGCATTGCAAATTTGGGATTGTCTTTATTTTTGTTCCAGATTAGTTCCTGAACCAACGGTAATTCCTTTCGACATGGCGCACACCAGGTAGCAAAGAAGTTAATCAGCACAATTTTTCCCTTGTAATCATTAAAGGAGACCACCTTCCCCTTTGAAATTTCAAACTTAAATGAAGGAATAGTCTGATCTTTAACTAATAATGTGGCTTTATCGGGTTCATTAGCCGCTTGTCCGAAAACTGTGACAGATGCAAATACCATAGCCATAAAAAGAAAATTCTTCGTCATATTAATATTTGATTTAGAAGAATATAAAGGGATTCAAGGTTAACGGTATCTCACATTAACCTTTATCCCTTTTTATATTAACCTTTTGCGTTTATGAAATTCTCAATATTATTTTTGATACGTAAGCTTGCGTTGGCCACATCACCCTTTACAAATTTATCGCCGGTTATATTTTCGAAAAGCTCGATATATCTTTCAGAAATCTGATTAACAAGATCATCAGTCATTTCAGGAACAGTTTGTCCTTCGAGGCCCTGAAAACCATTTTCAATCAGCCATTGACGAACAAACTCTTTCGATAGCTGTTTCTGAAGTTCTCCTTTGGCTAAACGATCTTCATAACCTTCGGCATAGAAATACCGGGATGAATCGGGGGTATGTATTTCGTCGATCAGGTAAATTTTGCCATCTTTTTTCCCGAATTCATATTTTGTATCTACAAGAATTAAACCCTTTTCCGCAGCCATAGAAGTGCCTCTTTCGAATAGCGAATAGGTGTATTTTTCAAGCATCTCATATTCTTCGGATGACACAAGTCCTTGTTTTATAATCTCTTCACGCGAAATATCCTCATCATGACCTTCAGAGGCTTTGGTTGTTGGTGTAATGATCGGAGCAGGGAATTTCTGACTTTCCTTCATGTCTTCAGGCATTGGAACGCCGCATAACGTCCTGAATCCATCACGATACTGTCGCCATGCATGACCTGTCAGATAACCTCTGATAACCATTTCAACTTTAAATGGGTCGCATAAATGACCGACCGTAACCATAGGATCAGGAGTCGCTATTTTCCAGTTAGGTACAATATCGGCTGTCGCATCGAGAAATTTAGCAGCTATTTGGTTTAGAACCTGACCTTTAAATGGAATTCCTTTAGGTAAAACAACATCAAAGGCAGATATCCGGTCAGATACGATCATCACGAGGTATTCATCGTTGATATTGTAAACATCTCTTACTTTCCCTTTATAGAAACTCTTTTGTCCGGGAAATGAAAAATTGGTTGAAACAATTGCATTACTCATTTAATCAGTATTTTAATAATTATTAATAATCTTCGTTGTGCAGGATATTGTATCGGTCGTAGGCATCAACAATCTCTCGGACCAATTTATGCCGTACAATATCACTTTTATCAAAATGAATGGTAGAAATTCCTTCAACGCCATTCAATATTTTCAAAGCCAGAATTAGCCCGGAATGTTGTTTCCGTGGTAAATCGATCTGGGTAATGTCGCCGGTAATAATATATTTGGTATTCAATCCCATACGGGTTAGAAACATTTTAAGTTGCGGAATAGTTGTATTTTGTGCTTCATCAAGAATTACAAATGCATTGCTAAGCGTCCTTCCGCGCATAAATGCAAGTGGAGCGATCTGAATAATACCATCTTTCAAATACTCCTCCAGCTTTTTGGGAGGTATCATATCGAGCAAAGCATCATAAATGGGCTGAAGATAGGGATCGATTTTCTCTTTGAGATCTCCAGGTAAGAAACCAAGATTTTCACCAGCTTCAACAGCGGGACGGCTGAGGATAATACGCTTAATTTGTCTGTTTTTTAAAGCACTAATTGCTAATGCAATAGCGACGTATGTCTTACCTGTTCCTGCAGGTCCGATTGCAAATATCAGATCATCTTTTTTGCATCCTTCAACCAATTTTTGCTGATTGGCAGTTCGTGGCCTGATCGGTTTTCCTGTATTTCCAAAGAGAAGAACATCGCTGTTGTTTTGAATACTTTGATCGACAGAACTAATATCGTCCATCATAATTTGATGAATCGTCTCGTCAGAGAGTGCATTAAAATGGTAGTAATGCTCTATGATTAACTGAAATTTACGGATGAAATCGCTTACCTCATGTTCTTCTCCTTTTACTTTGATGGTCATACCCCTGGCTACAACCAATACCTTAGGGCACAATGATCTGATCAACTCCATTTTGGAATTTCTGACTCCGTAAAATTCTGTGGGTTCAATCCCCTCGAGTTGAAAACTATGTTCGATCATTTATCACTTTTTAAGCTCTTACAAAATAAACACTTTTTCGCAACCATTTTCTTACCTTCGTCGCAATAAAATAGGTAAACAAGTGAATACAAGAAAAGATCAAATGGCATCGTTTGAACGACTGCTGGATATAATGGATGAATTGCGTGCTAAATGCCCCTGGGATCAAAAACAGACCTTTGAATCCTTGCGCAAGCTAACCATTGAGGAAGTTTACGAATTGGGCGATGCGATTCTCCGCAGTGACTTACAGGAGGTGAAAAAGGAGCTTGGAGATATTCTGCTTCATGTTGTTTTTTATGCAAAAATAGGTTCCGAATCAGATAACTTTGATATAGGAGATGTAATCAATAATCTGATAGAAAAATTGATATATCGTCATCCTCATGTATTTGGCGAGACCGAGGTTAAAAATGCCCGGGAAGTTGAAGAGAATTGGGAAGCTTTAAAGTTAAAAGAAAAGGGGAGGGGCAAACGCGTACTTGAAGGAGTTCCTGTTTCGTTACCTGCGCTTGTAAAGGCAAACCGAATCCAGGAAAAGGCCAGGGGAATGGGATTTGACTGGGAGGAAAAGGAGCAGGTTTGGGATAAGGTTAAAGAAGAACTTGATGAATTTGAGGCAGAAGTTCGCGCCAATGACGTAAAGAATATGGAAAATGAATTTGGAGACCTTATTTTTTCGATTGTCAATGTTGCCAGATTGTACGATATTGATCCGGAAAGCGCACTTGAACGGACTAACCAGAAGTTTATCAGGCGATTCAACTATCTTGAAGAGCAAACTCTTCTAAAAGGAAAATCGCTTCATACGATGAGTCTTAAAGAGATGGATGTGTATTGGGATGAGGCAAAAAAAGAGGAGAAGAAATAAGGTCATTTCTTCGCATCAGAGAGAAGGTCATTGGCTTCGCCGTCAGTGGAACAGTCATTTTTTCATGTCATTCGGCTTTGTCGCCATTAGTCATAAAAAATACTGGTTTGATGATCTGAAGATTTTACCGGATCTGATACCAGACCTGATATGGACCAAGTATAGACTAAATATAGACAAGGTATTGGGCCTGATCAGCAGGACTGAAACATATTAATGAGAATGGATTTAGTTTTAGAAGAAAAAAGCGGCTATTCGCCGCTTTTTTCTTCTTCTATTGGTAAAATAACTTTAGGTATTATTGTTACAACTATCTTCTCTTTCTTTTCATCCAGATCGATGGTGATTGTATCGCCTTCGTTGATGTCGTTTCCAATAATTGCTTCAGCCATTTCATCTTCAAGGTATTTTTGAATAGCCCTTTTTAATGGTCGCGCCCCAAACTGAGGATCAAAACCCTTATCCGCAATAAAGTTTTTAGCGGGCTCTGTAATGACAAGCTTGTATTTTAGCGTTTCAACACGTTCGTACAAACCTTTAAGCTCAATATCAATAATTTGCTCAATATGTACTTTTTCGAGCGGATTAAATATCACTACATCATCAACACGGTTCAGAAATTCGGGCGCAAATGCCCGTTTTAATGCCTTTTGGATCACAAATTTAGCATGTTCGTTTTCTTCATCAGCAGTTTTTCGGGTAGAGAATCCCACACCCTGACCAAATTCTTTAAGCTGTCGTGTTCCGATATTTGAGGTCATGATCACAATGGTATTGCGAAAATCAATTTTACGTCCAAGACTATCGGTCAACCGTCCCTCGTCCATAACCTGAAGCAGAATATTGAAAACATCAGGATGGGCTTTTTCAATTTCGTCGAGTAAAATAACTGCATAAGGTTTACGGCGAACTTTTTCGGTCAACTGGCCACCCTCTTCATAACCTACGTATCCCGGAGGCGCTCCGACGAGACGCGATACAGAGAATTTCTCCATATATTCGCTCATATCAACGCGAATAAGAGCATCCGTTGTGTCAAACAGGTATTGTGCCAGCACTTTGGCTAATTGTGTCTTTCCAACGCCTGTGGGGCCCAGGAAAATAAACGATCCAATTGGTTTGTTAGGATCTTTCAGACCAGCACGGTTACGTTGTATTGCTTTAGTTATTTTAAGCACCGCATCGTCCTGACCAATGATATTCTTTTTCATATCATTGTACATGTTCTGCAATCGCTTGCCCTCAGCCTGAGCAATACGTTGAACAGGAATTCCAGACATCATTGCAACTATGTCAGCAACTTGCTCTTCACCAACAATTTCGCGATGATTTTCTAATTCCTTTTCCCAAACCTCCTTTTCCTTTTCCAACAAAGCCAAAAGATTTTTCTCCTTGTCGCGGAAGCTTGCAGCCAATTCGAAGTTTTGACTTTTAACAGCCTGAATCTTCTCGTTACGTGCTTCCTCGATGCGCTCTTCAAGTTTAATGATACGCTCCGGAACGGTAATATTGGTAATATGAACTCTTGATCCTGCTTCATCAAGCGCATCAATGGCCTTGTCGGGCAAATGCCGATCGGAAATATACCTTGTTGTCAACCTTACGCAGGCTTCAATAGCTTCGTCTGTATAGGTAACATTGTGATGATCTTCGTAACGCTCTTTAATGTTGTGAAGTATTTCGATGGTCTCTTCAACGGAAGTTGGCTCAACCATTACTTTCTGAAAACGTCGTTCAAGAGCACCATCTTTCTCGATATGCTGACGAAATTCATCCAAGGTTGTTGCTCCGATACATTGAATATCGCCCCGTGCAAGCGCAGGTTTAAGCATATTCGCAGCGTCAAGCGAACCTGTAGCCCCTCCAGCACCTACAATTGTGTGGATCTCATCTATGAATAAAATAATATTGTCAACTTTTGCCAACTCATTTAAAATGGCTTTCATCCGTTCTTCGAATTGACCACGATATTTGGTACCAGCAACAATCGATGCAAGATCCAGACTAATAACGCGTTTGTCGAATAGTACCCTTGAAACCTTACGTTGGGATATTCGCAATGCCAATCCTTCGACAATGGCCGATTTACCGACACCAGGCTCACCGATCAAAACAGGATTATTCTTTTTGCGCCTGCTCAAAATCTGTGCAATACGCTGAATCTCTTTTTCTCTTCCGACAATCGGATCGAGGCTACCTTCGATAGCTGCTTTTGTAATATCGATGCCAAAATTATCCAAAACAGGAGTATCAGTTTTAGGAGCCGAAGAACCTTTTGATCCTGAGGAACTTCCGCCACCGCTACTGCTTTTTCCGAACATATCCTCACTTTCGTCGCTGTCTTCCGGAAAATCTGATTTACTTTCAATCCTTGTCAATTCTTCAATCTGAGACTTAACAGCCTCGTATCCACTGTTGTAATGTTTAAATATTGCACTCACTAGGCTGTCTTTTTCTTTTAAAATAGCTAATAATAAATGACCTGTATTAACGGTACTTTCGTTCATTGCCCTTGCTTCGAGGAAAACAAATTTTAGTGCCTTTTCTGTATTCTTAAGCAAAGGAATATTGGCTTCCAGTTGTAGCGAATTATCTTTACGTAATTGTATTTCAAGATCTTTACGCATTTTCAAGAAATCAAGATGCAATTTATTCATTACATCTATTGCAATACCTTCACCGTCGCGTATAATGCCAAGGAATATATGTTCCGTGCCTATATGGTCGTTCCCCAATCTGATGGCTTCTTCACGGCTATAAGAAAGCACATCTTTTATGCGGGGAGAGAATTTTGAATCCATAATATATAAATATCTGATGTTTTAAATGATCAAGTTTTAATTAAGCGACTAAATTACTTAATAATTCGCATTTGGAAGCATTATAAAAACAACAATATTTTATACCAGTATGTTTAAAATTACTATTTTTGTGTGACTTTTTATAATTAAATAAACACAAATAAGACATATATGTCTGATTTAGAAAAGATTATACAGATTAATATTGACGAGCAAATGAAATCGGCCTACATCGATTATTCGATGTCAGTTATCGTTTCAAGGGCTTTGCCAGATGTCCGAGATGGACTTAAACCCGTGCATCGCAGGGTTTTATTTGGAATGAGTGAATTAGGAAGCGCGTCAAATAAGCCATATAAAAAATCGGCAAGAATAGTGGGAGAGGTACTCGGAAAGTTTCACCCGCATGGCGATTCATCTGTTTATTTTGCAATGGTGAGGATGGCACAGGAATGGTCGCTTCGTTACCCGCTGATAGATGGTCAAGGTAACTTTGGATCAGTTGATGGTGATAGTCCGGCAGCTATGCGTTATACGGAAGCCCGTTTAAAAAAGCTTGCAGAAGAAGCACTTGCAGATCTTGATAAAAACACTGTAGACTTTCGTCCAAACTTTGACGAAACGCTGCAAGAGCCAACTGTTTTACCCACTAAGTTTCCAAACCTTCTCGTGAACGGTACATCTGGAATTGCAGTCGGTATGGCAACCAATATGGCGCCACACAATCTTACTGATACAATTGAGGCAATCATCGCCTACATAGACAATACTGATATTGAGATGAGCGCTTTAATTGACATCATTAAAGCTCCTGATTTTCCTACTGGTGGAATAATCTATGGCTATTCTGGTGTAAGGGAAGCTTTCGAAACCGGAAGAGGACGAATTGTTGTCAGGGGTAAAGCTGAAATTGAAGCGGTTGAACACGGGCGCGAAAAGCTTGTGATCACCGAGATTCCATACATGGTCAATAAGGCAGAATTGATTATCAAAATTGCTGAGCTGGTTAATGAGAAAAAAATCGACGGGATTTCTAATGTGAATGATGAATCGGATCGTACGGGTATGCGCATTGTCGTTGATATCAAGCGCGAAGACATGGCTAGTGTTGTTCTAAATAAATTGTTCAAGTTAACACAACTGCAGACTGCTTTCAACGTTAATAATATCGCGCTTGTCAAAGGACGTCCGCAAATGTTGAATCTCAAAGATTTGATTCATTATTTTGTTGAACATCGTCACGAAGTGGTTATCAGACGTACACAATATGATCTCGAACAATCTGAGAAAAAAGCACATATCTTAGAAGGACTGATAATTGCTATCGATAATCTCGACGCAGTTATCACATTAATCCGAAACGCAAAAACTCCGGAAGAGGCGCGTGAGGGCTTAATGACTAACTTCGAACTGGATGAAATTCAGGCACGTGCAATTCTTGATCTTCGTCTGCAACGGTTGACTGGTCTCGAACGTGATAAAATTCATGCCGAATACCAGGAATTGTGTAAATATATTGATTATTTAAAAAATATTTTAGCCAATGAATCTGTCCGGATGGGAATCATCAAGGACGAGTTGCATGAGATCAAAAATCTATATGGTGATGCAAGAAGAACGGAAATAGTATATGCCTCTGAAGATTTTAATCCTGAGGATTTTTATGCTGACGAGGATATGGTAATCACTATATCACATATGGGATATATTAAACGTACACCTTTAACAGAGTTTCGAACTCAGGCGCGAGGTGGCACAGGCTCAAAAGGCTCGAGTACGCGTGAAGAGGATTTCCTTGAGCATATGTTTATTGCCACGATGCACAATACATTGTTACTATTCACCGAAAAAGGCAAATGCTTTTGGCTCAAAGTTTATGAAATTCCTGAAGGAACAAAGGCATCGAAAGGTCGTGCTATTCAGAACCTTTTGGGAATCGAAGCCGACGATCAGGTAAGAGCATATATTAATGTTACATCTCTGAAAGATGAAGCTTATATCAATAACAACTATATTATTCTGTGCACTAAGAAGGGTGTAATTAAGAAAACGCCACTTGAAGCGTATTCACGTCCAAGACAAAACGGAGTGAACGCAATTACTATCCGCGAAAATGACCAGTTGATTGAGGCACGTCTGACAAACGGTGACAACGAGATTATGCTTGCCGTCAAGTCTGGAAAATCGATTAGATTTCACGAAAAGCATGCCCGCGCTATAGGTCGAACAGCATCAGGAGTAAGGGGAATTCGTCTTGAGGATGAAAACGACGAATTGGTAGGCATGATTTGTGTCCAAAATGACTCAGATGATATTTTGGTAGTGTCGGAACACGGATTTGGAAAGCGTTCGAAAATTGAGGATTACAGGATTACAAACAGAGGTGGTAAAGGGGTTAAAACGATCAATGTAACAGAAAAAACAGGTGTGCTCGTTGCCATAAAGAATGTTACAGATAAAGACGATTTAATGATCATTACTCAGGCGGGTGTTACCATCCGCGTTCCTGTAACAAAGATCCGAATGACAGGACGTGCTGCTCAAGGAGTAAAGCTCATTAATCTTCGCGACGATGATTCAATTGCTTCAGTAGCACGAGTTGAAATTGAAGAGGTTGATGATATCGCACCCATAGATATAGAAGTTTCTGACGATACAGAACTGCCATCGGACGAAGAAGCAACTGAAAACGAACTTGATTAGTACCATATAATAAATAATTAACTATTGGTTTTTTTGTATTTTTAAAAAAAATGATTCAATTTTGTAACAATTTAAAACACAAACATTTTTAAACATGAAGAAATTATTTTTCGCAGCTGTTCTTTTGGTGGCAAGCACAATGGTGTTTGCTCAAAAAGGCAAAGTTCAAAGTGCCCTTTCTTATAAAGAGGCCGGAAAGCTTGATAAAGCCTGGGAAACAATTAAAGAAACTTTGGATCCTGCAAATCCAAAAGCTGAGAAGACTCTAAATTGGAGTGGGACATGGCAGGCACGTGGAGAGATCATTGAGGCAATAGTTCTTTCTAAAGATGAAAATTACAAGAAACTCGTTGAGAATCCTGTAGAAGAAGCTTACAAATCGTATATGAAAGCTATTGAACTTGATGAAAAAGGTGGTAGTCCAGCCTTAAAAATCAAGCTTTTATCATTTTCGAATACGTTGATCAATCAAGCAGTAGAAGCTTATACAGCTAATGATTACGCTAAAGCAACTGATTATTTCGAGAAAAAACTGGCCTTAGACCAAACGCCATTGTTTAAAACCGATGCTGCTATTGATACAGCCATCATGTACAATACCGGTCTTGCAGCAATGAATGCAAAACAATACAAAAAAGCGATTAAGTACTTCACCGACTGTGCAAAGTACGGTTATAACGGAGGTTCATCTTACGCACAAATGATCAGTGCCTACCAATCGCTTGGCGATACAGTTAAATCTGTTGAAATCATGAAACAGGCTTTTGAGAAATATCCAGATGATCAGAGCATTAATGTTCAGTTAATTAATTACTACATCATGTCTGGTCAGTCAAATGAAGCTATCAGTTATCTCGACAAAGCTATAGCAAAGGAGAAAGAAAATTCATCGTTTTATTTGGCTAAAGGTGTAGCTCTTGATAAACTTGGTCGTCAGGATGAAGCCGTCGAAGTTTATAAAAAAGCGATTGAGGTAAAGCCTGACAATGCGGATGCTTATTACAATATTGGAGTAATTTATTTCAACCGTGGTGTAAAACAATTCGATGTTGCCAATACTGTTCCTACAAGCGACCAAGTACGATATGAAGCCGAAAAAAATAAGTCTGACGATCAGTTCAAATTAGCTGTTCCTTATCTTGAAAAGGCCGTTGAATACAATCCAAAAGACAACTACATCCTTGAGCAGTTAAAGAATCTTTATTACAGGCTCAAAATGATGGATAAATTTGAAGCTCTGAACAAGAAATAACATTTTACGATCAAATTAAAGAGGGATCACTTCCCTCTTTTTTTACCACATTATAAAAAACATAATATTAGTTATAAGACAGGCTATTATCTGATTATTAGTAACTTAAATCAATAAATAGTTTGAAGATCGAAAATTTCCAAATTCCAAATTAAAGGCCTTATTTCCAGTTTTAAAGTTATTTTTCGCAGTTACCACTTGCGGAAAACGACTATCAACAGATTCGAATTAGACTGCCCAACGATTCGATTTATTATAAATCGAGATTTCGTCTCATATATGGAGTATAATCCTTAATAATCGGCTTATAATCAAGATGAAATAATGGCGATGAAATAATAAAATCTGCTGTTGACCGGTTTGAAGCTGTTGGAATATTGTACAGCACAGCAATTCTTAACAATGCCTTAACATCTACATCGTGAGGTTGTGGTTGCATTGGATCCCAAAAGAAGATCAAAAGGTTAACATTGCCTTCGCATATCATTGCTCCAAGCTGTTGATCTCCACCTAAGGGACCAGACTTTAAGATGATAACCTGTGGAGGCATTGCATCATTCTCTTTACACTTCAGACTGATGGTATCTTCAACAAGCTTTCCAGTAGTACCGGTACAAACCAATGTGTGCTGGGCTAATTCTTTCCAATTGTAACTTACCCATTCAGCCATATCTTTTTTACGGTTGTCGTGAGCAACAATTGCAATCGTTTTCTTAATTTTCATTCTCATATTTTACAAATTATAGACAAAGGTATGTCCATGAAGGTTTCCAAAAAAATATAATTGGTTATCAAAATATTAATATTTCATTAAAAACGACTTAAGTGTTAAGATTCTCTTGTATTTGGGATCAATTGCAAAATTATCGTAATGTTCAAGATTGTTACTCGCAATGATAGATTGAGCCATTTCAGCATATTGATCAGATTCGTGATAGCTGCCCATATATCGTAATAATTCGGAAGAGGCTCCTCCATCCCAACGTTTTTGCCTGAATCTTTTATATGATGATAATTTCGAAATCAACAGAAAGTAATGTTCAACTGATTCTATTACTGAATTATAAGTTCTAATATATCGTTCATCATCACCTTCTTGAAATTGTATGAGTGATCTTGAATCATCGCTTGAAAAGGACATTATTCCGAATATATTATTCCCATTTCTGAAAATACTCGATGTTCCCCATCCCGATTCAAGTATAGCCTGCGTCAATGCAAGACTTACCGGGTGTGGATAAATTCTTTTTTTTAATTCATCTATTGAATCGGTCTCATATTTAACTTTCATCGCCATTATAAAAGTTGAATCAAAATCCGAAATTGATTTTTTTCCGCGAATTCTTCCTTCAATAAACTCAACATGATGTAAATCATCCAATAAATGTTCCCTGGTAATTACAACTGCGGGTAATAAATATTGAATAAATAAATCTTTTCGTTTATCGGGATTTATTGTGCGAAAGTCAATTGAGCCCATGAAATTGATCGGAACAAGTGCAGAGTCTGATTGATTGATAATTGAATCAGCAGTTAATAATTTAACATCCCTGATCTTAATTTCTATGGGCCAGTATCGCGAGTTGAATTTTTCGGTCTTTGCAAATAAATAAAGGGCGAAAACGATGAGGGCAAAATAAATTGAATCGCGTATTATTCTAAGCATAAAACGAATTGTTTTGCATGCTGACAAAATTATAAAATATCAGCAAATAAAAAAACATAGAATATTACGATGTATAGTATTGTAAATCAGATAAATTCTTTTTTAAGGTTTCCCACCCAATATTCAATTCTTCCATTTGTCAATCTTGCCTGGTTTTCCTGGTCAAGTGGTAATCCTAAAAATTGACCATCGCGGATAGCTCTTGATCCTTCAAATGTATATCCATCTAAAGAAATTTTTCCAACTATGGTTGCTCCTTTTTCTTCGAAAAATAAAGCCATTATTCCTATCGCGTCACAAAAATTTTCTGAATATCCTTTCTGGTCGCCTAAACCAAAAATAGCTATCCTTTTTTTTGAAAAATCGATTTCATCGAGGGCTGGAAGCAGTTCATCCCAGTAATTAGGCAATTCACCATCAAACCATGTAGGAACCCCTAAAATAAGATTATCAAATTCGAGAAATTTTTCTTTTTTTACCTCATCTACATTTACAAGTTTAACCTCATCACCTGAAAATGCATTGTGAACAATACCGGCAATCTTAGCCGTTTTTTTGGATGCAAAACTATAAAACAGTCCTATTTTTTCCATAATCAATATTTTAAAAGTGCCAATGCAGCAGCATAAATCTTCTCTTCATTAATCAAAATGGCAGCTTCAAGAATTCTGTTAAAGCCAACTGGTGTAAAGGCTGAACCTACCCTTCGAACAGGTGCATCCAAAAATTCAAAGGCCTCTTCACCAATTATACCAGCTAATTCGCCACCAAAACCGCCAAATACTTTGTCCTCGTGAACTACTAAAACCCTTCCTGTCTTTTTAACTGAATTGATAATTGTTTCCTTATCAAGTGGAATCAAGGAACGAATATCAATTACCTCAAGATGATAACCTTCAACAGACAGACGCTCCGCCACTTTAAGTGAAAAGTGAGTTGTATTTCCGTAAGTTATTATGCTTAAGTCATTTCCTTCTCTACGAATTCTTGCTTTTCCAAAAGGCACTTCAAAATCATCTGGAATTGGAGTTGCTGCCATAGGTGAATTATATAGTGCTTTGGGTTCCAGAAACAATGTTGGACCCTCTGATCTTAATGAAGTACGAAGTAATCCAGCTGCATCATCCGCAAAAGACGGGTAAACTACCCTTATTCCAGGGAAAGTCGCCAGTGCCCCTTCTGTTGATTGTGAATGGTACAATCCACCACCTATATAACCCCCGGATGCTAAGCGAATAGTGACATTCGGACTGAATTTACCATTCGTTCGCCAGTATTCGTGTGTCATTTCGACGTATTGCTCCATAGCCGGCCAGAAATAATCGGCAAACTCTGCCCCTTCAACTACTATTCTGATTTTCTTACTGTAACGCGACATACCATTTGCTGTTCCTGTAATAAAGTCTTCCGCAATTGGTCCATTAAATACCCTCAAAGGGCCAAATTCCTTCTGTAGCCCTTTAGATACATTGAATATGCCACCTTTCTCCTTGTTCGCAATATCTTGACCCCAAATAAAGGTATCGGGGTTAAGACGAAACTCTGCTTTGAGTGTTTCATTTAACCCTTCAATTAATTTTTTCTTAGCATCTTTAGAATCGTGTAAACCATCTGGATATTTCGATGCAGGATAAGGTTCCGGAATTACAAAATCATAAATTGAAGCAGGATCAGGATCAGGTGAAGCCATTGCGTTTCGATGTGCCTCTTTAAGTTCTTCTTTTGCCTTCTCTTCAATGGTCAGAATTTCCTCGCCAGTAAACCTTTCATAACGCAATAGCAACCGCTTAAATTTTAATAATGGGTCTGATTCCTGCACATAACCCAATTCAGCGTCATTACGATACAAATCATGTCTGTCTGAATTTGAATGAGCATGAATCCGGATACAATTTGCCTGGACAATGCATGGTTGTTGATTCTCCAACGACCATTTTTTTGCTTCTGTCATTGCGTTGATTGAATCAAAAACATCTTTCCCATTGCAATGAATTATCCTTAAGTTTTTAAATCCCGAAAAATTATTGGCAACCTTTCGATTTGCTGTCTGATCTTTCTTAGGAACTGAAATTCCATATCCATTATCCTGAAAAACAAAAATTACGGGAAGTTCTTCTGTCGAAGCTCCATTAATAGCCTCATAAACATAGCCTTCCGATACCGAGGATTCACCTTGCGAACTAATCGCAACACCTTTTCCTTTATAATACTTAATTGCTCGCCCCACTCCAACTGCATGTAAGGTATGATTTCCTGTTGCTGAAGATACATTGTGAATGTTCCATTCAGGTTTGCCAATGTGATTCGACATATGCCTTCCACCCGAGGTAACGTCTGCCGCTTTAGAAATCCCATTTAGGATGATTTCTTCCGCAGTAAGTCCTGCTGAAAGGTTGGTCAACAAATCGCGATAATAAGGAAAAAGATGATCATTTTCTTTGTTAAATATTTGTCCAATTGCCAGTTGAATGCCATCATGTCCGGCATATGGCGCATGATATGACCACCCAATCGCTTGCTTCAGATAATTCGGAGCCTTTTCGTCGATCATACGTCCCAATGTCATCAGATAAAACCACTTTTCAAGGATCACTTTATCGGTATTCTTGATCGTAAATATTTTGTGCACCGGTATATCTTGTAAAACTTTCATATTATATAGTTTAAGGCTGATCAAATATTAGTATTTAGTTCAAATTGTTCCAATAAGTCGGCTATCCTCCTGAGAAATCTTCCCCCCAACATTCCATCAACTACGCGATGGTCGTACGAGAGTGATAAGAACATTTTATGCCGTACAACAATTGCGTCTCCCGTAGGAGTCTCCATTACTGCAGGTTTCTTTTCTATCATTCCTACCGCAAGTATAGCTACCTGCGGCTGATTGATAATTGGGGTGCCAATAAGTCCACCAAATGAGCCAAAATTAGTGATTGTAAATGTTCCCCCCTGAAGATCATCCGGATTTAGTTTATTCTCGCGCCCTGCCTTGGCAAATTTGTTAATCTCGCGGCTTAGACCGACAAGATTCTTCGAATCAGCATCTTTAATAACAGGAACCACAAGATTTCCATCATTGGTTGCTACTGCTATCGCAATGTTGATGTGTTTGCGCAAAATAATTGAATCCTCATCAACTGATGAATTTACCTGCCGGAATTCTGAAAGTGCTTTTGCTGTGGCCTCTGCGAATAAAGGCATAAATGTTAATTTCTCGCTATATTTTTTTTCGAATTCATTTTTAACTGCATTACGCCAAAGTACAAGGTTTGTTACATCGGCTTCAACAACAGTTGTAACGTGGGGCGATACCTGTTTTGACATCACCATATGATTGGCAATTAACTTTCGGATACGATCCATTTTAATGATAGTATCGTCAGCACCAATTGAGACAGAGACTTTCGGCCTCTCCAATTGAGTAGTAGATATATTTTGAGTTGATTTCGTTTGCTGGACTTGCGAAGAAGGGCTATTTGTTCCATTAGCTCGTTGTTCGACGTAACTGATAATGTCATTTTTCTGAACTCTTCCACCTAATCCACTGCCAGTTATTGATTCAAGTTCAGAAAATGATATGCCTTCTTTTGTTGCGATACTCTTTACAAGCGGTGAATAAAAACGTTCTGTATTTTTCAATTCGTTTTTACTTGTTGCCTGTGTAGATACTATAGTTTCCACATGTTCATTTGCTGGAATTTCGGTCTTTTCTGAAACAACGTCTTGTTCATGATGAAGTTCAGTTTCGGCCGAATTTTCTGTTCCAAGTGCAATTACAATTACAATTTGTCCAACAGGAATCAAATCATTTTCAGCGCAACGAATTTCTTTAATGATTCCCGCAACAGGTGAAGGAATTTCTGAATCAACTTTATCGGTTGCCACTTCAAACAGAATATCATCTTCGGCAACTTTATCTCCTTGTTTTACAAATAGTTTAGTTATTGTAGCTTCCTGGATGCTCTCGCCAAGCTTCGGTATAAGTACATTAAAATCTGACATCGCTTATTGTTTACTTTAAATTAGTATTCATAAATAAATGCAAGTTTATGCATTGATTATACAAACTAACAAAAAGCGATAAGATTTAGTTTAAAAAAACTTTAAATTGATCAATTACGTTGAAACGAAAAAAGATCATAGTTTGGCCAATGATCAACTTTTAATAAAATATGTGACATAACTCGATCCATTTCAATGGCAAGATGAGGACCCTTGTAATTACTGGTATTCGAAAGAATTACCCAAGAATATCCGTTGGATTGTCTCTTCACAAGCGCCGAAGTCCCTGGTAATGTACCTGTGCGCCACCATTCGCCCTTTTCATTGGTCGCCCGCCATCCCAATGGATCTAATTTATGTGGATCAACATCGGTCATTTCATGGATGCTTTCGGATGATAAAATATCCTTTATACCAGGTTCATTGTCAATAACGACTACTAACTTCATTAAGTCGATTGCAGATGCAAGCCATCCGCCTGCCGAGCTCAACAAGTGAATATCATTTCCCCCATATATTTTCGATACCATTCGACCACTTCCGTCGAACGATTCTTCAGGTTGACCATCTTCTGGCTGATAATATTTGACCTCATTAGGTAGAGCATCTTCAAAATAACTTCTGCCAAGTTGCATATCAATTATTCCGGCAGGCTCGAGCACCTCTTTTTTTACAAATGTTTCATAATCTGTTCCTGATACTTTTGAGATTACTTTGCCCAAAATTACGTATCCCAGGTTGGAATAAACACTATTTGATCCGGGTTCGAAATGAACATTGTGAGTTGTCACAAATTTAATGTACGAGTCAATATTTACAGGCAACGATTCTCCTGTACCTTTGGCAACGGCTTTTGGAAGAAAAGCAAGATCACCGTAGTGTTGTGTCCAACCTCCTGAATGGTTAAGAAGGTTGCGCACGGTAATTTTCTCAAGTCGTCGATCTTTTATATGGAGAAATTGTTCGTCGTTGAGAATCCCATATTTACCGAACACCTTTGACTCAAGTGAAATTTTTGAATTCTCAACGAGTTTCATTATTGCAACAGCTGTGATTAATTTCGAAACGCTTGCAATACGAAAAAGGTTATTTGGAGTGACAGATATCTGCGCTTCTTCATTGGCATAACCGTAACCTTTGGTAAAAATCAGTTTTTCATCTTTCACAATAGCAACTGAAATACCTTTTAATCCGTTTTGTTGCCTGAATTTCTCCATAAAACCATCGATTATTTCAGCATTTTGATTCTCTATTAATTGATTAGCAATTAGTCGATTAATAGATTCTTTATGTGCTGACAAAAGGGTGTTTTTACTGGATATAGTACCTTGTTTAAAGGGTATTAATAGAAAGAAAACAATCAAACAAACAATTAAAAGAAATCTATACGTAGACATAAAAAATCAGGTAAATAAAATAAATCATCAAAAAGAATACTCAAAACGTGTAGTTTACATTTGTAATTCACATATGTAAACAACCGATAAGATCACTTATAGCACTTATTTTATGACGATTAAGATAGTTGTCGATTCCATCAATGATTTTTACAGATGCTAATGGATCTATAAAATTGGCTGTTCCAACTTGTATCGCAGAGGCTCCTGCAAGGAAAAACTCAATGGCGTCCGTTGCATTCATAATTCCACCTAAACCTATGATTGGAATTTTAACGGCCTGGGCAACCTGCCAAACCATTCGAAGTGCAATCGGCTTCACAGCAGGTCCCGAAAGGCCTCCAGTAATCGTAGAAAGAACCGGTTTACGCGTTTCTGCATTAATTGCCATCCCTAATATTGTATTTATTAGCGACAAGCTGTCAGCACCTGCACCTTCGGTGGCCCTGGAAATTTCGGCTATATCTGTCACATTAGGCGAAAGTTTTACAATCATTGTCTTATTATAAACCCTTCTCACCGCACTTACTACAGCTGCTGCAGAAGGACAACTTGTACCAAAAGCCATCCCTCCTTCTTTTACATTCGGACACGAAATATTCAACTCTATACCTGCTATTCGATCCAGTTCGTTAATGATTTCGGCACAGGCAATATATTCATCTATCGTTGAGCCGGAGACATTTACGAGAATATTGGTTTCATATTTCGTAAGTTTTGGATAGATTTCGTTTGCAAAATATTGCGCACCTGCATTTTGAAGACCAACCGCATTTAGCATCCCCGAAGACGTTTCTGCCATTCGCGGATATAGGTTTCCTTGTCGTGGATGAATTGTTGTTCCTTTAACTATGAAACCACCCAGTAAATTGACATCAAAGAAATCATCAAATTCAATTCCGTATCCAAATGTACCAGAGGCAGTTAATACGGGATTTTTAAGTTTAATATTGTGAATTACTGTACTTAAATCTGCCATTTCAATTGATTTATATTAAAAACAGGACCATCAGTGCATACACATTTGTGACCTTGGATGGTTTCAGTGACACAGCATAGACATACTCCAAAACCGCATGCCATTGTATTCTCGAGCGATACTTCACACCATACAGAACTTGCTTTTGCCTTCGAAGCTACAGCTTTCATCATTGGTTCAGGTCCACAGCAGTAAATTCTTGAAAATGAACCTAATTGTGTGCTGAAAATAGAATGATCAGTAACAAAACCTTTCTCTCCAAAAGATCCATCTTCAGTAGTCGTAAAAACCTTACCATATATGGCATATTGATCAAGTTCAACCAGGTCGGTCCTGGATCTGGAACCAAGAAGTATGTTTATATCATGTTCTTTGTGGCGATTAAGCACCTGTGCCAAATGCAATAATGGTGCAACACCACAACCTCCACCTACTAATAGAACCTTTTCTTTGGCTGAAGGAATGCTAAATCCATTGCCGAGTGGAAAAATAACATTCAGATAGCTGTCAACTGGTGAGTGTGCAAGAGATCGTGTTCCATCTCCAACTTCCTTAATCAGAATAGAAATAATATTCGACTCATAATCAACGGCATGAATAGAAAATGGCCGACGTAAAAAAATACTCTGTGACTGATCGACATGTATATTGGCAAACTGGCCTGGAATAATATTTTCAAGTTGATCCGGAGCATGTAATTGTAATAAATGGTGATCATCATTAAGTCGAAGGTTAGCAATAACCTTCAGATTCTGAACAGATTTCCTCATCTGTATGAAATTTTAGCATTCATTTATAACATTTTATAGGAGTCTGTCTCTTTATTTCGACAAATATGCCTGTAAACTGTGTTAATTCATGCAAAGATAGGGCAATTTCTATTTTGAAGGGGTATAAGCAGTGAAAGTTTTGTCTTTAAAGAAGAGTACTATTCTTTCAACCTCCTTATTATCAATTGAAGTAGCTATCAAATCCGACATTGATTGTGCCAAATTTAATTCAACTGGTCTATTTGAATCCGACGACGAAGAAGACTTATCTGCAATATAATCAGAGAGTTGATTAGAAACTACTTTTGCTGGTGGTTCTTGAATTTTAACACTTTCCTGGAGTGGTTTTGGAACTTCAGGCTCGGTTGGAAATTGAAATAATGTTGCAGATTTAACTGTGTTGGGTTTAAGGTCTGTCATCATACCTTCACCTAAAAGCAACCATCGTGGATTTAATGTTTTGTATGATCCAAGCATTTTTTGAATGAACGAGGCACTTGGATAATTACGACCATTCAGTACATGTGAAACACTTGATCGCTGAACACCAATTTTATCAGCAAATTCGGCAGGTGAAATTCCTTCACTTGACAAAAACTGTGTAATTCGGTCTTTCATACCTGTATAATTGTTTTTTAATACAAATGGATGCTAAGTATCATATGTAATTTAACGCATTACAAATGTACAAAATAAATAAATAACAATTGTAATAAAGTACAAAGAAAATACAAGTTTACATTATTGAATTAGACTCATTTGGTTACAATTATCAATTATTGCAATATATAGAGAATAATCAACCATATTTTTGAACTTAGACATTTATGGTTCCCTTAATTGATTTATATTACTGATAGAATGGTAATTAATAGCCTTACTGATTATTTTGCATTAATTGTCAGTAATTTTGAATAACTTATTTAAATAACTAATACAAAACACAGATTATTAGATTATTATTACTTAATATTCGACTATTAATAGTAAATACAACACATAGTTTACAAATGTATCTGTCTATTTTGAACTATTGGTATAGTCAAATCAATTAAGATACTGATAATGTGTAAAATATGCTTGTGTTTTAGGGTTTATAACTATAGCCTAAATCTGCTCTGTTTTTATTGTGAATCCTACGAATTTTAGCAATATTTACTATAGTACAAATGTTAATTGTGTCAAAATGATTAGTTTTAATCACAAATGTATCTTAATAATTGTGATTTACATTTGTATATTGAATGTTCTTTGTGAATTAATGCAGATTTTGATTAGAAAAACGGTCTATTAATTAAATATGCCTCCTAAAAAAGGTGGTATCATCCTTTAGGTGGAAATTGAATCGGTCTACATCATTAAAAAAACACATATTGATATCAGATAAATTAATCGCACCGATTTTACGAAGTAATGGATTTAGGTATTTAAAGTAGCCAATCTATTGTGAGTTAGATTTTTTACATCGATCAATTCTTGTTTATTCCTTGCTGAGAATTTCTCAAAAAAATATTCCTTGTGTATAGCATGGATATTTTTAATTCTGAACAAGTATATTTCGATTAAAAAAAGGATTTGAATGAGGATTTTGCCGGTGTAAATTTTGATGAAGCTTTAAATATTATTTGAATAGTTATCTGAAGTTTTTTAGCATTACAAAATAAGTAATTGTTCAGATGCAATGTAAATTTCAACCTTCTTTTTACCATACCTTCCTTTAAGTTTAAGTATGATTTGTGTAACGTTTGTGTATGCTTTCTGTATAAAACATTACAGCAAGATTACACAAACCTTACAGAAACCTTACACAAAGCAATAATATAAGGCGAAAGAATCATAGACCAATTCTTACAATGCACTAAAGTTTATTGAAAACAGAAACTCAAAATTTAAGCTTTTTTGATCGGTCAGGTAAGATGTTCTGATGCCAATTTTAGCGGGAACAAGCAATCTGAGAATATTGCAATCTGTAGTCAGTTCTCCGCCTACAGATGTAAAGGATATTTTATATTCACTGGTATGATTTTGTATGGGAACGGTGGCCCAGGCCTGGTCGTAAAACATCCTAAGTGATATTCTTTTGAAATAACTTAGTTTACCTAAGCTCCAGTCCGGATAGAAAAGTGGCAAAACATAGTCTGATTTTAGACAAATCAATTGATTATTGACTACATTAACGTATCCTCTCGGGTAAGAAATAAGATCGGAGAAGGAACCAGTTGAAGCCTTTTTTTGCTGAAAACCACCGTAAAATTTCAATCCATGATGCCGAACCAAACCAGGAAAATAGAGTGTTCCTTCGGCTGACCAAATCGTACCATAATCACGATCTCCAAATGGCGAATGACGATAATAAGCATTAAATATTTGTCCAATCGCAGGTTGGATGTCGCGAGATCCCTGTTGTAAAAGATTGTGTGCATATAATCTGTAAGTCAAAGGGATAATCGTTCCTTTAAAGAAGTTTTTCGGTGTTGATACATCCTGCCAGATGCGTGTATAACCAATCTGAAACTCTGGTTGAACTAATCGGTACATTTTCCCATGCGAAAGGTTTAAAGGGATACTTACACCACCATTTAAATTAAGTACAGGATAGGAGTAACTCACCAATTGAGTATCTTTTTTAACAATTTGACCAAGGGAGTTAAGGTGGTTAGTAATTTCGTAATATTGTGACTTTTCGCGACCATAATCTGCCTTAAGTGATAATACAGGAAAAATGCCCGTATAGTCAAATTTGGCCACCAGCTTACCTGTTTTATTGGAAGAGGAATAATCGTACCCCAACTGAGTTATTGCTGTACTCAATTTATTTTGCGACATGAGCGAAATTCCTGGTCTTATCACTTCATTTTCAGCGTCGATATGAACTGGTGCCCAACTATGAAAATTGAACAAATTAGCCAATTTTGAGTATCCTTTTGATTTATAATTTGCTGAATCCAGCGTCGAAAAATCTGGTATTCCTTTCTCTTGCGAGGAAAGCTTTTCTGCCAATTCGTATTTGTATGATGGTGCAGGATCTGAAAACTTTAATTGTACAGTATTTAATGCCATTTTAACGACTTTAAAGCCATCCGAGGTATAGTTACTGTAAATCAAAAAGTTTCCGTCTTTAGTCGCTTGTACGTCACGTACCCCAAATCTGGAAATTGTAACACTGTAATTTGTTTTTTCGCTCAGATTAAAAGCATTTATTTCAGATATACCGCTAATAGTATTCGTGTAGTAAACTAAATTTCCAAGTTGAAATGGCCGCATAGGTTCATTATAGCTGAATGGAAATAAATAGCTAATTACTCCGCTGAATGGATTTATTTTTGCGATCGTTTTGCCTTTGTTTCCAAGAACAACAGCGAACAGCTCCGAATTATTTTCAGACCATGAAGGTGTAATAACAAATAAATCCTTCGATATAAGTGTCTCTTTAACAACTTTTCCTGATTGAGGGGATAATAGGACAATGGAACAAAGGTTATCATTATCGACTTTTACTGCTGCAAGATTTTGTCCATCAGCCGATAAACATGGAGCGTAAATTTTGTCAGTATATTTCCTTTCGGTTAACCTTCCTGTTGCCAGATCAAAAATTCGCAGTAGCGAAAATTCACGATGAGTCCAACGGATATCCGTTTTAGATTCAATCCAAAATACTTTTCTGTTTCCATAAGTGATGGATTCCTCAAATAAACTTCCAGGCGTAAAAATTGTCTTCTCCTCGCCATTTGGCCCAATTATAACAAATCGTGTAAGTTCATCAAGTGAATATTTTACCGCAAAATAAGTTGAATCATTTATCTGATGTGGGTATCTGTAACTGAAATATCCTGGTTTAGACTTTGTAATTATCTCAAATTTAGTCTTTTCAACTGATTTATCCTTTAATCTCCACGAATCCTTAAGTTCACTAAAAATTGTATTGTAAAGTTCAGATTGATTCTTTCCTGTGGCTAATTTCAATCCTCTGGAAAATACATTGATTGATAACGGATTACGAGCAACATAATTCAAAACCGTTGACCAGCTTTCAACACCATACCTTTTCCGAACACCACCAACTATCTGATAACCTAACTGATAATAATCTGGAATGTAATCCTTATAAGAACCAAGATAAGCTTTATCGTAACTAAATATTCCTTTTTCAATACTTTGAGCCTTCAATTCCATTTCAAAGGAGGGAACTCTCCCCCTTCCGGAATGACTTAATGCTGTTTCTGTTACAACGGCATCACCTTCAAGAAACCAAAAAGGCAAATATGCTCCAATTGCCAGTGCTGCTGCTTGTTCACCAAGTATTATTTTAAATATTCCGGGTAATTCAGTTCCTATTTTGTCGATTTGAACGACATGCCTGAACTCGTGAATTGCCAATTGTTCAAGCCAATCCTGAGCATAAATTTCCTGGCTGGGTGTTGTGAAAAGCTCGACTCGCGCTGGAGCCCATGCCGCAAATCCGTTTGAACGAACTGTACCTGTATGAAGGATTACTGAAATTTTCCGGGGTTGATGTTGAAGTGAAGATCCCGCATAATCGTAAACTTTCTCAAGAATTGCCGCAAGTTTCTGAGCCTTTACTTCAAAATCAGATGGATAGATGATCTGAAAATTAGGTGTATTAATTTGTCGCCAGCGAACATTTCCCGGGTCCTCTCCTACTGAATAATACTGAGCTGCAAGCAGATAAGGCAATAATACAATAAAAAAAATCAATAAATTTCGCTTCATCTGATGTTTGCTTAAATTGGTTCACATTGTATCTTCAACCATTTCAATATTTCGGGTTTCATATGTGATTCCAATTTAGTTAATACCTTGGCATGATAAGAATTAAGCCATGTAATTTCATCGTCGGTTAAAAGTTGCCTGTTCACAAGCCTTCTGTCGATCGGACACAGCGTTATTGTTTCAAATGAAAGAAAGCGTCCATATTCGGATTGACATTCATTTTTGCAAAGCAGCACGTTTTCGATACGTATACCGTATTCTCCCTCGCGATAAAGACCTGGTTCATTTGTAATAATCTGACCAGCTCTAATAGGTTCACCGTTATATTCCGGACGAATTGACATCGGACCTTCGTGAACCGACAAATAGTGTCCAACACCATGCCCTGTTCCATGCCCATAATTCAAACCATTATTCCACAAAGCTTTGCGAGCAAGAATATCCAGCGAATACCCTTTAGTGTTTTCAGGGAACACAGCCTTCGCAAGCTGTATGTTCCCCTTAAGTACCAAAGTGAAGTCTGATTGTTGTTTTGGAGTAACCTTACCAGTTGCAATTGTTCGTGTAATATCCGTTGTCCCATCAAGATATTGACCACCGGTGTCAAAAAGAAGAATTCCGTCGGATAGTATTTCAACATCAGTTTCTGGTGTGGCGCTATAATGAACAATTGCACCATGTGGGCCAAATCCTACAATCGGGCTAAAACTTTCACCCTTGAAATTGGACTGTTCAGAACGAAATTCTTTAAGCTTCTCTCCTATTGTTAGTTCTGTAATTTTTTGTTTGCCAAAGTGTTCATCAAACCAGTAAAGAAAATTGACCATTGCAACTCCATCGCGTATATGCGCTTCCTTTATTCCTGAAATCTCAACTTCATTCTTTACTGATTTTAACAATGTTGATATTGAAAGCCCTACGATTACTTTATTTCGTTTTGCAATTGACCTGTAGATAAGTGAATTTGTCCGGTCAGGATCGAGATAAATAGAAAATGAATCCAATTGTTCAAGAAACGGAAATATTGATTTATAGCTTTTTACCTGAACTCCATCCCTTTCAAGAGCGTCAGTGAGTTCTTGTGAAACTTTCCCTTCGCTTATAAACAAAAATGCGTGTTGTTGATCGATATATCCATAACCGGTGAAAAGCGGATTATAATTGATTTCGCTACCTCTGAGATTAAAACTCCAGGCAAGGTCATCCAATTGACAGATTAATGTGGCTTCTGCGTTATTTTCAGTCAACCGATTTCTGATGATTCTCAGTTTTTCAGATCGGCTACAACCAGCAAAACAAACCGGGAAGTCAGCAACTGATGTTTGAGGAAGTGCAGGCCTGTTTTCCCAAATCGGGGACACCAGATCAATATCCAGCTTCAAAGTGATGCCCTTCGCACCAAGTTTCTGTTCAAGTAGGGTCGCTTCTGATGCTGAAATGGTCAATCCGTCTATGGCCACAATGCTTGCCGTGCGAAGTTCCTGCTCCATCCAACGATCTACTGAAATTGTATCTGCTTGTCGATCTTTTATCATTTCAATCCCCGTACCTGACATTTGTGATTCAGCCTGGATAAAATATCTTGAGTCAGTCCAAAGAGCTACACGATCATGTGTAATTGCTACTTTCCCATACGAACCAGTAAAACCACTGATCCACTCACGGCTTCGCCATGCATCTGGAAAATATTCACTTAAATGAGGATCGGTTCCATAAATCAAATATCCATCTATACCGTTTTTTTTCATTAAACTTCGTAACGAAGTAATGCGATCTATTATATTCATCTTAAAATTTTTAGGTACATCAACATTGATATTTGTCTATATACAGATTTATAATATTTACCATACTTTCTGAACACAATTCCTCTTTCTTAATGTCATTTGGAAATCTAAACTCAATTTCCGAAACATCGTCTGCAGGAATAATTTCCGCAATATCATCAACTTTACAGATAAAGGCAAGATCGACCGTAAAAACGGAGAAACCGGAGAAAATATATTCATTAGTGAAAGATGCCAAATACCTGGCATCTGTAACCAGAACTCCAAGTTCTTCTTTTATTTCCCTTATAACTGCTGCTTCTGCAGTCTCCATTGGTTCCACAAATCCACCCGGAAGATCGAGCATTCCTTTGGCAGGTTCGATGGCACGTCGCGCAAGTAAAAGCTTCCCCTCCGCATTAAAAATTAAACATGCAACAGCTGCCGAATTATTCAAGTAGTAATTGAAATAACAGTCTTCGCAATAGAACGATCTGCCATCATTATTGGTTTTGAATGCTTTGCCGCCACATCGGGGACAAAACTTAATTACATCTCCCGGACGGGTTTTTATGACCATTTTTATAGTTTTTTAACTGAAAAGTGATTCCTTTACTCTGTAAATATTTGCGTAAACGCTGTCTTCGTGATTCATTATTTCATTTCAATAACCTCTCCCAAGACGAATAACAACTAAATCTTCTTTATTTTTTTCTTTATCAGGAAAATAAACAGTCAATGTTGGAAATGATACGAACCGTGTCATCTTTCCCTCAGAAGTCTCTATTGGATACGGACATTCATTTATTGCGTAGAGCGCCATCAGTACACGCTTTAATAGTATTCTGTGAATCTGCCAATTGTCGTGAAACCATAGTGAGAAGCATAAGAAACTTTTTCCGTTTCATTTTTATTAATATTGTTAAAACTTCAGAATGATAAAAATAGAAAATATCACGGCTAATTTTACCTTTGCTTTTTTATTTTGAATCGTTAAGAACAATTTTTCAGCTATTTTTGCTGCTATGAGTTTTAGTCTGCTTTGGGAAGGATTTTTAATTGGCATTGCTGTTTCGGTACCACTTGGTCCTTTGGGTATGCTATGCATTAAACGAACTGTCAATAAAAACTGGAAATCAGGTTTTTTGTCTGGCTTGGGAATTGCTTCTTCAGATGTTATTTATGCAATTATTGCAGGGTTCAGTCTCACTATCATCATCAATTTTATTAGCACCTACGAAATCTATTTCAAAATACTTGGTGCAAGTATGGTTGTACTGCTTGGACTGTACATCTTTATGTCGAACCCTGCAAAAGACATCCAGAAATATCAGCGAAAGGGTACTTCGTATGTTCAGGATTTTTTGACAGCTTTTCTTTTAACTTTAACCAACCCACTCTCCGTCTTTGTATTTATCGCCATATTTACAAGTTATAGCCTTGTTCTGCAATTATCTCATATCTTCGAAGCCCTATTAATTATTGGAGGGATCTTTGTTGGTGGCGCTTCGTGGTGGTTTATCCTTACAGGTCTGGCGCACCTTTTCAGACATAAACTGACGATTAATACCCTGTGGTGGGCCAATAAAATTATTGGGATGAGTGTAATTCTGATTGCTGTTGGCTTGTTTATATTTCTGTTATTTGAAAGAATATAAGTAATGCAAATCAAATAATGTCGTATTGTCTACCAAGTATAATGACATGCCACCTTAGCTGTATTTTCTCCATGTCTTCCCTATACCATGCCCGTATCACGCTTTATTACCCATAGTTGTATATTTGGGGATTGGGGTTAGAAGCCTTTAATTCAGCTTTTGCAAATACGACATTATTTATTTTGAGTACTTAATTCATCTTTTCAAAAAGAATCTTTGTAAATTCATCCGGAGCGCGACGTGGTTTTCCTGTCGAAGCATCAATAAATCCAAGGACAACCTCTCCTTCGTTTATTAATTCCCCCTTTTCGTTATAAATTTCAGAAAACAATCTAAACTTTACTTTGGGAATCTCTTTTATGATTGTTCTGATAGTTAGTACCTCATCATATATTGCAGGCTTATGGTAGATCGCGTTCAATAATCTTACAGGAAGAATAATCCCACTTTCTTCGACCTCACGATAAGATTTCCAGATTACTCTAATCAGATCGGTACGTCCAATTTCATAAAGACGAGGATAATGACCATAATACATGACCCCCATACGATCAGTATCTCCATAACAGACTCTGTATGTTGTATCGTAACTCAGCATAAGTAAGAAATAAATTGTGCCTAATATTAAAGGTCGCAAAGTTAATCGAAATGAGATAATTTGAGTTTAATCTAAGAAAGAGAAAAAAATTATTGCAGTTCAAAACTTTTAAAGGAAAAAATCCTAAATTTCAATATAACCTGAAAGATTTCTAATCACATTGTCGATTAAAATCATTTTTTTTCAAATACAATTTTTGTAATTTTACAGTGCATCACAAGAAAGAGTATACGATATAATTCATAAAAAAGAAATGAGATATGAAAAATTCAATCGAATCAGGAAAATTTATTGGTGCAATGCTTATCGGAGCCATTGCTGGAGCAGCAATTGGAATTTTATTTGCGCCTTATAAAGGAAAAAGAACCCGTAACAGACTTGTTCGCCGGGCCAAGATGATTGCAAAAGATCTCCGAAAAAAAAATCAAGATGATTCAAATATAAAATAGACTTCCTCTGCAACTGCCTAATTTATATCTTTGTATCATTTGATTTTGCAAAGGAATAACCATGATTTATTCCATCCTCAGTTTGCTTAACCTACGAACGTATTGAATAATGAATGACCTTCCTTTGAAATAAAAAAATCCCTGCAAATTTAAATTTTGCAGGGATAAATAATATTGTGACCCAGCTGGGGCTCGGACCCAGGACCCCATCCTTAAAAGGGATGTGCTCTACCAACTGAGCTACTGAGTCATCCTTTAGTACCTTTGTTTTTCAAAGGCGGTGCAAAGGTAGTCTCATTTCTCAAACGAACAAGTCTTTCGACGCAAATAACGGAAAAAAATCAAAATCATTAGAATCATCGATTACTAATAATTGATTATCAAACACATAAGCAAAATAGCAAACTGATAATTTCAATATCTGATGATTTTATTGTCGTTTTTTTTATGTTATTTGTTAATTTCTTCTCTGCTTATTGCTCTTTATTTAATTCGCCTTCATTATAGTGAACCAAATATCAGGGATTACTTACTTTGTGTATATGCCATGTATTGGTTTTGTTCCGACATACGGCATACCTATTAATTGCAAAAACTAATCAGAACAATTACATGAATGCAAGGGTCAACGAAAGAATAATGAATAATCTGTGAAAAAAATCCCCGCAAATCATAGATTTACAGGGATTTAAAATATTTGTGACCCAGCTGGGGCTCGGACCCAGGACCCCATCCTTAAAAGGGATGTGCTCTACCAACTGAGCTACTGAGTCATCCTTTAAGTACCTTTGTTTTTCAAAGGCGGTGCAAAGATAACCTTGTTTTTAACTAATGCAAAACCCAAAACCAAAAATTTGCTTAAACGATGGTTTTATTTGTAGTTTTGCTGACGATATGTAGGATTTCACTTCGTCAACAACAATGCTTTAAACACTAAATTTCTGTTTATGAGGGGTAAAGTAGTAGTAATTACAGGCGCTTCGTCGGGTATCGGAAGAGCTTTAGCAAAAGAATTTTTTTCACGAGGAGCCAGTTTATCATTAGGGGCACGTAGGATCAATCAACTTGAAGAACTAAAAGAAGAACTGCAAGGTCCAAATATATTGTGTGTTGAAACTGATGTTTCTTTGGAGGTTGATTGTAAAAAACTTATTGATTATACTATTTCAAAATTTGGACGAATTGATATAATGATTAATAATGCAGGAATATCAATGCGGGCTCTATTTAAAGACATGGACCTTGCAGTGATGCACCGATTAATGGATGTCAATTTTTACGGAACAGTTTACTGTACAAAATATGCACTTCCATATTTACTTGCAACCAAAGGAACTTTAGTTGGGGTAATTTCAATCGCTGGCTATGTCGGATTACCTGGAAGGACCGCCTATTCTGCTTCAAAATTTGCGGTTAGGGGATTTCTTGATACAATCCGTATCGAACATCTTAGAAATGGTTTGCATGTCCTTGTGGCAGCTCCCGGATTTACGGCTTCTGAAGTTCGTAAAGTTGCGCTTACAGAAGATGGCTCTCCTCAGGGGGAAACACCCCGAAATGAGGATAAGATGATGAGCGCCGAAACTTGCGCATACCATATTGCTGAAGCTGTCCGAAAACGGAAAAGAGAACTGATTCTCACCTTCGTTGAAGGAAAATTAACTGTATTCCTCGGGAAATTCTTCCCATCATTATTGGATAAACTTACATATCAGCATATGGCTAAAGAGCCAAACTCTCCTCTCAAATAGCATTACAATAAACTATCTCAATAAAAGTAAATAGAAAAATCAGATGGTGAATATTCCTCTTCAGATTACATGATTATTCTTTTTGAACGGCAATTTTTTTCACAAGAATCATGATTCAGATTGACAAATACATTAATCTTTAGCTTTTTAGCTGTCATTTTGAAATAATACAATATATTTATGAAAATCGGCTTGATCATTCAAAAAATGAGGTTATCTTTGCACCGCATTTAGAGATTACAAAAACAGTATGACTCTGTAGCTCAGCTGGTAGAGCAATTGACTCTTAATCAATGGGTCGAGGGTTCGATTCCCTCCGGGGTCACTTTTCTGAAATATATACCGTTGTAAATACTTGATTTACAACGGTATTTTTTTTTGCTACGTACATTGAATTAGGCACATTTCAATTTTAAGGTTAGATATTGGATCGCGTGGGTAAATTTTTCAATTTGATTTTAAATGGGTTATAAATTGAGTAGCTGGCATTTGGCAACTTGCAGCAGGATCGACAGTGTTAATGATCTTACTCTAATCCTTTTGAAATTAAGAATATTTCTGATTTTTAGTAAGTGGGTATGCTTGTTGCCGAAAAGAATCAATACAAAATCAAATTAGTCATACCAAAAGTCATAGAACCAAATTTAATCTCAAACGCTTTAATTTTTGTTTTGCTTCCAAATTTCAGCTTTCATCTTCAGATTGCTACTGATACCTTATTTGAAACTTCATATTTGTTTATCGTTTCACAAACATCTGCATACGAAATGCAACCACTTTGAAATTTCCCATAAATATTTCAACAGAATATGATGCGGTTACAATGAACAAGTTTATTGCATTCCACACATCCGGCTTAACTTTTAATCAAACTCATTAGGTAAAAGTTCAAATTCGGCCTTTATAAAATTAGTACAACTAAAAAGGACCAGACATGATACCGGCCATTTGCAATCATTGTAATGTTTTTTTGATGATCGAAATTTTGTAGTACAAAACTAAAGGAACATTATGCCAAAACATGATTTGCCGATAATAGAGGAGCCAATTACTAATTCTTTATCTCAATATCCACTTCTGTGAAGTTTTTCTTGACCTAAAATTAAAATCAAATAATTACATATAGATTCTCCAAATTATTCACACGTTTAAATTTTTGTAAGACATTAATATTCAATTCGTATTGGCAGCATCATTATTTTGAATGTACCACCGGTGTGGAACTCGCATGAATCCGTCTGCTGACGGATAAACATCCTATTTTGTGTTTGTCAAACCATGCTCGTTTCATATGATTTAACGCAAAAACTCCCCGCATAATCACTTAGGCAGGGAGTTCCAATTTTAATCGAACAATTTAAGACTACATTTTCTAACTAAACATCTAAATATAAATTCAATACAAGACAAATTCAATTATTACGATTTTAATTAATGTACTCACTAAGCCATTTACCTAATTTTTTTCGCGTGAAAAAAATCCGGCTTTTAACAGTACCAAGAGGCAAATCAAGCTTCTCGGCTATTTCCTTATATTTAAATCCGCTTAAAAAGAGTTGAAATGGTTCGCGGAATTCAGTTTCAAGAAGATCAATTTTTTTGTAGATCTCTTTTTCTGCATGAATTGAGTCTGCTGCAGGCGAATAATCATCTTTCGAAAATGAAATCTGAAGTTTATGTGATGAACTTTCAAGGGTCGTTTTTGCTTTTACGTTTCTGCGGTATTCATTAATAAAGGTATTTTTCATGATCGTATAAACCCAAGCCATCAAATTGGTGTCAGCTGAAAATTTGTCACGATAGGTCAACGCCTTTAGATAAGTCTCTTGTACAAGATCCCGCGCTTTGTCCGAATCGCTGGTTAAACTTAAAGCAAAGTAGTATAATTTACTGTGGAGACTTGTCAGAGAGTTCTGGAATTGTATCTGTGTCATAGTGTAATTTTTTAAATTTATTATCAAATAATGGTTTTCAATTATCAAACGACACCTCAAAGTTATCAAACACTATTAGAATAAACAAGACCACACAAACATTTTCATCCTTACTAATGTAAATTATCATGATCCATTCTAAATAATAAAACCGTAATTAGCAATAATACAATATGATCTACGGTAAATTATGGGCAATTATAAATTAAAGGAAAAATGAAACAAATCACTCATTCGCACCTTATGGACTATCAAACGCAGCATATCGATGATCAAATGCGATTTTAAGCGCTCGAAGGATTGCCTTTTTATCATCAGGTTATGTATTTTTCAAAGCGGCAATGTCTTAAACTTTTTATCAATTTAAAAGGTTAGATTTACAGCATTAAAAATTTGATAAGAAAAATAGAGAAAACGATCATTTTTTATATTTTTGTTGTCAGAAATTCAAGGTAATGATGAATTGCCGGAATGAAAATCGGAGTAAAATTAATCACAATCGTAGGGAATGGGGCTTCACAAAACATCAAAAAAAACTATTAAATGAAACAAACAGCTCGGATCCTCTTCAAAATCTTAAGGCAGATCGTTGCAAAACCAATTTCATCAAGATCATTCTTAGTCTTAAGTACGATAGCCATACTACTTATCTCTCAAAACACATTTGCACAATATACGCGATTAAGAGCCGGCACCGAAAATTCATGGGAGTTCGGATTTTCAGGAGGTGCCTCCAAATTTCTCAATTCAATTAACCCCAATTCTGATGCACTTTATAGGAAATTCAATTATTGGAATACTAATTTCAATGTAGGAATCACCCTTTCTGTAATTAAAAATATCTCTCCAAAGTTCAGTGCAGAGTTCGAATATCTCACAACTAAGCTTTCCGGAAGCTGGAACAATAATAACCCGTATGGAATTCCATACCCTGCCACGGCCCAAAACCTTCCTGCTCCTTTTAAAACAGGAATCAACCAATTTACACTGATGATTGTACCTAATCTGAACAAGATTATTGCGCCCAATTTTGTAAACGACACCTGGTACGTATATCTAAAAGCTGGTTTTGGAGCTGCCATTCTGAAGGAATATAGCGGTTTATTCCCATATAATAAACCTGGTAATGGATTTGAATACGTTCTTGCCTATGGCGGTGGGGTATCTTACTCCATCAATGATAAATTCAAGCTAAAGCTAGGTGCTACCTGGTACAGGGTTGAGACAGATCGGCTCGATGGTATCCACACCACCAGACCAGGAGTTGCCATAACCAGTGATGCAAGTTTTTATTTTAATGTGAAAGAAAAGTATTTATACCCTTATATTGGTGTAACTTATGGAATTGGCCAAACCAACTCAAAAGCTCATTTTATCCAGCGGAACAACAACAGATCAATGTGGTTTAAATCAACTTCCCGCAAATATAAAAAAAGAAGAATATTCTGATTGTGAGATCATAAAATTCCCTTAAATAGTTTTAAGTTTTGATACTTCAACTTTTCGTGAAACTTATTTTTTTCCATTTCGTAATAATTGTTATTGTATAACCTTTAATAAAGCACCATGTCTTCTATTCATATTGCTGTAATTGGCCTCGGATATGTTGGCCTCCCCCTTGCCCGACTTTTTGCCACAAAATATCCTGTGGTAGGATTCGATGTAAATCAACATCGAGTTAATGAAATCAATAAGGGCATCGATCATACCCTTGAAGTTGATGAACAAATCCTTAAATCTGCGCTGGTAGCTGAAAATCCTGTCGGCACATTATCAAATGGCCTTTTTTGCAGTTTCAATTCTGCCGATATTAAAGAATGTAATTTTTATGTGATTACCGTTCCAACCCCTGTTGATAAAAACAACCGCCCTGATCTTACCCCTCTTGTTAAAGCATCGGAAACTGTTGGTCGGGTGATCTCCAAAGGTGATATCGTTGTTTATGAATCGACTGTCTATCCCGGAGCAACAGAGGATGATTGCATCCCGGTAATTGAGAAAATATCAGGGCTCAAATACAATGTCGATTTTTTTGCCGGTTACAGTCCCGAAAGAATCAATCCTGGAGATAAAGAGCATACAGTAGAAAAAATCCGTAAAGTTACCTCCGGTTCAACCCCCGAAGTCGCCGAGATTGTCGATCAAACTTACCGGTCAGTAATTCAGACAGGGACACATAAAGCACCATCAATTCGGGTCGCTGAAGCGGCAAAGGTGATCGAGAACAGCCAGCGCGACATTAACATTGCGTTTGTAAACGAACTGGCCAAAATTTTCAATGCCATGAAGATTGATACGCACGACGTATTGGATGCCGCTGGTACAAAATGGAATTTTCTCCCCTTCAGACCAGGACTTGTTGGTGGGCATTGTATTGGAGTTGATCCCTATTACCTGGCGCAGAAAGCTCAGGAGGCTGGTTATCACCCCGAGATCATCCTTGCCGGCAGGCGAATGAACGACAGTATGGGTAAATATGTCGCATCCGAAGTAGTTAAACTAATGATCAAAAACGAGATCCCTGTTAAAAACTCAAAAATCCTGATGCTTGGTATTACATTTAAGGAGAACTGTCCTGATATCAGGAATACGAAAGCAACCGATATTTACCACGAATTAATCAGTTATGGAATTGATGTCGATATTTACGATCCCTGGGCATCTCCCGAAGAAGTTCAACATGAATATGGCCTTACTGTCACGAAACATCTCGATGAATCGGTTGACTATAGTGCGGTGATATTGGCTGTGGCTCACAATGAGTTTATGAAAATTGATCTTCAGGCATATAAAACCCGTGGGGCGATTATTTACGATGTTAAAGGGATACTGCCACGCGAACTTATTAATGCACGTCTTTAATATGTAGTATCAAAATTATAGGTATCACTTACTTTTAATTTGCATTCCCCGGTAATTTACTTACTTATATTTAAATGTATAAATCAAAATCTTGTTGTCAGGAATGAAGTTTCCTGGAAACAAGATTTTTTATTTTCATCAATTCATATATCTGATTACTAAACGTTCACCATGCTCAATATGTAGTCAGAACAGATAAATTCCTCCTCTTCATTCAAAATGTAACTAAATATTAATGTCTTTACGTATGCTTAGTATTGAAACTATGCACAAAAATAGCTAACATTGCGACCTGAATCTGAATTTTAACTGCCTGACTGATTTCTAAAAGATCTCTTGTTGGTTGTTCCGGATTAAATCTCATGAACTTTAAGTGTGAGTGAGCAGGCGAAGCTTTACGCATTTTCAAACCTCATAACAGTAATTCTGTTGACTTCTTTCAAATATATTATACTTTTATTCTTTGTTTTGCCTGGTATACAGGCATATTCGCAGGAGAAAACCGGCTTTACCCCAGACTTCCACCTTGGACAAAGTACAGCGGTAAGTAGCGGCAAAGACCTCCCCTTTTGGATGGTTTCGAATCAGAATGGCATCTATTCGCTGCACAACTCCAGCTATCTATTGCTTCAGGCAGGGTTGAACCGTAGCATGGAGCGCGACTCCCTTAAAAAGTGGGGTTACACCTATGGGGCAAATATGGTCTACGGTTTTGCGGGGACTTCCGACTTCCAACCCAATGAATACTGGCTTGGAATCCGGTTTAATCAGTTGATTTTGAAAGCAGGCGCACAAAGCGATCCTATTATTTATAGTGGTCTCTCTTCCACAAATGGAGACATAAATCGTTCGCGCAATGCAAGACCAGTTCCTGGACTATCACTCTCAACAAAAGGATATATACCATTTCTGTTTGCTAAAAAATGGTTCTCATTCCGGTTTTTGTATGAAGAGGGAATTCTTAATGACAAACAGGCCATTATGAATGCTCATTTGCACCATAAGAATATATATTTTCATGCCAGGTTCACATCTACCCTTTCGCTCTCAATTGGACTTGAGCACTATGTCTTTTGGGGAGGTTATTCGCTAAAATATGGACACCTTCCCGAATGGAGCCAATATTTTAGGTATGTCCTTGGATTAGCGGGAGGCGTGGGCGCAACACTCAACGATCAAATGAACGTTTCGGGTAACCAGCTGGGAAGTTACAACCTTAAGCTTAAAAAAGATTGGACAAAAGTTATCACAACTTTTTATTGGAACCATCCGTTTAACGATCGTTCAGGCATGGAGTTCGACAATTGGATTGATGGATTATGGGGAATTCACATTGCAACAAAAAAAAGAAACTCTTTTGTTACCGATATTGTATATGAGTATATGTATACGCTTAATCAAAGCGGATCGATACTTCAAAAACCAGCTCCAACACCCGAAAATCCAAACAGGGTCACTGGTCGTGGTATGGATGATTATTTTAATCATGGCATCTATACTTCCGGTTTCACCCATTATCAACGAATGATGGGTACTCCCTTATTTGTTCCCACAATTGGTTCTGATGGAATCTCAAAGGGGTTCGAAAGTAGCCGTATGTGGATGCATCACCTTGGGATAAGCGGTACATTGGGTAATGGTTTTTACTGGAAATCGTTAACCACCTTATCGCGTAATTTTGGAACTTATCTGAATATTTATCCAACTCCCCTTGATGAGTTTTCATTTCTGGCAGAATGCAGTTATGCAGGACCAAAACTCCCGTTTATTGTAAAAACTGGTTTGGCAGGTGACTTTGGCAAACGTTTTGAACAACGCCAAGGTGGATATCTCAGCATTGATTTTAAATTTTAACTTGTGACCATTAGCGTTTCTTAATCCATAGGTTTTATTAGAAGATGAAGAAAAAATGATTTCTTCATCCTTTTCAATCTGTGCTATTGACTTCATCTCTCAAAAATTCCAGGATTTTTTACCTGATTCGTGCAATCTGATCTAATTCAAGAAATTTGCTTTATTTGTAATTCGTATATAATTCAGTGTCAATCCATACTGTTTATTTCATTGGAAGCATTCTTTCACTCGACGAACACCCAACATTTCGTGAAACCATAATTGAGCAGTTTTCGGACCCTTATTACGATTGGAATAACTTTATCTGGACATGTAGCAATCACCTGGTACTTCCTGCAATCTATCTGAAATTCAGAGATCACAACCTGCTGTTCTGCATACCTGATGTCCTGGCAAATCACTTAAAGGAGATTTATGAGCTCAACCGGATCCGCAACGAGCAAATTCTTTTACAAGTAAAGGAAATTACAGCTACACTGAACCTGGCAGGCATCTCCCCCATCTTTATGAAGGGAACAGGAAACCTGATTGCTGAGGTTTATAATGATATCGGGGAAAGGATCATTGGGGATATTGATTTACTTGTGCAGGAAAACGAATATCTAGCTACAATTGAGAGGGCCAAGACAATTGGGTATACCAATTATTGGGGGGAGCCCCGAAACCCGATGAAAATGAAACACTATCCCCGATTGTACAAATTAGGTGTTCCTGCGGATCTGGAGATTCATCGGATACCAGTAAAAAGCGAGTATTCATCCTATTTCAGTTCTGAAATGATGTTCAGGCAAAAAACAGCAATTGTAAACTTGCCGGGATGTTTCGTACCTTGTAACAACGATAAGATTATTCAGAATTTTATCCACAGCCAGTTGAGCAATTCAGGACATCGTTTAGGCACTGTCTCTTTGCGTGACATTAATGATATATATCTTCTTTCAAAAAAATCCGATTTAGCAACAGCATTTGCACAAATCAATAAAGAGAGGGAGACCAAAGCCTATATCGCAATCTTCCAAAAACTTTTAGGATTGCCAATTACAATTTCCCAATCCGTAAGTTCCAGGTTTTTTCTGTGGAAACACGACTTGAATCTTACTTCTGCAATTTTCTATAAAATCAATCGGATACCTTGGGTGATCGCAGGAATTATACTCCACGGATATCCAAAACAGATCAAAGAAGCAATCCAATATAGTGAAGCCCGACAATCTTTACTCAAAAGAATTGTAAGTCCCAAATGGTACGTTCATCATTTTAATATCTACAAAAAATTGATTTCTGGCAATTAAGTACTCAAAATTAAATAATGTCGTATTTTAAAAAACAGAATCAGAGGCTTCTAAATCCAATTCTCAATCATACATTATGTGCCATACAAAATAAAGCGTGATACGAACATGATATAGGGAAGGTATAGGGAAGACAGGAAGTAAATCCGGTTAAAGTAGAATATCAATATTTAGTAATTAATCCGACACTATTTGATTCGCATTAATTTAAAGAGCTTAATTCGAACAACTACTTAAAATATTTATTGCTTAGTCGTTTTCTTGCCAGTACGACCTGTTTTGGCATAGTGCTCGATTAGTTTTGCACAATAAAATAATCGGGTATGAACATATTGGAATTTGTTGACAAATTTAAGGACGAGCTTAGTTGTAAGGCTTACTTGCGAGATATAAGGCAAAAAGAAGGCGTAACGTGCAAACATTGTGGAGGTAAGAAGCATTACTGGCTTGCAGCTAAGTGGCAGTTTCAGTGCAGTTCCTGCTCCTTCAGAACCACCCTAAGAAGTGGAACAGTTATGGAAAACTCGAATCTTTCGATACGCAAATGGTTTTTAATCATGCTATTTATGACATCTACAAAAAAGGGAATGTCAGCCTGTGAGATAAAACGACAAATGGGACATTCCAGATACAATACCGTTTTGTCAGTTATGC